>ERZ773158.29-NODE-29-length-160835-cov-7.726054_pt1 | contig 160835 bp, 182 predicted proteins | sample MGYA00511918_ERZ773158 | MGnify/ENA primary metagenome ERZ773158 (study PRJEB29015, sample SAMEA2737876) | human gut metagenome | biome: human gut; feature: human-associated habitat; material: faeces | place: China | collected 2012 ...
TCACACCTAACCTCCCTCCAGTTGCGTATTGTGCATATTCAACTGTTTGGGTAATTTTATTGCACTACCAAAGATTATAGCATAATTTTCCCGTACGTCAACCGTTTTTTTGCTGTTTTTCCAATTTTCCGGAAAATATTTTTAATTCAGTATATTTTATGCTAACTGCTGTGCAAGAACAGTCTTTGCTTCTGTCAAAGCATCTTTGATGCCAGCCGGATTCTTACCACCGGCCTGAGCCATATTTGGACGGCCACCGCCGCCTCCGCCAACCTTCGCAGCAATTCCCTTGATGAGGTTACCGGCATGTGCACCCTTGCCCATTGCTTCCTCAGTTGCCATTGCAACAAGATTTACTTTGCCATCACAATCAGAAGCTAATACGATAACACCTTCGCCAAGCTTCTCTTTGAGCTGGTCTCCTAAGTCTCTTAAACCATTCATATCTACACCGGAAACGCTGGTTGCTAAAAGTTTCACACCAGCTACTTCCTCCACCTGATTCATAACATCACCTAATGCATCCTTTGCCGCTTTGCTCTTTAAGGATTCATTTTCAGACTGTAATGCTTTTACTTCGCCTAATACATGATTTACACGCTCAACAAGATTTGCAGGTGTCGCTTTTAATAATTTTGCAGCCTCTTTTAAGGTTTCTTCTAACTGGTCATAATATTCAAATACACCTTTGGATGTCAGGGCTTCAATTCTTCTGACTCCAGCCTGGATTCCAGCCTCGGAAATAATCTTAAATGCCTGGACTGCACTTGTATTGCTTACATGGGTACCACCGCAAAGCTCGGTAGAAAAATCTCCCATTTTTACAACACGGACATTATCACCGTATTTCTCACCAAATAATGCCATTGCACCGGTCTTCTTTGCATCCTCTAAAGACATTACTTCTGTTATAACAGGAAGTGCTTCTGCAATTTTCTGGTTTACAATGTCTTCCACTTTGGTAATCTCATCTGCTGTCATTGCTGAGAAATGTGTAAAGTCAAATCTTAATCTGTGCTCGTCTACATAAGAACCGGACTGCTGTACATGGGTACCAAGTACTTCTCTTAAGGCTTCCTGAAGAAGATGTGTTGCACTGTGGTTCTTTCCGATTGCAAGTCTTCTGTCTGCATCAATGGAAAGTTCTACTTCATCACCGGTCTTAATCATTCCCTTGGTAACTTTACCAATATGTCCGACTTTGCCGCCAAGCATCTTTACGGTATCTTCTACTTCAAAGACAAAGCTTCCGTCCTTGCTGCTGATAACACCGGTATCTGCTACCTGTCCACCCATGGTTGCATAGAATGGAGTCTTCTCTACGAAAATAGTTCCAATCTCACCATCGGATAAAGCTTCTGTGATTTCAGTCTCGGTAGTCATTACTGTAATCTTTGAGGTATAAGTATTGTTCTCATATCCGACAAATTCAGTTGTAATACTTGGGTCGATGGATTCATATACGGTAACATCTGCACCCATGTAGTTGGTTACTTTTCTTGCTTTTCTTGCTTTCTCTCTCTGCTCTTCCATTGCGGCCTTAAATCCGGCTTCATCAATGGTAAATCCTTTTTCTTCTAAGATTTCCTGGGTCAGGTCAAGAGGGAATCCGTAAGTATCATAAAGCTTGAAAGCATCCGCTCCGGATAATTCTTTCTTTCCTTCTTTTTCCAGCTTGTCCTGCATCTCTGCTAAGATAGCAAGTCCCTGATCAATTGTTTTATTGAATTTTTCTTCTTCCTGGGATAATACCTTGAAGATGAAATCTTTCTTCTCCTCTAATTCCGGATAACCATCCTTGCTCTCACGAATAACAGTATCACTGAGTTTTGCCAAAAACAGTCCATCAATTCCAAGTAATCTGCCATGTCTTGCAGCACGACGAATCAGTCTTCTTAAAACATAACCTCTTCCTTCGTTACTTGGCATAATTCCGTCGGATACCATAAAGGTTACAGAGCGGATATGGTCTGTAATCAGACGGATAGAAACGTCATCTAATGCATCCTGCTGATAAGTCTTTCCTGATAATTCACAAATCTTATCACGGATTGCTTTCATAGTATCAATATCAAATACGGAGTCTACATCCTGCATAACAACTGCCAGACGCTCTAATCCCATTCCGGTATCAATATTTTTCTGGGAAAGCTCGGTATAACCACCTTTGCCATCTCCTTCAAACTGTGTAAATACGTTGTTCCATACTTCCATGAAACGGTCGCACTCACATCCTACTTTACAGTCAGGACTTCCACAGCCGTATTTTTCTCCACGGTCATAATAGATTTCAGAACACGGTCCGCAAGGTCCTGCACCATGCTCCCAGAAGTTATCACATTCTCCGGTTTCCGGGTCACGATAGAATCTGGTAATTTTCTCTGCCGGAACACCGACTTCTTTGGTCCAGATTTCAAATGCTTCTTCGTCTTCTCCATAAATAGACGGATACAGGCGCTCCGGGTCAAGCTCTAACACTTTTGTTAAGAATTCCCATGACCATGCAATTGCTTCATGTTTGAAATAATCACCAAAAGAGAAGTTTCCAAGCATCTCAAAGAAAGTAAGATGTCTTGCTGTCTTACCTACATTTTCAATGTCTCCGGTACGAATACATTTCTGACAGGTTGTCACTCTTCTTCTCGGCGGAATCTCCTGTCCTGTAAAATATGGCTTTAATGGAGCCATACCAGCATTGATAAGCAGAAGACTGTTATCATTATGTGGTACTAAAGAAAAGCTCTTCATTGCCAGATGTCCTTTGCTCTCAAAGAATTCAAGATACATTCTTCTTAAGTCATTTACTCCGTATTTCTTCACAATAATTCCTCCAAAAAACTATTTTTCTTCCTTTTTATCTTCATGTAATGCCAGTTCCTTTGCATCTTTCCGTTTCCGCAGTGCAATACCTGTGAATACACCGAGAACTGCAATTGCAACCAGAATCACAAAAATAACTACATACTGTAAAAAACTGCCTCCAAATGCGAGAAAATTATCCATACATTCTTCCTCCTGTTTTTAACTACGGGAACCACTTTTTACCGATTTCCCGTGTAACGAAATAGTTTCCTTCCCCTAAGCAGGAAACGTATTAAGTATAGACCAATTAATGGCATAATTCAAGAATTTCATTTGAGATTGTCCATATCAAATACCTGATTTTCTTTTTCGATATCCATGATTCGGTCCGTATACAAATGATTATCACATTTTTGCTTGTATTTTTCAATGGCAGAATAATCCTGCCACATATGCATCGGGAATACATAATCAGCTTCCACATTTTTCATGAAATAAGCCAAACCAAGGTCAGTATACTCACCAAGTCTCGGGTCTAAAACCACAAATGCCACATTGATATGCTCACCTTCTAACTTGCGTATCTGGTGTCTATAGTCCCGCTCCATCTTGCCATTAATCAGCTCTCCCACATGCTCCATCTTCCAGTTATGAAGGTCTCCTGCATGATAAATGGTCTTGCCACAGGTCTTTACCAGAAACGCCACACCGGCATCCGTGGAACGAAGGGTTCTTACCTTCACTTTTCCGATTTCATATTTCTTATCCGGAATGACATATTCGATACATTTCTTTGCCCGCTCCGGAATACCGTGTTTTTTCATAAAATTCGGACTCATTTTTGTATCTTTTGACAAAATAAAATGAATGTCTTCATAATCCTCTGCCAGTTTTAAAATATTCATATCAAAGTGGTCCTGATGCTTATGGCTTGCAAAGAAATAAATGGATTTGTCTTTGTCAAATACCGGAAGCACTCCGGTAAAAGTATAACCGGTTACACGGTTTCCTTCAAAATAATCAAATATCAAAATCACATCTTCCATTTCCACCACAAAACAGCTATGATGTACAAATATTACTTTCATATCGTTCCTCTCATTTCATTCTGCCAATAATTTCATTTGCTTTCCGGTATATTTCTTCCGGTTCAAATCCAATCTGAAATGTGTTATCTTCATAAAGAATTTGTCCATTTACCATGGTAAGCTTTACATTCTGTTTGCTTCCGCTGTATACAATATTCCTGACAAGATTATTTTCCGGCTGCATATTCGGCTGTTTTAAATCAAGCATAATTAAATCTGCTTTCTTTCCCTCTGCCAGACTATCGCAGTCATTTAATCCCATGGCAGCAGCTCCTCCTGTCGTTGCCATATAAAGTACTTCTTCCGCACCAACACAGGCTGCATCCTTTTCTCTTACCTTTGCCAGACCAGTGGTTAAAAACATTTCCCGGAACATATCAAGGCAGTTGTTACTTGCCGGGCCATCTGTTCCGATGGCAAGATTAATTCCTTCTTTTATAAAGCAGTCAATCGGTGCGATTCCGCTTGCCAGTTTCAGATTAGATGCAGGATTCGTTACTGCCGTAAGATTTCTCTTTCGAAAAATTTCAAAATCCTCATCTTCAAAATATACACAGTGATAACCACCGCCGCCATATTGAAACATTCCAAGCTCTTCCATCAGCCGGGTCGGTGTCATTCCATAACGCTCCTTACACTGTTCTACTTCAAGTGCAGTCTCGGAATTATGGAAATATACCGGTGCATGCAGCTTTTCGGATAATGCTGCCACCTGTTTTAAGTGCTCTTTTGAGGTGGTATATTCCGCATGAAATCCCGGCACATAACCGGTTAAGTCACTCATTTCATTGACTTTATGATAAATTTCTTCCATCTCTTCAATGGAGCTTGTAAAATCATTGAAGCTGCTGACCTGCATGGTCCGGAATCCACAGTCTATGGAAGCCTTTGCAATTGTCTCCGGAAAGAAATACATATCAAAATTTGAAGTGATGCCACTGGTCAGATATTCCATGATTCCTAGTATGCTGAGCCAGTATATATCATCTGCCGTAAGCAGTGCCTCTTTCGGAAATACCTGCTTTGTCAGCCAGTCCTGTAATGGCAGGTCATCCGCATAGGAACGTAAAAATGTCATAGCCGTATGGGTATGGGCATTTTTAAAGCCCGGCAGCAGCAGGTTTTTCCCTGCGTCAATTTCCCTGTCCCAAAGAATCATTCCTGCCGGCTCTTTTTCAAAAACACGTTCCGTATCAAGGCCATCCCCGATATAGATAATCTCATTCTTCTTTACCCACAATTCTCCGGTTATCACCTGAAAAGAATGTCCCTCTGACAGCACTAAGATTCTGGCATTGTAAAAACGTATATTCATACGCAATCCCCTCCTTATCTTCTACCTTCTCCTGATAGATATTTGCCTCTTATATTTAATTTCTATAGCTGCTTCCCGCTATACCATTTTCTTACAGAAATGTTTTCATACCGGTAATAGAATCAGTCACCAGCTTTTTAAACAATGGTGCAACACGATCTGCTGTCTCCTGAACTTCACGGTGTGTCAGGGAAAATGGTGAAATTCCTGCCGCAAGATTTGAAATACAGGAAATACCGCAGATTTTCATCCCCATATGATTTGCTGCAATGGCTTCACAAGCTGTACTCATGCCTACCGCATCTGCCCCCAGTACGCGGCACATGGAAATTTCCTGTGGTGTCTCAAAATTCGGTCCTGATAACTGCAGGTAAGTGCCTTCCCGAAGCGGAATATCTGCTTCAATGGCAGCTTTTCGGATTATTTTCTGTAAATCCTCATCATAGATATGGCTCATATCCGGGAATCTTTCCCCCAATTCATCGATATTTGCCCCGATTAAAGGAGATGGTACAAAGCAGCCAATCTGCCCGGTAATCATCATCAGATCTCCGGCTTTCATTCCCTGCTGTATTCCCCCTGCAGCATTGGTAAGAAAGAGTACCTTTGCTCCCATCATTTTCATTAATCTTGTTGGCAGCACAACATCCTGCATGGAATAACCTTCGTAATAATGCACACGTCCCTGCATACATACTACCGGCACATCCCCTACATAACCGAATACGAAGCGCCCCTTATGCCCCGGTACCGTTGATATCGGAAACCCTTCAATATCGTGATAATCAAGCACTGCTTCCACCTTCATATTCGTGTCAGCATAATCTCCTAATCCGGAGCCTAAAATCAATGCTGCCTGTGGTTTAAAATCAATCTTATCTTCAAAACACGCATAACATTTTAAAAGCTTTTCATATACTTCGTTCATGCTCTTCACTCCTTTTAACAATTATACCTTCCTATGTATTAAAAATCAAATAAAGAAAGCTGGTTTGATTCCGGCAAGTCCCCAAATAATCCAAGGTCTCCCATCAGATCAATTACGGTCTTACTAACTTTGGTCCGCTGTCTGAAATCATCCTTGGAAAGGAACGGACCATCCTTGGCAGCCTCTACCACTGCCTCTGCCGCCTTCTCGCCAAGACCATCTATGGTACTTAAGGCAGGCATCAGTTTGCCATCAATAATCTGGAAACGGGATGCCTGGGCTTTATATAAATCAATGGTCCAGAACTCATAGCCTCTTGCATACATTTCCTGCACAATACGCATATCCTTATAGGTATCCTGCTCCTTCTTCGATAGTGAATCCTTTCGTTTCTCATAATCACGCATGAAATAATTCAGCTTGTCTTTTCCCTGACACATAAGCTCATAACTGAATCCGGTTGCACGGATGGAAAAGTATGCTGCATAATATGCCAGCGGATAAAACACCTTGCAGTAAGCAATACGCCATGCCATCATAACGTATGCCGCCGCATGGGCTTTCGGGAACATATACTTAATCTTCTTACAGGACCAGATATACCAGTCCGGTACGCCGTGGGCAGTCATTTCTTCCTCCCACTCTGGTTTTAAGCCCTTTCCCTTACGGACAGACTCCATAATGGTAAAGGATTCCTCACTGTCAAGTCCCATACTGATAAGATAAATCATAATATCATCACGGGTACAGATTGCCGTAGAAATGGTTGCTTTTCCCTCTTCAATCAATGTCTGGGCATTTCCTAACCATACATCCGTACCGTGTGAAAGACCTGCAATTCGAATCAGATGGGAAAAGGACTGCGGATCTGCGTCAATTAACATCTGCATCGCAAAGTCTGTTCCAAACTCTGGAATTCCAAGTGCTCCAAGTGTACAGTTTGTCAACATATCCGGTGTAATACTCAGTGCACTGGTATTCTTAAATAAGGACATGACGGACTTATCATCCAACGGAATCTTCTGTGCATCAATTCCGGTTAAGTCCTCAAGCATACGGATCATGGTCGGATCGTCGTGTCCAAGAATATCAAGCTTTAATAAGTTGTGATCAATGGAATGGTACTCAAAATGCGTCGTAATAATATCGGTTGTCATATCGTTAGCAGGATGCTGAATCGGTGTAAAGGAATAAATCTCTTCCCCCACCGGCAATACTACGATACCTCCCGGATGCTGTCCGGTGGTCCGGTGGATTCCCACGCAGCCCTGCACAATCCGGTCTATCTCACAATTTCTCTTATGCACACCATGCTCTTCATAATAATTCTTTACATAACCGAATGCGGTTTTATCTGCCAGCGTACCAATGGTTCCGGCACGGAAGGTCTGTCCCGCGCCGAAAATTACTTCTGTATACTTATGGGATTTACTCTGGTAATCACCGGAAAAGTTAAGATCAATATCCGGCTCTTTATTCCCCTTAAATCCAAGGAATGTTTCAAACGGAATATCAAAACCGGCTTTCACTAACGGCTTGCCACAGTTCGGACACCGCTTATCCGGCATGTCACAACCGGACTGTCCGCCATATTTCTTTACTTCCGGCGAATCAAAATCACTGTAATGACAGTGGGCACAGTAATAATGCGGTGCCAGCGGATTTACCTCCGTGATTCCGGACATGGTTGCCGCAAAAGAAGAACCTACGGATCCACGGGAACCTACCAGATAACCATCCTCATTTGATTTCCAAACCAGCTTCTGGGCAATGATATACATTACCGCATAACCGTTTCCGATAATGGATTTTAACTCCCGCTCCAACCGCTCCGATACGATTTCCGGCAAATCCTCTCCATACATCTCATGTGCCTTGTTATAGCAGATATCACGCAGCATCTGATCGGAATTTTCAATTACCGGCGGACACTTATCCGGGCGAACCGGAGAAATGCGCTCGCACATATCTGCGATCTTATTGGTATTATCGATAACAACTTCTTTCGCTTTCTCACTGCCTAAATAGCTGAATTCCTCCAACATTTCTTCTGTGGTACGAAGATATAGCGGAGCCTGCTCATCGGCATCCTTAAAGCCTTTACCCGCCAGAATAATACGACGGTATACTTCATCCTCCGGGTCCATAAAATGCACATCACAGGTTGCCACAACCGGCTTATGGAATTCTTCTCCTAATTTTACAATCCGGCGGTTAATGTCCTTTAATTCATCCATGGTGGAAATCGGTGCTTTTTCATCTTTTATCATAAATGCATTATTTCCAAGAGGCTGGATTTCAAGGTAATCATAAAACTTCACCAGACGGATAATCTCTTCCTGCGGCCGTCCCTGTAAAATTGCCTGATAAAGTTCTCCCGCCTCACAGGCAGAACCAATCAGTAAGCCTTCCTTGTGTTTTAAGTATTCGCTCTTTGGAATTCTCGCCCTCTGATGGAAATAATCAAGGTGGGATAAGGATATCAGCTTATAGAGATTCACACGACCCAGATCATTCGTTGCAAGAATAATAGCATGATGGGTCGGCATCTTCATAACGGTCTCTTTGCTGACATGTCCCTCGGCATTTAATTCATCCAGTGTATTGATGCCACGGTCAGCAAGCATTTTTACAAACTTTTCAAATATTTCAGCGGTACATGCTGCATCGTCTACCGCACGGTGATGATTCTCCAGCGAAATATTTAATGCCCTTGCTACGGTATCCAGCTTAAAACGGTTCAGATTCGGCAACAGCATTCGTGCCATGGCAACAGTATCTGCAATGGTAAAATCATAAGGAATGCTTAAACGGTCACAGTTATATTTGATAAAGCTCATATCAAAATCAGCATTGTGTGCTACCATAACAGCACCATCACAGAAGGCTAAGAACTCCGGCATAACTTCTGCAATCACCGGTGCCGTAATTACCATATCATCTTTGATTCCGGTCAGATTTTCAATGTGGAACGGAATCGGCACTTCCGGATTAACAAAAGTGGAAAAGCGCTCGGTTATATTCCCTTTTTCTACTTTTACCGCACCAATTTCAATAATTTTATTTACCAGCGGTGAAAATCCGGTGGTCTCTATATCGAATACCACATAGGTATCCTGCAGAGACTGATTCTTTGAATTTTCTACAATGTCCTTCAAGTCATCCACAAGATAAGCTTCCACACCATAGATAATCTTAAAGTCCGGGTCATCCGGCAGTGCATGGTTTGCAATCGGGAATGCCTGGACATTTCCATGATCGGTAATCGCCAGTGCCTTATGTCCCCACTTATATGCCCTTTTTACCAGATCTCCTACATCAGTAACACCATCCATGTCACTCATCTTGGTATGGCAATGAAGCTCTACTCTCTTTAACGGGCTGTTGTCCATTCTTATTGTAGTAAAATCAGGGATTTTCTTAATTCCGACAATGGAGCCGATGGTCAGCTCACTGTCAAATTTATCAATGGTCGTTACACCTTTAATTTTAAGAAATGCTCCCTTTTTCAAATCTCCCATCAGTTCCGGTAGATTCTCATTTTTTGTAAAGATTTTAAGCACAATGGAATCCGTAAAATCCGTTACCGACATAATGATAATTGTCTTTTCACCACGGATTTCTCTTGTATCTAATGTCATTATCTGTCCACGGATGACAACTTCTCCCATTTCACCTACGATGGTCTCAATCGGAATTGCATCCTCTTCAAAATCACGGCCATAAATAACATCCGGATTGTCTGATTTTTTAACAAAATCTCTTCTCTGGAAGGAAGATTTTCCCTTGAAATCCTTTCCGCCGGAAAAGTTATTCTTTCCAGCAGCAGGTGCTGCTCCTGCACCTTCTGTGCCGGTAGTCTGTTTTTTCTCCGGGGCAGCAGGTGTTTTTTCCTTTTCTGACGCTCTAGCATCGGGCTGTGCGTTTGCTTCATTGGCAGCAGGCTGTTCCATGCCATCCGCATTCTGCGTTCTTGCAGCAGCGGTTCGTGCCACGATATGGGCAACCTCTGTTTCAATCTGGCTGTCTGCACTCTTTAAATAATCATTTTCTGCCGGCTTCTCATACTGTGGCTCAATCATTAATTTTAATCCACAACGTTCGCAGATGATTTTTTCTAAGATATCAATCAGTTCATTACTCCGCTCTGTGGCAACAATGGTATCCTCTAAGGTAAGAATCATATGGTCTTCCCGGTCAAATTCCATTTTGCTGCAGCGCATCAGATTATAGAGCAGTACGCTGTAATTGCGAATCTCTTCTAAAATACTCTCCCGGTATACCGCCATCAGTTTTTCCGGTGTATACTGGCTGGATAAATTAAATTTTTCTATGATTTTAACAGCTATCTCCTTGTGCGGAAATAGCTGTTGTCTGATTTCTTGTTCAATATGATAGATTTCCGGTTTGGGAATTAGCCTTGTACTCTCTAAATAAATCCGCAGTGCATTCTGTGCGGAATTCGATGCCACTTTTGTAATCTCTGTTTCTTTCAAAAGTGCACTCATCTCTCCGGTAATCTTTAATGTCGGAAAAACTTCAAAAAACAGTTTTGCCATAATTTTTCCTACTCCTTATTCCAGTTCAAAAGTTCCTTTCTTAATTCACTTAAGAGCTGATTCTCCGGTACTTTACGGTCTATCTGACCATGCTTTATAATTAGTCCTTCTCCCACACCACCGGCAATTCCGATATCGGCTTCCTTGGCTTCTCCCGGTCCGTTGACTACACAGCCCATAACAGCAACCTTGATGTCTAAAGGAATATCCGCTACCATATTCTCTACCTGATTTGCCAGTTCGATTAAGTTGATTCTTGTTCTTCCACAGGTCGGACAGGATACGACTTCTATACCACCTTTACGAAGCCCTAAAGTTCTTAAAATCAGTTTTGCTGATTTGATTTCTTCTAACGGATCTCCGGTTAATGAAACACGAATGGTATCTCCAATCCCCTGATTTAAAATCAGTCCCAGTCCAATGGAGGATTTAATATTTCCGCTGATAATCGTTCCTGCCTCTGTAATTCCCACATGCAGTGGATGATCGGTTTGCTCAGCAATCAGTTCATGGGCTTTTACACACATCATAACATCTGAAGATTTGATACTGATAACGAGATTGTCATATCCCATATCTTCAATAAGATGCACTTTATCCAAAGCACTTTCTACAATGCCTTCTGCGGTAACACCATGATATTTTTCTACTAAATCCTTTTCCAGTGAACCGCTGTTGACTCCCACACGGATTGGAATATTTCTTTCCTTTGCTACGTCTACCACAGCCTGCACACGCTCTTCGCTTCCGATGTTGCCCGGATTGATTCTGATTTTATCTGCACCATGCTCCATGGCAGCAATAGCCAGCCGGTAATCAAAATGAATATCTGCAACCAGTGGTATTGCTATCTGCTTCTTAATCTCAGTCAATGCTTCTGCGGCTTCCATTGTCGGCACCGCACAGCGGATGATATCACAGCCTGCCGCTGCCAGACGGTTAATCTGCTCTACGGTTGCTTTTACATCCTCTGTCTTTGTATTGGTCATTGACTGTATCAGGATTGGATTTTTTCCACCGATGATACGGTCTCCTATTTTTACCACTTTCGTATCTTTTCGTTCCATGATTGCTTTTCCTCCTGTGCAGGATTATTTAAAATAATTTTCGAATATCGTTAAACATAACAAGCACCATCAATGCCAGAAGCAGCATCAGTCCGACAAAATGAACCATGCCCTCTTTGTCCGGATCCACCCGTTTCTTTCTGACGGCTTCTATAATCAGAAATACCAGTCTTCCTCCGTCTAATGCCGGTAATGGAAGCAGGTTCATAATTCCAAGATTGGCAGTCAGCATTATGGAATAATTAATTAATGTCAATACCACCGATAGCGTTCCCGCTGACTTGCTCTCGTCATAAGTATCACCAATATTCTTTACAATACCTACCGGTCCCGAAAGTTCATTGACACTGACTCTTCCGGTCACTAACATCTTCAAGCTGTCCATGGTAACTTCTATCCAGTATTTCACTTCATATACGCTATATTTTATGGTCTCAAAAATATTACCCCGCTCACGCATGGTATTTCCATAGATTCCAAAGAGATTTCTTCCTGCTTCTTCATTATATTTCGGGCTGATAGTACAGGTATATTCCTCTCCATCTCTTTCATAGGTCACTTCCAGATTCTCATTGGAATGAAACAGCGTGTAAACACTTACTTCACGATAAATATGAATGTTCTTTCCATTGATTTCTTTAATGATATCTCCAGCCTGAAGTCCTGCTTCCTCTGCCGGATATCCTTCCATAACACCTTTTACCTCCGGCCGGTCAAATCCGGCTGTCCCGATAACAATCAGTGCCAGAAAGAATGCCAGAATAAAGTTAAAAACCGGTCCTGCCGCTACAACTGCTATTCTCGCCCATACGGACTTGCTGTTAAAGGAGCCTTCACTTTCCGACTCTCCGTCTTCGCCTTCCATCATACATGCTCCACCAAAAGGCAGCAGTTTTATGGAATATTTTGTCTCTCCCTTTGTAATTCCAAATAGCGTTGGTCCAAGTCCCAGGCAAAATTCATTTACTTTGATTTTATTTTTCTTTGCCAGCAAAAAATGTCCCAGTTCATGAAAAATAATAATAAAACTGAACATTAAGATTGCAATGATTATTTTCAATCTACCACCTGCTCTCTATATACTCATACGCAGCCTGCTCTGTTGCAAGGATTTCTTCTACGGACGGACTGGCAATATAGGTACACTGCTCCATACACGCCTGTGCAATTTCCGGAATCTCCAAGAAACGGATCTTTCCGTCTAAGAACATTGCTACCGCTCTCTCATTTGCTGCATTAAAAGCAGTCGGAATGTTACCGCCCTTTCTACAGGCTTCATAAGCCAGTTTCAATCCGTAAAAAGTCTCCATATCCGGCTCTTCCAATGTAATTGCCTTCATTTTCCAGAAATCAAGCCGGTCTCCACTTAAGTGTAACCGGTTCGGATAATACAGGGCATACTGGATTGGAAGCCGCATATCTGCTGTTCCAAGCTGTGCAATGACTGCACCGTCTTCATACTCTACCATAGAATGTATGATACTCTGTGGTTGTACTACAACCTGAATCTGGTCTGCATTTACATCAAACAGCCATTTTGCTTCAATGACTTCAAGTCCCTTATTTATCATGGTTGCGGAATCAATAGTGATTTTACGTCCCATGCTCCAGTTCGGATGCTTCAATGCATCTTCCACTTTTACCTGTTCTAATTCCGCCCGCTTCTTTCCACGGAATGGTCCGCCGGAAGCTGTCAAAAGTATTTTTGCAATTTTATTGTCTCCGGCTCCCTGCAGAGACTGAAAGATTGCACTGTGTTCACTGTCCACTGGAAGGATTTTCACATTACATTCCTTTGCCAGCGGCATAATAATATGTCCTGCGGTAACTAAAGTCTCCTTATTAGCTAGTGCAATGTCCTTTCCTGCTTTCATAGCGGCTATGGTCGGACGGATACCAAGCATACCCACAATGGCAGTTACAAGAATCTCTGCTTTCTCTTCCGTTGCTACTTCTAAAAGTCCTTCCATCCCGGAAGCCACCTTTACCTTCAAATCTGCGACCCTTGTCCGAAGCTCAATCGCGTCCTCTTCTGCCCATACAGCAACCAAGGCCGGATGGAACTCCCGGATCTGTTCTTCTAATTTTGCAATATTATGTCCTGCCGCAAGTGCAGTTACTTCAATATCTCCATGTTCTCTTACAACAGAAAGTGTCTGGGTTCCGATGGAACCAGTGGAACCTAAAATTGCAATCTTCTTCATGTTCCCTCCTACTTACCAATCAGATATAATGCAAGATAATAAATAATTGGTGCTGTAAATATTACACTGTCAAAACGATCTAAGATTCCACCATGGCCAGGAATCAGTTTGCCATAATCCTTAATGTCATAATTACGTTTGATTGCAGATGCAGTCAGGTCTCCAATCATAGATATGATTGCCCCAATCGCACAAATCATGCAAAGCATAATGATATCACGGTTGGTACTTCCCATAGAGCCCTGGAAAACAAAGCAATAAATCAGGGTTAATAATGCTGCTCCCACTACTCCGCCAACAGCTCCTTCCCAGGATTTCTTCGGAGAAAGTACCGGTGCCATCTTATGTTTTCCAATCAGCACACCCACGCAGTATGCACAGGTATCGCAACCCCAGGAGCATAAGAAAATTAACCATACAATATAAGCTCCACCCGGTAGCATTCTGGTCTGATATACATAAGAAAGCATCACCGATACATAAAATACACCAAAAAATGCTGCTAACATCTGCTCGGTATGATATTTCGGATAAGAAAATACATATACAAACATCAGCACTACCAAAAGTGCGATGACAAATAACATCATATCCGGAATAAACTGAAATTTCAGATTGCAATAATATACAATCGTTGCCAGTCCGCCGACGACACCGGCACAGCTTTTTTCAATTTTAAACACACGATACAGTTCATACAATCCAATCAAAGAAATAATTCCGGTTACTGCCAGCAGCAAATCATTTCCGGTAATAATGAATACCAGTGCCAGAATTACCAGCACGATTCCACTTAATAATCTTGTCTTAAACATATTACTCCTCCTCTATCTTTCCATATCTCCGGTCTCTTCCACTGTAATCCTCTACTGCTTTACGCAGTTCTTCCGGTGTAAAGTCCGGCCATGGAACCTCTGTAAAATATAACTCACTATAAGCAAACTGCCACAGCAAGAAGTTGGAAAGCCGCTGTTCTCCACTGGTGCGGATCATAAGATCAGGATCCGGAATATCTTTCGTATCAAGATAGGATTCATATTTCTCTTCGGTAATCTCCTCTGCCGAAATACCATCCTGCCACATTTTCTTCATTCCACGGATCATTTCATCTCTTGCTCCATAATTAATGGCAATCTGTAAATTCAGTCCCGTATTATGGGCAGATTCTCTTTCCAATACAGCAATCTGCTGCTGGAATTTATCATCCAGCCGGCTGGTATCTCCGATTACACGGACTCTCATATTATTCTTGTCCGCCGTCTTTATACAGTTCTTAAGATAACTGCTCAAAAGCTTCATCAAAGCATCTACTTCATTCTGTGGACGGTTCCAGTTCTCTGTGGAAAATGCATACATGGTTACATATTCTATGCCCAGATCATGCGCTGCTTTACAGATAACTTCAACATTCTTTGCCCCCATAGTATGTCCATAGTTTCTTGGCATTCCTCTTTTCTTTGCCCAGCGTCCGTTTCCATCCAGAATAATTGCAACATGTTTTGGAATCTTCATCTTTGTTCTCCTTTTTACAGATGTTTACAACATAAAAAGGGACACGGCAATCGCGCTATGTCCCCATATGTGTCGTACATGGATAAGATTATACCGTAAGGATTTCCTTTGTCTTTTCCTCTACTGCACCATCAATTTTTGCAATATATTTATCCGTAATTTTCTGAGTATCGTTTTCTAATTCCTTTAATTCATCCTCAGATACTTCATTTGCTTTGTTCTGTTTCTTGAATGCATCATTGGCATCCCTTCTGATATTACGGATTGCCACCTTGGCATTCTCACCTTTTTTCTTAATATCTTTTGCCAGTTCTTTACGTCTTTCCTCGGTAAGCTCCGGGAATACAAGACGGATTACTTTACCATCGTTGGTTGGATTTAAGCCTAAATCAGATGTTAAAATTGCTTTTTCAATCTCTTTTACAAGGGATGCTTCCCAAGGCTGAATCTGAATCATTCTTGGCTCCGGAACATTGATATTTGCAACCTGCTGTAACGGGGTCGGTGTTCCATAATAATCTACAGTAATTCTGTCTAAGATATGCGGATTCGCTCTTCCTGCCCGGATAGTTGCATATTCTTCCACAAGATTCTCGTATGATTTCTGCATTTTCTCTTCATATGGGTTTAATCTGCTATCCATAAATAATCTCCTTTATTATACAGTCACTTTCGTGCCGTTAAATTTTCCGCTCATTGCATTTACAATGCTGTCCGGCTCATTTAATCCGAATACATACATTGGCATTTTATTTTCCATACACATAATAGATGCGGTTAAATCTACTACTGCAAGCTTCTTATCAATCACTTCCTGAATGGATACCTCATCATATTTCTTTGCTGCCGGATTTACCTTCGGGTCACTGTCATAGACACCGTCAATGGCTTTTGCCAGAAAAATGCCCTCTGCATCCATTTCAATGGCACGGAGTACAATTCCGGTATCTGTTGAAAAATAAGGATGTCCTGTTCCACCTGCAAAAAATACTACCATTCCTTTTTCAAAATATTTATTGGCACGGTCTTTTGAGAAAAGTTTGGTCATGCTTCCACACTCAAACGGAGTCAGAATCTGTGTCATCATTCCAACAGAACGGAAGATTTCAGATACATAAATACAGTTCATAATCGTTGCCAGCATACCAATCTGGTCTGCTTTGGTACGGTCGATAGTCTCGCTGGAACGTCCTCTCCAGAAATTACCGCCACCAATTACAATTCCAACCTGGCATCCGCCATCTACAATCTGTTTTACCTGGCGGGCAACTTCTGTTACGGTCGGCTCATCAAAACCTGTTTTCTTTTCTCCTGCAAGTGCTTCTCCACTTAATTTTAAAAATACTCTCTTCATTATTTATTCTCTCCAAAAAGACTTTCCACATCAATATCAGCATAGCACTGGGAACAGAAACCTTCGATAACTGCACCATTGTTAATCTGAACAGAACGGGATTTGATGTTACCCATAACAACTGCAGAAGTATCTACAACTACAGGTCCCTGAACATCGATATCGCCCTTGATTGCTCCTGCGATAACTGCAGAGCTTGCGGTAATATTTCCAATAATGACAGAACCAAGTCCGATTTTAACAGTTCCGGTGCTTACTACTTCACCTTCTACTTTTGCAGCATCAGCGAAGAATTCAGCAGAATTGCTGTTTCCATTGATAGTTCCGGTAACAACCAGCTTGCCATTACACTGAACATCACCATTAATATTTCCACGGATATCTAAAGAACCAGTAGATGCCATATTACCTGTAATGGATGTTCCTTCTGTGATTACAGATACTTCATCTGAAACTTCATCTGATGTCTGAACCGGAGCAAAATGCGCCGGAGTTGCCGGCTGTACCGGTGTTACTGTCTCTTCTGGCATTGTCATGGTTTCATTTGCTGTTGTCTCACTCATTTTACTTTCCTCCTGAATATGTAAATCTTCTTTTTCTTCTGCAGCTGGTGTCTCTACTTTTGTTTCTGTTTCCTGTGCCGGTGCTTCCTTCTCTACCGGAGCATTGGCATCCTTGGTAACCTTTTCTAAAAGTCCGTCCAATTTGGATAATTCAGACTCCACATCCAGTTCATCTTCCAATGTATTGACTACTACATCGTTATCCTGCTCTGCTGCCTCTGTTGTGTCTTCACCCGGTACCAGTTCGTTCACTGCCTGTGATAAATCCTCTTTAAAATCTTTAAAAAAGCTCATTCTTAAAAACCTCCATTTTTTCTATTGAACACTGTCTGCACTAATATGCTGTATTACAGTTGTATCCTCAGTAATCGGAAGTAACTCTACTCCCTGTGCCTGTAGTGCCTCAATCATCGGACCTAAGGCTTCCACCGTTGTCTCCTTCGTATTTGCATCATGAAGTAACACAACCGATGTTTTATATTTTACCACATCCTCTAACACATTATCTACCAGCTCGTCCGCTGTATATGCCTGTGATGTAGCATCACCACTGGTTACATTCCAGTCAAAATAAGTAACATCCTGATCATTCAGATATTTTATAAACTCTTTCATATCTGTATTACTGACCTGATTGCTGCTTCCACCCGGGAAACGATAATAATGGCAATCCTCTCCCGTTATATCATAAAGATAATTTTGTATTTTGGTAAAATCATCCTCAAAATTTTCAAGCGAATCGTAAATCACACTGTATTTATGGGAATAAGAATGCATTCCCAGTGTGTGCCCCTCATTTACAATTCTTTTATACATCTCCTGGGACTCTTCATCTTCTTTTCCTACAACAAAAAATGTTGCTTTCACATTATACTGCGCCAATGTATCAAGAATAGCTGCCGTATTGGAACTTGGTCCATCATCAAAGGTAAGATATACTTTAAGCTGATCTCCCGGCTGTGCCTTGTTGCTTTCATCCTCTGCCACCAATGGCTGGACAATCGAACTGTCTGCATTCTGATCCTGATATTCTGTGTCTGTCTGTAATTCCGTTCCAGTAGACATTTCTCCTTTCGACTGGTTCTCGTCCTGCTGTACCTTTCCGGAAACAATACCGCTTGATACCAGCCTGTCTATCTGGTTCTGTAAAGAAATTACCCGGCACAACAATACCACGCACAAAATAATCGATATCAGCATCCAGGCGAAGATAGATGTTATAATCCCCGTCTTCATGCGATTAATGCGTTTTCGCCTTTCCCGCTGTTCCTTTAACCCCTTCGTGGTCTTCTCTTCCATGTAGTGACCTCCCGGTCATAAAATCTCTTTTCTATTGTAACACACTTTAACAAAATATCACTATAAAAAATAATTTTAATTGAATTACTTCTTGAGATTTTTCTTTCTTTTGTCAGAAAATTCCCCTGCAGAAATCACTCTACAGGGGAATTTTATATACCTTTACAATTTGTGCTAAGCTTTTACTTAGTTTCCTGCTATCTGAGCAGCAACTTCTGCAGCAAAGTCTTCATTTTTCTTCTCCAAACCTTCACCTGTTTCGAAACGTACAAACTTCTTAACAGATACAGGAGCACCAACTTCTTTGGAAACCTGCTCTAAGTATTTTCCAACTGTCTGTTTTCCATCTTCTGCTTTTACATATACCTGATCTACTAAGCAGATTTCTTTTAACTCTTTGCTGATACGTCCTTCGATCATTCCATGGATAACCTTTTCCGGTTTCTGGGACTCTTTCGGATCATTCATAATCTGAGCTAAGAGAATTTCTTTCTCATGCGCGATGTAATCTGCACTTACTTCATCTCTGGAAACATATTTTGGATTTAAAGCTGCTATCTGCATTGCAATGTTGGTTAATGCTTCTTTTACTGCATCATTTACAACAGTTGTGTCAGCATCCACGATAACACCGATTCTTCCGCCGCCATGGATATAAGATACTACACAACCATTCTCAGCTACAACCTTTTCGAATCTACGAATCTTTAAGTTCTCTCCGATAACTGCAACTTTCTCTACTAATGCATCTTTTACTGTCTTGCTTTCATCTGCATTCCATTTTTCTTCCATGAATGCATCCATGTCTGCTGCGTCAGAGTTTACTGCCTGTGTTGCAACAGCCTCTACAAACTCACGGAATGTATCATTCTTAGCAACGAAGTCTGTTTCAGAGTTAACTTCAACAACTGCTGCTGTCTTATCATCTTTTACTACAACAGTACAAAGACCTTCTGCTGCAATTCTTCCAGCTTTCTTCTCAGCTTTTGCCTGTCCGTTTTTTCTTAAATATTCAACAGCCTCATCCATGTTGCCGTCTGTTTCACCTAATGCTTTTTTACAATCCATCATTCCTGCGCCGGTTAATTCACGCAGTTCTTTTACCATTGCTGCTGTAATAGCCATCTTCATTTTCCTCCATTTATTTTTTCTAAAGGTAAGGACAGGCAATTACTGTCTGTCCTGTTTTATACACACGTTGTGTGTTTCTTATCGTTTAAAATACTGTTCTTATGCCTCTACAGCTTCTTCTGCATCCTCTGCAGCTTCAGTGTCAACATCAACAGTTCCCTGATTTGCTTCGATAACAGCATCTGCCATTTTAGAAACGATTAATTTAACGGCTCTGATTGCATCATCGTTACCAGGAATTACATAATCTAACTCTTCCGGATCACAGTTTGTATCTGCAATACCAATAAGTGGAATTCCTAAGGAATGAGCTTCCTGAACGCAGATTCTTTCTTTCTTAGGATCTACGATAAAGATAGCATCTGGAATCTTCTTCATTTCTTTAATTCCGCCTAAGTTCTTCTGTAATTTGTCTAATTCTTTCTTTAATTTGATAACTTCTTTCTTAGGAAGAACATCAAATGTTCCATCCTCTTCCATAGTTTCGATTGCTTTTAATCTTGCAATACGGCTCTGGATTGTCTTGAAGTTAGTAAGCATACCACCTAACCATCTCTCGTTTACATAGAACATGTTACAACGCTCTGCTTCTGTTTTGATAGCATCCTGAGCCTGTTTCTTTGTTCCTACGAAAAGAATAGTACCACCATCAGCAGCGATATCTGCCATAGCTTTGTAAGCCTCATCAACTTTGCCTACAGATTTCTGCAGGTCGATGATGTAGATACCATTTCTCTCTGTGTAGATGTATGGAGCCATTTTAGGATTCCATCTTCTGGTCTGATGTCCAAAATGAACACCTGCTTCTAATAACTGTTTCATTGAAATAACGCTCATTGTTTTTCCTCCATTTGGTTATTCTTCCATATACTTCTTATTATCAGACAACCTTGCGGCACCAATCTGACAATCGGTATATGTGTAAATTTATCGCAACGCATGGATTATATCATACTCAGCCATGCTATGCAACCTTTTTTTAATGATGAATCGTTTTATCCGTAAGTATTCCGGCAATTTCTTCATAGCCAGCCCCTTCCGGAATCGTTACGGTTCCGGGCAGGACAAAATTGGCATAATTATTATCTACCATATATTTATTAAATGCTTCTGCATTGTCCACAAGACCTTCTTCCTGCAGACGCTGCGAAACCGCATTAGAAGAATCTCCTACTTCTACGGTAAATTCCTTCTGTACCATATTGGTTCCATCCTGTGACGGTGGTACGGCATCCGCTCCATCTGTTCCCACATCCTGCGATATCTCCCCTGAATCAGTTGTTCCCGGCTGCATATCTGTCTGTTCTGTATTAAAACCGTCTTCCGTGCTCTTTGGAATCTCATCTTCTGTTTCTGTAGCTTTTGGTATGGTGTCCTTTCCGGTATCTTCCATTACCATTCCAAGTTCTTTTGCCCTTGCAATGATTTCATCATCTGAAAGGTCATTTTTCTTCATTGCAAATGATATGGATAAGATAATCGTGCTTATCAGAATACCAATTCCCAAGCCTCTCAGATAATACTTAAACTTCACTTGTATCTACTCCTTTATACAATCCTACAACCAATCTCACTTCACCCTGTCCAAGACCCAGTTCCTTTGCTATCTCTACATACGATTTTCCCTGACTGTATAGGGCAAGGATTTTTTCGTTATGATTCGTCTGCTCCGGCTGTTCTTCCATCTCTCCGGTTGCCGCTTCTGCTTCTGTCTCCACCGGTTCCTCTGTGGCTTTTACTTCTTCTGTTTCTTTAACTACAGACTCTTTCGCCTCTTCTAAGCTCTCACCGATTTCGGCTGACATCTCGCCAATTTGTCCTGCAAGCTTTGTCAGTTCTGTGTGCTTGTCATTTAGCATGCTGTATAAAAACATAATCTCATTATGGGTCTGATTCATCTTCTCCATAACGGTATCCGAATATTCACCGATTGCCAGCATTTTTTCATTGGTCTCTTTATCCAGTGCCCGCTCCACCTTATCTGTGGAATCTTCAATTGCATGGTCAATCTGGTCTTCTATCGCAGCTTCTGCATCTTTCAACTTGTTTTCCAGTATTTTTTTTATCTCATTCTGACTCAGTTCCGCAATACGGTCTAATTCTGCACCGGATAGCTTTTCTGTTACCATAAAGCTTCCTATCATCATAACCAGACCAGCCAGAATCAGGATGATTTCCACGCCTGTCATCTGTCAGATACACTCCTTTTTATATTTTAACATCAAAGCCGCCAATTGCACCTTTGATAACCACACGGTCTTCTTTCTGTTTCTTTTTCCGTTGTTCCTGCCGCTGGTACTGACCCTTTCCCTCTTCCTTTGCATCAAAACGATGTTCTTCCATCTGGGAATCATCTTTCCTGGTCACCTGCTCTGATTGGCGGTATTCTTCTCTTTGCACTTCCATCTGTATATTTTGCTGATCCACCATAGGTTTCATATCCTGCTGTTGTTTCAGTGTTCCAACATCCTGTGTTCTCTGAATAACTCCATTCATATCTACCGGACGAATTGACATATCCACACACCTCCAGCCTGTCTCAACCATATGTCATTACATATTTGAGATTTTTACTTCACCCTCATCCTTATAAAGCTGGCAGAAACTTCTGTCATCCTTTACAACAAGGCTTACATCGGTAATATTTACAATTACTCCCGCATACAGTATCTTTGATACTTTCACCCTTGCATTGCTACTGCCATTTAATATACTCTGCAGCCTTTCATATTCATGCTCTAATGATGTACGCTGAGCTTCCTTCTCCTTAAAAGCACGCATAAGCTGTTCAATATACTGGATTTTTCCCTGATCCAGTTTTTCTTTATTCTTAAGCTTCTCTCCATAGGTAGTAAGAATCGTCCGAATCTGTTCAATGGTCTTATTCAGCTGAAGCAGTTCTTCCTGCACTTTCACATAACGTTCTTTCTTTTCCGGATCCACACCAACTTCAATACGTGTTCCTGCTCCAAGGCTGGAACCAATGGTCTGGGCTTCTACCAGACTGCCTGCCCGGATAACACCACCTGTTATGAATCCGTTCTTACCACTTACGCGAACCTCCGTTGCTGCAGATACCTTACTATGTAAAATAGAATCTGTTTCAACATAACCTCCGGAAATGATGGTTGCATTTTCAATAAACTTGCAGATAACATTTCCCTGTGCCTGAAGTATTCCTTTGGTCATTCCATGAATTCCGCGTTTTACAATGATCTGACCACCCGCCTGTATCAGCGCATCTTCTACCACGCCTTCTACTACTACATCACCTTTTGCAATAATTGAAAAACCACCTTTTACATTACCTCTTACGGTAACGTTTCCCGGATAATCAATATTACCGGTGGAATTATCCACATCAGCCGGCACTTCATAGACATCTGATACAAATACTTTACCATTTACCAGACTTGCATGTCCGGTTACTTCAGAGTACAGTTCTGTTTTGTCTTCCGATACCCGGATATTATTTCCATATTCTAACTGAAGGGAGCGTACCTGTTTTGGTTTAATTTCTTTTCCCTGTACATCATATCCTTTGATTCCATGATCTTCCGGAAATAATTTTGCCAGAAGGTCTCCTTCTTTGATATGGCTGATTACATTCAGTTCACGGTAATCTACCGAACCATCTTCATTTTTCTTCGGCTTTAAATTAACATCTGTATTAAAATAATATTCAATTCTGGCATCCTGACCATCTACCGGTTTCTTTCCTTTTGCCAGCACAAAATCGGTACAGTATGCCCTATCCTGGAAAAATTTCAAAATTTCATCCTGATCAACCCCTGCTTTGACACCTTTTGCAGTTAAATCCCTTAAGATTTCCTGTGCATTCATATTCGTGCCGCCTGCAGCCGGATAAAATCTGCACACCGCCTCCATGGCATCTGCTGATACTGTTACGGACATCTCTTCATTTATCTGAATCGGATAAATATCTCCGACCATAATCTCTGTCATCTCATTGCTGTTAATTGCTGCAACCAGTTCCTTTAAATTATAATCCGGGCAGCCATGCCTTTCCAGATACTCTGTCAGTTCACCAATTTCAATAACATTTCCTTCCAGAGCTGCCGGGAAAAGCTTAATATAAGTCGCATGTTCCTTTATCACAAATTGAAAATAAGCATTTGCCTGTCCCATAGCTTCCCTCCTTTTAACTTTCATCAACCAATATATCCATATAACTTCCCATTTTCTTTTTCATCTTTGCCAGAGCCCTGGTATGAAGCTGGGATATTCTTGATTCAGATACTTCAAGAATACTGCTGATTTCCTTCAAGGTAAGTTCTTCATAATAATAAAGTTCAATTACCCTGCGTTCCTTTTCCGTCAAGGTCTCAAGGCTTTGTGCCAAAACTTCTTTCAGTTCGCTTTCTGCCACCACATCTTCCGGTTGTGCAAAATGGGAATTTTTTGTCGCATCCATCGCAGGCTCTGTTCCCTGCTCCACAAACTCATTTAAAGAAACAACATTGGTAACTTTTAACTGGGACTGCCAGTTCAGGTATTCATCCTCTGATACCCCGAGTTCGCTTGCAATCTCTTCATCCAATGCCGTCTTTCCTGTCTTCATTTCTATATTTTTTATTGCTTCGTCAATCTTTTTCTGTTTTTGGCGAACAGCCCTCGGTATCCAGTCCATTTTACGAATCTGGTCTAATATTGCCCCACGGATTCGAAGGCTTGCATATGTCTCAAATTTAACATCCTTGCTTCGGTCAAATTTATCAATTGCATCAATCAGTCCAAAGATTCCATAGCTGACCAAATCTTCATATTCTACATTATATCCAAGATACATACTCAATCTGCCCGCTACTAATTTAACTAACGGAGCATATTCTATGATAATCTGTTCCCGTATTTCAGATACTGGATTTTTCTGATAGCTTTCCCACAGTTTTTCCCTGTCGACTGTTTTCATGCCATAGCCTCCGGTTTCTTATAATTACTCTTCTTTCGCTCTTTTCTCTTCCTCTTTTTCTAATGTATCTTCTTTTTTCTCATCAGCAGACTCTTCTGCATCACCATCTGCTTTTTCTTCTGTACTGCTTTCTTCATCCTTTGCAGCTTTAAAATTCTTTTCCAAAATATACGCTGCAATGCCCCCAAGCAGATAGAATATAATCAGTACCAGCAATAATGTCTTTGTAAAGGCAAGCAATTCCATTTTCTGAAAAATTGCCACAATACAGGTAATAAATCCTGCGGTCAACATTACAATTGCAGGAATCGGTTTTGTCTTCATCTTTACATCCTCAATCTAAATAATTTTCAATTCTTTTCCAACAGATTTAATATAGAATTCTCCGGTATCGCAATGTAATTCTACGGTACGTCCATAATTCAGCCCGGTATCCTCTGCCAGAAGCGGAATACCAAGCTCCTTCAGTTTCTGTCTGGAAGCTTCTGCATTTCTTGCTCCAATATTTCCCACTTCAGAGTTACCACTTACCTCGAACATTCTGGCTCCGCCTGCAATCTTTGCTACAAGCCTGCTCTTTGCCGCCCCTGCTTCTGTCATCCGGCGAACCAGCTCTACAATTCCTGTATCTGCGAATTTTGCTATATTCGAATTATTTTTCATCTTTGTACTGTCTGGCAGCATAATATGTGCAAGTCCGCCAATCTTTGTAACCGGGTCTAGCAATGCTATTCCTATACAGGAACCCAGTCCTAATGTGGTAATTGTATCCGGAGCCTTGCAAATATTTAAGTCTGCCATACCAACTTTTATTACTTCACCCATTGATACCCTTCTCCTTATAAGGTAATTCCCAGAGATTTCAGAATCTTCTCATAAGACTCAAGGTCAGGTAACAGAATAAAATATCCTTCTATCATCACTTCATCTCCGAATTCTGTCGTAATCATAAGTGCATTGTCTCCAATTTTACCAAACTGTATTGCCGGAACACTTAAAATAGCTCCCGCCATATCAATTGCAATATAAGGAACCGATGGTGCAATAGTAAGCTGCGTCATGGCAGAAAGCGCGTTCAGATAAGAACCGGCAATGATATTTCCTATTTCTTTTAATGCAGACATATCCATCTCATCAAAATCTTCCGCATAATCTGCCGGACGTCCCATTAGTTTATTTACCAGATAATGTGCAGAATCAAGTTTCATAAGAAACATCATGCTGCCGGTAATATCATCTGTCACTTCCAGATAGATTCCTACGATTGACTCATCTTCCGGGCAAATTGCAGAACCCAGTTCCTGAAAGGTCAGTAATTCAACTCTTGGTACATCCATATTAATCCGGATATTCAACATATTTGCCATTGCAGTTGTTGCATTTCCGGCACCAATATTTCCAATTTCTTTTAAGACATCCACATACATGTCATTTACCTGGTTCAAAGTATAATCCGCCAATTTTATCCTCCTGCTGTCATTTCAAGATATAGAATATAGTGAGGCATTTGCCTCACTATATCTATAACAATTACGCATTTTCTTTTTCTTCTATAATAGAATGAATATCCAGAAGGGAAATTAATTCATCTCCGTTTTTACCGATTCCATCGATAAAGGATACCTTGGCATTCTTCATATCGCCACTCACTTTATCAATTTCATTGGTTCCTAATGTAACAACTTCTTTTACTTCATCCACGATTATTCCCAGTGCACTCTGCTGTTCAATTTTTAAAATTATAATACGGCTGGCATTGGTAAATACATCTTCTTCCAGTTCCATACGTATTCTGAGACTCATAACCGGTACGATTTCTCCACGAAGATTGATAATTCCTTTAAAGAAATTCTGTACTCTAGGTACTCTTGTAATCTTCTGCATACGGACAATATTGTCTACATAACTGATATCGATTCCGTACTGCTCATTTCCGATTTTTACAACAATATACTGTTTTCTGATATTTTCTACTGTTTCAAGTTGCTCTGCCACTCTGCACACCCCCTGTTAAATCAATGTATTTGCATCCAGGATTAATGCGACTTCGCCATCACCCAGAATTGTTGCACCGCTGATTGTCTTATTATTATTAATATACTTACCAAGTGATTTAATTACGATTTCCTGCTGTCCAAGAAGATTGTCTACAACAAGTCCTGCATAACGGTCGCCTTTTCTTACGATAACAACAGTAAGGCTTTCTACTTCTTCATCCTTCGGTGGAATATCAAGTATCTGATCCAGCCGGATGATTGGAATAACAGAACCACGTAAATTAATTACTTCCTTGGATTCTACATATTTAATATCTTCAACCGGAATATCCTCGATAGTCTGAATTGCGCCTAACGCAATTGCATATTTTTCATCGCGGATTTCTACCATCAACGCCTGAATGATTGCCAGTGTAAGTGGCAGTCTTACTACGAATTTGGTTCCAACGCCAAGTTTGCTCTTTACCTCAACATCTCCGCCTAATGCTTCAATATTGGATTTAACAACGTCAAGACCTACACCACGTCCGGAAATATCGGTAATCTGTTTTGCCATAGAGAAACTCGGCATAAATAAGAAATCGATAATTTCTTTCTGGCTCAGCTTTTCTGCCTGTTCCGGTGTTACCAGACCACGCTCTACTGCTTTTGCTTTAACCTTCTCTGTATCAATTCCGTTACCATCATCACTTACTTCAATGATTACATTATTTCCTTCCTGGAATGCATTCAGATTAATGGTTCCTGTTTCTGGCTTACCGCGTTCCTTACGAACTTCTGCACTCTCAAGGCCATGGTCAGCAGAGTTACGAAGCAGATGCTGCAACGGGTCGCCAATCTGGTCAACTACAGTACGATCAAGCTCTGTATCTTCACCGGTCATGCACAATTCCATCTTCTTATTCAATCTTCTGGAAAGGTCACGAATCATACGTGGGAATTTGTTTACAACGCTCTCAATTGGAACCATCCGCACTTTCATAACCGATTCATGAAGACTGGTTGTAATTCTTTCCAGATACTCAATCTGCTCATGGAATGACTGATTCTGGAAATTGCCTCCTTCCTGGGAGCCAATGGATACCAGACTGTTTTTTGCAATAATCAGCTCACTCACCTGGTTCATCAGTGCATCCAGTTTTTCGATATCCACACGCACGGTACGGTTTGTAACCGGTTTGCCTGCCGGTTTTGACTTAGTCTGTGCCGGTTTATTCTCTTTATGTACTGCCTGCTCTGCCGGCTTTGCTGCTGATGTATTTGCCGGAAGATTTTCCTGTATATTTTCCTCATGGAATAGAGTTGCCGTCTTCACTTCTTCACCAACAGCATCCGCAATTTCAGATACATTTTTAACTGCTTTTAAAATATCATCTAATGCAGCATTGGATGATAAGAACAAACTGAAGTCCAGTTCAAAACGTTCATCCTCAATATCCTGGGAGCTTGGACTGTAAACAACAATCTGTCCAAACTCTTCTACTGCTTTAAATACAAGGAATGCTCTTGCCGCTTTCAAAAGGCAGTCTTTCTGTACTTCTACTGTAATTCCGTAAATTTTGTTTCCACTTTCTTCAGCTGCTTTTAACGCATCTTTATCTTTGGAAGAAAATTCTACGCCTAAGTATTTCTTTTTACCATCACCGTTTGCCGGTTCTTCTGCTTTCTTTTCTTCTTTTTTCTCTTCCTTTGCAGGTGCGGCTGCTCCGCCGTTCTCTGCATTCTCTAAGAATTTGTTCAAAGCTGTAATCAGTGCTTCGTTGTCTTCTGTACCTTCATCTGATGTACTCTTGATCGTATCGAGGTAACTTTCAATTGCATCCAGACACTGGAAAAGAATATCAATCATTTCACTGGTGACTTTTACTTTGTCACTACGAACTTCCTGGAATACATTTTCCATATCATGAGTCAGATGCTGCATTCTCTTAAAGCCCATGGTTCCTGCCATTCCCTTTAAAGAGTGTGCTGCACGGAAAATTTCATTAATGGTATCTTTGTTTTCCGGCTCCTTTTCCAAAGTCATAATGCAATCATTCAGGCTCTGGATATGCTCACTTGTCTCATCAATAAAAATTTCTAGATACTGGCTTACATCCATCTTTAATTTACCCCCACATTCTTTAGAATTGTGTCCGCAACACTTTCTAATGGTACTATTTCATCAACAAGTCCTGTCTCTGCAATTGCCTTTGGCATTCCATATACCACAGATGTTTCTTCATCCTGAGCAATTACGTATACATTTTTTTCTTTCTGGAGTTCTGAAATTCCCTTTGTTCCATCAGCACCCATTCCGGTAAGAACTACACAGGTAATTTCATCATAGCCGCTGTCCATCAAAGACTCATACATCAGATTGGCACATGGTCTTAATCCACCAATTGCCGGTGCATCACTTAAAACAATACAGTGCGTTCCATCTGCTAACCGCTGTACCAGTAAATGTTTTCCTCCCGGTGCCACATAAACATGTCCTTTTTCCAAGACATCACCTTCGTTTGCCTCTTTCACATCCAGCGGGCTGAGTTCATTCAGCCGGGCTGCCATGGATTTTGTAAAACCAGCCGGCATATGCTGAACCACAAGAACCGGTGCATCCATATTGGATTTCAGCAATGGAATCACACTCTGTAAGGATTTTGGACCGCCTGTGGAACATGCAATTGCAACAATCTTGCTCCGGGCTGCATCCTTCGTTCTAATCTTCCGGACAGCTGCCGGTTTTACCACATTCGTAATTACTTTTTTCTGATACGTCTGTGTGCTTCCTGCTGCAGTTATTGTTGCAAGAACTTTTATCAGTTTTTCCCGGAAACGCTGTCCCTTTGTCTCTATTAGATTATTTGGTTTCTCGATAAAGTCAATTGCACCACGTTCCATTGCCTTGAGTGTAACTTCAGCTCCATCTGTCGTTAATGTACTGACCATTACTACTGTTGCTTTTATATTTTCTTTTTGTAATCTTTCAAGTAGTTCCAGTCCGTTCATTCTTGGCATATTTACATCTAAAACAACTGCGTCATATGCTTTCTGACACAATTTTTCATATGCTTCCAAGCCATCTCTGCATGTATCCGTTGCCTGAAAACCACTATCTGAATTAATTATATCACAGATAACTCTTCTCATGAGTGCTGAGTCATCAACAACCAGAATATTCTTTTTCATTCTATTAATTTAACCCTATCCTTTTCCTCTCTGTCTTGCTTTTCTTTCTTCTGCAAAAATATACCTGATAATTTCTTCCCTTATTTTATCATCACGAATAATAAATTTCAGTCGGTTTTCATACATATTATCACGATTTAACAGCTTCGTACTTCGCAGGATATATCCTGGAAGATAATATTGTTTTTCACCGGTCTGCGTCTGTAGCATCACAATAATCAGAACAGCTTTTCCCTCTTCTAACTGCTCATTCGTTACAAAGCGTACACCACCTCCACTGATATCAACAATAGTGCCCTTTTTCTGCTTTTTATAAAAATCATCATCCCTGAGACTTGCGATGATGTCTTCCGTCTGTTCCATTTCCGCTTCTTCGTCTGTCAGATGGAAATACCCCATATCAAGGACACATTCCATACGGTAATATTCCCGTCTCTGATATTTGCTCAGTGGTGTATTTAATACAATCCGGAGCAGGTAGCGGTTCTCCGTCTTATAACGTTCCCAGATCTGACCAATGCTTTTATACAATCCATTCGGTGTATAGAATACAAATTCATAGCGAAGTCCCAGTGGAAGTAATATCAGTTTTCCACTCTGAATCGGCATCATTATCTCCATTTCACCATTTTCAAACAGTTCAAAAATCTGACTCTTGTAAACTGGTGCAGCCTTTTCTGCAGATTCTGGCCTTTCCGTCTGGTTCACTATATGAATATCAATTTTCATTCCTTCCCGTAAAACATTTGAAATCATTCTATCACCTATCTGTTATTAAAAAATTCAGCAAACAACTGGGCAAAGCCCCGCTTCATCAACGGAATATCATGCGCACCTTCTATAAGATTATTTGCAAGTATCTCAAATGCTTTTGCCGACTTGGTCTCCGGTGCATATAAAGATACTGTCTGCTGCTGGCGTATTGCTTTTTCAAACATGGAATCCTGCGGTATCATGCCGAGATATTCAAGATTACCATTTAAAAACTGTGACACAACGGTATTTAATTTATCATATACTGCCTGTCCATCTTCCACAGAATTTACACGGTTGGCAACCACATGAATCTGCGTTCCGCTTTTGGCAAAATTCGGATTCCGGTGCAGTGCCTTTAACAGAGAATAGGAATCGGTCAGTGAGCTTGGTTCCGGTGTTGATACCAGAAGGACCTCCGGACAAGCCATAACAAATTCCAATACGCTGTCTGCAATTCCTGCTCCGGTATCCACCAGTACAATATCAGCCATTTCATCTAACTGTGCCAGATTACGTACTAAAAAAGTAATCTGATCCTTGGACAGATTATTCATTCCCACAATGCCGGAGCCGCCTGAGATAAAGCTTACTCCTGCCGGTCCCTCTGTTATAATCTGCCGCATATCCATTCCCCGGTATATAACATCACTCAAATTATGTTTTGGTATTGCTCCAAGCATAACTTCTACATTTGCCAGTCCCAAATCAGCATCAAAAATAATAACTTTCTTATTCATTTTCTGAAGCTGGATTGCCAGATTAACTGTAACGCTGGATTTTCCCACGCCGCCTTTTCCACTGGTAACCGTAATTACTCTTGCTTTCTGGGGAAGCTTCTGGTTCTTTAATTTAATTACATTGCGCAGCTTTTCTGCCTGATCCATATTATTATCTGCCTCCCAATAACTGTTTTACAATTTTCTGTGACTGGAAAATTTCAATATCATCTGGCACATTCTGCCCTGTTGTCACATAGGAAACATCCGCACCAGAATACATGCGAATATTTAACAGACTACCATAACTACTGGTTTCATCTAATTTAGTAAAAATAATCTTATAATCCGATATCTCATGGTATTTATCTACAATTTCCATCAAATCGCGGTATTTTGTAGTTGCGCTTAATACCAGATAAACATCCTTCTCATATTTGTCATCCAGACTTTCTATGAGGTTTCTCATATCTTTTCTCTGATCTTCATTCTTATAAGAGAATCCTGCGGTATCTACCAGAACGAGATCATAATCCTTTACACGCTCTATGGCTGCATTCATTTCTTCCGATGAATAAATAACTGTCAGCGGTGTATCTAAGATATTCGCATAAGTACGTAACTGTTCTGCCGCAGCAATCCGATAAGTATCTGCTGTTAAAAGTGCTACTTTTTTGCCATAATCCACTTTAAATCTGGAAGCCACTTTTGCAATGGTTGTTGTCTTGCCAACACCGGTTGGTCCAATAAAAAATACGATTTTAGGCTGTCCCGGTACCAGTTCAATCTTTTGAGGCTGTCCGAATTTTAATACCATTTTCTGGTAAACATTGGATAAGATAATGTCCATGCTTGCACTGCCTCTTAAATTCTTCTCCACATCATCTAATATCTGGTTGACATATCTTTCATTCACTTCATTATCCAGTAATGTTTCATAAATCATGCGGATACAACGGAAAGTCTCAGACTGCTGATGCTTCATATCCTTTGGAGCATCAGTTTCCTTTTCCGGCTTTTCCTCTTCTTTTGGTTCTTCTTCTTTTTCCGGTTTTAACTTCTTTTCTAATAAATTAGAAAGACTTTCTATCTTTTCTTCCAAATCATGACTGCTTTCCGGATGAATGGCTGCTGGTTCCGGTGCCGGAATTTCAATTTTTTCATTTGCTGCAAAATTTATGCTGTCATGCATCTTTAATGGAGCATGTAACGCAGGAAGAGGATTAACTGTCTGTTCCTTTTCCTCTAATGCTGCCGTCACTTCATAAGTTGTGCTCTTTAATGCCCGGAATAAACCCTTCGGTTTGATTTCCTTTACATTCATAATCACAACTGCTTCTCCCATTTCCTTTTTCGCCTTATCAACTGCCTCTTCTCTTGTTCTGCCCTGAAATTTATTAATCGTCATTTTATGCTGTCACCATCCCTACTGATTGTAATTCCACATTTGATTCCACTTCATTATAAGACACCACAATGAGGTCTTTGAAATAGTCCTCGGTGAGTTTCTTAAAATACATCCGCACAATTGGCGAAGTAATGACAATCGGATTCTTTCCAATATTCTCTAACTTCGCCACTTCCTGCTTCAAGGATTCCATAATATTCTTGGTCTTCTCCGGATCTAAAGTCAGATAAGCCCCCTGCTCAGTCTGTTTTACAGAACCCATGATTTCCTGTTCCACCTTCGGATCTAATGTTACCACGCTGGTTGTCTCATTTGCCGGAAAGTATTTACTTGAAATTGCACGTTTTAATCCCTGACGCACATATTCTGTCAATACATCGGTATCCCTGGTTGTTACCGCATGGTCTGCTAAATTTTCAAAAATCGTAAGCAGATCACGGATAGAAATGCCCTCCTGTAAAAGATTCTGTAAGACTTTCTGAATCTCACCAATACTAAGGAGCTTCGGTGTAAGCTCGTCCACAAGTGCAGGATTGTTTTCCTTGATATTACTAATAAGATTAGATACATCCTGTCTGGTAAGAAGTTCTGCAATGTGGGAACGGATTACCTCTGTCAGATGGGTGGCAATAATAGATGGCGGATCTACTACGGTATAGCCAAGACTCTCCGCACGCTCTCTCTGTCCCTCTGTAATCCAGATTGCCGGCAGATGGAAGGATGGCTCAAAGGTCGGAATACCGGTGATTTCCTCTTCCACATATCCCGGATTCATTGCCATATAGTGGTCAAAAAGGATTTCCCCTTCTGTTACCTGAATTCCCTTTATCTTAATAATATACTGGTTAGGATTTAACTGAATATTGTCACGCAGACGAATAATCGGAACCACTGTTCCAAGTTCCAGTGCAATCTGTCTGCGGATCATTACTACACGGTCCAAAAGGTCTCCACCCTGATTTACATCTGCCAGTGGAATAATACCATAACCAAACTCCAGTTCAATAGGATCAACCTGAAGCAGTGAAACCACATTCTCCGGCCGCCGGATTTCTTCTGCCGCCGTTTCATCTGCATTGGTTTCCTCTTCGATTTCTTCCACCTTTACATCCTTTTGTATCTTCCGTCCGGCAGCTAAAAATGCAATGCCAAGCGCACAGAAAAGTACCGGATTCAGCGGAGTTGCAATTCCAAGAAAGGTTATCGTTGCACCTACAATATACAATACCTTGGGAATTCCAAAAAGCTGTTTTACCAGCATGGATCCAAAATCCGCTTCACTGGATGCTTTTGTTACCAGAATACCTGTTGCCAGCGAAATCAAAAGAGACGGAACCTGGCTGACCAGTCCATCACCAATGGTTAATATACCATATTTCTGAAGTGCCTCCATGGCAGACAGTCCGCCATTCATGACTCCCATAATTGTTCCACCAATCAGGTTGATGAATGTAATAATAAGGCCGGCCGTTGCATCTCCTTTTACATACTTGGTTGCACCATCCATAGAACCAAAGAAGTTAGATTCCTGCTGAATCTTAGTTCTCCGTTCTCTTGCTTCCTTCTCTGTGATGGCACCAGTATTTAAATCTGCGTCAATTGCCATCTGTTTTCCAGGCATTGCATCCAATGTAAAACGTGCAGTTACCTCAGATACACGCTCAGAACCTTTATTGATAACGATAAACTGTATCAGAATCAGGACAATAAATACAATTGCTCCGATTACAAGATTACCACCACCTACAAAGCCCCCAAAGGTCTCTACTACATTTCCTGGTTCACCGGTAGATAAAATCAATCGGGTGGAAGAAACATTTAATGAGATTCGGAATATGGTGGTAAACAATAACAGTGTCGGGAAAAATGACATATCCAGCACTTCTTTTGCAAATAATGCATTAAAAAGAATAATCATTGCCAGTGAAATATTAATCGCCAGCATGACATCCAATAAAATAGAAGGAATCGGAATAATAAAGAATATGACTGCAGCAAGAAGATAGATTGCTACACCAAAATCCGCTTTTTTCATTCCGGTTTCCTCCTTTCATTTAAATTCGTATTAATTTCTGCCTTTTAGATTGTAAACCATCGCAAGCACTTCTGCAACTGCCTGATACAATTCTGGTGGAATTTCTGCTCCGACATTTACATTTGCATAAAGCATACGCGCCAACGGTTTATTCTCTACAATTTCCACCTGATTTTCTCTTGCCACTTCCTTAATCTTTGCAGCCAGAAAATCTTCACCCTTTGCAACCACAACCGGTGCTTTGGATACTTCCGCATCATACCTTATCGCAACTGCATAATGGGTCGGGTTCGTAATGACTACGTCTGCCTTCGGCACATCCTGCATCATTCGGCGCTGCGATGCCTCACGCATTCTCTGACGCTGTCTTCCCTTAATCTGTGGGTCTCCTTCAGTATTTTTATACTCGTCCTTTACCTCCTGTTTGGTCATCTTCATTTCTTCTTTGAATTTATGTTTCTGATAAATCAAATCAGTGATTCCGACAATCAGGTAAACCAGACTTATTTTTAAACCCACATCCACAATAAGTCCGGCAATCAATGCAACTGCCTGCAACAGTTCCATATCATAGATAACAAATAATTCTCCCTGCCTGTCCCTAATCTCGGAATACGCCACATACATGACCAGTGCCACTTTGACAATAGACTTTACAAGTTCAAACAGAGAATCTTTGGAAAACATCCGTTTAAAACCATTGATAGGATTAAACTTTGATAATTCCGGTTTTAATGGCTTCCCGCTTATTTTCCAGCCCACCTGAAGCACGCTGACTAAAAACGTTACCACCATTCCGATTAAAAGAAACGGTATCATGGCCTTTATCATTTCAATCACAGCCTGCGACATTAGCATATGGCTGGATTTTACTGTCATGCCCGTCTTATTTTCTAATAAAATATCCGGGATTTTCCGATAGAAACCTGAAAACTCATTCATTAAGTTTTCTGAAACATAGCTTCCAAAAATCTTCAATCCCAGGAATAAAACAATTAAATCTACTGCTCCGGAAAATTCCTTGCTTTTTGCAACTTTTCCTTCTTCTCTTGCATCTTTTAATTTTTTTGCAGTTGCCGGCTCTGTCTTTTCGCCGCCAGGTCCCTCTTTTGCGAACCACTGCAGATTATATTTCAGAAGTAAATCTCTTTCCTCCATATAAATCTCCTATTCATGTACCAGCTTATCCATGCATTCCTGATGCAATTCCGGTAACCATCCGTTTCATCTCAGTAAACACAAAATCGGATACATACGGAAGCAGCTGTATCGTCAAAAACAAAACCAGAAATCCAAGCAATATCTTAAGCTGGATACCAACAGAAAACATATTCATCTGTGGTGCAATCTTTGCCATGATTCCAAGAATACAGTTCAATATCATTAACACTGCAAAAACAGGAAGTGCCACCCGGAAACCAAGCACCATGGAATCCGTCATATAAGAAACCATGGTCTGAAGCAGGGAATCCCACATAAAATTCTGACCATTTACCGGAATCAGAGTGAAAGAATCAACAATTGCCTGTAAGATATACTGATACATTCCACTGGACATGAGCAATAACATGACCAGATAATTATAAAAATTACCTGTTATCGGAGAATTTGTTTTACTTACCGGATCATACTCGGTCGCCATGGACAAGCCCATATTTAAATCCATAATATTACCCGCAAATAAAACAATGGAATTACAAATATTTGCTCCAAAACCAATCAGCAATCCTGTAATTCCCTCTTTCACGACAATTGTGGCATATTCAATTACTCCTCCATATTCTATCGTGCTTTCAGGTAATACTCCAATCAACAGGATGGATACAAATACTGAGAAACCAATTTTGACTCTTCCCGGAGTATTCGACATGCTAAAAAATGGAGCCGAAAAAACAAAAGAAGTAATCCTCACCAGAACCAGCAAAAAATATTCAAATGTAAGCAGTGAGAAACTATAATTAACCATGTTTTATCTCTACCTGTATATCAACTGATATATAAACTAAAATCAGACCACAATCTCGTCATAAAATCAGTCATATTATTCAGCATCCACGCTCCAAAGAGAAGCATTCCTGCAAATACAGCCAGAATCTTCGGTACAAAGGTAAGCGTCTGTTCCTGAATAGATGTAACCGTCTGAAAAATACTAATAATCAAGCCTACGATAAGTGATATTAAAAGCAATGGAGCCGAAGTTAAAATAATATTATAAATAGCATCCCTTGCAATATCTAAAACTTCTCCCTGTGTGATCAATTTCTACACCTCTTTCATCAGTAAAATGTCTCTACCAGTTCCCTGATAACAAGATTCCATCCATCAGCAAGCACAAACAGCAGAATCTTAAACGGAAGAGAAATCGTAGTTGGCGGAAGCATCATCATACCCATCGACATAAGGACAGATGCTACTACCATGTCAATTACAATAAACGGAATATATATAACAAATCCAATAATAAATGCCTGTCTCAGCTCACTTAAAATAAAGCTCGGAATCAGCACAGTATTGGATATATCATCCTGTGTCTCATAAGTCACGCCGGCAATGTCACAAAATGTATTGATATCCTTTGCCTGTGTCTGTTTAAACATAAATTCACGGATTGGCTCCATTCCTGCCTCAAAGGCCTGTTCCTGCGTGATTTCACCGGCATCCAGCGGTTTCAATGCATTTTCATTAATCTGTGTAAAAACCGGGCTCATAATAAACAGGGTAAGGAACAACGCCAGTCCAATCAACACCTGATTTGGCGGAACAGTCTGCGTTCCAATTGCTGCTCTTACAAAATGAAGCACAATAATAATTCTGGTAAAGGAAGTCAGCATAATAAGAATAGATGGTGCTAACGCAATTACAGTCAGTACCAGAAAAATCCGAACTGTCCCGGATAAATTTCCCTCTCCATTATTAATATTAACAGAAAGTCCATTATTACCAGAGGATGCTGTTCCATCTGTACCATTGCCATTTTCAGTTGACTGATTACTATTACTGCTGTCAGTTACCCCAGGTATATTTACAGATGCCGCATACGCTTTCTGTGGTACAAATGCCACCAGTGTAACAACAACTGCAATAACCGCAAATATAAAAGATACCAGACAGTATTTCTTCTTAAAATTACTCATCCTTATGCCTGCTCTTCGGTAAATGTTCTTTGAACTGTTTCATAATGTTAGAGAAACTTTCTCCTGTATTCTGATATTTCACCGTATCTTCCAGAGAAACATCATTTAACTGTTCTCTTGTAAGCTGTGCTAACATCGTCACTTCATCTTTTCCAATTCCGATTACAAGATAGGTCTCTCCCACCTCTATAATCTGAATATATTTATTTGTAGTGAGTTTCATAGTCTCCACTACCCGCATATTCTTCTGAAAATTATGTTGCTTCTGATATCCGGCAATCCATTTTGTTACATAATATGTAATTGCAAGCACAAAAACAAATATCAGCAATACACCTATCAATTGGAAAAAGCTTTGTACGCCCGATGTTCTGCTACTCAGTAATATCATATTAACCCACTACTTTTTTTACTGCTTCAAGAACACGTTCTGCCTGAAATGGTTTTACAATAAAATCCTTTGCACCAGACTGGATTGCTTCAATAACCATTGCCTGCTGGCCCATTGCAGAACACATAATTACACATGCATTTGCATCTGCTTCTTTAATCTTTTTTAATGCCTGAATTCCGTCCATCTCCGGCATGGTAATATCCATCAGTACCAGGTCTGGATGTACTTCATTATATTTTTCGATTGCCTTTACTCCATTTTCTGCTTCTCCGGCAACTGTATATCCATTTTTGGTAAGGATATCCTTAATCATCATTCTCATAAAAGCTGCATCATCACAAATTAAAATACTCTTTGCCATATTAGTTATCTCCTTGCTAATTATTTAATAATCTCTGTAATTCTTACACCAAAGCTTTCTTCAATTACAACTACTTCACCTTTTGCAACGTACTTTCCATTTACCAGTACATCAATTGGTTCTCCAGCAATCTTATTCAATTCAATGATTGTTCCCGGAGCAAAATCCAATATATCATGAATGGATTTACTGGTTCTTCCCAGTTCCACGGTTACTTCCAATGGTACATCCATAATAAGATCAATATTTTCCTTTGGAAATACCCCATTCATATCTCCAGTAAAATTTTGGAACTGAGCCGGCTGTACATTTACCTGCTGGTTTGCATACATTGCCGACATATCTACAGGTTGTCCCATCATTGGCTGCCCCATCATCGGCTGTCCCATCATTGGCTGCTGATTTATCATTGGCTGAGGCTGTGGTGCTGGCTGGCTTGCCTGTGGTTGTGGTGCAGGAGCCGGTGCCGGCTGTGGTGTTGCTTCCTGTATTGGTTCATTTCCACCTGTCATGGTCTCCGTAATACTTTTACACATCTCTCTCGCAAAAGATACCGGATACAGCTGCATGATTTCACTGTCCACAAGATCACCAATTTCCATTTTAAAAGAGATTTTCACAAATGGCTGTGTCAGGAAATCATCAATTGCTCCCTCATCAATATTTCCTGTCAGATCAATCAGATCTGCAACAGGCGGGCTGATATCAATCTTTTTATTCAGCATGGATGATAATGATGTAGCTGCAGAACCCATCATCTGATTCATTGCTTCACTGATTGCGCTTAAATGAAGCTCTCCCAGTTCCACGTCTGTATTGGTTCCGTCTCCTCCCATCATAAGATCTGTAATGACCTTAACATCATGCTCCTTTAATATCAGGATATTGCTTCCATCCAATCCAACGGTGAATCCGATTCGTATAAATACACACGGACGCTCATACGCCTTTACCACGTCGTCCCAGTTTGCCATGGTAACAACCGGTGTGGATATTTCCACTTTACGGTTCACCAGCGAAAACAATGTCGTTGCTGCGGTACCCATACTGATATTAGCAATTTCACCGATTGTGTCTTTTTCTGAATCACTCAGCTGTCCATCTGCCGTATCTGATGATGCACCCGGATTATTTAGCAGGGCATTGATTTCTTCTTGCGATAGTACTCCATCCATCACTTACTGCTCCTCTCTAATTACTGACATTACTCTTACTGCATAGTCATCACCCGAAGCTCCCGGCAATGCAGTAAACTTACGAATGTTTCCAACGTAAACATCCAGCTCCTGGTCCACTTTCGTGTCCAATCTAACTATATCACCCACCTGTAAATTCATGAAGTCGTTTACCGATATGGTGCTGTTACCTAAAATTGCTTTTACAGGTATCGGTGCTTTTGAAATCAAAGTTTCAATTGCTTCCGTATAACGCTGTTCATCTTTTTCCTGCATGGTAGAATACCAGTATTTTGTATTCAACTTGTCCATAACAGGTTCCAAAGTAAGATACGGAAGGCAGATATTCATCAGACCTTCAACATCTCCTATTTTTACATTAATTGTAACAATTGCAATCATTTCACTCGGAGAAATAATCTGGGCAAACTGCGAATTTGTTTCAATACGTTCCAGTCTTGGATGTAAATCCACAACATTTTCCCACGGTTCCCGGAGCAGGTCGACGCAGACTCCCATAATTCTTTCTATAATCAGCAACTCTATTTCTGAAAAGTCACGGACTTTCGCTAATGGTTCTCCGCTTCCACCAAGCATACGATCCACCATGGCATATGCAAGATTTGAAGCAATCTCCAGAATAACCGAACCTTTCAATGGAGAAAAATTAACAATACCAAGAACCACCGGATTAGAAAGTGCATTTGAAAACTCAGAATAGGTAACTGCTTCAGAGTTCATCACCTCAACCTGAATATTTTTTCTTAGATAAACCGGAAGATTTGTGGATATCAGTCTGCCATAATGTTCAAACACAATCTCCAGTGTTCTTAAGTGTTCTTTTGAAAACTTGGAAGGTCTGGCGAAATCATAATTCTTAATCTGCTTCTCGCCATTGTCCTTCATTTCTTCTACATCCAGCTCGCCGCTGCTCAATGCCTGAAGCAGGTTATCTATCTCATTCTGAGATAAAACTTCGCTCACGGACTCTCACCACCTTATATTTCATGCTTACTATTTTTAATCCTATACTACAGTTACTTCCGAGAAGTTGACTGCAATGATAAAATCTGAACCAAACTGCTTCTGTAGTTCTGCCAGTATAGCGTCTTTAACCGCCTGCCGATCCGCATTAAATTCATCCATTGTATAGGTATTAATTACGCTATTAATGGTATCTTTTAAAATTGTTTCACGATCAGCCATATCTTCGCCATAGGTTTTATATCCATCGTTCTTGCTGTCCATGGAAATGGATGCTGTAAGCTTTACATAATGAGTTTCGCCATCTGCACCTGTTTTTAAATTGATTGTCATGGCATCTTCAATTTTATAGGTCACAATCTGGTCCATTGGAATGCTGGCAGACTCAGTTCCATCCCCACTCTCCAGCTCCAGATCAATTGCACTGCATACCTTGTTTACCAGCTCATTGGATTTCTTTGTTTGCGGCAGGATTGTTATTGTAAGTATTCCTGTCAAAATCAGGTTCACCAGAACCAGTGCCAAAATAAGCACTGACATAAGGTTCTTCTTCATCTCATTTCCTCCTATTCTGTAGCGCCGCCGGAATTATATGAATTATATACCTTAATTTCAACACGACGGTTTCTTGCTCTGCCTTCCTCTGTAGTATTATCTGCTACAGGAACATATTCCCCTCTTCCTGAGGATTTAATCAGTGCCGGATCCAATGTGGTATTATCCCGGATAAAATCCGCCACAGAAAGTGCCCGGTACATGGACAGTACATTATTGTTTTCATATTTTGACGAATGGATTGGCACATTGTCGGTATGTCCTTCAATTTCAATCACATTGCTGTCATAGTTTTCCAGGATAGTTCCTATTTTAGCAATCAGCGGCTGGGCATCTTCCCGGATATTTGCCTTTGCCGAATCAAATAATATTGCTCCATTTAATGTAAGTTTTACATACTCGGCATTAAAATCTACTTCCACCTGATTCTGTAATCCACCCGCCTCTATCTGCTGCTCGATTTGTTCTGCCATTTGTTCTGATTCCGCCAATGCCTGTTCTTTATACTGCTCTGCTACATCTGTCTCAGTCTCAGTCTCTTCTGTTTTGCCACCCTGGGAATCCCCATCCTCTCCTGAGGACGTTTCAAAAAAAACATCAATATTCGGCAACTGGCTGATTCCGTTGCCCACCATTTCTCCCTCGCCAATACTCATACTGCCTGCCGGCATAATACTTAAGCTGCTCTGCAGCGAGGCTATCACCATCTGAAACTTCTCTGCATCAACGGTAGACATGGAAAAAAGCAACACGAAAAAGCACAGCAACAGATTCATCAAATCACTAAAGGTGGTTATCCAGCCAGCCGCCGGCTTTGCTTCCGGTTCCCGCTTCTTTCTCGCCATTATTCTTCACCTCCGGCTTCATCTTGTGCATTATAAGCCTCTCTTGCCTGTGGTGACAGGAATGATTTCAGTTTTTCTTCTATTACACGAGGGTTTTCTCCTGCCTGAATAGACAAAAGTCCCTCAACGGTAACCTCTTTCATTATAATTTCTCTGGCATTATTATCTGACATCTTTGATGCAATTGGATTACAGATCCAGTTAGATATCAGCGAACCATACAATGTTGTAATCAGGGCAACTGCCATATTAGGTCCGATGGAAGATGCATCCTGTAAATCCTTCAACATATTAATCAGACCAATCAGGGTACCAATCATACCCCAGGCCGGAGCTAATTCTCCCCACTTTTCCCAGAAGCCGATTACTTTCTTATGCCGGTCCTCAATGCAGCCCAAATCTGTTTCCAGAATTCCACGCACCAGTTCCGGGTCAGTTCCATCTACTACCAGCATAACTCCTTTTTTCAGAAAGTCATCATCAATATCATTCGCTGCTTCTTCCAATGCAAGAAGCCCCTCTTTTCTGGCAATATTTGAAAGATTAATGATATTTCCAATAATCTCACTCGGGTCATTCTTATGTAACTTAAAAGCATTTCCCGCTGACTTAAAGCCATTAATGAAATCTGCCATACTGTTACATGCCAAAACACCGGCAATAGATCCTCCAATCGTAATAACAGCGGATGGGAAGTCCATATATGTATTCCATATTGCCGATACACCTGCACTTTGAATAATTCCAAATAAAACCATTGCAAGTCCCATCAGGGTACCAATAAGTGATGCTATATCCAATTTATCCACCTACATTTCTATAAAATTATGGGAACACCATTCTTCTGAAAATGGTCCTCGTTACCCACCTTTTTGTATTTTCATTTTCATTTCTATATAATCTTACTAAACTTTCATCAAAATGTCTACTTTTTTTACAATTATTTTAGAAACAATTCCATTTCCTATTATACCATATATAGGGGAACTATCAAATATAGTCCCCCTATATGTACTGTTATTATATTATTTTTCGCTATATCTGACTATTTTTATTATCGTTTCAGATTAATCAACTCCTCAAGAAGCGTATCGGATGTAGTAATTACTCTTGAGTTTGCCTGGAAACCTCTCTGCGTGGTAATCATCTCGGTAAATTCAGAAGCCAGGTCTACGTTGGACATTTCCAGTTCTCCAGAATTCATGGTACTTCCGTTTGAAGTAATTTCGACACCAATTCCATCAAATTCACCGGAGTTTAAAGTAGTACGGTAGCAGTTATCTCCTACTTTTTCAAGTCCGGCTGCATTTGCAAAGCGGGCAGATGCAATCTGGCCCAAAAGAACAGTATTACCATTATCGTAAAAACCGTAAATTTTACCATTGGTATCTACAGATACACCGGTTAATGCTCCAAGCTTCTTACCTGTTCCGGTTATTCCATCAATTGCTCCCGCATCCATTCCAACAGTAGATGTTCCACCCTTATTAGAATTCTTACACTGTGTAAAATCAATGGAAATATTTTCAAACTGGTCGCCTAACTGTTTCATGTTCAATGTGACTGAGCCGTTAGTGCTGTCACCCACGGAAACAAATTTACCTTTTCCAGTACCAGTATCAAACTTCAGTTCGTAATTTACTGCTGTTGCTTCAATAGTAGGTGGATTACCATCAGTAATGCTGTTGATGGTTGCACCAGGCTGTAACCCGGTATAAATATCAGAAAGTGATACGTCCGTTACTGCTTCGTATCCTTTTACTACACCACCGGCTGAAGTAATTGCACGATATACTTTGCTGTCATACTGTCCGGTAGCGGCATTCTGTGTTGTATTGATATAGTACATTTCACCACTGCTGTTACGGAACTGATGATATGTATTTCCGCCAAAGTAATTAGATGCTCCGGTATCTGTCCACTCTGTACTGATTGCATTGTAAGCAGTCTGTGCATTAGTAATTCCACCGCTGGCATTTGCTCCGAATACATCAGAAAGATTTCCACCATTTGCCAAAAACTCCTCTAAGATATTCTTATTGGAAGAATCATAAATAGCACTCAACTCAACGGTATAAGTTCCGGCATCGGTATCTACACCTTTGACTGCAAATTTTGCGGTATAGGAATATCCCAATGCATCGAAGAAATTCAAATTCATGGCATATCCACTTTCACTGGTTATTTCTGTACTGTTTTTATCTACAATACCACCACAAACTGCATTCGTTGTTGCTTCTGCCGGAGAAGTAAGATTGCTTTCCTGCATGATACGAAGTGCAGATACCTGGTCTTTTTTAATCTGTCCGGTGGTCGGGTCTACCTGCCATCCCATAACATTGTATCCGGTAGATGTCATGGCAAGATTTCCTGAGCCATCGATATAGAAAGAACCTGCTCTGGTAAAAAGATTTTCAGTACCGTTGCTTACAACAAAGAAACTTGTTGTATTACCCTTATCTGTAATTCTTAAGTCAAATGCTTTTCCGGTTGTCTGGGCTGCCCCACCGGAAGTAATGTCGATGGAAGTAGAACCTGTTGTTACACCAAGACCAATCTGCTTGGCATTAAGTCCACCGGTTCCGGTTGTTGCATTTGCTCCGGATGCACCAGAAATTGTCTGATACATAATCTCGCTGAATGTTACACTGGACTCTTTAAATGCCACGGTATTTACATTGGCAATATTGTTACCGATAACATCCATCTTTGTCTGATGTGTCTTAAGTCCTGACACAGCAGAATACATTGCTCTCATCATAATGAAATGACCTCCTAAATTTGATATCTGACGCAGAACCCATCTGTCAGTCAGGGTTCTCACAGCCTCCATAAGGTCCGGCTATGCTATTACTGCACCATCAATATTTGTAAAAACATTATTTTCTGATTCATTCTGGTCCATTGCTGTTACAACTGTCCTGCTCGGTACATTTACAATGAATGCCAGCGAATCAACTACTACTAAGGATTCTTTGATTCCTTTCTTCTCAGCCATCTCCACACCCGCTTCCAAGCGTTCACTCTGCTGGTCTGAAAGACTGATATTCCGGGTAGACAACCGCATGCTTGCATGCTTCGAAAATTTCACTTCGGAAACATCTGCTGCTTTTTGCTTTTCTTTTAATACCTCCGCAAAAGAAGCTCCCTGCTCCGGCTGCGTTTTATTACTCTTCGAAGGATTGAGATACTGGTCTGCTACCTGTTCAATGGAAGTGAATTGATTTGCTATCTTATTCATGCTTTCATCTCCCTAATAACCTTCCGTGGTTTACTCTGTTTTCCCTGTTTCTTCTGTATCTTTTTTGTCTTCTGTACCACCGTTACCTTCTGTCTTATCACCGTTTTCTCCTGCGGCAGCCTGTAACTGTTTCATTTTCTCTTCCAGTTTTACAAGTTTATCGATATCACTCTGTTTAATGAATGACTTCTGATAACTGGTCATGCTGTCATATGCTTTCCGAAGGTTGGTCAGTGTACCTGCATTATCCAGTGTAAGTTCATCTGCTGAAGGTAATGATGCAATTGCAAGTGAAAATGATTTTGCAAGGCTGATTGCATCCATGTAACTGTCGTCCATAACAGAATATAAATCGTCAATGGAGTAAAGGTTGTTATTTACCATAAGATAAGTCTTATTGTTCTCATGGATTACACTGTCTACTGTTCCGGTAACATCGGATGTCTCGCCTGTTGCAGAAGATGTAACACGAAGTACTACCTGTTTTCCCACCAGTGAATTTGCTTCCATCTCCTGTAAGGATGCCTGCATATTCTGGGTTTCCTCTAACTGTGAGAATGTTGCCAACTGTGAAATATACTCTGTATTATCTGTTGGTTCCAATGGATCCTGATATTTCATCTGTGCTACTAACAGTTGTAAAAACGCATCTTTATCCAGACTACCTCCGGATTTTTTGGAAGTAGAGGATGAGGAATTTGATTCTGCACTGGTATCCACAACCTCTCCATTTTTTATAAGCTGTGTTATCATTTTGTGCTCCTTTCTACGCTGTTACATCCATGGTATTTCCATGGTCTTTCATAATCTGGGCTGCCAATGTTTCTTCTTCATTCATAAGCCCGGATAACTCGTCCAATTCTCCACGGAACAATCTTCTTCCGGCTGTTCTTCCAGATTCTTCTCTCTGACTGCCCTGCTGTTCTTCTCCAGATGCATTCTGCTCCAAGTTCCGTTCAAATTCATGACTTGCTATTGTAACTTCGACTGCATCTACTTTGATTCCCTGCTGGTTTAAACTGGTTCGAAGGTCTGCAATCTGTGCTTCCAAAGCGGTCTTTACTGTTTCACTGCTTACTGCCAGTTCTGCAGTTATATTTCCTTCTTTGGTTGCTGCAATGTGTAAATATACTTTTCCGAGATTTTCCGGATTCAACTGCATCTCAATGGATGAATTTTCTAGGGAGAGATTCACTTTTGCGAATTCCGTAATCTGGTTCATAATATCCTGCACATCAATGGTTGTACGGGATGCCACCTTATTTACCTCTTCCGGTGCTACAGTCTGCTGTTCTGCTCTTACCTGAAATTCCATATTCTGCGCATGTTCATTTACACTGCTCTCTTTCGTTTTCTGTGACTGGGCTGCTGGCTCGCCCATTTCACCGGACGCATTCTCTGATACATTGTTTTCAGTCTGTGCATCCTCTGACGCATTCACCTGAATTACCGGCGCTGCATCTTCTGTCTCTTCTTCCGGCTGTACATTCTGTGTTTCTTCTGTAGTATGGGTCATCTGAACTGTAGCTGCCATTACTGTTGTATCCTGTGAAGTAATTGTCGCATCAGTCTGTGGAGCAATTTCCTGCACGCCGCCATCTGCCATATCCACTGTTTCGTTAAAATCCGCTGTCAGTTCTGCCAACTGATTCTGTAATGCTACCCACTCATCCTTAGAAATTCCAAGTGTCTCACTTAAGCTCTGAACCAACGCATCTGTATTCTGCATAATATTTGTGAATTCTTCACTCATAAGCAGTGAACAGGCATCCTCAGTTCCTGTCAGTTGTGTCACAAGCTGTGAAAGGCTTGCCGGGTTCAGTAAATCCATCCACTGCAATCCCAGTATAGACATAGCATCTTCTACCTGCTCATCCGAAACGCCAAGTTCATCTTTCAGAATTTCTTTTACACCAGTTTCAAATGCATCCTTTGTGTCTTCCAGTTGATTCTGCAGCTCTTCCACTTTCTGTGTAGGAGAATTCTCCTTTACATTCAGTTTCTTTGCGCTGTCTGCTACAGCTGCCGGCTGTGTGGTTGTTGCTGCAGGTTCTTTTCCTACCGGATTTCCACTGGTAAGCTGCTGGTTTCCATAACCGGATGTTTTCTGTTCCATCACAGAAGCAAAGCTTGCCTGTGCAGTTGCACATAACCCTTTTTCCACAGTGCCCGTCACTTTGGAAAGTCCTGTGTCTAAAGTTCCAGGGGTTGATACCATTCCCGAAATCTTTGCACTCGTCATGTATTCTTCCTCCTTTCTTCTTTATTCAATTTTATTTATTCTGAAGGATTCATGATTTCTGTCACCTTTGCGGCTGTATCAGAATTCATTTTCCCTAGAATATCAGCTCTTGACTGCGCATCCATATTTTCCAATATCTGTGCCACCAGATTCAGATTATCTGTCATGGTGTCAAATATGGCTGCTGCTTCCTTCGGTTTCATCTGGGAATAGCCCTTAACATAATCAGATATCTTACTGTCTGTCTGCTGCTGTTCCACTACCTGTTTATACAAAAGTTCCGCATTATCCGGATCAATGCTCTCATAATATTCCTTATATTGTTCTATATCGGGTGCCTGGTCCGAAAAAACAACCTCATTATAAAATTTTTCTTTTTCTTCTTCAAAAGCAGCCTCATTTGCTTCATATTCTTTCAGCTTCTGGGACTGTGCTTCCAAATCCGCGATATAAGCACTGTTTTCACTGCTCCCCTGCTGTGCCTGTGCCAGTTCCTGCTCCAGTTCTTTTATGTAAGCTACCGCTTCATCCATGTTCTTATATGGATAATCCTCTTCCGTAGAAAGATCGTCCTCAGAGTCCGGTAAAATCCGGTTAACATACGGAATATCTTTTAATAGTGGACGCATTACCGTAGAGCCAAATCCTCCAACATCCCATTTAATCAGCAGTGCCAGTATTGCCAGCCATACAATAATGATGACCAATGTTACCAGAGCAACTGCCAGTTTTGAAGAACCGCCTTCCTCTTCTTCTGTATTTTCCAAATCAGTTTCCATGTTCTTTGCAGTCTTTTTTTCTGCCTTCTTTCTTGCCTTCTCCGCTTTCTTTGCTGCTTTCTTATCCATTTCTTCTGCCATCGTTACACCACCTGTCTATTTTTTCGGTCTGCCATAGCTATAGCTTACCAGTTCGTCTACTACCTTGTTATCTTCCTGCGCCAGTTGTTGTTTGAAATCTTCAAAATCTTTTTCCCGTAGTTTTTCCTGCGTCTTTCGCTCTTTCATAACTTCTTCCAGTTTCTGCCTGGCGGCTTCCACATTTTTCTCTGCTACCTGCACCTGCATCATCTGTCTTCGAATCAACACCTTCATGCTTTCAATTGCCTGTCTGCATTTTTTTATTTCCAGCAAATCTATTTTGCCTTCAACCAGCTCTTTTGCCCGGTTATCATATGCATTCTTCCGCTCAAAGAGTTTTAAAAGCTTTGCCTCTTCTTCCCGGAGTGCTGCATTTGCCTGGCTGTATGCAATCTTTGCCTGACTTTCCAGTTTTAATTTAATATCTAAAATATTCTGCATCCGGTAAATAAATTTTGCCATATCTCATTCCTACTTGAATACATCTTCCAACAATGTCAATTCTTCTTCAAATGTAAATTTTTCATCAGTCCTCTGACACAGAAACTCATTGACCGCTTTTATCTTAGAAACCGCATAATCAATTTCTTCATTGGAGCCGCTCTTATAAGCGCCAATATTAATCAAATCTTCTGCTTCCTGATAGGTTGCCAGTACATTTTTCAGCTTTCCTGCCACCGCCTTATGCTCCGCCGAAACAATGGAACTCATGACACGGGAAATACTCTGCAAAATATCGATTGCCGGATAATGATTCTTATGTCCTAATTTTCTGGATAACACAATATGTCCATCCAGAATACTTCTTGCTGTATCGGTAATCGGCTCATTAAAATCGTCACCGTCTACCAGCACCGTATAAAGTCCGGTAATAGAACCTCTTTCTGCTGTTCCTGCCCGCTCTAATAATTTCGGCATTTCCGAATACACGCTTGGCGGATATCCACGGGTAACCGGTGGTTCCCCGGTAGCAAGTCCGATTTCTCTTTGTGCCATGGAGAATCGGGTCAGTGAATCCATCATCAGCAGTACATCTTTTCCCTGATCCCTGAAATATTCCGCTACAGCTGTTGCAGTTTTGGCTGCTTTATTACGAATCAATGCCGGTTTATCTGAAGTTGCCACAATTACCACCGAACGGCGCATACCTTCTTCGCCAAGGTCCCGTTCAATAAATTCTCTCACCTCTCTGCCCCGCTCTCCAATCAGGGCAATTACATTGATATCCGCTTTGGTATTTCTTGCAAACATACCAAGCAGGGTACTCTTACCAACTCCGGAACCCGCAAAAATTCCAATACGCTGTCCCTTTCCAATGGTAATTAATCCATCCACTGCTTTAACTCCCAGTGGTAATACCTCACTGATGATTTCACGCTTCATCGGATCTGGTGGCGGGGCTTCAATCGGATATTCCTTATCGGTATGAATCTCATCCACATCTGTCGGTCGTCCAATTCCATCCAGAATATGGCCTAAAACCTCATCTCCCACCAAAACAGACAAAGGATGTCCCGTATTTGCTACGATACATCCAACACCCAGACCTTCAATACTGTCAAAAGGCATCAATAACAGCCGGTTATCCTTAAAACCGACTACCTCTGCCATGACATATTCTTTTTGCTCTCTATCCCGATATATTTTACACAAGTCATTCAGTTTTGCTTCCGGTCCGATAGATTCAATGGTAAGACCTACTACCTTAGACACTCTTCCAAGGCAGGTATAATATGTCTTATCCGAAAGTAACTGATATTTTTCCAAATCACATGTCACTCTTTTTTCCTCACATACACAATGACTGTATATCACGAATCAGATTATCCAGCTGTACATCCATTCCACACTCAAACACTCCTGTATCTGTCTCTATGATACATTCTCCTTCAGTCATGGAATGAATGGTAACTAAATCCAAAGTTGCATTCTGTCCCACGCATTCTAACAGCTCCTGTTTATGTTCTTCCAGATATGCTGCCTGTTTCGGACCTGCTTTGATTGTAAATTCTTTCGGTCCGTCAATGGATTCCATTGCCCGTTTTACAAGATAAAGTACAATCTCATCCTTATCATGGAACTGCACATGGAAAACATGGGAAACCACATCTGTAATTGTATGTACAAGCTTCGGTTCCAGTTCCCGCATCTGTTCCAGATAAGAATCCTGCAGCTGCTGTTCCCTTTTTCCAATGCTCTCTAACTTTGCATCATAAACCGCAGCACCTTCCTGCATTCCCTGTTCCAAACCTTCTGCCTGTCCCTGTTCCTGTGCCTGCTTACGAATTTCGTCTGCTTCCTCCCGGGCTGCTTTTCGGATTTCGTCTGCTTCGGCATTTGCCTGTGCTAAAATTTCTTCTGCTTTTTCCTTTGCCTCTGCTTCATAATCAATTGTTTCCACCTGCGGTGCAGTAATTCCTTCTACAAATCCACCTGACTCTGTCTGTGGCTGTTCCGGTTCTCTTGTCTTTGCAAGAGCCCGGGACTGTTCTTCTAAAATACGATACGCCAGCGTATTGGAATTAATCACGCGGCTCTCAGATTCATTCGTGATAAAACGCTGTTTATATAAATTAGACAATAATCTCATCACCTCCGCCACGGGAAATTACAATTTCTGCGGAGTCTTCCAGTTTACGAATAATACCAACAATCTTCTGCTGTGCTTCTTCTACATCCTTCATTCTTACCGGACCCATGAATTCCATATCTTCACGAATCATGGCAGCAAGACGTTTGGACAGGTTCTTAAAGATAACATTCTGAACCTCTTCGTTGGCACCCTTCAGTGCAACAGCAAGGTCATTGTTGTCCACATCACGCAGCACACGCTGGATTGCACGGTCGTCCAGCAACAGGATGTCTTCGAACACAAACATCTTCTTGCGGATTTCGTCTGCAAGTTCCGGCTCTTCGATTTCTAAGGATTCCATAATATGTTTCTCTGTTCCACGGTCTACCGTATTCAAAATACCAACGATAGCATCTACACCACCCACAATTGTGTAATCCTGATTGATCAGGGAAGAAAGTTTTCTCTCTAACACACGCTCTACCTCTTTGATTACATCTGGTGAAGTCCTGTCCATCTTGGCAATACGTTTTGCAACATCTGCCTGTTTCTCCGGTGTCAGGGCTCCTAAAATCATTGCAGACTGTGCCGGTGACAGATATGACAAAATCATGGCTATGGTCTGTGGATGCTCGTCCTGAATAAAGTTCAACACCTGACTTGGATCTGTCTTTCGTACAAATTCGAACGGACGAACCTGAAGGGATGCTGTCAGTTTTGTAATAACCTCCTGTGCCTTGTCGCTGCCTAATGCCTTATCCAGGAGTTCTTTGGCATAGCCAATACCACCTTCTGCAATATACTGCTGTGCAAGGCATACCTGATAGAATTCGTTTAATACGCTTTCTTTGGTCTGTGGTGACACGCTTCTGGTATTTGCAATCTCTAGTGTCAGTTCTTCTATTTCATCTTCTTTTAAATGTTTGAAAATACTGGCCGACTTCTCCGGTCCTAATGCTATCAGCAATATTGCCGCTTTCTGAATGCCATTATATTCTTCTGTTCCCATTTATTCCCACTCCTCATTCAGCCAGTTACGAAGCAACGACGCAACAGCCTCCGGATTTTCATCTACGAATTTTTCAATCAGGACACGAATCTCTGACTTCTCATTGTAACCAATATCTTCCAAATCTTCCTGTTCTGCCTGCTTGGTTGTCTCAAGCAACGATTCTACAGAAAGCTCCGGTTCAATCTCAGTTTCTTTTTCTTTTCTGGTACTGCGGAATACCACATATCCTAACAGTGCAAAAATCAGAACCGCAAGAATAATCTGCAGGTAATCCTGAAAGCCTCTGCCGCTGCCCTTAGAATATTCAAACATCGGAATATCATAGCTGACAATCGAAATATTAGATGCCGGGATACCGGTTGCATTGGATACCATAGTATAAAGATCCTGATCTACCGTTCCCTTTACCCGGTTGTTATTCTGTGTTACAAATTCATCAAAGGTCATATTGTCCAGAGTACCATCTGCTTTTAAGGTATCCTCATTATAAGTCACATAACGGGCTACCGTTACAGATATGGATGACTGGTCATATTCTATATCTCCTACAGAGCCAATGGTCTGGGTGTTCTTTTCATCCAGTGCACGGTCAATGGAATCATCTGTAACAGAGCTTTCTGATGTGCTTCCATCCGGAAGTACATAAGTTGTTCCATCTCCATTAGAGTCTGTTCCCGGTGTTCCCGACGTACCACCGGTTGAGTCTGACTGATAACGGTCCTCATGGGTAATCAGTCCTTCATCCCTGTCTCCCTGCGCAGAATAATTTGTCTCATTAGTCGTAACCTGATCAAAATTCAGCTTTAAATTTAATCCTACATCAATCGTATCATAAAGGTCTGTTCCCTTAATCACATCTGTAACAGCCTTCTTCACCTGTGTTTCTTTCTTTGTCTGATAACTGAGCTGTGTGCTGGCAGTTCCGATTGCTGTACTCTCTTCTCCACCCGCAAATAAAAGGTTGGAATTAGAGTCAATAATCGTAATATTATCCGTGGAAGAATTGCCAATCTCAGTTGCTATATATCTTGCTAAAGATGCCGCCTGGTCTTCGGACATCTCTCCGTTCAGTTCCAGCTTAACGCTGGCATAGGACTCCTGATTTCTTGTAACTAAGGTTCCATCATCTTCCGGAATATTTAAGTTAACATCTGCCGACTTAATCAAATCCATATTTTCCAGTTCTTTTGCAAATTTATCTTCCAAAAAAACCTGATACCGTTTACTCTTATCAGCTTCCGTTGTGCTGATACTGCCGCTTAATGCATCATCAATGGTAAATCCGTTGGTCGGAATACTGTTTGAACCAAGCAAAATATTTGCATCTGCCTGATTCTTTGCATTTACCGAAAAAGTCATTCCATCAGAAGAAACCTCATAATCTATGCTGTTTCCATCCAAAAGGTCTTTTACAGACGATGCCTGCGTTGCATCCTCACAGGTTATCAGCTGAACCATCGTAGGTTTCGTCATCACGACAGCCAGTATCACCAATGCAAGAATTACTACAGCCGTAATACTGATAAGAAGCGTCTTCTGCTTTGTTGTAAACTTCAGCCACCACTCTTTTATTTTTTCTAATATTGCTTTCAATCTGTCTGGCATAATCTACTCATCCTACCTATACTAAATCTGCATGTTCATAATTTCTTTATAAGCATCTATTACTTTATCCCTTACTGCAACTGTATACGATAATGCAATGTTTGCCTTTTCCTGCGCCACAAGCAATTCATGGGTATTGGTTGATTCTCCCAATGCAAATTTAATTTCCTCTTCCTCTGCATTGTTCTGATAATTATTTGTTTCCTTCACCATGTTCATTGCCGTTGCAAGAATATTATCAAAGCTTTCCGCACTGTTTGACTGCTGTGTTGCAGCTGCATTCTGTGTATTAAAAACATCTGACGAAACTCCTGTTAATACATTAACATTCATCGTTTATCTCACCTTTCCAAATATCTTTTATAATTTACCAATCTGTAATCCTGCCTGTGCAATCTGTTTGCTTGCATCAAAAGCTGTTACGTTCGCCTCATATGCTCTGCTGGCATCAATAAGATTCGTCATTTCTGTTACTATATTCACATTCGGATATGACACATAACCATTTTCATCCGCATCTGGATTGGATGGGTCATATTCCATAGTAAAATCAGTAGAATAATCTTCTGTCACTGAAGAAACCTTTACTCCGTTTCCCACATAGCCTTCCCGGGAATCAGAAAGCACTTTGCTGAACGGAGTTACACCTTTTTCCGAAAAAGTTACAATTTTTCTGCGGTATGGTGTTCCATTCTCTGTACTGGTTGTATTTACATTTGCTACGTTCTCAGAAATGGTATCCATACGAAAACGCTGCGCCGTCATACCGGACGCACTGATATCAAACGACTGAAATAATGCCATTCTTTATTCCTCCCACACAATTTTATTTAATAACGGTTTTATACCGTGATATTTCCTGACTGATACTGTTGGTCAATCCCAGATAACGGATTGTTTCTGAGGCAAGCTCTACATTCTCCTGCTCCGGGTCAACATTGTTGCCGTCCAGACGGTAAGAATAAGAGGCATTGTCGATATATGTCTTTGCATTCAGATGGTCCATATGGATATTTGCCACCTTGTCATCCAGTGAAACATATTTGCTTTTGCCCAGTTCGGATTCCAATGTACTTTCAAAATCCAAATCCCGGCGTTTATATCCAGGTGTATCAGCATTTGCAATATTATTTGATATTAACTGTTCTCTTTCCCAGCTCGCACTTGCGGCCTTATTCAGCACATTCATATAGTCAAACGCATTTGAACTTATCATACTGCACCTCCATAGTTATCCATATTGTTATCGCATCATATTTTATTATAAATAATCTTGTAAAAAACACAAGTATTTTTTTCTTATTTTTACATTATCTAGTGTTTTTTTCCAATTGGCCACACAATATAAAAGGGATTTACAGCTTTTTCCCACTATAAATCCCTTTATCCGATGCACCATCCGTGTGCTCTTCTTTATATTCTGTTTGTTTATATTTCTATGGTTAATCTGCCTTTCGTATTCTGGCAAGTTCATCAAACACCACATCATTTACAACTTTGATATAAGTTCCCTTCATTCCGGAAGAACGGGATTCGATGACTCCTGCACTTTCGAACTTGCGCAATGCATTTACAATAACGGAACGTGTAATTCCTACACGATCTGCAATCTTGCTGGCTACAAGAATACCTTCTGTTCCGTTTAACTCATCAAAAATATGAGTAATTGCCTCTAACTCTGAAAAAGAAAGTGTGCTGATTGCTGAACGCACAATCTGTACTTTTCTGGTCTCTTCCGCATTTTCCTCATTCACAGAACGCATCATTTCCAGTCCGACAACTGTTGTTCCATATTCACTGAGAATAATATCATCAATGTCATACTGGTTATCATAACGATATACAAACAATGTTCCTAACCGCTCACCAGCAATATCAATCGGTGTAATAATTGCAGAATATTTCTTAATATCTGATTCAAATCCTAATGTTTCCAGATTGACGTTTTCCTTTGTGGAAAGAATTCCAAGCAGTCTTTCATTCAGCATAGAATCAATAAACCCGCCTACTTCATCAACAATCAGTTCATGAATCTCATCAATTCCACGGCACTGGCTGCTTCCGAGTACCTTTCCTTTTTTACTGATAACAAGGATATTGGAATCCAATATCTCTGTCAAAACCTCACAGATATCATTGAACACAACCTTTGACGAATTATTATTGTGCAAAAGCTTATTTATTTTTCTTGTTTTATCCAACAGCTGAACGCTCATACTTATATCCTCCACGTTATATTCAGAATAACTAGACTGTTTAATATTTTATCATGTTTATTCTGATAATTCAAGGATTTGAATTGTACTTTTAATTCTTTTCATCCTTTTTTGGTTTTTCCTCTGAAAAGCCACACTGCTCATTGGCACAGGCAAGCTTATTGCCCTTTTCTACCATATAACTTCCGCACTTCGGACATTTCTCAGATGACGGCTTTGCCCATGACATGAAATCACATTCCGGATTATTCTCACATCCGTAATATCTTCTGCCTTTCTTGGTTTTACGTAGTACAATATCTTTGCCGCATTTCGGGCAGGCAACACCAATCTTCTCAAAATACGGTTTGGTATTACGGCACTCCGGGAATCCAGGACACGCCAAGAATTTACCATGCGGACCGTATTTGATTACCATATTTCTGCCGCACTCTTCACAAATTACATCGGTCACTTCATCCGCTATCTGCACTTTTTCCAGATCTTTTTCTGCCTGCTTTACTGCCGCATCCAAATCCGGATAGAAATTGCTTACTACAGTCTTCCAGTTTACGGTTCCTTCTTCCACGCTATCCAGCAGCGACTCCATATTAGCGGTAAAATGTTCGTCCACGATACTGGAAAATGCTTCTGTCATAATGGAATTTACTGCTTCACCAAGCTCGGTAACATAAAGGTTTTTATTTTCCTTAATCACATATCTTCTGGCAAGAATGGTGGTTATGGTCGGAGAATAGGTACTTGGTCTTCCAATTCCACGTTCCTCCAATGCCTTTACCAAAGATGCCTCGGTATAATGAGCAGGCGGCTGTGTAAAATGCTGTTTTTCATCCCATGCATCAAAACTTAATTCTGTATCCTTATCAATGGACTTAAGCATTACATTCTGTGTGCCCTTTTCTTCATCTTCATTGGTGTATACAGACATAAATCCTTCAAATACAAGCTTGGATGCTGCTACGGTAAAACAGTATTTTCCAGCACCGATTTTTACGGATGTTGTCTCATATTTTGCATCACTCATACGGCTTGCGGTAAAACGGTTCCATATTAACTGGTACAGGCGGAACTGGTCTCTGGATAATGATTCCTTTACCATTACCGGTGTTCTTGTAATATCAGACGGACGGATTGCTTCATGGGCATCCTGAATCTTGTTACTGCTCTTCTTTTCCTGTACATGGGAAGAAACATAATTCTCGCCATACTGCGCTGCGATAAAGCTGCGTGCCATAGCATCTGCTTCTTCTGAAATACGGACAGAATCTGTTCTCAGGTAAGTAATCAGACCGACCGTTCCGATTCCCTTTACATCCACACCTTCGTATAACTGCTGTGCCAAACGCATGGTTTTCTGTGTGGAGAAATTCAATACCTTGGATGCTTCCTGCTGTAAGGTACTGGTGATAAACGGCTGTGGAGCCTTTTTATTACGTTCCCCTTTTTTCACATCTGTTACGGCGAATTTTTCTTTTTCAAGCTCTGCCATAATAGCATCTGCCTGTTCTCTTGAGGTGATATTCATTTTTTCTTTTTCTGTTCCGTAAAACTTCGCAGTTAGTGGTTTCTTCTCACCTTTTACTTTCAGGCTTGCATCTAAGGTCCAGTATTCTTCCGGTATAAATGCATTGATTTCACTTTCACGATCGCAAATCAAACGCAATGCCACAGACTGTACACGTCCTGCACTTAAGCCTCTTTTTACCTTTGCCCATAGTAACGGGCTGATCCGGTAACCCACCATACGGTCTAACATACGGCGCGCCTGCTGGGCATTCACTAAATCCATATCGATGTCTCTCGGTTTTTTTAAAGAAGTTTTTACTGCATTCTTGGTAATCTCATTGAAACTGATCCGGTAAACCTTTTTATCAGAATTTGCCAGATTCAGTGCCTGATATAAATGCCAGGAAATTGCTTCTCCCTCACGGTCCGGGTCAGTTGCAAGATAAATGACATCTGCTTTTTTCACTTCTTTTCTTAATTTTGCAAGTACATCACCTTTTCCCCGGATGGTAATATACTTTGGTTCAAATCCATGCTCTGCATCAAATCCTAAGGTACTCTTCGGTAAATCACGCACATGTCCATTGGATGCATCCACTTCATAATTTTTCCCAAGAAATTTTTTAATTGTTTTAACTTTTGCCGGTGACTCAACAATAACAAGATATTTAGCCATAACCCTGCTCCTTTATTTTGTTCTCTCTATGCGGTTATTCATGTATTTTTATATAATAATTCTTATATACTTCTTTGATAAAACCTGCATTTTCCAGCGTCAGCAGTATCTCACACATCCGGTCTACCGGTAGCTTTGTTTCTTCCAAAATCTGCTGGGCACTTTTCGGTTGCAAATCGAGAACACTATACACCACCCCTTCATCTTTTTCAAGTACCTTTTTTGAAAAAGCATTGGAAACTACTATATTGGCAAGATCAATTTCAAGATCCTTAAACCATTCCTCCGGAGACACTATGATGCCAGCCCCCTGCCGTATCAGGCGGTTACAGCCTCCACTTAACACATCTCCAACACGCCCCGGAAGTGCATAAATATCTTTTCCCTGCTCTAAGGCAAAGTCTGCCGTAATCAATGAACCGCTCCGCTCCTTTGCTTCTATTACAACTACCACATCTGAAAGCCCGCTGATTAACCGGTTCCGTTGCGGGAACAACTTTCCCAAAGGTTTTGTCTGTGGCATATATTCAGATAGAATTCCGCCTTTTTGTGTCATAGTCTGATAAAGACTCTGATTCTGTCTGGGATAACAGTAATCTGCCCCGCATCCCATAACAGCATAAGTTTCTCCCTCTGCCGCCATGGCACCACTGTGGGCTGCTCCATCAATTCCTGCAGCCAGTCCACTGATTATAATGCAGCCTGCTTTTACTGCCAGTTCCGCCAGATGTTTTGCATAGTAACGACCGTATTCACTGCATCTTCTTGCTCCCACAATAGCAATACTTTTCTTATCTTCCGGTGGCAGACTGCCCTTATAAAAAATTCCATAAGGTGGCTTATTGATATATAAAAGACGTTTCGGATAGTTTTCATCCTCTCTTGTTACAAGATACAGTCCACTTCTTTTTAAATTCTCCCATGCTTCTTCTAAGTTCCATGCTTTTTTATAGGTAAGAACAGACTTCACATCTGCTTCGGTAATGCCCGGAATCTGCATTAATTCCTTTTCTGACATGTCATATAAGACTCCTGCACTTCCGGCAAAACGAAACAGTTTTTCCACTTTTCCGGTTCCAATGTTTTCTGCCATCTGTGCCATACACGCCAGCCAGTATTTATATTTCATTCCATTTATCCCTCCCAGAATTTCTTATCTACATTCCGATAACAGACCGCCTCACTTAAATGTCTGGTTAGGATTTCATCTGAACCGTCCATATCTGCAATGGTTCTCGCCACCCGCAAAATCCTATGATAAGATCTGGCTGTCAATTCCAGCTTCTGATAAATGCTTTCCATATACTGTTTTTGTTTTGTCGATAATCTGCAATATTTTGTCAGTAATGCCGCCGGAATTCTACTGTTATAACGAATATTAGTTCCTACAAACCTTTGCTGCTGCCGCTCCATAGCTGCAACCACCCTTTTTCTGATTTCTGCCGAAGTCTCCTGATGCGGATTTTCTTTAATTAAATCCTGATATTCCACACGCTTTGTCTCTACACAGATATCAATTCTGTCCAATAAAGGCTGACTGATTTTCTTTAAATACTGTTCCACCATTCCTTTCGTGCAATGACAGCGGTTCAAATCCGGATAATATCCACACCGGCAGGGATTCATAGCAGCCACCAGCATAAAATCCGACGGAAATTCATAATTTCCGGCAAGCCTTGCAAGCTTTACACAGTGTTCTTCCATAGGCTGTCTTAAAATTTCCAAGGTTTCCCGCCGGAACTCCGCCAGCTCATCTAAAAAGAGCACACCATGGTGGGCGAGGCTGATTTCTCCCGGTCCCGGAACCATTCCACCACCTGCCAGTCCCTGTGGTGTTATGGTATGATGTGGATTACGGAAAGGACGTTCTGCCATCCATGCTTCACTTTCTGTCAGAAGTCCCCTTACACTGTATATTTTTGTTACCTCCAGGGCCTCCTCTTCTGTCATCTCCGGTAAAATACCCGGAATTCTCCTTGCAATCATTGTCTTTCCTGCGCCCGGTGGTCCAATCATCAGGAGATTATGTCTGCCGCTTACCGCAATCTCACAGGCTCTTTTCACAAACTGTTGTCCATTAATTTCTGAAAAATCCGGTACTTCTTTTCTCTTAACCTTTTTCTCATGCCCGATTTCTTCTTTCTCAGGCTCCCAGAATTTTATTTCATCATTAAAGCCTTTTATCACTTCTTCCAATGTGTTTACACCAAACAGACGGATTCCTTTTACCAATGCAGCTTCTTTGGCATTTTCCACCGGCACCATACAGGCGTCCATCCGCTCCTGTGCAGCCTTTGTCACAATGGGCAATACTCCATGAATCGGTTTTATTCTTCCATCCAGTCCTACTTCTCCTACAATCAGAAGCTGTTCCAGCCTGTCTTTCGGAATAATCCCCATTGCAGCAAGCACTGCCACTGCTACCGGCAAATCAAAGGACGAACCGGATTTTCTTACATATGCCGGCGAGAGATTAATCGTAATCCGTTTTGGTGGGAGACGGTATCCACAATTTTTAAGGGCTGTCCGCACCCGCTCTCTTGCCTCCCTCACTTCTGCCGATAAAAATCCTACCATTTCAAACACTGGCATACCATCCGTCACATCTGCTTCCACGCGGATAGGAATGCTCTCAATGCCACGCACGATTGCCGTTGATACAATACTGTACATTAAATTTCACCTTTCTGTTTTGCAATTATTCTGTTTTTTGTAATTATTTCATTTTCTCTGTTCATTTTGTTTGTCCGGGATTTTTCTGCAGAAGAACTCTGCAATTTACATGAGCAGCCCCAAGATGGGTTATTCATCATTTATTTCGATAAAAAAGATGGACTCATCATATCATGAAATCCATCCTTTTCAAATACCAATTTAACACATTATAAAAATTTAATAATTGTAACCTTTTTCAAAATAAGCTTTCAGCTTCTCCAATGCCCTTTTTTCAATTCGTGAAACATAGGACCTCGAGATATTTAAATTTTTTGCAATCTCCTTTTGTGTCACCGGACAGTCCGTTTTTAGGCCATAGCGCAGGTTTATGATAATCTGTTCCCGCCTGTTTAGTACCCGGGGCAGTATTTCATATAATGTCTTCACATTTCTGTCATACTCCATCTGCTCCACCACATCCGGTTCGTTATGCTCTACAATATCCAGTAAATGTATCTGGTTTCCCTCTTTATCTGTTCCGATTGGCTCATAAAGAGACACTTCCCTGGCAATTTTACGCTTACTGCGCAGATACATCAGAAGTTCATTTTCGATGCATCTCGCTGCATAAGTTGCCAGCTTATTTCCTTTTTCTACCCGGAAGGTATCGATTGCTTTAATCAATCCAATGGTTCCAATCGATATCAGATCTTCCATATCCTCTTCCACATTCTGATATTTTTTTACCACATGTGCTACCAGACGCATATTATGTTCTATCAGAATATGTTTTGCTTCAAGGCTGCCTTCCCCAAGCTGCTTTAAATATTGCTTCTCTTCCTGTATAGTCAATGGAGATAAAAATGTTTTCAATACAGCACCCTTAAAAAGCGATTTATTATATTCTATGCGTCTGCCAGATTCTTCGTGCCTTTCCTCTTTTTTTATCTCTATCCTTTTCTTCTGTGTCTTTTTCCTTTATAATTATCCTTATGAAGCGAATATTAGACTATACCATAACAAATGAATACAAAAACTATACGATAAGAGAATTTCTTACGGAAAAAGGATACCCGAAAGGGCTCCGGGCACATCTTTTCCGCACCGAAAATGTTCTTTTCCGAAACGGTGATACCGGGCACAGCAGTGACCGGCTGAAGGTTTCTGATAAATTAAAGATTATTTTAGAAGAATCTATGCCGGAAAACTATCCTGCACCGGAAAACATTCCCCTTTCCATCCTCTATGAAGACGAAGATATTCTTGTTATCAATAAACCGGCACACATGCCTGTCCACCCATCCATGACACATTACGAACATACCCTCGCCAATGCTGTCTTTTATTATCTGGGCAGCAAAAACGAAGCCGGTCCTTTCCGCTGCATCAACCGGCTGGATAAGGATACTACCGGTATCACAATCCTTGCAAAGAACAGTCTCAGCGGCGGTATCTTAGGCAGACAGATGAACGAACGGAAAATCCACCGCACCTATCTTGCCATTGTCCGTGGTATTACCCCGGAATCCGGTACCATTACTGCGCCAATCGGCAGAAAGGAAGGTTCTGTATTAGAGCGTCAGGTAGATTTTGGGCAAGGTGAATACGCCTGCACCCATTACCGCAGACTAGCTGTGAAAGAAATTTTTTCAAAAAATACTTTTTCAGGGGAGCCTCTTTCACCGGATGCACTCTCCCTTATTGCTTTGCGGCTTGACACCGGCAGAACCCACCAGATTCGTGTCCATATGAGCTACCTCGGCTACCCTTTAATTGGAGATTTCCTTTATAACCCGGATTTTTCCCTGACAAAAAGGCAGGCTCTTCATGCCTGCCAGTTAAAATTCGAACATCCAATCACAAAGGAACAGCTCTGCTTTACGGCTCCACTTCCTGCCGATATGCAAATGCTGTTCCCTGAATTTCATGTTCCAAATCTGGACAATCTATTTTCGGATTAACGGATTCTTTCGGTAAGTCCGACTTTCTTCTGTACCTTACGCAAGGTCTTATTAGAATAATAAGTTGCTTTTTCGTCATTCATTTTAATCATGCTGTCAAGATAGGTCTTGTCTGCCATCAGTTCCCCATAACGTTTCTGCAATGGCTCTAACTCTGCAGCAACTGCTTCTCCTACTGCCAGTTTGAAATCACCGTAGCCTTTTCCGTCAAATTCTTTTTCGGTTTCTTCTCTTGTCTTACCGGTTACACAACCATAAATATCAATCAGATTACTAATGCCCGGTTTATCTTCACGATATACAATTTCACTGCCGGAGTCGGTTACTGCACGTTTAAATTTACGGATAACAGTATCCTTATCATCCAAAAGGCGGATGGTTGCATTCGGATTCTCATCGGACTTTGACATCTTTTTCTCCGGCTCCTGCAGACTCATAATCTTTGCGCCTGCTTTTCCGATATATGCCTCCGGAATTGTAAAGACATCTCCGTAAATAGCATTAAAACGCTGTGCAATATCTCTGGTAATTTCAAGATGCTGTTTCTGGTCTACTCCAACCGGAACCACATCTGCCTGATACAATAAAATATCAGCCGCCATTAATACCGGATAGGTATAAAGACCTGCATTGATATTATCTGCATGCTTTGCAGCCTTGTCCTTAAACTGTGTCATACGGTTTAACTCTCCCATATAAGTAAAGCAGCCTAATATCCAGCTTAATTCTGCATGTCCGGATACATGGGACTGATAATAAATACAGTTTTTCTCCGGGTCTAATCCTGCCGCTACATATAATGCATAAAGAGAACGGGCATTTTTACGGAACTCTGCCGGCACCTGTCTTAAGGTAAGGGAATGTAAATCCATAACACCATAGATACATTCATATTCATTTGTAAGATTTACCCAGTTTTTCAATGCTCCCAAATAATTTCCAAGGGTAAGGGTTCCTGTTGCCTGCATTCCACTATATAAAATCTTCTTTCCGTCTAACATTTATTTATCCTTCTTTCTTTTATTTTTCAATACTTCATATCGAATATATGCATAAGTCTCTTCTTCGCCGCATTCTGCCAGCATATGAAGAAGGCACTCTAAAAGTTCTCTTGATTCCTCATGAATAATATGATACTGCTTTCCATGTTCGTAATAAGCCAGAGGACTTTCGTCGGTATATTTTTCTCTCTGGTAATTCCTGCTTGCTGCCACCCGGTCAATAAACATCTCAACAACATATTTTGTTGGCATCTTCATTCCAGTAATTCCGGTGCATTTATCCGGTCCGTAATCAATCCAGTATTCCATATGATGCTTGTTTCTGCCCTTATGGTGCAGCCAGGCTGCGGAATACCCCTTATCCTCACGTTCGGCATTGTTGGGACTCATATTTCCCTGAAAATACTTACAGCCCACTAAAAATTCCGTTGGTGAATATTTCGACAAATCATGCAATAAACCCTGGCGGTAAAGTCCTACTTTAAAACAGCCTTTCATGACCAACATCTTGTGATGATTAATTGTGCAAAAATGTTTCCATGCTTTCATCTTACTTTATTTCCCTATTAATATCTGAATGGACATCCCGGCAATTTCTACCTGGACTGCATCCATTATCATTTCTTTCTCCAGAAAACCATTTTCATTTCCTGTATCCATTACTTTATACCATTTTTTGCTTTTTGGCAATTTCGGAAGTGCAAGGAACTGTTTTCCGGTGTGAAAATTATATGCCACATAAATCATTTCCTCACAATCCGCATACAGTCCGCAATAAAGCATCCCAACCGACTGGCGGTTCGGGCTAAATCCCACAGTCCATGCACTATCGCAATGAAAAGAAAGATCCGGATATCCCAGTCCCTTATAATCATTCATCCGCATCGGCTCTTCCATCCGAAGAACCGGGTGTGCCTTACGAAAGGCTGCCATTTTCTTTACAAACTGTTGTAAGGAAGCATATTTCTTATCATTTTTCCAGTTTACCCAGCCAACTGCATTATCCTGGCAATAAGCATTATTATTTCCCCTCTGGGAATTACCAATCTCATCACCGGCAGCAAGCATCGGGATGCCCTGTGCTAAAAAAACTGCCGTAATCGCATTTCGAAGCTGCTTTTTGCGCAGGCTTTCTATATATTTTTTGCGGGTTGGTCCTTCAATGCCATAATTGTCACTGTAATTCCAGTCATTTCCATCAGCATTGTTTTCCCCATTTGCCTCATTATGTTTCTCACTGTACATAAATACATCTGCCAGTGTAAAACCATCATTAGATGCTGCGTAATTCACAAATCCGGCATGTTTCTTCTGCTTACGCATCTGGTTTACAAAATCGGTAAGACAGATTTCCTTATGATTTAACATTTTCCGCAACGGATAATAAAATTCATCCCGGTAAACAAATAAATGCGGATATGCATAATCCTGTTCCAGCAAATCCTCCGGAATCGTATCTGCAAACAGCTTACTACGGCACAAAATCAAATCCTGTGCCATAGCACGAATCGGAAGATTTGCTCCCATCAGTCGGAATCCATCCACATGATATTCCATCACCCAGAAGCGCAGGGCTTCTAACATCAGATTCTGATTGATGGTATCAGGAAAATAAATTTCCATAATACATTCCATGTCATTTTTATGCAATGCCTTAATTAATGATTTCAAGGCATGCTCCGGCTGTCTGCTTCTGGTAAATGCAGCCTTCGGCGCAAAATAATTGCCTTCGGTATAGCCCCAGCAATTTATCTTCTCAACTTCCGGCAGCTTCTTTGTATCCGTCTTCTGTTCTTCCTTCCAGGTCACATAATCCGGCAGTTCACAGGTTGCCGGTATCATCAGTTCTTCAAATTCATAAAAAGGCATAAATTCAACGGTTGTAACGCCCATATCACGAAGATATCCTATCCGGTTCTCTACTGCTTCAAAAGTTCCTTTTCTTGCTCCGCCATTACTACCCTCCATGGTAAAATTTCTCACATGAAGTTTGTACATGACCATATCCTTTTTGGCAATTTCCGGTGCCACATCCTCTTCCCAGTCAAAAACATCTGTGGAGAAACCGCTTTTCACCTGATAATCCATACCAAAGCGTTCCTTTTCTCCCCACTTTTCCCTGCCTACAATTCTTCTGGCATATGGATCTGGCATAACCTTACCGTCTATTTCAAAATTATAATCAAAAGAAGCCGGTTCAATGCCCATTACCATAATTGAGCGAAGTGCACCCACATAGTAAGTATCCGGAACCGGTATTTTCTCAATTTTCCCTGTTTTCTTTTCATACAGTACAATACTGCATTTCTGCTCTTTTCTCCCCTCAAAGGTAAATACAACCCCATCACTATGCACAACTGCTCCCATGGTTCTGTAATCGCCTTCCCGAACATTGTATTTCATTTCATCATCCTGCACTTTCCTATATTCAAGTCTCTTGAAAAGATTATAACACGATTCATTGACAATTGATATGTAAATTTTTATAATTATAGTGTAGTGTATTGTTAATTAGTGATATAAGAGGTATATTCATGCATACAGTTGCAACAAAGGATTTACAACCTGGCATGGTGACTGCCGCTCCTGTCATGAGCAGGCATGGGCAGATGATTGTAGAAGAACACAAAATGCTGACAACCCAAATGATTGCACACCTTGAGTTTTATGGAATTGAGAGTGCCAGAATAATAGACGGTGTTCTGCCTGTTGATGCCATTCAGTCAATGGCTGAAGAAAAGGAAGCAGTTGACCGGTATTCTGAACGGGTAAGAAACAGTAAAGAATTCAAAGTTTTTAAAGCAAATTACGAAAAAAAAGTACCTTTTTTAGAAAAATCCATCAATGATTTTGTCACAAAAAACATTCCTTTTGATCAGGAGGCTCTTTTATCCTGCGCTTTAGATCTTTTTGCCAGACATTCCACTACAATTTCCATGTTCGATATGCTGCACAATATGCGCAAAATTACCGATTCCACTTATGCCCACAGTCTGAATGTTTCTTTAATCAGCCGAATGATTGGTATGTGGCAGAATTATAATGCAGATGATTTAGAAACTCTGACTCTGGGTGGTCTCTTACACGATATAGGTAAAAGTAAAATTCCACCGGAAATCATTAATAAACCAGGACGCCTGACCCCGGAAGAATATGAACTGGTGAAAAAACATTCCGAATATGGTTATGAACTGCTGAAAAATCAGAATGTATCTGTCCGCATCAAAAAAATTGCTCTCACCCATCATGAACGCTGTGATGGAAGCGGCTATCCAATCGGACTTATCGGAGATGATATTGATGATTTTGCCAATATCGTTGCTATTGCAGATGTCTACGATGCCATGACTGCTGACCGCTGTTATCGCCGCGGCGTCTGCCCGTTTGAGGTCATTGCCACTTTTGAGCGGGAGGGTCTGGGTAAATACAAACCCCAGTTTATTACCAGCTTCCTGGAGCATATTGCCAATACATATATTAACAATGATGTCATGTTAAGTAATGGCATGACCGGTAAAATTGTGCTGATTAACAAGCATCGCCTGACCCGTCCGGTGGTTCGGTTAGAAGACAGTATATTTATCAATCTGGAAAAACGTCCGGAACTCTACGTTCAGACAATTATATAAAGAAAGAGGTATTTTATGGAAAACAAACAGTTAAAAGAGGAAGACGATATCATGGTGACATTGAATTTAGACAATGGGCAGGATGTGGAATGCAAAATTCTTACTATCTTTGAAGCAGGAAAACAGGATTATATTGCGCTGATGCCCTTAGATGAAAAGGGAAATGAAAATGCAGATGGTGAAGTATATATCTATCGTTACTCCGAGGATGAGGATGGAAATCCTTCTTTAGATAATATTGACAGTGACGAAGAATACGAAGTTGTCTCCGACCGTTTTGATGAATTATTAGATGAAGCAGAATTTGACGCAATGGACAACTAATCATCCATTACGTTTCCTGCAATTCTTTTAAGAACCGGGATGGTTCTGCACTGTGATTATTCAACAGCTCTACCGAGAAGAGGTAGAGCTGTTTTTTTGCTCTGGTCATCCCCACATAGAACATTCTGCGTTCCTCTTCCAGATCCGCATCTAAAACAGCTTTCTTATAGGGCATGATTTTCTCATTTACATCAATCAAAAATACCACATCATACTCTAATCCCTTCGAGCTATGTAAGGTTGATAAGACAACGCCCTCTCCCTTCGTCCGCTGCTTCTCCATGGCACGCTGTAATTCTTTTAAATATTTCTCTTTCTGTTTCTGCCAGTCATCAAAGCTATCGAACTCTTTGGTCATATCGGTAAGCTGTTCTAGAATATCCAAAAGTTCTTCCTCATTCATACCTCTCTGATCTGCATATTCTTTGATATAGTCATCGTAGCCGATTCCCTTGCGGATATAATTCACCGCTGCAAAAGGCTTCATTCCGGCTAACATTTTGCAGTCATGATAAAGCCGGTCGATTCTTCGTGCAATCCAGGACTGCTCCATTTTATCATAATAATCTGCCCAGACATCAAATGCTACAGTATCCTCTTCCAGGCTGTCCCGCCCAATATAACGGTTCGGCCGGTTCATAATCTGTAAGAAGTCTGCCCTTCTTCTGCTTCCATGGGCAATCCGAAGATAACTTTCCATATCTTTTGCAATCCAATGCTCATAAATATTAGGAATATTATCCCTTGTACGGAAAGGAATATTATATTCCATCAACTGCTGCATCAGAAGTCTTGGCTGTGTATTAGTGCGAAACAGCACCGCTGCGTCCGACCAGTCACCACCAGCTGCGGTATATTCCTTAAGTGCATGAATCAATCCTAAATTTTCTTCCCGCTGCGTCCGGTAAGTCTTACATACTACCGCTTCCTTTGCCGGATGAAATGCCTTAATATCCTTTGCAAACCGCCCTGTATTGTGGGCAATCAGTCTTCCTGCCGCTGCCACAATATTTCCATCGGAACGATAATTATAATTTAATACAATCCGCTTTGCATCAGCATAATCCTTCTCAAAGTTCAGCATAATCTCCGGTCTTGCCTGGCGGAACCTGTAAATAGACTGGTCATCATCCCCTACCACAAAGAGATTATTTTCCGGTGCTGCAAGCATCCTTATAATCTCATATTGCAATCCATTGATATCCTGAAACTCATCAATCAAAATATACCGGAACTTCTTCTGCCAGAGTGCTAAGATATCCTTCCGCTGGCTGAAAAGTTCATAGGTATAAACTAACATATCATCAAAATCAATCAGCCGGTTCTTCTGTAGCATCTTCTGATAATTCATAAATACATCCCGGAATGTATGCTCTGGAAAATTAGAAGAATAATAATGTTCAATGGGAATGTTCGAATTCTTTACACCGCTGATTTCAGATAACAGAGTCTGGATGCATTCATTTTCATCTTCATAGTCAATCGGAAAATGACGTAAAAGATTCCGGATAAATACCACCTTCTGCTCATCTCTTATAATATTTTCTGCCCGATAATGATAAGCATACTTTAATACCGTAAAAAACACCGCATGAAAAGTACCAAAAGTAGCCGTTGTGGATGTCTGATTCGTTAGCGAAAGAAAACGCTCCTTCATCTCCATAGCGGCTGCTTTTGTAAATGTCACCACCAGAATCTCTGATGGTGACACCCCATATTTTTCTATTAAATTTTTCGTTCGATGGGTAATTACGGCAGTTTTGCCTGAACCGGGCCCCGCCAGTGTAAGGCAGGGACCCTGATAAAAATCAACAGCTTCCTGTTGTGCTTCATTAAATTGCATGAAATGCCTCGTAACTTTTATTTCTCAAGTGCTTTCGTAAGAAGTGTAATTCCGGTACGGATACGTTTTAAGGACTCCTCCTTACCAATAATTTCCATAATCTCAGTTGCACCTGCCGGTGTCATCTGTTTACCGGAAACCGCTGTACGAACCGGCCATAATACATAACCATTCTTGCAGCCCTTCTCTGCCACAAAATCACAAAGTGTCTGATACAGTGCATCATTACTGTAATCCTGTTGAGCCTCTAATACCGGAAGAATCTCTGTCAAGACTTCCAAAGAGCTCTCTTCTGTGGTCTTCATCTTCTTATGGGTATACATTGCGGTATCATACTCCGGAAGTTCCTCAAAGAAGTCAATCAGATTCTCAATATCCGGGAAGATTTCAATTCTGGTCTTCACCATCTCTGCAATCTTGCGGATATCATAATCCCTGGTAATTACTTTCCGGATATATGGCTCTGCCATTTCAAAGTACGAATCAAAATCCATTGCCTTGATGTATTCGCCATTCATCCATTTCAGCTTTGTATAGTCAAATACAGCCGGTGATTTACTCATATGATGATAATCAAAGGCTTTTACCAGCTCTTCCAGGGAAAAGATTTCCCGGTTATCTGCCGGACTCCACCCCAGTAATGCCACAAAGTTTACAACTGCTTCTGTTAAAAATCCCTGTTCAATCAAATCTTCGTAGGAAGAATGCCCGCAACGTTTACTTAACTTCTGATGCTCTTCGTTGGTGATTAGCGGACAGTGTACATACACCGGCACATCCCAGCCAAAAGCTTCATACAGACGGTTATACTTTGGAGAAGAAGAAAGATATTCATTTCCTCTTACTACATGTGTAATTCCCATCAAATGGTCATCTACTACGTTGGCAAAGTTATAAGTCGGATATCCGTCTGATTTAATCAGAATCATATCGTCCAGCTCCGCATTATCAACGGTAATATCTCCATAGATTTCATCATGAAAGGTTGTTGTTCCTGTCTGAGGATTGTTCTGACGGATAACGTATGGAACACCTGCAGCAAGCTTTTCTTCTATTTCTTCCTTGCTTAAATGCAGGCAATGCTTATCGTAAACAATAATCTCTTTACCTGCAACAGTCTGACGCAGACTCTCTAAACGCTCCTTATCACAGAAACAATAGTATGCTTCTCCTTTTTCAATGAGTTTCTTCGCATACTCCAGATAAATTCCCTGTGCCTGACGTTCACTCTGCACATATGGGCCAACACCGCCATCCTTGTCCGGACCTTCATCATGTAACAATCCAGTCTTCTCAAGGGTACGGTAGATAATATCTACCGCTCCCTCAACATAACGTTCCTGGTCTGTATCTTCAATTCTTAAAATAAAATCTCCGCCCTCATGCTTTGCAATTAAATATGCATAAAGTGCTGTACGCAGATTTCCTACATGCATTCTTCCTGTAGGACTTGGTGCAAATCTGGTTCTAACCTTGCTCATTCTATTAACCCGCTTTCTTACTATTAATTTAATTCGATTTCCCGTAATTCCTTTGGAGGAAGCTGCTTGGTAGAAGCTTTCTTAATCTTCTCGATTTCCTGTTTTGCTTTCGGAATCGGAAGAATAGTTCCTGCTCCGGCGATACATCCGCCAGGACATCCCATTCCTTCAATCATACATCCATTCATCTTACCAGCCTTGGCAAGCATCAGCATCTTCTTACATTCAGCAAGACCTTCTGCATGTTCAATCTTAACATCCACATCCGGATAATATTCATGTACACATTTTTCAATGGCATCTGCAACACCACCGGCACATGCATATCCACGACCTGCAGCAGTTGCATCATGCATGGAGCTTTCACCCTCTGTCTGGTTCGGATCAATTCCTTTTGCTGCAAACATAGCGTCTAACTCTTCAAATGTGATTACAAAATCAACATCGCTTCGTACAGTTCTTCTGCTTGCTTCCAGTTTCTTAGCAGCACACGGTCCGATAAATACTACTTTTGCATTCGGATGTTCTTTCTTAATGCTTCTTGCTGTAGCAACCATAGGTGTAAGCTCAGAAGATACGCTCTCGATTAAATCCGGGAACTGTGTCTTTGCAAGCATGGACCATGCAGGACAGCAGGAAGTAAGTAAGAACGGAAGCTCTCCTGTTGCAACATGATTTGCATAGTGATGTGCTTCTGCTACTGCACCGATATCAGCTCCAAGTGCAACCTCTACAACCTCTGAAAAACCAAGTTCTAATAAAGCTGCCTTTACATGATTTGGAGTAGCTCCAGGTCCGAACTGACCTACAAATGCAGGTGCAATTTCAGCGATAACTTCTCCGCCTTCTTTCATACAACGGATCAACTGGAAAATCTGTGATTTATCTGCAATTGCTCCGAATGGGCAGCTTACCATACACTGACCACAGGATACACATTTATCTGCATCAATCTTTGCTCTTCCGTATTCATCTGTTCCGATTGCTCCAATTCCACAAGCCATGGAACAAGGTCTTTCTTTCTTGGAAATCGCATCATATGGGCAGGCTGCTTTACATCTTCCACATTTGATACATTTTTCCTGGTCGATTACGGATTTGCCATCTACCTGGGAGATTGCTCCCTTTGGACATACCTCCATACATGGATGTGCAATACATCCCTGGCACATATTGGATACTTCATATTTCTTTTCTTCGCACAGATTACATGCAGATGGAATTACCTGCATAAGAGGTGGCTCATAATATTTTTCTGCCACATTGCTCTCTTCGAGACCACTGGTAACATGTACCGGTTTATCCTGTGGACGTAAAGACATACCCATAGCAAGTCTTACTCTTTCTGCTGCAATCGCACGTTCTCTATAAATACTTTCACGGTATGTAGGAACATCTCCAGGGCAAACTGTATATGGAACTGCCTCAACGGCATCGTTCAGGTTTGCACTGTCTGCTTCATAAGCAATTTTTGCTACCTCCGTAAAAATGCTTTTTCTCAAATCTGATACTGGTGTACGTAGTCCTCTCATCGTTTCCTCCTAGAAAAAAATTGTATTATATCATTGTTCATAACCACGCACAGTATTATCAATATATAACACTATGCTAACAATAATCTAGCACACCACTTTCAATAATACAAGTAGCCTGCTCTTATGTTCTAAAATAAATACTTTTTACAACTTTTTCCTCTGGGAACATTCTTTGCAGACCGCATCCGTATCTGTCCTTCCACTACATCCGCTGCAGCCAATGCAGCCTCCCTCTTTTTTCTTTTTCATCATAGCATATACCGCAAAGGCGCACCAGCAAAGAATCAGTAATAGCAAAATAATATCATTAACGCCCATACTATCTGCCTCCTAAAAAATCAGGCTGCCAATCTGAAAGACAACAAATGCTGCAATCCATGCAACCACGCACTGCATTACCACAACGCCAAGTGCCTGAAGCTTTGAGCCCATCTCCCGTCTGATTGCTGCAATTGCTGCTACACATGGTGTATAAAGTAACGTAAATACCAGGAAGCTGACTGCTGATACCGGCGTAAACAGAGTTCCAAGGCTGTTGCCCAAAGCAGTCACACTGGTTCCAAGAAGTACACTCATGGTACTGATTACTGCTTCTTTGGCAGTAAATCCGGTAATCAAAGAAGTGGATACTCTCCAGTCCCCAAATCCAAGCGGAGCAAAAACCGGTGCAATCACACGGCCGATTAATGCCAGCAGGCTGTCTGCGCTGTCAGATACTACATTCAGTCTGGTATCAAAAGACTGTAAAAACCAGATAATAATCGTTGCAAGGAAAATAACGGTAAATGCCCTCTCTAAGAAATCCTTTGCCTTGTCCCACATCAGGAGTACCACGCTCTTTAAAGATGGCAGCCGGTAATTCGGAAGCTCCATGACAAAAGGCATCGGTTTTCCACGGAATGCGGAATGCTTGAATAAAAGTGCCACCAGAATTCCCATTACCATTCCACCAACATAAAGTGCAATCATAACAAGTGCCTGATACTTTTTAAAAAATGCTGCTGTAAACACCGCATAAATCGGTATTTTCGCCGAACAGCTGATAAATGGTGTCAGCATAATGGTCATTTTCCGGTCTCTTTCGGATGCTAAAGTTCTGCTTGACATTACTGCCGGAACCGTACAACCAAATCCAATCAGCATTGGAACAAAACTTCGTCCGGAAAGTCCAATCTTACGCAGCAGTTTATCCATAACAAAGGCAACTCTTGCCATATAACCGGAATCTTCCAGAATAGACAGGAAGAAAAATAAAACCACAATAATCGGCAGGAAGCTTAACACACTTCCTACTCCGGCAAATACACCATCAATAATCAGGCTGTGAACCACCGGGTTAATTCCATAAGCAGTCAGCCCCTTGTCTGCAAGATTCGTTATATATGCAATAAAAACAGCCAGATAATCGCTCAAAAATGCTCCGATCACACCGAAGGTCAGCCAGAATACCAGCAGCATAATCAGAAGGAACAGCGGGATAGCAAGATATTTATTCGTTAATACATTGTCTATCTTCACACTACGAATATGTTCTTTGCTCTCATGGCACTTTGTTACTGATTTACTGCACACCTTTTCAATAAAGGTATATCTCATATCCGCCAGAGCGGCATTTCTGTCCATATGATGGTCTGTTTCCATTTCTTCAATACTGTGTTCCATCATATCCAGTTCGTTCTGGCTCAGCTTCAGTCTGTCAATAATGTCTGTATCCTGCTCTACAATCTTCGTTGCTGCAAAACGTGGTGACATTCCGATATTCTGTGCATGGTCTTCTACCTGATGGGATACCGCATGAATGCAGCGGTGCACAGGACCTTTCTCGCAGAAATCCGTTACCTTCGGATATATCTTCTGTCCTGCCACCTTCATGGCGCTGTGTACCAGGTCTTCCACTCCCTCTCCCTTTACCGCACTGATTGGAATAACCGGAATTCCCAGTTCTAAAGACATCTGTTTTACATCAATACTTCCGCCGTTGTTACGCACCTCATCCATCATATTCAGAGCTAATACCATCGGAATATGCATTTCTAACAACTGCAGGGTCAGATAGAGATTTCGCTCAATATTTGTTGCATCTACAATATTGATAATTCCATCCGGCTTTTCATTTAAAATAAAGTCTCTTGTTACAATCTCCTCACTGGTATATGGACGCAGAGAATAGATTCCCGGCAGGTCAACTACCGACGCATCCTTATGTTCTCTGATTTCTCCCATTTTCTGGTCAACCGTTACACCCGGAAAATTTCCAACATGCTGGTTGGAACCGGTGAGCTGATTAAATAATGTGGTCTTACCACAGTTCTGGTTTCCTACTAATGCAAATATCATTCTAGTTCTCCTCCGGTTCTACTTCAATTTTTCCGGCATCTTCTTTTCGTATGGTCAGTTCATATCCACGAATCCGGAGTTCAATCGGGTCTCCCATAGGTGCTACTTTACGCACCTGCACCTTTGTCTTTGGAATCAGCCCCATATCTAAAAATCTACACCGCAGTGCTCCTTCTCCCCCTACTTTGGTTATTACCGCTTCTCTTCCAATTTCAAGTTCATCCAGTGTCATCTATTTTCCTCTTCTCTTGTTATTGATATTTTTTCTCAATTAAGTATTTTACCGCAGGATTCTTTTTTTCACAATATAAAATCTCACATTCCTTTTCATCTGCACATATATTAATATGAATATTTTTATTGAGGTCAGCATATGAACAACTGTAATTGTCAGCCACAAAGCAGCCGTCCGGCTGTTCCGACACCTTATACGAAACAGTTTGCCTGTAATCAGGAACTTGCCATGGCTTATGTTCCATGGCAGCAGTTCGGCAATCTGTACGAACCTGACCAGGCTCTGCGTAATGGCACAGTCTTTCAGGATTTAAATAAGCCTTTCCATGGTTCCATGAAAGGAGGCAGATTCTGATGAACAATATGCCAATGAACCAGTCCCAGCTTTTAGACTGGATTAATCAGGTCAGCTTTGTAGCTTATGATACTGCCCTTTACCTTGACACCCATCCTTATGATGAAGAAGCACTTTCCTTCTATAACCACTACCGTACCCTGCGGTTAAAAGCAGTGAAAATGTATGAAGAAAAATATGGTCCCCTGACTTTAGACGGTGCCGACACAGACGGTCACTGGAGCTGGGGAAGCATGAGAAATCCATGGGAAGGGGGAAATTGTTAAATGTGGCAGTATGAAAAAAGACTGGAATATCCGGTCAACATCAAACAGACCGATCCGAAAACCGCACAGTATATCTTAAGCCAGTACGGAGGTCCTGACGGAGAAATCAACGCATCCTTACGTTATCTCTCCCAGCGCTATTCCATTCCTTACCGTGAAGTAGCCGGACTGCTTACCGATATTGCGACAGAAGAAATTGCCCATTTTGAGATGATTGCAACCATCGTGCACCAGCTTACCAGAGACCTGACTCCGGAGGAAATCAAAGCCTCTAACTTCGGTCCTTACTATATTGACCACACCCTTGCCGTATGGCCACAGGCTGCCGGTGGTGTTCCACAGAATGCCTGTGAATTCCAGTCCAAAGGCGATCCGATTACTGACCTTATGGAAGATATGGCTGCAGAGCAGAAAGCCCGCACCACTTACGATAACATTCTTCGTGTCGTAAAAGACCCGGACGTTGTAGATCCGATTCGTTTCCTGCGTGCCAGGGAGGTCGTACACTTCCAGCGTTTTGGCGAAGCACTCCGGATGGTACAGGAACACCTTGACTCCAAGAACTTCTATGCATGTAACCCGGCTTTCGATAAGAGCTGCGGCTGCAAATAAAACTGTGATAGAAAAGAATGTGCCAAGGCACATTCTCGCGCCTGCGGCGGTTGCTTGCGACATCTACCTTATACGCCGCAGTGTGCATCCTCGCGGAGCGTTTTTTAATTTACAGGAAAGCAATTTCCTGTAAATTAAAAAAGCCCAAACAAATAAAACTCTTCCTATGAGTCTTATTCGTCTGGGTTTTGCCGTCTTAACGTAACAATCCCTTGCCGAAAGGGTATTTACTTATTCATACTGTGAATCACACGATGAATGTGTACTGCCAGATAGGAAATCTCTACATCCGAGACTTCATAATCAAGCTTCTTCTTCATGTAACTCTTTATCTTCTGTGCACATTCGTAGGAACGCGGGAAACGATCCGCAATCAACTGGTCAAATTCTTCATCATTACGTTCACTGTCTTCCCGACTGATTACCCGCTGTACAAAGAATCTTAAATGCGTTACAAAACGCTCATAGGACAGGCTCTTTTCATCCAATTCCACCTGAAAGGTATATCTGACTATATTGAGTATATCCTTTATCATTGCCGGCATGTTCCTGGACTGATTCATCTGACCGCCCATCTGTGCATTTACCAGATGCATCGCAATAAATCCAGCTTCATCCTCCGGCAGCTCCACGTCTAGTTCCTGTTTTACAATATCTAAGGCTTTCAATCCCACCTGAAATTCTGCATTGTAGAATTTCTTCATCTCCCAGGAAAGCTCATTCGCAACAACGATGCCCTGCTGCTTTCTCTCTATGGCGTATCCCAAGTGGTCTGTTAATGTCACATAAATATTTTTACTTAAATGATAACCTAATGTTTCTCTGGCATATGCGATAACCAGCTCGGCTGTCCGGATATATTCATACGGCATGTCCTTTACCACCTGCATGAACTGGCTGGTACTTTCGTCCGGAAGGGAGAATACTTTTTCTATCTTTGTCTCATCTATTTCTTCTCCTGCTTTCTTTCCGAAGCCTATGCCCTTTCCCATAACGATGATTTCTTTACCTTTATCGTCCTCGGAACTGATTACATTATTGTTAATTACTTTGATAATCTGCATTACGTTTCACCTGTTTATGATATAAAAAAGCTGCATTACACTCTAAATAATCCGACCTAACAATTATCTTAAAGTGCAATCCAGTCTTGCCTATCTCTAGTAACAATCCGGTTTGCGTCCCTGCTTATTACATTACGAATGTACTATATTTTATCAGAAACGTCAAGTCCGGAATGTAAACTTCGTATATAATATATAATTTTATCATTTCATTTTTGTGCACAATTCACTATTTTCCTATAATAATTCCACCGCCTGCGACAAATTCCCCATCATAAAATACCACCGCCTGACCCGGTGTCACAGCACGGACCGGTTCTTCAAAATGACAGCGGATTCTGCCCTCTCCGATATTTTCCACGATACACATGGCTCCTGCATGTCCATAACGGATTTTACCTAAGAGACGTCTGCCATCAAAATCGGTAAGTCCCATATAATTGACATGGTCTGCAACCAGTGTATCCGTAAATACATCCTCTGGCGAACCTACCACTACTTCATTGGTTTCCGGTCTGATCTCTGTTACAAAAATCCGTTTGCCATATGGTATATTCAAGCCACGGCGCTGTCCTACGGTATAGTGGGTAATTCCTTTGTGCCGTCCGATAATTTCACCATCTTTTGTCACAAAGTTTCCCTCTCCCGGAACTGCATCTCCAACCTCACGGTCAATAAAACCTGCATAGTCATTATCCGGGATAAAGCAGATTTCCTGACTGTCTCTCTTATGAGCCACCGGAAGTCCCACCTCTTCTGCGATTTTGCGGATTTCATCTTTATGATAAGCACCTACCGGCATCAATGTATGGGATAACTGCTCCTGTGTCAGGTTATATAATGCATAGGTCTGATCCTTGGCTGCTGTTACAGATTTTGCCACTGCGAAACGTCCGTTGCCACATTTTGCAATTCTTGCATAATGTCCGGTTGCAATATAATCTGCTCCGATGCTTAAGCTTCTGGCAAGAAGTGACTCCCATTTCACATAACGGTTACAGGCAATGCATGGATTCGGCGTTCTTCCTGCCAAATATTCTGCCACAAAATAATCCATTACATACTGTTTAAATTCCTGTTTAAAGTTCATCACATAATATGGTATTTCCAACCGGTCAGCCACTCTTCTGGCATCATCCACGGCACTTAGGCCACAGCAGCCACCATTTTCCTGCTGCTGTGTCTCTTCCTCATCCTGCCAGATCTGCATGGTTACACCAATCACATCATAGCCCTGTTCCTTTAAAAGATATGCCGCAACGGAAGAATCCACTCCGCCGGACATTCCAACTACTACTTTTTCCTTCATATATTTAATCCTATCCTACAGGCAAATTTTTAGCTGCACTCACAGTTTACCCACACTGTCAGCATCCGTCAAGTGAATTTTACGGTTTCCTTCTGTCCCCTTAGGATTGTGACATTCTTTTTGATGCAGGCAGTCACATAATCAATCTGCTCTGCCGTAATTTTTTCATTTAAAGTAAGCCGCAATGCTCCCCTTGCAATTTCCGGCGGTACACCGATGGCTGTTAACACATGGGATGGCTCATGTTCTCCGGAAGAACACGCTGAACCTGCCGATGCACAGATTCCATCCATATCCAGCATAACCAAAAGATTCCCACCTTCTAACTCATCAAAACAAAAGTCCACATTATTCGGAAGGCGGTTGTTCCATTCCCCATTCAGCCTTACCTTCGGCACCTGCTTTAATACTGAATAAATCAAGTAATCCCGCATCCTTGTCTCGATTTCCATCCGCTCTTTTAAGCTTTCCATTGCCATGGCTGCCGCTTTTCCCATGCCTACAATTCCCGGCACATTCTCAGTTCCCGCCCGGACACCGCTTTCCTGGCCTCCTCCATGGATAAAAGGAGGTATCCTCTTTTTCTTTCGCACATATAAAAATCCGGTTCCCTTAGGTCCGTTGAATTTATGTGCGCTGGCACTCATCATATCAATATTCATTCTGTTGACCTCAATGGGAATATGTCCATATGCCTGTACGGCATCCGTATGAAAACAGATTCCATATCTCCTGGCAAGCATACCGATTCTTGCTATAGGTTCTATGGTACCAATCTCATTATTTGCCATCATAACAGAAATCAATATGGTATCCGGCCGGATTGCCTGCCGCACCTGCTCCAAGGAAACCGTTCCCTTGTCATTTACCGGAAGGTAAGTAATCTCATAGCCATTCTGTTCCAGATATCCGCAGGTTCTTAAAATGGCATGATGCTCTATTTTCGTGGTAATGATATGCCGGCCACGCATAACCATACTTTCTGCGGTACATTTCAATGCCCAGTTATCAGATTCACTTCCTCCGGCTGTGAAATATATTTCCTCCGGCTGCGCCCCGATGCTCTGCGCAATGATCTTCCGGCTTTCTTCTATGGCATCATGACTTTTTTGCCCCAGATCATACAGGGCAGATGGGTTTCCATAACGACGCTCATAAAAGGGCAGCATTGCTTCGATTACTTCCGGTGCTGTCGGTGTTGTTGCTGCATTATCAAGATAAATCATTTTCTTCATGCTTCTTTCCCTCTGAGAATAGTTCTTTCTGCCTCTGATTTATCATATACTTTTGACAAATCTGCTTTTTCATGGAGGCTCCAATTGAAACCGTTGAAATCTATTTCAAATCCACTGATTGCCGGTACTCTCCTGCTTACTGTGACCGGACTTTCCAGCAGAGTAATCGGTTTCTTCTATAGAATATTCCTCTCCCGCATAATTGGTGCAGAAGGTCTTGGAATTTATCAGCTTATTTTTCCGGTTTTTGCCCTCTGTATTGCCTTCAGTTCCTCAGGCATCCAGACCGCTGTCTCCCGCTTTGTTGCTGCAGCCGACCATAAAAATACCGGCATGAGTTACCTCTATGCCGGTCTGGTTCTTTCTGTGGGAATTGCACTCTCACTTACTGTTATTCTGATTTCTTATTCTGATTTTATTGCCATTCATATTTTAGATGAAGCCCGTTGTGCTCCACTCCTAGTTATTCTTTCCTACTGCCTGATTCCTGCCAGTGTCCATGCCTGTATCAATGGTTATTATTATGGGAAGAAGAAAACTCTGGTACCATCCGTAAGCCAGCTTATGGAGCAGGTTGTCCGGGTCTTAAGTGTCTATACACTTTATCTTATCTGCCTGGAAAAAAGTTATCCCATCACACCATCCATTGCTGTCTGGGGTGTTGTCTGCGGTGAACTGGCTTCTTCACTCTTTTCCGTAAGCTGCCTTCATTTCAAAAAGTGCAGCAGGCATATAAAAAGAATTTTTAAGGAACTTTCCCTCTTTGCGCTGCCCCTTACCACCAATCATGTAGCATATCACTTATTTTCCAGTATCGAAGCCATTCTGATTCCCATCTGCTTAAAAAAATATGGCTACAGCAATCAGGATGCCTTGAGTGTCTTCGGCATCTTTACCGGAATGGCAATGCCAATGATTCTTTTTCCCAATGTCCTTGTAAATTCTGTCTCGGTGCTGCTGATGCCTGCTATTTCAGAAGCCTATGCAAGAAAGGATTTTCACTTAATCCGCCTTACTATTAAAAAAACGGTGTTTTATTGTCTGCTTCTTGGCTTTTCCTGTACCTTCGGTTTTCTTCTGACCGGAAAATGGATTGGACAATTCATTTTCCAGAACACATTAGCCGGCAGTTTCATACTCATATTAAGCTGGATCTGCCCTTTCCTCTATCTGTCCACCACCCTTACTTCCGTTCTTCACGGTCTAGGAAAACCGGGGCGTGCGTTCTACATTAATATGAGCGGCTGCGCTTTACGCATTTTCTTTATCTATGCACTGATTCCAACATATGGCATCCGCTGCTACCTCTATGGCATGCTTGCAGGCGAACTGCTGACTACTTTTTTATCCTTTCTTGCGCTCCTTCGGTTTGCCAGAAAAAAATCGCAAAAAAACAGTCTGCTTTAGTCTATTGATTTTAAGGATTCTGCCATGTTGATACGTTCTAATTTGCCTGTCATCATACAGTTTACAATCCATGCAAAGCCCATCGTCAGCAAAACACTAAAGAGATAACTTACTGCATTAATCTGTACATTAAAGGATACCATATCAATCTGTATCTCACCCATTACAAAACGATGGAACCATTTTCCTAAAATCAGTCCCAGTCCGCAGCCGATAGCAGTTAAGACCATATTCTCACGAAACACATAAGATGCTGTTTCCTTTGGATAAAAGCCTAATACTTTAATGGTAGCTATCTCCCTCACCCGTTCCGTAATATTGATATTATTAAGATTATATAATACGATAAATGCCAGTGCTCCGGCACAGATAATAATGATAATGACAATATAATTCATACAGGACATCATCTGTGAAATCCGGCTTAACATATCGGAATTAACGGTTACTGCCGTCACACCATCTGCTTTCATCAGTGCCGCACTCACTTCATGAATATCTGACGCATCCGGCAGTCTCACATACACGTTTTTAAATACCACATCCCCAATCTGTTTTTCATAGGATTCCGGTGCAATGTATACATAATTATAAATATGATTCTCACAGATTCCGGTGACTTTTAAGTGCATCTCATTGTTGTCACTGTCACGCAGCAGAATCGTATCGCCTTTTTTGACTGCATAGGTTTCTGCCACTTTCTTCGAAAGTACTGCTTCTCCTTCTTTTGGATAAGCAATCGGCTCCTGTTTCTTTGTATGCAGCGAAATAAAGTCTCCTACTTCATCCGGATTTTCCACTGCCACCATATGAATCGACTTAGTTCCTTTATCGGTCACCAGGTCAATGGTCTTTTCCATGGCATACATGCCTGCTGCATTTTCCTTTTCCAATACAGAATCTAAAGATTTAAGGTCGGCCTCTCCCGGCATCTTTCCAGCTTTTAATGTAACTCCGATGTCGTAAAGCTGGATTTCTTCATACTGCTGGTCTGCCACTGCCACTACAGAATCCCTTACACCAAAGCCCATCACCAGCAATGCCGTACAGCCGCTGATTCCGATTACCATCATAAAGAAACGCTTCTTATAGCGGACAATATTTCTTACGGATACCTTCTGCAAGAATTTAAGTCTCTTCCAGATAAATGGTACATGCTCTAAGAATACACGTTTTCCGGCTTTTGGTGCTTTCGGCCGCATCAAATCTGCCGCCACTTCTTTTAACTCTTTATGGCAGGACAGCCAGGTCGTCCCAGCGGAGCAAAGTACTGCAACGGTAAGTGAAACCAGTGCCAGTGGCAGGTCAGACACATAATAAATCCCACCCATTTTATAGACAATTCCATAGGCTGTTATGATGACTAACGGGAAGAAATGGATTCCCAGCACATAGCCGATTAACGTTCCGCTGATGGCTGCAGAGCCGGAATAGAAAAGATATTTTCCCATTATCTTTCCTTCACTAAAACCCAGTGCCTTTAATACTCCAATCTGTGTCCGCTGTTCTTCTACCATACGATTCATGGTCGTCATGCAGATTAACGCTGCCACCAGAAAGAAGAATACCGGAAATACATTGGCAATTCCTTTTACTACACCGGAATCATTTTTCAGGCACACATAACCCACATTGGTATTCCGGTCCAGTACATAAGTCTCTGGTTTCTCGATTTCATCTATCTTACTCTGTGCATCTGCTATCTGGTCATCCGCATCCTGCATCTGCTCATCAAATTCACTCTGATTCTCCTGATACTGCAATAAGCCGTCTGCCAGCTCTGTTTCTGCAGCCTCAAGCTGATCTTCTTTTTCTTCTATCTGTTCTTTTGCTGCCGCAAGCTGCTTCTCCCCATCCGTAAGCTCTGCCTCGGCAGCTGCCAGTGCATTTTTTCCATCTTCTATCTGCTGCTTTGCGGCTGCCAGCTGGCTTTCCGCAGAAGAAAGCTGACCTGCAGCTGCTTCTAATTCCGCATTCTTTGCATTTAATTCTGCTTCTGCACCGGCAACCTCCGTTAAACCGGCCTCAATCTGTGCCAGCATCTCTTCATAGCCCGGAGTATTTTCCGTCAACTGCGCTTTTGCGGCCTCAAGGCTGTTTCTCTGATCCGTCACCTGCTGCTTTGCTGCCAAATAAGCATTCAATCCCTGCTCATACTCTGCCTTTTTTGCTGCCAGTGCACTTTCCTGCCCGGAAATCTGCTGCGATGCGCTCTCTAATTCTGCCGCCTTAGAAGACAATGCATCCTTCCCGGACTGCAGCTCCGATGCTTTAGCAGAAAGCTCGGTCTTTGCAGAAGCAATCTGATTTTTTCCATCGGAGATCTCTGTTTCTCCATCCGTAAGCTGCTGCTTTGCCGATTCTAATTCCGCTTCCGCTTCTGCCCGCTTTTCCTCTAACTCTTCCTTCTTCTCATCCAGTTCGTCCTGTGCGTCTTTTACAATCTTTTCATAACGGATATCTGCCTGTTCCTTTGTATAGGCCTCCCAGTCTGCTTCCTTTGCGTCCATATAGGAATCATACTCATCGGAATAGATGTCATAATCTTCATCAAATTTAATATAGATTTCTGTGTCATAATCTACTGCAAATCCATCTTTTAATATATAGGCAAATCCGCTGATTCTGCCATTTCCAATGGATGTATTGCCACGTTCAAACTGGATATAGCACGGTGACTGTACCAATCCGGTAATCGTATATTCTTTGTATGCAAATTTATCTAAATCATCTGTTGTATTATTTTCCGAAAGAACCAGCTTGCTTCCAATGGCATCCTCTGAAAAAAGTGCGGAATCTACCACACATTCATCAGCAGACTGCGGCATTTCTCCGGCAATCAGCTTCAGTTTATTGACCTTCTCTGTGATGGAATGCATCTTGATAACGCGCTCATTTTCTCCGGCATCCTTATAAAGAACCTCTGCCGATATGGCACCCTCTGCCGCCCGGACATCTTCTTTTTCTGCCAGTGCTTCTACATTTTCTTCTGTAAAGCCAAGTGTGGATACCAGACGATAATCATAGAATTGCAAATCCTTTAAATAGACATCCGCAGAATGCACCATGACCGACTGGGTAATCTTAAGGCCGGAAAAAAATGCAACACCCAGTGCAATAATGGCAAGGATAGCAAAATATCTTCCAAAGCTTTTCTTTATCTCACGAAATGTATTTCTCTTCATCATGGATTTCATATTTCAAACCCTTTCTTTTCCACATGGACTACCATTCAATCTCATCGACATCCACGATATGTTCATTTTTCTCTATCTTTTGAATGGTTCCGCTCTTTACGGTAATGACACGGTCTGCCATTGCCGTCAGTGCCTGATTATGCGTAATTACAATGACGGTTTTGCCCTGTTTTCTGCAAGTATTCTGCAGCAGTTTTAAAACGGCTTTTCCGGTATTATAATCCAGTGCCCCTGTCGGTTCATCACAAAGCAGCACCTTCGGATTCTTTGCCAGTGCTCTCGCAATTGCCACTCTCTGCTGTTCTCCACCGGATAGCTGTGCCGGGAAATTGGCTTTCCGTTCACTTAAGCCCACCTCATCTAAAACTGTTGCTGCATCTAACGGTTCCTTGCAAATCTGTGCTGCAAGTTCAACATTTTCCAATGCTGTAAGATTCTGCACCAGATTATAAAACTGGAATACAAATCCCACATCATATCTCCGGTAACTGGTAAGCTGCCGCTTATTATATGCTGAGACTTCTTCTCCATCCAGATATACTTTTCCGGTGGTCAGATAATCCATTCCTCCCAATATATTTAATATTGTTGTCTTTCCTGCTCCGGACGCTCCTACGATAACGCAGAATTCTCCCTTTTCTATTTCAAAATTCACATCATGTAATGCTTCTATCGTAACTTCTCCGGTTTTATATACTTTACTTACATTCTGAAAGGATACAAATGCCATTTGATAGCTTCCTCCTTTTATTCTGGTTATTCAAGTGATTGTGCAAACGGGATAGCGAACTTTGTTCCAATTATATTACGCTGATGCGCAGGGGATTATCTTCCGCTATGAAATGCCATGGTTCTAAAATACGTGTTTTCCTTGTTGTTATAAAAACCGTCTTTCCAATGTTTGTCAGAAGAGCTACACGGTTCGTCGAAATACAGATGCCTGATAAGGGCTGTTTAGGGACACTTGGAATTTCGTCTGGCAACAGGCAACGCTGGTGCACGGATGCACCAGCGAGGCACAACTGAACAAGGATGTGAATTTGTGCCGGTTGCCAGATGCGATTACATATAATATCGAAATTCCCAGTGTCCCTTGCAGGCATTATGTGGCATCTGCCTTCGACGGACAGTGCAGCTATTCCGCCAAAGCAACCGGAAAGACAGTTTACAAACAAGAAAAACACGCATTCTAAGAACGATTGGCATTTCATATCGAATAAAGATAATCCCTCTGTGCATCCCGTAATATTTTCAGGACAAAATCTATCCCCTTCACAATCACCTGTTACCTGCTTATTGTAATGGTAGCACAATCTTTTCACTTTTTGAAATTAAATTTTTCTAAAGTCAGGAAGTACGCTTTCCAAATTACACCTACAAAACCTGCCACCAGCATTTTCTTATGAATGCCTGACAACGAAAAAATCCACTTTCTTAGAATCACAGTCAGAATCTGCTATTCTAAAAAAGTGGATTATACATTCAAATATCCGAAAAATTTTTTCTTATAACAACGGAGCTATCACTGCATCAAACATACAATTTAAACTTTCTTCATATATCTCCTGATACGTGCGGTGAAAAGTCTCAGTAATTGCCATTGCCTGCTTTGGTACTTCTTCGTAAAGTCCAAATGCCGCCTCATATACTTCCGGATTCTTATCGTAAAATGCTTCTGTCATGGCATTTTCAAATTCAAATCGTGCGCCCTTGGAAAGATGCTCTTTAAAATCCTCTTTCCGTACATTTTTCACATAATCATCCTGAAATATATTTAATCCTTCTGCCTTGACTAATTCCTCTAAGCCTTCTTTTACATCTTCGTAAGTCATGGTCTTGAAATTCTCTACAAAGAATTTGTCAAAGGTCTCCTTATCCGGAAACTGCTTTGTTAAGCTCTCCATCTCTTTTTCCTCCTGTCTTATACCGCATGCAAAATCATGCGTTCCCGATATACCACTTCCATATGGTCTAATACTCTTCTCGCCCGCTGATACTGGTTATAATGTGTGCTGATAACGCAGACTTCCTTCGCCCCATTATAAGCAACTCTCTTATAAAATGGAACTCTCACCCAGTTCTGTGTAAACGGAATCTCATGGCTTACCAGTGTCTGCATCATCTGACTGCTGACTCTGGCATTGGTAGTTCTGCATAATTCCACATCCCGGTCAATATTTTTCCCCATGGTCTTCGGTTTGTTCTTCTTCATAATAATACCCTGTCTCCTTCTATTTGTCCATAATCTGAATCTCTACGGTCTTCCCCAGACAGCCTGCTACCTTCACTAGAAAATCCAGACTTGGATTATATCTTCCGCTCTCCAATCTGGAAATATTGGATTTCTTCGTGCCTGCCCGCTCTGCAAGCACTTCCTGGGTAATATGCTGTTCCTTGCGCACCGCCTTCAACTGACGCACCACATCCGAACGCGTCGACTGCTCCCTGCTCTTATTCTTCTCCATTTCTCACCTCAACAACTGTCTCTATGTTATCATATATGATAACTTATTGTCAACGAAAAAGAGCCTCAAAAAGGCTCTTTTTGAACTATTCTTCTATCTGACGCAGCACCTTGCGGAACTGGAAATAGAACAGTACAGACGTAAAGCTTACCGCCAGCACATCCGCTACCGGCTCTGCCATATAAACTGCCATTGCCTGATTGCCGGTAAAAATGTGCGGCATAATATAAATAAGCGGCAGTAATAATACGAATTTACGCATGACCGCTACAATAATGGAAGATACTGCTTTTCCCAGTGATGTAAATGCCATCTGACACGCCATCTGGATTCCGAATATCATAATTGCCATAAGATAAATCCGGAGTGCATTTCCCGTATATGCAATCAGTGCCTCATCCGAGGTAAACATGGCTGCAAATGCTCTTGGAAATGCCATCACCAATGCCCACAAAACAAAGGAAAATCCAACATCAATTTTCAATAATAAAAAATAGGCTTCTTTTACCCTGTCTGCTCTTTTGGCTCCATAATTATAGCTGATAATCGGCTGCGCTCCCTGACCCAATCCCTGTAACGGAAGTAGTGCAAACTGCATGACACTGGTTAATATGGTCATGGCTCCTACTGCCATATCTCCGCCATATCGTAATAACGAAGAATTAAAGCAGACTGAAATCACGCTCTCGCTTGCCTGCATAATAAACATTGCTGTTCCAAGTGCAATACTCGGCCAAATAATATTTGCCTGCAAAACCATATTTTTTCCTTTCAGGCGAAGATGCGTTTTCTTTCCGCATAAGAAAGCCAGCACCCAGATACAGGAACATGCCTGGGAAAGAACCGTTGCCAGCGCTGCTCCTTTTACACCCATTCCAAATCCAAAGATAAATACCGGATCCAGCACAATGTTAATCACTGCACCAATCAGTACCGACAGCATACTGGTTCTGGCAAATCCCTGCGCCGTAATAAATGCATTCATCCCCAGGGTCAACTGCACAAAAATCGTTCCTATAGCATAAATATTCATATAATCAGCAGCAAAAGAAATCGTATTTTCGCTGGCTCCAAATGCCAGAAGAAAGCCTCTGTTTCCAGCCAGCAGAAATGCAGTCAGTATCAGCGATACAATAATCTGGGTGCCAAAACAGTTCCCCAGCGTTTTTTCCGCCTTGTCCTTCTCTCCTTTTCCCATAAATATGGTTGCCCGTGGAGCACCACCATTGCTAATCAGTGCTGCAAACGCAGATACTACCATAATAAGCGGCATGCATACACCAACTCCGGTCAGTGCCATTGCACCATCCCCCGGAATATGGCCGATGTACATACGGTCTACTATGTTATACATCATATTAATCAACTGGGCTGCAACGGTAGGCAATGCCAGTTTTAATAACAGCTTTCCTACCGGTTCTGTTTCTAAAAATGTTCTGTCATTGGTCTGTTCCATGTAATTCTCCTTACCTTCTACTCGCGTAACTACGGGAAACACGCTTAGCGAGTTTCTCAAGTTATCGCGGTGCTCGCCAAATCTGAACAGAAAAGAAGTTCGCCAAAGCGAGCTTGGCTCCTTCTTTTCTCCCAGATTTTTCTCGCTACTCGCGTAAAAAAAGAACCGACCTGTAGTCGATTCTTTTCCAAAATATTAATGCCGGCAGCGGGACTTGAACCCGGGAACATGCTCTGAACCCCAGTGTTTATGCGGTTTTCAAAAGTGTAGTAATCAAAAAACCGGTAATAGTAATCAAGATATTTTTCCTGCTGCTTCAATAATTTTCATTTTCTCATGAATACTCGACACATCATATGTATAATTTTCTTCATTCACTCGTTCAGTATGTCCGAGAAGAGCTGCTGCAACTGTTACTGGAACACCATTGCTTCGAAGGTTTGAATTTAATGTTCTTCTTATTGCATGAATACTTTTTGTATGTTCAAACTCTTTAGTCATTGTCATATTTCTTATGCATTCAGAAATTTTTCTAGCATGTACTCTTCCATCTACATCACTAAATACAAATTCTGTTAAAAAGCACCTCTTTATTTCTTCCTTTTTAACCCTATCGAGAACATCTTTTATCTCAGAAGTTAATGGAAATGTTCGTACTTTATCATTCTTGGTTGTGGAAATGTAAAACTCATTTTTCTTTCTATTATACTTTTCAGATCTGCAAATGGTTATTGATTGCTCTTCATAATTTATATCTTCCCATTTAAGTCCAGAAAGTTCTCCAACCCTCATTCCTGTATAAAGTGATAATTCAACTGCATAGCCTGCAATGCTTATATGCTCTTTTTGATGGTTTACATTTAGTTTTTTAATAATTGCTTTTTTCTCTTCATTAGACACTGTACGTTCTTTTGCTGATTTTGGTCTTGGTTCTTTACAATGTTGCTTGAATATTGGCAAGTCTACATATTTACATGGATTTATTTCAATAACTTTGTCCATTAAAGCTTTTTCAAAAACTCCGTTCATATATCCAAACATCGCCTTTAATGCCCTATATGGAATATTTTTTCTTTCAAGCAGTCTTTGGATAAATTCAGATATATCTTCATCTGATATATCTTGGATTGACATACTTTCTATTTTGTCACCCTGGAAAAACCTCTTATAATCCGATTCATACTTGCTAATCGTATTGTCTGTCCTTCCACACTTTTCTTGGCGTGAAATCCAAATAATAAATCTATCTTTAAATGAATTAAGAACTTTTTCACTCCAATAATCTATTACCTCATTTTCAATATCAATCCGTTTCTTTTTCTTTATGAGTTTTCTTCCATTTCCATAAGGCAAATATGTATTCCAATATCCATTTTTTCCTTCCCATATAGAATATGGATGTTTCTTTAATAATTCCTTTCTCTTCTGCATTTCTATTTTATCCTGCAAAAGTGCTGCATCAATAATACCATTTTCAACAGCATATTTCAATAATTCACTATCAGACAATTTAATGTCTGGCATAGGCTGCTCCGCCCTTTCTCTCCCTTCAATATAGTTATCGTAAGTGTTTTTAACATAAAAATACCGCCAGTTGAATGCTGGCGGTCATAATAAGGTAAAGTCATTTGTAATCTAAAATCTGTTTCATTTTATCAATATAGTTTTTCATTTTATCTGCAATATAGTTTTTTTTATAAATTCCATCCATATGCAAAGTTTTATCTTTATATACGGAATTAACTTTTTGAAACAATCTTGTATTAACAAAAAGATCTAAAGACATAATAATTCCATTTTTCTTCTCTTTATCTATTTTTGCTAAATCAACGTATTCCTCACCAAACTCAGAGCCAATATAGGAATCCATGATTTCTGCAAAATTTTTAACATCAAAATCCGTCATTCGAGAAAGCGCATCACACAAAATTGCATCTTCCTGTGTAAATTCTCTTTTTTCAAAAATCATCTCACCTAATATATATCCTAAAATTGAAGATGCTAAAACAGAATTAGATAACACTATTTCCCTCATCATATTTGATAAATGATAAGCTCTGCCTGGATTATCTACATAATTGTACATTTCATTAATTGCACGTTCTGTATTCAATCCTTGTGAAATACATTTCCATGCATAAAATAATTTACAATCATTTACAGTTTTAACCATCCCACTAAATGCTTCAGTTATAAGTTCAATATGTGGTTCCAGTTTTATCAAAGATTCCACACCATTTACAACTACATTCTCACTTGACAATTTCAAGAAATCACTTATTCTTTTATTTAATTCATTAAGTTTATCTTTAGCATTCACAGCAATTCCTCCTAGATTATTACTTTATCACTTCCACCGCCAGTATTCAATTTTCAAGGTACAAAAGTCGAGTGTTATTGACAAATTAAAGTTCTTTATTCATCACTCCAATCTAATTTCTGACCACAATGGTAACACCATTTTGCAATATTAAAGCCTGTGAAACCAAGATTGCAGGTCGGGCAATAATATGTGTTGACATATCTAATTTTTTGCTCCTTGCTCTTAATAGGCCTCTTTGGTATCTGCTTTTCAAGTGCCTTGATAAGGCATTTCCCCATATCTGATTTAGGAAGAATACAAACTGTGTCATTATCCCTATTGGCTTTTTTCAGTAATTTAATTGCTTCATTCTCCGTCATGACTGCACCTCCAATAACTCCGGATTGTCAATTTTACTACCGACAATTTTTACATCAACCATGTTTATCCAATACCCTAAATCTTTTCTCATGTATTTTTTATCAGTAACTGACCAATCCACATAAAATCCAACATGCTCTGTTTTTGTGCTATCAAAGCAGCTTTGATAACTTCCGTATCTAATCGGTGCTATCGTGTCACTAAAGAGATATTTTACCAAATCATTCTCCCAAATCAGCTTACCGTTCTTGTCCTTAAGTCCGGTGCACTGGCAGATGGTTTTAGGTATAACCTCTACAATCTTATTTCCATGACTATTTTTCCCGCTATCAACGTCATAAAACTTTTCCGGCTCATTTACGATAATTACCGTCTTTTCTCCAAGGATTGCATAAAATCCAGTTACCCACTGTTTTCTAGTCCCTATTGGTCTTGCTTTACATAAATATCTATCTTCCATCCTTCACCTCATCTAATCCATCCAACGCATAACAGCCGCTTAAGCCTTTCAGCTTTACAACTACGGTTCCGCATACTCTATAGGCATCCGCTCGTTCACCGGAATCCATCTGTTTCTTACTATATTCATTTCCATCCTCCAATTCATCAGTCGAGTTAAGTTGAGTTACGCAAACCGGAGCTGTCCTGTCTGCTCTGCCTTAATCTGCATATTCGGTGTTCTCTCTGCCACGCACAATTCTGGCAGATTGGCTCTGACCAGTGCTACCGGTATCGGCGGGCACACCATATTCCCGCATTTCTTCACCTGCTCCGATCTCGATATTGCTTTTCCATCACAATCATGATCGATAATATAATCATCCGGTACACCTTGGCAGTTGTACTGTTCTCTTGGCTCCAACATACGCAGGCCGATATCATAAATCTGGTATTTATCTCCATATACTTCCACCAATCCAAAGCGGTCTCTCGATGTTAAAGTATCCAGCGGTTCCCGGATATCTTGTCCTCCCGCTTCTGAACCGTAGTACTTAATCAGATATGCCATTACCAGTCCAAAATGTCCCGGCGAAGTAGTTATCGTATGAAGTGGTTCTCTTACATCCTGTCCAGTCCCACTCTTATAAAATTTGCTGATAAAAGCACATACAAGGCCGTATCTGTTTGATCCATCCAATGTCATAAGCGGACCTGTTATTTTCTGCCCTCTGACATCATTTCCAGCATAGGAATGATACTGAATAAGAAACGGGATTTTCCCATCTACAATAAATGGTTCATCTTCATCTATAGCAAACTTTTTAAGTCCTTTTCCTATCCGGTCCATTGTTTTCTTTGCCAGCGGTCGAACCGCACGGATGCCGTACTTTTCTTTGATTTCTTCCGAAGTATCAAAGATGCTCGGGCAAGGCAGGGAAAAATCCAACTGCGTATATGCTCCCACATATGGCTTAAGGAATCCTGCCTTTACCAATTCACTGTCCGATGGTCCGTGTGTCGGCTCTGGCCAGACAATCGGTTTACCATCGCACCGGGCGATCATGAAAAATCTCTTTCGCATGGTTGGTGCTCCGTAATCAGCGGCTACCAGTTCTCGGAATTCCACTTCGTATCCTAAATCCGTGAGCTGCTGAACGAATTTCTGAAATGTTTCGCCCTGCTTTGCCTTAATCGGATAATGCCCTCTGTTCAACGGTCCCCATGTTTTAAATTCTTCCACGTTTTCCAGCATAATTACTCTGGGTCTTACAAGCCCTGCCCATCTGCAAGCTACCCACGCAAGACCACGGATATTCTTATCCTTGGGTTTGCCACCTTTCGCTTTGCTAAAGTGTTTACAGTCCGGCGAAAACCAGGCAAGTGCTACAGGATGTCCTTTGCAAGCCTTTACCGGGTCAACTGCCCACACATTTTCGCAGTAATGCTTTGTATTCGGATGATTAGCCTTATGCATTTTAATTGCTTCCGGGTCATGGTTAATGGCTATATCCACGCTATAGCCGGTTGCCAGTTCTATTCCAGTAGAAGCTCCACCACCACCGGCGAAATTATCTACTATAAGTTCTCCATTAATCATGGCATTACCTCCGGGAAGTCCTCAATCTCCATTTGTCTTATGCAGGGTTCGCCGTTAAAAAATCTTCGATACTCATTTGACCAACTGGACATTCCATAACATCTCCCTTCACTGCTATTTCAAGGTTATTTACAGCCTGATTATAATAACTTTCTTTCAATTCAACGCCAATTCCCCTGCGCCCCATTTTTACAGCCGTGTACGGCACAGACCCAATCCCTGCAAATGGATCTAGTACAATGTCATTTGGATTTGTCCACAACTCGATACATCTCTGAATTACTTCAAGCTGCAAAGGACAAATATGACGTTCATCTTTATCGTCTCTTGCTGATTTTTTCTGTAAAGTGTCACTCTGTCTAATATCCATCCAAACAGGGCTTGCATAATTCTGCCACACGTTAACCGGAAATGATTCATGTGTATGTGATACTCGTTCTGGGTTTTCTCCCGGCTTTCGCAGTGTAATGATATAATCAGGTATGCCCTGTCGATTCATTGTGCTGTCTTTTCTTATCTGTTTATGCAACAATCCTAGTGCCTTTGTTCTCTGCATTTCAGTGACCGGATTTTTCCAGATCGTGACCTTACTGTGATAAATAAATCCGCAATCCTCAAAAATCTGCCGGATAATCGCCGGGAAATCTTTCAATCCGATAACTCCGTCTCGCTCTTTCATAAGTGGCAGATCCATGCAGTGGAAAGAAAGCAACCTTCCCGGCATTGTTACCCTGTATAATTCTTTGGCAAGGAAGATAAAATGATTGTAAAATTCATCATCGCCTTTACTGTTTCCCATATCTCTATCGCTGTTTGAATATGTATACAGGCTTGCGAACGGCGGGGAGAAGATCGTATAGTGTATACTGTTATCTGGGATTGCCTTTGCAATTTCGCATGAATCCCCATTATAAAGCGCATATCTGTTTTCAATTACCTGTTCTAATACGTTCATTAATCAAATTCCTCCCATTCTGGTAACTCCATAGATACTTTTGGTTCATAAGGTGTGCTAATTCTGCACGTACTCTTTAGTTCTTTTTTTGTAATCTCCTTTGTAAGTTCTGTCATTTCACGCTGCATCTTTAAGAAATCAGCCTGTTTTCTCTCGATGTTCTCTTTTACGCACCCCTCTTTTGCAGAAATAATGATATACACATTTACTGGCAGGCTCTGACCAAATCGATAACACCGTCTCACAGCTTGATAAAACTGCTCATAGCTATCAGATAACCCAGTAAAGATCATGTTATGACAATTCTGCCAATTCATTCCAAATCCTGCTATTGATGGTTTTGTAACAAGGCATTTGATTTTCCCCTCTGAAAATCCGATCATTGAATTACTTTTATGATCCGGTTTGTCAGAACCTTTCACTTCAACAGAATCGTGGATAACCTCATGCAACTTTGCACTTTCATCATTCAGGTCACACCATACAAGCCATTGTTCATCTGAATTGTTTGCGATTTCTGCAGCTTTTTCACATCTGAGATCAAGGCTGTCTTTTCTCGCCTGTCTACGCTCTGTAAGTGTCAATGTTTCCTTGATTGGTTCATCTCCGTCAACAATGATTTCTTTAATATTAAGCTGTGGCAGATTATAACCAGAAACCTCATATCCGATATTTGCCGGATTATCAATAAATACGCTGAACGTTGCAAGCCACTGCCAAAATACATCAACAGCATGTCCTTTTAATCTCCATTTCGAAGTTTGACCGCCATCATGCACAAAGAACATTGAAAGCATTTCTGCCCTTGTCATAACTCCGCAAAATTCAGAATGATTTCCAAGTTCCATATAATCGTTTGGTGCTGGTGTAGCCGTACATGCCAATTTATACGGCACATCATGAAAGTTCTGAATAATCGCTGTTCTGACTTTGCCAGAATAAGACTTTAAAATACTACTTTCATCAAGTACCACTCCGACAAATTCATTCGCAACAAATCTGTCTAACTTCTCATAATTCGTGATATTGATTCCATCAATACATTGCGACTGTTCCTCTACTACCTTTGCAGCATATCCAAACTTTTCAGCTTCACGTCGTGTCTGTTCTGCTACCGCCAATGGTGCAAGAATCAGTATTTTGCCGCCTACATGTTTATGTACTTGATATGCCCACGATAACTGCATCGGTGTTTTTCCAAGTCCACAATCAGCAAATATACACGCTTTTCCTTTCTTCAATGCCCATCTCACAACATCTTTCTGGAACTCATACAACATAGGGTTCAATTCTGCTTTTTCAATATCAAATCCACTACTTTCCAATACAAATCTTTTATTTGCTAAAAAATCTTTATAATCCATTTCTTCTGAAAGGAACCCGGCGCGCCTTTTATCCGGATAGGTTCCGGCTCCTTTCTTAATTCTCAATAAACTCGTCTATTGTCATTTGGTAATATGTCTTCTGTTTCCTATTCATTTCATTGCAAAATGCATGATATTCTCTTGTATATTCATAGCTATCTTTAAATACATTACATACGGCTGTGTACAAATTTGGCTCATGCTGTTTCAGCACTTCAAGTTCAAATTCAAGGTTTCGCCCACAAGGACAACCACAGCAACCGGTTCTTTTCAAGCCGTATTCTGTGTAGCATCTGCTATGTTCAATGCCGTAATGCTGTTCATAACATTTCTTCTCATCATTCGTGTACCAGAATAAAGGTCTGTATTCGTCTGCATTGCCCTCTTTTTGACTATAGCAATTCTTGTAAGATGCCGCCCTTGCTCCGCCCTCTGCTTTCCGTATGCCAGTAATCATTAGATCACACTTTATTCCGTGGGAAATATCTTTCTTTGCCTTTTCACAGCATTTATTCGATATTCGGAATGTTGGCGAGTTTGCAATCAAAAATTCCTTGAGCCATTTATTCCAACTGATATTATTTCTTTTGCCCGGTTTTAAATTGCACCACCACATTAAAGCTGATTTGCATTTCGGATATTCTGCATACAATTCCTCAAATGGTTTATCTTCCCACTTAAAATTATGTTTCTGCAATCTACTTATAAACTCGCTTACGGTTTTGCTCAAGAACGGTTGTCCGTATGTCGTACAGGCTTTTGGAATCGTCATTCCATGTTGCCACGCTTCGAAAATCTCGATCTTTATTCCGTATTTCTTCTCTAGGTATTTAATGTGATCTTTCGTTGCTTTATATTCCAGTCCGGTATTGAAGCATACATATTTGATCTTATGGTGTATATCTACTCTCACACATATATCAACCATTATGTCGCTATCTGAACCGCCGGAAACAGAGCAAACGATTGTTTCATATTTATCATTGTTTATAATGCTCCATGCCCGAATCAGATTGTCTCCGATTATTTGGTTCTTTGGAACATCAGAAAGTAATTCATCAAGAGAATGTGCTGGGTATTGGTTTCGAGTATTCCAAGAAACCAAACAGAATTACGCACTAGCATAACTCCCGACCTCTCGACTACGATTAGAACATTATGTGTTCCCCAAGTGCTTCGGTCTTAACATTCGCATACTCTCTATCATGTAAAAATTATGTGGGTGCAAGCTCCATTCTATTTTTAAACATTCTCTTGATAGTTCGCTTTTCAGCTTTTAGATGTTGGATTTCGGCTCTTAAATTTGCAATTTCTCGCTTGTCTCCTACATCAATAGCATATTGCAACATACATTCATATTCGCTAATTGCTTCGTTACAATCGGCTATGTCTTGTTGCGAATACTCTTTCGTTGGTTGACATACAGAATCGAGAAATTGCAAGATGAAATTATCTCGTCTGTATGCCATATCCGTGCTATTTGCCATATAACACCACTCCTTTCAGTTCAAGCTTAAGTAACACATAATCCCACAATCTGGCATAATCTCTGTATTCATATCTCCCCGATTGGGATTTAACTCATCCAGATATACCGGACCGTTTTTATCTTTCAACATGGAGTGTCCTACTTCTCTTTCCAACTTCGCCCGACCAGTGAATACCTCTGGGAAATCTTTTCTGATTCTATTCCAGTAACCCATACCACCTTTAACGCATCCAATACAATTGTTATTTGGATATCCAAGGTCATACATCAAAGGTCGGGCAAATGCAAAAGTCCGTTCAAACAGTCCATGCACTTCTTCTTTTGATAAATTCTTTTCTATGAGTGGAAATTCATGTGCAGCCTGCGGATTGGCTTCTATCGTCCGCTCGGCTCTATCCTTTTCCTTAAGGTCGAATCCCCAGACGTAAGTCAACTCACAGTCCTTATGCTGCTCTTCCCACTCTTTTCTCACCCTCTTTTTCAACCAGTTCGTACAAGGTGCAAATCCATTCGCTGGATTTCTGAAACCACCAAAGGCTCTTACACAATCTTCCACGCACCGATATTCTTTTGATTTCAGTATCTGAACCTCTTTTCCGATTGCTTTCTCGCAATCTTTAATGAATCTGATACTATCCGGATGTTGGTCAGCTATATCTATGTAAATCCACTCGTCTACATCACCGGCAAGATACCCTGCCATAAAACTGCTGATTCCTGCACTTACCCAACATACTTTTAATTTTTTCATGACAACCACTTAACAGAAATAATCCTGTGTCCGTGGATAAAGGAATCTGGCTTACCACTCTGATTTCTTGTAGTTTCGCCGAATATTTTACGAACCCACTACTCAACCAAACGCATTGTTCATCCTTTTTGTTCTCGCTATTAATCACACCGTTAGCGGTCAACCTTGGTCTACCAAGGCTTCTGTCATTACTCCTTTCTCATTCCATTTGCTTTTAAAATCTCATCTAAGCAGGCATTCCAGCCTTTATCAAATCTTCCATTATCACAATAAGCAGGATGATTTGCTTTCTTCGGCAGTTCCAGGAGCGGACACCAATCCGGCTTTTTTCCGTCTGGTAAAAGTTTTCCTGCCGCACAGCACATATATTCATCATCCTCCGTCTCGTAGCACAATGTACATTTCTGGCATACCTGTTCCGGCATATTCACAATCAATACTGCTTTAGCCATCTACTCCACCGCCTTTCACGATTTCGATTGCTTTACTAATAAGGCATACCGTGCAGTCCGATGCTCTACACTCTTCTCCAAAACAATCTTTGTTCACTGGTGATGTCATTATTTTTTCAACTTCTTCCAACTGTTCCACAACCTTGTCCGGGTCATAGGCGGTAGGCTGGGCATCTATAACAGAAGCAACGCGTAAAAAGTCTAAGCAATCCATATCTTCGTTCTTTGAAATTGCTTTTTCTAAATCCGCTTTTAATTTATCCGCATCAATCACTCTTCCCATCGTTCACTCTCCTGTTCCACGCAGTTATTGAATCTTTTATATCAAGGTTTATCTCTGTACGATTCTTACAGCATTTGCATTTGACAAAATATGCTTTTACATCTCTAAATAATCTCTTAACTTCAAACGTTTCTATCTCTGCCATGTTTCCACAAAACGGACACGGCTTAAGCTCTTCTTTTACTTCTTCCATTGTCTTCACGCTCCTTCCGGCACAGGTATTCCAGTACCTGCATCCTCTATCACATTTTTTGCCTTTATCGTATTTACACATTGCCAGCCTTCTTTCCATACCGGGCATTCATTGTCCGCCATTCCTGAAGCATCTGAGGGGTGAATCTCGATAATGATTTGTCGTAATAGCTGTATTTCTCTGCTTCTCCGTATCTTTCGAATGTGTAAATGCCTTTGTATTTCAGTTGCCGGCGAATGTATTCTGTTAAATTTTGCTTTCTGAACCCAAGCATTTTTGAATACGTTGTAATAATATTTTGCCATTCTATCAGCGCCCCTTTCTGCATCTTCTGTCTACGTCATCTAAATGTGCCATTATCAGCCTTTTAGCATATTCTGCAATTTCAGTCTTTTTGTATTTCTCATAAAGTTTATTTGCCTGCGCTGTCAGTTCTTCAAAAAAAGTATCTTCGTTATCAGCTTCATAAAATTTCTGCCGAAATCTATAATAATCATTAAAAAATTGCCATTCCTCGGAACCTTTTTCAAACTTTTTACTTGCCATAATCAACCGCCCCAACTATCAAATGGAGTATCCGCTGCGTCCATGAATTCCTGCTTATTTCGTTCAGAATTCTTTACATGTAGCAGAAATTTATCGAAATCTTCCATGCGTTCTTCAAATCTCATATGCTCACCATCGAATTTAAGTCCCTCTTTCATGTTTTCGCCTTGCCGTTGTTTCTCCACTTTCAAGCCTTTATATTTCTTATCTTCCGATACGTTCCACAAAAGAATAATATTCGATGCGTCCTGCTCAATATCTCCGGATTCTCTAAGTTCTGACATGGTAGGTTCTTTCGTATCTCTTATTTCAGATGTTCGATTCAACTGTGATAGAAGTATAATTGGTACATGCAATTCCATTGCCAAAGCTTTAACTGCCTTAGAAATATCTCCAACCTCTGATGCTCTATTAGCAAATTTCCTGTCTGATTTAATTAACTGTAAATAGTCAATAATAATTACATCAAACTGCTGATGCCGACTTTCTATTTTAATTTCTCCCACGGTTTTGGAACCGGTTGAAATCAGAACATTGTAGTTTGCCATTTCTTCATTGGCTTTATCAAAAGATTCCTTTTCACCACCAAGAAAGGATTTTGCCCTTCGAACACGCGTCAAACTTATTTCGGACAGCCTTGAAACAAAACGCTCGTATACCTGGCTTTCATTCATTTCAAGGTTGAAATAACCAATTTTATAACCTTTTTTTGCCATCTGTCCAATCACTTGTGTTACAAAAGCAGATTTTCCAACACTAGGTCTCGCACCAATTACCGTTACATCTCCACCCTCAAGACCACCAAGGCAATCATCTAATTTATAAAATCCGGTTTTTAGCAGTTTCTCGCCTACATGTTCATTGAAATAATTCTCTTTGCATTCCTGGACAATCTGCTTTAATGATTTGGCTTTCAGAGTTTCATTCTCCTGTAGCTTTTCAAGCGTTATTAAAACTTCCGCAATTGTATTTTCTATATCACATGGCATAAGGCTCACTCTCTGAAACAACTCTTTTGCCGTTCTAGTCTTATAATCCTTTGAAATAGTTATCGCATAACTTTTAATTGATACTGACGTTGGTGTTAATAACACACATTCCTTTAATTCTGCTGACACCTGCTCCGAAGACCACTTGTGATTTTCCATTGCCTGCGACAGTGACATAAGATTTATATTTTCGCCCCGGTCATAAAGTGCAAGTATCTGTTTATATGCATCCTGACAAAATTCAGATCCAAACATATCTGGTCTTAAATTTGAATAAATCTGTGAAAGTGAATCGTTATCAATCAGTATGCTTCCAATCACACCCATTTCTGCTTCGGTCAACTATCATCACCTCGCTGCCTTTTCTCCACTATAGAAACCCAATAGTCACATTCATTTATCAACCAATCATTATACTTTGGAAGGAATCTGAATCGAGTATCTTCCGGATTCCGCTCCGTGTAATCTTCCAGATATAATTTAGTAGCTTTATATATCAGTTCCGCTACTTCTTTCTGATTTTCTTCAAGCACGTTGCTTAATTTTCTAAGCCAATACTGTCTGGCCAACACTGCACAACTTTTTTTTGGGTACAAATTGAAAGTGTCATTCCATGCCTTTTCACCATCAAAAGAATATGTGCTTTCTTTTATATTTTCTTTCTCTATATCTGTATCTATATCTTTCTCTATATCTATCTCTACATTGCAATTTTGTTGCAGTTTGTTGCATTGCAACATTTTTTGTGCATTTTCCCTAGATTTCCGACTTCTACGAGTGCTTGCGGTCTCACTTCCTAGGTTATCCTGCACAAAAGGCAACTTGTACTCAATAGAATCAGATGTTTCAAGCAATCCACAAGAAAGAAGATACTGAATCGTTACTTGTACGTTGATTTCATCCTCATCAATATCAAGGGCAATCTCTTTGTAAAATTCATCTTCCAAACCGGAATACTCTAAGTAGCCGCCCTTTTTCAGTGATAGAAGCTGCATCTTAAGGTAAATAATCGTGTAAGTATCACCACCAGCCATCTTCCGGAGTTTCTTGATTCGTTTACTGTCAAAAAAATCATCCATCAGCTTAAGCCAGTAGTATCGCTTATTCTCTGCCATTCTCACTACCTCCGAGCAATTCAACAACCTTTTCTCCGGCTTTCTCTGGTCGGCAAAATACAAATTCTACGCCATACTTAAGCTGCATTGTAAGCATAGCCTTTGCTAATGTTTTACCGGAAGTCGGTTCTGCCTTTGGTAAAGAGATATTGAGCCATTTCCCCTCTCTATGCATATAAGCAATGCGATTGTATCTATGTAATCTTGGATTCTGCCACTTAAACACGTCATCAATAGTCTTTACGCCGTCTGTGTTCTCCACAAGCACATATAGCTTAATGCCGTTGTTCTGCGCCAAAATACACTCATCACGGAATCTTGGATGCGCCTTGCCACAAATGTTGCCTACAATTTCCTGCATATCCTTTTTGGTATCCACAGAGACATCATAACTTCCAAGAAAATCCATTTTCTTAACTTCCATCTTTCTTGTAGTCTTACGCTTAATAACATCCAGCACCTTATCCGTGGCAATCACATAATCACCAACCGGAAGCGGCGCGCGCAAAACCTCTATGTCGTGGCAGTCAAAGTAGCGGTTCTTAAGAATATGCTGTCCCTCTTTCTGTCCTTTGTCCTCAATCAACATCATCGTTACATTCACTTCCTCTCAAATACCCTTCTGACATTACAGAATGGCTAAATTAGGATTTTTATTGTTTTGGTTGATACTTTTACCAACCATACAGTTTTCATTGATAGGCGGTCACACAAAGCAACCGCCAAATCATACTTAATTGAATGGTAATTCCTCATCAATTCCGTCAGGGATATTCATAAATCCATCGCCATCCGGTGCAGGTTCCGGTCTATCTACAGACTGGTTGTTCTGTGAAGCTGCTTTGCTCTCTGCAAATTCGCAGCTTTCAACAAGACAATCATTGGTATACACCCTATTTCCATCCTTGTTTGTATAGCTGCCGGTCTGCCAGCTACCAACAACAACAACCTTTGTTCCCTTACGCAGATATTTCTCCACAAACTCTCCATTTTTCCCTAATGCCAAACAGTTGATAAAGTCCGCGCTGGGCTGTCCTTCCTGTTTAAATCTACGGTCTACAGCAAGAGAAAATCTCGCAACTGCCGTTGTTCTTTCGCCTTGTGAATATCTAATATCCGGATCCCTGGTTAGTCTTCCCATTAAAATCACTTTATTCATTTAATTCTTTTTCTTTCTCAAGCTCTTCAAGTGCCTTATAGAATTCACTACCCTTAATCTCCTCAAAACCATCATATTCAGGTGTAATATTACTTCTTGAAGTATTCATTCTCAGATACATCTTGCCGTCATATTCGAATCTCGAAACATCATAGCCACCCATGTGTAATTCTTTAAAATAATCTCCCTCACAAATCGGATGATTATTGATTACAATGCTTTTCTCAATACATAAGTTCTGAAACTCTTTTAATGTCTTGCTATTGGCTCTGAAACTTCGCATTTTTACATCCGAATCACAAAACCTCTTGGTCGGCTTTAATAATTCATTACCGAATTTTTCATTGTTTTCCTTGCAATCCTCAATATATAAGCGGATACGGCTCTTTTCAGATTCATGGAAAGGTTTATTAACTGAACCATCACCACAAATATCATAGGATTGACCTAAAATTTTCTTCCTCTCAAAGAACTCTTTTGCTAATTTTCGTCTTTCCTCTGAATGGATTCTGAAATCACTAATTTCTTTCAGGAACTGTTCATTGGACACTATATAGAATTTTTCCATGATTCTCCTTTCAGAACGGACAAAGGTTCATATCAACTTCCAACCCTTTTTCCGCAATATAAACATCTGCTCCATATTTAACTGTTTCTTCTGTCTTTTGTTTGAAAAGTGCGGGATTACCGCTTTTATCTGATAAGTGTATTAGAACGACATTTCTCAATGCCGGGTTATCGTTAGTAGAAATAAATTTAAGTGCCGTATCAAGGCTCATATGACCTCGTAGGCGGTGTTCGTAGTTTGGCTCGTCCCGATTGACAAATTGCATATCGTAGTTTGCTTCACAAAGAATGTGATTTACGCCTTTGAATCGCCATCGGACATATTCGGTGTCTGTGGCATACACCAAACTGCCTATATCCGGGTGTGTAATGTAAAATCCGTAGCAAGGACATTCCGAACCGTCTCCGTTGTTATGCAGCCATCTGCCGGACTTATCCCGGTTTTCAAATGCTCGTATGCCAAAGCCTTCTTTCCCAAACTGTAGGATATTTCCATCTGTCAATTTGAATGGCTCCCACACTGGAATACCGGCTCTAACATACTGAAAGAGGTACTGATGATGGTCTGAATGGATATGGGTTGTGATTACTGCCTTAATCTTCATCACATTGAAGTTCAATGATTTCTTCACTTCCATAAATGGCAATCCAGCTTCGATTATCAAAGCTTCACTATCATTCTCCAGAATGTAGCAGTTGCCAGACGAACCAGAACCTAAGACTTTAAGTTTCAATTTTGTGTCACCTCTCTTTCAAGACTTAGCTGCCCCGAAACAATCTTTGAATACTCCACTGCTAAATCTTCAAGAGTTATCTTTGGAACTGTAATGTTCATAACATGATTTCTTCCATATTCATCAATGTATTTCCGAATCCACCATGCTTCAATATTGTTTAGATACTCTTGTGATTTAACACGAACCTCTGTAATGGTCTCAAATACAAGGTCTGTAATATTACCTTTCAAACCGCTCTTAACGTGTTCCTGCCACCGGAAAAACGGCATATATACTGTTTGCCCTATGTAGTGCATATTGGTCTTTCTGTTGTAAATATGGTAAATGTAACCATATACACCACCATTGCTTTCATATCCCTCTCGACTTTGAAATTCTCCCTCATAATACGGATTGATTTTGCTACTTGTTTCCGATTTGCAATTATACGAGCAGAAACAATATCTTTCTCCATTGTCCGTTACCATATAAGGAAAATCTTTCAATTTGCCCTTGATAGGCTTGTGGCAGTTAAAACAAATGGTGTCAATTTCCACATTGAACCTGTTATAAAAGAATTGGTTGCTATCCATAACAATAGCGTATATACCACTATTCTTCCGCGGCTTTGCAAACTTTAAAACTCCGCTTTTCTCCTTGATTTTATTCTTTGCTTCTTCTCGGGACATATCCTCTCCGCAAAGATAATACTCATCAAGAAGAGTTCCCCTGCGCGCTTCCCACACATCTATGTCTGTATATTCTTTAAGTTCTTCATCTGTTTTATAATCATAAATGCGTACCCAGTAGTAATTCATGGAAAGAACTCACTCCTTACATCAACAATCTGTCTCGTCTGCCCCAACAATGCCCGATTATGTTTTGCCCTCTGCTCGTTGTCACAAATGAACTGTTTGCAGATTTCCGGTCGCACCGGATAGATTCTGCATTTTTCACAACTCTTGTCTGTGTCAAGAAAAGGACAAGTCATATCATACGGTCTATTCGCAGTAGGAAGCAGGTGCTTACACTCTTTGATATGGTTCTTACGAATATATCTGCGAATGGTATCTACTTCCTTTCTACTCATAGGTAAGAGGTTTGAACAGCAGTTACCGCATTGGCTACATTTTCCATCCTTGCAGAAGTTGTAAATATTATCTTCCATGCCTTTCTGCACGAACTCTAAATAAGATGAAACTTCCATAGGCTACTCCAATTCTTCCTCTGTTGGGAACTGAAAATATCCATTCAAATTATTAAACTCCACACGATTGCCAGAATCTCTTACCATAACAGTTCCGAAACCGCCTTTCATAAGTTCTTTTATTTCTTTTTCAAAATCCTGCGGTACCTCTGCATTGGTGATAAATCGACCTGTATATGCAGTTCTAAGCAATTCCATAGCTTTCTTGGCTTTTTCCTTTGAGTTGTATTCAGCCATTTTAGTTCCTGCCGCCGTAGAGCTGTTATGGCAATAAATAGCCGCATGCTCAACACCGTCATATTTCCCAACTGCCATAGAAAAAGAACTGATTTCATACGGCACATCAAACGTGCCATCCTGTGATATAACTCTCATGCAGCTACCTCTAATCTTTCATAAAGTCCGGTACGTTATCGTCATTCTCAACAACTTCAACTTTCTCTGGTTCTGCCATTTTCGGTTCTTCTACAGTTTCTGCAACTTCTGGCTCAACCGAGAAATCTTCTGTATTTGCATTTTCAGAAACATCATGCTCCACATCCATTAAAGTTCTATCATCCATTTCTGTTGATTCTACATTGTCATAAGCATCATTAAGCATCTGTGTTCCATATGTACGGATAATGTACTTTAACGCACGATTCTTTACAGTTTTCATTGCCATCTGGTCTGTGAATTTCTGATGCGTACCAGAACCATTTTCTTTATAACCAAATCCCTGTTTCCAAGCCTGCTTAATCATAGAAATATTCATCAGTTCTACATACTGGCTATCATCATCCATAGTCACGATTGCGTATGCACCAATAATCTTGTCGGTGTTGATGTTCATGAAATCCTGCGTATGGGAATCAATCACAATTCGGGCGTTCTCGATATGGTATTTAAACTCGTCTCCCTCATAGATGCACATTGCATCAATATTCTTCATGCCATAATTCCTTGCAACGCAGGTGTTACCATAGACAGATACCTGACACTGCAGCTTACCACCATAGGCTACCGGATAGCACTGCTTTTTCTGCATGGACAATCCCATGGTAACCATATCCATGAGGGTGTTCGCGATAGATACCTGTGAACAACTTTCAAGTACGCATTTCTTATTGTTATCCTGCGTCTCCTTCAAAATGAGATATGCCCCCATTAACTCGTTGGCATAGTTATATCCCTTAGGAAAAGTAAGACCAAACTTCTCCTTTTGCTGCAACTGCGCAACCAAACCATCCACAAATGCATTATTTACAACAAGGCTCGCCTGCTCTTTTCCTTTTGTTGCTACTTCCTGTTTCTTTGTTTCTGCCATAATTATTTTTCCTCGCTTCCTTCAAATTTCTTCACAATCGCCACCTTATCAGCGCCGTAGGTTTCCACCCACTTCATATCCACGGTTTCATCTGTAACTGTCAGCTTTGCACCTTTGGCATTTACAACCATGTCACCGGCTTTTACAGAATCCTCGGTCTTAAATGTGTAGCTACGACCTGGTATTGTATACTTTGCTTTAATATAATTCATTCTGATTCCTCCACCAATTAGTCCTCTGGCTTCTCAAAGGAAACACGTATTGGCATCTTCCAAGATGATTCTGCAATGCCAGAAAGTGTTTTCAAAAATGATGCCGCAACATTTTCTTTAAAATTTGTACTCTGTAACTGTTTTCTGATTTCTTTTGCAAATTCCTCTCTGTTCTCATTGATGTACTTTTCAATTTCCTCTTTTACTGTTTTTTCAATAGTATTTTTTGCAAGCCAATCAAAGTATGGGATTGAACGCCAAGAATCCTTTTTCACGAACTCGCCCTTGCTGTCCACATACTTATCTGTCATCTCATGAATAGCATCACGAACTACAATTTCCGGATTTCCCAATGCTTTTACAATTCCTGCATTTACTTCTTCTCTAACTGCCGCTTTAATAATTTCATCACTAATGTTCAAACTCATCATATTAGCCATTTATTTTTTCTCTCTTTCCTTTATTTCTCATATCTTTCTCACAATATGGAAGAGAACAATGTCCAGATTCCGCAAAATCCATGAATCCTTTCTTACTTGCGCTCTTCCAACGCTTGCATGACATACACCGTGCATCCGGCTGTGTGACGTTGTTTCCAATTCCTACTCTTGACATTTACGCTCCCTCCACTTTCAACTGCTTGTCCTCTGAAACGCTCAAAAGAATTAACTGCGCATCCATATCCGGCACATTAAACTCATTCAGGGACTCCGCATTGTCTACGAAAATCGGGCAACTAACACCGTACATTTCGCTAAGAGAGCGGATAATATCAAGTCCGGCTACGATTCGGTGACCACTGTTCAAAGTCGAATACGGTACGCCATTCACGGTACACTCACAGCAATCTTTAAGTCCGCCATTTAATTGCATTTCAAAGAGTTTGAAGTTTACTGTTTTGAAATGACTGTTGATAGATTCAGAAACCTTATTCAGCTTGAAACGAATGAACTCTTCCAACAAGTAAAGCATCTGTTCCTGGTCGGCAACTTTCTGCCCGATTTCTTTCTGCTCTGCCTGCAGCTGTGCAATGTGCTCATCAATTTCAACATTCTTAGCAGCCTGTGCAATGATTGTTTTTGCATCTTCTAATGCAGCTTCCAATTCTAATTTTTTCGATCCTAATTCCGATGTATCAATGCTGTTTGCTCTCGCAGAATCAATCTGTGACTGCAAATCAGTATCTTTCTTCATCAATACTTTGTAGTCATCATTGGTGCTCAAATCAGCTTCTTCCGGCAACTCTGATAGTTTTTTTATACATTCATTTTTAATTTTCATCTGTTCCGTTTCCTGCTCACGAAGTTCTGGAAGTTTCTTTTCAGCATCTTCAATATCAGATTTCATTATTTCAATTTCTGATTTCTTATCAGTACCAAGAGAAGCAATCCGGTTCAATTCTGCAACCTTTTGATTGTTAAATGATTCTCTTATTGTTTTTAAGCGTTCTGCAGCATCTTCTTTTGCTTTTGCTTTTTTCTCTTCAAAATCAGTCTTTAACTGCTCAATTTTATCTTCTGGCAATCTCTGACCACATAATGAGCAGACTGTAGTTGATTCATCGAATTTCCACTTGAATTCATCAAACAGGTACGGTGTTTCATCAAAAGCCTTTTCCTTTTCACTCATATACTGCTTTCCAAGTTCAGCTTTTTCGCTTTCTAATGCATGAATTCTCTTTTTCTTTTCAACAATTTCACTTTCCAGTTTTGTAATCTGTTTATGTAAATCATTGAATTTTATTGTTGCTTCATCCTTTCTGTCATCCAACGACCGCCGCTCTTTGATAAGTGATTCATTTGCCTTTCGTTTGCAATCATTAACTTCAAATTGCAATTCGAATTTCTGCTGCTCTAAATCATCAATCACCTTGGATGAAGATTTCATCTGTAACTCAATTTCTTTAATCTGCCGTTCCAAATCAGTCTTTAATAACTCCTGCTCTGCGGTATCCACATCAACCTTGGATTTTTCGGCTTCATCAATACGAACTGGAATTTCAGCCTGCTTCTTCTTCCACTCGCTCAAAGCCTTGGAAAACTTGGCACGAATATCATCCGTTGACGGTGCTTTCTCAAGTTCTTCAATCAAACTTTCAGCATAAGCATTTTCATCGAACATTTCTTTTGCCAACTCCACATCTGAAACCTCTGCTATAAGTTTTATTAAAATATCTCTCTGCTCCTTCCATTTCAAAGAAGAAAAATACTGTGGATTGGTCAGTAACTTGAACATATCTTCACTCTGCGACAGACCTGCAACATAAGCCTTAAAATCTGCTTCACTCTTTGGATATCCGTCAATCTCGTATGTATTGGGATTTCCCTGCAATGTAACTGTATTTGTTCCGCGTTTCTTTACCCAATTCTGCTTCTGAACTTTGGAAAGCTCTACTTCCTTACCGTCTACATCAAGAACTGCTACAGCCTTGATTTCCACGTTATCAATGCGTTTTCCGTCATTATCCAGAGGACGAACATTGAATTTTTCCTCACCTGCACTGTTCTTATTGAAAAGCAACCAGGTAAATGCATCAAAGATGGTTGTCTTTCCCACCGCATTCTGCCCTTTGACCTTGGTTTTATTTGAAAATTTAACATCAAGGTTTCTAATTCCTTTGAAATTCTCCAAATGGAGCGATTTTAAAATAATTCGCATAATTTTATTCCTCCACTTCCTGTTCCAGTCTTAAATGAAATAAGCGTAATAAATTTTTGTTTGTGGTGTTGTCATATGATAAATACTTTTCTATTGCCGTTCTATTTCCTTTTTTCATTAATGTGTTAAAAGCATTACGAATCGAATGTTCAACACAACGCCATGTAATGCCATATTTTTCGGCTATCTGATTGTATGTTGCGGTCATATTCATATAATCGTTTTTTCTTTCATGATATAATTCCATGACGTCTGCAATATAATAAAATCCTCTCAAGCTAGCCGACATTCCCATCTCAATCAATGCATTAATTGCTCTATTTCTCATCAGAAATCACCTCAATTCTTGATGCTGAAATCTCATATGCTCTTCTTTCTTCTTCCTCACCATTCGAATGATGCTTGATATAATCCCGACTCTGGACGCGTCCGGTAATTTTTAAGTGTGTTCCAATCGGAAGTCCAGATGCATGACGTGCATTTCTACTCCAGCAGATACAAGGAATGTAATCAGATTTGCTATAGGAACGGTTTACTGCCACCAACAAGTCTGTAATTTCTCTTCCAAGTGGAGTTTTACGATAAATCGGGTCCTTACAGATGTAGCCATCCAGAATAATCTGATTGCTCTTCATCTCCTCTGTCTCTTCTTCAATAAACTCAATCTCCCGGACGAATACGGAGAGAACCAGCCGATTCTTAAGTTCCTCATGTCTGTTATAGGAACGGAACTGTCCGGTCACATGAATGATTTCACCAATATGATTTGTATTTACATCAATCAAATATTCCGAAATCAAAAGTGGTAAGTAATCAATTGTTTCGCTCATCCGTTTTACAGCTACATCCACAAAGTAAAATCTTTCGCCATATACCTCATGGCTAAATCTGAAATCAGACACAATTTCGCCTACAAGTTCTACATTATTATTCTCTAAAAGTTTGTCCATGTTTGAAATTCTCCTTTAAGTATGTTAAAATAGGCGCAAATAGCTTATGCTATTGCTTTGATTGGGAATCCTCTGCTTTGGTCGGTTGTGGGATTCCTTTTCTCTTTTTGTATATTTCTTTGATATATTCATTAGCCAACTGACGTTTGACTGATTTGGTGTTTCCCATGTATTTCTTCAAGTTCATACGTCCTTTCCATTATCCCCAATGCATATGTTGTATAATCTGCAGCATCTCCACGGCTTACCGCATTTTTGGTGCCATTGTATACCATAAGAACCGTTCCCATGTCCTCATATTCACTAAATAGCTCTGCCAGATAATCACACCCCACAAGTATATTGCTGTATGGATCATATAAATCTGTCCTTTTCCGGTAACCTTCGTTGTTCTTGTGATTCTTACGGAACCATCCGGATTCTGAATGTTGCTTTCCTTAACCTCGAACAATCCCTGCTCCACATATCTTTGTTGCGGCATATTCCTTGATGAACCGTTCTTCATCAAATATCCATTGTCTCGTAACCACTGAAATAATCGTTTCTGCCCGATTTGATAACCGTTTTGGCAAATCAACTTTGCAAGATCACCAATAAGGATTGATGTGTGACTTGCCGATACAGCATCGGCAAAAATCTCTTTCGGACGCATCTCATGAATTCTGCTGTCCTGCATTGCAATCAACTGATTCTTTTCTTTAATTTTCTTCTTCGCCACCATTAAAGCTTTGGAAAGCAATTCTTCATCAGATAATGTTTCCTGCCCGGCGATATACCCGCCATTCTTCCTGATGGAAGGAATCACCTCGTCCATGATCCATGCTTCAAACTTCTCTGCCGCAGGCAATTTGGATCGCATGATAAGTCGGTAAACATCACCCTCATTTATGTATGACAATTCTTGTGTGCCACCAGATGTAGGGGTGTCACGTTTCGTTACTCCCTTGCAATGGTCTATGACTGCCTTTCTCGGGTTCACATATCCAAGGGCTGTCGCAACATCAGAAGCAACAAAGTAAGGTTTTCCATTGATTTCTGCCGTTCTGATTTCTCCAAACTCGTCATTGTTAAAAATCTGTAATTCGTTCATTATTCTCCTTTCTTACTCCAAGAAATACTCAATAGTAACTCCGAAGTAATCTGCAATTTTTTTCAGCATATCTACTTTAGGGCTGCTCTTACCAGACTTCCAATCAGAAAACACTGTTGGGGCAAGACCAATATCTTTCGCAACCCGATATGCAGTAATTCCTCTTGCCTTTACAAGCTGCTCAAATTTTTGGTACATCTTATCATTCCTTTCCTACTCCATATTTAATTGCCATTTCTTTCACAATAGCCATATAACCTTCGACCAACTTTTTATCCTCTGCAATAATATCCACATAGGATAATTTATCTCTGGTTGATTTACAGATACCTTCGTCAGCCATTCTTCTGCGCTTATTGGTCAGTCGTTGTTTCAGGTTTACGCCCATCCGCTTTGACAGCAGTTCGTAGCTTTCTGCTCTCACTTGGCTATACGCCTGTCCGCCACCAAGCTCCATGCTGATTTTTCTTAAAATGTTTCCAGTATCATCACGCCATGATGTCGTATCAAGTGCAACCACTTCCCGGATGCTCTCAACTCTCTGTTCCACATGATTCAACTGCTCTGCCTGCCGTTTCTGTTCTAACTGCTGTTCCGCTACAGAATTGAAAATTTTCTGAAACATCTGCAATTCTGGCGATAACTGGTTGAGGTCGATTACCTTTTGTTTCACACGTTCTTCCAGAGTTGTGAAATAATTGCGTGCTTCTTCCGCTTTCGCTCCGTTCCCTTTCATAGAAAGTTTCTTTGCGAAATGGGCTGTGAGTTTATAATCTGTTGTAGGGTTAGGATTGAAATTCCGTTCTTCATCAATGACGAACGCCCAATAATCAACGTTTTCCTCCGCAAATTCATTTTCTACGATGTTACTTTTGCACCATCTCGAATAATTGCGACTGTCTAATTCCAAGAACTCATACAGCTTTCTCGCCGTAGTCATTCCATTTTCATCAATGCCAAGAGCAATCTCGATTGGTGTTTGCATTTTGCTTGTTTCCAATTCATTCATCATTCATCCTCCATTTGTTCATCATTGTCCAACAATTCTGCAATCGGGACATCCAATACTGTCGCAATCTTTTCTAAAGATTTAAGATTCGGCTTACTTTTGTCCCAGCGACTAATTGTTCCGTTTCCAATTTCAGCTTTGTTTTCCAACGCAGCTATACTTAAACCTTTTTCTTTTGCTATTTTTTTTACTTTTTCTAGCATTTTTAGACCTCCATTTCTCTAAATTTAGACTTTTCTCCTTGACATTATTTAGAGAATACTCTAAAATATACTTGTCCAGAGTTGATATTTAGAGGTATCTCTTTTTTATTTAGAATTAAGTCTAAATAAAGTATATTGAGTTATCTCTATTTTGTCAAGCATTTTTTAGACTTTTTTCTAAAATTATTTTTGGAGGTAATTATGGATAGCGTTGAATTGGTAAAGAAATTGTGCAAAGAAAAGAAAATACCTATCTCGAAATTAGAAACCTCATGCGGGTTCGGGAATGGATATATAAGGAAATTAAAAGAGGGAAAATTTCCATCAGATAGATTAGTGAAAATTGCAGAGTTTCTAAATGTGACAACAGACTATTTGTTGGGAAATACTATTTTTTCGGTATGTCCTGTATGCGGATTTGGAGATGATCCTCTTTCAGCACAATCAAGAAAAGAACATGAGTTATTCCATAAGAGATTTTTAAAGATAAAAGAAAAATACCCTTTCTTTAAACCGTATTCTATTGCTGATAAAGAGCGTACTGATAGTATCTTTGAATTTAGAAGTTATCGGAATAATTTAGAACAGAAAATGACTGCATTTGAAAAATATTTGCAATCTTCTTTTTCAATAGAAATTAATCGCAACGATTACATTATAGATAATTTAGACTATAAAGAGTTTTGCAAAACAGAAGTGAGTGCCTTACATGAAGATGATTGTATTTCTCAAGAATTAATAGATGCACTTATTGATAAATATGGAATAGACAGAAACTTTCTCGCTGGGAATGAATATCTATTAGCGAGAATAAGCAAAAATCCACAACTGATGCGTCTACTTGCTTATGCGGAAAAATTAAACCCAGGAATGTTAAATATGCTTGAAGTCCAAGCGAAAGCATTATCCGAGCATAATGCCAAAGACCAGGAGTAGCCTTAGTTGCTACTCCTTAATTTTTCTCTTACAAACGAATAGAACCAACGCAGTTTGTAATTTTCATTAATACCATCAAATATTTTTCGTAGTTCTTCTCGATATTCCTGGTTTGACATATACGTGTTTTCTTCTTTCACAATATTCTCTTTAGAATTCATAAAAATCTCCCTCTCCTGCTGTATATTTGCGATTTCATCGGTGACGTAATCATTGTATAAAATAAAAAAAGTTTTTTCTCCCCTATTTCGACCAATTTTTTATTTTTTTTAAAGAAAAAGCTATTAAGCTAAATAATTTTTCCGCTTTCTCCCCTGTTACTACATATGATCATTATATTATATTTTCCATTATTTGTCTTTACTTTTGCGAATTTGTCCACGGTTGTGGACAAGACTCTTTATTTAGGCGCATATTTATACTCCGAATCGAATAAATCAACGATTCCAATGTCCAATGCTGCAGCAAGCTTTTCAAGCTGAGAGAGTCTTGGTGAATATCTTTCATTTTCAATATTGTTGATTTCAGATTTACTAATTCCAGATAAATTTGCCAGTTCTCTAGTGGTAATATTTCGTTCACTTCGAATATTCCACAATTTCATTTTTGCCATACTACTACCTCCACCATTTGTGTATATGTAAGTAGTATGTATGAATTTGAAAAAAATAATATTAGACTTCCTGCTGACTTATTTCAATCATTTTCCACTCATGCATGGAATAATTGTATTGAAGCGTAAAGCCTTTCTCCATACCATATATAATAGCTGTACATTGGTACTTAATTCCAATAAGCCTTGTCAAATTTTCTCTTTTTAAAATTTTATCTATCGTGACAGATACTATACTGCCATCTATGTCCTTAAACCGGAACCGCATTGGCGTTATCTTTCCATCCGTATCAGTGCACGAAATCATTTGCACTGGGATACTAGCTCTAAGAATACTCTTCAATGTATTTCACTTCCCTTTTCTCTCTTGTTCCTTTATTATATATTCGAACATTTGTTTTGTAAATAGTAAATTTCTACTAAAAAAAGCCGGCAAAGAGCATCATATAATAACACTCTCTACCGGCTCTATCATATTTCTATAAGGATTCCAATCCCGCTTTCCAAGTATTCTTTCCTACAATGCCATCCGGGGTCAGTCCGTGATTCTTCTGCCAAGCAATTGTCTTACTTTCTGTTCCGCTGCCAAATCTTCCGTCTGGATTTGCTCCAACAATAATCTGCCAAATCTTTACTGCATTACCTTTGCTGCCCTTTTTAATTACTTTCATATTGTAATCCTCACTTTCTGCTTTTGATGTACTTGTTGACGGTGATACTGCAACTGTTTTATTAAACAATGCCTGTTCTGCTACTCTACGTCTTCTAAGACCTGCCAGAACTTTTCCATTTGCCTTGCAATACTGCAACATGGATGTGGCAATCTGGGATGCAGTTCGTCCAGCGCACAATTTCTTAAGATTACCTTGTCCAAGATTAAAAGCAAAGCTAACCAGTGCATCAAACTGATTCTGATTAAGGCTTTCTGTAATAGGAACATACGCTGCACTATTGACATATTTTTCAAACTTTTCACAGTCCTGTTTTAAGTACGCGTCTGCCTGTGCCTGTGTGATGGTCATACCTTTTTTTACTCCGGAAGTATGACCATAGCCAATCGTCCATACTCCGGCAGCACACTGATAGGCAGTAAGCCGACATCCCTCAAACTGCTTAATTAAATTAAGTCCTGCCTGTCCAATTTTTCTATTTGCCATCTTTATTACCGCCTTTCTCTAACAACTGTTTAAATAACTGATGCAGTCCTGTGCTTGCCAATCCACTAAATAAGCCACTTAATAATATCGGTGCTGTAACTGTCCATCCGTTAAGCCAGATTGCCAGAATAACACCAAGAGCAGCGCAAATGGTAGGGATATATTTATTATCTACATCATTAATCCACTTCTTTACGATATATCCTACACACAAGCAAATTCCTACAATTACTGGCACCATAAATTCTGTTAAAAATCCTAAATCCGTCATATTTAAATCCTCCAAATCATAAATTTTGCGCAATTAAAAAAATCAACCCAGATGCCAGTGCTCCGGCAACCGTGCTGATTATTGCTGTTACTGCTGTATTCTTATATTTCTTTATATCCTCTGTAGGTGCACGCTCCATCTCGTCCACCCGGCTATCCATACGGTCCACCTTTTCATCCAAGGCACACACATTTTCATTCGTATGTTTTACTTCTTCCACGAGCTGTACCATTGTCTTTGACATTGTATGTATTTCTTCAACAATAGGTTCCAGTTTGTCTATACGATGCGTATTTGACTTGGCTCGTTGCTCAACTTCTGTTATTCTATGTTCAATTTCGATTGCATCCATGTCCATATCTCACACCCCATTTAATTGAATTCTTTACGCAATTCCTCTTTGTCCTCATCTGATAATTTCGGGTAGCTTTCAAGAATGCTGTCTAAATTTTCCCCCTCTGCAATTCTTCTTTTAATCACACGAACCATAATGCTCTTTACTGGTCTACTCAGCATCTAAATCACCCCCAATTATTTCTGCGATTGCTTCATCCTGTTCAATCTGTGTCTTTTCCAATTCAGAAAGACGTTTATCTACAGATTGCATGATATGATATATGACAGTTACAAGTCCATTATCATCAACCAAAGCAGCGTTAAAGGTTAAATTACTGTATATACCGTAAGGTTTTAAGTCATCACCAGAAATGGATAACTCTGTAACGGTTTTAAACTTCTTTACTGCAACTGCAATTTCCATATCAGACAGTGAAAAGCTGATACTATCTCCCCCTGTTACTACAGATTCGGTTTTATAATTTTCTTTGCCGATAATTACATATTCTTTGCTCATTCTTTTTTCTCCTTTTCTTTTAAATGTCTTTTACGAAAATCATATTGCAATATAAATCTTCAATTTCTTGTGCTGTGCCTGCTTCATTTTTATAAAATAGCTGCATTGTTCCATCTGTACTCGGTACATTGGAACAACGTATTGGAACAATAGCTCCATTACTACTTGTTCCGCCAATTCCTAAAACACACTTATAGTCTTTTATTGTTGGTATTGCAAAAAATAATGTAGCACCATGTCCTGCCGCTATTGTTGTCTTGCTATATATTTTAACAGGTTTAATTATTACATACTCACTCACCTTATTTGCAAGTGTTCCAAAAATAGAAGCATTTTTTTCTCTTGCATCAAGGGCATACTCCCCTGCTGTTGTAATAGCAGCACTATTACTTATTTTTAAATGCCCCGCTTTATCAGAAGATGCTTTTAACCCAACGTGACTTATCAGATCAGATACAGCTTTTACAATTTTTCCAAAGAATACTTTTCTGGATTCCCCACTTTCAATTTCAACTAGATTTTTCTGTTCTGTAAAATCTGTTCTAAGAATCATTTTAGCATCTGAATCTACCCCAATATCGTCACTGGCTTTTACTACTCCTTCGGTGCCTTCTGTCGCTACTGGAACAGATGTGCCACCTCTTGCAAGCAATCTCCAATACTCACTGCCTTCTTCCGGTGCATTACCGGTTGTTGTCTTAAGTGCGGCATATGCATTTCCGTTATATACAACAGTATCGAGATATTCATATGTAACCGCACTACTGTAATCCCCTTTTGGAGTAAACGCTATCTTTCCTGCATCATTCATTTAGACTGCCACCTCCCATAATAAGTGTCCTGTTGTGTTCTGTACTGCAAAATTGAACCGACCGCCTTGATACTTAAGATGCCCGGTTGTAAAATCAATCGTAAATTGTGGAACATTCTGTGATAAGGCTTCATTTATCTTATTCACCGCTTCATCTCCTGCAGCTTCTGCCTGTTCAGCATAGGATTGTGCTGTCTGGCTACTCGCCTGTGACTGCTCACTATAATATTTACTGTTATCAGTATCTTCACCGGTTCGTGTACCAGTCTCACCGACTGCATAGCTTTTAGATAATGCAGCATTATTTACCGCTATTGTTGCGGAAGAACTGGCAAGATTCGCATTCTCAATAATCTGTGGTAAATAGGTATTTACTATATCATCATGTATCTTAACTACGGTATCTCTATTCTTCTGTGTTGTGTCAGCTAATTTATCTATCCGCTCAAGAATTGAGTTGAATTCAGTAACATATTCATCCCGGATGTCTTTGGTTGCATCTCGAATCATATCTTTGAAATCTTCATATGTTCCCATTCTTTTTACGACACCGGCTGCAAAACACATCCATACAATCTGATTACTTGTATCACTGTCGATAGATACCGCCCATTCCCCTGGTAACATTTTGGTAGGGTCGAAATCTGCCTTTAACCCTTTTCGCATCTGAATTGCCATATTGAATCACCTCTATTCATCAATAACAATCTGACCATACTGCTCAAGTGTTGAAACTGCAGCAAGCACGTTTTCATCTGTGATAATTCGATTCATTTTAACATTGGAATTAATTACCTTGCCGGTATCACTGATTTCATCAAATGTAATGGCAATTCTTTTCATGTTTCCATCCGATGCTACTGCAAATCCTTTAATATTTTTCATGATACTTCCTCACTTTCCACATCATATAACAATGATGTTAAATAATTATAGGTTTCTGCTGCACTATCCTCGTTATCTGCATCATCAGGCAATACCGAGGACTCTTCCAAACGCATAGTGTCATACTCCCTTTGAATAGCCTTTAATTCCCATCCAAACTTCATATTTGGATTTCCACTTACAACAAAATATGACGGTGTTCTTTCACTTACATGAATACTTCCGTCACCGTATTTCTGCAAAAACACCTGATACTGAACTTCTGTATCTATTGTTTCTGCAAATACATCGTCGATATAAACATAGCATTTACCGGTTTCATCTATGGTTCCCTCTCCTATATCGCCAAACATAGGAGAGGGTGTTTCATAACAATATAGCAGCCGGTCTTTATAATTTTCTGTATTAACCACTCTGGATTTTGTGCCTGATACAGCAAAATCACCTGTAATATATCCACCACCAAAACCTATCCAAGTCTTATAGTTGATTCCAGAAGAATTTTTTTCACCGAATCCAACCATTCCATTCAATCCCCAATATCCTACAGATATTTCCTGTTGAAGATCTGATGTATTTACTTTAAAAGCGCTTGGATAAATACTACTTTCTACATTTCCACTTCGAATAGTAATATATGAGAATGCCTGGCTATCTGTTTCAATTTTTATTGTTCCGCCGGTAATATTGGCATTTGAAGAATTGAATGAATTTGCAATACAATTTCCTGCCTCATCTACACTGAATGTTCCACTTCCATTATAGATTTTGCGTCCTTTTAATGTTCCGACATTTATCCAATCCGCATTAATCCCAATAGCATTCAGCACATTCACAACTGCATTACCTTGAGAATCAAATCCGGCATTCCATGTCTTACCGCCATCTGTGGATACCGCCAAAGCATCTGCTGTCATTTTCCAAATAGTCGAACTGGTTGAACGCTCCGGCTTATTGTGCATATAATAAACAGTGCTACCATCTTCTAATATTTCCTCGGATTTGAATACACCAAATGACTGTGTCATCAGATTGGTAAGCTGCTGCACTGCTAAATCGTAAGAAGATAACTGCTTTTTACTCTCATTTCTGGCTTTTACAATTGCCTTGGTGAACTGCGTAAATTGTGTTGTTTTATTTCGCGCCGGTGTTTCAGAATCACAGGATATATTTAAGCTGCCACCAAGAGTAAATGTCCGAGTGGATATAAATGCCTGATAAGTATTCTGCTTTCTATCAGTTACATAAGCCACATCCCCTGCTTCAACAGCAGGATTGCCAAGTGTTGATACTGTCAACGGTCTGAATCTCATTCCACCAATACGCTTGTATAAATACGTTGCTGCTATCTTAGCTGTTCCCTCTTGAATCAAATCATTGCCGGATATTTCAATTACATACCCTTCTTTACCGGCAAGATACGATGTCTTTCCCTTTTCTTCCGTTTCGGTAGATTCTTCCGTAACCCTAACTCCTGTAATAATCACATCATCTGTGCACACATCAAAAGACTTTGTAGAAAATATATGATGATATGTCTTCTGGTCGGTAAATGTACCACCATCAATGTTATCTCCACTGGAATAATCCTTGAAATTACCACCATCCGCATCATCCCCATCGGAATACGGCTTTGTTGTTGTCCGGAAAGTTCCACCATCCAACGCAGAGTTGATTTCAAATGCTGACATATTATACCAATCAAGTTTTAATCTTCCGTAGGCATCCATTTTCGCCCAGCAACCGGATATTTGCGCAGCCATGGCAACAATATCACCAAATGTCATTGCTTTATCATCCGGTCGATTCTTTACCGTATATTTTCCATTTGGAATATTTGCACTCAACATGGAAATTCCACAATTGCTGCACGCATCTGCCAATATAGCAGAAATAGTTGCCGGATAACTTAATTTACTATTAGAGTATGGTTTATCAAACTTACTCATATAATCAATGCAGGATAGTGTGATTGTTGAGCCATCATAGCTAGGCTCATCAACTATGTATGTTCCGACCCGGATTTTTTCAATGGTGTTTGATAGCCGCAACCCAACATAAGCAATTACTGTTGCATCAGCAAAATCATAATCACTGAAATCATCATAAATATTATTTAGCGTAACTTTCAGCTTTCCGGTGACTGCTGCACCAATAGTAAATTTATTCTGACTGGATGTAGCATCTTCAATCTTAAAGGTATTTTCCCATACCTTTTCCTTTGTAATATGCAATACTTTTCCACCAACAAGCGTTATATCCAAAAAAGGCAGAAAGTTCCGGTTGTCATTATACATTTCCTGCTTAAATTCAGTTGATAAATCTAACATCGTACTCCTGCCTTTCTATCTCTCAATTATATTAAAACTGATTTGAGAATAAATTTTCTTATTAATCGTCCACATTTTCATAGGTGCAGTTCTATCACCTACATAAAATGTTCTAGTCTCATCTTTGCCACTCATTGCATCCGGATAAGTAACATCTATGTATTCTGGATTAAATGCCTGCAATATAGCGGCCGCTTCTTCTTTTGTGGGATTGTCCCAAGCTAATGAAATCTTACGTTTCTGACCAACTCTATTCTTATGCATTATGGTATCCTGCGTTCTTCCGGAATCTGAATCTGATATATCCTGCAGTCCCCAGCTAAAAGATGTTGGCGTTTTAATAACCACACCATTTACCCATATCATTGCCATATATTGTCCACCTACCTACAATTCTTTTAGGTTTACGACTATTTCAAACAATAGCCGGTAAATTCTATATATGTGAAAAGCACTCACCAACGAAAGGTAAGTGCTTATTTTTTATGCTGCAATTAATTTTCTTTCTGTATTGGTAATAAATGCTTTGATTTCATTATATCCCCAACCACAATCTACAAGACCGCTTACAACCATTTCCACAGATTTAACTTTGGCAAGTTCCTCTGCTGAAAGTAAATCTCTTAAATTATTCTGCTTTCCAACTCCATAATCATCCCTTAGCTGCTTCGCAGTTTTTCCTAAAACAGCCTTATAAATCAAGTCTGTATATGTTGAATATGCATGTCCATGCATTCTATCATTTTCCCCTGACTGCTGAATTGCCTTTGTCAAAGCCTGTCTAACTGCAATTCCTTTTTCACGCTCTTTAATTTTTCCAATCAATGCCTTTTCCATTGCATTAAACTGTTTTATATAGGCTTCCTTAAACTTCATAGCCTTTTCGCCGGTATAACCCATTACTAAAAGTGTAAATCCATCTCTTGTGATGTAATACATTGGCTGTTTATGGTTCTGCTGATTATAATATTCTGACTCCTCAAAATTTAGGAGTCGAAATTTTTCGCTACATTCCAACCCTCTAATATCTTTTAAAACATTATCATGTCTCTTTCCAAATGTCTCGGCAATATCAAGGCTTGTTACTACCGTTACTTCTTCATTCTTCACTTTCATGATTTCTACTAACATACACCATTCCTCCTTGATGATTTTATGTAAACAAAAAGCCGCCCTATATTTGATGTTACCTGCTACGGACTTAATCAAACTAGGACGGCATATAACCGTACTTTTCTGGTTTTGCACTTTATCTCCAGACCTCACTAATTCAAGCTGATATTTATTTTTTTATTATAATAATTTGTTTTATTGAAAATGTCAATACAAAAGGCACCAGTTAGGATGCCTCTTGCGTTACTCTCTCGTCACTCTATATTCTTGGTCTCTTCTCTCGCTCTTCTTCTAAGTATATCTATCGAAATGTTTGCAAAAACAATTTCAAAGATAATTAATACACCCAGCACTAAAAACATCGATGTATAAAGCCTTTCTAGTGGATATCCTGAATACTCAACAACTTTATATATCTCTATGCCAACAAATCTACACTGGAATAATAGTGCTATGGAAACTATAGCCCATAAAAACATTAAAATATTTTCTTTTGTTCTTTTTTTCATATTTGCTCCTCCCATAATGTGATAAAAAAATCATATCACACTATGAGAGTTTTTTCAACTATAGTATTTCACCCCATATCTTCTACAATATGGTATCTTCGATTGTAACTCTCTTTGCCCTTTTTTACCATCTTATAAAGTGTTTCATTATCTGCTTTCAGTGTGACCTCAACAGTAGGGGCATTCTTTTCACCAGTGCTACTATTGGAATTAGCCATCATTGCTTCAAAAACCGCTTCGGTAATAGCCGGTTTCATTTCTTCCATAAATCCTTGCATTATAGCGTCTGTACTTACCGTATTTCTTGGTGCGGTAATGCTCGCCATAGCAACTTTCTCCCTGGCAACAAATTTTCTGGCAGATACCGGCTCCATTGTAACCGGTTCTACCATATTGGATAAAGCACTTTTCACATCACCAACTTTGTTATTCAATCCAATTAAATATCCCTCAGTCGTATAATTACCAAGTGCTTTCATTACCTTTGATGGGCTATGTATATCCAATTTACTTCTTGTTGTTTCCACTATTGTATTGGCAATCTTTGAAGTAGTCTCTCCAAGAGATTTCAATCTAAGATTCATACCATTACTAATGCCATCAACAATATTTTTTCCTATATTTTCTATATCACTACTTGCTGGTGCAATATTATCTGTAATAGTAGTTCTAAAACTGGTTAAAGTATCAACAGTTGTTCCGGTATTGTTACTGATTCCAGCATTAAATGTTTCAACCGTATTTCTCGCACTGTTTGATGCATCATCCGTAACGCTACTATCTGTTAGAACATTTCCTGCATCTCCCATCCAATTATCAAGTGTTTCAAGTGATGCTCCTTTTGATTCTTCAACACCATTATTAAACTCGTCTACTGTTGCTGATGCAACATTTTTTGCAGTATCAGTTACACTAGGTTTTGCACTTTCTAAAGCATTATTGACAATTTCTTCATAATTATCTTTCAATGAATAAGTAAGATCTGAAGTTGTCATTGCTTCCCAATCAAACAGATTGTTTAGTAAATCTTCTCCAACATCTTTGCTCCACCCAGCACCGTCTACTCCAAGCTCGTCCATCCGCTCTTCAATTGCATCAGACAATTCATCAATATTACCAACCTGTTTTTCAACAGCTTTTCTAATGAATTCATCTTCATCATTTCCCGCCAACCACTTTTCCCAAAAATTCATGTCTTCCCATTTAGATTTAGCATCTGTTATAACTCCACTGATTTTATCAATAAAGTCTGTTTGAAACAGATCTGTTACCTGGGTCATCTGCTCACGGGATTTATCCTTCATATTCTGAATTGCATTCGGCAAATCATCCAATGCTTTCTGAGCAACTTCTTTCTGTTCCGGTGTTGCATTTGGACTATTTAACAGTTCCGTCCAATATGCCGAAATGTCTTTCTGTGCTTCTTCCAAATTGGAATCATAATTGTCAACAGCAGTTTTCATATCATCCAGATAGCCATTAAGTACATCCATATCTACTTCTTTACCATCTGGGAATAACTTATCGTAATCTATTCCTTTTACAATATTATTAATATCTACAGAATAATCACTCGCTGCCTTTGAGAATCCATCCAAATCAGAACTTAAAGAATACAGTTCAGAAGAAAGTTCTTTCCATTTATCAGAACCTACTTCTACTTGATTCATTTCCTGCACAATTTCTTTTGCACGCTCTGTATTTGTGAATCCATAAGTTATCATTGCATCAATAGCAGCATCTGTATCCGCGCCTATATTTTCTAAGGCATCATGTAATGCACCACCTTCACCATACGCTGCAATTACTGTCTGCTCCATTGTGGCAAATTTCTGCTCTGTCAATGTTGCTAGTTCTCCGAAAAGCTCTGCTAATTTCTCTTTTCCTTCTTCCACTGACAGTACGCCATTATCCATTGCAGTTTCGATTCGTGTTATCTCAATCCAAGTATCTTGAATATTTTTCTGCACATTATCCATTTCGTTGGATTTTTCAGATATAGTTAAAAATCCTTTGCCAGCTTCTTCAATAGAATCTGTAAAATTACTTACAACTGTATCTATAGGTACGCCACCCGGATTGGAAAAAGCATCGTAAATAGCATCTCCGACCTTTTCATCTATAATTTCATCCATTGCTTCTTTAACGCCCGTTATTGCTCCAATTAATCCTGCTATAGCAGCAATAATAATTCCAGGAGTATCAAACGCTAAATATAAAGCACCTGCTGCCAATCCTGCTGCCACAGTTACTTTTCCAATGGATTCCGCCATGTTATCAGTCTGCAGAGCAATATCTCGGAAAGATTCCTTAAAAACTGTAATTTCCCCAAATACTGCTGCAACACCAATTGCTCCTTTTTGCAGGGTTGTAAGATTGTTTCTTACACCAGCAATTGACGTTTTGAGACTTCCCCAGAAGTTACCACCAGTAGCACTGGTTTTAAGCCTTGAAAATCTGGCACTAACCTTTGTAAGCAAAGATGCTGTTTTTGGATATTCACTTTCCAATTTCATCATAGAAGAACAGTTTCCCTTTAATGCAGAACCTGCCAAATCTACTGCCTTTGAAAATGAATTGAATTTCTTTGCAGCATTTGCAATTCCAGAAAATACATTTGTTCCAAACATATTCTTGGTTAATTTATTTAGGCTGACCAGTGATACAATGGTTGTCTCAATCGGTGCCGCACTAAATGTCGTTGCAAAAGTCTTAATTCCTGCATTTATTGCTTTCCAAAGTGCCTTACCAACCTTGGCTCCGATTTCAAGCAAATTCAAATTCTCAAGGAATTTTCCAATCTGCCGTCCAATCATTTCCCAGTTGGTTGTATCAATAGCTGCAATAATCGCATCCAGTATTCCATTTGCCCATACATTAATGGTACGTCCAAGTGAAGCGAAATCATATGTTCTGAAGAATTCGTTCAAACCGGTTCCAATAGATTTTCCCAAATCCTTGAAATCGAATGTATTTCCAAATGCCAATGCGTTATAAATTGCACTATTTAAAGCACCAGCAATGCTTCTTCCTACAGTTCCGAATAAGGATGGCGAAATCAGACCATTAAGGAATTTAGCAAAATTAGTACCAAAGTTCTTAGATGCGCTATATACAGAATCCCAATTAATTTTATTGAGACCATCTCTAATGCTGCTGCCGATAAATCGACCTATCCCCTCAAAATTACCATGTGAAAATGCATAATATATTTTATCTGCAATCTTCTGAGCTTTATTTTCCATCCGGTCAAAGGCATCATCCCATGCTTTCTGGTACTCTTCAAGCGCCTTGGATATTTCTGCATCTAATAATGGATTTCCGCCACCAATTCCAGAACCAGAACCACTTCCAGAACCGGATGTAGGGTCATTAAGCTGGTTCAATTCATCAAATCCAAGAACAGTGTTCTTTAGTTTCTTTGCGGCACTATTTGCCCCATTTAAGGCATCCTCTGCATCATCTGCTCCACTAACTAAATCCTCAATGCCATTGCTGGCACCACCGATGGATGAGTTAATGCCACTCAGATTGATTCCAAGCAGACCACCAACCCATGCAAAAAGTCGCTGCATTGCCATTACAAGACCATTGATATATGGAAGAACCTTTTCAATAATAGGCAAAAACAGATTTCCGATTGTTCTTGCCAGATTAGAAAAGTTCTGCTTTAACATTCTCAACTGGTTAGCCGGTGATTCCATTGTGTTTGCCAAGTCACCATATGCAACTTTCGACTGGTCTAATATAGCCAGTAATCGTAACTGTGCCTTGGTTGCCTGATTCATTTCACTAATCGCACCGGTCAGACCGTATTTATAAGCATATTCCTGCAGAGTAGCATTTGTAATATCAATACCAAACGCACGAACTGCTCTGGACTGTCCTGCCAAAGCAGATGCGAATTTCTCAAATGCCTGTTCAAATGTGGTGTTTCTCAAGGATGCCCAGTCAGTGCCAAGCATTGTAAGAGCAGTCGAAAAATTAAGCGCACTTTCTTCTGCCACACCAATAGATTCGGATACCTGTGCAAACATTGCCTGATAGTTCATTACAGTATCCGGATTCATTCCAAGATTCTTCTGTCCGGTATATGTAGCATTACCATCTGTATCAATATCAAATCCGGTCATCTTGGCTGTAAGCTGCTTTGCTCTTGAAGAGAATGACGATGCATAAGCTTCTGCAGAATCATATCCTGCCTGTTGCCAATTTGCTGCAGCATCATCACCAAGCTTACGCATGGCTACTTCAAAGTAGTTTACAGTTTCAAGGAAATCCATTGAAGAATTCACTGTATTCCAAAGGCCTTTAAATCCTCGAATAACCATAAAGAAATTAGCGTAGAATGCACCTGCAATCTGTGAAAAGCTCTTTAAACTTTTGCCAGCCTTTCCATCAGAGGAAAACAATCCGGATAATATAGAGGTTGATTTACTACCTTTATTACCCATCGTGCTTAATGTGGAACCTACCTTAGAACCCTGCGAAGCTAATTTAGCCAAAGCATTGGTCATTTCAATAATATTGTTACTTACGGCCGGTGCCTTTGACAGGGTTTCCATTAATTCTGAGAGATTCTTCGCCAATAATGGAAGGTTCGTAATTGCTCTACCGGCAGCCACACCGCCAAGCCTTGAAATAGCGGATGCCATTTCATTCATTCCAGACATATTGAATTTTAATTCACCAATCTGGTTCATCTGCCGAACAAAACTCTGCAACTGAGCAGATAATGTAGGCAGATTCTTTGTAGCCTGTGTAGATGCCTTGCTACCCAACTTAGATAGTGTTGGTATAAGCTGTGCCAGTCCTGTTACATCAAATGTCATGGCTCCGATATTGTTCATTCCTGCAACAAAGCTCGCCAAATCATCTTTAATCTTGATAAGATTTCCGGTGCCGGTAGTGGCATTCTTTCCACCTAGTTTTGATAACGCTGCAGCAATACTTGTAACTCCTGCGACATTAATATTCTGTGCTCCTGCCAAGCCATTAGACAGATTCTGTAATGCAGAGGTAACTCCATACATAGAATTCGTATCTACCTCTGAAAATTTGCTTAATGCTCTTGCCAAGGATGTAATTTCTGCTGATTTTCCACCTTTAAAGCCGATTGCTGAATCAGATAATGTTCTGATTCCGGATGCAATATTAGTAAGTTTCTGAGAATCAAAGGAAAGACCATCTTTCAACTTTTCCATACTTGATGCCATCTTTTCAATAGCTGCAGTATGTCCGGAAATCTTAGAAATTCCACTTGCAAATGAATTAAGTCCTTTGCCACTTGCGCCGCCAAGTACAGAAGATACCTTTTCCAATTTGCTAATGAGCGCATCTAACTGCTGATTTGCTCCTTTTGCCTGTGCTTCAACTTCTATCTCTAAACGGTCAATGTCCGCTGCTCCCATCTGCTCACCAACTCCCTTATAACTATTAAAGGTTTGTGACTATCTCCCATTCGATAGCCAGATAAAAAGAACGGACGCTGTGACACGTCCGCTCCCTAATGTTCTTTTTCTTCAAATTTCTTATTCCAAGCAAGTGCCCACAATTTGAACTGTTCTGCTTCGCTTAATGGTTCTGCTTCTTCCTGTTCTTCTTTATCCATCAAGCTATATGGCTGTGACGGATATTTTGAACTCTTAGAAAAGGCTGCACCTATCGCTCTAAGGCAATAGATTCCATTGTAATATGCAGACAAATCAATAATCTGTGCTTCCTGCTTTTTCTTTTCAGTAAAGGCTTCCTGATATGCATTCATGATTCTTGGATTCAACATAGGAAATGTCCTCATGTCAATTCCATATCTGATTGCTGCCGGAAGCCATACATTATAAATTTCATTTGTGAAAAACTTTTCTGTAGAAGCTAATTCAACTACTGTACTTCCGTCTCCGCAGTCGTAGATTTCTTCGTACTCTTCTTGTTCTCGTCCATACCGAGAACCTTTCTGAAAAAATCAGATTCTTTAATTGCATTTACAAATGCCTGGTAAATTTCATTCATGTTGCCGCCACCATAAATGTGCTGTTCTGCTAACCGGTTAGCTTCTTCTCTGTCACATTTAGCACAAAGCATGATAAAAGCACTTGCTGGTGCAAAAATCTGATTTTTCTTGAACATTGCAAGGACATCATATCCTTCGCTTTCCAGCATTTCCATGTGACCGAATCCTAACTTTGGAACATCATATTTTTTGTTATTAATTGTTACTGTTGTTGCCATTTTCTTCTTCCTCCTTGTTTTCCGGCTCTTCCGGTTCTGTTACAACCTCTTCATTTTCTGCTGGCAGCTTAGAGACGGATTTCTCCGTCTCTTCTGTTGTTCATGCAGTCTTATCACCAATTGAAATCTTAGTGGATGGAGAAACATTGATTGTCATCTCACGAACGCCGTTTACTTCACCTTCATTAACATAAACAGCATGTTCTCCTTCCCAGGTTGCCACACCGTCTTTTCCATCTTTTCCCATTGAGAGACGATAATGCAGCGGAATTCCTGACTTTGCTAATACTGTTTTGTATGTTTCTAACAGATAATTAGCTTTGAATTCCATGGAATCCATAGACTGCACACCATTGATGAATGTCTGTGATTCATCCTCAAGGTCAGTTGTTTCAAGCTGGTTTGGTGCTCCGCCTAATTTCGGATAGTTTTTGATTGGGCATAACTTTTCCCATGCTTTTCCATCCTCACTGATTTCAAGAATGGTATTAATTGTACTTACTGCTTTTTCTGCCATTTCTTCTTCCTTTCTACCGCATAACTTTGAGCGGTCAGCGAACACCTCTCGAGTGAGTGTCCGGTGCATAAAAAATAAGAGCCATTGCTGACTCTTGGTTTCATTTTATATAAACCCATCGAAATCGAGGGGTTTATTCAGTTTTTACTTCTTCTATTTCATCCCCATTTGCATAGATGCGCTGAAATCTTACAACCCAGCGGCTTACATTTGGGTCAGCTGCATTTGCTACCGGTAATGGACCGTATTTACACTGCCAACCATATTTAAGCATAATCTCTTTTACTTTATTGCAAATCGTATAACAGGTATTATCAGCAATACTTCCAGTATCATATGCCGATACGGTAATCATTGGTGTCTGTGCTCCCTCGTTACCTTCCAAATCGTAATTTCCACCGGTTATATCACTTAATGCCACATCACAGTACGGAAAATCCGTCTGCTTCGGTGTGATATACCGTCCGACTTTGCATGCGGGATATGCTTTTTTCATCTTCTTTTCCAAATGTGTATAAAATGTATTCCATTCAAATCCTGCCATTACTTGAACACCTCTCTTGCTGTTTCTACAACTTTTTCTCTCAACTCTTTTCCTGCATTGTACATTGGCATCTTCGGAGAAATACCGGTTGAATAGTGCCATTCGCCCTGTAAGTCCATGTACCACCATCCAAGTTCATTTCCATGCGTGCCGTATGTTCCGGTTCCTACTCCCGGAATGTTTGCCGGATTCTGTGCCGGAAGTCCAGCACCAAACTCTAACATGAGCGCCGCCGAGATTTCTTTACTCTGTACGCCGTCTTGATTCTGCCATTTGCTCACAATCTTCTGCGAATCTTCCATGAAAAATATTGCCTTGCATCCGGCTTTCTCCGGCGTGATTTCAGAGGATAAGTGAATATACTTACCAAAACCACTACTACCAATGTGAACCTTTGCAATAGATATACCCTCTATGGTCAATCTGCGACACAATTCCTCGCATTTCCCATCAAGGCTGTTCTGGTATTCTCGCAACTCTTTGATTGCCCTGTCGATTTCTGATACGGATAAACCGAATGATATTTTTTTTGACATATCATCCATTTCCTTTCGGCAGTTTTTTCAGCAAATATTTCATACTGTTCAATGACGGTTTCACGGCTAATACCGAATAGTCAGCACTGTCACCGTCAACCGAACCGTCAGCATGGTACTGTGGCTCACTTGCGTGCCAAATCCGGCTCGTTTCCGTGATAGGCAAGGATTTGTCCGATAACACCAAAACTGCTTGATATGCGCCGATATCAAAGCCATATTCCTTGACTTCTGCTTCTCCGCCAGACATTGCAATATTGGCATAAAAAACGACAGGCTTGTTATAGCCTGCCATTGTACCTATCGGTATCGGAATCAGTTCTCCGTCAACCTCGGTATATTTAATTTTTCCATCATCATCTGTTTCATAGACCGGAATTTCATCACTGTACGTTGCGTAGTACAGTCGTTGCTTGTTCTTTTTTAATGAACGCATTGCATTTTAATCCCTTCTTGTAACTACATAATCAATAATCCTCTCCAACTGCCTTTTAGTGATAGTCATATTTGTTGACTTAACATTAACTCCAACCATCTCCGCTATAATCAATATAACTCGAATAGGTACTTCAAGTGCAGCGGCAACATCAGAGATATTAACCTTTTCTTCGGCATTTTCAAAATAATCTATAGCCTCATGTATATCTATACTTGAAACGATGTCTCTAAACGCTTTGGGCTGAAATATCTGTCCATATCCCCACTTATTTGAAGGCAATATAACTTCACTTCTTGAGTTGTTCAATTCAGATATTTGAGTCGAAATACTCATTAACATTTTCAACATCTCATTAGTATCTGTTCCTTTAGTTTCTTTCAATAAATTCTCATATTTTCGTGCCGTATAAATAGGATTATCGATATAATCATCCGTATATGAAATGTTATCCATAAAAGAGCGTAACTTATTTTTTAATTCCTCAACCCCCAACATATCGTTTTCGTAAAAAATTGTTCTACTATCTTTTATGTCAAAAGGTAAGTTGGTTCCATTTTCACAAATATGTATTATTGGTTTTGCGACTACATGTCTTAAACATAACTCATACATGACATTTGGGTTATTTCCGGTCAAGTTGGCTACTACTAAGTCATCATTTACTATCCTATTAATAATCTGCGTATTTATCATCCCTGATACATTTATTTCATACGCAGGTTTTATATCTGTAAAACCATATTCGCGCAGAATGGGCTTAATTGTGCTTTCAATAACGCCCTTCGCCTTTCTAAAAACTTCTGAATTTTCATTTCCTATAGGCGTGATAATAAAACATTTGCTTGCTTGTTTTTCATTCTTTTTATCCATGGTAAATCCCCCTTTATTGCCATTATACGACAAAAGGAGAACCGCTACAAGAAGTTATTCGCCTACAATATCAATGCCATACTGCACAGCACATTCATGCTCAATCTTGCACCCTCTGTAATCTTTCCAACCATCTGCAAAATAAGCACAATCGGCAGTCGAAAGCAATTCCAGAGACTTTCCAAGGAACCATAATGGTTTGGCATCATGCGGTGCTGATTCAAAGAATGAATCAATAACCTCTACCTCTCCGAAACGTTCTGTGGCCGCTTTAATAATCTTGGCTCTTTCTGCCTTGATTTCTTCGTCGGTTTTATCTCTCATGGGCTGTGAAATAAATAATTTCTTCATAATGCCTTTCCCTCCAAAATAGAAATATGGCGCACCGCCCACCACCGCTTAACGTGCACCGCCTGCGACTTTCGTCACGCACAATCTTCTTTACCGCTTAACCCTGCGGTTGGGAGATGTAAGGATCACCAAACCTTTCTTTTAAATACAGTTAGCAAATCCAACCACTCCTTTATAAGCCATGAGATATTCGCTATAACTTCTTGAAATCCCATTCTCCGAATGACTTAGTTGGTTTTCTGCACCATTCTTTGAATCAATCTCAATCGCCGCCATAGCAATCTTGGCTTTATTTTTCTCCAAATCTGCAAGTTTCTTTTCATCGTCCCACGAATCCGGATAATTTCTAAGTGTTTCAAATGCTTCAACGGCAAGATTAACGGTCAGATTGGAAACATTGATCTCTGCATCGTATTCAGTTATCATTTCTTTAATTTCCGCAATAAAGTCGTCCATCCTGCCACCTCAATTCATTCTACAGACCTAATTTTTCAAGAATCTGCTCTTTCAGCACCTTTCCGGTAGATTCCTCTGTGACTTCCAACCCTAAAGAAGATGCAACTTCCTTAAGGTCTGCTGTGCTCATTCGGGTAATCTCTGATCTGGAATACTGCTTATTTTCTTTCTTTGACGGTTCCACAGCCGGCTGTTCCGGTACAGGAGCGGTGGATTGCTCCACCACTTTTCTGTATCCACATGACTCCATGACACGCGCCATGTTTTCATGTACCACCATGGTTACGCCATCTCTTTCATAGCAAACCATCTGCGATCACTCCTTTTAGGTATCAAGCGTTACCGCCTGTGTAGCTGTCTTGGTTACTCCATTCTCGGTATAAGAAACAGTCACATCACCAGCCTTAGTTATTGTATCCGGAGAATAGGTAACATACTTCGTTACGTCCTGTGTTGTTGCAGAACCATATGTAGCGGTTACAACCATTCCGGTAGTGTCAAACTTCTCGCCTGACTTATACGCCGTCTTTGTTGGAGGAGTAGAGATTGCGATAGATGCTAATGTTTCTATTGCATGAACACCAATAGCATCCAGTTTCTCTTCCAAGCAAAATGCATCATATCTGATACGTCCTTCTACTAACCATCCGGAGATACCAGGTGCATCTGTATGAATTTTGTACTCTGTCAGTTTGATTGGTGCAACACAGACGATTGGATTTGTAATAATGAAATCAACATTTGCCGGGAAATAAGATGCAGGCGCTTTGATAATAGGTACTCCATCAACTTCACCAACCGCCCCATTAATAGCAATCTGTGTTGCCATATCGCCTTTCTTTGTGAAAGAATCATCCAATTTGATGTTCTTGTAGTAAGAAGAACGGCAAATACAGATACGACCGCCAGCTGGAACCTTTGCATCATCCAACTTCTCCTGTACAGATAAGAAGTTCTCATATGCATTTGTCTTTGTGGTTGCGCTTGTAATGATGTTTGCCGCCTTTGCTGATGCTGCAATCTTGTGAATACGGTAGTTATCTACCTCCGGAATAACAACCTCTGCAATCTGTCTTGCAAGAGCCTTTCCAGCTTCCATTGTCATCTGCGCGTCATCATAAGATTTACGATCAATGGTGAATGTGAATGATCTGTCCTGTGTCAACTTCATTTCCTGTACGGAATTGCCTAACTCGTCCGGATTACCATAACGATTAGAACCACTCGCCTTGTAATCATTCATCCCAACAGTTGGAATGGAATATACGTTTACCGTCTCAACGCCAATGAAATCATAAGCATTGTTGGTTAATGCTCCTGTCAGAGAACCAAGTGAAAAACGCTCGTCTACCTGCGGGGCATATTTGCTTGCATAATTTACTACTGCCATTTTTCTACCTCATTTCTTTCTTAAAATTTTTATGAATTGAATCCCTGCAAGAACGGATCATCTTTTAATCCATCTCCTGCGCCGGTATTGATCTCCGGTCTTTTTTTGTACCACTCTGCTTCCTTCGCTTTCACAATGGCTTCCTGTGCCTGTGACTGAACCAGAAACAGTGTGTCTGTATCGCCATCAAACTGCGCTTCGGCAGCTTTCTGTGCTAATTCCTGTGAGTAACCAAGTGTTAAGAAATTCTTCTCATACTTTGAAACAGCACTCTCTTTACGAAGTCTCTCAAGTTCAGCATCCTTTTCCGCTTCCTTATCAGCCTTTTCCTGTGCCAGCTTTTCAGCATCGCTAAGCGTTGCGTTGTACTTCTTTTTCCAGTTAGAAGCGTCCGTAGCTGCATCTTCCTGTGCCTTTTTCAGCTTTGCGTTTTCAATACGCATCTGCTGCAACTGTTCCTCAAGGCTTGGCTGTGGATCACCATTTTTCGGTTCGTCTTTTGGCTCGTCCTTTGGCGGCTCTGCTGCTGGCGGCTTAGGATCATCCTTTGGTGGCTCTACTGCCGGTTCTGCGAAATGCTGCAAATTCATTTTTAAAAGTTCTTTCTTTTCCATCTTTGTTACCTCAACTTTCTGCGATTGATTATCCTCGTTTCCCTACGAGCGTTTACTTTGCGATTTTTCCGTTTTCCCTAACGTTTTTACTGCTGCGAAATTTGTACCGCGCTTTCCCTAGTGCATATAAAAAGCACCCACATTTCTGTGAGTGCCGATTATCTGTTATAAATCTTTCAATGGGCTGTTATCTGTCTGATCTGAAGAATCCTGCATAATCCGCTTTGAATCCGGATTGATACTTGCTTTCAATTCATCGTCTGGCGATTGTTGCGTATTCCCTTTGGAAGTTCCGCTTTCTCTCATTTTTTTCTGATATTCAAGAATTTGCGGTACGGAATCCTCGACTGCTTCTGCAAGGTTGCTGAATAGATCAACTGTTTCCATTGCGATTCTTGGGTGTATCTGATTCTGAATCATTGTTGCTAATGAATTTACCTTTGTTGCCATATCGAAAGTTTTTTGCCGGATTGGTCGAATCTCAATGTCACTGTTTTTTAAATTCAACAACGGACTGTCCGGTTCTGTACTTGGCGACTTCTTAATCGCAATCAATGCAAGCCGGTTTCTTTCCTTAAACCCGCGCTTAATGATTGCAGCCTGTTTACAAGCCACAGCTTCTGTTGCAGTCCAACCAGAGGAAAGACTTGTCGCTCCGGTCGTGGAACCACCGCTTTGTTCTGTCTGCCTTGGCGTGAATGTCCTTTCAAGAATCCCATCATGTTTCGCTTGGATATTGGATAACACACCGGCATAGTCATAATTAAGAACAAGTCCTTTGATGTTCGGCTGTTTCCCGGAACCGTTGGTTTTCGTCAAAATCCATTGTCCTGCTTGCGGTCCTTTTGCTTTTCCATCATCGTCTTTATCAAGTTCAATGTCGTTTCCCCACCAGTTTGCCTGTGTGGTCTGCGCTACATCATTGCACAAATCAGACTCTAAAATATTCAAGGCATTTAATTCATCAAGCTGACGTTCAAATACTCCTGTACGGTCTGTGGCACGCTCAAATTCAACGATATTCACACGACCGAATGGGTTGATTGGAATTTCCAATTCATTCAGTTTCATGCCCTCGTTTTTCTTTGCTCCATTTACGATTTCCACCATATCGCGGATTTCATAAATTGCATCATCGGTCACGCAAGTAAAAATTCTTGAACCGTTTTCGTCTTCTGAATAAGAAACGCCCATCATCGGTCGCTCATAAGCATCTGACGAATAGACAACAAATGAATACAGCGGGTTCAGCGTCACAAGGTCAAATACCGCGTCTTCATCATCTGGATTTCTCTTTATGTCGATAAGCTGACAACAAGTGCCGCATACTTCCAGATAATAGGCAAGCAACTGGTCTTTGCTTTCCATGTCCTCGGCATCGTACATTTCATTGAGAAGCGTGATTGCCGAATCATTATCCGTTGGATTGCTGTTTTTCGGGTGTTTGTCTGACTTCTGAACAAAAGCCATGTGATTTCCCCAAAAATAACCAAGCCAAAATTCCGTGATCTGGTGCGCAAGATTGGAAATTGACTTAATATCAATGTCTTTCCGAACTTTCTTCTCACGCATAAGCGGCTGATCGCCTTTTTCAAAATTGATGAGGTATCTGATCTGCGTGCGGTTCTGCTCATTCTTAATCATGGCGCGTGAAAGAACATCAATAACATTGTCCGCTGTGATTTTCTTTACATCTGTATAAATTTTGATTCTTCCGCGATATTCAATGTTCCTTTCCTTTTCGCTCACAATCTCACCTCAATTCGTTGCATAGAAAAAGCCACTGGCTTTTACACCAATGGCTCATTTCTCATTTTCCGATGATATAATCATATCACGAAAGTATGTCCTTTTTTTCCGCATTTCACATTTTCTTATTTTGATCGAGCAGGTAAAAGAAGTATCTGCGCATTTCATAAAATGCAGATTTACTAATCGGCATCTCCTCGCAAGCAATCAGATACGTTACCGGAACTTCATAGCATACGGATTTGATTATGTACTGGCTCAAATCCTCGCTGGTCTGTCTTGCAGTGTCCTCAATCAATGCACACTTTTCTTCCAGTTCATATCGTTTCATTGCAAGATTTCCAGTAGCATCAGAATTGTTGTGAGTAATCGGCATATCCGTGATTTCAATACTCTTTACTGTATCATTGCTGTATTTTAGATGATTTTTCCATTCCGGGTACTGCTCACAGAATCCGCACAATTCTTTGTACCGCTTACCGGAAATTCCATATTTTTCAAGATTCAAATTTCTTTTATTCAAAATATCACTCCTTTAACCTGTTGGACTGTCTATAATTTCCGTTTTTGTTATGCCGCCATCAAGTAATTGCAATAATTGCACCAATCCATCCGGGGCATCATCGTGTTCATTTTTTCCAAGCTGTGTAAACATTCCTAATTCTTCCATAGCATCTTTATACTCTGGCGGTTGCAGTTCTGGTTTTAAGAACACAAATCTCCGCTTTACGTCCGGGGCATATTGAATAATCTTCGCCATTTTGCCAATCTGGTTACTTGCTTTCGCCCATGTAATATTGGTTTTGAATCCCTGATCTCGTAGCATAGTATCAATAGATTCCGCATATTCATCTCCTCCATTGTTCGCTTCAAATTTCTCCATGTTTGGTTTGTGTTGCAGCGTTTTTGCCACGACAAGAGGTTTCGTAACATACTTATCGCCCTTATTAAAAATCCAATCTGGAATATATATAGGCCCATCACTTGTGCTTCCAAATAATTTACCGAATGGCATTGATAAGCTATCTCCTCCGCCCCAAGCCACGTCACAGGCTGCTGCAGTAACACAATCTCCATCCGGAAGAACTCCGTTATAGTAATTCAATTCATCAAGCGGGAAGATCAATCCCTCTCGAATAAATGGCATCTGCTGATACTTAGCCATCCATTCATTGCGGTCTAGCCTATCACGCATCTTGTGATAGTATTCTGTTGAGAATCCAACGCCATAATCGTATTGGAAATTGGATTCGTCGTTTTCATTCAATGCCGGAATCTTTCGGAATCTGTACTTTGGATTGTTCTTGTTTTCCGCTTCAACACGCCCCAATGGGTCAAGGACATTCCACCTGGTACCGACCATCAGTTCTTTAGAACCGTCATTTTTACGATCAACCAATACATTCAAGTAATCTTGGTATCGGTTTTCCAATCGAATAGGGCTTAATGATTCGGTACGATCACGCACCATATCATCAACATACAAATATCCGTCTGAACTAATATCAACCGCACCAGTCCATGTACCGTCAATACCTCGACAAGTTAGCGTTGCAAATGCTTCTGTCGGAGAATAATACAACTCATTCTTCTCGGACGACTTATTTGCAAGGTTGATTTCCGGGAATATCTCTTTGAACGTGTATTCCTCGTTTTCCGTGAGTTTGAATACATCCCGATAAAATCTATCAGCAAGGATTCCAGAGTGTCCCGACATGGCATTATGGCTTTCTGGATGCCGACCTATAACCCAAGCAAGGAAGAAAATACAAAGAGTGGACTTGCCTACTCGCGGTGGAAGCGAAATACCCAAAAATTCAAGCAATCCATCTTCCAAGTCCTGCAAATCTTGAACTACAATTCCAAGGGTTTTCTTTCTCGGCTCATAGAATCGCTTTTCCGGTCTGCGGTTCTTCTCCATGTAGAAAAGGAATGATTCAAAATGGTATGGTGCTTCCGCTTTCAATGTTTTCCAGTACAATTCGTCCATCTGTAAAACTTCAATACTGTTTTGAATCGCCCAAGTACAGCATTCTTTGATGTACGAAGTGACTTTCAACGCCCATTCCGTGTCATTTTCCTTTTCAAACTCTATCTTTGCCACATCCAAGAGGTCAAACAGTGACCGTGATTCAATTCCATGCTGTTTTATGTAATTTTTAATATCGTCAGCGGTTCCCCGCGTCTGTTCTGAAACCAAAAAAGAGCCTCCTTTCCTCAAATTTTGGAAATAGGCTCTCTCTACATATGTGCCACATGGCACTCTGCAACTGGTGCTCTTTTTATTTATTCACTTGCCTTAAAATTGTATACAGGTTTGATAATTGCCAACACATCAACTGTATCTTTGATATTCTCAACAATTTCATCCAATGTCTTATATGCCATCGGAGATTCATCTATTGTAGATTGGTTGACGGAGGTTGTATATATTCCGTCCATTGACTTTTCAAACTCTTCCAACGATACCAATTCCTTGGCTTTTGTCCGACTCATTACTCTACCAGCTCCATGCGGTGCAGAACAATTCCAATCCTCATTTCCTTTGCCAGTGCCGATAATACATCCATCACGCATATTGATGGGGATAAGAACCTTTTCTCCGTACTTGGCAGAGATAGCGCCTTTACGGACAATATTTGAATCATGGTCAATATAATTGTGAATACACTCGAAGTAATCCGGCATATCTGCATCAACGCCCCATCCCATGTGGTTGCATATAATCTGAGCGATCATAACACGGTTTATGTAGGCGAATTTCTGACAAATTCTCATGTCATGCAGATAATCTTCCCTGTATTTGCCCTCTAAGTAGCACAAATCCTTTGGAATATTCGGATTAACCGCCTTGAAATTCCTGTGTAATTCTGCTATTGCACTTTGAATTTCAGATTTTCTTCCGGCGGATTTGTACTCTTTTATGAGTCTGTCCTGTTCTTCATACAGTTTATCTTTACCACTCATAAGTTCAACAGCAAGGTTCTGGTAATAGTCGGCTACCTGTTTTCCGAGATTACGGCTACCAGTATGAATAACAAGATACTTATAACCATCTTCTGCAACATCAACCTCAATGAAGTGATTTCCACCGCCAAGAGTACCGATAGACCTCTCAAGTCTCTTTGTATCTCGTAATTCTCGGTAGCACTTCAACTCCTGTAATTCGTCGAATCTGATGATTCTTCCCTCATGCACATCTCTTCCGCTTGGAACATAAGAACGAATCACATTATCCAACTTTTCAAAGTCAATATCTGTCTGACCAAGGCTTACGCAAAGCATTCCACAACCAATATCAACGCCGACAATGTTCGGGATAACCTTTTCTCCAAGGTCTGCGGTAAATCCAATGACACATCCCTTTCCTGCGTGAACATCCGGCATGATACGAACCTTACAGTCTTTGAACGCATCCTGAGCAAGTAATAATTCAATCTGATCTACTGCTTCCTGTTCGACATTCTTGGTAAATATTTTCAAATTACTCATCATTCCACCCCGATTCTATTGATTTTCCCGCATTTCGGACATTTAATTTCAGCCTGCCCATTGAATTTACCTAAAAGACGGTTGCACTTACTGCAACGCGCATCTGTCAATCCCTCCGGCGGATTCATGTACTGTCTAAATGCATCATGTTCTATTGATTCAATTACTTCTGCCATACTCATTTCCAATACACCTTAAACCCTTTCGCTTCATACTCTCCTACTGCTTTCTTAAGGCTCATATCGTCCTCATACTTTTCATTCAGCATAATCACTATATTGCCTTTTTCGATGCCATATATATTGCAATCCGCAAGTTTCTTAGCGGTTCCAAGGATAGCTTTTGCCTGCTTGCGGCTCATTTCATAGGTTTTGGCTCCCATATTAACAATCATTCTTCCACCAACTTCCTGCCGCACATAGGGCAAAATGCAATACTTATCGCTCCTGCACCGTATTCACCGGCACTGTTCGTAAAAACAAGTGCATATTTATCTACAATTTTCCGAATTTCTATTGCGTCGCCGGACGGAACCTTTCCGTTTTCATCCGGGGTGATGAAATCCCAATCCGGTATTCCAATTCCTATGTTTTTGCAAAAATCACACATTTTCAACACCTTTCTAAAAAATATGATAAAATAAAATAAAAAACAAAGGAGAAATTCATATGACACCAGCAGAATGGCATTCAACACTATTTCAATTTATCGGTTTGATTTTATCAACAGCAACCTTTATCGGTTCAATAGTAGCTATCTATTTCACATATCAAAACTTAAAAGAAATGCGAAAACAATTAGACGAACAAAAAAATCAGTATTTCGAACAAAATAGAGGTAATGTAATATTTTACCTTTATCATGATACATTGTATTCAAAAGATTACATTGTACTTAAAAATTTTGGAAACTCACCAGCTATTATCGAATCAATAAGCACTACTCCAAAATTAACTTGGAATAACACAGATCATCCAGACCTACAAAGTTTTGACATTGATAACTTAAAAAATACAATGCTTGCACCTGGGCAGCACATAAAGACCATATATGACTTTGATTCAGCAAAAATAAAAAAATTTGATGTTTGCGTAAATTATATTTCTTGCAATAAAAGTTTCGCAGAAACATATTCCATTGATTTAGACTATACTAACCGAACAATGTATTTGGATTCTTCACCGAAAGACCCTGTAGGTGCTATAAACAAAGTCGCGAAATCTATCGATTCTCTTTCTGATAAAATCATCTAACATCAAAGCCTATCTTAATTGATAGGCTTTTGTTGTGCGTTTCTTTTATAACCACTCGCATACTCCGTTAAAGAATACACAAGACCTCTCGTGGTGGTTATAAGACTCGAACCTATGACTCCCCGGTTATGAGCCGGATGCTCTGCCAACTGAACTAAGCCACCAAGTATAACTGGCAAGGTGGGGATCGAACCCACGACATCCTGATTAACAGTCAGGCGTTCTACCACTGAACTACAAGCCATTGCGGAAGACCGAGGAGAGCTTGGGATATACTCTCCTCGTATAAAATATATGGGGGTTCTGCCATTTCTGGCAGAATGATCGGTACGAGATTCGAACTCGTGTTACCACCGTGAAAGGGTGGTGTCTTGGCCACTTGACTAACCGATCAAAGACACGCGGTCGATTGTGACACCAATCCACGCCTGCTGTGACGCAATTTAAGTCTTTGCTATTCACATCCAAATAACCTAGGATAATCTCGCAAACCGGTTACGCGGGACTAAATGGATGCTTTCGCTCATGGGGAAGAGAGGAATTGAACCTCCAATGTTTACCACTTGGGAACTGATTTACAGTCAGCCGCAACACCGCCAATCGTTGCCGCTTCCCCGGAATGCGCGGACACCTCACTCCATATCTCTGTACGCGACCGCGCTACGCATACAGTATCAGATCAGCTCGGCACCATCGGAACGGAAGGATTCGAACCTTCAATCCGGCTCTCATTGTTGTTTTCCGTGTACACGCCACTTTTACCAATTAAGATACGTTCCGAAACCGCCGCAAGACGGTTAGCAATAATGTTTTTCGTGCCATGCATCGCACTATCCGGTTTGAAGCCTTTCACCGGCAACTCTTTTCATAGCTCAGGCACCGTGGGATAGGCACCCGAACTATCAAGTTTGACTGCTATATGGATTGCTCGTCAGCAAATTATGGAGTGACCATCACTCATCACCATATAGGCTTACGTCTAATACCGCTTTCTGCGGCAATAACCACCGGACGGTCTCGCACCGTCCTTAACAGAATCGTCCTAGTGGCTGAAAGGTATCTCTATGCCAAACAATGGTATATAACCACGCGCCAGATAGAAAACAATCAAAAACTATCCGGCAATCAAAGTAAAAGGATTCGAACCTTTGAGTTTTTTTCTCCAGTTCCATTTTCTGTATGATTGAAAATTAACTGTACTTCGCACTTTTATTTCCAAATTAGCAACAAGTTTAATACCAATAGCACAATTATTAAACTAACTCCATGTTTTGCTTCTGTACCTTCTACCTTAGATGAAGCCAACAACGAAATCAGGAACAAATCTAAGAGACTTACTATAATTTTTAAAATCATTCTCACAATCATCTTTATTTCTCCGGCATAAAAAATATTTTTGTACTGGTGCTTTCTTGATTCATCTGTATAAAAACTTCTTCTGCCTGTTTGCTGTCACGATAGCTACCTATCGATTCTCTGACATCATTCATATATGCAAATATGTAACGTCCATTTCTGCAGAATACGGTTCTGTCGAAATCAAAAGAAGAATCTTTACTCTGTGAAACAACTCTCACCTTTTAATCACTCTCCATTTTTTCATTCATCTTCAAAGCTATGTTCTCTTTTAAATTCTTCAATCTCTTTTACACTTATACCAATTATTCCCGCTGATTCGTCAGAACCGGTATGCTGAAAGTAATCTCCTTCCTGTGGAAACATGAACCGAAACATTGCATAATTTGCAACATCGCACAGATATTCAAGATTCCCAGTTTCTTCGAATTTGGCAAGGCATTTTTTCAAACTTCCAATCGCATCAACGTTTCCGGTTGCAAAATTCAAATGTGCAGGTCCGTATTTATAATAGCTCTGCTCAATTAATCCTTTACGTTTTTCATCGAATGCCTTGGAATACTCTGTTTTCATGATTACTTCATTCATCTTTGTTCTCCCATTCCTCACAACTATGTTTATACTCTACAAAGCAGCCATCATACTCACTTTCTATGTTTGAACATTCATAACCATCTGTTTTATCATAATTTGCATACTTGCAAGTACCACAGCACTGTTTGCATTCTGGCATATCAATTCTCCTCTTCTTTCTCAATTCCAATCAATCGATTCAACATAAGTTCTGCTGCTTCTCTGAAATCATCGTAGCCAATATCAAGCTGATCTCCGGTGGTTTCTCTGCTATTCCAGAAGTTATCATCTAATGCACTTAGCATACTTTTCAGGAAAGTGCTGCGTAAATCTCTGTTTGCAATCAATTCATTCTGCAGAACAGCCACAGCCTGTTGAACTGTTTCTGGTGTGAATCGGAATCTAATGTCTCCGCTCATGTCTATATCCGGTATTCCCATGGTTTCAAAAGTAAACATCGGAACCTCGTCAACTGCAACTCGAAAATCAACGCTTTTAACACGTTCAATCTTCTTACCGTCTATATAATACTCAGTTCCAATCCAACCTTCATTTGGATTTACAACTTTGACCCTTGAACACCCCATACATATACACATCCTTTTTGTTAAATTTTATTTTTGAAAATCGTTATCGAATGTAACTTTTGAATTTTTATCTGATGTGAAAAGGATTTTTAATTAAAATAGCCAAAATATACAAATAACCAACCATACAAATTCATGTCAATATTCTGTCCATAATGTTTTTCATGTCTTGGTAATATCCACGGATTCTTTAAAGTAAACTGTAATACATATATTCTTTTCTTGGTATAAAAGCCAAATGTACTTCCCACTCTTTTAATTCTCATAAAACAGTACCTCTTGCTTGATGTGGTCTTTTTGTTTTAAATTTACTTGGGGGGTTCAGTTGCCGCCCGGGGTGTGTTCCTGGTAGACCCCCGCCCCCAGTACCAAAACTGGGAACAATTTAAAAACATTTCAAACAATTCTTTCTTGATTTCTTTATCTATTCGCAAAACATCAGTTAAACGAAAAGTTATCCGGTTCTTAAATCTCCGCAAGCCTTGATTTTACTGGATTTCTAAATTGTATAGAATTGTGTGTCTGATTTACAATTAAAAATCTGCTTTCGGTGGTGTTAATTGTGTGTCATTTGCAGACAATTCAGCCGGCTTGTATCTCTGCTGGATCTGCTCTATTGATTGCTGCTTTTCAGTTATCCCACCTCTTGGCTGCCCCATGTTCCAGCCATAATGCCTGTTTAATGCTCCAAGTAATCCGACTGGGTTTCGCTTGCCAGATATGAGCATATTCGAAAGCGATTCTTCTCTTTCAGTGGAAAGCTTTTTGTATATCTCTGAAGCTGATGAACCGAGTCTCGTGGTTTCATTGCCCCATTGATATATAGTATCTTGTACTATTCCAGTTAATTTACAGAATCCTAATATACTTACTTCTTTATCGTATTCATAACATAATTCTATATATATATCACATATAATATTTATAATATTAATGTCATATGTATTACTTACTCTGTTTTCACTCTTTAATATTTCCGGGTGAAGTTTAAATAAGTTTTTATTAATATACAACAAAGCTGCGTTCCATCTGCTCTGTGGCTCTTTGTGCATATCCTCGATATTGTGCTCTTCGATATACTGGTCAAGATATAAATATATACCGTTCTCATATACTTCTGTTCCGTTTTCTGTAATAACTGTATTTACATCAGTCATAATATATATATCTCCTCTCTCCAGTACTGGAATACTTAAAATAAAAAAATGCAACTGGTACAATTTAATTTTTCAAACTGTACCGGCTGCATGAATTCCGTTTATTTCGGGACCTCGACAATTTAACCTTGCCCGTTGCCCGAATGCCTATTTGATTTAGTAAAACAATATCATTATATCATTTTATTGTCAATACACTATTTTTAAATTTATCTTAAGGCCTATATATATTATATATAATTAATAATATATTACCTTGTTTATTAATAATATTGTAATATACTTAACTGGATATAATATACTCTTTCTCTATATCTAGTGTCTATATCTCCGTTGCAAAAGTGTTGCACTTTGTTGCATGGGTGTTGCAATGCATCAAAACTAATACTATTCTATCATTTTCTTCTTTCTGGAGACATAAAAAGGGCAGCCAGAAAAGCCGCCCTTGTTGTGATATATATTTAACCTGCTTTCTTGTCTATAATATCCGAAATATCCACATTGTTTTCTCTACACAGCGCCGCCGCGGTGCTCAATGCTTTTTGAAGTTCTGAATCGTCCAACATATCCAAAGTGCGCGGTTTGGTTTTCTTCCCTGTGTTATTCAAATAGTGCGTAATTCTTGCGTTTAAGTTGATACCATGTCTGTATAATAGTTCTTTCTTGAAATCTCCCCAAGCGGTAGAATAATCGCCGCCAAGACTGCGACCGTAAGCACGAACAAGCGCATTGATCAGCGGACGATCTGCCCATTGCAAAGCCCTTTCAGCTAACAAATCGTTTTCTTTATCCAGGGCGGTTATTTTCTTCTGCTTGCTCTCGATATTCTGCAATAATCCCTTGACAATGGCTTTCTGATCTTCTGGTATATCGTCAAAGTATGTATTTACCAACAGATCAGCGTTGTTTATATAACCGCCAGTCTTGCGAATTGCCGGAAGAACTTCGTCAGCTATCCAATCCGTGAACGCTTCCGCGTTTGGCTTGTGGCTTCTGAAAACAAGTTTATATACTCCGCTTTCTGTAAGGAAATTTTCGCCAGTATTATGCAATTTTCTAAAATGCATATTTTGCAGTTTAGAATTTGTCAATTTAACAATCTGCTTTTCATTAAAGTTTCTAATACTGCTATTCACATCTGCAATTTCTAAGCATTCCGCTACATGTTTAGGATTGAATAATATTTGTCCTTCAACTTCCAATACTTCCACTTCGTGACCTTCAAAAATCATTAAATTATTCATATACATAAACCTTTCATAATCATTCAAATATAGTCATCTTGTGTATAACTTAATTGCTAATATCCTTAGTAAAACAAAATTGTATATTTTCTCTTGCGTAGGTTTACATATCTTTTGTATAACTATATTTTTTCTGCACCACCTCCAATAAAATTAAAAACACACCAAAGCATGGCAATTTTGCCGGTTGTCTTTAGTGTGTTTCGTTTGGTATGTATTCCATTATATCTTTTGGCTGACACTTTAAAGCATCACATAAAATAATAATTGTATCTGTGTTTATTGTATCGCCTGCAATTATCTTTTGTATTGTTGATGGGTGTATTGGGTTTGGCTCTAATTTTCTTAGATCTGCCTTTTTTATCCCCTTTTTATCCATTCTCTCAAATAATTTTTCGTAAGAAATTTTACCGGGTAAAATTCTTTCTTTTGGCATGTTCTCACCTCACTTTTATCTTAGTATACTTTAGCGTACTTTAAAAGTCAATATTTTTTTCGTTCTAATGTACTAATATGCGTTTTATTTTTGTACGTTATGGTGAACTTATCACAAATATTATGTGTCGTTTTTGTGTACTTTATCCATTGTATTTAAGTACGTTTTAGTGTACTATATAACCATCAAGAGAAACACGAAAACAGAAAGCGAGGAAATAAAATGGATGAATTTTTAAAAATCGTAGGCATGAATCACATTATCAACAGTGGAACTTTTGAAGAACTTCAGCCAGAAACAAAACAGTTCAAAGAAGCTCTAAAAAAATATGTAAGTGAAAGCATCTATAACGAGCTTTTGGAGCTTTTAGATGATGCCATAACTTCAACAAATGAATACGCCTTTGTTGAGGGCATGAAAACAGCTATAGCAATCACAGAAAAGAACTACAAAGCAGTTCTTTAATCTCTCCGGCGGCGGTTCAGCAGTATGCAGCAAAGCACCGCCGGAATCTATAAAAAATAAGAAAGAGAGGAAACAAGATGGAAAATTATACAAAATTTATGAAATGGGCCGTTGTTTACATGATTGATAGAAAGACTCAAGACAACCGGAAAAGCAAGGTACAGGTTGAAGCGCTGTTCTCAAGTGCAACACAGGCGAACGACAATTATATAATTCACAATCCGGAGCATAAGCGCTATATCATCCACATTGACGATTTAGAAGAGTTTGAAACCATTTATAACCAGTTTCAGGACTTACGCGAGAAATACGGAGAATATGCAATTTTTCACATCGAAGATTTAAAACTCGGATGCGATAAAGAAAATAAATACAGATATATTTTAAATGTTTATACAAGTATTGATTTTTAGCCGAAACGCTCCGATCTGGAGCGTCAGCCGCGGGATGGTCTCCCGGCTCTGATGAGGCAGACTAGAAAGGGAAAATATGACAACATTAAAATTTGAAGATAATAAAATCTATAGCACTTCTTCACTCTGTGAAAGAACTGATATTTTTGAAATCGTGGAGAAAATCCCGACTGGCTTTTTCGTTTGGGGAATTGGCGAAAACATGGGAACACATGAATATATTCCAGTTTGCGAGGACTTACACCCGGAAGACAAAGACAATTTTGAAATCAATCTTACAACCCTTAAAGCCGTAAAAGTTGCGCCGAATGAATGGGAAAAGCTCAACAAAGCGGCATCTTGGGGCATTGGAAACCTTAAACAGGCAGAAAAAGCCTTGAAAAGTAAACGCCACGGCTACACAGCCGACAGGAAAAGGGACGCCGCAGACCTCACAATTGAAATTTTCCGCAGAATTTGCGAATAGTCGAAACCGCCACTTCTGGCGGTCTGCAGGAACTGCCCTACCTGCACCGATGAGACAGGGCGTCGCAATGAAAGGATGGTTGATATTATGACAAAAAAAGAACAGTATGAAAGCCACAGAAAGACATTTTTAGAAATCCGCGATTTCTTTTTGAAAAATCATGAAGAATTTGCACTTGCAAAGGCTTTTCACAAACCTATGAAATTTTACGGAGAGCACGCAAAAAAAGAATGCATTGAAATTTTAAGAAAAGAAGCCAAAGCATAGAAAGGACGGTTGATATTATGGAATTTATGGAAAAATTGCAGAAACAGAAAGACGATGCGAAAGCCGCTTATATTAAAGCCCGGGACGAATGGGCGGACACCAGAACCGCCGGAAATATCAAGGGTGACTTTGAAAAATGGAAAATTGTTTGTGATAGAAAGCGTGATTGTATGCGCTTGGGTATACTTATTTAGGCAAGCGGCGGCGGTTCCCGGGGTTCGATTCCTCGGCTTGCTTTTACCCGGAAACGGGAAAAATTGAAAATATGGAGGAAATAAGGACATGACAATTATTGAAAAAATGAGAAAAGACGGATACCCAAAGATTATAAAAGGCAACGGAGGATATAGAGCATATTTGAAAGATATGCAACCTCTAGGCGGTGGAGATTATATGGCTATATATCGCTATCCCGGTGGGGAATGCTGCCATAGTCTGGAAGAAATCCAAAAATGCTTTGAAATCATCGAACAATAGCCGCCGCAGAGGATGACCGCCGAATCACTACCGGCGGCGGTTTTGCTCAACTTAGATGGCACTCTTTCGCCCCTTTTTCTCCGCGCCTGGTGGCATTTGTGCCGGTTCGATTCCGGCTGCATGGATTTTCTTGGGAATGTTCCCAGAATGTACATTGACAATTGAATATCCGGAAATGATGCGTTATTATATGAATAGTATACATCTTATTAGAATTAATTAGGATTTGAAAGAATGTGAATAATGTTAAATATTCTTACACATGAGTTAATATGACCTCGTAAAACGATTTTTAAGGCTTCTATATCTTTAATCGATAAAATTATAAGATATATAAATTAAATCGAAATTTAAGCCGTTCAGAGCGTCACGCGGTCATATTATAATCATCGTTGAATTGATATTGAAAAAGTGGATATTGTTAAAAAGTTGTAAGGATTTGAAAAAATAAATTTTTCAGATTTCTACAAGAAATTTTCAAAACTTGAAATCGAGATTTTTATACCAGAAATGAGCTTACCCCGGGGGGTATCAAAATCAAATGCATATATTTTTAAATCGAAAGGAGAAAAATTATGGATCTTATCAAAATTATCTTTTTCCCATTCATCTTGATTGGGAAATTACTTCTTGGAATACTTAAATTGGTTTGTCTTATAGACATCTTTGGCAGGCATTAAGCCTGCCTTTTCTTATTTTAGGGCAAAAAAAATAAACCGATTTGCGGTCGATTTATCTTAGGTAAGCACTTTTGCAGGACTCTCCTTTCCTGCGTATTTTAAATAGTAATCACGAGTAATCATAAGATTTTTCTGAAACCCTTGATTTTACTGGGTTTTTTAATGCCGGCAGCGGGACTTGAACCCGCACGTGGTTGCCCACAACAGATTTTGAGTCTGCCTCGTCTGCCATTCCGACACGCCGGCATTTATTCGGTTCAGTCGAACCGAACAAATGAAAGTTTATCATATTTTCTAATAGATTGCAAGTTTATTTTTCCGGGTCTTTCATATTTTTCAAAATGTCAAAGCAGTCAAATGTTGCAAAATAATCCTTCGGTGTCTCTGCACGACGGATAAGCTGTACGGAACCATCTTCCTTCAGAAGTAACTCAGCGGATTTTAATTTACCATTGTAGTTATAACCCATGGAATAACCATGTGCTCCGGTATCATGAATTACCAGATAATCGCCCATGTCAATCTTCGGCAGCATACGGTCCACGGCAAATTTATCATTGTTCTCACAAAGAGAACCGGTTACATCATATTTGTGGTCGCATACGCTGTTGTCCTTGCCCAGCACGGTAATGTGATGATATGCACCATACATTGCAGGACGCATCAGGTTTACCGCACAGGCATCCACACCAATGTATTCCTTGTGTGTATGTTTCTCATGAATTGCCTGCGTCACAAGGCATCCATAAGGTGCTAACATAAAACGCCCCATCTCAGTATAGATAGCTACATCACCCATACCTGCCGGAACTAAAATTTCATCATAAACCTTGTGTACGCCTTCGCCGATAACACGGATGTCGTTTGGTTCCTGGTCTGGTGTATAGTTCACACCAACTCCACCGGAAAGGTTGATAAAGCTGATATGGCAGCCTACTTCTTCTTTTAATTTAACAGCTACTTCAAAAAGCTGTTTTGCAAGCATCGGATAATACTCGTTGGTTACGGTATTGCTTGCTAAGAATGCATGAATACCAAAATTCTTTGCACCTTTTTCTTTTAAAATCTTAAAGCCTTCAAATAACTGCTCTGTTGTAAATCCGTATTTTGCATCTCCCGGGTTATCCATGATACCGTTGCTCATTTTGAACACTCCGCCCGGATTATATCTGCAGCTGATGGTCTCCGGAATCTTACCGATTGTCTTCTCTAAGAAGTCGATATGGGTAAAGTCATCCAGGTTGATGATTGCGCCAATCTTGTCTGCAAATTTATATTCATATGCAGGGGTATCATTGGAAGAAAACATAATATGCTTTCCGTCAAATCCCTGGGAATCAGCTAACATCAGCTCTGTCTGGGATGCACAGTCGCAGCCGCAGTCATACTCTTTTAAAATATTTAAGATAAATGGGTTCGGAGTTGCTTTTACTGCAAAATACTCACGGAATCCCGGATTCCATGCAAATGCTTCTTTTACTGCCTTTGCATTTTCACGGATGCCTTTTTCATCATAAAGGTGAAACGGGGTTGGATATGTCTTTACAATTTCTTCAATCTGTTCTTTTGTCACAAATGGTTCTTTCTTCATGATAGTTAGTCTCCTTCTCGCCTGCAGGCTTCCCGCCGCAGACCTCTTGCCTCAGCTAAGTAGTATTCTAAAATTCCCATTGTGACTTGTCAACCCGTCATTATCATTTTTATATTGTATCTTAAGACTTTTTCTCAATTATGATTCATTTCCCACATGATGTGGAAATGTCAGCGTCACTTTAAAGAAATCCCCATCGATAAGCAGCCCGAACGTTCCATTCATAAGCTCCGTCAGGCTCTGGGCAATGGATAATCCAAGGCCGCTGCCTTCCGTATTTCTGGAGCTGTCTCCCCGGACAAAGCGTTCCTGCAGTTCCTCTCCCGTCATATGCAAAGGACTCTTTGAAATATTTCGAAATACGATGGCAACATTTCTCTCATCCTGTTCTAAGTCAAGATAAACTCTGGTTCCCGGCTGTGCATATTTATAAATATTATTCAACAGATTATCAAAAACTCTCCACAGATGTCTTCCATCTGCCAGAACAGAAAGTTCTTCTTCGGGATGATGAATCACAAGCTCTAAATTCTTTGCCTGCAGCCGTTCCTCATATTCGCCCGCTGCCTGTGTCAGTAATACCTCCGGCACACATTTTTCCCAGTTGACCTTTAACACACCGGAAGATGCCTTGGATGCTTCAATTAAATCTTCAATCAATTTCTTCAGGCGGGCAGACTGTCGTGTCAGCACTTCTAAGTATTCCTGCACCTTCGGATTTTCCACATCCTCTTTGGTCAGCAAATCCACATAATTAATAATAGAAGTAAGCGGTGTTTTAATGTCATGGGATACATTGGTAATCAGCTCTGTTTTAAAATGCTCGCTCTTCATCCGCTCATCCAGTGCTGTCTGCATTCCGCTTCCAATCTGATTCAGATGCTCTGCATAATTTTTAAATTCTCCACGCATATGGCTGGTGTCCATCTGATAATCATAGTCACCCTCTGCAATCTTCTCACCACCCTGCTTCAACTGATTGAGATTTGCCAGTATGATGCAGAATATCAGGAAAAGTGCTGCCTTTTCTACCAGAAATACCAGAAAAATCCACTCCCAGTTGTAACTGTCTTCCAGCATCAGAACACCGATAAATTCTATGAAAGTAATGCCCAGTGCAATCACTACACCTTTATAAATAAACGGCATATGCTTTTTAATATAAGACAATGCCTGTTTCAGCCATTTTACAAACCGGCATAACAGCGTGTTGCTCCACAGCGTCTTTGTCTTATGCCTTACTGAGCAGCTCATGAGAAATACTAAAAGCAGGGTTGCTGTCAATACTGCCAGTATCACAATGGCAGCAAAGGAGCCTATGTCCGTTCCGTAAAAACCCCATATGTTTCCAAAAAATCCTGCCACACAGGCTGCAACGATATAAAGCATCAGTCCATAGAGTTCCAGCGGAATCTTATCGATAAAACTTCTCTGTATTCTGCCCTCTTCATCCTTCTTTCCGGCAGTCCGTACCAGCGTAACCAGTAAAATAACTGCTCCAATTGTACTTACTGCAAGTACCGCAAAGATTGCATAGCGGGTCTTATATGCAAAATCAATATATTTCATTTTAAAATACAAATCATCATGATAAGTCAAATCCCCCAGCGGGAAGAATGCCACTGCATAAATATCACCTCTTGAAAGATTTGCATCCTGTTCTTCTACTTCCGTAAATATCTGCTCCGGACTGTTTAAAACATCTATGGTAATTCCCGGATAACAATAACTGTCATAATTTCCCACGATTGCCATGTATTCCGGAATGACGCTTGCCAGATTTCCGTTTTCTATGGTACAGATTCGTTCCACGGAAGTATCTACACTCTTTTTAAATACATAAAAATTAAAGTTCGTCTCATCAGCCAGGCTGTATGCAAAAGACCGCGCATCCTCTATATCATAATTTACAAAGTCTGAAAAAATTTCTGCTGCCAGACAGGAGCCAATATGCTCCTGAAAGTCTGCCGCTGTTTCCTCCTGGCTGTTTCGATAGATCTGGCTGTCTATCATTTCCAGCGTAAATACTGCAGATAAAAATGCAATTGAAGTCAGTAAAATAAATGCAATGACTGCGCTTGCTCTTCTGATGCTTCTTTTTTTCTTTTTCATGGTGTGTTTCCTCTTTCCATCTTATAGCCCTGTCCCCACACCACTTTTAAATATCGTGGATTTGCAGGGTCATACTCTAATTTTTCCCGAAGATGGCGAATATGCACTGCCACTGTACTTTCTGAACCAAACGGCGCATCTTTCCATACTTTGCGATAGATATCCTTTGGAGAAAATACAACTCCGGGCTGTTCCATAAACAGTTTCAAAATATCATACTCTGTAGGGGTAAGACTCACCGCATCTCCGTCCAGCGTCACAACCTTGGCACTGTCATCTAATTCAATGCCACCGATGGCAAGATTCTTCTTTGTCATGTTTCCACCTCCCAGCTGCATATAACGGCGCAGCTGGGATTTTACTCTTGCCTGGACCTCCACCGGATTAAATGGCTTGGTAATATAATCATCTGCTCCCACCATAAGTCCTAAAACCTTATCGTTGTCTTCACTTTTTGCAGTCAGGAAAATCACAGGGACATTGCTGTTCTCACGAATCTTCACCATGGTCTGGATGCCGTCCATTTCCGGCATCATAATATCCATGAGCACAAGATGTATCTCTGTTTTCTGCATCATTTCAATTGCTTCCCGACCGTTATAAGCCTCGTAAATTCCATAGCCATCCGATGCAAGATAGATTTTTAACGCGGACACGATATCCGGTTCATCATCACATATCAATATGTTATACATTTTCTTTTCCCCTTTCCAAGTACACCATTATTGTATCGAATGAACCTTTAAGAACCAAGGCACCAAGTCTTTAAGATTTCTTTAACATCACGCAAATACTGTCTGTATCAACACCATATAAAGCACGGTTCCCACACCGATGCTCAGTAAATTATTTCTTTTCCACACATGTAAAACAACTACTACAAAAATTGCAATAAATTCCGGCAGACCAAAGGGAAACTTCACTACATTTACTGCCTTTAAGCAGTAAATAACAAGCATTCCCACAACTGCAGGCGGCAGCACTTTTCCAAGATATTTTACGATTTCCGGAATTTCTTTTTTCCCGCTGAATAATACAAACGGAATTGCCCTTGTTGTAAATACAACCAATCCGCAAACCACAATAATTAATAATGACCGTTCCACACTAATCGGCATTTTCCACTACCTCCTTTTCTTCCATCACCTTACGACCGGATAACAGAATTATCATAATACAAATCATGGATGGCAGAATGAAATTATCACTGCCAAAGATAAGCAGGCAGATAAGAGATGCTGCAATTCCGGTCAGCGCCGGCAAATGATTCCTGCTGGTCAGCCACTGCTCCACAAAAATTACGACAAACAATGCTGTCATAGCAAAATCAATACCCGTTGTGTCAAACGGAATCAGCGTTCCGGCAATGGCTCCGATGGCAGAACCAATAATCCAGTAAAGCTGGTCTAACAACGCAATGGAAAATAGGAATTTGTGCTCATCCACGCCCTCCGGCACTTTTGTAATAAAGAATAAGGAATAGGTCTCATCTGTCAGGGAAAAAATCATATATAATTTCTTTTTTCCCATATCACGGAATTTTTCTATTAAAGACAGTCCATAAAAGACATGCCGGATATTTACCATAAATTCTAAGAATATAATCTGCAGGAAACTGACTCCCGGTGCAAAGAAATTAACCGCCAGATACTGTCCGCTTCCGGCGTACACCAAGATACTCATCAGGATTGCCCAAAGAAAATTGTAGCCTTTTTCCTGATACATCACGCCAAATGCAATTCCTATAAAAAGATAACCTGTCAATACCGGTATCGTATACGGAAATGCTGCTTTCACTGCTTTGACATAGCCATTTTGTTTCATTCTGTAATCCTTCTTTCTAATTCGCCCTTTCTACATCAAACACAATAACTCTACAATATGAGACTTCAAAAAACAAGTTTTTTATGCTATACTAGAATAAATTGTAATTTTAATACACAGCCTGGAATTCGCATCTTAATGAGAAAGAAGAATTTCAGATTATGAAAGGAGTTCTATCCATGCAGATTGATCCGATTACCGCTGCGCTTGGAAGTACCGCTGCTTCCACAACCTCTGTAAACGGTGTAAATAATTTTGAATCCTATTTAAATAATGCAGGCAACAATTCCCTTGCATCTATCTTTCAAAAAGCCTCCGATACCTATGGTGTCTCTGTTTCTCTTCTGACCGCCATGGCAAAGCAGGAATCCAATTTTCAGGCAAATGCCACTTCCAAATCAGGAGCCATGGGCATCATGCAGCTAATGCCTTCCACTGCTTCTTATTTTGGCTGTACCGACCCTTATGACCCGGAACAGAATATTATGGCAGGTGCCAAATATATCAGCGAGCTTTTAAATAAATACAACGGAGATACCTCCCTTGCTCTTGCCGCCTACAATGCAGGCAGCGGAAACGTAGCAAAATACGGTGGAATTCCTCCATTTAAAGAAACCCAGAATTATGTAGCCAAAATCACCGGCTATATGCAGGAAGGTGTCACTCTTCCGGACGGAACAGCCGTTGCTGCAAGTGCAAACAGCAATGCTGCCTACAATGCAGGTGCTATAGATAATTCCCTTTCTGTTGACCAGTGGGATTCCCTTGAGCAGAATGCCCTGCAGGATATTCTTGACCGCTTCTTTAATTATGATGACTATTTACGGTTTTTGAATATGTTTATGAAATTTATGTAAGATGACTGCAAAAAGGCAACCCGGATATTTGTTGCTTCCTAAAAGCATAGTTTTAGGGGCATTACAAATATCCGGGTTGTTTTTTTTTTGCGGATTCCTGGAGGAGCTGGGAATTCTGGCTTCGCTGACTCTCGTCAGGGTAAAAGGCTGGCATTTCTGCGGTTTTTTACCCAATTCAAAGATTCTTACAGCTCCTTCATCATTTCCTGTACTAACTTTGCACAATGCTCTGCTGCTTTCTTTTCAAAAGTTGGATAATCCTCCTGTGCAGAGCCATCTGCTTTATCTGAAATTGCACGAATGACTACATATGGGATGTTATTTAAAGTTGCTGCCTGCGCGATGGAGGCTCCCTCCATCTCCGTACAGTCCGGATGAAATTCTGCAATTAATGCATCCTTTATCTCTTTGCTGGAAATAAACTGGTCTCCACTTACTACGCGGCCTTCTGTTACATGAATATCCGGATTTACTTTTTTACATACCTCTACGGCAGTCTTACACAACTTTTCATCTGCCACAAAAGCAAGCTGCTCTAATCCCGGAATCTGTCCTTTTGCATAGCCTAATGGTGTCACATCCATGTCATGTTGAATAGCATCCTTAGATACTAAAATATCTCCGATATCTAATACAAAATTCAAAGAGCCTGCTACACCGGTATTGATAATATGTGTTACATCATATAAATCTGCAAGAATCTGCACGCACATTGCTGCATTTACTTTTCCTACACCGCACTGTACCACTACTACCGGCATTCCTTTTAAATTACCCTCATGAAATTCCATGCCGGCTTTCTTTGTAATCTGGTCTGTATCCATATTTTTCTTTAATGTTGCTACTTCTAATTCCATAGCACCGATAATTCCGATTTTACTCATGTTTTCTTTCCTCTTTCTGCTGATTTCCTACTTATGCATTACGCAATACATTTTTCATATCTGCTTTAAAGCAAATTTTCCAAGCATCCTCTACGCCGGATAATTCAGGTGTGCATCATCAATATGATAGAGCACATTATTTAAATAGCGGTCTGCCAGATAGTTTGCCATACCAAGGTTCATATCAAGATAGTTGCCGCAGTCTTTTGGACTTGCGCCCGGTACCTCACCTTTAAAGTCACGGATGAACTCAAACATGCGAATCATCAGTGGCACGATATCTTTGGATGTATAGTCTCCCGCCAGCAATAAATAAAAGCCGGTCCGGCAGCCCATTGGTCCAAAATACACGGTCTTGCTGGCATACTCTGCGTCATTTCTTAAAAAGGTTGCGCCAAGATGCTCTATGGTATGCACCTCTGCGGTATTCATAACCGGTTCATCATTTGGTGATGTCATTCTTAAATCAAAAGTTGTTACTGTACTGTCTCCTACGGCATCCTTTCTAGATACATAGACACCCGGCTGCAGTTTAATATGGTCAATTGTAAAGCTTGCGATTTTCTCCATGTGTTTCTTCCTTCTTTCTCTTTTTTCAGAGTAAATTTATCATGCATTTTCTGTTGTGTCAAATTTTCTACCAGTACCCCCCACAGATTTCTTGCTACTCACCTGCAGAACCTGCCACCGGCAGCTTCTTACGGATGCGTTGCAGCGTAAAAAAAGTAAGATGCATACCCGATACCCGCTGTACGCATCTTACTTTTCATCTCCACAATCCTTTATGCGGTAATATTTTTTCCGTTTTCCTGAATGCACTTTGCATACCAGTAATAGCTGTCTTTTGGGATTCTCTTAAAATCTCCGCTGCCGTCATCATGTCTGTCCACATAAATGAGCCCGTAACGCTTTTTCATTTCGCCGGTTCCGGCACTGACAATGTCCATGGCTGACCAGATGGTATAGCCGAACAGGTCTACACCGTCCTCGATTGCCTCGCCCATTGCTGCGATATGATCATTGAGATAGGAAATACGGTAATCATCGTGGATGCTTCCATCTGCATCGACTTCATCCGGTGCACCAAATCCATTTTCCACCACCATCATCGGAAGATGATAGCGGTCCCAAAGTTCATTTAATGTATAGCGCAGTCCCTTTGGGTCTATCTGCCAGCCCCACTCACTGGCGGTCAGATACGGATTCTTGGCTCCCTCTAAAAGATTTCCATCGGTCTGCTCTGCTGCATCATCTATCGTGGCACAGTTTGTCATATAATAGCTGAAGGTATAGAAGTCCACACAGCCTGCTTTTAAAATTCCATCATCCTCCGGCTCCTTCTGAATCGTAATTTGATGTTCTTTAAAATAACGGTTCATATAGGACGGATAACTGCCGAACACGGCTACATCTCCGGCAAATTTATTTAATAGCCGGTCTTTGTGCTGGCACTCTAACATATCTTCCGGCCGGCAGGTCAGCGGATACTGCGTAATGTGTCCAATCATACAGCCCACTTTTATTTCCGGACTGATTTTCCTTGCTTCTATCACCGTTTTCGCTCCGGCAACAAACTGGTGATGTAATGCCTGGAATCTTACTTTTTCGTCTACGGTCATGGATTTAAGAGAAATGAATGCTTCCCCGCCGAGATATTTCCCATCAATCAGCCCCAGCGACTTATAAGCACCCATTGGCATTACGCCAAAGTTAATCTCGTTAAATAAAAGCCAGTAATGTACCTCTTCTTTAAAATAATTCATTACACAACAGGCATAACGAACAAAATCATCAATTACTTCCCGGTTTGCAAAACCGCCCTTTTCTTTTACCAGATACCACGGCATTTCAAAGTGGCTTAATGTCACCACCGGCTCTATGCCAAAGGATTTGCACAGAGTAAAAATATTCTTATAAAAGGAAAGTCCTTCCTGATTTGGCTCCTCTTCGCATCCGGTTGGAAAAATTCTTGCCCAACTGATACTCATGCGATAACATTTGCAGCCCATCTCCGCCAAAAGGCGGATATCTTCCTCATAATGATGATAATGGTCTACCGCATCATGGCTCGGATAGAATGCTCCTTCTTCCATGGTACTGCGAAACATCCGTGGTCTTCCGATTCCGCCACCTTTTATATAGTCCTGTATGGTAAGTCCTTTTCCTCCTTCTAAATATCCTCCTTCGCACTGGTTCGCAGCAGTGGCTACGCCCCATAAGAAATTTTCTTTAAATTCCACTTACACTCCCCCTATCGCTCTATTTTCCTTCCGAGGAATTCACCCAGCCGCTCATCAGAATATATGAGATTTACAGTCTGATAAAAATGCTGATAGCCGTCTCCTGCAAAAGAATGGAATGGTGCATCCTTTTTATAATTCTCCTGCAGTTCCCATTCGAAACAGTCTGTCAAATCTGTCAGATAATTTTTCTGAATCGGAATAATGTCATGTGCCGGATAAATTTTATAATCCTCTGTTACTTTTAATGCCAGCTCCTTCAAGCTGTGAAGTGTACTCCGGAAGGGAGCCTGCACATCATTTCCCTGAAAATGCCAGATGTTGTGTGCAGATATCTGGTCTCCGGAAAAAAGCCATTTTTTCTCCTCTTCCAGAAGCATAATATGTCCATAGCTATGTCCCGGCGTATGTAATACCGTAAATTCAATATCTCCCAGCGAAATCTTGTCTCCATGACAGAGAAAATGAGGTTTCGTCTTACTGCTGATTCTCCACTCCGGGAACTCTTCCGGTATCAGTTCTTTTGTCCAGGGCATTTTATTTACCCTGTAATCCATTGCTTTTTTACGCATCTCTGTAGTGTCATTCCAAAGAAGCTTTCCCCAGTCCAGCGGATGTATCCACACTTCATCAAACCATTTGCTTCCAAGACCATGATCCGGGTCACCGTGGCTTAACTCCTTTTTTCAAATTGCAAGCTATTTTACTAAGAATCGTGAAAATCTGCCACTTTTATCAATCTACTCCATACCGCAATTCGACAATACTTTCTATGATTTCTATTTTATACTTATATCTATATCCTTATCTAGTTATTTTCCATCATAAAAAAGCCTCAATGCATGCAGGCACATCCTATCTACAATTGTGGCTTTTTCATTCATATCTAACTTCTTAGTAGTCTTTTACTACTAAAAATTTTTTCCAAAACACTTGCCTTTATCCCGATTCTGCCCATGAGCCTTAGCAGTCGAAACCATGATAATTCCAAGGCTTTCCTTCATATTCTGCCCTATGTTGCCCTACTTTGCGAAGGTATGCATTATCATATCAGTGTTTTTTTACATATTAATACTAATACACTCTGGTGTTTTTCCTTCTTCTTGATATTTTCTAAATATATAAAACAAAATTTGGCCTGCCATGACATCAACTGATAACTCGTCATCCATAACCTTCCAGCAATTGCTACAATTCTCTACCTTTATCAACCCATCTTCCAATATTTTCTCATAATCAACTGGTACAGGTATTCGTTTTGAAATTAATTTTTTCTTACCAGATGGCATTTTCTTTATTTTTTCATGTATTTCAGATTCTGCAAAACACTCTCTTGAAATAACAATCTTTCCATCATATAAATGGTTTTCGTTTCTATACTTTGAATCATCCAAATTATATCCACCATACTCATATATTACAGTCTGCTCATCTTCAAAAACTAAATTAGCGTGGGCGCCAATTCCTATACTCATAGTTACTCCTCCCACTTTATTATTTAATTTATTCTCAGCGTTGAAATTTCATTATTACTTCACTAATCGATATCATATTGTACAATTCTTTTTTAAGTTTAGCACAACATAGAATATAGCTACAATACTAATTATCCATTTCTACCCTAATAATTTGTTATCGTTTTGCTAATATTTTGGCACCGTCTGTCCCTATGGTCTCTCCTAGTCTAAGATCCCTGTATTTTGGAATCGCTCCTCGCTATAAGTCTCCTTTTCATTTAGGAAATATTTTTTATTCCTAAAAAAAGGAGTCTCGAATGATGTGACCCCAAAAAGTTAGACTTTTAAGCGTAGCAGTTTTATTGGCTGCTACGCTGTTTTTATGCAGCCAAGAGGCTAAGCCTGTATTGCACAGGACTCATCCATCCTAGTTTTTCTTTTATTCGTTGTTCGTTATAATACTTTATATATCGTTCTATTTCCGATTTCAATTCTTCATAGCTATAATAAACTACACCATAATAGATTTCTTGTTTTAATAGTCCGAAGAAATTTTCCATCACTGAATTATCGTGACAATTTCCCTTTCTAGACATACTCTGAAATATTCGTTCTCCTTTAAGGCGATATGAGTATGCTTTCATTTGATATGCCCATCCTTGATCCGAATGGAAGGTTCTTCGATAGGGACAATCAGATGTTACTTCTATTGCTTTTTCTAGAGCATCCATTACATTCTTGGTAGACGGGCGTTTATCAATACCAAAGCTTAGTATCTCTCCATTACACATATCCATAAATGTATCCAGATAAAGTTTGTGCATAGTCATATGTCCTTTAACATCAACTTCATAGTATTTAAACTCTGTTGTATCTGTGGTGATCTTCTGATGAGGTATATGTGTGTTAAAGCGTCTGCGAATTCTATTAGGCGCAACAGTTCCAACTTTTCCTTTGTATGAACTATATTTCCTACTCCTGCGTGTAAATGAGGTTACCTGTAATCCGAGTTTTTGCATGATTCGCTGAACTTTCTTTTTATTGATAACATATCCCTGATTGCGAAGTTCTCCTAGCATACGACGATATCCGTAATCCTTGTGAAGTTTTCTAATTTCAAGGATTTTTTCTTCGATTTCCTTATCAGGATTTTCTCTATCAAATCTTTTTTGCCAATACATATATGTTGCTTTAGGCATTCCTGTATATGAGAGAAGATATTTTAGTTTGAACTGTCTTCGGAGGCTGCTGATGATTCGCGCCGTTCTCTCATTTTTGCTTCGTCCTCTAAACGCAGTCTCCTCAGTTCTTTTAA
>ERZ773158.53-NODE-53-length-134496-cov-25.463966_pt1 | contig 134496 bp, 118 predicted proteins | sample MGYA00511918_ERZ773158 | MGnify/ENA primary metagenome ERZ773158 (study PRJEB29015, sample SAMEA2737876) | human gut metagenome | biome: human gut; feature: human-associated habitat; material: faeces | place: China | collected 2012 ...
CTGCATGAACATTTTCTGATGGAATTGTAAGAATAGACTTGCAACAATATGCTATAATTTGCCCAGAAACCGTACTTTTGGCTGCAAAATAAAAATAGCAGAATATAAGAATAAATTACAATGGGGATGTGATAGAGGGAGAGGATCAGCTGGGCTGGTCCTTTTTCAGTGGAGTTAAACTTGTCTGAGTAATATGCTACAAACAAGTTTGTGGACTGAAAAAACCAAAATAAAAGTGCCGAAAAATACAAGACGCAAAACATTAAGCAAACGCAATAATTAAACGCAAAATATTGAATTGATTTGACTTTTTGCGTTTTACTGAGGTATAATTTGCGTAAGATGAGGAATAATATTGCGAATGACAGGAGCTGATATATATATGAAAACTTGTAAAGAAAAGGCTTTAGAGTGGAATGTTTCTCCACGTTCCGTAAATGATATGTGCAAAAAAGGAAGAATACAGGGTGCAATAAAAGAAAAAGGATCTTGGTTAATTCCAGACGACTCTCCAAAGCCAATGGATGGAAGAGTGTCTAATGGAAAATACATCAAGAAAAATATGGTTGCGAAAGCAGAAGTTAAATCATTACCAATCGGCATCTCTGACTATGTTCGTGCGCAGGAAGAATATTACTATGTCGACAAGACGTTATTAATCAAAGAATTCTTGGATCAAAAGCCATTGGTATCTTTGTTTACGAGACCAAGGAGATTCGGAAAGACCTTGAATATGGATATGCTCAGAGTGTTCTTTGAAATATCAGATAAGAATACTAGTAAGTATTTTGCCGATAAAAATATTTGGCAATGTGGAGAAGAGTATCGTTCACATCAAGGAAAATATCCAGTCATATTCTTAACTTTTAAGGATGTTAAATTTGATACTTGGGACGCAACAATAGATAAAATAAGGGGACTACTTCAAGAAGAGTATGGAAGACATCAAGAGCTACTAAATAGTGATAAGCTCTCACAATATGAGAAGGAGTATTTTACAAAGATTATTAGCGCTACAGCTAATGAAGTGGAGCTTACTTCTTCGCTAGAAAGACTATCTAAAATGCTTGCTTCACATTATGATAAGGCTCCAGTAATCATTATTGATGAATATGATACTCCGATTCAAGAGGGATACTCTAAGGATTTCTACGATGAAATTATTGGATTTATGAGAAATTTCTTTTCAGGAGCATTTAAGGATAATAAGAATTTATCCTATGGTTTCCTAACAGGAATTTTGCGTATTGCTCAGGAAAGTATCTTTAGTGGTCTAAATAATTTAACAGTGAACTCCGTAATGGATGAAGAATACGATAGCTTTTTTGGATTTACAGAATCTGAAGTGAAAGCAATGCTCAGTTACTATGGAATATCAGATAAAGAGGAGGAACTTAAAGACTGGTACGATGGATATTTGTTTGGTAGCGAAGAAATATATAATCCATGGTCTGTAATCAACTATATTTCCAAGGGATGCCTTCCTCAAGCATATTGGGTAAATACAGGAAAAAATGAAATCCTTGATGATGTACTAAGAGTGGCTACAGATGATATTACAGAAAGATTATATGACCTTTTGCAAGGAGAAAGAGTAGTTGCAAGAATTGATCAAAATGTGGTGTATAGATCGCTTGCGGAGGATTCAGCAAATATTTATAGCTTATTGTTGGTTGCTGGCTATTTGAAAACTCCTAAAAAGGAACTGCAAGCAGATGGTTCATATTTATGTGAAGTATCAATTCCAAATAGAGAGATTGCAGCTGTATATAAGAGTGAAATCTTGTCACATTTCTTGCAAACTGGAGCAATTACAAGGACTACAGCAAATAAGATTGCAGAAAGTCTTTATGCCAATGATTACAAGAAGTTGCAGAGCGCTATTGGGGAATATATGGATAAAGCAATTAGCTTCTTCGATGGTGGAGCTGAAGGATTTTATCATGGTTTGATGCTAGGATTAATAGCATTAATGGATAATCAGTATAAGATTAAATCGAACCGAGAATCTGGAGATGGCAGATTTGATGTTTCTTTAATTCCAAGAGAAAAAAGGTATCCTGGTATTATTTTGGAATTAAAGTGGAAAGAAAAATTAAGCGATGTTGAGCTTGAAAAATGGTCTAATGAAGCATTAAAGCAAATTGGTGAGTTGCGATACGATTCTGAAATGAAAGAGGATGGAATTACGGAAATCTTGAAGTTTGGAATTGCTTTTTCGGGGAAGAAAGTATGTGTAAGAACTGAGTAGAACAAGAATTTAGTGCAAAGGAGGCGATAGTATGTTTCCAACAAGATAATAAAAAAGAAACAGGTGTTAATCTTCAAAGAATTATGGATATGAGAGGAGTAAAACCAAAAGATATTCAAGAATATTTAGGGTTTGGATGTGTGCAGAGTGTTTATCGATGGTTGGATGGCGTTAGTATGCCAACAGTCGATAATCTGTATGCAATTAGCAAAATGCTTCAAGTTCCTATGGATTCAATTGTTTGCGGAAATGCTGGAAGAACAAAAAGTCAAATGGATGCATGTCTTACGGATCAGGAGAGAAGAGTTTATACCTACTATAAGAAAATGAGAGAATTAAATGCAGCATAATTTTTGAACTACAAGTTCAATGACATTACATGAATCCTCCCTTAGAATTATATTAAGAGATAATTTTAAGGGAGGATTTTTTATGAGAGAAAAGATGTTAGTAACACAGGCTCTTGACGAAAGAGACCTACTAGTAAAGAAGATATCAGATAAAATTGACAAAGCAAGTTTTGTGGATACCATAAAGCCAAATGAGGATAGAATACAAGCTGCAGGAGTGGAATGGCGGAAAAGTATGGGTTGAAGAAGCATATCCCAATATTCTCTTTGCAAAGGATGGAGAAATATATGATATAGCGGGCATGAAAACAATTGTAATTGGTGGGGCATATAGTGTTGATAAATTTTATAGGTTAAGCAAAGGCTACAATTGGTTTGAAGATGAGCAACCGTCAGATGAGATAAAAGCGTATGTAGAAAAGCAACTTAGTAATAATGACTGGAATGTTGATGTGGTCCTATCACATACTGTTCCGTATGATTATCGACCGGTGGATTTGTTTCTTTCAATGATTGATCAGAGTACAGTGGATGAATCAACAGAGCTGTGGCTCGGAGAGATTGAAAAGAAGCTGGATTACAAATGGTGGTATGCTGGGCATTATCATACATCAAGGGTAAGAGATAAGGTTCAGATAATGTTTGAGGATATAGAGGAGTTTCTACATAGAAAACTAGATTATCAATAAGCTTTGAAAAATAGAAAGTGATGGATTGGAATGAGAAGAAGCAAAAGCTATGAAGTAAGAGATCCAATGAATATATGGAATAAATATGATTTTGCTATGTCAGGTCTCGGAAAGAAAAGCAAAATCTTGGCAAAAATAAAACATTTTTTTAAATGCGTAAAGTGGAGTAAACAGCGTATTACAAGGGGCTATTGTGATTGTGATGTTTGGGAGATGTTTTCTTTTCTTCAGACGCTTATTCCGGATATGCTGCAAACACTGAAAGATACAAGAACGGGTTCACCAGGATATTTGGGAGAAAACTATACCAATGAAAATGGAATTCTTGTAAATGATACCTGCCATGAGGAGTGGAATTGCATTCTAGACAAAATGATATTTTTATGGCGAGAAGCGGAGAAAGATACATGCTCACAAAAGAATCCATTTGATGAAGCGCATTCCAAAGCAATGGATGAATTTACGGAACGATTTGGATTATTTGGAAATAAACTTCAAACTGAGAAAGAATTAGAGGAAAATAGAAAGCGCGGTGGCGGAGGAACAATTCATTTTATGGATGAGTTGCCTGAGTATAAAGAGATTTCCGATAAATATCGCGAAGAAGAAAAGCGTTTGGAAGAATATAGAAGAAAGTGTAAGGATGAAGCTATAGATATGCTTAAACAATATTTCTATGACCTGTGGGATTGAGTTATTAGTAAATCTTAAACCAAAAGTTTAATGCAATTAGTAATAGAATCCGTTATACTAATCATCTACAGGTAAACTTGTGATTCGGGATGGAAGAAAATTACGGAGGTACAAAGAGATGGAACCAATGTATTTGCAGGTCCTGCAAAAAGAAACAGGAAGACAGATTAAGAAACTGCTCGTGGAAAATGGTTATACCGTGAAAGACGTGCAGAATGCTATGGGATTTGAAAATCCACAAGCAGTCTACAAATGGATTTCAGGTAGATCATTACCGAGCTTAGACAATTTTGTAATCTTAAGCAGATTACTGCACACCAGCATAGAAGATATCCTCGTCATTGACGGGGATATTGTTCGTTTATGGGGATTTTCCTTTAAACTGTTAGTACAATGACAAATTTAGCGGAAGGCTTTATGCTGATATCAGAACAGGAGAAATCAGGAAAAGTAGAGAGGAGAAAAGATATGCAAACAATGACATCAGCATATGCAAATAAAATGCTTAAGAGTTTGGAAGAGGATAAGGCTTTCTGGCTGAACAAGGAGGAAGAGGCCTGCACATATGTTGCGGCAATTAATGAGGAGCCAGTTGTTCCTGATTATGATTATGTCGAGGTCGCAACGACAATTGCTGCGCTAGATGAGAAGATTGCTATTATAAAGCATGAACTTAATGTAACTAATGCAAACGCAAAGGTTCTAGTAGGTGATGTAACAATGAGTATAGATAGCATTCTTATTAAGATGGCACAGCTGAATAGAAGAAAAACGGTATTAGACGTAATGCGTAAACGATTGCCTAAATCCAGAGAAGAACAACGTTCTTATATGTCCCATAATTCGGTTCCTGAGTATAGATACATTAATTACGATTTGGAACTAGTTAAAAACGAGTATGAACTTGTGTCTAAGTCGATTATGGAAATGCAAATGGCACTTGATAAATATAATCAAACGGTACAGTTTGAAGTAGACATCTAAATGAAATATCCGTACAAGGCTTCATGAGATTGATAGTTGATCCAGGAGGTTCGTGTTCATTGTTAAGGTATATTTGTTATTCGTTATTTGTTATCAGTTTTTGTTTAACGTGAATAACATCAGAAAGCATGATTTCTTAACAGTTGCGTTGTAGAAAACCTGCAGGAAACTGCGTGTGGAGGTTCGGTTCTAAACACAAAACTGTGGAAAGTCTTTGGATTTTCCACAGTTATTTTTATGTGAAGTTGATAGAACCCATACTAGTAATATTGGATAAGTGACCAGTCACAATATTTATGCTAGTTCAAACTGAATTAGAAGAATAGTAGGGGTGGATTGCATTAGCTAAATAAATATGTTTACAGCAGGGGCGGCTGTGCTAGGCTGTTCTACCGAAGGCTCTGATTGAGAGGGATTACCTATAATCGGGGCCTTTTCTATTGCCTTCAAGCACAGTTGCGGGTTCATGCTGTCAACATATAGAAAACTGTTCGCCAAACAGAATAAAAATTAATTGAAACTATTCGCGGTTAGGAATATACTAAAAGTGATGTAGTGTCGTATTTATTATGGAGGATACATATGAATTTTGTACCATCATCTGAAAAAGCAAAGGAATGGGGAATAAGCCAAAGACGTGTAGCTATTTTATGTAAAGAAGGCCGTGTTCCAGGAGCTGAATTAGTTGGAAATAGATGGTTTTTACCATCTGATGCTGTAAAGCCTCAGGATCCACGTAAAGCAAAGAAGGATTAATTATGTTTAAAATTATTGAGGGTGATTTTAAAAATAATAAATATAGTGATGAAGAGTATTTGGACAATTGGCCAATGCTTTATATTCTTGAGAATGGTCGCCAAGCGTATATTGGAGAGTCTAGCCATGTGAAAACCCGAATGACGCAGCATTCCTCTATAGAAGAGAAGCGTATTTTTGACAAGGTGCATTTCATTTACTCAAAGCTTTTTAATCAGTCGGTTACATTTGATTATGAGTCGAAGTTGATTCAGTATATCGCTGCGGATGAGCTTTATGAAGTGACTAATAAAAATAAAGGTATTGCGGATAAGCAATATTATCAAAAGCAGGAATACGACGAGAAATTTGCAACCCTTTGGAGAAAGCTTCAAAGAGAGAAGCTGGTAAAGCATTCCATCGAGGAAATTGAGAACTCTGATTTGTTTAAGTATTCGCCGTACAAAGAACTCAATGATAGTCAGAGACAAGCAGTCGAGGACATTGTGCAAAAGCTTAAAGAAGGTACTGTTGATAAAGTAGTTGTCAATGGAATGCCTGGAAGCGGAAAAACTATTATTGCAGTATATTTGATGAAATATCTGGCTGATAGTGAAGAATATGCAGGAAAGCAGATAGGTTTTGTTGTACCTCAGACATCTCTTCGTAAGACGATGAAGATCATTTTTAGAAGTATATATGGCTTGTCTCCATCGCAGGTCCTTTCGCCCTCAGATGTTACCAAGAAGAAATATGACATTTTGTTAGTAGATGAGGCACATAGACTGCATCAATATAAAAACATTTCTTACATGGGAACATTTAAAGCAAATTGTGAGAAGCTTGGATTAACAACAGAAGCAGATGAACTTGACTGGATTTTGATGCAATCAAAGCAAGCGGTTTTATTTTATGACAGTATGCAGGTCGTTGGCCCGTCTGGTATTGATTTTGAGCGATTTGATAAGAAGATGGAGGACTCATTTAACCGAAGAATGATAGCATATTTCACATTGATTACGCAAATGCGAGTGCAAGGCGGAAATGCATATATCGATCAAGTAAAGGATATGCTTGCGGGTAGTTGCAGTAGCAAATACGTATCTGAAAAATACGACTTCAAGCTTTATTCAGATTTTTCAAAATTTGAGAAAGATATGTATGCGAAAGAGAATGAAGTTGGTTTATCAAGAATGCTGGCAGGTTATGCATGGCCGTGGATTAGTAAGAATGACCAGGCGTTAAAAGACATAGAAATCCAAGATGTAAAGCGTATGTGGAACCATTGTACTGAAGGGTGGGTACATACCGCAGAAGCTATAGATGAAGTTGGCTGTATTCATTCTATTCAAGGATACGATTTAAATTATGCATTTGTCATTCTTGGAAAAGATATTGGGTATGATAAAGCTGCTGAGAAGATTATTGTACGCCCAGAATGTTATTTTGATAAAAATGGTAAACGTACAGCTAATTACGAAGAACTATTAGAGTACATAACCAATGTTTATTATGTCCTGATGACACGCGGAATCAAGGGAACATATTTGTACGTATGTGATGATGAACTAAGAGAATATTTGTCTCAGTACATGGAAGTGGAGAAATAAAAATGAAACAAGAAACTATAGATAGAATCAGAAAATTCACAGAAGACCGAGACTGGGATCAGTTCCACTCACCAGCAAACCTTGCAAAATCAATTGTGATTGAAGCGGCTGAATTGTTGGAATGTTTCCAGTGGTCAGATGAGGAATATGATTTGCAACATATTAAAGAAGAGTTGGCAGATGTCATGGTATATAGCCAGAATCTTCTTGATAAGCTTGGCTTGGATGCAGACGAAATCATTAATATGAAGATGTCTCAAAACGAGGCTAAGTATCCAGTGGATAAAGCAAAGGGAAGCGCAGCAAAGTACGATCAATTATAAAATGAGAGAAAAATGGCTGAATGCCAGTATATGTCTTAATCCCCAATTTCTTACCTGCCGATTCCCAATGGCAGATTTGCCTTTGGTACAGACTTGAAATTTACCAAAGTTTTTACCAAAATTGATGACAAAAATATGCAAAGATATGGTAAAATATGCCAGAATAAGTGAAAAATGAAGAAAGGTAAAAAGGCTTGAAAAGCCCGAAAATACTGGAAATATGAGAAAAATCAAGATTTTATTCATCTGTCACGGCAACATCTGCCGCAGCACCATGGCCCAAAGCATCTTCACCCATCTGGTCCACAGACAGCACCTCGATACTGTTTTCGAGATAGATTCAGCTGCGACCAGCCGTGAGGAAATAGGCAATCCGCCGCACTACGGCACCAAAAACAAACTATACGAGGAGCATATTCCTCTAATTCCACATCGCGCGAGACAGATGACACGCGATGATTATTTGTACTATGACCTTCTGATTGGAATGGACACTGCAAATATCAGGAATATGACAAGGATTGCAGGTGGCAGTGACAGTCAGCAGAAGATATTTAAGATGCTGTCATTTGCTGATTACGGGACAAATCATAAGCTTACGGCAGCGCGCGATGTTGCAGATCCATGGTATACAGGTGATTTTGATGCGACCTTTGATGATGTAATCAGTGGATGCCGGGGCTTGTTAGAATACATAAAAGAGGTGTATAATCTATAGCCATAGCAATTAAAAGATAATAATAGCAGCGGTTACGGTGCTGAACACAGCTGCGATAATTAATTTCAGGAGGCACAAATGCAATTACAGAATGGAAGACCGACAGATACCACAGGCAGACTGGATAAAGAAATTCGTACATACGATTTTTTGGACAAACTGGGAATCGAATATCAGAGAATAGACCACGAGGCGGCATTTACGATGGAGGTTTGTGAGGAGATTGACAAGACACTCGGCGCAACAATCTGCAAGAATCTTTTTCTGTGCAACCGCCAGAAAACTGATTTTTACCTGCTAATGATACCGGGAGACAAGACCTTTAAGACAAAAGAGCTCTCGCATCAGATAGGCAGTGCGAGACTTTCGTTTGCAAGTCCGCAGGATATGGAAAAATATCTGGATATCACACCGGGCTCAGTCAGTGTGATGGGACTGATGAACGACCATGACAATGCGGTCAGACTTCTGGTGGATGAGGATGTGCTAAAAGGTGAGTGGGTTGGATGTCATCCATGCATAAATACATCCAGCCTCAGGATAAAGACAAAGGACATGTTTGGCCCGGTGATAAAGGCCATGCATCATGATATGACAGTGGTAAAATTAACAGGTGAAGCATAGTAAAGCCTGACAGAACGTAAGGAGAACCAATGGTAAAAGCAGTATTATTTGACATGGATGGAACACTCATAGATACGGAGAAATATTATCGTATTTTCTGGCCGATGGCACTTAAGCAATTCGGCTACGAGATGACGGATGAGCAGGCACTTTCAATGCGAAGCCTCGGGCAGCCGTATGCACCGCAGCATCTTAAGGATATGTTTCATGATCCGGATATGGATTATAATAAAATCAGGGCATATCGGAGAAAAATCATGGAGGAGCATCTGGAAAAGGTGGGGATTGAGCTTAAGCCCGGTGCAATTGAGATACTTACATATTTGAAGGAAAAGGGCATTCACAGAGCAATTTCCACAGCGAATGATATAGAAAGAGCTGAGAAATATCTTAAAAAGATAGGGCTCTACGGATATTTTGACAAGATCATCTGTGCACCTATGGTGGAGCATGGAAAGCCGGCACCTGATGTGTATGAGTTTGCATGCAGCGAGCTTAAGCTGGCACCTGGGGAGTGCATGGCGGTAGAGGATTCGCCAAATGGTGTCAAAAGTGCATATTCTGCAGGCTGTAAGGTTGTCATGGTGCCGGATTTGACACAGCCTGATGAGGAGCTGAAAAAGATGCTTTTTGCCTGTGTTGACAGGATAGATGAGATTAAAAGTATAGTATAATCACAGCATATATAAGTCGTGGAGGCATGATGGGCACAGAAAATGATTTACCGGGAATTTCATTAAAAGACGAGCAGAGACAGCTTCAAAATATCATAGGGATTGCACAGGATAATCTGGACCGTGCAAAGGAATCGGTAAAAAAGCTGGCAGATGATTTAGAGGATTTAAGAGATGTCTACGAGGCACAGGACAAGGAGGGACTTGCCCTGTGGAACAATGCGACAGCGCAGCTTCATGAGAACGAGAGAAATATTGTAAGATGTGAAAAGGCGCGGAAAAAGCCGTATTTTGGCAGAATAGATTTTAAGGATCCGCGTCAGAAGTCACAGGAGTCCTACTATATAGGCAGAGTCGGTATTGCAAAGAATGCATCAGAGCCTGTGGTCATTGACTGGAGAGCACCGATTGCATCCGTATATTATGAGAGCAGTCTTGGACCATGTAAGTACACGGTGAGCTCAGAGGGTACTTTTGAGATTGATTTAAACAGAAAGCGCACCTATGAGATTGCAGATGATAAGCTCATCGACTTTTTTGATTCAGATGTCGTAGCAAATGATGAGCTTCTGACAAAGTATCTGGCTAAGAATAAAAAGGCAGTGCTCGGAGAGATTATCGCGACAATCCAAAAGGAGCAAAACCTTATTATCCGCCGTTCGCCAAAGACGAATATCATTGTGCAGGGAGTTGCAGGCTCAGGAAAGACAACGGTTGCAATGCACAGGATATCGTACATTTTATATAATTATGCTGATGATTTCAGACCGGAGGATTTCTACATTATAGGCAGTAACCACATTTTGTTGAACTATATTACAAGCGTGCTTCCGGAGCTTGATGTATACGGCATAAAACAGATGACTATGGAGCAGCTTTTTACAAGGCTTTTGTACGAGGATTGGGATGACAAAAAGTACAGCATACATGAAGTCAGCAAAAATGACAGTAGAAACAGCATAAAGGGCAGTAAAGAATGGTTTGAAGCTCTTGAAAAATTCTGTTTAGATTACGAGGAAAAGTGTATTCCAAGAGATGAGGTCTACATGGAAAAAACAGGCAATCTGCTTGTGGGAAAGGTGCTGATAGACACTTATCTGCATGATAATCCGCTTCTTTCCATGCAGAGTAAAATCCTCATGTTAAATGAGATAATTTACTCGAAGTATGAAAATGAGGTTCTCGGTAAGGAAGTGAAGTTCCCTGCAAAGGAGCGCAGGGTGCTTGATAAAAAATACAAAACATATTTCGGTAAGGATGACTGGAAAGGCTCTGTGTATGATTTTTACAGGGATTTTCTGCTTAGTCAGAAGGAGAAGGAATATGATATAGATATTCCAAAGGACTCATTTGATGTGTATGATCTGGCAGCGCTTGCTTATATTTATAAGCGCATCAAGGAGACAGATCCGGTTCGAGAGGCGAGTCATGTGGTTATTGATGAGGCACAGGATTTTGGCATGATGGCATACTGCTGTCTGCATTACTGCCTCAGAAACTGCACATACACTATCATGGGCGATACCTCGCAGAATATACATTTTGAGTATGGCTTAAATGACTGGGAGGACTTGAAAAAGCTGATACTCACAGGCACATATGACGCATTCGGTCTGCTTCGAAAGAGCTACAGAAACACTGTTGAGATTTCAGAATTTGCAACAGAGATACTACGCCATGGAGATTTTGCAATCTATCCGGTGGAGCCTATTATCAGGCATGGAAACGCAGTGCGCATAGAGGAGTATGCCAATGTGCGCTCACTGATTTCGGCATCGGTTGACACGATAAAAGGCTGGCAGAGTGAAGGCTATGAGACGATAGCTGTCGTGTGCCGTGATGAGGCAGAGGCTCTCAAGGTGTCTGCTGAGCTTAAAAAACATATAGAAATAGCAGATGATGATATTGAAACTGCACAGTTTGGTGCAGGAGTCATGGTACTTCCGGTCGCGTATACAAAGGGACTTGAGTTTGATGCTGTATTGCTGTTTGACCCATCAGAGAGAAAATATCCGGCTGATGATAGTCATGTGAAGCTTTTGTACGTTGCGGCTACCCGTGCACTTCATGAGCTTGCTGTATTCCACCGGGGCAGGCTGACAACGCTTATTGCAGACCCTGCTCCTTCCCACAGGCATCAGAAGGAGTTTTCTGCAGAGCCGCTTACCAAGGCAAAGGAATATGAAAAGCAGCAACTGACAGAAAAAGAGATAGAAGAGCAAAAGCGTGTTGATGGCAGACGCGATATGGATGAAAGAGAGTATTTTGGTCCGTCGCGCATTGTATTAAAGCCTGAGCAGGTGACAAATAAGGCTGAAAATGAGAAGCTTGATTTATCTGCATTTGTAAAAAAAGACAGGGAAAATCAAACACAATGTACTGCTACAGATATGGCAAATAAAATTAAGATTAGGGAAGTAAGTAAGGCTGCAAAAAAGAGCAGCCTCCCTCTCAATCCCTCCCCATACGCATACGGCTCAATCCCGGACAACGATATACTTCGTGTAAAGGGACATTCAAAGGGCAAGTTTGCGGTAAAATGGCTCAAAAAAGGTAAGTCGCATGTTGAAATCGCCACAGTGGACGGCACACTTTATGTGATACCAATAACACCGGAGATAGTACGTGTAATCTTTGTAGAAGGAATTGGAGTGAAGCCGCACAAAACCTATTGGAAGCAAAAGGCCGATACAGCCTTCAAATGGGTGGCAAAGGAATCAAAATCGCTTATTGAAATTCAAACGGAGAAGCTGATACTAAGGATAGAAAAGAAAAACGGAGCCATACAGTATTTTGATGCCGACAGAAAACTCCTTGTAAGCGAAAATGCCACAGAGCCAAGGCTTTTAAATAATGGCGAGTGCTACACATTTTTTGACTGGGATAAATCGGAAAAGCTCAAATCCAAGGGAATACTTGCGACAGACCTTACTGATTTGACAAACAAAGCCAGATATATTTCGTTCGGAGGCAGACAGCAGAGGCTGCCACTTGTCGTGTCAAACAAGGGATATGGAATTGCTGCTGCATCAAGCCGCACAGCACTCTTTTGCAATATAAAGATGTACGGACAGTATATCTTTGTAGACGGTGACACTCAAAGCGACTATTATTTTATAGGTGCAGGCAGTGTAGGCCATACACTTGAGCTGTACGGCACATTATAAAATGCAAGTTGCCCAAAGCAAAATTATCTGATAAAATATCGGCATGAGTATAAACGGAGGATAACAGATGAAATTCAGGACAGAAAACGAGTTTACACATTTCAAATTTTCGGATGTGCATGTGAGCGATATCATGATGAGCTTTGGCACCTTCAAAATATGCCTTGACAACGTAATCATAAAGGCAGATAATTCTAAAAACAGAGATATCCGTGATATGAGGACAAACGGCCTTATATTAAAGCTTTCAGATGCAAATATTATTTCATTCATACGCGAGGGCTTTAAGACATATGATGCCGATGGCAACCTAAAGAGCACAACGGCTGACGAGGAGATAGATGAGGCAGATTATATCGACACCTTCAACAATTTCCTTGACGGATACGCATATTTAATCGAGAAGGAGAATGAAAATTATACCTTCGTATTTGATGGAACAGATGAGCGCTCGTACACCTTGATTGTATCGGCATCAAAAGACGAGTGCGAGTGGGACAGATTTATGAATATTGAGGCATAGAGTATGCCATGGTGCATTTTTAGACAAGTCCAAGATGCACCATGGCATTTTTAAGCCCATCCTCTTTGATATCGTCTGTCACTATATCGGCAACAGCCTTGACTTCATCGCTGGAATTGCCCATGGCAACACCGACATCACAGTAGCGCAGCATATCAAAATCATTCTGGCCATCGCCAAAGCCTATTGTATCAGCCTGACTCATGTGAAGAAACTCTACCACATCACGTATGCCGGTTGCCTTGTTGACACCGCGCAATGTAATCTCACCGCTGTAAGGTTCAGGCTCTTTAAAGCTACTCAGGGTTACTACAAATTCATCGCCGAGGAGCTTTCTTAAATCATCAATGTGGTAGTTGCAATTGCAGTAGATGGTGCTTTCAACATCAGCGTATCGATTAGAAAAGCTTGATAATTCATCATCAATCACGATATCCTTAAATGTCGGGTTGTCCTGTATCACATGCATGTCAAACTGCTTTGAGAATGCTGATATGAATTTGTCGGCCCACTTGTGGTTGGTGATGCTTTTATCCTTTGTCTGGAAGATAAGTCCTGTGTTGTTGTCACCAACAGTGTCAAGAACCTTTTGTAACAGATTCTGCCCATAGACATGATGTGCAATTACCTTATCACCCACAGTGACATAGCCGCCGGCAGCAGCCACCACGCCGTCAAAATCAAAGGCTTTTAATGATGGATAAATCTGATTGTAACTACGTCCTGTGCAAAGAAAAATCATGTGACCGTTTTGTTTTGCGTTTATTAGAGCATCAGCGGTTGATGGGCTCATGGTGCTCTTGCCGAAATCAACGAGAGTGCCGTCTATATCAAAAAATAATAGTTTTTTCATAAGTGTTACCTGCCTTATTATTATTAATTCATATACCAGATATACTCTACAATACGAATTCAATAAAGGCAATAGGGAATAGCCTAAATTTATTTAATAATTGTTGCAAAAGAAGGCTCTGTTATAACCACAATTAAGAAAAACTATAATATATTCCTATACTTTATTTTCTTAAGTTTTGACTATGATGGGTTGAAATAATAAGTTTATTGTGTTATAACGTTAAACAACAAAAAAACAATAAATGCGTTGAAGGAGACTTGGATCACCAGACACCGACAGGAATACAGCGTCACCGACTGAGAGCGCTGTTTGGAAGAGCTGATTGCAGGAACACTACCGGAGCAGATCTGTTGAACGATTGATATGGTTTATTGCATAGATAGGTTTATTGTATGTGAATTAAACTTTTTATATATCAAAAGTAGGCAGATACGATTCATCCACGTTACGGATAAGAGTGGAGAAACAGGAACAGTCCTTTTTCTCAAAGCGGGTGGTACCGCGGAATATTTTTAGAATTTTCGCCCCGGAGCATTTCATTAATTTGATATGCTCCGGGGCTTTTTTCCGTCCCGCTTAAAAAATCAAAGGAGCACAAAAATATGGAATTCTTAACAGGAGCAGTTCAAAAGGAAGACCTCGGTATCGCAGAAATTCTTGCAGGCGACTACGAGGGCAAAAACATCAAAGTAAAGGGTGCGATTCACACCATAAGAGATATGGGTGAGGTTGCATTCATCGTCTTAAGACGCAGGGACGGACTTATACAGTGTGTATACGAGCCGGGCAAATCCCAGTTTAGCGTCGATGATCTAAAGGAAGCAGATACCGTGGAGGTATGCGGCACATACAAGAGTGATGACCGTTCTCCAAACGGCTTCGAGCTTCGTCTTGACACTATCACAATTTTATCTGAGCCGGCGGAGCCTATGCCGCTTCAGATCAACAAATGGAAACTGAATACTTCGCTTGAGGCAAAGCTCAATAACAGGGCAGTGGCACTCAGAAATCCAAGAGAGCGCGCTACGTTCCGTATACAGGAGGGTATCACAAGGGGCTTTAGGGATTTCCTTTATAATAATGGATTTACAGAGATTCATACGCCAAAGCTTGGCGCAAAGTCAGCCGAGGGAGGCGCCAACCTCTTCAAGCTTGAATATTTCCACAGACCGGCTATATTACAGCAGAGCCCGCAGTTTTACAAGCAGATGATGGTAGGTGTCTTTGACAGGGTATTTGAGACTGCACCTGTTTTCAGAGCAGAAAAGCACAATACAAAGAGGCATCTGAATGAGTATACATCACTCGATTTCGAGATGGGTTACATTGACGGCTTCGAGGATATCATGGAGATGGAGACCGGCTTTTTGCAGTACACCATGGAGCTTTTAAAGACCTCATACGCCAAGGAGCTTGAGCTTTTAAAGATTAAGCTGCCTGACGTGACAAGCATACCAAGAGTCAGATTTGACGAGGCAAAGCAGCGTGTCGCAGAAAAATATAACAGACAGTTCAGAAACCCATTCGACTTAGAGCCGGAGGAGGAGGTACTTATCGGACAGTACTTCAAGGAAGAGTATGGCAGTGATTTTGTATTTGTCACACATTATCCTTCAAAGAAGAGACCGTTCTATGCCATGGATGATCCGGCAGATGAGACATACACCTTAAGCTTTGACCTGCTTTTCAGAGGCCTTGAAATCACAACAGGCGGCCAGCGAATCCACGACTACAACAAGCTTATGGAAAAAATCGCAAAGCGTGGCATGGAGACAGAGGGTATGGAGAGCTATCTTTCAGCCTTTAAGCACGGCATGCCGCCACATGGAGGTCTTGGAATAGGACTTGAGAGACTTACAATGCAGCTTATCGGAGAAGACAATGTGCGTGAGGCAACACTGTTTCCTCGTGATCTCAGCAGATTGGAGCCATAGAATTTAGCTTCTAGGGGTGTGACGGGTGCGCTGTAAGGCCTTGAGGTAGCATGTGTGTATATATTTTGCTCAGAAAATTTTTAAGCTTGTTCCGACATTTCCTGCGGATAGATTATTGTCAGGATGTATGCTGAGAGGTATTACAGGCTGTGAGCGTCGGAACTGTTAAAAATTTGTCTTCGCAATATATATACACCCATGCTTTGCAGGGTGTTTAGCGCACCCGGCTGCAGGCTTTGGCAGTCCCCGATATGCAGGATTTAATTATGGTGGGTGCGCATGCAGGCTGTGTGGTGGCATGTGTGTATATATTTTGTTCAGAAAATTTTTAAGCTTGTTCCGACATTCCCTGCGGATAGGTTATTGTCAGGAGGTATGCTGTGAGGTATTACAGGCTGTGAGCGTCGGAACTGTTAAAAATTTGTCTTCACAATATATATACACCCATGCTTTGCAGGGTGTTTAGCGCACCCCGGGGCAGATATTGGTATATTCTAAGAATAAATTTAAATATTAGGAAAGAGAGAAAGGATATCGTATGAATCATTTAGGAACAAGAGAAATCGCCACAGAGCGGCTTACTCTTCGCAGATTTGAAATAGAAGATGCCGAGAACATGTTTTACAACTGGGCAAATGACCCGGAAGTGACAAAATATCTTACATGGCCGGCGCATGAGAGTGTTGATACTACAGAGACTATTTTAAAAGAATGGATATCTAAGTATGACGAAAAAGATTTTTATCAGTGGGCTATTGAGCTTAATGATCTCGAGCAGCCTATCGGAACTATAAGTGCAATTAAAACTGATGAGAGAGTTGAGTCGGTTGAAATCGGTTATTGTATCGGAAAGCGTTTTTGGAATAACGGTTATATGACAGAGGCACTCACAGCTATCATCAGATTTTTCATTAATGAGGTTGGTGCCGGACGTGTATGGGCCAGACATGATACTGAAAATCCAAATTCCGGCAAGGTTATGGCTGCGGCAGGCATGGATTATGAGGGTACTCTCCGCCATGCAGGCTTCAACAATCAGGGTATATGCGATGAAGCGGTATATGCAAAGGTCAGAAGTGCTGCACTTGACGAGGAGCCTGAGGATGAGACTCCTGAGCAGCAGGCTGTTACCACAAAGGTGATGGGCGAGGACGGAGTCATGAGAAACGTAATCTCTGACGAGACTATGGAGTATGTCGGAATCCTTGCAAAGCTTGAGCTTTCACCGGAGGAGGCAGAGGCTGCCAAGAAGGATATGGCAGATATGCTTGATTATATCGACAAGCTCGAGGAGCTTGATACTTCGGGAATTGAGCCAATGAGCCATGTATTCCCTGTAAACAATGTATTCAGAGATGATGTTGTCACAAACGGTGACGGAAGTGAAGCTACACTTGCCAATGCACCGGTCAAGAAGGACGGCGGATTCAAGGTACCAAAGACAATCGGCGAATAACGGCAAGGAGGAGAAAAATGGATTTAATGTCTTTAACTGCCGTGGAACTCGGCAAGAAAATACAGGCAAAGGAAGTTACAGTGGAAGAGGCTGTAAAGGCTGCCATTGCTTCTATAAAAGCAAAAGAAGAAAAGATAAACAGCTTTGTCACACTAGACGAAGAGGGTGCACTTAAAAAAGCAGCAGAGGTTCAGGCAAAAATTGATGCGGGAGAGCTAAAAGGAGCGCTTGCGGGTGTGCCTGTAGCTATAAAGGATAACATGTGTACAGAAGGACTTCTCACCACATGTTCATCAAAGATACTCTACAATTTCATCCCGACCTACACAGCGGAGGCTGTTAAGCGCCTTGAGGATGCAGGCTGTGTCATCGTGGGAAAAACCAACATGGATGAGTTTGCCATGGGAAGCACCACAGAGACATCAGCATTTGGAGCAACAAAAAACCCATGGAATACAGAGCACGTACCGGGCGGTTCATCAGGCGGAAGCTGTGCAGCAGTTGCAGCAGAGGAGGTACCGTTTGCACTCGGTTCAGATACAGGCGGATCAATCAGACAGCCAAGCTCCTTCTGTGGTGTGACAGGAATCAAGCCAACCTACGGCACAGTTTCACGATATGGACTCATTGCCTATGGCTCATCGCTTGACCAGATTGGACCTATCGCAAAGGATGTCACAGACTGTGCTACTATACTTGAGGCAATCGCTTCATATGATACGAAGGATTCGACATCAGTAAACAGAGACGATTTAAAGTTTACAGAGGCGCTTGTCGATGACGTGAAGGGTATGAAGATTGGTATTCCAAAGGATTATCTCGGAGATGGACTTGACCCGGAGGTAAAATCGGCAATCCTTGCAGCGGCAGATGAATTAAAGAAAAAAGGTGCTGTTGTGGAGGAATTTGACCTCGGACTTGTAGAGTATGCCATCCCGGCTTACTATGTAATCGCCTGTGCTGAGGCAAGCTCAAACCTTGCCAGATTCGACGGTGTCAAATACGGATACCGTACAAAGGAGTACACAGACCTTCACAACATGTACAAGAAATCGCGTTCTGAGGGCTTTGGACCTGAGGTAAAGAGAAGAATCATGCTCGGCTCCTTCGTGCTTTCATCAGGATATTATGATGCATATTACTTAAAGGCATTAAGAGTAAAGGCACTTATCAAAAAAGCCTTTGATGATGCCTTTGCCAAATATGATGTGATACTCGGACCGGCAGCACCAACCACAGCTCCAAAGCTGGGAGAGAGCTTAAGTGATCCAATCCAGATGTACCTCGGTGATATCTACACCATATCTGTAAACCTTGCAGGACTTCCGGGAATATCGCTCCCGTGCGGCATGGACAAAAACGGACTTCCAATCGGATTACAGCTCATCGGAGACTGCTTTAAGGAGAAGAATATCATCCGCGCAGCCTACAGCTTTGAAAAAACAAGAGAGCTTAAGCGCAGCACTATTGCGGAGGAGTACAGTAACAAAAATGCAGCAGACACCAATAAATCTGCCGGTGCACAGTAGGAAGGAGGCAAAAAGGATATGAAAAACTATGAGACAGTCATCGGACTTGAGGTCCATGTAGAGTTAGCTACAAAAACAAAGATCTTTTGCGCCTGCTCCACAGCTTTCGGAGGCGCACCAAACACACATACATGTCCTGTCTGCACAGGACAGCCGGGCTCACTTCCGGTTTTAAACAAGCAGGTTGTAGAGTACGCAGTGGCAGTAGGACTTGCCACCAACTGTACTATCACACAGTACAGCAAATTTGACAGAAAGAACTATTTTTATCCGGATAACCCACAGAACTATCAGATATCACAGCTTTATCTGCCAATCTGCCGCAACGGTTCAGTGGAGATTGAGACAGCAAACGGAAAGAAAAACGTCAGAATCCATGAAATCCACATGGAGGAGGATGCCGGAAAGCTCGTACATGACGAGTGGGAGGACGTATCTATCGTAGATTACAACCGTTCCGGAGTACCTCTTATAGAGATAGTATCAGAGCCTGATATGCGCTCCGCTGAGGAGGTTATCGCATACCTTGAGACTCTGCGTCAGACCATCCAGTATCTCGGAGCATCTGACTGTAAATTGAATGAGGGCTCAATGCGTGCCGATGTCAACATCTCAGTAAGAGAGGTGGGCGCAAAGAAGTTTGGTACACGTACTGAGATGAAAAACCTTAACTCCTTCAAGGCTATTGCACATGCCATCGAGGGTGAGCGTGAGCGTCAGATAGAGCTTCTTGAGATGGGCAGAAAGGTAGTACAGGAGACACGTAGATGGGATGACAACAAGGAATCATCACATGCCATGCGTTCAAAAGAGGATGCACAGGACTACAGATATTTCCCTGAGCCTGACCTTGTGCCAATCGTCGTATCCGATGAATGGATTGCACAGATAAAGGCAAAGCAGCCTGAGCTTCGTCCACAGAAGCTTGCACGCTACAAGAAGGAATACGACATCCCTGAGTATGATGCAAAGATTCTCACAGAGTCAAAGCATATGGCAGACATATTTGAGGCTGCTACAAAGCTCTGCGGCAAGCCGAAGAAGGTGTCAAACTGGCTGATGGTTGAGACAATGCGACTGTTAAAGGATAATGAGATGGATGCAGATGAGATAAACTTCTCACCTGTAAACCTTGCAAAGCTTGTAGATCTGGTGGATGCAGGCACGATCAACTCATCTGTTGCCAAGGAAGTATTTGAGAAAATATTCTCGGATGATATCGACCCTGAGCAGTATGTCGAGGAGAACGGTCTTAAGAGCATGAATGATGAGGGTGAGCTTAAAGCCACAATCCAGGCTGTCATCGATGCAAATCCACAGGCGGTGGAGGATTACCACAATGGCAAGAAGAAAGCCATCGGAGCACTTGTAGGTCAGACCATGAAGGCCACAAAGGGCAAGGCAAATCCTGCTGTTGTCAATAAGCTTCTTATGGAGCTGTTATAATAGATATTAAGAAAATGGATCCGGCAGGTCTTTTGATCTGTCGGTCCTTTTTTTTCAAAAGCGCCTCAGCTTGCTTGCACGCATTTATTCAGTAGTGTATAATAGTTAAATGGCTGATAAAGCAGCTAAATGATACAAAGGCGGTAATTCACCTATGAATAATGATGATTTCAAGGAAGTACCTGACGATATTCAGGATAATAATGAAGAAACTACAAATAACATAGATAATACAAACGATAACAAGTCAAACGACTACGAGGATGTCTGCTACATCTGCCGCAGACCGGAGAGCGTGGCAGGCAAGATGATACATATCCAGCCGAACCTGTGCATCTGCAACGATTGTATGCAAAAGACCTTTGACTCCATGAGCAACGGTAATTTTGGCAACCTCGGAAATCTGGGAAATATAAGCAATATGGATTTTGGCAATATGCCCAATATCAGCATGATAAATTTGTCAGATCTGACAGGAGGCATACCAAACAGCCAGAAGCTTAAGAAGAAAAAACCAAAGGAAGAGAAAAAGGTCGAGCCGATTCTTGACATTCACTCAATTCCTGCACCGCATAGGATCAAGGCGAGTCTTGATGATTATGTGGTAGGTCAGGAGCATGCAAAGAAGGTTATGTCGGTTGCAGTATATAACCATTACAAGCGTGTCATGGCTGACAATAAGCATAAGGCGCAGGAAGAGAATACCACTGCAAAGCAGGCTTCAAATAAATATGATGGTGTGGAGATTGAGAAATCAAATATGCTCATGATCGGACCTACAGGTTCAGGAAAGACATATCTCGTAAAGACTCTTGCAAAGCTTTTAGATGTGCCACTTGCCATAACAGATGCCACATCACTTACTGAGGCCGGATATATCGGTGACGATATCGAAAGTGTGGTAAGTAAGCTTCTTGCGGCTGCAGATAATGACGTGGAGAGAGCTGAGCACGGTATCATTTTTATAGATGAGATAGACAAGCTTGCAAAGAAGAGAAATGCCAACCAGCGTGATGTGAGCGGAGAGTCAGTGCAGCAGGGTATGCTTAAGCTTTTAGAGGGATCAGAGGTTGAGGTGCCGGTTGGTGCCAGCAGCAAGAATGCCATGGTTCCGATGACCACAGTTGACACGAGAAATATTCTCTTTATATGCGGAGGCGCTTTCCCGGGACTTGAGGATATCATAAAGGAGCGCCTGAACAAGGAGGCTTCTATAGGCTTCAAGGCTGATTTAAAGGACAAGTATGATGGCGATGAGAACCTGCTCATGCAGGCCACTGTTGATGATATCCGTAAATTCGGAATGATTCCTGAGTTTATCGGACGACTTCCAATCATGTTCTCACTTGAGGCACTCACCGAGGATATGCTTGTAAAGATATTGAAGGAGCCAAAGAATGCCATTATCAAGCAGTATCAGAAGCTCCTTGAGATGGATGAGGTAAGGCTTGAGTTCGACGATGATGCACTCTATGCCATCGCCAAGATGGCAAAGGAGAAGAAGGTCGGAGCCAGAGCTCTTCGTGCGATTATAGAGGATTTCATGCTCGATATCATGTATGAGATACCAAAGGATGACAATATCGGCACGGTTACAATCACTAAGGACTATGTGGAGAAGAAGGGCGGCCCGCTCATTCAGATGAGAGGTACACCTGAGCTTGCAGACAGTAAACACGTTTAATTGTTAAATGATTATGAAATTGTGAATTGGCTGTAAATGATGCAACCAGGCTATGCGTAATGAATCTATGTGTAGTCTGTAATGATTTATAAACGTTCATATATCAAGAGGAATTGGAAAAATGAAAATTATCCACTGTGCAGACCTGCATCTGGATTCGAAGATGACCTCGAATCTGTCAAAGGAGCAGGCAAAAGAGAGAAAAATGGAAATACTGCGTACATATTCAAGGATGATAGAGTACGCCAAAAATAACAATGTAAAGGCGATTATCATAGCAGGCGATTTATTTGACACGAGAAATGTGTCAGCGACTGCCAGAAATCTGGTAAAGGATTCGATTACGTCAAATCAGGATATCGATTTCTATTATCTTAAGGGTAATCACGACTCGGACAATTTCATATCGAAGCTCGATGAAATCCCTGACAACCTTAAGCTTTTTTCTAATCAGTGGACCTCATACAGCTATGGAAATATCACAATAACAGGTCTTGAGATAGACAAGTCTAACCAGGCTGCCATGTACAATTCTCTTGTGCTCGACAATGACAATTACAACGTTGTCACTCTCCACGGACAGCTCGGTGATGAGATTTCCACAAGCGACCTTAAGAATAAGGGCATTGATTATCTCGCACTCGGTCATGTGCATGAGTATCAGAGTGGACAGCTTGACAACCGTGGCATGTACTGCTACAGCGGCTGCTTAGAGGGAAGAGGCTTTGATGAGTGTGGACAAAAGGGCTTTGTGGTGCTTGATATAGATGATGAGAAGCTCACGGCAGGCTTTAGCTTTGTACCGTTTGCGTACAGGAGCCTCTACACGCTGTATGTGGATGTGACAGGAGCCATGACCACACAGGATGTGGCTGTGAAGATGGAAAAGGCCATTTCGGACAGTGAATATTCATCGAGAAGCATGGTAAAGTTCGTGCTTGTAGGTGAGGTGGACGTGGATTGTGAGATAAACACAGACTTCCTCAAGGATATGTTCGAGGAATATTTCTATTATGAAAAGGTGTATGATGAGACAAGACTTCTCATCAATTACAGTGAATACGAAAAGGATGCATCACTTAAGGGTGAGTTCATACGGATGGTGCTTGGCTCAGATATGACCGAGGAGCAGAAGTCTGAGGTCATCAGGTGTGGTATATCGGCGCTTAGCGGGGAGGAGATTTAGAAATTGAAATTAATAGCTTGTCACATAAACAACTTCGGAAAGCTGTCCGATCTTAATATCAATTTCAATGATGGAGTCAATGTCATAAACCAGCCAAACGGCTGGGGAAAGAGTACACTTGCGGCTTTTTTGAAGGCTATGCTGTACGGCTTTGATACGAAAAAGGAGCCCGGCGCCTTTGAGAGGGAAAGAAAGCTCTATAAGCCATGGCAGGGCGGCACTTATGGTGGAGAGCTTGATTTTGAGGCCGATGGAGTGGAGTACAGACTTGTAAGGACCTTTGGCCTCACAGAAAAGCAGGATGATTTTCATTTGTACAGGCTTGCAACCATGGTTGAGTGTGATGATTTTTCACCACTGCTTGGAGAGGAGCTTTTTGACCTTGACCGCAGCTCGTTCAAGAGAACGATATACATAGCACAGGCAGACTGCATGTTTTCGTCATCAGACAACATCAGCGCAAAGCTTGGCAATATGGCGGAAAATACAAATGACATCAACAACTTCGAATCGGCGACAGCGGACATTAAGGACATGATGAACAAGATGTCACCAAACCGTATCACAGGCTCCATCAAAAAGCGTGTAAATACACTCACAGCCTTGGAACAGGAGCTTAAGAAGTATCAGGCTGCGGATGAGGCGGCAGCACAGCTTTCACAGAAAATAGATGAGAAAACTGCCCAGAAGAAGGAGCTTACCGGTATCAGAGCCGAGTACGGCAGGGCGCTTCAGGTGGCATCTGAGGACAGCAGAAAGCAGGCACTTCGTGAAAACTACGAGCAGCTTTGTGCCGTTGCAAAGGAGAAAGAGAGCATTTACAATGCAGCAATGGCAGTCTTTGGAGACAAAGCTCCGGATGAGGCAGAGCTTTTGGAAAAGACAAAGCAGGCCGGAGAGCTAGAAAGCTTAAAGGCTGTAGAAGATAATCTGAGCTTTACGCCTGAGGAGGAGCAGTATTTAGATACACTTTCAGGTATGTTTAAGGATGGTGTGCCATCTGATGATGGTCTTGATGAGATGCAAAAGAAGATAGCAAACATCCAGAGCGTCAAGAATGAGTACAGTCACATGGAGCTCAAGCTCTCGCAGATGACCTCACTTGCAAAGATGGCAGATGATGAGGAGGAGCCGGAGGTGCCGGAGAAGACTAAGCTTGTACCTGCAGGTATTGTGCTTATGGTTATCGGTCTTTTGGCAGCGGCTGTTGCCACGGTATTCAGTTTGAATGAGAAGTACAATGTGAAGGAAATTATGTTTCTTGTGGTAGGCATAGCTGGAGTCGCTATGGCGCTTTGCGGTGTTGTCATGATGGCCTATGGAATCCGTCTGAACAACAAAAAGCAGAGAGCATACATCAGGCTTATGGCTGAGCGTGAGGAAAATATAAAGCAGAAGGAGATACCGATTCAGGAATTAAAGGAGCAGCTTGAGCAGATTCAAAGCGGTATTACATCAATGGAGCATGAGGTATCGCAGTTTTTTGACAGCTTTTCGATTGAAGCAGATGAATCGCAGTATCAGGAGAAGCTTTATGAGCTTCGCACAAAGGCTCATGACTACAGCCGTTTTAACGAGCAGATAGGAAAGCGCGCCAAGACAAAGGCTGACTATGAGAAGGCAAAGGCTTCGCTTGATGAGTATTTAAGTCTCTATGGATATGACAGTGCTGCAGAATATACACAGGCACTTTCACAGATGAAAAAGCAGCTCGCAGAGGCCGGCTTTGCAAAGGAAAATATGGACAGTGCTCTTCAGAAGAAAACGCAGTTTGAGAATGACAACGATATGGACAAGCTTCTTGCACCAAATGAGTGTCCGTATACACTTGATGAGCTCAATGAGATGATTTCAAAGGTTGAGGGCAGCCTCGATGAAATCAGGGCATCTTTAGTGCAGTACGGCAGACAGATGGATGATCTGCAGGAGCAGCTTGATATGAGGGATGAAAAGGAGCAGGAGTATCGCAACTGTAAGCAGATACAGGCTGAGGAAAAGCATAAGTACGAGATACTTGGGCTTACATCAGACTATCTGACCAGGGCAAGGGAGCAGTTTACTGCCAGATACATGGCGCCTATTTCCAATGGCTTCCAGAAGTACTTCGGTATCCTGACAGAAAATACAGACAGAGACTGGCAGGTGGATGCCAATATTTCAATAAGGATGAAGGAGCAGGGGCAGCTTCGCGATGTGAGAACCATGTCGGCAGGCTACAAGGACCTGATAGGCATATGTATGCGTTTTGCGCTTGTGGATGCGATGTATCCGGGCGAGAAGCCGTTCCTCATACTTGACGATCCGTTTGTGAATCTTGATGATGAGAAGCTTGCTCGAGGCAGAAGGCTGCTTGCGGTGCTTTCGCAGGATTACCAGGTGATTTATTTTACATGTCATGGAAGCCGCGAGTAAATTTTGGTCTAAGCTTTGTTTATATTAGATAAATATGGTAGCATATTTTTATTTATAGAATATAATTATATGAGGGTCAAAATATCTTTTGACCCTCATATCTAAATATTATATCATATGAGGTAAAATATGCAGTTCATAGTATCAAAAAAGGAGTTCATTCCACCGGTAATAGCTCCTGATATCATAGAGACATTGGGCGATGATTACGAGATATGGACATATGAGGATTACGAAAGACTCCCACCACTTTTGGTGGGAGTTTATTCGTATTCGGCTATTCCAAAGTGTCTTGCTCCTTTATCCACGCAGGGACTTGTAAAGAGCGGTGTGTTCAGGCTTCAAAGGGAGTTTGTTCCGGGACTATACGGAAATGGTGTGTATGTGGTGGTAATTGACACAGGTGTGAATTATGCGCAGGAGGCTTTTATGACACCTGAGGGTAAGACGAAGATTGCAGTGCTGTGGGATCAGAATACGGATACGGTTTATTCTGAGGATGAGATAAATGCTGCTATTTTATCGGAAAATCCATATGAGAGCATACCGGGCGATGAGGATGGGCATGGTACGTTTGTGGCGAGCGTGATATGTGGCAATGACAGACCGCAGGATGATTTTGCAGGGGTGGCACCACAGGCTAAGCTTATTGTCGTAAAGCTGAAAAGGGCACCTCAAAAGCTGTATGATTTCTACTTTATTCCGGATCGTAAAATAGTGTACTCGGAGGTTGATGTGATGAGAGCAGTGCATTTTGCAGATGAGTTTGCAGGTCAAAAGGGAGCACCGGCTGTCTTTTGCATGGCGCTTGGCTGCAATAACGGAAGCCACACGGGAGCTGAGGATCTTTCAGAGTATCTGGACTATATCACGGCAAAAAGAGGCAGGGCTGTGGTTACGGCAGCGGGCAATGAGGCGAACAGCAGGCATCATTATAAAGGGCGCATAACAGATACAGTCGATGATATTGAGATAAATGTTGAGCAGGATATGGATGGCTTTTATCTGGAATGCTGGGCACTTTCACCTGAGCTATTTACGCTTTCTGTCATATCACCGAGTGGTCAGTCGAATCCGGCAGGGGTACCAATGCGAATAGACAGCGGTGAATACTCATTTCTGCTTGAAGGAACACAGGTGACTATTGACTACAGGCAGACCGGCAGACAGACGAGGGATTTGCTTATATTTATCCGCTTTGAAAAGGTGGTGAAGGGAGTGTGGACCATCAGGGTATTTCCACTTAGTACTATTGGAGGTGTTTTTAATATGTGGCTCCCGATGACAGGACTTCTTGATGCTGATGTGAGCTTTATTGTCTCGGAGCCTGATACCACGCTGACCATGCCTTCGGATGCTAAGCTTGTGATAACGGCGGGAGGCTATAATTCCCTAAATGATGCAATACTTTTAGAGTCGGGAAGGGGCTTTGACGCAGACGGTGGAATAAAGCCGGATCTCGTAGCACCGGCTGTGGATATCACAGGGGCAAATCTAAGAGGAATGTATATAGCACTAAGTGGCACATCGGCGGCTGCTGCAATCACTGCAGCGGTGGCGGCTCTCATCATGGAGTGGATGATAGTGAGAGGCAATGTTTTGCTCGCAAACGGAGTGGATATAAAAAATGTCATGGTAAGAAACTGCCGCAGAAAAGAAAAAACCGACTACCCAAATAAAATTTTTGGCTACGGATTCATGAATGGGTTTGCCAATTTCTAAGAAAACGGATATAATATATTCTAAAAGGTAAAAAGGAAGGGTGAATGGATGACAAAAAGCAATAATTTATTAGCGGATTACGCTGCAAAAAAACAGGATATCTGTATTAAAAATGACACAATTTCAGATAGTCTTTTCAGGGAATATGGTGTCAACAGAGGACTTAGGGATGTAAACGGAAAGGGAGTTCTGACAGGTCTTACGAATATTTCGGAGATTGTTTCATTTAAGACGGGCGAGGATGGCAGCAGCGTGCCATGTGACGGACAATTGTGGTACAGGGGCTACAATGTAAAGACACTTACAAACAACTTAAGGCCCGGTGAGTTTGGTTTTGAAAAAATTGCTTATCTGCTGCTTTTCGGGCAGCTGCCATCTGAGAGTGAATTGGCTGAGTTTACAGAGGTTTTAGGAAGAAGCAGAACCCTTCCTACCAATTTTACGAGGGATGTCATCATGAAGGCTCCGTCAAAGGATATCATGAATTCCATGACGAGAAGTATACTGACACTGGCTTCATATGATCCTCTTGTAGCAAAGGCGGGCATCGACAACAATATCAGACAGTGCTTATCACTTGTTGCAATATTCCCGATGCTTGCAGTTTACGGTTATCATGCGTATAATCATTATGAAAATGATCAGAGCATGTATATTCACAGGCCGGATCCAAAGCTTTCGACAGCTGAAAACTTCCTTAGGATGCTCAGAGCTGACAATCAATATACAGAGCTTGAAGCAAGGGTGCTTGATATGGCACTTATTCTTCATATGGAGCACGGCGGTGGAAACAACTCTACATTTACCACACGTGTGGTTACATCGGCAGGTACAGATACATACTCTGCTATCGCGGCAGCCATGTCATCCCTTAAGGGACCAAAGCACGGCGGTGCCAATATCAAGGTGATGGAGATGATGCGGGACATCCGTTCGCATGTGAAGCACTGGGATGATGAGGATGAGGTGAGAGCATACCTCAGAAAAATGATGGATGGTGAGGTGTTTGACCACAAGGGACTCATCTATGGAATGGGACATGCGGTGTATTCACTTTCTGACCCGAGGGAGCGTATATTCAGAGGCTATGTGGAGAAGCTTTCGGTGGCAAAGAATAGAGATAATGAGATGAATCTCTATAATACAATAGAGAAGGTGGCTCCTGAGATTATCGCTGAAAAGCGCCATATCTTTAAGGGTGTTTCTCCGAATGTCGATTTCTACAGCGGCTTTGTTTATGAGATGCTTGGTATTCCTATGGAGCTTTACACACCTCTTTTTGCCATTGCGCGAATCGTTGGCTGGAGTGCCCACAGGCTTGAGGAGATTGTCGGCATGAACAAGATTATCCGTCCGGCTTACAAGAGCGTCATGAAAGAGATAGAGTAACGAGAGGATGTTACAGTCTATCGTTCATATATCAATAATACGATATGTTGGGGATTGGACATATTAAAAGAATCGAGGTATTATACAAATGAGTTTTACAAAGGTAAAAAAGGGCGTCTGTGCAGCAAAGGGCTTTGTTGCAAACGGATTAAACTGTGGATTAAACAGTGACAAAAACAAAAATGACCTGGCTTTAGTTTATTCAGAAACACAGTGTCAGGCAGCGGCTGTTTACACAACAAACAAGGTGAAGGGCGCTCCTATTCAGGTGACAAAGGCACACCTTGAGGCATCAGGACATACGGCAAAGGCTGTTATTGCCAACAGCAAAAACGCCAACACCTGCAATGCTGACGGAGTAGAGAAGGCCCAGAGAATGTGCGAACTTGCAGCAGCAGAGCTTTCGATTGATCCAAACGAGGTTATCGTGGCATCTACAGGAGTTATTGGCCAGGTGCTTCCTATTGAGCCTATCGAGAGCCATATAAAGGAGCTTGCAAAGGGACTTTCGGCAGACGGCAACGACAAGGCTGTAAACGCTATAATGACTACAGATACCGTTCCAAAGCAGTATGCAGTAAAGTTCATGCTTGGAGACTGTGAGTGTACAGTAGGCGGTATGGCAAAGGGAAGCGGCATGATTCACCCGAACATGGCTACTACCTTAAACTTTATCACATCAGATGTTGCCATCTCATCGGAGCTCATCCAGAAGGCCCTGAGCGAGATTGTAAAGGTTACCTACAACTGCTTAAGCATTGACGGCGATACTTCTACCAATGATATGGTAAGCATCATGGCAAACGGCCTTGCAGGAAACACACCTATTACTACAGAGAATGATGATTATCAGACCTTTAAGGATGCACTGTACGAGGTGCTTTCAAATCTTACAAGAATGCTTGCAAAGGATGGAGAGGGTGCTTCAAAGCTTTTAGAGTGCACATGCGCAGGTGCGCCTGATCTTGATACAGCAATTATTGTGGCAAAGAGCGTTATCCGTTCACCACTTTTAAAGTGTGCTATGTTTGGCGAGGATGCCAACTGGGGACGAATCCTTTGTGCTATAGGCTATGCGGAGGCTGATTTTGATATAGACAAGGTGGAGCTTCACCTGCGCTCAACAGCAGGAAGCATCAAGGTGTGCGAGAATGGTGCCGGAGTTGACTTCTCAGAGGAGGAGGCAGCAAAGATACTGCATGAGGACGAGATTTACATCGACATAGATTTACACCAGGGAGATGTGTCAGCCAAGGCATGGGGCTGTGATCTTACATATGATTATGTAAAAATTAACGGAGATTACAGATCTTAATCTTGACAAGTAATATTGATTAATGATATTATTTTTTTAGAGTAATTAATTAAAAAAGTAAAGCGAACGAGGGCGTTCAGATATTAGGTTATCTGCGCCCTCTTTTTTGTTGGAAAAATCACATTTACAAAAGAGAGGTTAGGAGGCGGTACATTGACTAAGAATGCATTGGATATGATTGATGAGAAAATAGTAGAGCTGCTACAGGAAAATGCACGTATAGCGATAAAGGAGATAGCGGCACAGGTGTTTTTGTCATCACCGGCTGTAACAGCCAGAATAGAGAGATTGGAGAGCAAGGGAATCATAAAGGGCTATCATGCCGCTGTTGATTCGGTTAATCTGGGCTATAAGATAAAGGCTTTTGTCAATCTGGACCTAGAGCCTATACAAAAGGAAGAGTTTTATCCGTTTATTGAGAGTGTGGAGAATGTCATAGAGTGCAATTGTGTGACAGGAGAGTATTCTATGCTTATAGAGGTGGAGTTTTTGAATACGGAGGAGCTTGATGACTTTATCAACACTCTGCAGAAATTCGGCAAGACAAGTACACAGATAGTTTTTTCCACTCCTGTTGAGCACAGAGGCCTGCCTGTACATTCAGGTTTTGATGCATAAGATGATATGAGAGTCAAAAGATATTTTGCATGATTGAATGAAGTGTGCTAAAATAGTTTGCAAAAATACTGACTGTTAAACATGATTGTGGATGCTTTGAATGGTCAGATATATTGATTACGGCAGGAGGATAATATGAGTAAGAAATTAGGCTTCATAGGTTGTGGAAACATGGGAAAGGCAATGATACACGGAGTGCTGGCATCAGGCAAGGCACAGGCAGGCGATATTCTTGCATCTGCAAAGACCGAAAGCTCCAGAGAAAAGAATGCTGCAGAGCTTGGGATCAGGCTGACAGCGGACAATAAGAGCGTAGCAGAGTTTGCAGATATTCTGTTTTTAGCAGTAAAGCCACAGTACTATGAGGAGGTTATAGCAGAGATAAAGGACACTGTTAGTGACGATGAAATCATTGTTTCGATTGCACCGGGCAAGTCACTTTCGTGGTTTGACGAGATGTTTGGAAAGAGCTTAAAGGTTATACGTACCATGCCAAATACACCTGCCATGGTTGGTGAGGGCATGATGGGAGTCTGTGCAAATGAAAGAGTATCGCAGGCGGAGCTTGATACAGTGCTTGATTTGTGCTCGGGCTTTTCAAAGGCTGAGATGATAGACGAGAAGCTTATGGATGTAGTGACAGCAGTCAGCGGAAGCTCACCGGCATATGTATTTATGTTTATCGAGGCTATGGCAGATGCAGCTGTAGCAGGCGGCATGCCAAGGAGCCAGGCATATACATTTGCAGCCCAGGCAGTGCTTGGAAGCGCAAAAATGGTTCTCGAGACAGGAAAGCATCCGGGAGAGCTCAAGGATATGGTGTGCTCACCTGCCGGAACCACTATCCAGGCTGTGCGTGTGCTTGAGGAAAAGGGCATGAGAAGCAGTGTTTTTGAAGCTATGATGAAATGCCTTGATATCTCCCGCAAAATGTAGTAGAATTATTGCATTGAGTTAAAGGAGAAAAGCAATGAGTCAGGCAAAGGTTGATAAATATAAGAATGAAAAGGCAAATCGTAAAAAGACAAATGCCAGAAATAAAGTAAAGCGTGTTATAGCACGAATTGTTGCAGCTGCGGCTGTAGTCGCATTGGTAGGCTGGGGCGGTTACTCAGGATATCAGTATTATGAGAAGAGTCGTCCGGTGAACTGCTATTATGCAGACATCAGCGCAGTCAGTGATTATCTTAAGGGATTATCAACAGACAGTGAGCAGTAGATTATATTTTTGATACATAATATATATTTTACGATTTATATGATTAAGCTAGAATACCTCGCAGGTTACTGCGAGGTATTTTCGGTATTTGAAGAATCCCCGGGCTCTTTTTGTGATTCAGATACAGTCCTTGCATTTTCTTCGGTATTTGAGTTATCAGATTTTTTGGCTTTAGAAAGCGTGTTATCAATGGCATTGAGCAGCACCTTGGAGGTGTACTGACTGGTATTGGCGTAGGAAATATTGTCGGTAGACTGGTTTTGCACAATCTGTGAAACGAGCTCGTTCATCGCAGGCTCAACAAGCGGGTACATTGTTTCCACCGAATCAGTCATGTTTTCAAGGCTTATGGAGTTAATGTTATTGCTGTCTACCGCCACAGACACATCGATAGCCGCCCCACCCAGCGCTACAGAAGTATTGTACACACCCGGTGTATACATGCCGGTTTCTTCCACCTTGGGCTTTGGTTCATCACCTGAAAAATAATATGTAGCAGCGAAAATTATCAGAAGAAGCAGTATGCCAAGGAGCACTCCGGTCAGAATGACATGCTTCATTTTTACAACAACGATTTTTGTTTTTGCACTCATATGCGCCTCCTGTGGTTGTTTTATATATAATATGTGTGGGGACGCGGAAATATGACAGATATTCCTGCCTATAACGAAAAAGAGATATCCATGAAGGATATCTCTTTTATGTTATAAGAGCGATAGACGGGCGCAAGACGTCCGGGGGACGTCTGTTCTGCGCCGACCGTTTCACGGCTTCCGGTGGATGCCGGTTTTGAAACGACCGAAACGGAGTGTAGACGTGGAACGGAGACAAGAAGCCGCACCGCGGGTGAGTGGCTCCGCTACACTCCTATAACGAAAAAGAGATATCCATGAAGGATATCTCTTTTCGTTATAAGAGCGATAGACGGGGCTCGAACCCGCGGTCTCGACCTTGGCAAGGTCGCGCGTTACCAACTACGCCACTATCGCATTTGTTATGTTTGTGAGCTCTCTTGTGTCGAGCACGTGTTATATAATACACGATAGTGGAGAATCTGTCAACTGTTATTTTGAAAATTTTTTAAAAAATTTTTAGGGATAATACTGTTTACATTCATTTACAATATTTTACATAATTCTGGTAGTTTGCATGCATGGTCTTATGTACAATCAATATATAGGAGCTTATCACAGGAGCCTATACAATAATTAGTATATAACAATAATGATTAGAAGGAGTTGTGAGTGAATGACCAAAACCTATGTGATTGATACCAATGTGCTGATACAGGCACCATATGCACTCGAATGCTTTGAGGACAACAATCTGGTGCTTCCGCTGGTGGTGCTAGAGGAGCTTGATGGACTTAAAAAGGCAGACGGTGAAAAGGGCGCAAACGCAAGAATTGCAGTACGCGCATTGGAATGCTACAGGCAGAATGGCAATCTACTGGAAGGAGTGAAGCTTAAAAGCGGAGGTTCTTTGCGAATAGAAAAGAATTTCATAAATATAGAGCTTCCACCTGATCTGCCGGATGACAAGCCTGATAACAGAATACTTAAGGTGTGCAAGGGACTTACGGAGGCTGATACGAAGAGTCAGGTTATTCTTGTGTCAAAGGATATAGTGCTTAGACTAAAGGCTCAGATTATGGGAATAAGGGCAGAGGACTTTGAGAATGAGCAGATTACCGATGAGGATGCAAAATATACAGGCAGGACAGAGGTATTTATCCCGGATGAAAAGGTAAAGGATTTTAAAAAGAAGGGGATTTCGGTGGATGAAGCTTATCTGAGTGATGAAGATGGAAATTGTTTCACACCGGTATTTCATGAAAACGAGTTTGTGGTGATAAAGCCGGATCAACATGTGAAAAAGACACTTCTGGGACGTGTGTGTGGTAAAAAAATAGTTCCTCTTGTATACAAAAAGAGCAAGCCCTACGGTATTTCACCTAGAAATGTGGGACAGTATTTCATGCAAGAGGCACTTATGACTGATGCAAAAAGTGCTCCGCTTGTCATAATAAAGGGAATGGCTGGCACGGCAAAGACTTTTTATTCGCTGGCAGTAGGAATGGAAAAGGTGTATAACAATCCGACAAAGGAGTACCGCCGTGTAATAGTCTGCAGACCTAATGCGCAGTTTGATGACGATATAGGATTTCTGCCTGGGGATGAGAAGGAGAAAATTGCCCCGCTCATGAGGCCGGTTATAGATAATCTGGAGCAGATTCTGGATTCTGATGATGAGAGGCGATATGATGACGAGGAGGAGCTGAGTGATAAGATTGCGGAGGTTTTTGAGCGTGGAATAATTCAGACGGAGGCTTTAAATTTCATCCGCGGCCGCTCAATAGCACAGACCTATCTTATAATAGATGAAGCTCAGAACATGACACCAAATCAGGTGAAGGGAATCATAACAAGAGCCGGTCAGGGCACAAAGATTATTCTGCTTGGTGATCCAAACCAGATTGATAAACCATTTCTAGATGAAAGGACAAATGGTCTAAGCTTTGCGGCAAAGCATATGATAGACAGTCCGCTTTGCTGGCAGATTACACTCTCGGCAGAAGAATGTGAGCGCTCGGTGCTTGCGATGGATGCTGTGAAGCGTCTGTAAAATATTTGATTTTAAAATTATTACAAAAAAATAAAAATAATGGTTGACAGATACGCCACTATCATGTATTATATAACACGTGCCAAGCACAAGAGAGCACACAACTTAATACATGCGATAGTGGCGTAGTTGGTAACGCGCGACCTTGCCAAGGTCGAGACCGCGGGTTCGAGCCCCGTCTATCGCTTTTATAACGAAAGAGAGATATCCTTTATGGATATCTCTCTTTCGTTATAAGAGTGAAGTGGAGCCTTTTGTTTAGATGTGTTTACAAGTGATAAACTTTATCAATAAGTCCGGAAAGGCGCATGGCAGGGGGATTTGCGGACATGGATTAGCTAGAACTGTATGAGATTAGGCTTGAATAACAGTATTTCCGGGAAATATAATGTTTCTTGTAAGTAAACTTTAACCAGAATTTTTGTAAATATACAGGAGGAAAACATTATGTCATTTAATTGGAAAGCTTCAGGTTTATTCGCAGCAGGTGTTGCTTTTGGTACAGCAGGTATCAAGATTTTATCAAGCAAGGATGCTAAGCGTGCTTATACACAGTGTACAGCAGCAGCGCTTCGTGCTAAGGATTGTGTAATGAAGACTGTTAATACTGTTCAGGAGAATGCAGAGGATATTCTTGCTGAGGCTAAGAGTATCAACGAGGAGCGTGAGGCTAAGGCAGAGGCTGCTAAAGTTGCCGATGCAGCTGAGGATGTCTGCGAGTGTGCTGAGGCTGATGAGCAGGAAGCAGAGCAGGCTGAGGTTACAGCAGAGACTGCTGAGGCATAGAAGATAAGAGGCGGTCATATGAAATTTACGATTAAGCATGAGTCAAGAGGCCGTATGCGTGTTCATATGGAGCAGTACCGCATGACATATGAGCAGGCAGACACTCTGCTTTATGTGATTCACAATCACAGGAATGTTACCTTTGTAAAGGTTTATGACAGGACTGCTGATGCTGTGATTGAGTATGTAGGAGACAGAGAGCAGATTATAGAGCTGCTACGCCACTTTCATTATGAGAGCGCCAATGTGCCACAGACTGTTATCAAGACATCAGGAAGAGAGCTTAATAATTCATATCAGGAAAAGCTTATCGGAAGTGTTGTCTGGCATTACAGTAAAAAGCTCCTGCTGCCTTTGCCAATCAGGATAGCGCTTACTATTGGACGATCTGTAAAGTATATTGGAATTGGGCTTAAGTGTCTGCTGCAGAGAAAAATTGAGGTGCCGGTGCTTGATGCGACTGCCATCACGGTTTCTCTTATTACTAAGGATTTTTCTACCGCAAGCTCTATTATGTTTCTGCTTGGAATAGGTGAGCTCTTGGAGGAATGGACGCACAAGAAGTCTGTTGATGATTTAGCCAGAAGCATGTCACTTAATGTGAGCAAGGTATGGCTCAAGACACCTGAGAATCAGGAGATACTCGTTGAGTCTTCAAAGATTGAAAAGGGCGACAAGGTTGTTGTCCACATGGGAAATGTCATACCGTTCGACGGAGAGGTCTTAGATGGCGATGCGATGGTCAATCAGGCTTCCCTGACAGGTGAGTCGGTTCCGGTTCAAAGAACTGTCGGCAATACGGTGTTTGCAGGCACTGTTGTCGAGGAGGGCGAGATTACTATCAGAGTCAAGGAGGTTGAAGGAAATAACCGTTTTGACCAGATTGTTACTATGATAGAGGAGTCCGAAAAGCTTAAATCAGAGCTGGAGGGAAAGGCTGAGCACTATGCTGATAAGCTTGTGCCGTGGACGCTTGGAGCTACAGGGCTTACATATCTTCTGACAAGAAATGTGACAAAGGCTATGTCAATTCTCATGGTTGATTTCTGCTGTGCACTCAAGCTTGCTATGCCAATCTCAGTGCTTTCTGCTATCAGAGAGGCAAGCCTTTATAATGTAACAGTAAAGGGAGGCAAGTTCCTTGAGGCTGTTGCGGAGGCTGATACCATCGTCTTTGACAAGACCGGTACACTCACAAAGGCACATCCGACTGTGGTTGATGTGGTGAACTTCAATGATGAGTATTCATCTGATGACATGCTTCGTGTAGCAGCCTGTCTGGAGGAGCATTTCCCTCATTCCATGGCAAAGGCAGTGGTAGACGCTGCATCTAAGAAGGGGCTTTCCCACGAGGAAATGCATACAAAGGTGGAGTATATTGTGGCTCATGGAATTGCAACCTCCATCAATGGAAAACGTACTGTTATTGGAAGCTATCATTTCGTCTTTGAGGATGAAAAATGTGTTGTTCCTGAAGGAAAGGAGCCACTGTTTGAGTCGCTTCCGCTGTATTATTCGCACCTGTATCTGGCTATTGAGGGTAAGCTTTCGGCAGTTATCTGTATTGAGGATCCTCTGCGTGATGAGGCTGCGGCGGTTGTTACTTCATTAAAGAAGGCGGGCATATCAAAGGTTGTCATGATGACAGGCGACAGTGAGCGTACAGCTTCTGTCATTGCGAAAAAAGTAGGTGTAGATGAATATTACGCCGAGGTTTTACCTGAGGACAAGGCTGCCTTTGTGGAGAGAGAAAAGGCTAAGGGCAGAAAGGTCATTATGATTGGTGACGGCATAAATGATTCACCGGCTCTTTCAGCGGCAAATGTCGGTATTGCAATCAGTGACGGCGCTGAAATTGCACGCGAGATTGCTGATATTACGGTGGGTTCTGACGATCTCTACCAGATTGTAACTCTTAAATATATAAGTAATGCTCTTATGAAACGTATAAAGAGCAACTATCGAAAGATTGTTGGTTTTAACTCAGGGCTCATTGCTCTTGGTGTGGCAGGTGTGCTTCCGCCGACTACGACAGCACTTTTGCACAATGGATCGACAATTCTTATCAGTGTGAACAGTATGAAGAATCTGCTTGAGTAGATTTAGCTATTTCACTGTTTATGGATGTAGTAAGGGGCGCTGCCGCGGGTACCGCGGTGGCGTCCCTTACGTTGTGGTGGAAATAATGTAGGAATTGTGATAAACTAACTGATAAGTAGTGCAGATTATTTTTATATGAGGTTAGGTTAGTGAAGGTTGAAGAGGTTATAAGCAGGGGTGCAGACAGTATGGACGCAAAATTTGAGAGACGTTTTAAATCTTTTTGTAATTCACTAGATGCGTTAGCTGAGGCCAGGCAGAGAGACCTTACCGATTCGTTTGTTTTGAGTGGGACAGGTGCTAAATTTAGCATTACTTTTGATTTATCGTGGAAGGTAATGAAAGATATTCTGGTACAGTATTATTCGATAACCGGGTTTGTTACAGAATCCCCGCGAGAGGTGTTACGTGAATCCTTCAAGGCAAAGCTGATTTCTGATGATGCGTGGATGGATATGCTTAAGGTTAGAAATGAACTTGCACATGACTATGATTGCGAGATTATAAGGACACATTGTAATACAATTGTTGAAAAATATATTGATTTGTTTTATGATTTTAAGAATACAATAAATGACTTATTGAGACTTGGATAAGGCTTGCAGCTGTGTGAAATTTTTAAGAGTTAAAGAAATAAAATGACAGATTTAAAGATTACAAAGGATAACAATAATATATGTGTATATGAGAGGCTTAATGATGATTGCATTAGGCTTCTTCATATGTATGGGAAAAATCCGGTGTGTATGGTGCCGGATATGCTTGACGGCATGAGAGTGACGGAGCTTGCGGAGTATTGCTTTTCTTTCAAGAGTATGCCTGAAAAATTGAAAACAGAGCTTGGGATTGATGATATTCTGCGTCCTGATATGACGGAGCTGTGTGATGATTATATCGAGAGGGTCATATTGCCGGACGGAATGCAAAAGATTGGCAGGCTGTGCTTTTACAATTGTTCAAGGCTGTCTGTGCTTGATCTGCCATCCGACATATGTGATGTGGATGGTGACGCTTTCATGAACTGCACAAAACTTTATATGCTTGTGATGAGAGGCTCACCGAAGGATAAGTCGTGTCTTAAGCAGATTCTTTCACAGATAAGCACTATTGTGAGGGTTAGATGGGCTGACAGCGATGGAAATGCGATTGCGCAGGCATGTTTTTTCGAGTACGACCAGACATATGATGAGATTGGTCCTGCTCATATTTTTAAGCTGAACATGAACGGAGAAGGCTTTCGCGCCAGACAGGCTTTTATGGACCGCGTGTTTGTGTGGAAGCAGTATGATGAAATATTTTCAGAGGCGATTGCGCAGGAGAGTGAGGATGACCTTTTAGATATGGCTTTTTACAGGCTTATTTATGCGTATGAGCTTTCAAAAGAAGCTAGGCAGCAGTTTTTGGAGTATATTGTCAATCATAAAAAAAGGCTGTCTGAGCTTATCATAAGAAAAAGGGATTCGGGTTTGCTGCAGAGTTTTCTGGAGCTTAAAGACGGTGAGGAGAGTTTTATCGCAGATGTCCTGGCTGTTACTGATATGCTTGCACTTGCAGCACAGGATGAATGGAGTGAGGGCAGTGTGATTTTGCATAGATTTAAGAAGGAAAATCTGTCGGTATTCAGGAAGAGGCGGTTTGAATTTTAAATTTAAGTGTAAATGCAAAGGCTATGTTATTACTAAAAATTATTTGACTTTTTTCAAAAATAAAAATATAATAGCCTATAAACGAGTAGCAGACTAGCGTAAATCCAGTTTAGCTGCTCGTTTTTTTGTGCACCTGCTGTCGCACATCATTAAAATATATAGTGCATTATAAAGTGTGTAGCTTATCAGCGTAAGTCCAGCTTATGAGATAAGAGCGCACTTTTTTTATGCAGAAAAGGAGGAATAAGTTAAGATGGCAGAAAGTAACAAGATGAAGGAGATGCCGGTAAATAAGCTCATGGTACAGATGGGAATACCGATGATTTTATCTATGGCATTGCAGGCAGTTTACAATATTGTAGACAGCGCCTTTGTAGGAAATATGAGGTCAGGAAGTGAGGCAGCACTTAATGCGCTGACACTGGTATTTCCGGTTCAGATGCTTATGGTAGCAGTTGGAATTGGAACAGGAGTGGGAACCAATGCACTTCTTGCAAGAACACTTGGTCAGGGAAATAGTAAAAAAGCTGCAAAGGTTGCAGGAAACAGTTTATTTCTTGGTGCAATAATTTATATAGTATGCCTGTTGTTTGGAATTTTTGGAGTTAAAGCTTATATTTCATCACAGACCGTTGATCCTCAGGTTATTTCAATGGGAACAAATTACTTGAGAATATGCTGTGTGATTTCATTTGGAATTATTTTCTTTTCACTATTTGAAAAGCTGCTGCAGGCAACCGGACGTTCTCTTTATTCTACAATTGGTCAGGTAGTTGGAGCAGTGGTAAATATTATTCTTGACCCTATTATGATTTATGGTATTGGACCGGTTCCGGAAATGGGAGTTAAGGGCGCCGCATATGCAACTGTTATCGGTCAGGTTGTGTCTGCAATACTGCTGTTTGTGTTTCATATGAAGCTGAACAGGGAATTTGAGCATGATACAAAGTATATGAAGCCTGATGGAGGAATAATCAAGGAAATTTATGCAATTGGACTTCCGGCTATTATTGCACAGGCTCTGATGTCAATTATGGTTTATGTGATGAATCTTATTTTGAAATTTAGTCCTTCGGCACAGACTGCATATGGTTTGTTTTATAAGGTGCAGCAGTTTGTATTGTTCCTTGCATTCGGACTAAGGGATGCAATTACACCAATTATAGCTTTTTCATATGGAATGCACAGCAAAAAGAGAATTAAGGATGGCATCAGGTATGGATTGATTTATACGATTGTGCTTATGGTCATAGGAGTAGCGATTACAGAAATTTTCCCGGGAGAATTTGCTGCTTTGTTCAATGCAGGAGCATCAAGAGAATATTTTATCGGGGCAATGAGAATTATTTCCATCAGCTTTATTTTTGCCGGAATAAATGTGGCATATCAGGGTATTTACCAGGCGCTTGATGGTGGTATGGAATCGCTTGTGATTTCACTGCTCAGACAGCTTATAATTATATTACCTTTGGCAGGCATCTTCTCATTTTTTGTAAGAGGCGGACATATTGGAGTTTCGTTGATCTGGTGGGCATTTCCAATCACGGAGGTGACTGCTTGTATTGTAGGATATTTATTTTTAAAGAGAATCAATAAAAATAAAGTGGAAAACTTAAATTAAGGAGGCATAAGCCATGACAAAAAGAATCATTACGATAAGCAGAGAGTTTGGAAGTGGCGGACGTTTTATCGGAGAAGAAGTCGCAAAGGAACTTGGAATTAAATATTATGACAAGGAAATAATTGGACAGATTGCAAAAGAGTCAGGACTGGCACCGGAGTATATTAAGGAAAATGCTGAGCTGTCCCCAAAGAAAGGGATTTTTGCATATGCATTTACCGGTCGTGATATTACAGGAAAATCAGTAGAAGATATGGTATATGAGGCACAGAGAAAAGTGATTTTGGATTTGGCAGAAAAAGAGCCATGTGTGATTATTGGAAGAAATGCTGATTATATTTTGAAAGACAGAGATGATGTATTGAATGTGTATATCCATGGGGATATGCCGGAAAAAATACAGCGTATTTGTAAGCTGCATAATACTTCAGAAGCTGATGCAGTAAAAATGATAAATGACATAGATAAAAGGCGTATGACAAATTATAATTTTTATACGGATCAGAAATGGGGAAAAGCTGCTAATTATACGTTGTGCCTGAACAGCTCACAGCTCGGGTATGATAAATGTGAGAGTATAATTATTGAATGTGTATAGTGTAATAAATTGATAATCCCGGATAGCTTATGATTTTATCATGAACTATCCGGGATTACTTTTTAAGATGTTGTTTGTGAGTCACATTTTATTGAGAAAATAAGGTTACTATAGTATAATAAACTCTGAAAATATTGCAGCAGAATAATAGGGTTTATGAAATATATATATAATAAGACTCGCACCATTGGTGCGAGAAATGGATGAATGTATAGGGAAGGAGGCAGCTTCATGAAAAAACATATCCAGACAGATTCAGAGTGGCAGGAGGAAATGTCACAGAAAATAATAGATGAAATACAGTGCGAGCTGTATCTCGACATGCCTTTTATGAAGCTGGCGCTCTCGGCTCTTTCCCCAAAGGTGAACGAGCAGCTTTACTCCATGGCAACTGACGGCACATATATTTATTACAATCCCATCAGGCTGATTGATATATTTAAGAAAAATGGCATGTATCTGAACCGGGCTTATCTGCACAGTGTGCTGCACTGTCTGTTTTTTCACCTGTGGACTAAAGGTGAGAGGGATGAATTCCTGTGGAATACAGCATGTGATATAATGGTTGAGTACACGATTGATACAATGGAAAAGAAAAGCACAAAGCGTATCCTAAGCTATATAAGAAAAACCACGTATGAGAGGCTTAAAAAAGAGCATGTCGTGATTGCTCCGGGAGCCTTGTACGCATGGCTATATAAGCAGTATGCAGAAATAAAGGCTGAAGAAATCACTGATATAGATGATATTGCAAACACAAATGATAAAAATGAGCTTGCACTTCTGGCACGGGAATTTTACACAGATGACCACGCTTTGTGGCCGGAGGAGAAAAACGACAATGCTATGCCACTAAGCTCATCCGAGGCTCAAAAGCAGTGGCAGAAAATATTCAGACAGACACGCATGGAGAAAAAACATTCAAAGGACAGTGAATCTGAGGGCGAGCAGGTAATGATGAGGGAACTGTCCGCGAAAAGAAGCAGACGAAGCTACAAGGAGTTTCTGCGCAGGTTTGCAGTGCTTCGTGAGGAGGTGCACGCAGATTACGATTCCTTTGATATGGGATATTACGCGTATGGACTTTCGCTTTACGGCAATATGCCGCTCATTGAGCCGCTTGAAACGAGGGAGACATACAAGATAAGGGATTTTGTCATAGTACTTGATACGAGCTATTCTGTGAGTGGGGAGCTGGTGGAGCACTTTTTACAGGAGACCTTTACAATTCTCACGGAGTCGGACAGCTTTTTTGTCAGGAATAAAATACGCATCATACAGTGTGATGATAGCGTAAAGACGGACGAGGAAATTACAGATGAAAAGCAGATTAAGCCGCTTTTAAACAAGTTTACGCTCGTCGGAGGCGGAGGCACAGATTTCAGACCGGCATTTTCGTATGTGAGAGAACTTCTGGATAAGGGAGAGCTTAAGAACATGTGCGGACTTATATATTTTACTGATGGCAAGGGAATTTTCCCGGCAAAGTGTCCATCGTACAAGTGCGCATTTGTGTCGGTTGGTGCATATGAGGGTAATGAGGTGCCGCCATGGGCGATGCAGGTGGAGCTGGAGGAAACAATATGAATATAAAACAGGCAAAAAACGAAGTGAAAAATACAGTGAAAGCATACCTGTCAAAGGATGCACATGGAGAGTACGTGATACCGCAGATCAGGCAGAGACCGATGCTCTTAATAGGACCGCCCGGCGTAGGCAAGACACAGATTATGGAGCAGATTGCAAGAGAGTGCAAAATAGGTCTTGTGGCATATACCATCACGCATCACACGCGCCAGTCAGCGGTAGGACTGCCGTTTATAAAGGAGCGTGAGTATGACGGAAAGAACTATTCCGTTACGGAATACACGATGAGTGAGATTATAGCCAGTGTCTATGAAAGGATGGAAGCAACAGGGCTTAAGGAGGGCATACTGTTTATTGATGAGATAAACTGCGTGTCCGAGACACTTGCGCCTACGATGCTTCAGTTTTTGCAGTGCAAGACATTTGGTAATCAGGCTGTTCCCAAGGGCTGGGTGATTGTTGCGGCAGGAAATCCGCCTGAGTACAATAAATCAGTGCGAGATTTTGATATGGTTACGCTCGACCGTGTCAGATATATATCGATAGAAGCGGACTATCAGGTGTGGAAGGAATATGCCAGAGATGTGCATATCCATGATGCACTTTTAAGCTATCTTGAGCTTCACCCAAACAATTTTTACAGGGTGGAAACTGACGTGGACGGTATGAATTTCGTCACGGCAAGAGGCTGGGAGGATTTAAGCAGCCTGCTTAAGGTGTACGAGGCGGGAGAACTTGCAGTCACGGAGGATGTAATAGGTGAGTTTATCCACCATCCTGATATAGCAGAGGATGTGTACGCATATCTGGAAATTTACAGAAAATACAATGAGGATTACGGCATAAGCGATATATTGTCCGGAAACGTGAAAAAGTCAGTATATAAACGTGTGTTTGATGCTGATTTCGATGAGAGAATCACTGTGGTGAATCTGCTTTTAAGCGGACTGACAGTTGTTTTTTCGGATGTGGCCAGAGAGCGGAAAATGGTGCAGCTATGGTATGAGTTTCTGAAGGAATATAGAAAGTCACAAAGAAGCCCTGAAGAGCAGCATGCGCTGTACAACAGTGCTGTGGAACAGTTTTCAAAGAATATGGAGATATTGAAGGAGAGCTCTCTTATTTTGCCAAAGGAGTATTACATCAGACAGGATGTATTAAGGCATATAAAAGGGGACTTTGATACGGTGATGGATGATTTTACCGAAGAATCAGAGAAGCTTTCAACTATGGAGGATGCGGCAGGAGAGAAGCTAAACCACGCATTTGATTTTGTGGAGGATGTATTCTCGGACGGCCAGGAGATGCTTGTCTTTGTTACAGAGCTGACCATCACACCGGAAATCAGCAGCTTTTTAGCTGAGAACGAATGTGAAAAATTTGATATCTACAATGAAAAGCTCATGGTTGGAAGCAACAGGACAAGGCTTTTAAAGGAGCTTGAGAGATAAATTCTGGTGATGTATGCAGGGAAGATTTGAAGGAATTATCTATGATTTATATATTTAGCGCTTTTTATGCAGAGGCAAAAAATATAATAGACCACTATGGCTTAAAAAAGGAAAAAAGCCTTGAAATGGTCAGATTTGATGTGTTTGCAAATGAGAGTATCAGGCTTGTGATAACAGGCGTAGGAGAAATCAATGCGGCGGCAGCGGTTTCAAATATCGGTGGTGCGTATGGGATTTCACCGGATGATGAGATTTTGAATGTGGGGTGTGGCGCTGGTTTTAGCAGTGATATCTGTTTGGGCAGTATATTTCTGGGAAATAAGCTCACTGAGCAGATGACAGGGCGTACATTTTACCCAGATATGCTGATGAAAGCAAATTTCAGGGAGTGTGAGATAGTAACGGTCGCAAGGGAGCTTAATGAAGGGTGCGATTCGGTTGTATATGATATGGAGGCAGCCGCCGTTTATCAGGCAGCAGCATTTTTCGTAGGACCGCATCGTATGCATTTTATAAAGCTTGTTTCAGATGCCGGTGAGAGAATTGACCAGTCGAAAATCACAGAGCTTTTTGCTTTGCAGGAAGACAAAATATGCGGCTATATTGATATACTTTTAAGTGTAGGTGGTAATAAAACTTCAATAGATGATAAGACTAAAGGCGAAAATATGGCAGACGACAATGCGACAGATGATACTGAATCCTCTTGGAATATGGATAGGCTGATTTGCGATATGCGTTGTTCCAAGGTAATGGGGGATCAGCTGGCACAGCTTATAAAGTATTGCAGACTAAGTGGTATAGATTATAAAGCTGTTCTGGATGAGTACTATACAAATGGCTTGCTGCCGTGTGAGAGCAAGCGTGAAGGAAAGAAATGTCTGTTTGAATTGAAACAGAGATTGTTGTAAAAAGGAAATGTCAAATGTGCCAATACAATAAAATGTTTTCACATGTATATGTGGAAAAAGGCGTGGCCGAGCATCCACGTACAAAGCAGATTTTAGAAAAGCTGAATAATACAACAATCATAGAAATTGACCACTACAAGGATGTTTTCTGCCGCAAAAAGCAGAGTACTTCTGCTCAAAGCAATGCCAAGGCGCTCATTCTGGCAGAGAATACAAGCGGCTGCATATATGAAGGTGCACCGGTGTGTCAGAGCTTTGGAAATGAGAATTTCTACTATTGCTCATGCATGATGAACTGCATATTTGACTGCGAATACTGCTATTTAAAGGGCATGTATCCGTCTGGTAATCTTGTGGTGTTTGTAAATTTGGAGGATATTTTTGCGGAGCTTGAAGCACTTCTGGCGCAAAAAAGTATTTATCTTTGCGTGTCATATGATGCAGACCTCGTGGCCATAGAGTCGCTTACCGGCTTTGTGAGGGAATGGATTGCTTTTACAAAAAAGCATGAGAATCTTACAATTGAAATCCGCACCAAAAGTGGCAGGTGTGATTTGTGGAGCAATTACGAAGCCTGTGACAGGGTAATTATTGCCTATACAGTTTCGCCCCAAAGGGTTGCAGCAGAGTATGAGCATTTTGCGTCCGCACCTATGGAACGGATGCAGGCAGCAAAATGTGCTATGGATAGTGGATTTCCAGTGCGACTGTGCTTTGATCCGATGATATATTGCAGGGACTGGAGAGGTGAATACAGCAGGCTGGTTGATGACGTATTTTCACAGATAGACGGTTCTAAGCTGTGGGATGTGAGTATCGGAAGCTTCCGCATATCGCAGGATTATCTGAAGAAAATGCGAAAGGACATGCCTCGTAGTGCTGTGGTGAATTTTCCATACGACAATGTGAATGGGTATTATCAGTATCCGGAAAATATACGAAGTGATATGGAAGAGTTTATGATACAGGATGTATCCGAATATGTGGATAAGGACAGGATATTTATGTGGAAGTGATATTATTGCAATACATTTCTAATATATATATCACATGGTATAAAGGAGCAATCAGATGAACAAAGCAATTGTAACCGGGGCGTCTTCCGGAATCGGAAAAGCTATATGCAGGCAGCTTGCAGCGAATGGCTGGTTGGTTTACGGAATAGGAAGAAGCTTCGATCAAAGTGATGATATTGCAGGGATAGAGCGTATAGTATGCGATATTACCGATACCGCAAAGCTCATCAAGACAATAAAAGAAATTAATAAAAATCATGACATATCACTTCTCATAAACAATGCAGGCGTCGGCTTTTACGCGCTTCATGAGGAACTTAATCCTGTAAAAATATCACAGATGGTGAGGACAAATCTTGAGGCACCGATGATTATCACAAATCTGCTGCTTCGCGATTTAAAGAAAAACAAAGGAACAATAATAAATATCTCATCAATCACTGCTGAAAAGACGAATCCGCACGGCTGTGCCTATGGTGCCACAAAGGCAGGGCTTACGAGCTTTTCCCACAGCCTGTTTGAGGAGGCGAGAAAGTACGGTGTGCGTGTGGTAAATTTAGAGCCTGATATGACCGATACCAATCTGTACAGGAATGCTGATTTTACAGTGGATGAAAATGAAGCTGCAAGAATACAGCCAAATGAGGTTGCAGACGCAGTGCTTTATGTTTTGGGGCAAAGAGAAGGCCTTGTGATGACAGATATCACCATAAGGCCACAGCTTCATAGAATTGCAAGAAAGTAAAGAGTTTATATTTTAAAAAGCATCAAATGCCATTCGAACGATTGACTTATAGTCATTAAGCGTCTGGCATTTTTTTATTTTCTTCCAGAGCTTTTCAGAGTCAGAAAACAGCTCATGCATATATGCCCAGATTTCCTTCATGCGGAAAATGGCATCCTTTTCACCGGAAAAGATGGACAGATAACCGGATAAAATCTCATCATGCCAGTTCTTTAAGCGCTCGCGAAGCTCGGCTTTATCCATGCTTATACCCTTAAGCTCTGCGATAAGAGCAGGATTTGCAAACAGTCCGCGGCCTATCATGATTTCATCAATATCAGGGAAGCAGTCGGTTAGGGCATTAAAACTATTAGTATCAGTGATATCTCCGTTGTAGCAGAGTGTTGTTTTATCAGGATTTATTTTCTGCATGGCGAGGGCAAAATCATCCATGCGCGGCGTATTTTTATAAAAATCCTTCTGAACTCTCGGATGCACGGTAAGCTCACTTATCGGATATTTACTGTATATTTCGATAAGCCTGGGCCATAGCTCATCATCGTTAAAGCCCACGCGTGTTTTTATTGAAACAGGAAAATCAGCTTTTGTATACAGTTCATCGAGGAAGCTATCCAGCATATCAGGATATGCGAGTATGCCGGAGCCTCGTTTCTTGGATACGACGGTGCCTGACGGACAGCCGAGATTTACATTTATCTCATCATATCCGTAAGGAACAAGCTGCCTGTGCAGGGCGATGACCTCGTCTGCCACTATAGACATGGCCTGCGGTATGAGAGTGATTCCGTCGTTGTTTACCGGGTCTATGTCTCTTTTTATCTTGGCATTCATGCGCTTTGCGGCAGGGATGAACGGTGTGTAGTATTTGTCTATGTAGTCAAAATGGTGGTGGAATGCATTTCTTACTGTATATCCGGTCAGCCCTTGCATCGGTGCGAGAAAAAATTTCATGTGATTGTGAATCTCCTCATTTATGATTAATCAGATTACTACATGCTACGCATTCGCGTAATCTGACTCTACCTTTTGATCCTTTAATCATAATATGGGAAAAAGCCTGAAATGTAAACCCCCATAACGTGAAAAGAAGCCGAGGGAAGCGGCTTCTTTTCGAGGAGTTTAGTTTATGAAAAAATGTTTAAAAAAGGGAATTTGTAAAGGTGTATCTCCTTTACAGGTATTACTATACTAAATAAATTTGTCCAAATTGTGTCCTTAATCGAAAAGAATAATAAAAAACTTAAATAATTTATGAAGAAAAAAGCTAAAAAAATCATTTGAATTTGCACATTGAATATATTGAAAAAAAACTGATAATTAGATACAATAGACAGTAAACGGGTAATTGTATCGGTTGAATACTTATGGTTAGGGAGCGGATAATATGAGTTATGCAGATAAAGTTTTTGTAGCGATGTGTCAGGATATTCTGGAAAATGGCACAAGCACTGAGGGAGAGCTGGTACGTCCCCACTGGGAGGACGGCACAAGCGCCTATACAATAAAGAAGTTTGGTGTCGTCAACAGATATGATTTGTCGAAGGAGTTTCCGGCTATCACTTTAAGAAAGACATATATCAAGAGTGCAACGGATGAGCTTCTTTGGATATGGCAGAAGAAATCCAACAATATCCATGATTTAAAAAGCCATGTGTGGGATGAGTGGGCAGATGAGGATGGTTCAATCGGCAAGGCCTACGGATATCAGCTTGGTGTAAAGCATCAGTATAAGGAAGGCATGATGGATCAGGTGGACAGAGTCATCTATGATTTGAAGCATACACCTTTTTCAAGAAGAATACTTACCAATATATATGTGCATCAGGATCTGCATGAGATGAATCTGTATCCGTGCGCATACAGCATGACATTCAACGTGACACAGAAAAAGGGTGATGACAGGCTCACATTAAATGGTATCTTAAACCAGCGCTCACAGGATGTGCTTGCGGCGAACAATTGGAATGTATGCCAGTATGCGGTGCTTATGCATATGCTGGCGCAGGTGTGTGATATGAGAGTCGGAGAGCTGGTGCACGTGATTGCAGATGCACACATTTACGACAGGCATGTGCCAATTGTGAAGGAGCTGATTGAGAGACCACAGTACGATGCTCCAAAGTTCTGGCTTAATCCTGACATAAAGGATTTCTATCAGTTTACGACCGATGATATCAAGATAACAGACTATGTGACAGGTGAGCAGATTAAGGATATACCTATTGCGGTTTAAAGAATGTGGATATGAAGCAGTTATAAGAAGGTTATTGTTCACTACTTTGTGTGAACAGCAACGATTACAACAGGGAGAAAATCATGAATTTAATAGCAGCAGTTGACAATAACTGGGCAATTGGAAAAAACAACCAGTTGCTCGTTCGGATACCTATGGACCAGAAGTTTTTCCGCGAGATGACTACAGGAAAGGTTGTAGTCATGGGCAGAAAGACACTTGAGAGCTTTCCAAACAGCAGACCTCTTAAGAACAGAACCAACATAGTGCTCACACATAACCCATCCTATGAGGTGGAGGGCGCTGTCGTGGTTCACTCACTTGATGAGCTTCACAAGGAGCTTGAAAAATACAATTCAGAGGATATTTATATCATTGGTGGACAGAAAATTTATGAGCAGCTCGTGGATGAATGTGATGTAGCCCACATCACAAAGGTGGACTTCGAGTATGATGCGGATGCATATTTTCCAAATCTTGACGAGAAGCCTGAGTGGCGGATTACGGGAGACAGCGAAGAGCAGACATACTTTGATTTGGAGTTTTATTTCCTTCGATATGAGAAAGTAAAATAAACTATTAAAATAGAAACGAGGATGACAGCAGTATGGACATCACAGGAAGAAAATTATTTGTAAAAGCATTGGAGGAGGAAGGCGTAGATACTATTTTTGCCTATCCGGGAGGAACAGTTACAGATTTATTCGATGAGTTATACAAGACTAATTCAATCAATCTGGTTCTGCCGAGACATGAGCAGGGCCTGATTCATGAGGCTGAGGGCTATGCCAAGTCTACAGGCAAGGTGGGTGTCTGCCTTGTGACAAGCGGTCCAGGTGCTACCAACACAGTTACAGGTCTTGCAGATGCGCATTATGACAATGTGCCACTTGTGTGCTTTACAGGACAGGTACCGCTTCCACTTATCGGAAATGATGCCTTTCAGGAAGTGGATATAGTTGGAATCACCAGAAATATCACAAAGTATTCTGTTACAGTCCGTGATAGAAAGGACCTTGGAAAAATCATAAAGATGGCATTTCATATTGCAAGGACCGGAAAGCCGGGCCCTGTACTGATTGACCTGCCAAAGGATATACAGACTGCATCCGGTCCGGCAGAGTATCCGGATAAGGTGGAAATCAGAGGCTATCGTGTAAATGATACAGTACATGTCGGACAGCTTAAGCGCGCCTACAAGATGTTAAAGAGCGCCAAAAAGCCGCTTATCCTTGCAGGAGGCGGTATAAATGTTGCCAGGGCAAATGAAAACCTGCGCCGTTTTGTGGAGGCAGAGAATGTGCCTGTTGTCACTACAATAATGGGTAAGGGAGCTATACCTACCACTCATCCGCTTTATGTGGGAAACTGTGGTATGCACGGCAAATATGCGGCAAACAAGGCAGTCAGTGAGTGTGATTTACTTTTTTCAATAGGTACACGATTTAATGACAGAATAACCGGTGACTTAAATGAGTTCGCTCCAAAGGCAAAGATTGTACATATTGATGTGGATACTGCATCTATTTCACGAAATGTAGTGGTTGATGTGCCTATCGTTGCAGATGCCAATGTGGCGCTCGACAAGTTAAACGAGTGGGCTGAGCCGAAAAAGACTGCTGAGTGGCAGAAGCAGATTAAGGCATGGGATGAGGAAAATCCTCTTGGCATGAGAAGAGACAAGGGCATGACACCTCAGATGATTATGGAGCATATCAATAAGAACTATAAGGATGCAATCTACGTTACAGATGTAGGTCAGCATCAGATGTGGGCTACACAGTACTTAGAGCTTGACAGCAACAGCCAGCTTCTTACATCGGGAGGTCTTGGAACCATGGGCTTTGGTCTTCCGGCAGCAATAGGTGCAAAGATTGCAAATCCTGACAAGGATGTTGTATGCATAAGCGGTGACGGTGGACTTCAGATGAATATACAGGAGCTTGCCACCTCAGTTGTACAGGGAGCAGGAGTGACCATATGCGTGCTCAACAACTACTATCTGGGCATGGTGCGCCAGATGCAGCAGCTTTTTTATGGCAAGCGTTATTCTGCAACCTGCCTTCGAAGAAGAAAGGGCTGTCCGGCTGAGTGCAAGGGACCAAATGAGGCATGTCCTCCATACACACCGGATTTTCTCAAGCTTGTTGAAAGCTATGGTGGACACGGAATCCGCGTGGAAAAGGAAGAGGATATCGATGCAGCCTTTGCAGAGGCAAAGAAATATAAGGATGTACCTGTAATTATTGAGTTTATGATAGCTACGGATGAGATTGTTCTTCCAATGGTCAAGAGCGGAAATCCTATGAGCGAAATGATTTTAAAGTAGGAGGTGCAGAAGATGAATAATAATGAAATGAAAAACAGATGGATTGCACTTTATGTGGAGAATGAGGTTGGTGTTTTAGCAAAGGTTTCAGGACTTTTCTCTGCAAAATCCTACAATTTACAGTCTCTTACGGTTGGAACTACAGAGGATGAGACTATTTCCAGAATGACTATTTGCGTTACAAGCGATGATATTACCTTTGAGCAGATAAAAAAGCAGCTCAACAGAATGGTCGAGGTCATCAAGGTTATTGATTTGACTGATGTGCCTCTGCATATGAAGGAAATACTTTATGTCAGGGTATCAAAGCTCACCCGCGAGGAAATCACCGATATCTTCCAGACAGCGCAGGTTTTTAATATTGACGTGGTGGACAAGAATGCCGACAGCGTGATCTTAGAGAGCAAGCTCACAGAGCACCGCAATGATGATCTTATAGCCCTGCTCAAGTCACAGTACAAGCATATCTCGGTTGTGCGCGGTGGTGCCGTGGCCATTGAAGCTATGAGTACCGGCTGCCGCTAGATTATATATAGAATCTTGTGACAGTAATGCGAGGACAATTTGTATGTGTTGTTGCACAATGGTTAAATTTGTGTAATATTAACATAGAGTAAGGGACGAGAAGAACCCTAATATGTATTTATAAGCGATTACGAAGTGACTTAAATATTGTTAGAATTATCTTAGCCACGTAGTTTTAAGCGCATAAATATATATTAGGGTTCTTCTCATCCCGTAATATTGTCATAAAATTAGCGAGCCGCAACCTCAATAATTTCACCAACATACATAGTGTGCATATCGTGATCGCCGTACCATTGACGCATAATGGCTTTGTCTGTAAATGAAGCCTCTTCAATAGGCACAGCAGCCATCTTGCGACAAAGGAATACGAGATTTGCCTCATCCGGATATGGTATGCCATGGCGTGTAGCAGGAGTCAGACCGGCCTTTGACCATTTGTCTTCGCCGCGTCCTGAGTGAGCACCACAGTATTTTAAAGCATCGCGGTATTTCTCGCTAAGGAAAGAAAGTGAGAAAAACTCACCATTGTCTATGAAATCCTTAGTATATCTTGATTCCCTGATAAAAATAAATACGACATTTTTGCCCCAAAGGACACCGGTTCCACCCCATGAAACGGTCATGGTGTTTGATTTTTCCTTGTCGCCGGCTGTCACGAGAGCCCACTCCTTACTGAGCTTGGTGAATGGATTGATATCGAGCATGTCGATTGGATATGTCTGAAATGTATGCATAATTTTCCTCCTGAATATTAATAAAATTGACAAATGCTGCTAAGTGTGTGATACGCAGTGCCAGTCAGAAAAATCTGAGATTTTCCTGACTGTACGGGCAGTCGCCCTATCAAATTAAAAATATATAAAAAGTGCTCAGCAAGCTGGCATTTTTATATATTTTCAATTTGGCACTGCTCGTTGCCTACGCTCATTATATCATATGCGTTGCACTTTGTGCATATTATTGTAAAAAGATATTAAGGTAATAATATTCATGAAAAATCTGCACATTTTACAACAGGAGTCAATTGATGAGGGGCGGCTTCAGGTGAGAGTACGACAGAAAAACATGGGGACGCCGGTTGCGGATGCAAGGGTGTCAGTCAGCTATTCCGGGGATCCGCAGGGAAAGATAGAGGAAACTGATACCAACGAATCGGGAAGCATAGAGGCAGTTGAGATTGCCACTCCTCCACTTGAGTATTCTATGTCGCCCAGTGAGTCACAGCCATATTCGGAGGTGACGGTAACCGTTTCGGCTAACGGATACAGAAATATCACGGTTTCGGGCGTTGAGGTGATGCCCGACAGACTTTCCATACAGGATATTGAACTTGAAGTACTTGATGCACCGGGAAATGATGTGGACAATATTGTTATTCCGGCACATACACTTTACGGTGATTATCCTGCCAAGATACCTGAGCCGGAGATTATGCCGGTTGCTGAGACCGGTGAGATTGTACTTAATCGTGTTGTGATTCCGGAATATGTTATTGTGCATGATGGGGCACCATCGGATTCCACAGCGGCAAATTATTATGTCAGATATAAGGATTACATCAAAAATGTAGCTTCCAGTGAGATATATGCGACCTGGCCTGATGCCACTATAAGGGCAAATGTGCTTGCGATTATGTCATTTACATTAAACAGGATATATACGGAGTTTTATCGCGGAAAGGGCTATAATTTTAATATCACCTCGTCCACGGCATATGACCACAAATTCATCTATGGCAGAAATATATATGACAATATCTCGCTGATAGTAAATGAAATGTTTGAAAACTATCTGTCGAGACCTAATGTGAAGCAGCCGATTCTGACGCAGTACTGTGACGGACAGAAGGTTTCCTGTCCGAGCTGGATGACACAGTGGGGCTCTAAAAGTCTCGGTGACCAGGGCTACAGTGCAATTGAGATACTCAGATACTTTTACGGCAGCAACATGTATATCAATACCGCGGAGGCTGTATCAGGAATCCCGGCGTCATGGCCCGGCTATAATATAGGCATAGGCTCGTCAGGACAGAATGTATACCAGATACAAAAACAGCTCGCCCGCATCGCAAAGGCATATCCGGCCATTCCTTCTATTGTGCCGGATGGAATATACGGACCAAAGACAAAGGCGGCCGTGGAAAAATTTCAGGCTGTATTCGGACTTCCGGTTTCAGGTGTGGTGGACTACAATACATGGTATGAGATATCAAATATATATGTCGCTGTGACACGTATTGCGGAGCTTGCTTAATTGAATTAAAGGAGCAAAACAGTGCTGGCAAGAGAAAAAATGATGTGATATTATATAAAATAAAAGTAACTATTCAGAACCACTGAGAACAAAAAAGCTGATGCGTCATGCTTGCATGTAAGCGGCAGGTTTTCTTGTTCTCAAGGTGGCTCGAATAGAGCCACCCCCACATATATGAGCAAAATTAGCTGCGAAGCAGCGGGAAAGCACGAGTATCGTGCGGTTTTGCGAATGTATGTGGGGTGGTTGTGAATAGTTACAACCAAAAGTAACTATTCACAACCCTATTTTTAGATAAAGAAAGACAATTTTATGAATACAGAAACCCAAAATTACAAGATAATTGTGGCATACGACGGCACACGCTACAAAGGCTGGCAGGTGCAGAAATCCACAGATGATACAATACAGGGAAAGCTTCAGCATGTGCTGTCCACACTGGCAGGAAAGCCGGTTGAGGTCATAGGCTCAGGGCGCACGGATGCTGGAGTGCATGCGGTGGGGCAGGTGGCAAGCTTTCACATGCCGAAGCATTTTTCCAAGGATGAGATATTTATATGGCTGAATGAGCATCTGCCGGCAGATATTGCGGTGACAGATATTTCAAATGTGCCTGACAGATTTCATGCCAGGTACAATGCTGTGTCAAAGACATATGTGTATACAATACACACCGGTATTGTGTCAGATGTGTTCAGGAGAAAATATGTATACGACTATGATAAACCGCTTGACACAGACCGGATGAAAAAAGCAGCAGCGTATCTTCTCGGAGAGCATGATTTTAAAGCTTTTTGTGGCAACAAACATATTAAAAAGTCAACGGTCAGGACAATTTTTTCTATTGATATAGAAAAAACAGGCGCTGATATTGTTATCAGCTACACCGGAGATGGATTTTTACAGAATATGATAAGAATCATCACAGGAACGCTCATCGAGGTGGGCGATGGAAGGAAAAATCCGGATGCTGTGATGGAAATTTTAGCTTCAAAGGATAGGGCACAGGCAGGCTACACAGCACCGGCGTGTGGGCTGAGACTGGAAAGGGTAGATTATGGCAAAGTGGTATGTTAGTGCGAAGAAGGCTGATTTTGCGGCAATCGGAGCGAAGTTTGGAATAGATCAGGTGACGGCTCGGATAATCAGAAACAGAGGTGTTATAGGAGATGACGCGGTAAATGAATTTTTAAACGGCAAAATCTCAGACATTGCAGACCCGGCTCTTTTAAAGGATGGTCAGAGGCTGGTTGACATTCTTGCCCAAAAGATAGCTGACAAGGCCAAAATCAGGATAATCGGTGACTATGATATAGACGGAGTGATGTCTACATATATTCTTGTGAAGGCACTTAAAAGAGCCGGTGCATGTGTGGATTATATGATTCCCGACAGAGTGAAGGATGGCTATGGTTTGAATGTGCATCTGATTGACAAGGCATATGAGGACGGGATAGACACTGTGGTCACCTGTGACAACGGAATTGCAGCGATTGAGGAAATCGCCCATGCAAAGGAGCTTGGAATGACGGTTCTCGTAACAGACCACCATGCAGTGCCTTTTGAAGATATAAAGGGTATAAAGATTTACAAGGAGAGCAAAGCAGATGCCGTTGTAAATCCGCATCAGATAGAGTGCAGCTATCCGTACAAGGAGCTTTGCGGAGCAGCTGTTGCCTGGAAAATTGTCATATTGTTATATAGAAAAATTGGCATAGATGAGAAAGAGGCCATGGATTTTATAGAGAATGTGGCATTTGCAACAGTCGGTGATGTCATGCCGCTGACGGGTGAAAACCGTATACTCGTAAAGGCCGGTTTAAAGAGTATTCATCATACGACAAATATCGGCATGAAAGCCCTGCTTGAATGTTGTAATATAGAGGCTGAAAATGTAGATGCATATCATTTTGGATTTGTTCTTGGACCCTGTGTCAATGCGACAGGCCGTCTGGATACAGCCAAAAGAGCACTTGAGTTGTTTTTATGCGACAGGCAGGAGGAGGCCATGCGCATCGCATCAGAGCTTGTAGCACTCAATGATGACAGGAAGGAAATGACTGCAAAGGGCGTCGAAACTGCAGTTGAGATATATGAGAGGGACAATTACGAAAAAGACAGGGTGCTTGTCATATATCTGCCGGATGTGCATGAGAGCATAGCAGGAATCATAGCAGGCCGTATCAGGGAGAGATACAATAAGCCAACCTTTATACTCACAAAGAGTGAGGACGGAGTAAAGGGCTCAGGGCGCTCGATAGAGGAGTACTCCATGTATGAGGAAATGTGCAAATGCAGTGAGCTGTTCACGAAGTTTGGTGGCCACCCGATGGCTGCAGGACTTTCACTGCCACAAGAAAACGTTGAGCCATTCCGTCAGAAAATAAATGAGTATGCATCGCTTACTGACGATGACCTCGTGCCTAAAATACATATAGATGTGCCGATGCCGGTGGATTATGTATCAATGAGACTGGTGTCTGAGTTTTCAGTACTGGCACCGTTTGGAAAGGACAATCCAAAGCCTGTTTTTGCAGACAAAAATCTACGTGTGAGCCGCATGTGGATAGTTGGTAAAAACAACAATGTGCTTAGGCTTTCTTTGATATCCTCATATGGCACGCCAATCAATGCAATTTATTTTGGTGATATAGAAAGCTTTTTTGATTATATCAGGCAAAGATTTGGTACAGATGCGCTTGAAGCTGCACAAAGAGGAAGGTTCAATAATATAGTGCTGTCCGTAGTATATTCACCAAAGATAAATGTATTCAGGGAAAATGAGTCACTGCAGTTTGAAATACAGTATTATAAGTGATATTATATTCTAAAAAGGTAACCGGTAAAGGAGAATAGATCAGTGTTTGGGAACAGAGCAAAAGTATCCGCTGAGGAATTAGCGTATATGAAGGAACAATTGGATAATGACAGGGGATTTTTCGAGAATGTAAATGCAAAGTCAAAGCTTATAGAGGCTGATTTTGATGAGCTGGAGAAATCAAGACAGCTTGAGGAGTCATCCCTTAAGCAGCTGAATGATAATGCAAATAATGTGGTGGAATTTTCAAAGGACAGCATGGATGCCATATCAGCCTTAAACGACAGCTTTACAGAGTGTGTAAAGGCGGCTGCGGATAATCTTACAAGTCTTGAGAGTGCGGCAAAGGCAATTGCCACACAGCATGAGGATACATGTGCGCTTGTCGAAAACAATAAGCATTTTACAGCTCCGGCCAAGAGCTTGTCAGAGACATCGGACAGGCTTGAGGAGCATGTGGACAGCTGTGCGGATATAGCTGCGCAGATGAAGGAGCAGAATAAGCAGATGAGTGTTCTCTCACTCAATGCTGCTATAGAGGCGGGCATGCTGGGAGAGCAGGGAAAGCTGTTCGTGGAGGCTGCTGAGAGCATAAGGGAGGCATCTGTTTCATATGACAGTGCAATTGATGCTGTTGAACAGGAGCTTTCAGAAGCAAAAGCTGAGATTAGTGCACTTAAAGAGCAGGTGAGCCACCTTGTAGGGCTTCTAAAGGACAACAATGTTGCCACGACAAAGCTCATGAAGCAGGGAGTAGAGCTCAATCATGTGTTTTCACAGTGTGACGAGATTTCAGTTGACATGATAGAAGCGTGCAGACAGCAGATTGTGTCAATCCGCAATACACAGGAGGAGATTATCAAGTTTGAGGAGCGCAATAAGCTGCAGATAGAGGATGCATGCGCAGAAATTTCGACTCAGAGGAAAAATTCAGTAGAAATAAAATCAACTGTGGACAAGGTGCTCGACTACAGCAGGGAGAGAGTAAGATAACAGGACAGATATGTAGACTGTGAGTGTCATGCATTCTTATGAGTGAAATATAAAAAGACATCAACCGGTGTAAATTCCGGATGATGTCTTTTTGAGTTGAAAGCTGCAATCATTAAATCAAACACGAACCTTGCGGTTTGCCGCATCCTGGAAGCTTCCGCTCTTCTGTGGCAGATGCATCCAGTTTTTGATGTAGACCACATTGTACATTACGAAAGCAAGCATAAAGGCTGTAGAAACGTCAAATACTGAGTGCTGTTTGATAAACATGGTAGACAGTATAATCAGAACACAAAGCACTAAGGATGCGTGCTGAACGTGCTTTTTATCCTTGAAATAGCTGCTGTGCATCACCGCAAAATGAATGCCGAGCGAATTGTATACGTGGATGCTCGGAAACAGGTTCGTCGGTGTGTCAGTGGAGTAAAGCCACTCGCAAAGCGCTGTAAACATATTGTGGTGCGTGAAATAATAAGGCCTTAAATTGTGACCATTCGGGTAGAGCGTTGATATAACCAAAAATACGGTCATACCGGTGTATAAAAACGCACACAGTCTGTAAAATTCTTTTTTGTCATGTAATGCCGTGAAAGCAATTCCAAAGGCCACATAGCCAAACCACATGATATAAGGAATAACAAAGTATTCACAAAACGGTATATAATCATCTATCGGAAGATGAATCAAGTGATAATGTGTGGTAACAGTGCGTTCTAAATATCCAAACCAGGTCAGATATATGATAAAGTATGATAAAATCCACACATGCTTGTAGCGGTTGAAAAGCTCTATAAGCTTATTCTGTATTTTCTTCATAAAACCACCTTTTTAATCCGTTTGAAATTATAACACTGAAAAATAATTCAAACAACACCAAAACAAAAGACTTAATAAATTTTATGAAAAAATTAATAATTAAGACCTTATATAATGAGCTTTTTGTGAAATATTTATCTGCAGCAAAAAGCATAGGATATAACCTGTGGGCTAATCGGCATAAAGGATGCTAAAATCCCATGGTGCAAGAGCTATACAATCGCCTGCTGATACTGTACTGTCATCGCAAAGCTTCTTGAGACCGTCTGCGTGGCAGGTAACAGTCTGCTCATCATCCGAGTAGTTAAGCAGATAAATGATTTCTTCGCCCTGCATATTGGTGCCGCGCTTTATGACAACCGGATAAGAAGCATCAAATTCATTTTTTTTCTCGCCGAAGAAAAGCTTTAGGGCTTCTATCAGCGTGTCCTCACCAAAAAGTGTGGCAAGATACATGGCACGTCCTTTGCCATAAGAGTTTTCTGTGATAGCTGCGTGTACTCCCCAGTGCTTGTGCTCATACATAGCAACAGGTGTGGCAGTGGTACAGTCGACCATCTCCATCCAGTCACGCGCTTTTGATGATTTGCCACCACAGGTTACGGTGACATCGTCAGGCAGGGTGAACTCATCGTACTGTATGCCGAGTGCCTTGTTTATAATAAAAGGCTGTACGTCATGGCGTATTTTAAGATGTTCATCCGAAAAAGCAGATTTAAAGGTCACCACCATATTGCCGCCGTTTGCAACAAATTCATTTAAGGCATTGAGCACATCATCTGTTGCGCTATAGAGTGCAGGCACAAGTATATTCTCATACGAAGCAAAAAGTGCCGGGTCGGCAGGAATCACGTCGTACTCAATGTTCATCATATACAGGGCATCGCAAAGCCATCTGAAAACGGTATTGTAATTGGAGTCACTTTCGTTGTTCAGCTTAAATTCATTAAGCCCTGTAAGAGAGGCATTGTCAGCAATAACCGCAAACCTGTTTGTCTTTTTCAAATTTACCAGCCTGTGTCCGTATTTTTTTAGTTCGTTTCCGATAACACTGCACTCCTTATAAAGCCGGTTCGGTCTAAGGTCGTGGGAGAGCACGCCCTTCCAGTAGCTTTCTATGGCATTGTGGATAGAATGCCAGTGCCAGTATTCAACCATGCATGCACCGTTTGCAATGTGGCTTATGGCCTGCAGACGCAGTTGTCCCGGATAAGGAAGCCATGGGTGATTTCCGGCAGCCTCGGTCTCAAGTACAAGATAATTATCACCTTTTATGCCTCTTGCAATATTGCCGCAGGCGGTAATCTCGCGGCCGCTCAGACTGCTCTGGGAAGGGTGATATATATCGCAACCTGCGATATCCATACACTTGGCAGCCTCGTACTGATTGACCTCAGGCTGCATGCCGTAAGAGTAATCGTGCCATTCAAAGTCGAAATTGTGAGTGATGAACTGGTCATCTCTCTTGTATTTTTTGACGATATCGGCCTGCCATGCAAAAAAGTCTGTCACGAGCTTTCTCTGGAATTTTTTGTATTCCGCATCAAGACTCATATTTATGGTACCGCGGATATCAGGAAAGGCATCCCAGTCATCCACACGGTTGCTCCAGTAATCAAGTCCAAACTCCCTGTTAAACCCGTCAATGTCAGGAAATTCATTTTTCAGATATTCTACGAATTTAGCCTGAGCGTATTTGGAACAGGTGTCATAGGGCTTTGTCTCATTGTCGAGCTGGAAGCCGATCACGCAGTCGTAGTCCTTTACCTGCTCCATGAGCTTTTCAATGATAATCTGTGCATGGTGCAGATAGTCAGGGTTTGTGATATCCATGTTCTGGCGGTGACCGTAGAGCTCTTTGCCGTTATGTGTTAAAGCGAGAATATCGGGATATTTTTTTGCAAGCCATGATGGAATAGCATATGTAGGTGTTCCGACAATGACCTTCAGCTCATATTTTGCTGCGCAGTCAAGCATACGGTGCAGGTGTGTAAAATCAAATACTCCCTCCTCAGGCTCCCATGTGCTCCAGGTGGATTCGGCAATCCTGATAACATTCATGCCGGCATCGCGTATCATCTTAAAATCTGTTTCTATGCGGTCGTAAGGCATATATTCGTCGTAATATGCCACACCATATAATATTTCGTTAAAATTCATTTATATGTACCTCCAATAGTTATAATATGATATGAGGGTCAAAAGATATTTTGACCCTTTAATCATAATATAAATATACGTTAGTAAATAAATGGTGTAAACATTAAACCATCAGAAAGCAAAATGTTGAGCGAATATGCGTGGAAGAATGAGTCAGTTGCGCAAAAATTGCATGTCCAGGATGACAAGTGTATGAAGATAGGTTATAATGAAAAACAATAGAGTTGCGCAACAAATAAAAGTTGTTCAGTGATTAATCACATTCAGATGAAAGAGGCGGCAGAATGAGTAACAATATCACGATATCAGATGTAGCAGAGGCACTTGGCGTTTCAAAGACAACAGTAAGCAGGGCTATATCGGGGAAGGGCAGGATAGGCGCTGCAACAAGAAAAAGAGTGCTTGAATATATACAGGAGCATGATTATAAACCTAATGTAATAGCCAGGGGGCTTGCACAGTCAAAGACATTTAATATATGTGTGGTGATGCCGGGGGATTATGCACTTGTCGATCTGCCATTTTTCCAGGAAGCTATAATGGGGATTCAGGAGATAGCAGGTATGATGGAATACGACCTTTTGCTTTGTATAGGCTCAGGCAATGATATGGCGGGGCTTAGGCGTATCATACAGAATCATAAGGTGGATGGAGTGGTGCTGCTTCGCACGATGATAGATGATCCACAGGTGACATTCTTGCAGGAGCGCAGGATACCGTTTGTCACAGCTGGCTCATGCAAATATAAGGATGTAAAGCAGATTGACCATGACCATAGAAGTGCCTGCAGGGAGCTGACATCAATTATGCTCATGCGTGGCATGAAAAACATGGCACTTCTCGGTGGAAGCGAGGATATTGTTGTAAATCAGACAAGATACGCAGGCGTAGTGGATGCCCATGAGCAGTTTGGAAAGAAAATAAATGACAATCTTGTATTTTTAAACCTTGAGGGCAAAGCATATATCGAAAAGGCTGTAGATGATGCAATTGACAGGGGCTGCGACTATCTGCTGTGTATGGATGATGCAGTTTGTGCGCAGGCCATGAGACGGCTCCGCGAAAGGCATATAAAGGTGCCACAGCAGGTGAAGGTGGCTTCATTTTACAACAGCTCAGTGCTGGAAAATAATGTGCCGTCCATTACATCACTTTCATTTGATTCAAAGGAGCTTGGAGCAAGAGCATGCAAGAATCTGCTCAGACAGATAGAAGGTGAAGAGACTGAGAACAGGACACTTCTGCCGTATGAGGTAGTGTTAAAGGAGTCCACACAGTAAATTATATAAGTATGTAACTGTTTGGTACATTCACAGTTACGAGCCGAAAGAAGTAAAAGCCGGAGCCGACAAATTGTCAGACTCCGGCTTTTGCTTTATATAGTTTTAAAACTTTTAAATCATCGCCAGATAAACCGTTGCGAGTGACACAACAATCTGGATAATTGCAAATCTGAAAACGACCTGTGCATTTGACCAGCCAAGCTTCTTTCTGACGTGGTCATGGATAGGAGTTGTGGTATTCTTTAAAATATGTATCTTCAAAAATCTAAGAAGAGAAACCTTTACGAGTCCAAGTCCACCGTCGATGATAAGCACGAGACCTGCCAGTATGTAGATGAATGGGCTTTGTGATTTAAGAGCACAAATAGCTATGAATATACCCATGGCTCTTGAGCCCGCATCACCCATCAAAAGCTTGCTTGGTGTGGCATTGTACCACAGATATCCGAGCAGACATACCGCAAATAATAAAATACAATAGTTGAAGCTGTCAGCTATTTTAAGAACTGAATCAAGCACGAAGAAGGTCATTATGGTAATGATGGTAAGTGTTCCGGAAAGACCATCAACACCGTCTGAACAGTTTGTGACATTGATTGATACCCAGACTAAGATGACTGTGAGTATTCCAAACACAACAGGTGGAATATTTACAGAGCCGCCAAATATGGCAAAGGTGATTGTGCTTGAGTTGAAATGCAGATACACAACTGCCACAACAATTGCAACCGCAAAATCAAGTGCGCCCTTTAAATACTCGCCCCATGGCTTTTCTGCCGCATCGTCAAAGTAGCCTGTGAGCATCTCAATAACTATAAGCACAAGATAAATGGCAATCTCCGCATTGATTTGTGAGAAAAGCAGTGCCGATATCACAAATGTGAATATAAAGATAATACCGGCTCCTCTCGGCTTCCCGGCTGAAAGCTTTCCGTCCACAGCAAACTGTCTGCCGAGGTCCTTTGGTAAAAATTTATTTAATTTTGCAATAGCAATACATGTGAGTGCGAATGCAAAAATCACTCCGATGAAAGCTATTATCGACATATCTGCCGAAGTCAAATAAGAAATCATATAGTCCTCCTTTGATATTGTATTACAACCTCATTCATTATATTAGTCTGACAAAAAAAAGTAAAGTTTTACTTGCAATTTTAAATAATTGTGTTATTATACTTATATGCTTTAAAGCGCTGAAGCATTAAAACTTTAAATTGTAACATCAAGCTACAGTAATATTTATATTTGTTACAATAATATTTATACTTGGAGGAAACAAAAATGGCTCAGAAAGGTGATTTAATGACAGCACGCCCTGATATCCGCGTGCTTGATGCTACCATTAGGGATGGAGGACTGGTAAACAACTTTATGTTTACAGATGATTTTATCAATGCTCTTTATCGTGCAAACGTAAAGGCAGGCATCGACTATATGGAGTTTGGTTATAAAGCATCTAAGGAGCTTTTTGATGTAAATAAATTCGGCAAATGGAAGTTCTGTGATGAGGCAGCTATCCGTGAGATAGTCGGAGACAACAACTCTGATATGAAGATTTCTGTCATGGCGGATGTCGGCAGATGTGACTACAAGAAGGATATCCTCCCTCGCGAGGACAGTGTGATTGACATGGTGCGTGTGGCTACATATGTACATCAGATGCCCGCAGCAATCGAGATGATCGAGGATGCCAAGTCCAAGGGCTACGAGGTAACCTGCAACATCATGGCCATCTCAAATACACAGGAATCAGACCTTGACCAGGCACTTGACATGGTTGCCAAGAGCTCTGCAGACGGCATATACATCGTGGACAGCTACGGAGCTCTCTACCCTGAGCAGATTCGCCGTACTGCCGATAAATACACAGAAATTGCAGAGGCAAACGGAAAGTTCGTAGGAATGCATGCTCACAACAATCAGCAGCTTGCATTTGCAAACACTATAGAGGCAGCAGCCCAGGGAGTCAGCCTGTTGGATGCAACAATGATGGGCATGGGACGAGGCGCAGGAAACTGTGCGATGGAGCTTTTACTCAGCTTCCTCAAAAATCCAAAATACAACGTATTCCCTGTACTCAAATTCGTTGAAGAGCATATGCTTCCGCTCAAGGAGAGCGGTGCTGTATGGGGCTACGATATTCCATACCTGCTCACAGGACGCTTAAATCAGCATCCATCAGCAGCCATTGACTACATCAAGTCAGGTGAGACACATTACGCTGATTTCTACACAGATTTGCTTGATAAATAAAAATAGATAGATGTATATAAATAAATCCGCTATGCCAGATTTTGGTGTAGCGGATTGTTTTTATGCGCGTGAAAATTAAAATGTAAACGGAATTAGTGATGTGTATGTTATCTCTTGACTAAGGACTAAAACAATATATTTTTTAGTCGAGGATAGTCAAGAGTTTAGTCGAGGATTTAGTCAAGGACAATACAACAAACGGGATATGTACAGTTCTAAATTAACCCATTCTTTTGTAGTGCATTGTAAAACATAGCACGTCCAGAATAGTTCCAATACGCACAATCCTGTTCCATAAATAACCATTTTACAGCTAATATTATTATTTCTATAGGATGAGAGTTACCAGCATAATCAAAGAAAGTTGCACCAGATGGAGTAAGTGATACATGTGAGCAATCATATATTTGCTGAAGGTTTTGTGCAATGCCAGGATAGAGGTTGGGAAAATTTGTTTTACAATCCGCTAAAGCATTTAAAATATCCTGATGGCTTGGATTAGAATACCTACGATTTTTTTTAAAAAATAGACCATCAATATTTACAGTAAAATCAAAACCTTTATTTAATTGTGTAGGACGTTTTAGAAAAATTCCATAGTTCCCCCATTGTTCAACATTGTATTGGTAGCGTGAAGCATCATCACGTGTTCCAGTACCAGGTATTTCACATAAAAAAGTTTGAATTAGATTTTTACGCATAGAAACACGATCGCCTAAAGGTAACGAGTAGTTAATTATTTGTGTCATTTTTAGATACCTCCTTGAAAAATTGGATAATTTCAATACCAAGTACATTAGCAATTTGATTAAGGGCAGATATAGAAAGGCTTTTATCGCACCCGGCAGCTTCAATTTTTGAAAGATAGCTGATACTGATTCCTGACTGTTCCGCAAGCTGCATTTGTGTTAATTTTGCCTGTTCTCTATAATGTTTTATGTTTGCACCTATAACATGGTACAGGGATGTGTCTGATTCAAAATGCATAGTAAGACCTCTTTCATTATTTGTGAATATTATCTCATGCTTCGAAAAGTATATAAATTCACTTATTGTGAAAGAAAAAAGTAGTGGATTTTTTGAATAAAACGTTGTACAATGAACTAACATTAAAGGAGAAGGGGGAATGTCATATAACTTTACAACCAAATAATTTTGCACTTGAACCGACAACTGTATGGTCGTTTAAAGACAGGGGGGATTGGGCAACACACTCAGGGAAGTATCGTGGTAATTGGTCACCATATGTGCCGAGAAATTTGATACTTCGCTATTCTAAACCAGGTGACTGGATCTTAGACCAATTCATGGGTAGTGGTACAACATTAGTTGAAGCAAAGCTACTTAATCGTAATGCGGTAGGTATTGATATTAATCCGCAGTCAGTTTTAATTTCTGAAACAAACTTGAAATTCCAATGTGAAACAAAATCAAAGATATTTGCAAAAAATGGAGATGCAACAAAATTACATTGTATAAAAGATAAGAGTATTGATTTTATTTGTACTCATCCACCATATGCTGATATTATCAAGTATAGTAAAGGAATATCTGGTGACATTTCATTACTTTGCGTAGATAAATTTTTAGATAAAATGAATAAAGTGGCAGCAGAATCATATAGGGTTCTGAAAAAGGGAAAGATATGTGCGGTGATGATTGGTGATGTTAGAAAGCATGGAAAAGTTATTCCTTTAGGATTTAGAATGATGGAATGTTTTTTAAATGTTGGTTTTTTAAATAAAGAAATAATTATTAAAGAACAGCATAATTGTCGTTCAACAAAATATTGGGAGAATCAGAATAATTCTTTTCTGATGTTGACGCATGAATATATATTTGTTTTTCAAAAATAAATTTGTTTTTATTCACTAAAAGTGAAAGACACTGTTGTTATTTTATTGGTTTCAAAGTATAATAAAAAAGAATATTGTCTATTGGACATAGAGAAGAGGAAGATTAAATGAGTAACTCAAATATTGCTCCATTTGTGAAATGGGCTGGAGGTAAGAGACAGCTTTTATCACAAATTAAGGAGCGTATGCCTGAGAAATATAATAATTACTTTGAACCATTTGTAGGTGGGGGCGCAGTTGCATTTGAATTGCTACCGGAAAAGGCTCTGATAAATGACATAAACAAGGCTTTGATAAATGCATATAAGCAGATATGTGATGCACCGGATGCTTTTTTGAAGACGGTAAATAATCTTGATGCAGAAATGTGGGAAGATGGAAAGAAATATTATTATTCTCTCCGTGAGCATTACAATGATAAGCTGATGAAAGCTGAATATGATGTGGAGCTGGCTGCTTTGTTTGTGTTTATCAATAAGCATTGTTTTAATGGTTTGTATCGTGTAAATGGAAAAGGATTATTTAATGTTCCGTATAATAATAGTCGGAGAGTTTCTGTTGATGAGGGAGCGATTAGGGATATTTCTAAATATTTGCAGGGGATAACTATTATTGATGGAGATTTTGAGGAAGCCTGTAAGGGAGCAAAGAAGGGAGATTTTATATTTATTGATAGCCCATATGCTCCATTGAATCCGACTTCGTTTGAATCATATACAAAGGAAGGCTTTGATATTGAAAGTCATAGGCGATTAGCGAGGCTTTATGATGAATTGACGGAAAGAGGATGTTACTGTATGCTTACAAATCATAATACGGAGTTGATAAATGGTTTATATGGTAACAAAGGCTATACAATAGATGTTGTAAGTGTTAAGCGTATGATTAACTCTGATGCATCAAATAGGGTAGGAGAAGAAGTAATAATATGTAATTATTAAATGGTGTTAATGTCTCTGTTTGCAGAGATTAACATTTAGCTCTAAAGACGAGGAGAAATATAATGGATAACTTATTTTCAAAGAAAGTGCCATTATACTTTGAGACGGATGAATCACAGTTGGTTGTAGGTGATTCATTTAAAATTCTAACAAAAATGGAACCAGAATCAGTGGATATGATATTTGCTGATCCACCTTATTTTTTAAGTAATGATGGGATTACATGTAAAGGTGGAAAGATGGTTTCAGTAAATAAAGGCTCATGGGATAAACTTTCAGAAAGTGGAACCGGTGTCGAAGAAAAACATAAGTTTAATAGAAAGTGGATTAGGTTATGTAAGAAAGTACTAAAGCCAAATGGCACAATATGGATATCAGGAACATTACACAATATATATTCAATTGGTATGGCATTGGAGCAGGAGGGCTTCAAGATAATTAATAACATAACATGGCAGAAAACAAATCCACCGCCAAACTTAGCATGTCGATGCTTCACACATTCTACAGAAACCATTTTATGGGCTAGAAAGAATGATAAGAAGTCTCGGCATTTTTTTAATTATCAGAAAATGAAAGAAATGAATGATGGAAAGCAGATGAAGGATGTTTGGACAGGCTCATTGACAAAGCCATCTGAGAAGGTGGAGGGAAAGCATCCCACACAGAAACCAGAATATCTGTTGGAAAGAATAATACTTGCATCGACAGAGGAAGGACAAGTTATCTTGGATCCTTTCTGTGGCTCAGGAACTACCGGGGTAGAGGCAGTAAGATATGGACGAAAGTTCATAGGAATAGATGTAAGCGAAGAATATATGGAAATATCCAAGAAAAGATTGGAGAAGGTACTAAATGACAAATAGGAATTTTGACGAATGGCTTAGTAAATTCAGACCAAGTATTTCAAGCTATGATTATTACATAGATTTTGAAAAGGTCATTAAGAATGTTGATGAAATCAAGGTAGAACTCAACATTTTGAATTCATTAATTGGATCAAAGAATATAGAAGATGAGTTTGAAAAGGTAGTGACAAGATATCCAGAAACATTAAAATGTATACCATTATTACTTGCAGTCAGGAGTAACGAAATATACGCACAGGATGAAGATGGAGCATTTTTATACAATTTTAAAACTATGAACTATGAGGTAGAGCAATACAAGGTATTTATGAGAAAAACAGGATTGTTTGATATGATAGCAAATCATCTTGTAAATAATCTGGTAGATTATGCACTGGGGATTGAAACAGGTTTAGATTCTAATGGACGTAAAAATCGTGGTGGACATCAAATGGAAGATTTGGTTGAGAAGTACATTGTGGCAGCAGGTTTTAAAAAGAACGAGAATTACTTTAAAGAGATGTATTTAAAGGATATTGAGACAAAATGGAATATTGATTTGTCGGCACTTTCAAATCAGGGAAAAGCAGCTAAAAGATTTGATTTTGTAATTAAGACTGACAAGATGATCTATGCTATTGAGACAAACTTCTACGGTGGAGGAGGTTCTAAACTTAATGAAACTGCAAGAAGTTATAAGATGCTTTCACAGGAGGCTGATACAATAGATGGATTTACATTTGTATGGTTTACAGATGGAATTGGATGGAAGAGTGCCAGAGGAAATTTAAGGGAGACATTTGATGTTATGGATACTATTTATAGTATTGATGATATGGAGAATGAGATAATAAAGAAAAAGTTAGTGTGAGGAAAAAGATGGAATTTAAAGCAGTACCAAGAACTATAGCAGATACTTTAGACTTAAAAAGAAAATATGTAATACCTAGATTTCAGCGTGAATATTCATGGGAAAATGATGAATTACAAGAGTTGTGGGATGATTTGTTAGACTGTTTTACTGTAAATAATGGTAAATTATTTCCTAATGAATATTTTATTGGAACATTAGTTTTAGTAGGCGATGATGATGATAATATGAATATAGAAAGACAAGTTGTTGATGGTCAGCAAAGATTGATGACAATAACTATTGCATTTTCAGTAATAAGAAAATTATTTCTTGCGGAAAAAGAAGAAACTTTAGCAAAGAAAATATATTCTTATATATTGGGAGAAGATGCTGATGGAGTAGAGTATGCTAAGCTAGTAACAGAGACACCTAAACCATACTTTCAAATGAAAATACAAAAACGTGATCAGGATGAAGATATTTCACCTAAAACTGACGAAGAAAAAAGAATATTAAATGCATATAATTACTTTGAAAGAAAACTATCAAGAAAAAATATTCTGCTAGAAATCAAGAAAAGATATTCAATTGATGTGAATAAGTTGGACTATGTTGAATTATTAAAGCTAATTAGAGATCAGATTCTTCATTGTAAAGTAATATATGTGACAGTAAAGAGTTTTGATGATGCATATGCAATATTTGAGGTTTTAAATGCAAAAGGAAAAGATTTAAGTCCGATTGATATAATAAAAAATTCGTTGTTTTCAATTTTAGATGAAACTGAACCAGTAGATTTTGCTGAGGAAAGTTGGAAGAAGATAAAAAGTAAAACAATAGGTAAATGTGATATTCAAACATTTTACAGACATTATTGGTTATCGAAATATGGATATTCTACAGTGAAGAAACTGGTAAAAGAATTTAATGATAAGATTGGTAAAAATCAGTCGGAGTATACTGCTTTTTTAAAAGAGCTTGTTGAGGCATCAGAGGATTACTATAAAATAGTTTATCCAAATAAAAATGATTGGTCTCAACCGGAAGAAATAGATATATACTATGCGTTAGAAGCCTGTGATATTTTTGACGTTACTCAGATGAGAATTTTTCTGTTGGCATTGTTTGATGTAAAAAGAAAAAAGATGATCTCTCACAAACAATTTTTAAAGATTATTAGATTCTTAGAGCAGTATCATTTCGCTTTTAATGCTATTTGTTCTATGCGTCCATCAGGTTTAGAGAGAAGATATTCAAGTTATGCTCGAAAATTAAGAACATGTAAAGATAATAATGAAACAAAAAAATGTATTGATGAGTTAATAGAAACATTAAAAGAAGGGCTGCCGGCAGAAGAGGTTTTTGTTAGTAATTTTGTCAATGTACGATATACTTCGGATTTTTCAAAGGATAAGAAGTTAGTGCAGTATATTATTAAAAAATATGAACTATATAATATGAATACAAATGAAGTACAGCCATTATCATTTACGATAGAACATATTATGCCTGAATCTCTAAAAAATAAAGAATGTGGAATGATTGGAAACCTGTTGCCATTAGGAGATAAACTGAATTCAGAATTAATGGATAAAGATTTTAAATATAAAATTAAAAAATATTCATTATCTCAATACAAAACAGTAGGAAAATTTGTACAGCAATATCAAAATGATACAGAGTGGACAAAAGATATGATAATTGATAGAACAAAGAAAATGGCAAAAAAAATGTATGAGATGGTATATAATTGGAAATAATTAAAAGTGTATTATGGACACCAAACCTCATTCATAGCATTGGTCCAAGCCTGTAACTCACAATTAAGAGCGAGTGCATCATACATAAAAACTAAGTATTTTTGAGCTTTTCAAGATATCTAAACATCAACAAAGAGAGAATTCAAACGAATATCATAAAAGAGTAAATTTATGTTGAACGTACCGAAAAGTACAATGTCATCAAATCAGAATATGATAAGACTTTCAGAAATGTTCTGATTTTGGATTTTTACTCTCATATGTACTAGGAGGACGATAATATGGAAATTAAAAAATTAGCAAATGAAATGGTTGATACACTGAGAGAAAGTGTGTGGAATAAAATTGACCAAGAGGTAACCAACGAAAGATGGAACAATATAGGATTTGCAGCACAAGCAATGGTTGAGTCGAAAGTGCCAGAGCAACAAATTTTGAATATGCTTATAAAATATTGGGATTTGCGACCAAGTGAAGCAAAAGATGTTTTACAGTTTGCCGTAGATAATATTGTTGATGCTACAAAGTAATAAAGAACGGTAGGGGAACAAATGATATACAAAAGCTCAGATAATGATTTTGAGATACCTATAGATTCTTATGCAAATCAGTTAGCTTGGTATCTTCGGTGGTATCTAAATAGGATTAAAACTGATTCAGTTTTTTTCAAAGAATGCTACATAAAAGGCAAAGATATGTCTAAGATGGATTATATTTAAAAATAATAAAGAGTTTGAAAGGAATTTTAATAATGTAAAATATGATGTTGGGAAAAAAACAAAAATGATTATTAGGAGAATATACTAAGTGAATCATGCAGTTGTTAGGGCAGGTTGCTGAATGCGTAATTGTCGACAAATGTGCATCTAATTCGGATATAAATCGAATTTGCATAGCAACTAACAAACAGGAGCCTCGCAGGAGCATATGCTGCAAAATCCGCTGTACGAAGCGGCTTAGAGGCTGTTAGAATTATGTCAAAATACAGCAATGCCCCGACAGGACGTCGGGGCAAGGCGTTACCGCGCCATGGACGGCGCGTAAAAGCCGGTTGCGTCAGGCATAGAAAACCTTAAAGCATAATTCTTACAGCCTCTTGGTCGCATAGTATGAGCGGATTTTGCAGCATATGCTCCTGCGAGGCTCCGTCATTTTAGCCAATAAACTGAAACACTTTATTTCTTTTTCCACGCAAGCAGTCTCTCCACATGCAGCGGTTTTCCCTGAATAGCCTGCACCTTCAATCTGTTCTCCTCACTGAAACCAACCAGAATATCATGATTAGCCTCAGCCAGATAATCGATAATACCATCGATATCAGATTTCGTGTTCTTCGGACAATGAATATACAGATGCTTATTTGCGGAAATATGCAGTGTATATGAGATGCTGAAATGATACCACAGAATCTTGTGCAGGGTAGAGTATTTGTAAATCCATAAAATCTCTTTGATAGGCACGATGGCATTGCCATAAGGCGAGGTCATGATAAAATAGTGCTCTGTGATAAACATATCCTCGGTGGCAAGCTGTGGCAGTGTCGCAAGTTCCTCCTCAGCCTCGGCAAGCAGCTTGTGCGGATTGCCGAATACAACAAGATTCTGACACGCCGGTGCCAAAACAGGAAACCTGATGCACAGGATGTAGAATATCAGGCTGATAACAGCATAGATGAGAGTGCCAAAATAAAAAACAAACATAAAAATAGTAGTTTTCAAATGGTACTCAGGCTCATTAAGATAGCAGCCTGTTATGGTATCGGAGAGTCCTTTGGAATCCCAACTCAGATCCTTCGACAGTTTATTTACAAACTGTGTGTAGGTGCCCTTGCCCTTTACGATTTTACCGACCACCGTGAGCTTATCTATAGAGGGCAGACCCTCCTCACAGGTGGATGGTGCAAGCAGTACAATAGAGCAGTGCTCATTGCGCATGCAGTAGTAGTAATAGCCCTTGATATCGTTGCCGTCCTTCATGGTGTAGCCGGTAAAGTAAAGCTTTTTAAGGGTGGTTTTTACATATCTGTCCGAATCCTTGTATGCAGCTTCAAAGCTGACAGAATCGTCAATATGTATGGGCGATAAAATATCTCCGAGTGAAAATGCAAACCATAGCACGGTAAGCAGAATGATGTATACAATCGGGGAGAAAAGACGCCTTTTGTAAAATGCTTTTATGTTTTTTGTTATGTAGTGTTCGTAATTATCAATCATATGCTTAGTATAATGGTTTTTGTGCCTTATATCAACCTTGATTTTGAGACATTTAATTGTTATTATATAATTATTAAGTAACTATTCAGAACCACTGAGAACAAAAAAGCTGATGCGTCATGCTCGCATGTAAGCAGCAGGGGTTCTGTAATATGAAATGAGGTAATTATGGAAGCATACACGAGTTTTGCCCGGGTGTATGACATGTTCATGGACAATGTGCCATATGAGGTGTGGGGCAGATATATTGTCGAAAAACTGCGTGCAAATGGCATAGACAGTGGATATGTCGTGGACTTAGGCTGTGGTACGGGAAAGCTTACCACGCTTCTTGCAGATGCAGGCTATGATATGATAGGCATTGACAATTCTTTTGACATGCTTGATATGGCGCTTGAGAGAGAGGATGACAGAATCCTTTATCTGATGCAGGATATGAGAGAGTTTGAACCGGGAGAAAAGGTGAGTGCCGTCGTAAGCGCATGTGACAGCATCAATTATATTCTTGAGCCTGAGGATCTTCAGGCAGTTTTTTTCTGCGTGAGCGAAAGTCTTAAAGAGGGTGGCATTTTTATATTTGATATCAATACTCCATACAAATATGAGGTGCTCATGGCTGATAATACCATAGCTGAAAACCGTGATGAGGGCAGCTTTATATGGGACAATTATTATGATGCCGATGAGAAAATAAACGAGTATGACCTGACACTTTTTATAAAGGAGCAGTCAGAGGATGAGGATGACATCTACAAGAAGTTTGAGGAAACTCATTTCCAGAGATGCTATGAGATTTCAGAGCTTAAGGAGCTTCTTGAGCAGTCGGGACTTGTGTTTGATGCGGTGTATGATGCGTACACAGACGATCAGGTGAAGTGTGACAGTGAGAAGGTCACTGTAATTGCACATAAAGCATAGAATTAGATAATGAGAGGTAAATTATGTCAGATTATATAGTAAGAGCAACAGCGGCGGATGCCAATATCAGAGCATTTGCTGTAACATCAAGGGAGATGGTGGAGACCGCCAGAGAGGATCACATGACAACACCTGTCATGACGGCGGCACTTGGCAGACTTCTTTCTGCGGGAGCCATGATGGGAGCTATGATGAAGGGCGATAAGGATATCATAACTCTTCAGATACAGTGCAGCGGACCTGCAAAGGGACTTACCGTCACAGCAGATTCGCACGGCAATGTAAAGGGCTTTGCCATAAATCCACAGGTTGAGCTGCCACTCAATGCGGCAGGCAAGCTTGATGTGGGTGGAGCACTTGATCTTGGAATACTTACAGTCATAAAGGATATGGGCTTAAAGGAGCCGTATTCAGGTCAGTGTGAGCTTAAAACAGGTGAGATAGCTGAGGATCTGACCTATTATTTTGCCACATCTGAGCAGATTCCGTCGGCGGTTGGTCTTGGTGTGCTTGTGGATAAGGACCAGAGCGTAAAGCAGGCCGGTGGATTTATCATCCAGCTTATGCCGTTTACACCGGAGGATGTTGTGGACAGGCTTGAAAAGAAAATCACAGAGATTGATTCGGTGACACAGATGCTTGACAGGGGGCTGACTCCGGAGCAGATACTTGAGGAAATTTTAGGGGATTTCGGGCTTGAAATCACAGATACGACTGAGACACGCTTCCACTGTGACTGTTCAAAGGAGCGTGTGAGCAGAGCTCTTTCCACACTGAGCAAAAAGGATCTTGATTCCATTATCGCAGATGGTGAAAGCATTGAGGTAAAGTGCCAGTTCTGTAATAAGGCATATAAGTTTACGGTGGATGAGTTGAAGGAGATGCGCTAATTGAAGGACGGATATATAAAGGTCGCTGCAGCGACACCAAAGGTAAAGGTAGCTGATACTGTATACAACGGACAGCTTATTAAAGCTCTTATGAAGGAGTGCACTGACAATGGGGCAAAGGTGGTTGTTTTCCCGGAGCTTTGCATTACCGGATACACCTGCCAGGATCTTTTCTGGCAGGATAAGCTCATAGCTGCAGCAGAGGATGAGCTTATAGGGATTGCAGATTACAGCAGGAGCCTTGACGGCATATTTTTCATAGGGCTTCCATATGAGATAAACGGCATGCTCTATAATATGGCGGCAGTTGTATCGCGCGGAGAGGTGCTTGCCATGGTGCCAAAGACATTTCTGCCAAACTATAATGAGTTTTATGAGGCAAGGCATTTTGCATCGGGAGAAAACTTAAGCACATATGTCACACTGAAAAATGGACGGCAGGTGTCTGTAGATACTGATTTTATTTTTAGCTGCAAGCAGCTGCCAAAGCTTAAGATAGCGGTGGAGCTTTGTGAGGATCTTTGGACTCCGAACCCTCCGAGCATCAGACACGCGATGTCGGGTGCCACTGTGATTGTAAATTTGTCTGCATCAGATGAGGTGACAGGCAAGGCAATATACAGGAGAGAGCTTGTGAGCGGACAGTCTGCCAGATTAATCTGTGGATATATTTATGCGTCAGCGGGAGACGGTGAGTCCACACAGGATGTGGTCTACTCAGGACACAATCTCATCTGTGAAAACGGAAATGTGCTTGCTGAGTCAAAGCGATTTACAAATGAGACTATATACAGCGAGTTTGATGTAGAAAGAATAGAGACTGAGAGGCGCAGGATGACAACATTTGTTGTCGAGGATGATCACAGATGGGCTGAGTTTGATCTTGAGGTAAAGGATACCACTCTTAGCCGCTATGTAAATCCGGCTCCTTTTGTTCCTGCAGACAAGACAGACAGGGACAGACGCTGTGATGAGATTCTTATGATTCAGGCTATGGGGCTTAAAAAGAGATTAGAGCATACCAACTGCAAGACAGCGGTTATCGGTATTTCAGGAGGACTCGACTCCACACTGGCACTGCTTGTCACAGTAAGGGCATTTGACCTTTTGGGAAAGGATCACAAGGATATAGCGGCAGTTACTATGCCGGGCTTTGGAACAACAGACCGCACATATGACAATGCGGTAAATCTCATTAAATGCCTTGGAGCTACATTTATCGAGGTGGATATAAAGGATGCTGTAAATATACATTTCAGGGATATCGGACAGGATCCGTCTGTGCATGATGTCACCTACGAGAATGGACAGGCGCGCGAGCGCACACAGATACTTATGGATATCGCAAACAAGGAAAACGGAATGGTTATAGGTACAGGAGATTTGTCAGAGCTGGCACTCGGCTGGGCTACCTACAACGGAGACCATATGTCCATGTATGCGGTAAATGCTTCGGTTCCAAAGACTCTGGTGCGTCATTTGGTAAAATACTATGCAGATACCTGCGGCAGCGATTTACTGGAAAGTACACTTCTTGATGTGCTTGATACACCTGTTTCTCCTGAGCTTTTACCACCTGAAAACGGTAAGATTTCACAGAAGACAGAGGATCTTGTGGGCCCTTATGAGCTGCATGACTTCTTCCTTTACAATATGCTGCGCTGCGGCTATGCTCCTGCCAAGGTTTACCGCCTTGCAAGGATAGCATTTGAAGGAAAATATGATGATGAGTTTATTCTCAAATGGCTTAAGAACTTCTATCGCAGATTTTTTGCACAGCAGTTCAAGCGCTCATGTCTGCCGGATGGACCAAAGGTAGGAACAGTGGCGGTCTCACCGAGAGGAGACCTAAGGATGCCTTCTGATGCGTGTGGACGTATCTGGATGGATGAGGTTGATAAGCTGTAATAGTAAGAGGAAAACAATGGGAAAGACACATAAGAAAACTGATAGAAGGCAGGAAAGCATAGAACGTGCAAGGCACAGTGACAGGCGCATGAAAATAGGCGCAATAGTCCTTTGTGCAGCGATAGCCATAATAACATTTGTGGCTGTGGGCATGCAGCTTTTGGTTCCTGTTACAGAAGCAGAGGTAAGTGCTAATAATAAGACACGCTCAGGGAATGTTGATGTGCAGAAGAATAATAATTCACTTACCGCATCTAAAATGGATTCAGGAAAAAAGCAAAACAGCTCAGAGGCTGATGTAAACGCTGCGGAGCAAAGCAGCGAGCCTGACAAGGAAACGAAGCTTGATGAGATACTTCAAAGTGCAGAGTATCCGGTGCAGCTAAAGGAGCTTGCGAAGAAGAATGATGAGGCAATTGACTTCATATATGAGTATCCTGAGGAGCACTCAAAAAAGCATGACATTGATCTGACTGCAGAGGCTTCGCAGGATACAGTACCTCTATTGCAGCAGTGGGATAAGAGATGGGGCTATGAAAAGTACAGCGGCAATTATTTTGCGGCGAGTGGCTGCGGTCCGACTGCACTTTCGATGGTTGTATTATATCTGACGCATGATGCACAGGCATCACCTCTTGCAGTGGCAGAGTATGCAAAGGAGGCCGGCTACAGTGTGGACGGCTCCGGAAGTGCATGGGATCTTATGAGCAAGGGCTGCAGGCACTACGGCGTAAATGCTAAGACTATAAAGGAGGATGAGGATACATTTAAAGAAAGGCTTGATGAGGGCAATCTGATAGTCGTAAATGTCGGTCCGGGAGATTTCACAGACAATGGACATTTTATGGTGATCACAGGCTATGATGATGAGGGCTTTACTATAAATGATCCAAACAGTATCATAAAGAGCAATACCCACTGGCAGTTTGAGAGGCTGAGTTCACAGATCAGGGCTGCATGGAGGATGTTTGTGTAGATAATAGCAGCAACACATGCATTTATGCTGATGTTTGTGATGCATATGGAAAAATTAAAAAATAAGAAATAATAAAACCTGCTGTGTCATGCTTGTCTGACACAGCAGGTTTTTAATAACAAACAGTAAAGTATGGTATGCAGATTATAGCAATTGAATACCATGCTCCTCACATTCCTTAATTGTCTCCTCAGGCCACAGTGAGCTCTGTACCTCACCGATATGAGCTTTTCTGAGGAAGAACATACAGATTCGTGACTGTCCGATTCCGCCTCCGATAGTGTACGGAAGCTCCTTGTTGAGGATAGCCTTCTGGAATGGAAGCTTAGCACGTTCAGGACATCCGGCCTTGTCAAGCTGCTCCTTCAGAGATTTTTCATCTACACGGATACCCATTGATGAAAGCTCAAGTGCGATATCAAGAACAGGATAGTATACGATGATATCAGCGTTTAAAGCCCAGTCGTCATAGTCAGGGGCACGTCCGTCGTGAGGCTCTCCGTTTGCAAGCTTGTCACCAATCTGCATTACACAGATTGCACCCTTTGCCTTTGCAAAATAATACTCGCGCTCCTTTGGAGTATTGTCCGGGAACATTTCCTCAAGCTCTGATGTGGTGACAAAGGTGATATCCTTTGGCAGAATCAAATCTATGTAGTCGTACTGTATAGCCATGTACTGCTCGGTCTTGCGCAGGCATTTGTATACTGTCTTTACTGTTTCCTCAAGGAAATCTAAGTTTCTGTCCTCCTTGCGGATGACCTTTTCCCAGTCCCACTGGTCAACAAATATAGAGTGGATATTGTCAGTCTCCTCATCACGTCTTATGGCATTCATATCTGTGTAGATGCCCTCGCCGAGAGAGAAGCCGTATTTCTTTAATGCATATCTCTTCCACTTGGCAAGAGAGTGAACGACCTCAGCCTCCTTGTCACCCTGCTCAAGGATGCCGAAGGTAACAGGTCTCTCATATCCGTTTAAGTTATCGTTTAAGCCTGTGGTAGGATCAACGAAAAGCGGTGCTGAAACACGTGTCAGGGAAAGACGCTGTGCGAGCATGCCCTGGAAGAAATCCTTAACAGTCTTGATGGCAAGCTGTGTATCGTGAAGATTCAGTGCCGAAGAATAGTTCTTTGGTATTGTTAATTTGCTCATTTTCGATTAAACCTCGTTGTATTATTAATTTTTTAATAAAATTCCTTTAACCTGATTATTATATCACAATTTTTCTAGAAAGATAGTCCATAATATGATAAAATTAGATAGTTTAAAGAGAAACAATATCGTTTTACCTTATTTTTACGTGTTTAAGGTGTTAATGAAAGGTAGTAGATTTATATGAGAAAAAGAGATATGACCTTTGCTTCGGCGGTGCTTGAGGCAATAGATGCGCTTTTAGCTCTTGCGTATATAGGCTTACAGATTTATTATGGAGTGTGCTATCACATACAGGTATTTAAGTTTGTGGCCAATATACTTGTGCTTTTGCTTGTATACATTGCAATCACATGGCTGCAGCATTATCCGGAAAAGCTCAATCACATAGCAGCGGAGCTGTGTGTGGGCAATATCAGAAAGTATTCACTCAGGCTTTTGACGTTTGTAAAGCTTGTTTTTACTGCGGGGCTTCTGGTGCCATGCGTGTGTGATGCGTTTGGAATAGCAATCCGCGATGTATACAGCCTCATTATGATAGGGCTCATCCTTGTGGTGACGGCGTATTATGAGTACAGGATATTTCAGGAAATAAAGTCATTGCGGAAATAATATAGGAGAAATAAAATGCAGCTTAGTATAGAAGAAGTTAAAAAGCTGGATAGTAACAGCTATCAGATAATAGATATAAGAAGTGAGGAAGAGGTGGCGCACGGTGCCATAAAGGGAGCACTCAATATTCAGGCAGAGGAAATAGAGTCAGATGAGAGGGTGTTGCATGATAAGAAGCTTGTCATAGTCTGCAGCCGTGGTAAAACGAGTGTGGATGTGGCAGAGTATCTCACAGAAAAAGGTTTTGATGCGGCAAGCTTAAAGGGAGGCTATATAAGCTGGCTGCTTGATGCCATGAAAGAGGATGAGGTGGCAGAGCGCGATATAAAGGCAGATGTGGAGCAAAGCATCAGAAAGAAATTTAAGAAATCCATCTGGCGCAAGTTTACAAAGGCGATAAACACCTATGAGCTTGTAAAGCCGGGGGATAAGATTGCGGTGTGTATTTCGGGAGGTAAGGATTCCATGCTCATGGCAAAGCTGTTTCAGGAGCTTAAGCATCACAACAAGTTTGATTTTGATGTGAAGTTTCTCGTCATGGACCCGGGCTACAATGAGGCAAACAGGCATGTCATAGAGGAAAACTGCAGGAACCTTGGCATCCCTGCCACTATTTTTGAGTCAGATATATTTGATGCTGTATATGATATCGAAAAATCGCCATGCTATTTATGTGCGAGGATGAGAAGAGGACATCTGTATGCATTTGCAAAGGAGCTGGGCTGCAACAAAATTGCGCTCGGACATCACTATGATGATGTTATCGAGACGATACTCATGGGTATGCTCTACGGTGCACAGGTACAGACCATGATGCCTAAGCTTCACAGCACAAACTTTGAGGGCATGGAGCTTATCAGGCCTCTTTACCTGGTCAGGGAGGACGATATCAAGGCATGGCGTGATTACAACGGTCTGCATTTCATACAGTGTGCCTGCAAGTTTACAGATACCTGTACCACCTGCAATAATGAGGAAAACCGCTCAAAGCGTGTTGAGATAAAGCAGCTCATCGCTAATCTTAAAAAGGTGAATCCTTTTGTCGAGGCAAATATATTTAAGAGCGTGGAGAATGTAAATCTGGCTACGGTTGTAGCATATAAAAAGGATGGCATAAAGCACAGCTTCCTAGATCACTATGATGAATAAGACAGATATATTTCAGGAGGGCATTGTATGGCAGATATCATGGATTATATTGACTGGCGTGGAGATATAGGCTTTGATGAGGTGCATGTAAATGAGGTGGACGGACTGATTTTTTCACAGCTTATTTATGTGCAGATGAAGCCATATATGCCGGATGCAAAGAAGTCATACCTTACGATAAAACAGCTTTCAAGCCTTTACTGCGCGGACCACAGTGATGATGAGATTGAGCAGATGCCTAATCTTTTCCGCCACTCCGCGAGGCTGCTTCAAAAGCTGGCGCACTCAAGGCGCTATGCTGACTGCATTTTGAGATATTATATATACGATATAAGTGAAAAAGAGGAGTCGCAGTTTTCTGCGGTTACGATAGAACTGCCTGACGACACATATTTCATTTCCTACAGTGGTACAGACCATTCCGTGGTCGGCTGGAAGGAAAACTTTAATCTAAGCTATCTCGATGAGACACCGGGACAGAACAAGGCGAAAAAATATTTAAAGCAGGTGGCAGCATATATATGCAATGATGATAGGAACATAAATGGAAAAGCCATAAATGATAAAGCTTTAGATGATGAAAATATCAACAATAAAAGCATCAATACAAGAAAGCTGTGGATAGGCGGACACTCAAAGGGTGGAAATCTGGCAGTGTTTGCCGCCATGCATGTGGATAAAGAGGTGCAGGATGTCATTATTAAGGTGTTTAATTTTGACGGACCGGGCTTCAATCACAAGATGATATATACGGCAGGCTACAAAAGAATTTTTGACAGAATAGAGACATTTCTGCCGCAGTCGTCTATAGTTGGCTTATTGCTTGAGCATGTGGACGATTATGAGGTGGTAAGAAGCCGTAATTCGGGGCCGATGCAGCATGATGCTTTTTCATGGGAGATAATGGGCGGAAGTATCATAAAGGCGGATGGGCTGGACAAAAACAGTGTGCGCCTTGACAAGACACTCAGAAACTGGATAGGCAGCATGGATGAGGCGCAGCGAAAGCAGTTTGTAAATGTGCTTTTTTCAATTGCATCGGACTCCAATTTCGAGAACCTTGACCAGATGTCATTTAAGCAGCTCATTGAGATGATAAAGGCTGCCGATGAGCTGTCAAAGGCTGACTGGAGCATGCTTAAGGATACAGTAAGACTCCTGATTTCTGCCGGTGTCGGCGTGGTCAGGGATGAAAAGGAGAAATAAATGTTAAATCAGTTTTCAAGAACACAGCTTTTGCTTGGAAAAGAGGCGATGGATAGGCTAAAGGGCGCAAGAGTCGCAGTATTTGGAATAGGAGGAGTGGGCGGATATGTCTGCGAGGCACTAGTCAGAAGCGGAGTGGGAGCGATTGACCTTATCGATGATGACAAGGTGTGTCTTACAAACCTAAACAGGCAGATAATCGCAACCCGAAAGACCATAGGAAAATACAAGACAGATGTGATGGAGGAGAGGATTCATGATATTAATCCTGATGTCAGTGTCGTGACGCACAGGTGCTTCTTTTTGCCGGAAAATGCTGATGAATTTCCGTTTGAAGAGTATGATTATATAGTTGACGCGGTTGATACGGTCACAGCAAAGATTGCGCTTGTCATGAAGGCACAGGAGAAAAATGTCCCTATCATAAGCAGTATGGGAGCGGGAAATAAGCTGGATGCAAGTGCATTTAAGGTGGCTGATATATATAAGACCAGCATGTGTCCTCTTGCAAAGGTCATGCGCCGTGAGCTTAAAAAACGTGGCGTGAAAAAGCTCAAGGTGGTATACTCTGAGGAGAAGCCTACAAGACCGATAGAGGATATGTCTATAAGCTGCAGAAGCAACTGCATCTGCCCGCCGGGTGCCGAACACAAGTGCACAGAGCGCAGGGATATTCCAGGAAGCCTTGCATTTGTACCATCAGTGGCAGGACTTATCATCGCGGGCGAGGTGGTACAGGACATAGCCTTTGACAGGGTATGATAAAGAATACAATTACGAAAAGAGAGGAATAAAAATGCCAGTATTTGATTTTAGCGATACACCGGTAGCAAACGAGCATCCGGAGTGTACATATGAGACATTTCATTCGACAGAGACAAAGGCATCGGCCGATAAACCGATTGTTGTGATAGACAATAAGCAAAAGGAGTGGGCGCATCATGCGCTCGGTATGTTTACAAATCCGATAAAGCGTACATCCTTTGAATTTGAGGATGGTGATGGGGTGACCAGTGCAGATATCCTGCGCATTGATTCCCGCTTCGTTAGCCTTTTTAAGTGGCTTGGCGAAAATCACATAAAGGTACAGCTTTCAGGAGCCAATACACCTGACGGATACGCAGTATACAGGGTGAGGGAGGTGTCTCTCGGCAGAGGCACAAAGCTGTCTGCAGAGGACGGATTCCTGCAGTATATGATGGAAAGGCTCTTTGCCAGCACCATGCCTGAGGATGAACCTGACCTCGATGATTACGAGGAAGAGGGCGACAGCATGAAGCTCACCAGTATACAGAGCATCACAGATTTCATGACATGTGCAGGCCGTACACTGCCTGACAATATACTGCTGTGGGCCAGAAGAAATCTGGCAGTTGCGCGTTCAAGCGAGGTATCACCTGAGGAGAGACGCCATGCGCAGAGAGCACTTTCCATCATGATGAATATCCAGTGGAAGGGAAATTACTTTGAGGCAATTGACCCTGTGGAGGCAAGGCGCATACTCGATGAGGAGCTCTATGGCATGGAGAGCGTGAAGCAGAGAATCATTGAGACCATTATCCAGATAAACAGGACTCATACACTTCCTGCCTACGGACTGCTGCTCTGTGGACCGGCAGGAACCGGAAAGTCACAGATTGCATATGCTGTTGCACGAATACTCAAGCTTCCATGGACCACACTCGATATGAGCTCAATAAATGATGCAGAGCAGCTCACAGGAAGCTCAAGAATCTATTCAAACGCAAAGCCGGGAATCATTATGGAGGCATTTTCACAGGCGGGAGAGTCGAATCTTGTATTTATCATCAATGAGCTCGACAAGGCCTCAAGCAAAAACGGCAACGGAAATCCGGCAGATGTGCTTTTGACGCTGCTTGATAATCTGGGCTTTACAGACAACTATATGGAGTGTATGGTGCCGACCGTCGGAGTATATCCGATCGCAACAGCCAATGATAAATCCCAGATTTCTGCACCGCTTATGTCACGTTTTGCGGTGATTGATATTCCGGACTATACCGATGAAGAGAAGAAGGTCATCTTCCAGAGATTTGCCCTGCGCAAGGTATTTGAGCGAATGGGAATGAAGGAGGAGGAGTGCGTTCTCACAGAGGACGGACTTGATGCAGTGATTAAGCTTCACGAGAACACATCGGGCATAAGAGATCTCGAGCAGGCTGCAGAGCATCTGGCAGCAAATGCACTTTATCAGATAGAGGTTGATAAGGTAAAGCAGGTGGTATTTGACGCTGAGGCTGTTTTTGAGCTTTTAGGCTAGCAGGATATGATTACGGATACAGGAATTGTTACGAAAATAAAAGGAGATTGTCAGGATGAGAGAATTTGGAAAATCCAGAAAATTAGATAATGTGCTTTATGATGTAAGAGGACCGGTGGTGGATGAGGCGGCCCGCATGGAGGAAAACGGCACAAATGTGTTGAAGCTCAATATAGGAAATCCTGCGCCGTTTGGCTTCAGGACACCTGATGAGGTGATATATGATATGTCTCGCCAGCTCACGGACTGTGAGGGGTATTCCAACTCCAAGGGACTTTTTTCTGCAAGAAAAGCAATCATGCAATATGCACAGCTCAAAAAGCTTCCTAATGTGACGGTTGAGGATATCTACACCGGAAACGGAGTCAGCGAGCTTATAAACTTAAGCATGTCAGCGCTTCTTGACAATGGTGATGAGGTGCTGGTGCCGGCACCGGACTATCCGCTTTGGACAGCCTGCGTTACACTTGCGGGAGGCACGGCAGTGCACTATATCTGTGATGAGCAGTCAGAGTGGTATCCGGACATAGAGGATATCAAAAAGAAGATTACAGACAAGACAAAGGCAATCGTAATAATAAACCCTAATAACCCTACAGGAGCGCTCTATCCAAGGGAGGTGCTGCAGCAGATAGTTGATGTGGCAAGAGAGCACGAGCTCATGATTTTTTCGGATGAGATATATGACAGGCTGGTGATGGATGACTATGAGCATGTGTCTATTGCGTCGCTTGCACCGGACCTCTTCTGTGTGACCTTCAGCGGTCTTTCTAAGTCACATATGATAGCAGGCTATCGTATCGGATGGATGGTTTTAAGCGGCAACAAGGCGCTCGGAAAGGACTATATCGAGGGTCTCAATATGCTCTCAAACATGCGTCTTTGCTCGAATGTTCCGGCGCAGTCGATAGTGCAGACGGCTTTAGGCGGATATCAGAGTGTAGGTGAGTATATTGTGCCGGGCGGACGAATCTATGAGCAGAGAGAGTACGTCTACAAGGCATTAAACGATATACCGGGAATTTCGGCAGTAAAGCCAAAGGCAGCATTTTACATATTCCCAAAGATTGATACTGCAAGGTTCAACATCACAAACGATGAACAGTTTGCACTGGATCTGCTTCGTGAGAAGAAGATACTCATAATCCACGGCGGCGGCTTCAACTGGGATAAGCCGGATCACTTTAGAGTGGTATATCTGCCTAGAACAGAGATATTAAAGGATGCCACAGGCAAGCTTGCAGACTTTTTGTCTTCATATAAGCAGAAATAATTATTGGCATAGATAATTATAAAACATATAACATAAAACATATAACATATAAGCTCCGGCACAGAAAACTTTTTGTTCTGACCGGAGTTTTTATATTATGCTGTAATATTTTTAAAAGTAACCTACCTGTAACTTTACATAATGTATTATACACTTGTATCGCGGGACGGCTGCACTTTAAAGGACAGACCGCATAGCGCACAAAAATGCATAGAGAAGAAAAGGAGAATTAAATGGAACTGCTTAGAGTAGAACACTTATCAAAAATATACGGAGCCGGAGAAAATCAGGTCAAGGCTTTGGACGATGTGTCATTGAGCGTGGAAAAGGGAGAGTTTGTGGCAATAGTCGGGGCGAGCGGCTCCGGAAAATCCACACTGCTTCATCTGCTCGGAGGTGTTGACAGGCCAACAAGCGGAAAGGTGTATATAAACGGCACTGATATTTTTGCAATGAATGATGATGAGCTTGCCATATTCAGAAGAAGACAGGTAGGTATCATTTATCAGTTTTATAATCTGATACCTATATTAAATGTGGAGGAAAACATGGCAATCCCGATGGAGCTTGATGGAAGAAAGGTGGAAAAAACACAGATGGATGACATGCTTTTACGCCTTGGACTTACAGAGAGACGCACTCATCTGCCAAACGAGCTTTCAGGAGGCCAGCAGCAGCGCACATCTATAGGAAGAGCCCTGATTACGAGACCATCTATAGTGCTCGCGGATGAGCCGACCGGAAACCTGGATACCAAGGCCAGCAACGAGATTATGCATCTCTTAAAGACCTCAAACCGTGAGCTCAACCAGACAATCATTATGATTACACACAATATGGAGCTTGCAAAGGCGGCTGACCGCACAATAATGATAGAGGATGGTAAAATCAGATGAATTTGATGAAGACACTCACATTAAAAAACTTAAAGCTCAACAGGAAAAGAACTATTGTCACGATAGTCGGAATAATTCTTGCAACAGCGCTTTTGTCGGCGCTTGTCACACTTGTGTCAAGCTTTCAGTACAGTATGATTGAATACCAGAAGCAAAAGGGCGGTGACTTTCATGTGAAATTTTCGAATGTGAAAATGTCTGAGCTTTCGGAGTTTAAAAACAACAGAAATATTGAAAGCACATTTGAGACAATGGGAATGGGCTTTGCAAAGCTAGACGGCTGCAAGAATGAGGATAAGCCGTATGCATATGTCATGGCAACAGATGAGGCCGGCTTTGAGAGAGGCTGCTTTAAACTTATAGAGGGGCGCATGGCAAAAAATGAGGATGAGATAGTCATTCCAAGGCACTTAAAGACAAACGGACGAATCGACATAAAGGTGGGAGATGAGATAACACTGGATGTCGGAAAGCGATATGATTCAAACACCGAAGGTGTCATATCGGAAAACAGCGCATATGAGAATGAGGCAGAGACACTTACCGATACTGTGACAAAGCACTACAAGGTGGTAGGCATCATGGAAAGACCGGGCTATGGAATGGAGGACTATAGTGCCGCCGGATATACATTTGTCACATATTCTGATGAGCTGGCAGCAATTGATAACGGCACAAAGAGTGAGGTTAACGAAGCTGACACTACGCTCACAGTGTACAGCAGGTACACTCAAAAGGCTTTAAGAAATAAGGATGCTGTGACTGCAGATATAATTGGTGTGGATGAAAAGCTGTTTGAGAAATCAAATAATTCATCTGTTGAAATGTCTGCTGAGGAGAGCGACAGGTTTCTTAAAGAGATGGAAAATGCAAAATATGATATATATATAAATCGCTTCCTTATAAGCTATGAGTGTGTTTTCCCGATTGACGGCACATTTAAAGCACTGTTTACAGTGGCCGCTGTTGTGGCTTTGATAATTATACTGACATCAGTGTACTGTATCAAAAACAGCTTCAACATATCAATCACTGAAAAAATCAGGCAGTATGGCATGCTTGCAAGCGTGGGTGCTACGAGGCGCCAGATAAAAAGCAGCGTTAAGACAGAGGCAGCAATGCTTGGAGTGGTTGGTATTCCTGTAGGTACCATGAGTGGTATTTTGGCATCGTTTATACTTGTCAAGGTGGTAAATGCGCTGTCAGCAGGCTGGCTTAACTTTGCTTTGAGCTTTCACACATCACTGCCTGCACTTATTCTTGCTGTGATACTGAGTATAGCAACCATTTATTTCTCAGCAACAGGCAGTGCAAGAAGGGCCGCAAAGGTCACACCGCTTGAAGCAATAAGAAACACAAAGGAGATTAAAATAAAGTCAGCAAAGCTTAAGACACCGGCTATTATAGGCAGAATCTGGGGCATTGGAGGCGTTATCTCATATAAGAATATAAAGAGAAACAAAAAAAAGTACAGAACTACAGTGACGTCTATTGTTATCTGCTCAGTAACCTTTATTGTGATATCATACTTTATGTCTATGGCCTTTAGCGTTGTTGGGATGTCATATGCATCAGTAGATTACAATATTGGAATAAATATGTCATGTAAAAAGGACCTTGATATTGAAAAGCTCTCTGAGCTTTTGAGTGGCATTGAAGGAGCAAAGGATTATCTGGTTGGAGCAGGTTATTATTTTGATGTAGATAAGCCGGAGTATACAAAGGAATATGGAGAGTATTGCGGGCAGCTTTATGATGACAGAGAGGATGTCTCACAAGAGTTTTTTATCACGGTTTTAAATGACAAATCGTATGATAAGTATGCGTCTGACGCAGGCGTAAAAAATGCAGATACAGGAGCAATTCTTGTAAATAAATGCACATTTGATGTGTATAATGAGAAAAGCTCGAAATACGTCAAAGAAGAGATGGAGCTGTACAAATATAAAGCAGGAGATACAATCAGGTGCGGCTACAATGTGTATGATGATGCTTCTTCTGATGACAATGCTGTGGAAGGTGATACTGAAAGCAGTACGGAGGATAACAGTGGATACGTTGACGAGGAAACAATAAATAACGGTGTCAGAAAAACTGTAGATGTAACTATTGCAGGTGTTACAGACAAGGTACCAACATGTTATAATGGCTACGGCAATACCTCGCTTTTGTTTATGAACCAAAAAGGCTTTGAAAGCTTATGGGCTGACGGCAAGAGCGGTAATGAGCTCAAACCGGGGAATGCGATATATTCGGCATATGTGGTTGCAGAAAATGCAGATGAATATCAGGATACATTAGAAAAGGAGACGGAAGAAAATCCTGAGTATTCTCAGATTAGTTTTTATGTCAGCAATATGGATAAGCAGATGCGCGATGAAAAATCACTCTTTACACTGCTTGGAGTATTTGCATACGGACTTATTGTGGTCATTGCCTTAATAGGAATCACAAATATCATCAATACCTTAAGCACCGGAATGGAGCTTAGAAGCCGCGAGTTTGCTACACTAAGAAGCATTGGAATGACAGATAAGCAGTTTGCTGGAATGGTCAGACTCGAGAGTGTGTTTATATCTGTGAAGGCACTTGTAATAGGCGTACCGCTTGGTATTTTAATAAACTATCTCTTATGTTTTATTATGAACAGGATGGGTGGCGCAATCATTTATAAGCCACCGTATAAAGCAATTATATTGTGTATAGTGGTTGTAATAATGCTGATTTATGCTATCATGAAACTATCAATGACGAAGCTTAGACACAATAACATTATTGAGACAATCAAGAATGAAAATCTGTAGAAAATGCGGGAGCTGATATGAAAAAAATACTTCTCATAGAGGACAATAGAGGAATAACAGAGGGACTGTGTGATACATTTACAGAACCTGAATATGAGCTTTTGACAGCAGGCAATTTAAAGGAGGCTGGGGCACTTTTGAGTGAGCACCCCGGCCTTGTGTTGCTTGATGTGTCGCTTCCGGATGGGAACGGCTTTGATTTTTACAGCGAAAGGCTGGAAAAAGAAAAAACACCGGTGATTTTTCTTACCGCAAGGGATGAGGAAAATGATATAGTAAAGGGACTTGAGCTTGGAGCGGAGGATTACATCACAAAGCCTTTTTCCGTAAGGGAGCTTGTGGCGAGGGTAAACCGCGTATTTTTACGAAGGAAAAGTGATGACAGCTCATCTGTCATACACGCAGGAACCATAAGCTATGATTTGGACAAAAAGGAAGCAAGAAGGGCTGGACAGTTGATTGTTCTTTCAAGTCTTGAAAACCGCATACTTGATCTGCTTTTTACCAATCACGACAAGGCTGTGTACAGAAATGCCGTGATTGACTGCATCTGGGAGGCGACAGGAAACGATGTCTATGACCATACCGTGACTGTCTATATGAAGCGCATCAGGGCAAAGCTTGGTGAGGATGTGATAAAGACTGTGAAGGGAATCGGGTATCGTGTTGATTCAGATGAAGCTCTTTAAACAGTATCGGCCGACAGAGCCGGTTCCCGGGGGAAAGCATGAGAAAGAAGAAATATAATTTAGAGAACAGAAAACATTTTGTGTATTTTGCAATAATTTATACATGTATATGTGTGATGGTTATGGCTTTTACCGTCTTTTTTCAGTACAGGGCATATACGAAAAACTATAACATCACAGTGGCTAAGCTATGTGCACTCATTCATGAAAAATATCCCGATGTATCAGATGGCAGTATAGCCGCGATTCTAAATGACAGCAGTATCGACAGTGATGATACGAATTTAAAAGCTGCAGATAAGCTCCTTAAAAAATACGGCATTGATATGGAAAAGGATTCTGCGGTTTTGTCAAATGAAAAAGCGCTTAAAGGAGCGCTTTGGCTAGACATATTTCTTGTTGTGCTTTTTGCAGGGGGCTTTTGCATTTACATTGTGCTTATAAGATTTAGCTTTAAAAGACAGGTCAGACAGGCTGCGGATTATCTACGCCGCATAAATCAGGGAGACTACAGACTTGTTATGGCAGATAGCACAGAGGGAGAGATTTCTATACTAAAGGGAGAGCTTTACAAGACAGCAATTTATTTGAGGGAGTCTGCGGAAAATGCAAAGGCAGACAAGCTTTTGCTAAAGGATGCGCTTTCTGACATATCGCACCAGCTTAAGACACCGCTCACATCACTTTCGATAAATCTGGAAAATCTGGAAGGAAATCCTGATATGGCATCTGAAAACAGAAACAGGATAATGCGCAGGGCAAAGCGCGATGTGGATAATATATCGCATATGGTGCAGGCTATCTTAAAGCTTTCAAGGCTTGAAGCGGATGTTGTGGAGTTTGATGAGAAGGATACGCTGCTGTCTGAAATTGTGTCTGAGGCAGCTGACAATGTGATGGCACTTTGCGATTTGAGAGACATAAGGCTGTCCATAGATGAAGGCTCTGATAAGGATGCCTGTATACATGCTGATGCATACTGGCAGTGTGAGGCCATTACAAACATAGTAAAAAATGCAGTGGAGCACGCAGAGAGTGAGGTAAGGATAGGCTTTTACAGGTATGAGATGTATGCAGAGATAACAGTGCAAAACGATGGAGAGACCATAAGTGATGAGGACAAAAAGCATATTTTTACGCGTTTTTACAGCGGCAGCGGACAGCCGGCAGACAGCATCGGCATAGGACTTTCGCTGGCGGAAGCGATTGTGCGTCATGACAATGGATATATCCTTGTGGAGGATTGTAAAAAAGATGTATTAAATGAAAAAAATGAATGCAGTGGCACACGCTTTGTGGTAAGATATCTGTGATAAGTTGAGAAAAATTATCAATAAATACACTAGGAAGCGATAAAATGACACTAAAAGAACTTGGCATAGGACAGAGTGCCAGAATACTTACAGTAGGCGGTGAGGGCGCATTGCGTCAGCATTTCCTGGATATGGGAGTAATCCCAAAAGCCGAAGTGACAGTTATCAAATTTGCACCGATGGGAGACCCGATGGAGCTTCAGGTGCACGGCTATGAGCTCACATTGAGGCTTGATGATGCGGCACATATTGAGGTAGAATTAATTGATAGCCGTTCAAGAAAACATGAGGGGCCTAAAAAGATAAGCAACACAGCCCATCCCGGACTTGGTGAGGAGGGCAAATACCATGTGAAGGGCAGTGGCAATCCCCTTCCAGATGGTGAGAAGCTCACATACGCACTTGTGGGAAACCAAAACTGCGGCAAGACAACACTTTTCAACCAGCTTACAGGCTCAAACCAGCATGTGGGCAATTTCCCGGGAGTGACGGTGGACAGAAAGGATGGCTCTATTAAAGAACATCCGGATACATCAATCACAGATTTACCGGGCATTTACTCAATGAGCCCATATACGAATGAGGAGATTGTGTCGAGAAACTTTGTGCTCGATAACAAGCCAAAGGCCATAATAAATATCGTAGATGCGACAAATATCGAGAGAAACCTGTATCTGACCATGCAGCTTCTTGAGATGGATATACCGATGGTTATCGCTCTAAATATGATGGATGAGGTGACGGCAAACTCAGGCTCAATCGATGTAAATAAAATCGAGGGACTGTTAGGAGTGCCTGTTGTACCGATTTCAGCCGCGAAGAATCAGGGTGTTGATGAGCTGGTGCGCCATGCGATACACATTGCAAAGTATCAGGAGCGCCCGGGCAGACAGGATTTCTGTGATGAGAATGATTTTGGCGGTGCCGTGCACAGATGTATACACGCGGTAAGCCACCTGATTGAGGATCATGCAAAGCTCGCCGGAGTTCCGATTCGCTTTGCTGCTACCAAAATTATCGAGGGAGATGCGCTTATATTAGAGCAGCTTCATCTTGATGAGAATGAGAAAGAGGCAATAGAGCATCTGATTGTCCAGATGGAGAAGGAGCGAGGCCTTGACAGAAGCGCTGCAATTGCGGATATGCGCTTTACATTTATTGAGAAAATATGCGAGAGCACCGTGGTAAAACCGAAGGAGAGCAGGGAGCGTATCAGAAGTGAGCGCATCGACCGTGTTCTTACAGGCAAATACACGGCAATACCGTGCTTTATAGTGATAATGCTTGCTGTATTTTATCTCACCTTCAACGTAATCGGAGCAGGCCTTCAGTGGCTTTTGGAGCAGGGCATAGGAGCACTGACCGCACTGACGGATAAGGCACTCACAGCGGCAGGTGTGAATGAGGTGCTGCACGGACTGGTAATAGACGGCATCTTTCAGGGTGTTGGAAGCGTATTAAGCTTTTTGCCGATTATCGTGACACTGTTCTTTTTCTTATCCCTCATGGAGGACAGCGGATACATAGCGAGGGTTGCATTCTTCATGGACAAGCTCCTTCGTAAGATAGGACTTTCCGGACGAAGCATAGTACCAATGCTCATAGGCTTTGGCTGTACGGTGCCAGCTGTCATGGCGACACGTACACTGCCAAGTGAGAGAGATCGTAGAATGACTATACTCCTCACACCGTTTATGAGCTGTTCGGCAAAATTGCCAATTTATGCATTCTTTGTTAGTGCATTTTTCCCGAAGCATGGCGGACTTGTCATGGGAGGACTGTACTTCCTTGGAATAATTGTAGGAATACTTTTCGCATTTATCTACAGAAAGACTTTGTTCAGGGGTGACGCAGTGCCATTTGTCATGGAGCTGCCAAACTACAGGATGCCGGGCGCCAAGAATGTGTGCCAGCTGCTCTGGGAGAAGGCAAAGGACTTTTTGCAGAAGGCATTTACAGTAATACTTATTGCCACAATGCTTATATGGTTCTTACAGAGCTTTGACATACACTTTAACATGGTAACAGACTCAAAGGACAGCATGCTTGCCGCTATTTCAAGTGTTATCGTGCCAATCTTTAAGCCTCTGGGACTCGGAGACTGGCGTATATGCACATCACTTATCAGCGGACTCATGGCAAAGGAGAGTGTGGTATCAACACTTGAGATACTGTTTGGCGGAACGGTTACGACAGCACTCACAACACTTTCAGCCGCATCTCTTCTGGTGTTCTCGCTGCTCTACAGTCCTTGCGTGGCTGCTATAGCATCCATAAAGAGAGAGCTTGGTGCAAAGTGGGCAGTCAGTGTGGTGCTTTTGCAGTGTGCGATTGCATGGGTGGCAGCATTTATTGTCAGGGTAATTGGACTGCTTGTGATGTAATTAAAAACAGACTATTCAGAACCACTGAGAACCAAAAAGATGATGTGTTATGCTTGCATGTAAGCAACAGGTTTTCTTATTCTCAAGGTGGTTCTGAATAGTTGCAAAAAATATAAAAGGAGATATGTGATGGAGATTAAACTGGAAAATGAATCACTTGAGCTCACGATAAACAGCTTCGGAGCAGAGCTTAAAAGCATCACCGGTAAGGAAACAGGTACACAGTATCTGTGGGATGCCGATGAGAAATACTGGAAGAGAAGCGCACCGGTGCTTTTCCCGTTTGTCGGCAGCTTAAAGGACAAGAAGTTTACCGTTGATGGGACAGATTATCCGATGGGACAGCACGGCTTTGCAAGGGATATGGAGTTTGAGCTTGTGTCACAGACAAAGGATGAGGCATGGTTTTTACTTAAATCAAATGATGAGACTCTTGCAAAATATCCGTTTGAGTTTGTGCTCGAAATCGGCTATAAGCTCTCAGGCAGTGAGATAAAAGTGACCTGGAGGGTGACTAATCCTGCGAAAAAGGATTTACTTTTCTCAATAGGTGGTCATCCGGCATTTATGTGTCCGGTCGCAGAGCAGGGAAAGCAGTCAGACTATTATCTGAAGCTTGACACAGACAAAGCAATCACCTACGGACTTATCTGTGACGGAGGCCTTTTAGACAAGGATGACAATCTGCTTAAGGTGGATGCGGATGGATACTGTCAGATAGATGAGCATATGTTTGATAAGGATGCGCTCATAATAGAAAACAGACAGGCTTCAAAGGTGAGCCTGTGTACACCGGATAAGAAGCTATACCTTACGGTGTCCTTTGATGCTCCTTTATTTGGTCTGTGGTCACCGGCAGGAATGGGAGCACCGTTTATCTGTATTGAACCGTGGTACGGCCGATGTGACAGAGCAGGCTTTGCCGGAGAATTAAAGGACAGGGAGTATGGTAATTCACTGGCACAGGGTGAGAAATTTGAGAAGTCATATACGATTTCAATTGAGCTGTAGATTTTCTTGTTCTCAATGTGACTTAAATACTTATTAAAATAATAATATAAGACATAATTAGAATCATGGGGCTGCGGTATATTGCAGTCCCATGATTTTTAGATAGTAAGGATTTTTCACGAACTTGAAATAATGTAATGTAGGATAGCATAACGCTATATGTGCCTTGATGCACCTGCTTTCTTCAAGTTTGCCTGAAGCAGCCATTTCTGATCAATTTTCTTAAGATCTTCACCGAATCTGACATGTAGCCGAACTGAGCCTTCGAGCTGTTCGATATGTTCAATGGTGCCCTTGCCGAACTTTGGATGATTGACATCGTCATTGATATTAAATTTTACAGTACTGTTTTTCTTTTTGCGGTATTCCTGCTCGCGTGAATATGTGTCGCGGATAGGGATACTCTTGTCAGTAATTTTCTTTTTGAGAACCTTATCATAATCGTGCTTAATAAGTCCTTCACCGGCTTTGTAGTAAGGAGTGGGAGCTGCTCCGATAAGTGAGCAGCAGTATTTCCACGCACTTCCGTGGATGCCGGGCTGCCAGTTGTATTTGTCCGGGATGTTCATATTGTACTGCATATAGTGGGCGTATTCGTGCTTATATAAATCCATCCTGTCATCCTTTGACAAGGGCTTTGCCACACAGTAGCCGATGAAAAGCAGCGAAAAATGAAATTCTTCTTCATCCTGCCCAAAGCCCGGAGTGTATGCACCGAGCCTGTCAGTATCAAAGCCAAATGTGATAGGAACCCTTGCACCGTTAAGCCCAAGCTGTCTGTCGAGCTTCTGGTAGAGAAAGCGGATTTCCGCGAGATGTATTTTGGTTTCGTTTTCGAGTAGTTGTCGTAAATTGTTGTCTATGTTCATAAGTATATTTCTCTAAAAAATCAGTTTGTTTTCAATACAGTAATGATATATTCCGTCATCCTCAACCGATTTGCATACAAAATCAGCCTTAGCCTTGACTTCGTCCTTTGCATTGCCCATGGCAATACCCATGCCTACGGCCTCAAGCATTTCAATATCGTTATGTCCGTCACCGAAAGCAATTGCTTCATCCTTTGAGAAGCCATAATGCTTAAGCACTGTAGCAACAGCATTGCCTTTGCCACTGTTAAGCGGAATAATATCAACGGCCTTATCCCACCATGCAGTTATCTGTGAGTGGGGCGCGCCGGATAGAATCTGTGAGTGCTCATCTTTTTGGCAGGAGCACATAATCTGATAGATATCAGTTTTGCTTATGTCGTCAAAATTGTCAGTAATTTTAAGCTTTTCGCTGCCGAAGGCAAAGTATTGCTCTAAATCAGGGTCGGTACCGTTTGTGACAATCATATGCTCGTTGCTGATTGCAATGGCGCGGTTCATTTGCTTTAGATTGGAAATTATCTGATATTTGTCGTGCTCATTAATAGGATTTTTGAAGATGATATCATTGCCTTTGGTGACGAATGAACCGTTAAAGGTGATCAGGACATCAAAATCAATTCCATCAAAATGAGGCACACCGGTGTAGCTTCTTCCGGTAGCCATACAAAGGATGATGCCATTTTGGTGGAGCTGCCTAAGTGCAGCAGCAGTGTTTGCTGATAATTCTTTATGTCCCAGCCGAAGCAGGGTGCCATCCACATCAAAGAATGCTATTTTAATCATAATTCACCTGCCTGTTTTACTGAATTTCAATAATATTTCATTTACTTTAATCATAACATAATAAGCGCAAGATTAAAAACATTTATTTAAATTTCTGCCACAACGTAAGGTACGTAAGCCGGGGACTGAGGGGACACATGCGCTTTAGCAGGAGTTCATAGACAGATTTATTGAATGCACAACTACTAATAATATGGTTGATGGGCAGGAAATACAGAATTGCTCAGGAAGTCAGATTTCAAATGAATCAAGAAGTAACTATATACTCGGAAAATACCAGTATTACAGAAATCCGTACGGAGATCAGGAGATATAGAATATGATAATAGTGAACTGCTGGGTTATTCAATAGCTGAGTAGTTCACAAACATACTCTATATAGATTATAATTAATTGGAGAAAATATGAGCATAGGATTTAACGGTGACACATTTAAATGCAGGTATCCTGCTGTGGCTGGCTTTCCACAGCCAGCGTTTGAGTTCATCTTCAGCTTCATCTACGTTTGTAAGCTTTAGTAATAACCGGAGCTGTTCCCAATGCGTAAGATATCTTTTCTGACTTCATCGAGAGCTGCCATAGCCCACTCGACCACATGAAAGGAATTAACGCAGCGTGCGCAGTTAGGAGTGTATTCATTTACACAATCTGTGATCCATCTGGCACCATCGCCAGTAACAACCTAGATACTGGATAGTTGCTTCGGAGTCAGCTGGTTCTAAATCATGAAGAGTGCGATTGACACAGCGGCCTATGGTTTCCCAGTCCACTCTCATGAAGTATGATGTGGTGCTTCTTGGAAGATAGGATGCAAACCATGCAACGGTAAGGTCGAAATATTTGGTAAATCTACTACTCGGATATGCCCATGGAACTTCGGCAACAGATACCCCATGTTCAGGGCAGATGATACGATGTGTCTGGTATTTAACTTCAACCAGAATGCCACCCCAGTCCAGACCTCTCCAGATAGTTGATTTGCTGGAATGTTTATCATAAACAGGGCATGATTTATGGCAGAATGGGCAGTCGTTCTCGGGCCATTTATTAGGTCTTGCTTGGATACGAATATGTTTAACTCCATTCTTATCAGAGTAAAGATTACAATTTTTTATAACTGTGTTTTTGACATTAAAGGACACAAGTGGTTTTTTCAATATGTTGTTGTTAATTTATGGTGTTGGGCTTCCACCATTATGCCAGAAGCCTCGCAAAAAGTAGCTGAAACTGCAAAAATCACCAAAACAGCACCCCAAACCCAGCTCAAAAGCCGGAGAAAAGCCAGAAAAAAGTAGCTGAAACTGCAAAAACCCCCAAAACAGCTTCCAAAACCCAGCCATAAAGCCGGAGAAAAGCCGAGAAAAAGTAGCTGAAACTGCAAAAAACCCAAAAACAGCACCCTAAACCCAGCCATAAAGGATAATGTCGATAAAGTCCATATAATGGTGTAAATTACAAATTTATATAAAAAAGAGCCAAGTGCTCATCTTTCAGTTATAATTAAGTTACCACACAAAACATAATTGAAAGGATGAAACCCATGGCTCAATTACATTTTACATTAGATAGTGATTTTTTTGTAGGACTTTTTTCAGAAACTAAAGATGAAGCATTTGGCAAGCTTATGGAAGCTTTACTTAATCAGGTTCTTCAAGCTGAATCTACCGAACAACTTGGTGCTAATAACTATGAACGTTCACAAGAACGTTCTGATTACAGAAACGGAACCCGGACAAGGTCATTAACTACTCGCATCGGAAAGATTGAATTACAAGTTCCTAGACATCGTAATGTCCCATTTAAGACTTCCTTATTCGAGAATTACCAGCGTAATGAGCAAGCTTTAATTACAACCATGATGGAAATGGTAGTGCAGGGTATATCAACCAGAAATGTCAAAAAAGTAACTGAAGAACTCTGTGGAGAGTCTTTCTCTAAATCTACTGTTTCTGAAATTTGTAAGGAACTTGATGTTCCAATTAAACATTTCAAAGAACGTTTATTACCGGAACATTATCCATTTATTATTGTTGATGCGATATATTTAAAAGTTCGCGAAGATCATCGTGTCAAGTCCAAAGCATTGTTTGTCGCTATTGGGATAAACAATACAGGTCACAAGGAAGTACTCGGTTTTGAAGTATACGATTCTGAGAAAGTAAACACCTGGAAGGACTTCTTTGAAAGTCTTAAAAGTCGTGGCTTACGTGGCGTGGATATTGTGATATCAGATGCACACGCAGGGCTTGTTGAAGCAATAAAGGAATGCTTCTCTGGTTCTTCATGGCAGCGTTGTCAGGCTCATTTTACTAGAAATATCATAGATAAGTGTCCCAAAAAATACAGCACTGGTTTAGCTTCTGAGTTACGAGACATGTTTAACGCAGCTACTATTGAAGAGGCCCGTCGTTTAAAAGAATCTATATACGATGAATATCAGGATGTTGCAAATGAAGCAGTAACTATAAACTGTGAGATTATAGCAAACCATCTAGCATATACATTTGTATAAGTTTCGACGGTTTCGTCGTGCATAGAAAACCTAAAAGCATAATTTTGTATAGAATCTTAGTCGCGAAGCGTAGCGAGGGCGAAAGTGCGTGTCTCCCCAACAGTCCCCGGCTTACGTACCGACCTGCAACAAATGCGCAAAAGTTGCGCGTAAAAACGCGCACCCAATCCATTATTTGTGAAAAATGCTTGAAAACAAAAATTTAAAAATGTCGAAATTGCACATTGACATAATCATAATGCTGTAATATACTAAGCTTAGAACAAACGGTTGCGCGAAAAAACGTACCTAAGAAATAAATTAAATTACAAGCAAATGGAGGAAACAACGGATGGACAAATTTATTGTTAACATCATTCACCGCCCTGAGATGGTGCCTGAGTACTCAGCAACAGTGACAGGACAGGGAAAAGAAGAGGATATTGGAGATAAGAAGCTTATCACAGAGTCACTCGACATCTTCAAGACACAGCAGAGACTTGCACATGAGGCGGGGCTCAAAACCACAATCCAGATGACATATGCTTCACTTTTTAATGATGAGGCAGTAGAGCTTGCAAAGCAGGATCACGAGAAATACGGTGATGAGATAGCACTTTCACTCCTTGGACTTCCATGTGAGGAGTTTAGAGAGAAGTATAAGACAAAGGATTTCTGTATCTGGATGTTCTCGATGGAGGACAAGAAAGCTATCGTAAATGATGTTTTCGAGAAATTCCATGACAGATTCGGTTTCTATCCTGAGTCAACAGGCTCGTACTATATGGATGCAGACCTTACAAACTACATCAAAGAAAAATACCCAATGGTAAAATGTGCAGTTGCAACATGCTGGGAGGAGGGTCCTAAGGCATACCACACCTGTAATAACTCATGGTACACACTCTTCGACGGAGGCCCATGGGCACCATGGATTCCATCAAAGCAGAACACACATGCGCCAGCAGCAAATAAGGAAGAGGATAGCGGAATCGTAGCAATTCCACATCTCTCACGTGACCTTATTGCATGCTATGACGGAAACGGCTCAAACTTCGGAACACATCCACAGAACGTGCTTCGTGGAATGATTTATGATACAAAGACATGGGAGTATCCATATCTTTACAACCTCATCGACCAGTACAGAGACCTTGCAAAATATAATAACGGATATTCATACAACATGATGTTCGTAGGACCTGGCTGGATGAACAAGATGGGACGCTGGGAGCAGCCATATGAGCTTCTCTTAAAGTCATACACAGACGGCTGTAATTACTATGGCAAGTTAAAGAAAGAGGGTAAGCTCATCGACATGACAATGTCAGAGTTCGCTGATTACTTCAGAGAGAAGAAGGGTGTCAACGCAGGTAACTACAATGAGCCTGAGTGTGCACCATGGAGAGATATCCTTTACGGCTCAGACAAGCAGCTCTTCTGGTACTGTGACCCATACATGAGAGCATGCGTAAACATGGATCAGGGTGGAGCAATCGTAGACCTTCGTCCATACGTTGCAAAACTTGAGTGGCCTGTAGGAATAGGAACAAAGCATGTACAGGATGCATCTTATCCATTCCTTATTCAGGAGAAATACAGAGCAGGATACTTTACACACTATGCAGGAGCAGGAACAGTAAGAAGTGCCAAGCTTTCACACAACGGTGAGGAGGTTGACCTGTGTCTCTGTCCTACACACAGCCATTTTTCAGAGGAAGTTATTGATGGCAAGAAAACAAGAATCCTTACACTTGATCCTGTAGATATTGAGTTTTATGATGTTAAGCTTACTCTTCAGACAAAGGAATACTTTGAGGAGGGCTCATCAAACATCAAGATTGAGCGTAATATCCTTAGCATGAGTGATCCAAATGCAGAGGTTTATCTCGATGAGTACATCACAGCATGCTACGGAACAACAGAGTATCCAGAGGATATGACAGGCATCACACTTACATGTGAGGGAGAAAACCCACAGAGCATCAATTATGAGTACAAGTGTCGTGATGCAAAGCTTGACGGAGCAACTGCAGTAAGCGCAGTAATTCCTGCAATTCAGACAAAGGTTTCACTCACACCATCTGCAAAGGCAGAGGGATACATTGAGGAAGGATATGCATTCTCTCCAATGTTCAAGCTTGGTTACAAGAAACAGATTAAAGACAAGGAGGTATTTGCAACATGGCTCAACTTGGAAAAGGCAAATTAAATTACAGATGTCCTTTATGTTTTATGAGGGATCTTGATATTGATATGTTCTATAATAAGGAAACGGGTATTTATAGCTGCATCCGCTGTCAATTCAGAGGTACAGAGGAAGAGGTGCTTCAGGGCAACGAGGATGTCCGCAAGAAGTACAAGGCTATGTACAAGAGATTCGACAAGTTCGATTTTGATTAAAGTAGTGATTGGTGCGCTGCTGCTATAATAGCAGCAGCGTATTTGGCATTTCGCTGCAAAGGAGAGTATATATGGCGAAAAGAAAAAAAGACACGATGGAATTCAGATTCTATGAGCTGCCACAGGGAGAATCGGCACTTGTGCTGTGCGGAGAATCCTGGAAGAGAGTGTATGGTCATGAGGAATTTCACCTGCATTTCCATAATCTGCTTGAAATCGGCATCTGCCGCGAGGGAGATGGAAATATGTATCTGGATGAGGATATTTACCAGTATCATGACGGCGATATCACATTTATACCAGAGAATTTTCCACATGTTACAGTCAGCTATGGTGAGGTGGTGAATTTCTGGGAGTACATTTTTATTGACATACATTCTGTGATAGAAGAGATGTTCCCAAACAATGCGGCATTCAAGAATGCGGCAGTTACGACTATATCAAAAAAAGCGTTTATGACCAACGTGTATCAGAGCCCGGCTATGGCTGAGTATATAAATGCCATAATCAGGGAAACCAGTGAGCACAAGATTTATTGCCAAAGGACGATAAAGCTCCTTGTGCAGGGAATTGTAATAGAGCTGTTGCGCAGGTATGATGAGCTTCCGGAGGAGGATAATAATATCGTAAAGGGTACCAATATGTCACAGATAGCCACAGCACTTGACTACATAAATAAGCATTACAGCGAATCGATAAAGGCAGGAGAGCTTTCGGCACTATGCAACATGAGCGAGACTCATTTCAGGAGACTGTTTGAATCATATATCAATATGCCGCCTATGGAATATCTGAATCTGATAAGAGTACAGAAGGCTTGCGAGCTTATGAAAAAAACAAATGAGCCTATGGAGCTTATTGCACAAAAGTGTGGATTCACAACCCAGTCAACTTTTAACCGTAATTTCCGCAAATTTTTGGACACTTCGCCATATCAGTGGAAGATAAATTCTGAAAATTATGAGCATAAGCTGCTGAATTTTAGGATATCTGCACTAAAGGGATGGTAGAAAATACATGTTTCCGTATAATTTTGTGCATTTATGATTGAATATGCATATAATTGTGTGGAATATGTTAACACAAATGTACTATGTATGGTTATAATGACTATGTAATCAAGAAACGGACAAATATTCGTAGTCAAAATGCCCAATTTAAATAATATGATTATAAATCAACATATGCAGCAGGATATACAGGATCTGTTAAATAAAAGTAAAATAATATTGTTAAAAATCAAGAAGGCAAATAATGGTTATTATTTGCCTTCGTCTTATAAGAGGGCTTTGTGTTTAAAACAGACATGTATCAAATAATAAATACAGTAGATAGGAGTGTAAAAATATGAGTAATTTTGATTCAAATATCATTAAAAATCCGGAAATATTTGAGCAGAACAGACTTGCGGCTCATTCGGATCATGTGTGCTATAAAAATGAACTGGAGAAAATTAAAGGAAAATCAAGCCTGAGATATGATATGAACGGCTTATGGAAGTTTGCATATGCAAAGAATCAGTCCCTGGCTCCTTGTGGCTTTGAGGCAGCTGACTATGATTGCAAAGGCTGGGATGAAATCAGGGTTCCGGCACATATCCAGATGGAAGGCTATGACGTGCCAATCTATACGAATACCACATATCCGTGGGAGGCTGATGAGTTTATCAAGCCGGGCGAGGTACCTGAGATTTTTAATCCGGTTGCAAGCTATGTGAAGTATTTCACAATCCCTGAGAATATGAAGAACAAGAGGGTGTGTATTTCATTTCAGGGAGTGGAGAGCGGTTTTGCACTCTGGCTGAATGGACACTATGTCGGCTACAGTGAGGACACATTTGATCCGTCTGATTTCGAGCTGACTGATTATATTGTCGAGGGTGAGAACAAGCTTGCGGTCAGGGTATGGAAATGGACATCAAGCAGCTGGTGTGAGGATCAGGATTTTTACAGATTTTCAGGCATTTTCAGAGATGTATTTTTGTATGCCGTTCCTTGTGCACATGTGGAGGATCTGTCAGTTGTTCCTACACTTAATGATACCTTTGACGAGGGCACACTTAGTGTGTCAATAAAGGCAGATGGTGATGGTATTGCAAGTGTAAAGCTTTATGAGCTGGGCGATTTGTCTGTGGAAAAATATGACAGGGCAAAACTTTTATTGGAAGAGTTTGATATAGAGCTTAGGAATAAGGAAATTTGCGAGGGCTCATGTAATGTGAAAAATCCTCTGTTATGGAGCGCTGAAAAGCCGAATCTGTATGAGGTTAAAATTATAGTTAAAGATACGCATGGAAATGAGACCGAGTTTATCAGCCAGCTGGCAGGCTTCAGACAATTTGAGATGGTAGACGGACTCATGAAGCTAAACGGTAAGCGTATTGTATTTAAGGGTGTAAACCGCCATGAGTTCAGCTCAATAACAGGCCGTGTGCCAAACCGTGATGAGGTGATAAAGGATATTGTCACAATGAAAAAGAACAATATCAATGCTATAAGAACAAGCCATTATCCTGATGATTCCATGCTCTATAAGCTTTGCGATATTTATGGAATCTATATGATAGCTGAGAACAATCTTGAGAGTCATGGCACATGGGAGGCATATAATAAGGGCTATGTTGACCTTGGCTTTGTTGTGCCAAAGGACAAGCCACAGTGGAGAGAAATGATGCTGGACCGTGCCAACTCATGCTATCAGAGGGATAAAAATCATCCGGCAATCCTTATCTGGTCATGCGGCAATGAGTCGTTTGGCGGCAAGACCATATATGAGATGTCACAGCTTTTCAGACAGCTTGATAAGCATCGTCTGGTGCATTATGAGGGAGTATTTAACGATAGAAGCTATAATGACACAAGCGACATGGAAAGCCAGATGTATACTCCGGCTGCAGGCATTGAAAAATTCCTGGCAGAGCATCCTGAGAAACCGTTTATCTGCTGCGAATATACACATGCAATGGGAAATTCCTGCGGTGCTATGCACAAATATACAGAGCTTACAGACCGCGAGCCTAGATATCAGGGCGGATTTATCTGGGATTATATCGACCAGTCAATCTATAAAAAGGACAGATACGGCAAGTGGTTCCTCACATATGGCGGAGATTTCGGCGACAGGCCTACTGATGGAGATTTCAGCGGAAACGGCATCTGCTACGGCGGAGAGAGAGAGGCTTCTCCAAAGATGCAGGAGGTGAAGTTCAATTATCAGAATATCTCGGTTGATTTTGACAGCGACTACATCTTTACAGTTACAAACAAAAATCTCTTTGTAAATACATCGGTTTTTGATGCTTTTGCCATTCTTCTTGCAGACGGTGAGGAGGTTTACAGGACAAAGCTTCAGATATCTGTTCCACCGATGGATAGGGCAAGCTATGAGGTGCCGGTGACTCTTAAAAATTCCATGATAGATGTGGAAAAAGAGTACTGTATTGTCGTATCATTTGTATTGAAGGAAAACACCATCTGGGAAAAGGCAGGATATGAAATTGCATTCGGACAGCATATGATAAAGAAGCCTGTAAGTGAGTATTCATGCGACAAATCAGTTGAGCTTGTTGTTGGAAACGGAAATATCCTTGTAAGAGGTGAGAACTTCAAGGCACTTTTCTCAAGAATGAATCTGGGAATGGTTTCATATGTATATGGTGGCGTCGAGATGCTTCCAAATACTATCCCACTGCCGAATTTCTGGAGAACACCTACCAACAATGATTCCGGCAACATGATGCCACAGCGCTATGCACAGTGGAAGATTGCCAGCATGTATGTGACCACCAGACAGAATCAGCGCTTTGCAGATACATCACCAAGGGTAGAAAAAAATAATAACAATATCGCCATCACATACACTTATTTCATGCCTACCACACCGCAGAGCTCATGTGAGGTGACATACAGAGTGTTTGGTGATGGAACAATCGAGACAACTCTGTCATATGACCCTGTAAAGGAGCTTGGCGATATGCCGGAGTTTGGCATGATGTTCAAGCTGGATGCCGATTATGATACAGTGAAATGGTACGGACTCGGACCACAGGAGACATACGAGGACAGACAGCATGGCGGAAAGTATGGTGTATACGAGAATAAAGTGGCAGACAATGTCGCAGAGTATCTCGTTCCGCAGGAGAGCGGCAACAAGTGCAGAGTAAGATATGCAAAGGTAATGGATAAGAAGGGCAGAGGCATGCTGTTCTTTGGTGATGAGTTTTCGTTCTCGGCACTGCCATATACACCACATGAGCTGGAAAATGCTGCACATCATTTCGAGCTTCCACCTGTACACTATACTGTTGTCCGTGTGGCAAAGAAGCAGATGGGTGTAGGCGGAGACGACAGCTGGGGCGCACATACTCATCCGGAGTACCTGCTTGATGTCTCAGAGAAAATGGAATTCACATTCTGTTTCCGCGGAATTTAGCATTTTAAGGTTGTCAGGAATATTATTACGCATTTTGAGAGCAGGGACTACTACTGGTACTGCTCTCATGGTGTAAATAAACGATATAAGAATTAAGGAGAATTAAAATGTCAAAGTTTATTAAGGGTATGGATTTATCAACCTTGCTAGAGCTGGAACGCTGCGGAGCAAAATACTACGAGGACGGAAAGGAGAAGGATATTCTTGACATCATGAAGGAGCATGATGTTGACACAATCCGTCTTCGTCTGTGGAACGACCCAAAATCAGAGGATGGTGAGCCTTACGGTGCGGGTAACAATGACCTGGCTGAGACTATTGCTATCGGAAAAAAGGTTACAGATGCAGGCTTTGGAGTGCTTTTGAATTTCCACTACAGTGATTTCTGGGCAGATCCGGGAAAGCAGATTAAGCCAAAGGCATGGAAGAATTTCGGTGTGGACGAGCTGGAGCAGGCTGTATATGATTTTACACTTGAAAATCTGACAAAGATTATTGAGGCAGGTGTAAATGTCACAATGATTCAGGTAGGTAATGAGCTTTCAAACGGACTTTTGTGGCCTGAGGGAAAGGTACCTAACTACGATAATATAGCAAAATTTGTTAATGCCGGAATACGTGCCTGCCGCAAGGTAAATGCTGATATTCCGATTATGATTCACCTCGATAATGGTGGAAACAATGAGCTTTATGTCAGATGGTTTACAAACTTCATCGAAAGAGGAGAGGAGTTTGAGTATATCGGATTGTCATACTATCCTTTCTGGCACGGCTCACTTGATCAGCTTGAGTTCAATATGAACGATATTGCAAAGCGTTTCAATAAGGACCTTATCATCGCTGAGGTATCCATGGGCTTTACAATGGACAGCTACCAGGAGTACGAGAAGCTTGCTGATTCTGAGCGCAAGGGTTATGCGACAAAACCGGAGCTTGTTGAGAAGATAGATTATCCTATGACTATTGAAGGGCAGGCTGACTTTACAAAAGATTTCTTAAACAGGGTGGCAAATGTGGTGGATGACCACGGAAAAGGATTTTTCTGGTGGGAGCCAGCGTGGATTCCAGTACCGGGCTCAGGCTGGGCTACACCGGATTCACTTAAGTATATGAATGATCCGGGACCATGCGGCAATGAGTGGGCAAACCAGGCACTCTTTGACTATGATGGAAATGTGTTGCCGGCACTTGATGTTATTAAGTGTTTCAAAAAATAATTACAAAGAATATATGTAATTTTGTTGCATGATTTGATTTGTTATGTTGCATTTTCAGTCGGATGTATTGCAATGTAAAAATGTGCAGTTATAATAGAGTTATAAAGAAAAAACGAATTATTTTAACTATCAATTTAACGCAAATACAATCAGCAAAGGAGAAGAAAAAATGATACAGCAGAACGTATTAGACAAATTCAAGGAGCTTTTTGGAGCAGATGGGGATATCAGAGTATATTTTGCTCCGGGACGTGTAAATCTGATAGGTGAGCACACTGACTACAATGGAGGACATGTGTTCCCATGTGCACTTACCATCGGCACATATATGGCAGCAAGAAAGCGCGATGACAGGAAGCTTCGTTTCTACTCTATGAATTTTGACAATCTGGGGGTGGTTGAGTCATCACTTGATGAGTTTACACCTGATCCGGACGGACTTTGGATAAACTATCCAATGGGCGTTATGTGGGCCTTCGAGGGACGCGGAATGAAGCTTGAAAGCGGTCTTGATATTGTTTTATTCGGAAATATTCCAAACGGCTCAGGACTTTCTTCATCAGCATCTCTTGAGGTGGTTACAGGATATATGTTAAAGGATATTTACGGCTTTGACGTGACAAATCAGGATATTGCACTTATCGGTCAGTATTCAGAGAACAACTACAACGGCTGTAATTGCGGTATCATGGATCAGTTTGCATCTGCAATGGGCAAAAAGGACAATGCAATTTTCCTTGACTGCAATACTCTTGATTTTGAGTATGCACCAATCGTTTTGGACGGTGCAAAGATCGTGGTTACAAACAGCATGGTTAAGCACAGCCTTGTAACAAGTGCTTACAATGACAGAAGAAATGAGAGTGCACAGGCTCTTAAGGATTTACAGACAGTATGTGACATCAAGACTCTCGGTGACCTGACAGATGAAGAGTTCGAGGCTCATAAGGATGCGATTAAGGATGAGGTTGCACGTAAGAGAGGCAAGCATGCGGTTTATGAGAACCAGCGTACTATCAAGGCTGTTAAGGCACTGAAGGAAAATGATATCGAGACATTTGGAAAGCTCATGAATGCTTCACATGTATCACTTCGTGATGATTATGAGACATCATGTCCTGAGGTTGACGTACTTGTTGATGAGGCATGGAAGATTCCGGGTGTTATCGGATCACGAATCACAGGAGGCGGATTTGGCGGCTGTACAGTCAGCATAGTAAAGGACGAGGCTATTGATCAGTTTAAGGCAAACCTGACAAAGGCCTACGAAGAGAAGGTTGGAAAGACACCTGAGTTTTATGTTGTTTCAATCGGGGACGGACCTAGCCGTCTGGCATAAAATCAGCAATATGAAATAACAGTAACGGATAAACAGGTTTTTCCCGACAATGATTAAGGAGCATGACATGATTCAGGAGAGAATATTAGAATTAGTAAAATATGGTCTTACAACAGGACTTGTTGACCCTGCTGATGAGGTATACACAGTAAACAGACTTCTCGAGGTACTCGGAGTGGACGACATCGAGGATGAGACATTTGAAAAGGTAGAGGCTCAGCCGGCATGGACACAGGAAGAGGCAGAGGAGAAGCTTGAGGGTATACTCGAGGATATGATGACATACGCATATGACAATGGCATCATGAAAGAAAACAGCATTGTATACAAGGATCTTTTTGATACAAAGCTGATGGGCTGCCTTGTAAATGCACCAAGCGTGATCAGAGCTCGCTTTAAGGATTTATACGACAATGAGTCTTCACTTGCGGCAACCGATTATTTTTACAAATTAAGCTGTGACAGCAATTATATCAGAAGACAGCGCATAAAGAAGGATATGAAATGGACCACAGACACAGAGTATGGCACACTTGATGTGACAATCAATCTCTCAAAGCCTGAGAAGGATCCAAAGGCAATTGCTGCTGCTAAAAATGCTAAGCAGAGCGCATATCCAAAGTGCCAGCTTTGTAAGGAAAATGAGGGCTATGCAGGCCGCGTAAACCATCCTGCAAGAGAAAACCACAGAATTATCCCTGTTACAATAAACAACAGCCAGTGGTTTTTCCAGTACTCACCATATGTATACTACAATGAGCACTGTATCGTGTTCAATTCAAAGCATACACCGATGAAAATCGAGCGTGCCACATTTGGAAAGCTGCTTGATTTTGTAACACAGTTTCCACATTATTTTGTAGGCTCAAATGCAGATCTGCCAATCGTTGGAGGCTCTATCCTAAGTCACGACCATTTCCAGGGCGGACACTATACCTTCGCTATGGCAAAGGCTCCGATAGAGAAAGAAATCACATTCAAGGGCTACGAGGATGTCGAGGCAGGTATCGTAAAATGGCCTATGTCTGTTATCAGAATCAAGTCAGCAGACAGGGATAAGCTTATTGACCTTGCAGATAAGATTCTTCTTGCATGGAGAGGCTATACAGATGAAGAAGCATTTATTTTTGCAGAGACAGATGGAGAGCCACACAACACTATCACACCTATAGCAAGACGTCGTGACGGAGACTATGAGCTTGACCTTGTGCTCAGAAACAACATCACAACAGAGGAGCATCCGCTTGGCGTATATCATCCGCATGCCCACCTTCATCACATAAAGAAGGAGAATATCGGACTTATCGAGGTAATGGGACTTGCAGTGCTTCCGGCCAGATTAAAGGGTGAGATGGCAGAGCTTAAGGATGCAATCCTTACAGGAAAGGATTTGCACTCGACTGAGACTCTTGCATCACATGCTGACTGGGCTCTTAAGTTTATGTCTAAGTATGATAAGATTGATGAGTCTAATATTGATGGTATCATCAATGAGGAGATTGGACTTGTATTTAAAGAAGTGCTTGAGTGTGCAGGAGTGTACAAGTGCACTGATGAGGGACGTGCAGCGTTCCAGAAATTTATAGATGCGGTAAATGCATAAGATTTTCAATTATCTTTTTATAATGCGGAAAGCACCGGCGAACCATACTATATATTTCGCAAGTACTACGCAGCTAAGAAGCAGTAAGAATTATGATTTAGGGTGTTTAGACCATGACACAACCGGCTTTTATGCGCCGTCCATGGCGCATAACGCCTTGCCCCAGCGTCCATGCTGGGGCATTGTTGTATATGGACATAATTCTAACTGCTTCTAAGCTGCTTCGTAAAGCTCAATATATAGTATGATTCGCCGGTGCTTTCCTCGGCTGTGAGATAAACTGATTTTTAAAGGACCTGTTAAAGCCATTATTGTTAATGACTTTTTACTAAAGACTTGTAACTTGACTAGATTTTGCTTTCTGCAATTTATGCAGGCAGTGGATGAATGCAGGCACCAGGAAAGCATCTGCGAGAATCCATGCGAGTGGGCTTGCAAAGCAGGCGGCAGAAAAGCCGAATATCGGTACAAATACAAGTCCGATGAGCGAACGCGCAATCATTTCTGCTACTCCTGCAAACATCGCAAAGCCGGAAAAACCCATGCCCTGTATGGTGAAACGGACTGTGTTTACCAGAACGAGCGGGATGTAGAAAAATGCATTTATCAGCAGAAACTGATGAGCCTGTGCGACAACCTCTGTTTCGCTTGGTGATACAAACAGGTAAATCAGATAGTTGGCTATAAACAGCAGTGCCACAAAAATCAAAACCGAATAGACCGATCCTATAACTGAGGCTGAAATAAGCCCCTTCTTTACACGTTCAAATTTGGCTGCGCCGACATTTTGTCCACTGTAGGTGGCCATTGTGGAGCCGAGTGCGTCAAATGGACACACCATAAACATTGAAATACGGCTTGCAGCGGTCATTGAGGCAACTGCGATGGAGCCTAAGCCGTTTACGGCAGTCTGCAGTATGACGCTGCCTATAGCGGTTATCGAATACTGAAAGCCCATAGGAAGTCCCATGACCATCAGATTTCTGACATATGAAGAGTCAAGCTCCAAATCATTTCTGCTTACATGCAGCAGAGGTACATTTTTTGCTATGTAAATGATGCACAGCACTCCTGATACACCCTGTGACAGTACGGTTGCAAAAGCCGCTCCAAACACGCCCATGTTAAATACCAGAATGAAAAGTAAATCAAGACCGATATTTAGAACAGCCGCGATTATAAGGAAAATAACAGGTATGACCGAGTTGCCGAGAGATCTCAGATATCCTGACAGCAGATTGTACAGTATTGTGACAGGAATGCCTGCAAATATGACAATCAGATACTGGTAGGCGAGGTTGTAAATGTCGCCTGGCGTATTCATCCAGGTCAGAATGTGACCGCAGAGAAGCACAGTGAGTGCCGTCATGATTATTGCGATAATTACAGACACAATTCCTGCATTTCCTACATATTTTTTAAGTCCTTTTTCATCCTTGGCACCAAAGCGCTGGGCTATTGGAAGCGAAAAGCCGGCACACACACCCTGGCAGAAGCCGATGATGAGAAAGCAGATGCTTCCGGTAGAGCCGACTGCGGCTAAGGCCGAAACACTTAGAAAACGGCCGACGATTATAGTATCCATAAGGCTGTAAACCTGCTGGAAAAGCATTCCGAGAAGCAACGGAAGGGAAAAGCCCAGAATGAGCCTAGTAGGAGAACCTACAGTGAGATCCTTTGAATTATTTTTAGTCATTATTTATAATCCCCCTTGATTAAAAATAGATAAAAATATATATAAAAATAGTGATTAAGTGTAATATACAACCTTTACAAACATAAGTAAATGAGGTAAAGTAAAATTGTTAGCATTTTTTTGGGTGCATATTTTAAAGTGAATAAAAACGCTGATTTTATGTTTGATATCATTTTTTTTTGAGAAGAAAATTGAATGATCAGTAAATATGTATGGGCTGACATATAATTAAATTTGGAGGAAAAGAATGAGAGACTGGGAAAATAACATTCGAAGGGTTGTACCTTATACACCGGGAGAACAGCCAAAGAATACCTGTGTTATTAAGTTAAATACAAATGAGAATCCATATCCGCCAGCACCGGGAGTGAAGGAAGTTTTAAGTAATTTCAATACAGATGATTTAAGACTGTATCCTGACCCAAGGGTTGATAAGCTGGTAAATGCAATTGCGGATTTCTATAAGATAGACAGCTCGAAGGTGTTTGTCGGAGTTGGCTCTGATGATGTACTTGCCATGATTTTCATGACATTTTTCAATTCGAAAAAACCTATACTGTTTCCTGATATCACATATTCATTTTATGATGTGTGGGCAGATATGCTTCGAATCCCTTATGAGCAGCTTCCACTGTCAGATGATTTTTCAATAGTACCGTCAGATTACTATAAGGCAAACGGCGGAGTAGTTTTTCCAAACCCTAATGCTCCGACAGGAAAGCTCATGCCTCTTGATGAGATAGAGGACATAATAGAGCACAATCAGGATGTAATTGTTGTAGTAGACGAGGCATATGTAGATTTTGGCGGGGAGAGTGCGCTTCCACTCATTGACAAATATGATAATGTCATCGTGGTACAGACATTCTCGAAATCTCGCTCGCTGGCAGGCTCAAGAGTTGGTTTTGCCATGGCAAGTCCTGTGCTTATCAAGTATCTGAATGATGTGAAATATTCGTTCAATTCATATACCATGGACAGAATCACAATCGAAGCAGCTACAGCAGCGGTAAAAGACAGAGCATACTTTGAAGAGACCACAGCAAAGGTTATAAAGACACGTGAGTGGACAAAGACAGAGCTTAAGAGACTTGGCTTTACATTCTGTGACTCAAAGAGCAACTTTATATTTGCAAAGCCTGCAAATGTTTCTGCAACAAAGCTTTTTGAGGACCTTAAGGCAGACAATATATTTGTCAGACATTTTAGCTCCCCTGAGCGAATCAACGACTATCTGCGCATATCCATAGGAACTGATGAGCAGATGCATACACTAATTAAATTTTTGGAGAATTATTCATGTTAAAAAAATATATTTACATCTTTTTAATTTCAATGGTACCACTTATTGAACTCAGAGGAGCAGTTCCGGTTTCACAGGTGATGGGGCTGCCGATAGTGCCATCATTTATCGTTTGTATCATTGCAAATATGCTTCCGGTACCAATTATTTATCTTTTTGCGAGAAAGGTGCTCATATGGGGAGCAGACAAACCAATTATTGGAAGGTTCTTCAGCTTCTGCCTTGAAAAAGGAGAGAAGGGCGGCAAGAAGCTTCAGGCAAAGGCCGGAAGAGGTCTGTTTGTTGCACTTTTACTTTTCGTAGGTATCCCACTTCCGGGAACAGGTGCATGGACAGGAACACTTGCGGCAAGTATCCTTGATATGGATTTCAAGTCAACAGTTGCCGCTGTCATGCTTGGAGTACTGCTTGCCGGCATGATTATGATGATAGTAAGTCTGGCGGGCGTGTCTATATTCCTGTAGAATTTATGGGGAGCTTTCTTCGTCCTTTGTTAAACAGTACAAATCCGGCCACCAGTGAAACAATTGTAACCACAATCACAACCACAAAGACCACTACACTATTACCGGGATCAGGGAAAAATCCTGAAAGTGTGCCCCAAAGGTTGAAAAGCAGATGAAGCCCCATAGAGTAGTAAATAGAGCCACCGCGTTCGCACACATATCCGAGCACTATGCCAAGTGCAAAGGCATATATGCCCTGAATCCAGTTGAGATGGAACAGTCCGAAAAGTGCAGCCTGCATCAGATTGGCAAGAGCAAATGGCAAAGCCTTTCTGGCACAGCGCATGGTTACACCGCGGAATATAAGCTCCTCACAGATTGGCGCCAGTATTACAGAATAAAGTACTGTCACAAAGGTGGTATCTGTGATGCCTGATGTCTCAAAAAGCTCGTTGTACTGCTGCAGCCAGTCGGGACGGATGTAGCCGGTTAAGTTAGCGATGAAATTGGCAGCAAACTGTGTACCCGGCACGAGTATGACGATTGCCACAATCATCATGGGATTGAAGGTTTTCTTAGGGGATGGAAGAAAATTACCTTCGTATCTGGCATAGTACCACATGCCAAAAATCGCAATGGTAATGAGTGCATAGATGATCATAATCATCATGTTAAAATTTACAGAGGTAAATGTCTTTTCAAGGCGGTTCGATACGTTTGCAGACGGAAAAGCAAGCTTTCCGACAAAACCCTGTCCAAACACTCCCATGCCCATCATAAAGAATAAGGCGATAGTCTGAATTGCCTCAACTGCAAGCAGTGGGACAAATGTGTAAAAGAAATATCCTACTTTTTTCATTTTCAATTTACTCCATTCTGATTTATTAGGCGATAGTAACATTAGTATAACATATCATAATTTAATTGCAAGAAAGCTGTTTACTTTAAAACTTTAATATGTTAAAATTAAAAGTAAATAAATCGCATGAAAAAGGAGAACACGATGAGCAAGAATCTAAAAACAGAAGCAGTAGACCATTTGTTTGATGCTATTTTGTGTCTCAAGGATAGAGCAGAGTGTTATACATTTTTTGAGGATGTTTGTACTGTAAATGAGCTTTTTTCTCTATCACAGAGATTTGAAGTGGCAAAGATGCTTAGAGAGCAGAAGACATATCTTGATATAGCAGAAAAGACCGGGGCTTCCACAGCCACAATCAGCCGTGTGAACAGATCATTAAACTACGGCAACGATGGATATGATATGGTTTTTTCACGCATGGAGGATGGCTCTGACAAAGAGGATTAGTTTATCATAGGGGAAAAGAAAAACAGGCTCATTAATTTGAGCCTGTTTTTTTACTTTCCTTTCCTGAATGTGTATTTTCATGGGAAGAAGCCTCTTTTTCTTCATTTAGATTGTCAATCATGCGCTCAATCAGCATTTTCTTGATGTAGACATCAAAGCTCAGCATGCAGATAAAGCTGAATGTGTGAAGAAATTTCTGATCCTCATCAGGAAAATCCTCAAATGTCTCACCGGCAATCTTGTATTTCTTGCCGAGATCCTTTAGGAGCTTCTGCGATTCCTCCGCCTCTAAGCTGAAAACCTCAGTATAGACATCCTGCATCGTAAATCCGTCATCATTGCCGAAATACTTCTCGGTAAGCGGATTAAGAATCGAGCGTATATCGTTGATGCTCAATATATTTTTGAAATAATATATAAAAAGCAGTGTGAGCACATGCTCCTTAGAATACTTTTTCTTGTCCGGAGAAGGGAGCAGATTGTTTTTGGCATAGTTGTTTATCATTGTCTTGGTAAGGATTTTGTCGCTTTCATAGCGCTTTGATGCAGCGAGCTGCTCGTCCATGAAGGTTGTGACCTGATCCATGTACAAATCAATATTTGGTATATCCTCCGGCTTTATGTAATCTATTGATTTAAGCTGCTTTAATAATTCTGATAAAAATTCTTTAACGTCATTCTCCATATCATCACCTCAGGCTTTTATTATATAGTATTGAAAACTATATGACAAGTTTTTTTTGAATTTTCTCATATTGGGTTGTACAAAACATATGTTTGTGATATGCTGTAAATAAATTATTTTTGTATTTATGGTATGTGTGCCTGTAAAAGACTGGAGAATTGAGAGGAAAACAGATGAACTTAGATATGTTGAATGAACAGCAAAGGGAGGCCGTTTTGACCACAGAGGGACCGCTTCTTATTTTAGCGGGGGCAGGCAGTGGCAAGACCAGGGTTCTTACATACAGGACTGCTTACCTGATAGATGAGTGTGGCGTCAATCCTTACAATATCATGGCAATCACCTTTACAAACAAGGCTGCGGGAGAGATGCGTGAGCGAATTGATGATATGGTGGGCTATGGTTCGGAAAGCATATGGGTTTCTACATTCCATTCGACATGTGTGCGTATACTGCGCAGGTATATTGACAGGCTGGGATATGACACAAATTTTACCATATATGATGCTGACGACCAGAAGGCTCTGATGAAGGACATCTGCAAGCGTCTTGAGATAGATACCAAGATGTATAAGGAAAAGATGTTTTTAAATGTCATTTCATCTGCAAAGGATGAGATGATTGATCCGATAGAGTTTGAAAACCGCTTCACAGGTGACTTCGTGAAGCGCAAGCAGGCACTTGTATACAAGGAGTATCAGAATGCCCTAAAGCAGAATAACGCACTCGATTTTGATGATTTGCTTGTGAAGACAGTAGAGCTTTTTAAGTTGGATAAAGAGGTGCTGGATTACTATCAGGAGCGCTTCAGATATATCATGGTGGATGAGTATCAGGACACAAACACCGTGCAGTTTGAGCTTATCAGGCTTCTTGCCATGAAGTATAAGAATCTGTGTGTGGTGGGTGATGATGATCAGTCCATTTACAAGTTCAGAGGTGCCAATATCTACAATATCTTAAACTTTGAGAAGCATTTTGAAGATGCAAAGGTCATAAAGCTTGAGCAGAATTACAGGTCTACCCAGAATATCCTAGATGCCGCCAACAGCGTCATTTCCAACAACGTGGGTAGAAAGGACAAGCGCCTTTGGACTGACAACGGAGCCGGAGACAGGATTACCTTTGAACAGCTTGAGAGTGGCTTTGAGGAAGCGGATTATGTGGCGCGTTCGATAGCGAGACTCGTGAGAAAGGGTGAGGCGCGCTATAAGGACTGTGCTGTGCTTTACCGAACCAACGCGCAGTCGCGTCTCTTCGAGGAGAAATTTATTGCTGCCAACATCCCATACAAGATTGTCGGCGGCGTGAATTTCTATGCCAGAAAAGAGATAAAGGATATCCTTGCATATTTAAAGACTATTGACAATGGCCATGATGACCTTGCGGTAAAGCGAATAATAAATGTGCCAAAGCGCGGCATCGGAGCCACAAGCATCAATAAGGTGACGGACTATGCCCTTGAGAAGGGGATAGATTTCTATACGGCACTGCGCTATGTCGATGATGTGCCGGGCATGGCGAGGTCAGCAGGCAAGATAAAACCGTTTGTGATGTTTATACAGTCACTTCGTGCGAGAGCCGAGATGGATTCGGTTTCGCAGCTCATACAGGCAATAATCGATGAGACCGGCTATGTCGATGAGCTGAAGGCAGAGGGCACGGATGAAGCAGAGCAGCGTATTGAGAATATTGATGAGCTTATAAACAAGGCTGTTGATTACGAGCAGGGGGAGGAGAATCCTACTCTCAGTGGCTTTTTGGAGGAGGTAGCGCTTGTAGCAGATATAGACGGTCTTGACGAAAACAGCGACTATGTGGTTCTTATGACTCTGCACAGTGCTAAGGGACTTGAGTTTCCGAATGTGTATCTGGTGGGTATGGAGGATGGTCTTTTCCCAAGCTATATGTCAATCACGAGTGATGATGCGACAAGCGAGATAGAGGAGGAAAGGCGTCTTGCTTATGTTGGTATCACGAGGGCCAAGGAGCATCTTACCATCACATCGGCGCGTATGCGTATGGTGCGTGGAGAGACACAGTTCAACAAGGTATCGCGATTTGTGAAAGAGATTCCGCGTGAGCTTATGGCAGGCGAGGTTTATGAGCCAAAGCGCCGTGATGATGACCTTGAAAGAAATTCGCAGAGCACGTACAGAAAGGCTAAGGAGGCCTTCAAAAAGACACCTACATACGGCACAGAGTATGCGACCACCTTTAATACACAGCGTACAAGGACACCTGTCTACACGCCTGTGAGCAATCAGAAGTCATTTGCCAGTGCCAATACCACCGGAGGCCTTTCATATAAGGTAGGGGACAGGGTATCTCACATCAAGTTTGGCGCGGGAGAGGTCATGGCAATCGTAGAAGGAGGCAGGGATTATGAGGTCACTGTGGATTTTGACAAGGCCGGTACCAAAAAGATGTTTGCTTCATTTGCAAAATTGAAAAAAATTGACTAAAATTATTGTAATTTTTATAGGAAAATTGGATATAATATGCTATAATGGATTTAACAAATAGCATTTGACAATTACTTTTGGAAAAGGAGCGGATTGAATTATGAGTAAAGTTGAAGAATTATTAAAGGACAACAAGCTTGCAGAGAAGCTCAGCATGGCAAAGCTTAATGACCTTCTCAAAAAAGAAGAGGAAGACAAGAAGCCTTCCAAGGCTGTTATCATATTTGCCATCATTGGTGTATTAGTTGCTGTTGCAGCAGCGGCATATGGTATCTACAGATTTTTCACACCGGATTATTTAGATGATTTTGATGATGAGTATGATGATGAATTCGATGATGATTTCTTCGAGGATGAAGACGATGATGATGCTGAAGAGGAAAAAGAGGCACCAAAGACTAAAGAAGAGAAATAATCGTTTTTAGATAATGGGGGCTACATATGTAGTCCTCATTTTTCTTTATGTGTGAAGCAAGGCATTTGCAGTCAGGCATACAAAGGAATAATAAAGTATAAAGAGAGATAAGAATTACATGAAAAAAGGATTTAGAGGAACAGGAACCGTAGAAAGAGTAGACTTCCCAAACAAGGGAATAGCCGTTACAGATGACGGCGACAGAGTAATTGTGAAAAATACAATTCCGGGACAGAAGGTGGAATTTGTTGTAAATAAAGTAAAGCATCAAAGGGCAGAGGGAAGACTCATGGAGGTAATTGAGAAATCACCTCTGGAGACAGAAGAGCCATGTCCTCACTTTGGAATGTGTGGGGGCTGTACATATCAGACAGTGCCTTACGAAAAGCAGCTTGATATGAAGCTTACCCAGGTGAAAAAGCTTATTTCGGATGCCATCGGCTCTGAGGAAGAGTCAGGATATGAGTTTATAGGGATACATGGAAGTCCTAAAAAGAGCGAATACAGAAACAAGATGGAATTTTCATTCGGTGATGAGTACAAGGATGGTCCTCTTGCGCTTGGCATGCATAAAAGAGGAAGCTTTTATGACCTTGTGACAGTATCAGACTGTCAGATAGTGGATGAGGATTTCAGGACAATATTAAAGGCAACACTTGATTATTTTTCAAAAAACAATATCCCATATTTCCACAGAGCAACACACAAGGGTTATCTGCGGCATCTACTTGTCAGAAAGGCAACAAAAACCGGTGAAATCATGGTCGACCTCGTCACCACCACACAGACAGAGGGTTTTGATGAGGAGGAGCTGCTGGCAGGCTTTAGATATGCGCTTTTGACCAGGCACTATGACGGCAGATTCAAGGGCGTTTTACACACAAAAAATGACAGCGTGGCAGATGTGGTCAAAAACGAGGGCACAGAGGTGCTCTACGGAGATTCATATTTCTATGAGGAGCTTTTAGGTCTGAAATTCAAAATCACACCATTTTCATTTTTCCAGACCAATTCACTCGGAGCGGAGGTGCTCTATGAGACAGCGAGAGAGTTTATCCTGGGAGATGACAAGGATTCGTTAAACGGTAAAACAGTCTACGACCTCTACAGCGGAACCGGCACCATTGCACAGCTTATGGCACCGGTGTGTAAGGAAGTAGTAGGAGTCGAGATAGTGGAGGAGGCAGTTTGCGCTGCAAAGGAAAACGCAGCCCTTAATGGTCTTGATAACTGTAAATTTATCGCAGGTGATGTACTCAAGGTGCTTGATGAGATAGAGGAAAAACCGGATTATATAATTCTTGATCCACCACGAGACGGTATCCATCCGAAGGCTATCGGGAAAATCATAGAGTATGGTGTTGAGAATATGGTTTATATTTCATGTAAACCAACAAGCCTGGCAAGGGATTTGCAGATATTTATGGCCAGAGGGTATAGAGTGGAGAAGATATGCTGCGTGGATATGTTTCCGAATACTTATCATATAGAGACAATAGTTGCACTACATCGGACCGATATGTAAAAATCTTTGATTTTAGGCACTTTGAGAGGTTTTTCAGGTTTGACCAGAGTGACCGAAAAACGTACAAAAAGGCAATTTCCGATGGGGTAAATGTGTCGGTTGTATTGGATAGCGGCTTCGGAAACACATCAAAGGAAAAGTAATACTTTTATCATTCAACAGAATAAAAGAAACGTGAAAGACCGTTCATTTTCAAGAAAAATTGAAAGTGAGCGGTCTTTTTTATACCTCTAAAACGGATTTTTATTAAGACGTTTTGAAGGGCTGATTCGATGTGTTCGAGAAAGGCGATTTTATGGAGACGATACGGAATGTGGAGATAAATCAGTTGCATGATTTTAAGAATCATCCGTTTAAGGTAGAGGTAAATACGGAATTATGTGAGCTGATGAAAAGTATTGAGAAAGAAGGTGTACTTGTGCCACTTCTTGTAAGGACTAATCCATACGGTGATGGATATGAAGTTATATCAGGACATAGAAGGAAGGAGGCAGCAATTTGGGCAGGAGAGATGAAGGTTCCGGTTGTGATAAGAGAATTAGATGATGATCAGGCAGTTGTGGCAATGGTTGATTCTAATCTGCATAGAGAGAATCTCAAACCTAGCGAGAAAGCATTTGCGTATAAGATGAAGCTGGATGCAATGAAACATCAGGGAAAGCGGTTATCGGATGATTCACTGTCAGATAATGGAACAGAAGTGCTGGCAGGTAATGAAGCAAATCATATGACTTCGTCTCAAGTTGGACAGAAGTGTGACACAGATGGAAATGGCAGAGCGGATAATTCGGGGAATAGAGCTAATGAAGTTGTTGAAGAACATTCCATGATAAACAGCAACGAGCTTCTTGCAAGACAGGTCGGAGAAAGTGTAGCACAGATAAAAAGATATATCCGGCTGACAAATCTCATTCCAAAGATACTTGCTATGGTGGATGAGGGAAAGATAGCGTTTACGATTGGTGTGGAATTATCCTATCTGTCAGAAGAAGAACAGTATGAGCTTCATGCGGTGATGGATTTGGAACAGTGTACACCTTCTTTATCACAGGCAAACCGGATGAAACGAATGAGCCAGAGAGGTGAGCTTGGTATGGATGCTATATATTTGGTACTTGAGGAGGAAAAGCCAAACCAGAGGGAACAGATAAAGATTCGGGCAGATACGCTGGATGATTATTTTCCGGATGGTTTTACACCAAAGCAGAAAGTGGAATTGATTGAGAGGCTGGTAAAGGAATGGCATGATAAGCAGGTTACGATGAAAGAAAGGAACAGGTGAGTTACAATGAGCAATGATAAAAAATCTTTATATGAACAGATGGGCGGTACTTACACAGAGATAGATGGGATATTTTGTCCGAATATAACGCTTGGATATGAGATAGCAGAGCATAATAGCTCCTGCGGTAAGTATGGTGATATGATGAGATTTGTGACTATAAGGAAATCCGAGATACATTTAACGGAGAAAATGTGAAACTAATTCTCTGCCATTATTCGATTTTGATGTGGAAGGAGCAGCATTATGGTTCTATCCTTTTATATGGACATGTTCATAATTCTGTTGAAGAATATTATTTTAAGAAATGTTTACATGAAATGAATACGGAAACTTTCTTTGATAGAAGAAAGGGAGATAAGCTGCTTCGTGCATATAATGTGGGCTGTATGATGAATAAAAAGTATTAAATAATACACCAAACAAAAAGATTTAGCATGCCAGTGCTTTTTCTGGCTCGGTGAATTTTTTGTGCGGTAGACTGGGAATTGTACGAAGTACAAGGCATGTAGCGCAAATATATGAGGAAAATTAAACCGATATGTAGTATAATGTAAGGGTATGAAAAATAGATGTACAGATTATTGGACAGGTAATTTTATATACTGAAAAGAAAACAAAGGAGAACTTTTCATAATGGCAGATATTAGTAAGATAGAAGAATTTTGGGATGATAACCCTATTGATGTATCAGCAGAAGTGAATTTTATTTGGTCTATTGCAAATAAGCTAAGAGGGCCATATCAAAGTGATAAATATAAAGATGTAATAATTCCTATGGTAATTATTAGACGTTTTGAATGTGCATTACAATCAACAAAGGTTGCTGTTGTAGAACAATATAAAAAGATGCCAACATATCCTGCAAAGGCTATGTATAAGATTTCTGGCTATCAGTTTTATAACACCAGTGAATTTACATTAGCAGAGCTTGTAAATGATGCAGATCATCTTGCATCAAATTTTAAAAGCTATATTAATGGCTTTTCTGCCAACATTCAAGACATTATAAAAAATCTTGAATTTGATAAGCAAATTGACAAGATGGATAAGCATAATAGACTTCTTGCAGTAGTAAAGGCATTTAGTGAAATAGATTTAGATCCAAAGACCATTGATAATATGAAAATGGGATATATCTTTGAAGAACTCATTAGAAAATTTTCTGAAAATGCTGAAGCTGGTGACCACTATACAGGTAGGGACATTATAAAAGCAATGGTTTCAATTCTACTTGCAGAGGGGTGTGACGATATATTTGATGATGGAAAAATTGTAACTATATTAGATCAAGCCGCTGGAACTGGAGGTATGCTTTCAACTGCAAACAATTATATTAAACGTTTTAATCCGACAGCAGATGTTAGATTATTTTCACAAGAAGTAAATCCAGAGTCTTATGCTATGTGTCTTGCAGAAATGCTTATTCGTGGACAAAATGCGGATAATATCAGATTACAAGACACAATGAAAGCAGATTGCTTTACAGATACAAAGATGAGATTTGTTATAGAAAATCCACCATTTGGACAACCATGGGGCGGCAAAGATGCACCAGAAGGTGATGAAGAAGCTGTTAAAGTAGAAGTATTAAAGGGAACATCAGGAAGATTCCCAGCAGGAGCACCAAGTTCGGGAGATATGCAGTTATTATTTATTCAGTCGGCAATAAATAAGATGGATGATAAATGTGGTAGAGCCGCAATCATTGAAAATGGTTCACCTTTATTTAGTGGCGGTACATCATCTGGTGAATCACAGATCAGAAGATGGTTACTTGAAAATGACTATATAGAAGCAATTATTCAGTTAAGTACAGATATGTTTTACAATACTGGAATTGCTACATATATTTGGGTACTTTCAAAAAATAAAAGAGTAGAAAGAAAAGGAAAAATCCAGCTTATTGATGCATCAAGTTTTGCGCATCCATTAAGAAAATCATTAGGCAACAAGCGTAATGAAATAACACCAGAAGATAGAGTAGCAATTACGAAATTGTATGCAGATTTTAAGGAAAATGAATACTGTAAGATTTATGATAATACAGAATTTATTTATCGTGAATATGCAGTAATGCAACCACTTCAAAGAAGCTATGCAATCACAGAAGATAGAATTAATGTAATGCTTTCAAGTGGTGCTTTGTCAGTACTTTATGATGAAGCAAAGGTTGATGAGCTTGAAAATGCGGATGAATTAACAGGAAAAGACAAAAATAAATTAGATAATTTCAAAAAGAATAAACCTGTATATGATGCTATTGTTGATGCTCTTAATTGTGCTGTATCAGATAAGGTATACAAAAATTCAGAAACATTTACACCAGTAGTAAATGATATCCTTTCTGGAATTATTTCGGATGCAAAAGATCTTAAAAAGATTGCTGATAAAGTTATAAAAGGTTTATCAGTAATGGATAAGACAGCAGATATTCAGAAAGATAAAAAAGGCAATGTAATCTATGATACAGAAACAAAAGATACAGAAATAGTACCATGGGAAATAAATATTGATGATTATATGGCAAGCGAAGTTTTACCACACGTACCAGATGCAAAAGCATTTTTTGAAGAAGATTTAGGAAAGAAAAATCCTGTAATAAAGACTGGTGCAGAGATACCATTTACGAGGTATTTTTATAAATATCAAGCTCCTGTATCAAGTGATGAACTTGCTAAAAGATTCAATGAATTAGAGGCTTCCGTTGATTCAAGAATTAAGAAATTATTCGGAGGTAATTAAATATGGCAGAAATGAAAGATAGCGGCATTGAATGGTGCGGAATGGTTCCTGAAGATTGGAATGTAGTGCCGAATAAATATGTAATGTACAAGAAGAAAGATTTATGTACTAAATATAACGGAGAGGACATTCTTTCATTAACAATGGAAGGTGTAATTGTTCGTGATTTAGACGCGGGTGGTAAAATGCCTGCTACTTTTGATGGATACCAAATTATTCATCCAAACAATCTTTTAATGTGTTTATTCGATTATGATGTTACACCAAGATGCATAGGTTTGATTAAAAATGAAGGATTAACAAGTCCTGCATATAGTCAATTTATTTTAAAAAATGGAAATGTTGCAAAATATTACTATTATTATTATTTGATGATTGATAATACAAAGGAATTACTACATCTTGCAAAAAATTTGCGACATTCATTTACAGAAGAGCAGTTAGGTGCAATTAATACACCTGTGCCACCTATAGAAATTCAAAAAAGAATTGCAGATTTTCTTGATAAGAAATGTGGAGAAATTGATAATTTATATTCTACCATTGAAAAGCAAATAGAAACACTTGAAGAATACAAAAAATCTGTTATTAGAGAAGCTGTGACAAGGGGATTAAATCCAAATGTTGAAATGAAAGATAGTGGTGTTGAATGGATAGGGAATATTCCAGTTCATTGGAAAGTGAAAAAAATAAAGTATAGTGCTACATTAACAAGAGGGGTGTTTGGACATAGACCACGAAATGATCCTAAATACTATGATGGTGATTATCCTTTTATTCAGACTGGGGATGTAGCATCAGCAAATAAGTATATAGAGACTTTTTCTCAGACATTAAGTGAATTAGGAAAAAGTGTTAGTAAAGAGTTTAAAAAAGGAACAATAGCATTTACTCTTGCTGCAAATGTTGGAGATGCGGCTATTTTGGATTTTGATTCTTATTTTCCTGATAGTGTAATGGCAATAATACCCAATAAAAACATAAATAATGTATATTTATATTATATTTTATCTGTTATGAAGACGGAATTCTTAAAAGTCGCTATTGTAAATACACAAATGAATTTGAATGTTGAAAGAGTTGGTAATGTATATATTCCAATTACTTTCAATGATTCTGAGCAACGTGAAATTGTAAATTATCTTGATTTAAAATGTACAGAGATTGATGGTGCGATTACTGATAAAAAACAACAATTAGAAACAATTGAACAATACAAGAAATCACTTATATATGAATATGTGACAGGAAAGAAGGAGGTTCGTTAATGGCAACATTTGAAGAACAGTTGAATGATTTATTAGAACGAACAAAAAGTATTAAATCACCAATTAATTCGGCTGGATTAGGAACTAATATAAATGAATATAATCGTCCAAGTGAAATATGGGTTAATGATGTTGAAATTTTTTATAATCAATATTTAAAAGATCATCCGTTGGGAAGTAGAATGCAAACAATTTTATTCCATAGATCATTGGATGCATATAGCCAGTTGATTACCTGTTTGGAAAGCATAAAAAATGATCAAGTGTTTATTGATAAAATGAATGGAATTGCTACTGAAACAGTACCAAAATATCAAGCAAAAACTTTGTCCGAATATGATGTATTTATTTCTCATGCTAATGCGGATAAAGAAGAACTCATTGAAGAACTTTATAAATCACTTGATAAATTGGGAATAAAAATTTTTTATGATAAAGAAGTTTTGGAGTGGGGAGATAAATGGAAAGATAAAATTCTTGAAGGAACAAAAAAAGCGGAATTTGCCATCATTGTTATTTCAGAAAACTTTTTTGATCGTGAATGGACTGAACGAGAATTAGTAGAATTTTTAAATCGTCAAAATCGCAATGGACAGAAGTTAATATTGCCTATTTTACATAATATAACAGTTGAGCAGTTGAAAGAAAAATATCCCTCAATAGCTGATATACAAGCAATTGATTCAGCAAAATATACTTGTGATCATATTGCATTGTTGTTTGCCAGACAATTAATCAAAAGATTAAAGGCATATTAATTTATAGACAGGAGAATTTATAGTATGAATGAAATATTGACTGAAAAACAGTATCAACATTTCATAATGGACTATCTTAAATATAATAACGGTTACCTTATCCGAAAGGATAAGGGCTTTGACCGCTTGCATGCAATGGATAGAGAAATGTTATTCAAATTTTTGAATGATACACAACCAGATGAAATGGAAGCGTTAAGAAAGGCATACAAGCAGGATTTAGAAGAAACACTTGTAAATTATATCAATTCAGAAGTTACTAAGGCTCGTGGTAGCTTACTTGACGTTTTAAAGCATGGTATAGAAATTTCAAATATAAAACTTGATTTGATGTATACAAAACCTGCAACAGACTTTAACAAAGAACTTGTTGAAAAATATGAAAAAAATGTATTCTCTGTTATGGAGGAAGTCTGGGCATCTGATAAAGAAAGAATAGATCTTGTAATATTTTTAAATGGACTTGCTATTATGACATTTGAATTAAAATGTAATGTAGCAGGACAAAGCTATGAAGATGCTATTTATCAGTACAGAACAGAAAGAAATCCAAAGACAAGACTATTTTTATTCAAGGCTGGTGCATTAGTAAATTTTGCAATGGATTTAGAACAAGTTTATATGACAACCAAACTTGAAAAAGATGCAACATTCTTTTTACCTTTTAATATGGGTAATGGTGAAGGTGTCAATGCAGGTGCAGGAAATCCAATATTTGAAGATAAATATAGTGTTTTCTATATGTGGGAAGATGTACTTACAAAGGATTCTATTCTTGAAATAATAAGCAAATTTATGTTTATTGAAGTGAAAGAAAAGGAAGATGAGGCTACTGGTAAAAAGAAGATAAAAGAAAATATTATTTTTCCTCGATTCCATCAAAGAGATGTATTACATAAGATACTTGCAGATGTATATGAAAATGGTTCTACACAGAATTATTTAATACAACATTCTGCTGGATCTGGAAAAACAAATTCTATTGCTTGGCTTGCTTACCGATTATCTTCACTTCATGATGCGGATAACAAAATTATTTTTGATAATATCATTATTGTTACTGATAGGATAGTTGTAGATAGGCAGTTACAAGCGGCAATTATGGGGATGGAGCATAAATCTGGACTTATAAAAGTTATGGATGAAAAATGTAACTCGTCCGATCTTGCTATTGCGCTTGATGGAAATACAAAGATTATAGCAACAACTATTCAGAAATTTCCATATATTGTAGATGATGTGGCTAATTTGAAAAATAAGAAGTTTGCAGTAATCATAGACGAAGCACATTCATCAACAGCAGGAAAAGATATGGCGGCTGTGACAATGACACTTGGATCTGGTGAAGTAAGTATAGATGAAAGTACAACTGAGGATTTAATTGTTGAAGAAATTGCAAAGCATGGAAAACAAGAAAATGTATCTGTATTTGCATTTACAGCAACACCAAAGCCAACCACAATACAGTTATTTGGTAGGGTAAATAAGAAAGGACAAAGAGAAGCATTTCATATATATTCTATGAAGCAGGCAATAGAAGAAGGCTTTATTCTTGATGTGTTACAAAATTATACAACCTATAAGACCTATTACCAGATTAATAAAGAAGTTGCAGAAGATCCAAAGTGTAAGACAAATAGTGCTAAAAGACAGATTGCAAGATTTGTTGAATTGCATGAAACCAATATAGCACAAAGAATAGAAGTTATTGTTGAACATTTCAGAACAACAGTAATGGATGAGCTTGGTGGAACTGCAAAAGCTATGGTAATAACTAATTCAAGAGAAAGTGCTGTAAAGTATCGTCAAGCATTTGAAGAGTACATAAACAAAAAAGGATATAATGATATTCATGCATTAGTGGCATTTTCTGGAAAAGTGACATTAAAAGATGATGAAAAGGAATATACAGAAGCAGGACTAAACGGATTCAGTGAAGATAAATTACCAACAGAATTTGAAAAGGATGATTATAAGGTATTACTTGTTGCGAATAAGTATCAGACAGGCTTTGATCAACCTAAATTATGTGCAATGTACATTCTTAAAAAATTAAGAGGGGTAAATGCTGTACAGACATTATCAAGACTTAATAGAATCTGTCCACCATACGACAAGAAAACGTTTATACTTGATTTTGTAAATGACTATTAAGATATACAGGCGGCATTTTCAAAATATTACACAACAACACTTTTATCCAATTCTGTTACACCATCTGCAATTTATGATTTAGAAGCAAAAATAGATGGATATACAGTAATAGATCCATTGGATATAGAAGATGCAAATGAAATTTTATATAAAGATGATATTACAGCAAAGGAAAAGAAACGATTAACATTCTTATTCCAGAAAGTAAAGAAGAACATAGATAAACTTGATTATGAAGAACAAAAAGAGCTTGTAATGACAATGAGGCGATTTGTTCGTTTCTATGAATTTTTATTACAGGCATCGTGTTTTGAAGATACTGAACTACACAAGAAATATAGATTTATAGCTTTATTACTTGCATATGTAAATATAAAGCACCCAGGCGGTGGATTTAATTTAGATGGAAAGATAACAGCTATGAATTTTGTTCAGAAGAAGAAAGCCGAACATAAATCAAAATTAAAATCTGATCCTGTTACGAAACTTCCGACAGCAGACCATTTTGTGTTATCAGAAGATAAAGAGGAGAAACTATCACAGATAATAGCAGAAATCAACAGTATAGCAGGAAAAGAATATGATAATGATGTAGCAGTAAAAGCAATGCTTCAGATAAAAGACATTATGATGAAATCTGAGAAGCTAAAAACATCAGCAAAGAACAATACAGAAAAAGATTTTGAATTTGCATATTTTGACAACATAGATGATGCATTAATAGAGGGATTGGAGCAGAATCAAGACTTTTTCAGCTTATTACTAAGCAATGATGAAATGAAGAGAAAAGTACTTGGCATTTTCTCGGATGAAATATATAACAGCTTGAAAGAAGCAGAATAGAAAAATGCAGGTTGAAATATACCTGCTTTTTTATACTTGAAATATACCACAATATATAGTATTTTATAAAATAGAACAACCACAATATGGTGTATAGTTTTAATCTGGAAGCGATAGAAATATTTTTTGTTAGTAAAACATCATAAATAAAAAGTTGTCCTATATGTCACAAAAGAAAGTATTACTATGGAGATATAAACAATGACAGGAGGTAAATTATATGTCAGCAACAACAAGTGAATTATTAGATTCATATACAAAAATGTTGGATAGTGAATTTTATAAAAATATAAAAGGTATAACAGCAGGAATAGAAGCACTACAAAAATCACTTATAGGAAGTGATTTACATAAGAAGATGCAAGCATGGCAAACTGTATTAAACGATCCAGAAAGTTCTATTAATAAATCCATGCGTATGTGGTCTGAATTTTCAATAAATATTGATTATGGAAATTTGACTGGATTACAGGCAGGATTACAACAATTAGCTGATCAGATGCCTAAAATAGACATGAGCTCATTTGCAGGCTTACAATCTCATTTAGGCGAATTATTGAATACAGATAATATAATTAATTCCAAATTTTCAGAGGTTGTTGATTATGCATATGAAACAGCAAAAGAAGAAGCTGGAGAGCCAGAAATAAGCAAAGAAGAGATAGGAAATGTTGTTAGGGAAGAAATAAAAAACGATACTCTTGGTGAGGCAGATATTGAAAATAACAAATTTAAGGAAAAGTTCTATGCAGTTATAAAATTTTTCCTTAAGGATGTATTGCTGCCATTAGCTTTGAGTCTTATATATGATTTAGGCAAAGCACAGCTTGGGAAAGTTATAACATTTTCTGCTGAGGATAATGCACCTGTGATTTATGAAATTCACAATGAGAATACATATGTAAATATCATAGACCATACAGATAAAAAATATCGTGTATTTTTTATTGATGATGATGGAAATGTGATTGATGGTTATATGGATAAAGAAAATATAAATATGAATTTTGAAGATGATGAGGACGAACAGTAAAATATAATTTTATATAAATGTTGGATTTTGGTATAATTAATCTATCACAAAAAGAAATGGAGGGCTTTATTTATGCCAAAAGAAAACATATTTTCTGGCAAGTATGAACCAGATAGGGACACGTGGAGACTGTTTGTCTCCTCTCTAAGAAATGCTTAGTTTAAGCGGGTTTGAGGAATATATTGGCTAGAACATATTAAAAAAATAAGCCTGTTAAATATGTGCGTTAATCGAAAAATAGAATACGGGTGTAGTGAAAATAAACCTTTTGGCGTAGCTTATAATATGTGCGCTGAAAGGTTATTTTTATATGATTATGTGTGCAATAGAGTATGGTGCTGTACGCAGGATTTTATACAGGTTTAGATTGATTTTCGGCGTCTCTACGCTTATAATAAAAGATAGGGTAAAATGTCGTATTTTAGAACTTTATTGAGGTAAGAAAATATGGAGTTTATGACTATTAAAGAAGCAGCAGTAAAATGGAATTTATCAGTTAGAAGAGTGCAGACCATTTGCAATGAAGGAATGATAGAAGGGGCTATGAAATTTGGTAATACATGGGCCATTCCAAAGGATGCTGTAAAACCAGTGGATAAAAGAATTAAGTCTGGGAAGTATATCAAGTCCTGATTTTGGGACACCAGTTGTGAGAAAATTCTATTAGGATAGGAGAACGCTACCCTTATTACATTAGATTACAGGAGGATGGTTATGTTACCAGTAGCAGTGAAAAACAAAATTGAACATATATGGCTTGATGTTATAGCCGGAGGAGTGTCGCAGCCAACAGAAGTTATTGACCAGTTAACATATCTTATGTTTACTAGAGAAGAGCAGATAAAGTTTGTGCAGGTGATTAATAGTATTAAGAGTAATGCTTTGGTAGCGTAATTGATTTTTGATTATGGTAAAAATATTTGAATGAAATTAAAAGGCTGGATTTAGGATAAGAAGAAAGAAGGTATACATTTTGGATAAAAGAGCAAGATACTATAAAAATAAGAGATATTTTGAATCAGACGATTTCAAAAAATCAACAGGAGTTAAACAAGGACTGCGTTTGTGTGGAAATGAAGATGAGATTAAAGTTGCAAATCAACTATCAAAGTTCTTCAAAATTACATTTTCAAAGGAAGGAACTTTTAAAACGACCTCATATATTTTCAATTTTTTGCAACCAGGAGAAGAGTTTAGAGAGTATTATAATTTATATAATGAAGTGTTGCTTTTGTTTTCTCCGTATACAGAATTTGAAAGCAGAACATTGGATTTTGTAGATAAGACGTTAGAGGAATTTGATAATCGATTAGATAAAGTGTGTGTATTTTTGGTAAGTAGGGATGGGGATATTGAAACAAAAATCAATGGGTTAAACACTGCTAATAAAGATTCAAGAATAATAGTACCTTTTACATATGCAGAAATACTTCAAAATGGCATATCAAAAACGGATATTAGTACTAAGCTTAGAAAATACTTTTATAGTAGAGATTTATTTGCTTTAGAATCACCGTTAAAGACAGAAGCGTATTTTTATGGTAGAAATACATTGATACAGAAATTGTACGATAAATATTTAATCGGAGAACAAAGTGGTCTTTTTGGATTGAGAAAAACGGGTAAAACATCTGTATTATATGCGCTTGAAAGACAAATGGTTTTAAGAAGTGGCTGTTCTGTATATATTGATTGCCAGAATCCGGGAATATATATACTTCGTTGGTATGAATTGCTTCAATTCATAGTTACAGAAATTTGTAAAAAATATGAAGTTAATAAAAAAGTGATTGATGACGATTATTCAGAAAAGAAAGCGGCACTGACATTTGAACGTGATATGAAAGAAATAAATGGGGTGTTAAAGACAAGAGTTATGTTTATGTTTGATGAAATAGAGCATATTTGCTTTCAAACATCAGATAAAGAACACTGGAGAAATGGAGAGGACTATTGCATGTTTTGGCAAACAGTACGTTCCGTATTCCAAAAGCAACCTGAATGTTTTACATTTCTAATCGCAGGTGTTAATCCGCTTTGTATAGAAACGGCTTATGTTAATAATGTAGAGAATCCTATTTTTTCAATGATATCAATAGAGTATTTGAATTTGTTTGATTTGTCAAATGTAAAAGATATGATAGGTCATATAGGAAAGTACATGGGACTAAATTTCGATGAAGAAATATATACAAAACTTACAGAGGATTACGGCGGACATCCTTTTTTGATTCGTCATATATGTAGTTTAATAAATAAAGACATTAATTTGGATAGACCATGTCAGGTGTCTAAATATGAGTATGCTACAAAGAAAAAAGAATATGACGCTAAAATAGTTCATTATGTTGAGATGATATTGGGGGTTCTGAAGACCTGGTATCCTAAAGAGTATGAGTTGTTAGAAATTCTTGCAGTTGATGGAGTGCAAGAATTAAAGAAGAATTTAGAATATAAAGCAAAAGAAATGCAACATTTACTGGGATATGGAATTGTTAAAGAAGTAAATGAGAACTTTTATATTACAATAAATGCGGTCAATTTATATTTAGAAAATACTCATAAGCTTCAAGGGAAAAAGACATCAAAAGAACAAGCATGGAGCGAGGTAAGTAAGAGAAGGAACGTACTTGAAGATAAATTGAGAAAGATCATGTTACTTAGAATGACAATGCAGTATGGCAGCAAAAAGGTAAAGGGAAAACTGCTAGAAGTTGTTGAATCTAGAAGAAAGGAACGTGAAAAACTTCAAGATTTAGAAATAAACGATTTGATAGAAAATCATTTTTATTTATTAGATGTCAAACAGGTCATTTTAAAGAATTGGTCATTGTTTGATGTTACTTTTATTGATAAAGTTAAGTTTGAAAATTTTATTGATGTAATTAATAAATATAGAATAGATGCTCATGCTAAAACGATAGAAGAATCTGATTTGCTCATGCTTACACTTGCATTTAACTGGTTTGATGAACGAATAGAGGATTTGCCAGTCTAATGGTTACAAATTTTTCTAAAGAAGAATGACATATGGTTTGTAGAATAGTAAACCTGTACAAAGTAATGGGCGAAGGAATCATTAAAACTACAATTACGTTATTGATTAAGCAATGTAATGTGAAGATTGAAAATAAGTCAGTTTTGAAAAAAGACTTGTTGTTTTTTGATAGCGTTGATTACATTGAGCCTTCAGCAAGCAAATGGGATAGAATTCGATATCAGAGGAATAATCAGAGTTATAGGATGCTATTGAACATTTGTAGACTTGTGATTGATGGATTATTACTTTCTACTGAGCAGGGAATGATAAAGATGGCTACCTTCCTTGATGATCAGAGAATGAGTCATCTTTATGAAAAGTTTATCATTGAATATTTCCGGTATCATCATCCAGAATTAAGGGCTAATCCGGATCAAGTACAGTGGAACCTTGATGATGACAATGATACGTGGCTTCCAAACATGATTAGCGATGTATTTGAACGTTACTATGAGATGTTCAATGATGATACATGGATTCTTTTATTTGAAAATATAGTAACTCGATTCGCAGAAAGTGATTATGGCACAATTGCCTCGTTATGGGGAGATTTTACAATTTTCTCAATTCATTACCTTTCAAGAAGAGATAAAGATAAAATAAAAGCTTTATTCGATTGTTTATGTAAAACTCATGAAAGTCTTTCTTCGGCGAATGGAAGAGTAAAAATAAAAGAAGAAAAACTGATCTTAGATGAGAATATTACGTCGCTCTCTGATATGGTAAATTTTCAGCTTAATATATGACTTAGGGTAAGTTACTTATTCTTAGGAAGGAGGGGGGGTGTGGCATTTTTGCCAAACTCCCTCTCTTGAAAAGAAATTGACTGATATGTATCTGGATGATAAAATTTCTAAAGAAGCCTATGACGATAAATACAGTGAGATTGGCAATAAGTTGGATAAATGTGAAGAAGAAAAAAGAGTACACAGCTTCCAAAATTGTAATTACTAAGGCAATGGGAACCTCTGATGTAATGGATTGGAACATGGAATCCATCACGAAACGTGATATTCGTGTATCTGATGAGGTTGTCAAAATCATGAACAGATGGAATAACGAATATTTAAACACTCCGGTCAGCGAGGGTAAGGGGGCGAACCTTCTGAGGATGATTCAACTATTCGGAATTTCCGGATAGTTCAAACGGAAGGGTCTCGTCAGGTTACACGTGATACCAAGCACTATAGCCTTCAAATGATCATTGCCGTAGGCTTCAAGGTCAATTCCGAGCGTGCCGTACAGTTTCGTAAATGGGTGAACCAGATCGCCAAGGACTACACCATCAAAGGCTGGGTGATGGATGATGAACGGCTGAAACGCGGAGCGTATCTGACAGAGAAGTATTTCGATGAGCAGTTAGAGCGTATCCGTGAAATTCGTGCCAGCGAAAGAAAGTTCTATCAGAAGATCACTGACTTGTATGCGACAGCCATTGACTATGATAAAGAAGTATGTGGCTGAACATAATGCCGTAATTGAAGCATTTTAAGATGAATAGTTAATAAAGAGAGGTGCATATGCTATGCCAGGTATACTCGTGGTTGAAGATGATGAAAATTTAAATCGTGGAATTACATTTTCACTGAAAAAAT
>ERZ773158.58-NODE-58-length-131920-cov-11.890562_pt1 | contig 131920 bp, 112 predicted proteins | sample MGYA00511918_ERZ773158 | MGnify/ENA primary metagenome ERZ773158 (study PRJEB29015, sample SAMEA2737876) | human gut metagenome | biome: human gut; feature: human-associated habitat; material: faeces | place: China | collected 2012 ...
GGATTTGTTACAAGCATATATCAAAAAGCTCCTTTGTATTTTTTCTCCCATGCGCTTACTTGCATATCCGGATTCTGCTTTCGGCAAGAGGCGGGAGCGTGTTGTTTTTGCCTCTCACTTATACAATGGGCCTAAAATGACAAAAGCGGACAGCCTGAGAAAAATTTTTTTGATAATATTTTAAAAATCTTCGTCCTTGGGATTTTCTTACGTGCTAATAAAAGTGGCTGAGAAAGTTTTTAAAAATTATTGCGTTCGCTTGTCCGCTTTGAGCAAAGATGCCCCATTGTATAAGTGAATCTTCTTTTTTCTCACTTTCTTTTTAATATTTTTCTTTCGGTCTTTATTTCTTCTGCGGTGATAAAAACTACTAGCGTAAGCTAGTAGTAACCTTGTTCTAAATAATACTACCTAAAGGATAGACGTAAAGTGCGGTAGAAGCAGAGCGTAAGCAAAAGGCGCTCTACCTATACTGCGGTAGAACGCCTCTGATGTTAAGCCAATATTTGCTTTAATTTATGTAATGCTTTTGCATGATAACGACGTATACTGCGTTCGCTGCAGCCTAATTTTATTGCTGTCTGCTCCTGCGTAAGTCTGGCTTCGTAGCAATAGCGTAAAACAATTTGCTCCTTGTCGGTAAGTCTTGTCATAGCCTGTTTGAGTGCCATGTTAAAGGTTGGTGCATCTAGGGGAGAATAGCCCAGATATTCCAAGGCTTTTTCCAAGGATGTTTCTTTACTGCAATAGTTCTGCCTGCAGGCTGTATGCATAAGCTCATAGCGCAAATGACATTGAATAAGTCCCGGCAGATGTACAAAATCATTACCGTTATATTTTTTTATAAATTGCAAAAAGATAACCCAGGCAGTGTTTACCGCATCCTCGCCTAAAATATCGAAGATGCTTGGGTAATGACTTTCCTTGAGTATAAGCGGCTTAAAGGTTTCGCAAAGCGATTCGATAGCCTTTTCGTCTGCTGCTTGTGCAGCAAGGATCAGCTCCTTTAGTTCTTTCGGAGTGTAACGCTCCGCATTATGGATTTTGTTTGGTTGATTGGTTATTTTTGCCAGTTCCTTTCTGAGGCGGTCGCAATGCCGCGTATAGCAGAATTCTGTGCTGTACTGCATCAAGTCTTGATGTGGCTATTGTATCACAGAAAATTGGAAAGATTCATAAATGTATCAGATATGCTACATATACGTTTTCGCTGCTCTTTTTGTAATACGCTGTTAGCAAAATAGTGATATTTTGAGGTGACAGTATGCTAAAAAGACGCAGAACTTTTCAGGCGCAGGAGGTTGGGGAGCTTGATTTTTCCGAGGAGCTTTTGGAGTTGGGAGTGCTGATAGGCTCGTACCGCACGGCGCGGGGCATTAAACAGGAGGATATGGCGAAGCTGTTGGGGATGTCACGCATTACGCTGAGCAGGATTGAAAACAGTTGGCTGCCTTTGACTATGGAGAATTTTTTTAAGATGGCTGCTATTTTTGAGGTGCGACCGGAGTATTTGCTGCAGGAGCTGGCGCGGGTGACGCAAAGGAAGTGGAGCAGGAAGGGGGAGGATTGAGGGAGAGTTGGCTTGATAGAACAAGTTTGGCAAGAATTAACTGAAAATGCGTGACGCTTTAATTTTTTTGTGCTAAAATTAAATAATGGACATTCAACTCCCCCCCGGGGACATTTTTTCGGGTGGTAGTTAAAATAAACTTTCCAACCTCCGGGGCTGGGGAATTTTGATGCAAAATTTCTCAGCCTTGGAGGTTTTTTATGTGCGAAGAAAAACAAGCGTCTGCTGATGTGCAGGAAACAGCTTTAGCAGAATTAGACAAAAATATATTGCTAATCCTGCTTAAAGACCGCAGCACAGGAAAGAACATCCTTTGGGCGACAGACGATTACAAGGATCTTGGCATTGGCTTTGCTGCAGATGATGAAATTACCTTACCGGCGATTACTGGTGCTCATGGCAATTTGATTAAACCGCGCGCCCTCAAAAGCAAGGAAGAGCAGGGAGCGCGCACCCGCAACATGGCAGAAGTGTTCACCCCTTTATGGATTTGCAACAAGCAGAATAACCTTGCGGATAATGCCTGGTTTGGACGTGAAAACGTCTTTAATACCGAAAACGGGACTGATTGGCAGGCAACTGAGGGCAAAATTGCCTTTCTCGGTGAAGATGGCGCAGATGGCTGGAGAGCTTACATTGCCAGCAAGCGCTTGGAAATTACCTGCGGTGAAGCGCCGTATCTTGCCAGCCGTTACGATACCATGACGGGCGAAATAGTGCCTTTGGCAAAACGTATTGGCCTGTTGGACAGAAAGCTGCGTGTTATTAACGAGCGTACCCGTAACCTTAAGGACAGGGAAAGAGCCAAAAAGCGTTGGCTGGAGCTGGCAATATTGGCGGTACGCAGTACTTATGGCTTTGAATGGGCCGGTGACAACATTTTGCTGGCAAGGGAAAATTTGCTTTTTACGGTTGCAGATTATTACGCTGCCAAGTTTGGCGATGCTTTGGACATGGAAATGCTGGAGCATTTTGCGGAAATAATTTCGTGGAATATTTGGCAGATGGATGGCTTGAAGGCAGTTGTGCCCAATAGCTGCCATGATTATAAAAAAGAACGGCAGGCGGTAACGCCTAACCTGTTTGTGGCAAAGGACTTCAGCGCACGCACCTTAAAGCGCAGTGTGAGCCCCTGCGATGTGGATGAGGATGAGCGGCAAAAGTGCCAGGGCTGTTTGAAGGATAACATTGATTTGCATAACGGTGTTTATTGCAAGCTTAAGAATTGGTCTACAGGCAAGGTTTTATTGTTTAAGGATATGCTGGACGGTGAAAGGAGCGAGGGTGTTATGAGTAAGGATTTTAAGTTTGATGTGGTTATTGGCAATCCGCCGTATCAGACAAGTGATGGTGGTTCTGGAACTGGTATTAGTGCAAAACCTGTTTATCATTATTTCGTTTCTAACGCCATAAAGTTAAACCCAAAGTATATTTTGATGATTACACCTTCTAGATGGTTTGCTGGCGGTAAAGGATTAGATGAATTTAGAAATGTAATGTTGAATGATGATAGATTTAAATTAATAATGGATTATATGTCTTCTAAAGACTGTTTTGATAATGTTAATATTGCTGGCGGTGTTAATTACTTCCTTTGGGACAAAGACCATACAGGTAATTGTGAAATATTTAATTGTTCTAGCGAACAAGAGACAATTTCTGATATTAGACCTTTAAATGAATTCCCTCTCTTTATTAGAGATAACAGGGCAATAAGTATTATTCATAAATTTCTGCTAAGCGGAGATGCGTGTTTGGCGGATAATACGTTTACCCGTAACCCATTTGGTTTCGTTTCGAAAGATAGGGGGGACGACAAATCTGTTAAGGATGACGATTTGAAATTAATTAGTTCTGCGGGAGTTGGTTATGTTAGAAACAATTCTGTTGTAAAGAATAGAGAACAAATTAATAAATATAAGGTTACTATAGGAAAAATTGTTCCAAGTAATGGTGAAGTAGATACAGATCCTAGGGATGGATATAAAGTAACTACTTCTAGTCGCATATTGTCTCCTGGTGAAATTCATACGGAGTCTTATCTGCTATTACATGGATTTGAAACTAAATTGGAAGCAGATAATTTTGCTCACTATATGGCTTTAAAGTTCCCTAGATTTATGATGAAACATACATTGAGTTCCATGAATATATCTACTCAGAATTTTATGTTTGTTCCGTTTTTAGATTATACTAGAGAATGGACGGACGAAGATTTATATGATCGCTATGGACTTGATGAAAAAGAAAGACAAGTAGTGGAGCAATTAATCAGACCAATGGAATAGAGGTGTAGTAAAATGCAAATCAACATCAATCCCTACGCAAACATAGTCCCCAAAATTTACGCCTACACCACTCCCGAAATCGTTCGTCACAACGGTTGGACGAAGATAGGCTACACCGAGCAACCTTCCGTCAAAAAGCGTATCGAACAGCAGACAAAAACAGCAGACGTGCGCTTTAACATCGAATGGCAGCAGGAAGCACGTTATACGGATGGAAGCGGCGAATATTTTACAGACCACAATTTCCATGACTACTTGGAACGCTTTGAAGACATCAAGCGTGAACCTAACACCGAATGGTTCAACATCGATGGTCCTACGTCCCAACAACTGCTGTGGAAGTTTGCTGCCCGTAGTTATGCGCACGTACAGGCTAAAGATAAGCTTACCTACATCCTGCGCAAGGAACAGCAGCAGGCAGTAGATGCAACGTACGCCTACTACCAAAAATGCCTGCAGACCGGCGAAAAGGAGAAAGCGGAGTTCCTGTGGAACGCCAAACCGCGCTTTGGCAAAACACTGACAAGCTATGACTTCATGCGCAAAATGGACGCACGCATGGTGCTCATCGTCACCAATCGTCCGGCGATCGCCAACTCCTGGTTTGACGACTTTGAAAAATTCATCGCCTGGCAAACAGATTACCGTTTCGTCAGCACCACCGATTCCCTCAAAGAACGAGCAACGCTCACACGAGATGAATTTTTGAACGCACAACTTGAGGCCGAAGATAAAAACCAAGAGCTGCGCATGGTAGCTTTTTTGAGCCTGCAGGATTTAAAAGGCTCTGTTTACTTTGGCGGTACTATAGATAAACTAAGATGGGTGGCCGAAAATAACTGGGATTTGCTCATCATCGACGAAGCGCATGAGGGTGTAGATACTCACAAAACAGATAAAGCCTTTGACAAAATTAACCGCAAATTTGCGCTGCACCTTTCCGGTACACCGTTCAAAGCAGTAGCTATGGGAAAATTTGCCCAAGAGCAGATTTTTAACTGGACCTTCAGCGACGAGCAGGAAGCAAAGGATAATTGGCATGAGGAAACACTCAATCCCTATGCCTGCATGCCGCGCATGAATATGTACACCTATCAGATGTCGCAGATTGCCATCGACAAGGTAAACCGCGGTATTGACCTTTCCGACGACGATAAAACAGAATTTGCCTTTGATTTAAACGAATTCTTCAAGACCAACGAACGTGGTCAGTTCATCCATAAAAACGAAGTAAAAAAATTCTTGGATGCCTTGGTAGAGCAGGAAAAATTCCCCTTTTCTACACCGGAACTGCGTAAGGAACTGGCACACACCTTCTGGCTTTTGGAACGTGTTGACAGTGCCAAAGCATTGGCCAAAATGCTCAAAGAGCACCCTGTGTTTGAAAAATACGAAATAGTGCTGGCAGCAGGCGATGGCAGACTTGAAGAAGACGACGCAACCAAAAGCAAGCGCAGCTTTGACAAGGTGCGTGAAGCTATCAAAAACCATGACAAAACTATCACCTTAAGCGTAGGCCAGCTTACAACAGGCGTCACCATTCCCGAATGGACAGCAGTTTTCATGCTCAGCAACATGAAAAGTCCTGCGGAATATATTCAGGCTGCCTTCAGAGCGCAAAACCCCTTTAAATTTGAAAAGGACGGCAAGCTCTATCAAAAGGAGAACGCCTACATCTTTGATTTTGCACCTGAGCGCACCTTGATGATCTTTGACGAATTTGCCAACAGTCTTTATTCCGGAACTTCCGGAGGCGGTGGTACAAAGAGTGAGCGTGAAGCAAACATCAAGCGTCTGCTGAACTTCTTTGCCGTTTTTGCCGAAGATCAGGACGGTAAAATGGAGCAGGTAGACGCAGCCAAGGTACTGACAATTCCGCTGAAAATCAAAACCGAAGAAGTAATCCGCCGTGGTTTTATGAGTAATATGCTCTTTAGCAACATTGGTGTTGTCTTTAACGCACCAAAAGAAGTAGTCGAGATTCTGAACAAAATGGAACCTGTCAAAGAGCAGGGAAGCCGCAAAGAAAAGCTGGACCATGAAGAATTGCAGGAAGTTCCGGTTGACGAAAACGGTAATATTGAAATACCGCAGGAAACTGTAGTCAACCAAACCAATGCCATATTCGGTGAAAAAATTTATGAAGAAGTGCCTGTAAAACCGTTGGAGCCGTATAAGGAAGTTGGCGATGACACTAAACCGGAAGAAGCAATGGCGGTAAGCTTGGCGCAGAAAATTGCCGAAACTTTGCATGATGGTATCTATGGTGAACAAGCGCAAAGCGATTATGGCCTGACCAAGGCAGAAAGCAAGCGTATTGAAGAAAAGGTACAAAAGCAAGCGGAAGAAGCATTGAAGCGTGTAGCTGAAGAATTTACCGATAAAAAGAAGGTATTGGAAGCTGATTTGCAGCATGAGCTTGCCAAAGCAACGACCGAAGCCGAAAAAATTCAGGTACAGGCGGAACATGAAGAAAAGGTGCAGCAGGCTACGCAGGAGTTTAACGAAACCATGGAAAAGCGTACACAGGAAGTAATAGTCGAAAGTGCGCAAAAGGTTGTCGAAGAGCAGGAAACCAAAAAAGAAGAAAAGAAAATGCGTAGTTTTGAAGGCGATATCAGGGACAGACTGCGTGGCTTTGCACGTACAATTCCCAGCTTTATCATGGCTTATGGCGATAATAAACTCGTCCTGAAGAACTTTGAAACCTATCCTGAAGAAAAAGTTTTTAAAGATGTAACCAGTGTTACTGTCGATGAATTTAAAATGCTGCGCGATGGCTTTGAATATACCGACGAAGAAACCGGCGAAAAGAAAAAATTCCCCGGTGGTGTATTTGCTGAAGATGTTTTTGACAGCTCTGTGCAGGAATTCTTAAACAAAAAGCGCGAGTTAGCAGATTACTTTGCCGAAACCAGCGAAGAGGATATCTTTGACTATATCCCACCACAAAAAACAAACCAAATCTTTACGCCCAAAAAGGTTGTGCAGATGATGGTAGACCAGCTGGTGGAAACAGAACCGCATATCTTTGAATCTCCTGATAAAACCTTTGTTGACTTCTACATGAAATCAGGCCTGTATATTACGGAGATAGTCAAACGTTTGTATCGCAACAAGGTGTTGAAGTCCATTATTCCGGATGATAAAGAACGCGTTAAGCACATTCTGGAATGTCAGGTGTTTGGCTTTGCACCAACGCAGATTATCTATGATATCACGATGTCCTATATCTTTGGCTTTGATGAAGGGGCAAAGAACATCAGCCGTCGTAACTTCTTCTGCGAGGATACGCTGCCTTATGCAGAAAGAGGCGAGCTGCAAAAGCTGGTTAACGAAAAACTGACGGACAGAATAAAATAGCGCACTCGTAAAAGTAAATAAGCAATTAAACACTAAAGGCGTTTTACCCAACTGCGGTAGAACGCCTTATTTTTCAAACACGATTAAAGAATTTTCACACTATTCTTGACATTATCGCAATTATCTGATAATATAAACCCATAAGATTTTGCACACCTGCCCGGAGCAGGCCGGTGCAGCGTCACGAACGCCTTATGTATTATTGAGTAGTACATAAGGCGTTTTTTGTTAAGAAGGGAGCTGAACGAATGGTAAATCTGAGAGAGGATACCAGAGAATCTATTGCCAAATTAACTTTAATGGATGATATTTTTATGAACAAGGTCTTCGAAAATGATACGGAGCGTACAGCGTTGTTGTTGCGAATTATCTTAAATAATGATAAGATAAAGGTAATAAAAGCAGTAACGCAGCAGAAGCTGAAAAACCTGTCAGGACATGACCTGCAGCTGGACATTCTGGCGCAGGAAGAAAACGGCAGGCTTTTCAATGTAGAAGTACAGAACCGTAGTAGTGGCGCTGCAGTACGCAGAGCGCGCTATCATCTGAGTCTGCTGGATGCTCACAGCCTGCCAAAGGGCGAATTATACCAAAAGCTGCCGGATAATTATGTTATCTTTATCACGCAGTATGACGTGCTGAAGGGCGGGTTGCCGATATACCACATCAGTAGAAAAATAGAAGAAAACAATGCAGCTTTTGCTGATGGTTCGCACATCATTTATGTAAATAATAAAATTAAGGATAACACACCACTCGGACGTCTGATGCATGATTTCAATTGTAGTAATCCAGATGATATGTATTATCCGGGATTAGCTGAAAAAGCAAGATATTTTAAGGAAACAGAAAAGGGGTTGACGAATATGGGCGATGTATTTGAAAAATTACTTGCAAAGAGAGAAAAAGAAGCTGCTATGAAAGCAGCAGAAAAAGCTGCTAAAGAAGCACAAGCAAACAAAGTCGAGCTTGCCAAAGGCCTTTTGGCTGACGGCATGAGCATCGAATTCACCGTGCGTCACTCCAAGCTTTCGGAAGCAGAGGTGCGTGAGCTGGCGTCCAAGCTGACAGCATAAGAGCATAACAACACTAAAGGTGTTCTACCCAACTGCGGTAGAACGCCTTATTTTTATCTAATTCAATATAATTTTACGCAAACGAAAAGACCTGAGGTCCGCAAGAACACGGACTTCAGGTCTTTTTTTGTACAAAACCGCAAGCAACAAAAAAGCCTCTCCTTGGGGAGAGGTGCCGAGCTTGTCGAGGCGGAGAGGGGTGATGACTATCAAGCGTAAAAACTGCAGTCCCCTCTCAGTCGCCCTGACGGGCGCCAGCTCTCCCCTAGGAGAGCCTTTCTCAGCATAGCAAAATCTTTCCCCTCTATCTGCCTTTCTTCCTACCATTTCCCATATAATAGTTGATAATTATTTTCAATCGTGATATGATTATATTGGTTCCAAAGGAACTAATAATTGATTATTCTTACAAAAGAATGAAAAAGAGAGGTTTTTTAAATGACGACTGTTGCTGAAAAGTATTTACAAATTGCTAAGCTGGCAAAGGATCCTGCTAATGCTGAGGTTGTTATTGATGGTATTCTGACATTTTTCGGATTGGATTATTTTGACTTGGATTTGGGTGTTGAGTACCTGTATACTACCAAGGTGATTGACTATAAATTCAGAAGCGTGCTGCATAAGGCTGAAGACATGGACGCTATTATGGCATGGTTCAAAGAAAAAGCCGGTGTTACCGATGAGGAAATCGCTGCTGCCGAAGCTAAAGAAAAAGAATATGTTGCAGGCTGCCTGATGCTTGCTAAACAATATCTGGGTATGGGCCACTGCATCAGCGGTAAAACCTATCTGGAGCTGGCTGCCGCTAAAGGCTCCGAGGAAGCGATCGCACAGCTGAAGGACATGGAATATGCACAAGATATGTATGACCTGGGCGAGCATTATCTGGCAATGGGCCATTGCATCTGCTCCAAGACCTACTTTGAGCTGGCTGCTGCCAAAGGCTGCCCGAAGGCTGCTGCTAAGCTGAAAGACATGGAATATGCAGAAGATATGTACAAGCTGGGCGAGCATTATCTGGGCATGGGCCACTGCATCTGCGGCAAAACCTACTTCGAACTGGCTGCTGCTAAAGGTTGCCCGAAGGCTGCCGCAAAGCTGAAGGACATTGAATACGCAGAAGACATGTACAAGCTGGGCGAGCAATATCTGGCAATGGGCCACAAAATCTGCTCCAAGACCTACTTCGAACTGGCTGCCGCTAAAGGCTGCCCGAAAGCTGCTGCAAAGTTAGCCGAATACGAAGCATAATATAGTATTTCCCGAGGCTGTCACAATTAAGTGGCAGCCTTTTTTCTTTCCCTAAAAATCCGTTCCTCAAATAGACAATCTTTGACAGTCGCTTATGGTATAATAAGCATTATAAAGATTTGACCAATATTACGCTGAAGGATAAACAGAAGGAGATTGTTATGGCAAAGTTGATTTATGTACCTCTCGGTTGCAGCTTGCGCTCGCAGCTGGCAGAGAAGCTTTCGCAGCAGCCGTTGGGCGAAGGCGTGCTGGTGCTGCCCAACCGCCTGCTGACGGACGATGTGCGCAGCAAGTACGCTAATGTAGAAACCATGGGCATGGATACCCTGGCCGGCAAGCTGATGAACCTTAACGGCGGTACCGATTACAAGGAATTGAGCCGTCGCAGTCAGGAGCTGATTGTGCAGGATATCATCGACTATATGATGGAAAACAAGCAGCTTACCGGTATGACTACGCACAAGCAGCTGGAATATTTTGGTTCGCTGGCGCATAAAACCGGCTTTGTGAAGGCCATGACCTCGCTCGTAAGCCAGCTGTCGCGCTGCGGTGCCACTAAGGACGATATCTACGGCCAAATCCAAAAATCCTTTGAGGAGGATGAGCTGAAGGGCAAGGATTTAGGTGTCTGCAATTTTTATCTGCTTTATCGTCAATATCTGGAAAACAATAAATGGTACGACCTGGAGGGCAAATATCGTCTGGCAGAGAAGATGTTGGAGAAGCAGGATTGCAAAATCCCCTGGAAGCATATCTATATCTGCGATTTCTTCAGCCTTGACCAGGTGCAGATAAACTTTCTGCAGGCTTTGGCGAAGCATGTGGATGATTTGGTAATCAGCATGAGCTACGAAGGACGCAGGGTAAGCTCCGACGAAAAAGCCAAGTATGAATCAATTACCAAGTTTATGCGCGCGAGCACGAACACCGTCAACGCTCTGAAAATTCTTGGTGCGACTGTTGCAAGCCTTGCGGCAGAGGAATTGGGTCAAGCTCCGGCAGGCGTTGCTATGCGGCAACTGCGTCACTTGGGGCATGCGCCTGCGCCTGTGCCTGCGGAGGGAATGGAAAGCTACTGTTTTGCCTCCGATGAGCAGGAGATGCGTTGGGTGCTGAAGCGAATCAAGCAGCAGCTGGCACATGAAAAGTGCGCTGCCAATCGCATTGTTGTTGCCGTGCGCGATTTTTCCTTATACAGCGGCTTGCGCCAGCTGGCAGATGAATATGGTGTGCCGGTGAGCCTGCCGCAGACAACTGCACTGGTGGCGCAGCCGTTGGCTGTTATGTTGCGCCTGCTGCTTACTGCTGCAGGCAGGGGACGTGAGGCGGCAACGGCCTATCTGGAGCTGCTGAGCTGTGAGCTTTTGCGTCTGTTCTTTGATGTGGATGTGGAAACGGCAAGCAGCCTGCGCGCGCAAACGTATTTCAAAACACGTCAGGAGGCTATGCAGAAGGCACACGAGCTGCTGGGGGATGCAACGGAGCTGTGGCAGCAGCTGGATGCTTTTATAGAAAGCACTAAGGCGGAGGCTGCCATCAGCGAATATGCCGGGCAGATGACGCAGCTTGTGCAATCGCTGCCGCTGGAGGAGCGCTTGGGCAGCCTGCATAAGCAGGGCGTGCCGCTTGACTTTATGCTGGCCTGCCTGCGCAGCAAGGATGCTGTGCTGAAGGCTGTGCAGCAGCTTGTGCGTGATTACGAGGTGGCGAAAAACATTGATTACAAGCTGACGCTGAGCCAATGGAACAGCCTGCTGCAGGAGGCCTTGGGACAGGTGCAGCTTACTCTGAGCTTCGGCCGCAGGGACGGCGTACTCTTTACGGAGGTTGGCAACGTACAGGGCCTGAGCTTCGACAGCGTGTATATTATGGGACTGCGCGAGGGCGAGTTTCCGCAGGCTAAAAACGAAAACTGGATTTATAACGATACGGAGCGCAAGCAGCTGGCGGACGCAGGCTACGATTTGCCCACGGTTGGCTCCTCCTTTGATGAGGATGCCTATTTCTTTGCTCAGGCTGTGTGTGCGGCGCAAAAGGAGCTTATCCTCACCTGGCATGAGGATGTGGGCGAAAGCCTGGCCAGCAGCTATCTGGAGGAAATCTGGAAGCTGTTTTTGCAGCCGGGAAGTGAGGACAAGCGTCTGGACAAGGACTATGTGAAATCGCAGACGCTGCCTGATTTCGGCGTTGCTTCGGCGGAGGAGGCGTACAGCGACAAGCGCTTTGCTGCTGCGGATTTGCCGAAAATAGCAGAGCTCAGCGGGCAAAAGGCTCCCTCTGCGGAGCAGCAGCTGGCAGCCAAAGCGGATATTCTGCGTAAGGTACAGCAGCCGGAATATAACGGCGATTTGCAAAATTCCCTGCCGACGAAGCTGCTGCGTAAGCAAATCGGCAGCCGTTTCAGTGCGAGCAGGCTGGAGGCTTACGCTGCCTGTCCCTTCCGCTTTTTGGCGGAGAAGGTGTGGCTGGCGCAGGCGGCGGAGGAAGCGGATGATTTGCTGCAGCCGCGGGATGCCGGTGATATTCTGCACCAGACGCTGAAAAATTTTGTCGAGCCTTATCTTGGCAGCAAAATTATCGACGAGTCTATGGAGGACCTGACGGAGGAGCTGGAGGCAGTCTTTGAGGATGTCTGCACCGCTGCGCGTAATGACGGCGGCAGCACCGTTGCTTCCGTAAACGAGGATATCTGGCAGGTAGAAAAGCAGCGCCTCTGGCGTATGCTGGTGCGCTGGCTGCGCTTTGAATATGCCGACCAGCAGCGTTGGGGCGGCTTTACGCCACAGGCCGTGGAATGGGATTTCAGCTCCAAAAACGGCAAGCCCTTGTACCTGACGCTCAGTGACGGCAGTGATGTATCGCTCATCGGCAGAGTTGACAGAATCGACAGTGACGGCGAGCATGCCTTTATCACGGACTATAAAAGCGGCACTCCTCCCACAGGCAGTGCTATGGAGCAAGGGCTCGACCTGCAGCTGCCGGTGTATCTGCTGGCGGTGGCGGCGCTTTCCAAGGAGCAGCTTGCAGTCAGCGGCGGCTGCTATTATTCGCTGAAGGAGGGCAAGCGTAAAAGTGCCTTTTTGCTGGAAAGCGTGGGCAACAGCAACTTGCCGTATAAAAAGCCGAAGAACGCCGCAGAGCTGACCTGGGATAGCTTTAAGCAGGAAAAGGAGCAGCTGCTGAAGGATTATATAGAAAGAATTTATGCAGGCGATTTTGTATTGGCAGGCTGCAGGCGCTGCGATGTATATTGCCCGTTACACGATATTTGCCGTGTGCAGCTGGTGAGCGGCGACGGCGGACAGGGAGGCGAGAGCGATGAGTAAGAATCCTACACCGGAGCAGGCTTTGGCGATAAATACGATTAAAAGCAATGTTTCGCTGCTCGCCGGTGCCGGCAGCGGTAAAACCTATGTACTGATGAAGCGCTTTGTGCAAATTCTGCGCGCGGATTTGAGCGTTAATCCCACGAATATTGTAGCGATAACCTTTACGCGCAAGGCTGCCGACGAAATCAAGGGGCGTGTACGCCAGGCTGTAGGCGAATGCGTGGAGCAGGCGCAGAATGATTTGGAAAGACTGCGCTGGCAGGAGCATCTGCAGAAGGTGGAGAGTGCGCCGATAAGCACGATTCACAGCCTGTGCAGCCGTATTTTGAGAGATAACCCGGTAGAAACACAGCTTGATCCGGAATTTACGATTTTAGAGGATTTTGAAGCGCAGGACTTTTTTAAAGAAACGCTGCAGCAATATTTACGCAAAAATATCAAGGAAAACGCTGCCCTGCGCAGGCTGGTGCAAACCTACGGCGTTAACAGCTTTGTTAATCAGGTTACGGTGCTGGGGGACAAGCTCTCGGAGCTGGTGCGTGAAGATAATCTGGCAGAGCCTTATCTTAAGGCGAAGGAAGAACTGCCGGTCCTGCAGCAGAAGCTGTTTGCTGCTGTGCGCGAGGTAATCGAAGCGCGTGAGGCTTTGGGGGCAAAGACCAAGGGACGCCAGACCTTGACGGAGGCAGCAGGACTGCTGGACGAAATGCAAAAGCAGCTGCTGGCGCCGGAGCCGGACTGCTCACTGCTGGATGCGTCTGGCGTTGTTAAGGTTAGCGGCAAGGCGTTGGCAGCGGAGCTGACTAATTTAAAAAATCTGCGTCAGGAGCTGAACCATGTACTTTTGAACGCCAAGGGCTGCGATTTGGTGCAGGATTGGCTTGCCGTGCTGCAGGAGTTTTATGCCTGCCTGAGCGCACGCAAGCAGGAAAATAATGTCCTGTTTAATGATGATTTGGATTTGCTGGCCATCGAGCATTTGCAGAAGAATGAGGCGCTGCGGCAAAAGTATCAGGAGCGCTATAAATATATTATGGTGGACGAGTTTCAGGATACCAACGAACGCCAGCGTCAGCTGATTTATCTGCTCTGCGGTAACAAGCTGGATAATACGAACAACTTGTTTATCGTCGGTGATGTGAAGCAGTCTATTTATCGTTTCCGTCATGCGGATGTCAGCGTCTTTAATAGGGTAAAAGAGGATATTGCGCAGAATGCGGGCAAAAACCTTGGCATGAAAACCAACTTCCGCAGCACGCAAAGCATTGTTGAAAGCTGCAATACCGCCTTTTGTCAGCTGATGGATTTGCCGAAGGAGGAAATCTGCCTGGAGCATCACGAGGGTGCTAACACCGGCGGCGCTAAGGTTTGCCTGCTGCAGGTGCCGTATAAATCCAAGGATGATGACCTGGGCGCTAAAGAGGATAAATGGCAGAAGGAGGCTGAGGCAATCGCCGCCTATCTGCAGCAGGAGCTGCCCAAGGTTGAGCCGCAGCTCAGGCCGGGAGCAAGCAAGGCTATTTTGCTGCGCGCAATGACGCATTGCGAAATTTTGCGCCAGACGCTGCAGGGCTACGGCATAAATTGCGTAGTAGTCAAGGGCAAGGGCTTTTATGAGCAGCAGGAGGTTCTGGATATTCTGAATCTGCTGGCTGCACTGCACAACCGTTACGCAAGCCTGGAGCTGGCAGGTGCTTTGCGCTCCAACTATTTCGGTTTGGATGATGCAACGCTGACGCAGCTCTTTTGGCAGACCGAAAATGATAAACCGCTGTGGGATGTACTGCAGGCTGTCGGCAGCGGTGAGCTGCAGTTGAACCTGCAGCCGGAGCAGCAGGCTTTGGCTATGCATGCTGCCGAACGCTTACGCAGCCTGCGTCAGGCAGCAGCGCTGATGGCGTTGCCGGAGCTGTTCGCACAGCTTTGGGACGAGCTGAAGCCGGAATTTGTTCTGTCGCAGCAGGAAAACGGCCCGAGCAAGCTGGCCAATGTCAAAAAGCTGCGCCGCCTGGCACAGCAGTATTGCCAGACGAAGCAGGCTTCGCTGGCGGAGTGGCTGCAAAACGTTAAGGATTTGCGCGCAAGCAGCAAGGAGCCTGCTGCTACCGTACAGGCCGATGATGCACTGCAGATTATGACGATACATAATTCCAAGGGACTGGAATTCGATCTGGTTATTTTACCGCAGCTAGATAAATCAGTGAAGGGCGATACCGCATCTATCAAATATTTGCCGGGGAAGGAAGGCGAGCAGGGGCTTTTTGGCATTAAGGTGCCCGATAAGGAAATGCAGCTGCAAAACAGCGGTGTTTACGAGCTGGCGAAGGCGCGCGACAGTGAGCTGGAGGAAGAAGAAAGCAGACGTCTGCTTTATGTTGCTATGACGCGTGCCAAAAAGCAGCTTTTAATGGTCGGTACGGTGGCGGAAGAAAAGCTGCCGGAGGCTGTTATCGGCCTGCCTGCCGCCAAGGGCTGGTGGCAGCAGCTTCAGGCAGTATACGAGGCTGACTGGGAAAAGCAGGAAAGCAGCTGTCCATGGGTACGCCTTTTGTGTGCTGCTGATTTGAGCCCGGCTGTTGAGCAGCAGGGCGAGCAGCAGCAGCTGGCGCTGGAACCGTTGGCCTTGGCACCGCTGCCTGCCTACGCAGCCTGCGGCCGTACCTGCTTTACCGCAAGTGCGCTGCAGACGTATCTGCATTGTCAGCGTCAATATTACTACCAGCAGGTTTTGGCAGTACCTGAGCTGGAGCAGACAGTTGCCGGAGAACAGGCGCACGAGCTGCCGGCAAGTGTAACCGGCAGTATTGTGCACAAAGCGCTGGAGCTGTATAATGGCTATAATGCGGAGGCTGTTTTTGCCATTGCGTTGGATGAATTTGCTCCCGGCGCTGCAGCAACACAGGCCAAGAGTATGTTTGATGCTTATATTGTCAGCGATTTGTATAAAGCATTGCCCAAAAAGCAGAAGCGTGAATTAGAATTTGTACAGCCCCTGCAGCAGGAGCTGGCGGCTGAGGGCGTAATCGATTTGCTGGCCTTTGACGAAGATGATAAGATGATTATAGTGGATTATAAAACAGGTACGCCGCCGGAGCCTGACGAGGTGAAGCTGGGTTATGCTTATCAGCTGGCGCTGTATAAGGATGCTGCGGAAAAGCTGTACCCCGGCAAAAGAGTTGTGCGCGCCGAGCTGCACTTTCTGCAGAACATGAGCGTCTGGCAGCTGCCGTTTGATAAATCATATCTGCAGGAAGCAATAGAGCTGTGCGAGGAAATCAGCGGTAAGGGCGAGGAGGACGATTTCGCCTGCAGCTGTAACGAAAGCTGTGCTTACTGTCACTATGCATATCTGTGTCCGCAAAAGAATAAAGAATAGGTGATATAATGGAGATTTTTGCTAAATTAGAGAGCTGGGATTATCTGGCGGCGGCCATGCTGCTGTTTTCCGCATGGCTGCTGCTGGGCGGTATCGGCCGTCTGCAGAAGAGCGACCCGGAGCGAGTGGATGTGAAAAAGCTGCGCATCCGTGCCTGCGGCGGCTTGGCTGCGGGCGCTTTGTATCTGGCCTGCCGTTATCTGCAGCTGTAATATTGCCGGCAGTTAAACTTGCACTCGGCTTTCATTAAGGTATATAATATGCTTATATCTTAAACTACTACGAGGTGACCATAATGATAAACAAAACAAGATTGATTGATGAATTTATAGAGCTGGTAAGCGTTCCCTGCCCCAGCAAGGACGAAAAGCAGGAAGCGGAGCTGATTATGGCGAAGCTGCGCGAGCTTGGACTGGAGCCGGAGATGGATAAGGCGCACGAAAAAACCGGCGGTACCTGCGGTAATGTGTGGGCCTATGTAAAGGGCACCGTGCCGAATGCTCCGAAGCTGCTGTTCGAAGCGCACATGGATTCCGTGGCACCGACAACAGGCACCAAGGTTGTCCGCAAGGATGGCGTGCTGTACAGCGACGGTACCACAACTTTGGGCGGTGACGACAAGGTTGGCGTTGCAGCCATGCTGGAGGCAGTGCGTGCACTGAAGGAGGATGGCGTAGCTCACGGCGATGTGCAGCTGTGCTTTACCGTCAGCGAGGAAATCGGCTGTTTGGGCGTAGTCAACATGGACCAAAGCTGGATTAAGGCCGATTACGGCTATTGCATGGATATTGGCGGCGCACCGGGCGAAATTACCTACGCTGCACCGAAGCTGTACGATATTTATGTAACCGTCAAGGGCAAGGCTGCCCATGCAGGCATTGCTCCGGAAGAAGGCGTCAATGCGATTATGCTGGCGGCAGATGCTCTGTCTAAGCTGCCTGCTTACGGTCGTCTGGACAGCGAAACCACCTTTAACATCGGCATGTTCAACGCAGGTGTAGGCACCAACATCGTTTGCCCGGAGGCTAAATTCGTCATTGATATGCGTTCTCTGAACGTACCGCGTCTGGAAGCGTTGAAGGATTCTACTATCGCGCTGATTAAAGAAGCTGTTGAAGCCGGCGGCGGTCAGGTTGAATTCGACGTAGTGGAAGGTTGCCCTGCTGTCGAGCTGAACAAGGACCACGAATGCATTAAGCTGGCAGCACGCGCTGCGGAAACACTGGGCTTCCCGGTAGAGCTGAAAACAACCGGCGGCTGCAGCGACGGCAACTATCTTTGCGGCTACGGCCTGCCCTGCGGCCTTTTGGCAACCGGCATGAGCAACGTGCATACTACCGCGGAATATCTGAAGGAAGAGGATTTGTACAATACTGCACGTTGGACCTACGAAATTATTAAAGAGGCAGCGAAGTAAATCATACTGTTCACCTATAGTTTTCTTGACTGGAAGAAAATTTGACGCTATAATAAAAATAACTTCATAATGTAACCTTTGGGGCAGGGTGCAATTCCCGATCGGCGGTAAAGTCCGCTAGCGCAGCAGCGCATGAACCGGTGTGATTCCGGTACCGACAGTATAGTCTGGATGATAAAAGGTGGCAAAACTGTATTTTTTACCGCATAAGGGCTCCTTAGGTCTTTATGCGGTTTTTTATATTACTGGAAGGTGATATTTTGGCAAGAATGACAGATGAAGCATATATGCAGCGGGCCCTGGAGCTGGCGCTGCAGGCAGAGGGCAACACCAGTCCCAATCCGATGGTTGGCTGTGTGATTGTGGATGCCGAAGGCAATATTGTAGGCGAGGGCTATCATCATAAGGCCGGCGAACCGCATGCGGAGGTCAATGCCTTGGCGGAGGCTAAGCAGATGGCTCAGGGTGCAACGGCCTATGTAACGCTGGAGCCCTGCTCCCATTACGGACGCACCGGTCCCTGCTGTGTAGCCTTGGCACGCGCGGGCATCGGCAAGGTTGTGGTGGCCTGCCTTGATCCTAACCCCAAGGTTGCAGGTCAGGGTTTGGAATATCTGCGCCTGCAGGGTATAGAGGTTGTTACCGGCGTATGCGAAAAGGAGGCTCAGCGTCTGAATGAGCGCTTCTTTACCTGGATTACCAAAAAGCGTCCGTTTATTACTTTAAAATACGCTATGACGCTGGATGGCAAGATTGCCACGGCAACGGGTGACAGCAAATGGATTACCGGCGAGGAGGCACGCACCTATGCACATCGGTTGCGCAAGCAGCATGATGCTGTGCTTGTCGGCATCGGCACAGTGCTGGAGGATGACCCGGAGCTGACCACCCGTCTGGTGCGCGGCAAAAATCCGGTGCGCGTGGTGCTCGACAGCAGCTTGAAGATTTCGTTGATGGCAGCAGTTCTGAATCCGCTGGCGGATACGATTATCTTTACCGGCTTGGATTCCGATATCGTTAAGGCGGAAGCGCTGGCTGCTCTGCCTAACGTAGAGGTTGTACGTCTGCCGTTGGCTGACGGCGTGCTGCCTGTGGCGCAGGTGGTGCAGGCCTTGGCTGAGCGCGGTATTACCAGCCTGCTGGTAGAAGGAGGCAGTGCGATTCACGGTGCCTTCTTTGATGCAGGCCTTGCTGACAGAGTGTGTGCCTTTGTAGCGCCCAAGCTGATCGGCGGCGCTGCTGCTTTGCCCCCGGTGGGCGGCGCAGGCAGCAGCCTGGTGGAAACCGGCTGGCAGCTGACAGAGGTCGAGATGGAAAAATTGGGCAGTGATGTACTGATAACAGGTCTGGTGCCGGAGCTGGATAAGCAGGAGCTGCCGAAGGAGGCTGAATAATGTTTACAGGATTGGTAGCCGAACTGGGCACGGTGCAGAAGCTGGCGCAGCAGGGTGAATCATATCACCTGACAGTTGCTGCGGTGAAGGTACTGCAGAATTTGAAAATCGGTGACAGCGTTGCCGTCAATGGCGCCTGCCTGACGGTAGTAAGCATGGATGACACCGCCTTTACCGCCGACGTGATGCCGGAAACCGTGCGCCTGACCAATATCGGCAGCCTGCATGCTGGTGACAGAGTAAATCTGGAGCGCACGCTGCGCCTGTGCGATGGTCTTGACGGTCACATCGTCAGCGGACACGTGGAAGGCCTTGGCGTGATTGCCAGCCGCAGACCGGAGGGTATTGCGATGGTGGTGACAATCAACACTCCGCCGGAGCTTTTGAAATATATCATCAAAAAGGGCAGTATTGCGATTGATGGTATCAGCCTGACGGTAACGCAGGTTACGGAAAGCAGCTTTTCCGTATCGCTGATTCCGCATACCGCCAAGGAAACAACGCTTGGCTTTAAGGATGTGGGCGACAGCGTAAATCTGGAAACGGATATTATCGGCAAATATGTAGAGCAAATGTTAAAATTTAACCCCAAGCAGACTCAGGAGCCTGCTTTAAATAAAAATATGCTGCTGGAGAATGGGTTTATCTGAGCAGCAACAAAGAGGTAGAAAATGGAAAAGTTTAAGTATAATACAATTGATGAAGCCATTGCTGCGATTAAAGCAGGTCAGATGGTACTGGTAACCGATGACGAGGACCGCGAAAACGAAGGCGACCTGATTATGGCAGCCGAGCTGTGCACTCCCGAGGCTATTAACTTTATGGCTAAGGAAGCACGCGGACTTATCTGCATGCCGGCAGACAGCGAGGTTATGGACAAGCTGCAGTTCGGTGCTATGGTAACGCACAACACCGACAATCACGAAACAGCCTTCTCTGTTTCTATTGACCATGTTGACACTACCACCGGTATTTCTGCTTACGAGCGCGCATATACCATGAAAAAATGCGCTGAGCCCGGTGCACAGCCGAGCGACTTCCGCCGTCCCGGCCACGTTTTCCCGCTGCGCGCACGCAAGGGCGGTGTACTGGTGCGTACCGGTCACACCGAAACCACTGTTGATTTGTGTAAGCTGGCAGGCCTGCAGCCCGTGGGCATCTGCTGCGAGATTATGAACGATGACGGACATATGGCGCGCACTCCGGATTTAATCGAGTTCGCCAAAAAGCATAAGCTCGTTTTCATCACCGTTGCCGAGCTTGTTGCCTATCGCAAGGCACACGAAAAAATGGTGCATCGTGCCGCTGAGGCTGCGTTGCCGACTAAATACGGCAATTTCCGCATCATTGCATATGAAAATGATTTGGACAACCTTTGCCATGTTGCTATTGTCAAGGGCGATGTTGCCGGTAAAAAGGATGTGCTCGTGCGCGTACACAGCGAGTGCCTGACCGGTGATGCCTTCGGCAGCCTGCGCTGCGACTGTGGCGATCAGCTGGCAACCGCATTGAAGATGATTGAAAAGGAAGGCTGCGGCGCTGTCGTTTATATGCGTCAGGAGGGCCGTGGTATTGGTTTGGCCAACAAAATCCGTGCTTACGCATTGCAGGACCAAGGCCTTGATACCGTTGAGGCTAACGTTCGCCTGGGCTTTGCTCCCGACCTGCGTGATTACGGCATGGGCGCACAAATTCTGGCTGACCTCGGTCTCACCAGCATCCGCCTGATTACCAACAACCCCGCAAAACGCATCGGCCTTTCCGGCTATGGCATCACCATCACCGACCGCGTGCCCATCATCATGGAGCCGAACGAATACAACGAACACTATCTCGACGTTAAAGAAGAAAAAATGGGCCATAAGCTGCACGAAGGCTGTGGCTGCAACTGCGGAAAATAAAAAAGTATAAATTAACGTAAAACATAAAACCATTAGGAGGAATAACCATGAAAACCTTAGAAGGAAAACTCACCGCCAAAAACATGAAAATCGCCATCGTCGTAGCCCGCTTCAACGAATTCATCACCAGCAAACTCCTCAGCGGCTGCATCGACTGCCTGATCCGCCACGAAGCAGCTGACGAAGACCTCACCGTAGCCTGGGTACCGGGCGCCTTCGAAATCCCCATGGCAGCAAAAAAACTCGCAGAAAGCGGCAAATACGACGCAGTAATCTGCTTAGGTGCCGTAATCCGCGGCGCAACCCCGCACTTTGACTATGTATGCGCCGAAGCCTCCAAAGGCATCGCCCAAGTAAGCATGCAAACCGGCGTACCCGTAGCCTTCGGCGTACTCACCACCGAAAACATCCAGCAGGCTGTAGAACGTGCAGGCACCAAGGCCGGCAACAAGGGCGTAGACTGCGCAATGACCGCAATGGAAATGGTAAATCTCTTCAAAGAAATGTAACATTTTCACCGCTTGCCTTTTTGACTATTATGATTTATAATTGACATTGTGGAAGAGCTGATAACAGGCTGTTCCCCATGCATGAAATTTGCAAGCCCGCTAGCAGTAGTTTAGTGGGCTTGTTTTATTAAGCAAGTAAAATTTTTGCCGTAAGGCAGGATTGTGAGGCAGATATTATGGAAGATGTTTTGACAAAGGCTACGGCCGACGGTGTACGTATTTATGCATTATGTACCACTAATCTGGTACAGGAAGCAGCTAAAAAGCACGGCTGCTCCCATCTGGCAAGCGCTGCTCTGGGACGTGCGATGAACGGCGCGCTGCTGCTGGCCGCAACAATGAAGGATAACGAGCGCATCAGCCTGCGTCTGAAGGGCGACGGCCCTTTGGGCGAGGTAGTAGCAGATGCCGAAGGCAGCACAGTGCGTGGTTATGTAGAAAACCCCGATGCATTTTTGCCTCTGAAAAATGGCAAGCTGGATGTCGGCGGCGGCATCGGCGCGGGTAATATTATCGTAACGCGTTATCTGCAGAATGCAGAGCCCTTCACCGGCTACTGCGAGCTGCAGGACGGCGAAATCGCCAGCGACCTGACCAAATACCTCTATGTATCCGAACAGACACCGACAAGCGTTGCTCTGGGCGTACTGGTTGACAAGGACGGCAACGTAACCGCATCCGGCGGCTTCTTCATTCAGGCTATGCCGGGCTGCACCGACGAGGTTCTGGAAAAGCTGGAAAACAACGTTAACCTGACTCCGTATGTAACCCAGCTGCTGGAAATCGGTTATACTCCGCAAAAGATGATAGAAATTCTCGGCCGCGGTCTGGACGTTGATATTAAAGAAACCATTCCCCTGAGCTTCAAATGCCGCTGCAGCCGTGAGCGCATTCTGGCGGCTCTGGGCAGCCTTGATGTAAAATCTCTGGAGGAGCTGGCGCAGGACAAAACTACGGAAGCACACTGCGAATTCTGCAACAGCACCTATGAATATACTCAGGATGAAATCAAGCACCTGCTGGAAGAAAAGGAAAAGCAGGCACAGCTGGAGGCTGCTAAACAGAATATCAAATAACAAAACTTTTCTTGACAAAAGAAACTTTTGTTTGTATAATAAAGGCAGTGAAGTGATTAAATTTAATTTTATATATTAGGAGGCAGGCAGATGGACGCAGATAAAAAGAAAGCCTTAGACATGGCGATGCACCAGATTGAAAAGGATTTTGGCAAGGGCAGCATTATGATGCTGGGCGAAGCAAGTGCCAAAATGAATATAGAGGTTATCCCTACAGGCGCTTTATCCCTGGATATTGCTCTTGGTGTCGGCGGTATTCCGCGCGGACGTGTTATTGAGATTTACGGTCCCGAATCTTCCGGTAAAACTACCGTTGCTTTGCATATGATTGCCGAAGCTCAGAAGATGGGCGGCTATGCGGCATTTATCGATGCGGAGCATGCACTGGATCCGGAATATGCCCGTCATTTGGGGGTAGATATTGACGATCTGCTGATTTCTCAGCCGGATAACGGCGAACAGGCTTTGGAAATTGCTGACGCACTGGTACGCAGCGGCGCTATTGATATTATCGTTATCGACTCCGTTGCAGCTTTGGTTCCGCGTGCCGAAATCGAAGGCGAAATGGGTGATTCCCACGTAGGCCTGCAGGCACGTCTGATGAGCCAGGCTCTGCGTAAGCTGACAGGTCTGATTTCCAAATCCAAATGTGCTACTATTTTCATCAACCAAATCCGTGAAAAGGTTGGCGTTATGTTCGGTAATCCGGAAACCACTACCGGTGGCCGCGCACTGAAATTCTACTCTACCGTCCGTATGGATGTACGTCGTATCGACACGCTGAAAAACGGCAACGATGTTATCGGCAGCCGTACCCGCGTTAAGGTTGTCAAGAATAAAGTGGCACCTCCGTTCAGACAGGCTGAGTTCGATATTATGTATGGCAAAGGCATTTCCCATGAAGGCTGCCTTGTTGATCTGGGCGCAGACCTTGATATTATCAACAAGAGCGGTGCCTGGTATTCCTACGGTGATATCCGTTTAGGTCAGGGCAAGGAAAAGGTTAAAGACTTTTTGCGTGAGAATCCGGAAATTGCACAAGAAATCGAAGCTAAAATCCGCGCAGTGACGATTGCCAAGAGCGATAATAAGGAAGCAGCTGAGGAGCCGTTGCAGGATGTGGAGTCGATCTTTAAGGAATAAGAAAAAGGAAGAAGGCTTTACCGGCGCGCAGCAGGTTTATGACTGCGCGCTGGATTTATTGTCTTACCGTGATTACAGCCATAAGGATATGGTGGAGCGCTTGCAGCGCAAGGGTGCAACTAAGGCGCAGGCGCTGGAGGCGGTGGCCAAGCTGAAGGATTACGGCCTGCTGAACGAGGAGCGTTACGCCCAAAGGGTGTATGAGGCCTGGCTGGCCAAACGCTATTACGGCAGACAGCATCTGCAGCTGGAGCTGAGCAAGCGCGGCATACGCCCGGACGTGGCTGCGGAAATCATGGAACGCTTTACGCCTGACATTGAAGAGCAGCAGGCGGAAAACGCAGCGCAGCTTTTCGTGCAGCGCAATCAGCGCAAGCTAACAGCAGAAACTGACAACAAGAAAATATATGCGGCTGCGGGACGCTTTATGGCGGCCCGTGGCTTTTCATCAAGATATGTGCACATTATATTGGGTAAATTGCATTTTTCAGACAATATATAGCGGTTAAACTTGACAATTTTGTTAAATATACACTATAATGTAGTTATCCAATCGTGTTAATATTTACGATTTTCACGAGGCGACGCGTAAAGCGGTTGCCTTATTTTTTGCCCTATTTCAGAATAGATAATACAGTGATTTATTATAGATTCAACGGAATAAGGACATCTATAGCAGACGCAAACAGGCGCCTGCTGTTACTATGCAAAAAAATCTTGGAAAAATCTACATTTAGGAGGTGAGGACGATTTTAGAAATTATCGGTACAGCTGTTGTAGTTGGTCTGGCCGGCGGTGCGGTAGGTTATCTGGTTCGCAAAAATGTTGCTGAAGGTAAAATTGCTACTGCAGAAGAGCAGGCTATCCGTATTGTACAGGATGCGGAGCAGACCGGCGAAGCAAAACGCAAAGAAATCATGATGGAGGCTAAAGAAGAAATCCATCGTCTGCGTTCCGAAATGGAGCGTGAAAATAAAGACAGACGTAACGACCTGCAGCGTCAGGAGCGTCGTCTGCTGCAAAAAGAAGAAAATCTGGACCGCAAAATCGAATCCTTCGAACGCAAGGAAGAAAAGCTGGCTTCCAAGGAACAGCGCCTGAACGCTGCTCAGGAGAAGGCTGAGGCAATGCTGGAAAAACGTCAGGTTGAACTGGAGCGTATTTCCGGACTGACCAGTGACGAAGCAAAGCAGGAGCTGCTGCAATCCCTCGAGGACGAGGTTAAGCACGAATCTGCTATGATGGTTAAGGATCTGGAGCAACAGGCTAAGGATGAGGCAGACCGCAAGGCAAGAGAAATTATCTCCCTGGCAATTCAGCGTTGTGCAGCAGACCATGTAGCGGAAACCACCGTTTCCGTAGTAGGCCTGCCTAACGATGAAATGAAGGGCCGCATTATCGGTCGTGAAGGCCGTAACATCCGTACTCTGGAAACTCTTACCGGCATCGATTTGATTATCGATGATACTCCAGAGGCTGTTATTATTTCCGGCTTCGATCCGGTACGCCGCGAGGTTGCCCGTATCGCTCTGGAAAAATTGATTAATGACGGCCGTATTCATCCGTCCCGCATTGAGGAAATGGTTGAAAAGGCACAAAAAGAGGTTGAGCAGAAGATTAAGGAAGCCGGCGAACAGGCTACCTTTGCTGTCGGAGTGCATGGCCTGCATCCCGAACTGATTAAGCTGCTGGGCCGCCTGAAATATCGTACCAGCTATGGTCAGAATGTCCTGAACCATTCTGTTGAGGTTGCCAACCTTGCAGGTGTAATGGCTTCTGAGCTCGGTGTTGATGTTGTTCTGGCTAAACGTGCCGGCCTGCTGCATGATATCGGCAAGGCTATCGACCATGAAATGGAAGGCTCTCACGTTGAAATCGGCGGCGAAATTGCCAAGAAGTTCCGTGAGTCCGACCTGATTGTCAATGCTATTCTGGCGCATCATGGTGACTGCGAGCCTAAGAGTGTTGAAGCTGTTCTGGTATCTGCCGCTGACGCAGTATCTGCTGCCCGCCCGGGTGCAAGACGCGAAACTCTGGAAAGCTATCTGAAGCGCTTAACTCGATTGGAAGAAATTTCTGAGTCCTTTGAGGGCGTTGAAAAATGCTATGCCGTACAGGCTGGTCGCGAAATCCGCATTATGGTTAAGCCGGATGTTATCGATGATGCTTCCGCTGTGCTTCTGGCACGCGATATCTCCAAGAAGATTGAAGCTGAAATGGAATATCCCGGTCAGATCAAGGTTGTTATCATCCGCGAAACCCGTGCTGTTGATTACGCAAAATAACGAAATTCCTGAAAGAGCTGCTTAGGCAGCTCTTTTTTTGTGCCTTAGCAGGATTATAGAAATTGCTGTCGAATATATATACTTGGAATTTTTTTGACAGGTGCGCCGGTTGAGGCCGGTGCTGAAAAGGGAATGCCGGTGAGAATCCGGAGCAGTCCCGCTACTGTAAGCGGAGCCCAGGCAATTATGTCACTGACGCAAGTTGGGAAGGCGCTGAGGGCGATGAAGCTAAGCCAGGAGACCTGCCTGTTACGATGCTTGGAGCCTACGGGAGATAGGCTGGCTTTGGTATGCGTAAATATAGAATTTTTGGCTGCATCTGCATTTTGTGAATCTCCCGCAAGGGAGCTTTTTTCATATATGCATAAAATGAAAAGCATGCAGCTTACAAAAACGAAGGGAGGTTGAAATATGCCTGGAAAAATTATTATGGTTACCGGTGGAGCCCGCAGCGGTAAAAGCGAATTTGCAGAACGCTATGTATTGCATTATTCTCCCAAATGCGATTACATTGCTACGGCAGAAATCTTAGATGAGGAAATGGCGGAGCGCGTGCGTCTGCACCGTGAGCGTCGTGATGCGCGTTGGATTAATCACGAAGCGCCTTATCATGCCGAGCGCACGCTTGAAGCGCTGTCAGCGGAAACAGGAGCGGTTCTGTTTGACTGCCTGACTGTTTATATGTGTAACCTGCTTTATGGCAAGGATGCGCCGGAGGGTGAATTCCTTGAGCGCTGTCAGGTAGTATTTGACGAAATTGACAAGGTGCTGGCAGCAGCACGAAATTGCGGCAAAATCGTTGTCTTTGTTACGAACGAGGTGGGCAGCGGTATTGTGCCGGATAATCAGATGGCGCGTGAATACCGTGACCTTGCCGGCTGGGTTAACCAGCGTGTGGCAAAGGAGGCTGACCACGTTTATTATTGTGTAGCTGGTCAGGCCGTTGACGTAAAAAAATTGGCTTTTAAATTTGAGGATGAAGGAGAATAACGACTGATATGGAGAAAATCATGATACCTGCCCTGGATGAAGAACGTATGCAGGAAGTGCGGGCAGGCTTTGCTAAGCTAGACAAGCCGGCAGCCAACTTGGGCAAGCTGGAGGATATGGTTGTAGACCTTGCAGGTATGCTCGGCAAGGATTTACCGGATAAATTAAAGACGGCGATGGTTCTGATGTGCGGTGATCATGGTATTGCCAAATACGGTGTCAGCGCTTATCCGCAGGAGGTTACGCGCCAGATGATTAACGGCTATATGCGCGGTACTGCCGGAGCCACCGTGCTGGCACGTCATGCGCACGCTGATGTTTTCGTCTGCGATGTAGGCACTGCCTTTGATTTGAGCGATTTGCCCAAGGTATATCAAAAAAAGGTGGCTTGGGGAACCGAAGACTTCACCCAAGGTCCCGCTATGACTCGTGAGCAGGCCGAAAAGGCTATTGCCGTTGGCATGGAAATGGCTGATATGTGCATCGACCAAGGCTATAATATGCTTTATACCGGTGAAATGGGTATCGGCAATACCACCTCTACCTCCGCTATTGCCAGCGCCTTTCTGGGACTGGACCCGCAGCTGACTGTCGGCCGCGGCAGCGGTATTAATGACGAACGCATGAAGATTAAGCGTCAGGTTGTTATCGACGGCCTGGCTAAAAATATGCCGAAGCAGGGTGATGCGATGGACATTCTCTGCAAGGTAGGCGGCTATGACCACGCAGGTCTTGCAGGTGTAATTATCGGTGCGGCCCGCCGCCGTGTGCCGACGATGGTTGACGGTGTCAATGCTACGGCTGCAGCACTGCTGGCCTACGGCCTCTATCCGCAGTGTCGCGATTATATGCTTTGCTCGCATCTGAGCAGCGATATTTCTCATAAGAAAATGCTGGAGCTGCTGCAGCTTTCGCCGATTGTGGATGCCGGTATGCGCCTGGGCGAGGGCACTGGTGCTTCCTTGGCTATTGTTGTGCTGCAGGCAGCGATGGATGTATATAATCATTTAAGCAGGTGATGTGATGCGTGATTTTGTAACTTGTCTGGAATTTTTGACCAGAATCCGCTTTTCCAACCGCACGGACTGGCATGATGACGATTTCAGCCGCAGCGTGCCGTACTTCCCTTTGGTCGGCCTGGTAATGGGCGTTTTTATGGGTGCGGTAAATTACGGCCTGTATTATCTGCACACACCTGATTTAATGCGTGCGGTGATGCTGGTGTTGGCAGAGCTGATTATTATCGGTGCGCTGATGTATGACGGCTTTATGGATACCTCCGACGGTGTTTTCAGTGCCCGTGACCGCGAGCGTATGCTGGAAATCATGAAGGACAGCCACGTAGGCTCCAACGCCGTTATCGCGCTTGTCTGCCTCGTGCTGCTGAAGGTGGCTGCCTATACTACGCTGCCGCCTGTAAAGTTGTCGTTTGCTCTGGTTGCCGTTTTCGTAGCAACGCGCACCTTTATGGTTACCTACATCGTCAACTACAAGTATGCACGCAAAACCGGTATCGGTCATATGTTTAAGGCTTATGCCAAGCCGATGTATACCTATATTGCCTTTGCTCTTTGCCTGGCGCTTGTCGCAGCCTGCGGTCTGCCGTATCTGTATACGGCAATAGCAGCCTTCGTTATCTGCCAGGGCATTGCGCGTTTTCTCAGCGGTCAGCTGGGCGGCCTTACCGGTGATACCTACGGCTTTTTGACGGAATGCGGCGTGGTGGTTTACCTGATGCTCGCAACCTATATAATCTGATATATTTCCCAGGCAATATTTTGCCGAATTCTAAAAGAGACAGAAAGGAAAAATGCTATGCATATAGAAGAAATAATCCAAAAGATTGTGCCTGCGGACAGAGGCTGTATGAAGCTGGCGCAGACACGCTTTGATAATCTGATCAAGCCTGTCGGCAGTCTGGCCAAGCTGGAAGAAATGACCTCGCGCTATTGCGGTATCAAGGGCATTTACGAAAAAGAGGATTTAGATTATCCTAAACGCGATTTGCTGGTGTGGTGCGGTATTGAAGAGGCTGCCCAGGCCGAAAAAATTATGCACGCCAAATGGCCGGTGAATGTGCTTGCTGCAGAAACCGGTGCGAAGGCTGTGGCTCTACTCGTAACCTCGGAGGAGGAGGCTGACGCTCTGGAGGAGGGCGCTGCCCTGGTGCAGGAGCTGGTACATGAAAAGGGACTGGGGCTTTTGGGCTTCGGCTGCCTTTCCAATCCTGATAATGAGATGGTGCGCACCGCTATGGCCGGCGCTCTGCTGCAGGCTGCAGCAATGAAGGTGCCGGTAATGCTGGACGGCGTTGCTGTCTGCAAGGCTGCCAAAAAGGCGGCGGATATGGCACCTGCCGTGCTGGATTACTGCTTTGCCGGTCATGTTTCCGCAGAGCCGGGAGCGGAAGAATGCCTGCAGGAGCTGGGGCTTACGGCACCGCTGCGCCTGAACATTCCCGATGGCGCCGGTGAGGGCGCTGCTGTCTGCTTTACGCTGTTCAACGCCGGCATTAAGGCCTACAAGGAAATGGAAACCTTTGAGGAAGCAGGCGTACATGCCGAGATGAAGGAATTTTCCCTGGCAGAGCAGTCTAAAAAAGGAGCGAAGGCTTAATGGGTAAAATATATTTAATCCGTCACGGTGAAACGGACAGCAACAAAGGACACCGCTTTCAGGGACGCATAAATATGCCGCTGAACGCCAAAGGTCTGGAGCAGTCCGAGAAGCTGGCTGCCTATATGCAGCATTTGCCGGTTGATAAAATTTACTGCAGCTCTATGCTGCGTGCCTGCATGACGGCAGCACCGCTGGCTATGAGTAAGAATATGTCCTATCAGCCGCTGGATTTGCTGCAGGAGGTAAGCTTCGGTGCCTGGGAGGGGCTGGAATATGCGGAAATCAGCCGCCGCTGGCCTAAGGAGATGGATGATTTCCTGACGCGTCCGGGCGAATGGATTCCGCCGCAGGGCGAAAGCTTTCATGATGTAGCACGTCGTTGTCAGGCGGCTTTTGACCATATCTTCGAGCGTGAAGGCCACGAGAAAAATATCGCGATTGTATCGCATGGCGGTATTATCCGTGTGCAGCTGTGCCTGCTTTTAGGCATCCCGCTGAACAATCTGTGGAAGCTGAGTGTGCATAATGTTTCTGTCAGCACGCTGAATGACTGGCAGGGCAATATCATTGCCGAAACCATTAATGATGCTCACTTTGCCAGAGAGCAGGGAAGCTCTGTGAACTGGCTGCACAAGTAAAAATTAATGCTTCAAAACCGCGCAGACGTAAAAAGCTGTCGCGGTTTTTTTGCGGCGCGTATATCGAAACAGAAAAATCCGATACTTGCTGATATAAAGTTTACTGTATTTAACCGTCATACCAACGGAATTGCATTTTCGGCAAATACTGTAAACAAGCGGGTTTGATAAGCTAAAATATATGTGAAAAGTTTCTTATTAAAGAATTTACGCATTTTTGATAAACTAAGATTGACTTTTGCAGGCGCTTACTATATACTGTAAGTGGTGTATCTCAGTGGTCCGTTTAAGTTCCTAACTTCTTCTATCATAGATGACATGGGGAAGCCAAGGTAAACATCTTAATGCGTTCTTTGGGGTATGTTCTATCTATGATTAGGAGTGATTAAACAATGAAAGAAGACAAGACTTTAACCTGCTGCGAGTGCGGCAACGAATTCGTATTCACCGCTTCCGAGCAAGAGTTCTACGAAGAAAAAGGCTTCACTAACGAACCGCGCCGTTGCCCGGCTTGCCGTCAAGCACGCAAACAACGCATGGGCGTACAAAACGACCGTCCGCAACGCGAAATGTTCCCCGCAGTTTGCGCTGAATGCGGTAAAGAGACCATGGTACCGTTCAAACCCAGCGATCGTCCGGTTTACTGCCGCGAATGCTTCAACGCACGTAAACACTAATTAGACGCTTGAAGTAACAAATTCAGGTACAGCTTAGGCTGTACCTGTTTTTTATTAGCTGATCATAGAAAAAACGAAAATTATTTTACATAAAAGTGCTTATATGCTATACTTTTTACAATATAAATTATTCGAAGCAAGGGAGCTTTATGGCACGTATTATAGACAGTGATTTTCTGCATCGGGCGCTGCAGCATTTTTATGGCTACAGCAGCTTTCGCACGGGGCAGGAAGAAATTATAAGTGAAATATTACACGGACAGCCTGTGCTGGCAGTGCTGCCTACAGGTGCAGGCAAGAGCATCTGCTTTCAGCTGCCTTCGCTGCTGCTGAAGGGCGTGACGCTGGTCATCTCGCCGCTGATATCACTGATGAAGGATCAGGCGGAGGCGCTGACGGCCCGCGGTATTCCGGCAGCTTATCTGGACAGCAGCATGAGCAGCAATGAGTACGGCAGGGTGCTGCATGCAGCCCTCAACAAGCAGTGCAAGTTTTTGTACGTAGCACCGGAGCGATTGGTCAACCAGCAGTTTATTGATTTCGCCCGCCAGGCCTATATTACGATGGTGGCGGTGGACGAGGCGCACTGCGTATCGCAGTGGGGACACAGCTTTCGCAAGGAATATTATAATATCCCTGATTTTATTCAGGCCTTGCCGACGAAGCCGCTGGTGGCAGCCTTTACTGCTACGGCCACACCGGATGTGCGCCGTGATATTATCAAACGCCTGGGCATTCCGGAGGCAAAAATTGTGGTGACGGGCTTTGACAGGCCTAATCTGCATTTTGCCGTGCAGCGCACGCAGGACAAGGAGCGCTCGCTGCTGGAGTTTATGCGCAAGCATAAAAAGGATTGCGGCGTAGTTTACTGTGCTACGCGCAACAAGGTGGAAAGCGTGACGCAGCTTTTGCGGCGTCAGGGCTTCAGTGCCTTGCGCTATCATGCGGGCCTTACGCCGGAGGAGCGGCGTGAGAATCAGAATGCCTTCGTTGGCGGCAGTGTACCGCTGATTGTGGCAACCAATGCCTTCGGTATGGGCATTGATAAGCCGGATGTACGCTTTGTGGTGCATTATAATATGCCCAAGGATATCGAAAGCTATTATCAGGAGGCAGGACGCGCAGGGCGTGACGGCCTGCCTGCGGAGTGTCTGCTGCTTTACGATAAGGCGGATATTGCGGTCAATACCTATCTTATCGGGCACGACCAGCCGGATCTGACCTGGAAGGAGCACGAGCTGCAGCTGCTTAGCAAAATGACCAACTACTGCAACACGTCCATGTGCCTGCGCAAGGTACTGCTGGAATATTTCGGAGAAAAAACAACGTCGCAGTGCAACAATTGCGGCAACTGCGACGTGAATAAGAACGCTTCGTGGCGTAAGTTTTTGAAGTTTTAAATTTTAGTCGATATCAATAGTATTGCCCGGTTTTACAATGAGCACCTTGCTGTCGGTTTCGTCCTCAACGGCGGCCTTGAAGGCTTCCACGTCCTGAGCGATGGGCGGCCAGGTGTTGTAATGTACGGGAATAACGTATTTTGCCTGCAGCAGCTTGCAGGCGATAAGTGCATCATTGGGGTCCATAGTGAAGTTGCCGCCGATAGGAAGCACTGCGTATTCAAAGGCATCGAGCTTGGGCAGCAGCTGCATATCACTGAAGAGTGCGGTGTCACCGGCGAAGTACAGCTTAGTGCCGTAGAAATCGATGACGATACCGCAGGCGTGACCGCCGGGAACGCCGCTGCCGTGGAAGGCCAGTGTCAGGCGTACCTTGCCGAAGGGAAACTTAAAGGTGCCACCAAGATGCATAGCGTGTGCTTTGCAGCCGGCATCCTGCGCCAGACCGCAGATTTCGGCAGTGGAGATGATGGTAGCGTCACAATTTTTGGCGATTTCAAAGGCACTGCCCAAATGGTCGAAGTGACCGTGGCTGACGAAAATATAATCAACCTTGATGTCTTTGGCGGTGAGTCCTTCCGGATTATCGTCCAGATACGGGTCGAAGATGATAGCGGAATTGTTTTTTTCCAGCATAAAGCAGGCATGGTTGATGAAATGGAATTTTGCGGACATAATTTTCCCTCCTTAATTTGACAAGCTGATTGCTACTTGATATTAAATAAGATAGCGCTTGACTGTTATCTTATAAATATTATAGCTTAAATCTACTTTTTTGTGAATTCCTCACTGCAGGGGTGGGAAAAACTTTACAATTTTGCCTTATGTGCGGTAAAATTGATAGCGTGATATATATAGGAGTAATGCGCTATGAAATATAAAAAAATTACTTTTGCTTGTGTTCTGCTGGGCCTGTCGCTGTACGCCGGCGTGTGTGCGGCAACTGTGCGCGATATGGCTGATGAAGCGCCTGCCTCTAAGCAGACGATTATCGCTGATAAAAAGGATAAGAAGCTGCTGAACAAAAAGCAGCGCGCTGTCCAAATAACTCAGGAAAAGGATAAAATTGTAGTATCTACCAAACCGGTGGCTAAACCGCCTGCCGGTACGATAAAGGTTCCTGCCACTCCGCGTCCGTCGCTGCTGCAGGAGAAGGACGGCAAGTTTTATTTTTCCGGGACACAGCTGCCGGATGATTATCGTAATATCGCTATTTACGGTGAGGCGATTGCCAGCAAGGCGCAGGCTATTGCCTATATTTTGGCGGCTAACCCTGCTGTGAAGCTGGCCTGCCCGGTGGAGGAGCTTGTAGATTTGTACTGGCAGGAGGCTAAGCGTGAAAACGTGCGCCCTGACCTTGCACTGGCACAATCGCTTGTGGAAACAGGTGCTTACCGCTATGGCGGTGATGTGCTGCATCATCAGAACAATTTCTGCGGGTTGGGTACTATCGGCGGCGGTGTGCGCGGTGCGTCCTTTGCTACACCGCAGCTGGGCGTGCGCGCGCATATCCAGCATTTGCTGGCCTATACGCAGACGAAGCGCCCTTCAACGGATATTGTCGATCCGCGCTACGATTTGGCGCATAATATCCGCCTGGAGCGAGGCGTTGTCAACACCTGGTACGGCCTGAACGGTACCTGGGCGATGGGCTCGCTGTATTGCGAAAAGATTATGGCTACCTATCAGAAAATCCTAGCACAGCAGCCTGTTGAGCCGGAGATTAAGCCTGCACCGGCTGAACCGGTTAAGGAAAAGAATAAAAAGAAACGCAGTATGAAGCAGAGGGTTTCCGAAATACTGCAGGAGAAAAAATAAATTAATGACTGCGCAGCAGTCAGCTGAGGAGGCATTCAGTAAAATGCATATAGTTTTAGTTGAACCGGAAATTCCCGGCAATACCGGTAATATTGCACGTCTGTGCGCAGCAACCGGCTGCCACCTGCATTTGGTTCGTCCGCTTGGTTTTTCCGTAGAGGATAAATATTTGAAGCGTGCGGGCCTGGATTATTGGCATCTTGTTGATATCCATTATTATGACAGCGTTTATGAGGTGCTGGAAAAATATAAGGATAACCCCAAGTATTTCCTGACGACAAAGGCACACAGCTCTTATGCCGATGTGCAGTATGCTCAGGACAGCCTGCTGATTTTCGGCAAGGAAACTGCCGGCTTGCCGGAAACTTTGCTGCACGAATATCCCGAAAGCTGCATCCGTATTCCGATGATTGAGGATGCACGCTCTTTGAATTTGTCCAATTCCGTGGCGATTGTGGCTTATGAGGCTCTGCGCCAGAACGGTTTTGCTGATTTAACCCTTTATGGAGGAGAATATAAATGATAATTATCAAGGAATTCGATTTTGACGCTGCACATTATCTGCCTGCCTATAACGGTAAGTGCGAGCATTTGCACGGTCATACCTATAAGCTGGTGGTAAAGGTGGAGGGCACTCCCGACCACGAGGGTATGGTTATTGATTTCATTAAGCTGAAGAATCTGGTGAAGGAAGAGGTGCTGGCACATTTGGACCACGCCTGCCTGAATGATATTCTGCCCGTGCCTTCTGCGGAAAATATCAGCGTCTGGGTTTGGAATAAGCTGGTTGAGCTGCTTAAGAGCGACCATTATCATTTATATGAAGTAGAAGTTTGGGAAACTCGCACCAGTGGCTGCGTGTACAGAGGTGAATGACGTGAAGGATGTACAAAGCGAAAAGGATTTACGCAATATTCCTTTGAAGCATGTGGGAATAAAGGGCCTGCGCTGGCCGATTGAGCTGCGCGATAAAGAGCGCGGTACGCAGCACAGCGTAGCGGAGGTAACACTGGCGGTTGATTTGCCGCATGATATGCGCGGTACGCACATGAGCCGTTTTGTGGAGTGTCTGCGCACTCTCGGGCCTGTGGGCCTCGCTGATGTGGAGGCTATTTTAGACCAGCTGAAGCAGCATCTGCAGGCTGAAAGAGCTTTTATTGAGCTGAAGTTCCCGTATTTTGTGACGAAGAAGGCTCCTGTGAGCGGCATGGAAGCGCCGATGGATATCGATTGCGTGTATAAGGCCGAGAAGGGCGAGAAGCTGCGTTGGCGTATTACTGCTGTTGTGCCTGTGCAGACGCTGTGCCCCTGCTCTAAGGAAATCAGCGAATACGGTGCGCATAATCAACGTGCCTGGGCGAAGCTGGAGGTTGAGGCGCAGGAAATGGTATGGCTGGAGGAGCTGGTGGAATATGCCGAGGCTTCCGCAAGCACGCCGCTTTATGGCCTTTTGAAGCGCCCTGACGAAAAATACGTTACGGAGCATGCTTATGAGAATCCGCGTTTTGTAGAGGATGCCGTGCGTGAGGTTGCTTTACGTCTGGAGGCGGATAAGCGCATTACCTGGTATCGTGCAGAGGTGGAGAGCATGGAAAGCATCCATAATCATAACGCCTTTGCTGTTGTGGAAAAAGGTGAGAATGAATGTTATTAAAGGTTAACCGTGAAGGCTTGGAGGCAGCGCTGGCAAGCATCGGCGCTCATGCCGACAGTCTGCCTATTTTTGCGCATAAGGCGGAGATTATTCCGTTCAAGCTGCTTGGTGTGCGCTCTCCGGCAGCGAATATTATCAAGCAGGAGATGCTGGCAGTGGGCGGCGACGCTGTAACGCCCGTCGGTGCTGTTACCTGCGCTGCGAAGTATGTTGATATCCTGCTTTTGGGTACGCTGAAGCATTATAAGTTACTGCTGAAGAAGATGGCGCAGATGCCTTATTTTGGTATTCCTCAGGCTGCTATTGATCTGGAAATGGCGCTGACACCGCAAAAGCTGCGCACTACTCTGGCTGACGGCCGCGTGCTGACCTATGAGAAGATGTGCGTGATGGGCATTTTGAACGTTACGCCGGATTCTTTTTATGAGGGCAGCCGTGTGCCCGCTATGGAGGAGCTGGTGGCGCGTGCCGGCAGAATGCTTGCTGCGGGTGCCGGTGTGCTGGATATCGGCGGTGAGTCTACCCGTCCGGGCAGCGACAGCGTTGACGGGGAGGAGGAGCGCCGCCGCGTAGTTCCTGCGATTGCTGCTTTGCGCAAGGCTTATCCCGATGCTGTTATTTCTATTGATACCTATCGTGCGGATACGGCGGAGGCAGCTATTGCTGCCGGTGCTGATATGATTAACGATATCAGTGCGATGGAGGCTGACCCGCGCATGGCTGATGTTGTTGTGGCTACGAAGGCGCCGATTATTCTTATGCATATGCGCGGTACGCCGAAGAATATGCAGCAGAACTGCGAGTACAAGGATGTTGTGCAGGAGGTTGCCGTTTATCTGGCGCAGAGAGCTCAGCTTTTGCGTGAGCGCGGTGTGAGTGCTGATAAGATTATTCTTGATCCCGGTATCGGCTTTGCCAAGAATGTGGAGCAGAATTTGCTGTTGATGCGTGATTTGAAGGCTTTGACGAGCTTTGGCTATCCTGTGCTGCTGGCGGCTTCGCGTAAGAGTACGCTTGGTGCTGTGCTGGGCGGTGTGCCGGCGGAGCAGCGCTTGGAGGGGACGATTGCGACGAGCCTGCAGGCGATTTACGCGGGGGCACAGATGGTGCGCGTGCATGATGTTGAGGAGAATGTGCGGGCGATTCGCACAATGGAAGCTATTTTGCGCGGCAGTGCGGAGTAATTTCGTTAAAGTGATTACTTAGCAATTATCTGTCGCGCTGCGACGGAATAGTGACATAAGCAATTATTTATCGCGGTGGAAGCATAAAAATTTTAGGCAATAAGTGCTTGGAACAAAAGAAATTGCAATACTGTTTGAGCGCTAAGCTGACTTGTGTAGAAAAATACTACGCATAGCGCGAGTTTATTGCAATTTCGTCTTTGTTCCGCACGAAATTGCCGTTAAGAAATTTTTCGCTGTAACGCGATAGATAATTGCTGCGTCTACCATCATCACATCAAAAGAACAGGAGTCGGATATGGCTATTGCATATGTTGCCTTGGGAAGTAACCTGGGCGATAAGAAAAAGAATTTACAGCGCGCGCTGATGCTGCTGATGCAGCAGGGCGTGGAGGTACTGCAGGTTTCCGGCTATTTTGCTACGGAGCCTTATGGTGTGACGGACCAGCCGCAGTTTTTGAATGCTGTGTGCAGGGTGCGCACTAATCTGGAGCCTGTGGCGCTTTTGCGTACACTTTTGGCAACGGAGCTGGCAATGGGGCGTGTGCGCCTGCGTCATTGGGGCGAGCGCAATATTGATCTGGATTTGCTGCTTTACGAAAATGTCGTGATGCAGACACCGGAGCTTACGCTGCCGCATCCCGATATGCAGAACAGGGATTTTGTGTTGCTGCCGCTTTTGGATATTGCACCGGAGCTGGTGCATCCGCTGTTGCATAAAACTGTGCGTGAAATGGCGGCGGAGCTGAACAAATAATGCTGCGATACGAGCGATTTGTTTTACAGCAAATATGCGCTTGTGCTATAATTAAGAAAAAACATCTGGCAGGAGGTAGCTATGAGAATAGATGGTGCCGGCGGTTGCTTTGATAACCGTCTTTATGAAGTTGATATTGACGTAGCCTGGAATATTGCCTTGCTATGCGTCAATGAGATGGGTGTAACTATTGATGAGCAGGATGATGCTGCACATCAGCTGCACTTCCATAACAAGAAAAAAATTATGCAGCTGGCTATGCAGTCTTTGGATGAAGAAACCGTACAGGTTATCATGGACTCCACTAAGGAGCGTCTGCAGATTTATAACTGGAAGCGCGAGGACAAAGAGGTTAACCAGTTCTATGAGCTGTTCGAAAAGAAGCTCACAGAATACCGTGCCTTTATTTTGTGCCCGAACTGCTCCGCAAAAATCAGCTCTTTGGTTAAGTTCTGCCCCGAGTGCGGCTGCAAAGTAAAATAATATGTTATAGAAAAAAGGCTCCCCTTGGGGGGACAAGGTGAATTGCCCGAAGGGCAAGAGAGGGCGCCCTGGGGCGGCTGTCAGCGAAGCTGACTGAGAGGGGTTCGCACGAAAAGAACTGCTTCTCTCTGTTATTGTTGCGCTATGTCGCATCTTTAAACCAAGTGTACTTGAAGAAAGTTGCTGTTAGATGTAAATAGCGCAAAAAAAAAGAAACCAAATACCGATTGGTATTTGGCTTCTTTTTAAATCCGAACGGATTAGATTGCGCGGTTAACTTTACCGGAACGCAGGCAACGGGTGCAAACGTTCAAGCGTTTAACAGAACCTTCAACAACTGCTCTTACTTGTTGAATATTCGGGTTCCAAGCACGTTTGGTGTGTCTATTGGAGTGGCTGACGTTGTTGCCAGCGAGTTTTCCTTTACCGCAGATTTCGCAGATAGATGCCATTGTTTCCCACCTCCTTAAACGTGATAAGACATAAGGCACATTCAAATTTAACATGAGTATCATACCATAAAGAGCGCAGAAAATCAAGGGAATTTTAAGATAAAGAGGGTATTTTTATAAATGTGGTGGAAAGAACCTGTAACAACACTAAAAGGTGTAGGTGTAAAAAAGGCAGCTGAGCTGGCTGCTCTTAATATTTTCAGCGTGGGTGATTTGCTGGAATTTTACCCGCGTCAGGGAGCTTATCTCGATTATGCCAAGCTCAAAACGATTAAGGAGCTGGATGCAGACAACAGCAAGCAGATTTTCAAAGCGACCGTGTATCAGGTAAAAAACGGCTACGGTGCCAGCCGTCGCAGCTATACTTCCGTGACGGTGCGTGATGAAACAGGCTATGCCACGCTGTACTTTTTCGGCGGCCAACGCTACAAGGCGCAAAAGCTGAAGCCGGATACAGTGCTGCAGATTACAGGCCGCGTAAGGCAGGGGCGCACTACGAAGTCCGTCAGTGAGGTTGACGTACAGACCTTGGAACAGGACGAGGGCAAAACGCCGGGCATTGTACCGGTGTATGCTTTGAGCGGTAACCTGACGCAGAAGAATCTGCGTACCTGGGTGAGTGAAGCCTTGCGACTGGCAGCAAAGGATTTGCCGGAAAGTCTGCCGGCGAAGGTTGTGAGTCAATGTAATTTGCCCGACCGCTATACGGCGCTGAAAAATATTCACTTTCCGGAAAGCTGGGAAGCGTTGCGACGTGCCAAGCAGCGCTTTGTTTTTGAGGAACTGTTTTTGCTGCAGTGTGGCCTGCTGTATTATCGTCAGCAGAGCCATGACAACAGAGAGGGTATTAAGCACGCTGCAGACGGTGCTCTTGTTAAAGACGTAATGCAGGGACTGCCCTTTGAACTGACGGCGGCACAGCAGCAGGCATGGCACGAAATTTCGCTGGATATGCAGGATAAAAAGCCTATGCACCGTATTCTGCAAGGCGATGTAGGCAGTGGCAAGACGGTTATCAGCGCGCTGGCGTTGGCTAAGGCGGTGGAAAACGGTTATCAGGGCTGCATTATGGTGCCGACGGAAATTTTGGCGGCGCAGCATTTTGAAACGCTGGAGCAATATTTGCAGCCTTACGGTGTGCGTATTGCTTTACTGACAGGTGGTATGCGTGCCAAGGCAAGGCGTGAGCTGCTGCTGAATCTGGAGCTGGGCCTTGTTGATGTGGTCGTGGGTACGCATGCACTTTTGGAGGAGAATGTGCGCTTTGCCAATCTGTCGCTGACGGTGACGGACGAGCAGCACCGCTTCGGCGTAGAGCAGCGTGCGCGTCTGTCCAATAAATCGGAGAATGCTCCCGATGTACTGGTAATGACGGCAACGCCGATTCCGCGTACTTTAGCGCTTACTGTTTACGGCGATTTGGATATTTCCGTAATGAAGGGACGTCCGCCGCAGCGCAAGCCGGTGCGGACGCTGTGTTATACGGATGAGCGCCGACGCGAGGTGTATGCAGGACTGGTGCGTCAGGTGCAGGCAGGAAGGCAGGCTTATGTTGTCTGCCCGCTGATTGAAGAATCCGATGTCCTTGACGTGCATAGCGCGGAAAAAGTATATGAGGAGCTGAAGCGTGATTTTCTGCAGGATATTCCCTGCGCTCTGCTGCATGGCAGGCTGAAGTGTGCGGAGAAGGATGCCATTATGAGCAGCTTTGCGGCAGGCGAGCTGAAGGTGCTGGTGAGCACTACGGTTATCGAGGTTGGCGTGAACGTGCCCAATGCTACGCTGATGGTGATTGAAAATGCGGAGCGCTTTGGCCTGGCGCAGCTGCACCAGCTGCGCGGACGTGTAGGTCGCGGCAGCGAGCAGTCCTACTGCGTGCTGCTGACGGCCGCTGATTCGCCGGAGGCACTGGCGCGTCTGAACGTGCTGCATGAGAGCGAGGACGGCTTCTATCTTGCGGAAAAGGATATGGAGCAGCGCGGTGCAGGCCAGCTCTTTGGCCTGAAGCAGCATGGCTTGCCAGATTTGCGAATTGCTGATATAATGCGAGATGTTGACGTAATTGCGCAGGTTCGCCAACTGGCGCAGGCGCAGCTGCGTACGCCGGAGGACTGGGCGGAAATCCGTCGTCTGGTGGAAATGCAGTTTGGCGAACGCTTTAATATGATTTTCAATACTTAAAGAGGGTATAAATACATGAAAAAAGACTGGTTAAAAAATCCTGATGTTTGTGCTAAGGTGACGGCGGCAGTTTTGCTGGTGGCCTTGTTTTTGGGTATTCACTTTTTTGCCGATGATTTCTTTAACAAAACCTTTACGCTGGCAATCAGCGGCAATGTCAACGGCCTGGTGGAATATCTGCGCTCCTTTGGACCATGGGCGATTTTAATCAGTTTTGTGCTGGATGTGCTGATTAATGCCGGCAGCGTTTTCCCGTCGATTTTTCTTTCTACAGCCAACGGTCTGATTTTCGGCCTACCACTGGGCATCACAATTTCCTGGCTGGCGGAAACAACCGGTGTGGTCATCAGCTTTTACCTGATGCGCTTTTTCTTTCGTGATACGGCGCAGAAGCTGATTGAAAAAAGCAATTCGCTGAAATCCATTGATGAGGCAAGCAGCAAGCACGGCCTGGAGTGGATGGCCTTCGCCAGGGCGCTGCCGTATTTTCCGTCAGGCATTTTGACGGCGGTGGGTGCTGTGAGCAGCATGAGTGCGCGTGATTACATTATTGCCAACCTTATCGGCAAATTTCCTTCTACGGCCTTGGAGGTTGTAATAGGCCATGATGTAGTTAATTTTCAGGAGCAAAGCCAAAGATTAACGATTTTGATCTTAGTTGTGGGCGCTGTCTTTTTTGCGTATAAAAAATGGTTCTATAAAAAGGGAAAATAAATTTGCTTAGGCGTCGCTGCAGTAATTTCTGTGGCGGCGTTTTTTACAGATGGAGATACAGATAGTGAAAGGAAATAACACTTATGGAAAATAAACAAGTGCAGCCATGGCAGCAATATCAGGCACTTTATCTGCATATACCGTTTTGCGTACAGAAGTGCCTGTACTGCGATTTTGCTTCTTATGCCGGCTTTGGCGAGCAGGCAAAGCGTGAATATACCGACGCTGTGTGCAAAGAAATCGCCCTGCGTGCGGATGAGGCGGCAAATATGGCGGCGAACGCCAGCATTTACTTTGGCGGCGGTACGCCGAGCGTGCTGCCTACGGAATGTATTGCTAAGATAGTGAATGCATTGAAGCAGTACGGTTTTTGGCAGCAGCCCTGCGAGGCAACGATTGAGGTGAACCCCGGCACGGCGGATTTGGCCAAGCTGCAGGCGTTGCGCAGCCTTGGCTTTGACCGCATCAGCTTCGGTGTACAGTCGCTGCAGGATAACGAGCTGCGGGCGATAGGACGCATTCACAACGCGCAGCAGGCACTGGAAGCGCTGACGCTGGCACGCAAAGCTGGCTTTGCGCGCGTCAGTGCGGATTTGATTTATGGCCTGCCGTCGCAGACGCTTACCAGCCTGCAGGATACGCTGGAGCGTCTGACCGATACGGGCATAGAGCATATTTCTGTTTACGGTCTGATTGTGGAGGAGAGCACGCCGCTCGCAAGCCTTGTGGATAAGGGCAAAATAATTTTGCCGGATGATGATACGGCGGCGGATATGTATGAGCTGGTGCAGAGCTTTTTGCGCGAGCGTGGCTTTGAGCGCTACGAAATTTCCAACTATGCCAAAAACGGACAGTATTCGCGGCACAATACGGTTTATTGGCAGTATCATCCCTACATGGCCTTCGGCGCTGCCGCCTGCGGCTTTGACGGCCAAAGACGGCGTACCGGGCTTAGTACGGTAAAGGAATATATCGGGCAGCTGCAAAGCTTCGGCGGTGACGATTTGCGCACAAGTGCATTATATAATGTAGAAGAGTTATCTTGGGCAGAGCTGTTGGAGGAGTTCATGTTCATGGGACTGCGCCGCAGCGAAGGTGCGAGCCTGGCGGAGGCACGCGAGCGCTTGGACGTGGATGTGCTGCAGCGCTTTGCCTCCGAGCTGGCGCCGCTGTTTGAACAAAAGCTTATTGCGTATGATGCAAGCACGCAAAGACTGCGCCTGACAGAGCGTGGTATGGAGGTCGGCAATCAAATATTTGAAGTTTTTGTGATAACTTAAAAATAAATAAAAAAGGTGTTGACAATAAAGTAGGCTAGTGCTATTCTAATATCAAGATGTTAGCACTCCTGATGATAGAGTGCTAACAATCAAAATGAGGTGGGAATATGTTAAACGAAAGAAAGAAAAAAATTCTCCAGCTCATAATTGAGGATTATATTTCAACTGCTGAGCCTGTAGGTTCAAGGACGATTGCCCGCAAATATGATTTGGGCCTCAGTCCTGCGACCATCCGTAACGAGATGAGTGACCTGGAGCTCCTGGGTTATCTGGAGCAGCCACACACCTCGGCCGGACGTGTACCGTCGGCTCAGGCTTATCGTCTTTATGTTGACTCGCTTGTTGAGCCGGGCACTCTGACAGATAATGACAGAGCACTGATTAACGGCTGGTTCAGCGAAAGACGCAGAAGCATTGATGAAATCTTCCAGTCAACGGCGAAAATTCTTTCCCGGATGACGAAGAATGTTTCAATGGTGCTGGCTAACCGTGATGCCGGTGCGTGCTTCCGTTATATGAAGTTTTTACCTCTGGATGAGCACCATGCCATCCTGTGCATTGTAACAGATGACGGCAATGTGGCCAACTGCGTGGTAGAAATTCCTTTGGGAATGCGGCCGGAGGAGCTGGACTACATGGCAGGACGCGTCAGCAGACTGCTGGAGGGCAGAGCGCTGGCGAACATTACCGAGGACCTGCTGCAGGCGGTGCATACCAATATAGCAGATGATAAGCTGCTGTTCACATCGCTGGTACAGTCCATCCGCCAGATGCGTCAGAAATACCAGCAGCAAAAGGTTTTCCTGGGTGGCACCAAGCAGCTGCTTAACCAGCCGGAATTCCGCGACGTGGAGCGTGTGAAGAATCTTCTGGGTATCCTTGAAGAGGAGCGCGTAGTACGCGATTTGCTGAAGGCAGGCGAGGACAGCGGACTGAAGATTACGATTGGCAGTGAAAACAAATTCACCGGCATTCAGGATTGCAGCATGGTACAGGCAACCTACCGTCTTAACGGTCAGATAGTCGGTACGATGGCAGTTCTTGGCCCGACGCGTATGGAATACGGCAAGGTAATTACCGTAATGGATTACCTGCATAAGTATTTGAAAACGATGTTCGAGCAGAAGCCAGACAATAAATAAAACTAAGGAGGAAGAGCCTTGCAGGATAATGAAATGAAAGAAAAACAGGCTGAGCAGGAGGCTGCGGAAGCGAAGGCTGCCGAACAGGAAACTGCGGAAGCTGCAGAAGCTGAAGATGCAAAAAATGCGGAGGAAGCCGCTGAGCCTGAGGTTGACCCGAAGGATGCCAAAATCGAAGAGCTGCAAAATCGTTTGTTGAGATTGCAGGCCGATTTTGAAAACTTCCGCCGTCGCACCAATATAGAAAAGGAACAGCTTTCCACCTTTGTAACAGCAAATGTGGTTGGCAAGTTCTTAAAGGTTTTAGATAATTTTGAGCGTGCCGAAGCAAGCGTCGAAAAGGGCGATAATGTGGATGCAGTTGTCGACGGTATGAAAAAAATCCGCCGTCAGTTTGAAGATGCCTTCAAGGATCTGAAGGTAGAAGAAATCGAAGCTCAAAATGCCAAGTTTGACCCGAACATCCACGAAGCTGTAATGCGCGGTCATAATCCGGAGCTGGATGATGAAATCGTAGATATGGTTTTCGAAAAAGGCTATAAGCTGGGTGACAAGGTTATCCGTCACAGTAAGGTAAGAGTAAACACCAACGAATAAAGCTGGCATGCTCTTCACAATAAATTTAAAAAATATATCACATCGATTCGGTAAAAATGCGGCAGCTGCCGCATCACCGAAGGATAGTAATCAGGAGGATAAAAATCATGGCTAAAGTAATTGGTATTGACTTAGGTACTACTAATAGTGTTGTTGCAGTTATGGAAGGCGGCGAACCTACCGTCATCACTAACCAGGAAGGCAGCCGCTTAACCCCGTCTGTTGTAGGCTTTGCTAAAAACGGCGAGCGTCTTGTTGGTCAGCTGGCAAAACGTCAGGCAGTTTCCAACCCTGACAGAACCATCAGCTCCATCAAACGTCACATGGGCGAAGGCTCTTACAGAGTAACTGTCGATGACAAAAAATATTCCCCGGAAGAAATTTCCGCAATGATTCTGCAAAAACTGAAAGCTGATGCAGAGGCTTATCTGGGCGAAACCGTATCCCAGGCAGTTATCACTGTTCCGGCATACTTCAATGACAGCCAACGTCAGGCTACTAAAGACGCAGGCAAGATTGCAGGCCTTGAGGTTCTGCGTATCGTCAACGAGCCTACCGCTGCTTCTCTGGCATACGGCATTGATAAAACCGACGACCATACCATCATGGTATACGACCTCGGCGGCGGCACCTTCGATGTATCTATTCTGGATGTCGGCGACGGCGTATTCGAAGTAAAAGCAACCAACGGTGATACTCATCTGGGCGGCGATGACTTCGATAAGAAAATCATGGACTGGATGGTTGACGAATTCAAGAAAGCTGAAGGCATTGACCTTTCTACCGACCGTATGGCTATGCAGCGTCTGCGTGAGGCTGCTGAAAAAGCTAAAATCGAATTGTCCGGCGTTATGAGCACCAACATCAACCTGCCGTTCATCACTGCAGGTGCTGACGGCCCGAAACATCTGGATATGGACCTGACCCGTGCTAAATTCGAAGCTATGACTGCCGATCTGGTTGAACGCACCATGGGCCCTGTTCGTCAGGCTATGAGCGATGCAGGTCTTTCCACAAGCGATATCAGCAAAGTAATCCTGGTCGGCGGTTCTTCCCGTATTCCGGCTGTACAGGCTGCGATCAAAGCATTCATGGGCAAAGAGCCTTACAAAGGAGTTAACCCGGACGAATGCGTTGCAGTAGGTGCTGCTATCCAGGCCGGCGTTCTCTCCGGTGAAGAAGGTACCGGCAACGTACTGCTGCTGGATGTAACTCCGCTGTCTCTGGGTATTGAAACCCTCGGCGGTGTATTCACCAAGATTATCGACCGTAACACCACCATCCCGACCTCTAAGAAACAGGTATTCTCTACCGCTGCAGATAACCAGCCTTCCGTTGATATCCATGTTCTGCAAGGCGAACGTGAAATGGCTGCAGACAACAAAACTCTGGGTCGCTTCGAGCTGTCCGGCATCCCGGCTGCACCGCGTGGAATTCCTAAAATTGAAGTTTCCTTCGACATCGATGCTAACGGTATCGTTAACGTAAGCGCTAAAGACCTTGGCACTGGCAAAGAACAAAAAATCACCATTACCTCCTCCGGCACCCTGGATAAGGACGAAGTAGAAAGAATGGTTAAAGAAGCAGAAGCTAACGCTGAAGCTGATAAGAAACGTAAGGAAGGCGTAGAAGTTCGCAACCAGGCCGACAACATGTGCTATCAGGCTGAAAAGACCATGAAGGATATGGAAGGCAAAGGCAAGGACGAATTGATTGCTAAGGTTAAAGCTGCAGTTGACACCCTGAAAGAAACCATGAAGGGTGACAATCTCGACAAGATTAAAGCTGATACCGAAGCTCTGACCAAACCGCTGTACGAGCTGAGCGCTGAGCTTTACAAAGAAACTCAGGCACAAGAAGGTGCTGCAGGCGCTCAAGGCGCTGCAGGTGCTCAAGGTGCTAAAAAAGCTGACGACGATGTTGTAGATGCGGAAGTTGTTGACGACGATAAGAAATAATCCTGTCTATAAAGCACCGTCTGCGTTGTTAGGACTCCTCGACGTACTGAAAGTACGCCGTCGTCGTCCTGCCTAGCATCCGGCACTTTCTAGCCAGTCTTTTATGAAAGAGGATGGCACCATCTGCGTCGTTGAAACGCCTCGACGTACTAAAAGTACGCCGTCGTCGTTTCGCCTAGCATCTGATACCTTCTCACCAGCCTTCGGGTTGGGTGAAAAGCACCATCTGTGCTGTTGATACAGACGTAAAAAAGTAATATAATATTAGTGCCCAGCTGCTGTGGCAACCGCCATCATGCATCTGGGCATTATATGCTTAAATAATATTCGTTAGAAAAGTTTTAGGAGGCGCCTGTTTTGGCTAAGAGAGATTATTATGAGGTACTGGGAGTAAGCAAAACCGCTTCCCAGGACGAAATAAAAAAAGCATTCCGTAAACTGGCCCTGAAATATCATCCTGACCGTAATAAGGGCAACGAAGAAGCCATGAACAAATTCAAGGAAGCCAACGAGGCTTACAGCGTCCTTTCCGATGAGCAGAAGCGCCAGCAGTATGACCAGCTTGGCCCTGATGCCTTCGAACAGGCGCAGACTGCCGGCGGCGCCGGCGGTAATCCGTTCGGCGGCGGCTTCGGTGGCTTTGGCGGCGGAGGCATGGATGATATTTTTGATATGTTCTTCGGCGGCCAGGGACGCAGTCGCGGCGGCCGCGAAGCGGGCCCGCAGCGCGGTGCGGATTTGCGCTTTGATATGGAAATTACCTTTGAAGAAGCAGCTTTCGGCGTAGAGAAGGAAATCAATCTGTATCGCGACGAAACCTGCGACCATTGCCACGGTGACGGTGCAGAACCCGGCTCCAAGGTTGAAACCTGTCCTGAATGTCACGGCTCCGGCTATGTACGCTTCACCCAGAACACCATGTTCGGTCAGATGGTAAATGAGCGTCCGTGCTCCAAGTGCCACGGCGAAGGCAAGATTATTTCCAACCCCTGCAAGGAATGCCGCGGCAAGGGTACTGTGAAGAAGAATAAACGCCTGAAGGTAAAAATCCCTGCAGGTGTAGATAACGGCTCCCGTCTGCGCGTAAGCGGCGAGGGCGAGGCCGGTGCTAAGGGCGGTCAGAGCGGTGATCTTTACGTATATCTGTACGTGAAGCCACACAAGTTCTTTGAACGTGATGGCACTACTGTTCTGTGCGAGGTACCTGTCAATATCGTACAGGCAACCCTGGGCGCTGAGATCAAGGTTCCTACGCTGGATGGTCAGGTAACCGTTAAGGTTCCCGAAGGCACTCAGCCCGGTAAGGTGCTGCGCCTGAAGGGGAAGGGTATTCCCAGCCTGCGCGGCGGTCAGCGCGGTGATCAGCTGGTTCGCATTAAGGTAGTTGTGCCGACTAAGCTGAACGAAAAGCAGAAGGAAGCACTGCGCAGCTTCGGAGAAATCAGCAAGGATAATATCAGCCCCGAGGAAAAGAGCTTCTTCAATAAAATCAAAAATCTTTTTAAATAAAAACTGTAAATAGCTTGACACTTATCGGGCTATGTGTTATCATATTCTAGTAACAAAGCAGAAGTCACTCGCTTCTCACCTTGCGGCAAACGCTCGACAGGGTTGGATATGATATTCATGCGGGTGGAATTTGTTCTGCCCGCTTTTTTGCTTTGCTTATATCTGATATGTTACAGATTTTATAAGCAGTAATTGCTTATCTGAGGTTCATGGAGGTGAATTGTTATAAGTAAGGAAAGCTTGCGTATTAACGAAGAAATTCGTGCGCGTGAAGTGCGTGTTATTGCCAATGGGGGCGAACAGCTTGGCATTATGTCCAGCCGTGACGCTCTGAAGCTTGCATTAGAAAATCATCTGGACTTAGTCGAAATTGCTCCGACAGCAAAACCGCCTGTGTGCCGGATTATGGATTATGGCAAGTATCGTTACGAGCAGCAAAAACGCGAAAAAGAAGCTCGTAAGAAACAAAAGACCTTCGACATTAAAGAAGTTAAGCTGCGTCCCGGTATCGAGGACCACGACTTCAATGTTAAGTATAAGAATGCAGTACGTTTCCTGGAAGATGGCGATAAGGTAAAAGTTACCATCATGTTCCGCGGTCGCGAACTGTCTCATCCTGAGCTTGGCGAGGTGCTGCTGAATCGCATGGCACAGCAGTTGAAAGAAATTGCCGTCGTAGAAAGAGTTCCAAAATTAGAAGGCAAAAACATGATTATGATTGTTGCGCCAAAACCTGCTAAATAATAGAGGAGGAAATCACAATGCCGAAAATGAAAACCCGTAGAGCTGCTGCAAAGCGCTTCAAAAAAACCGCTTCTGGTGAATTCAAACATTTTAAAAACTTCAAGAGCCACATTCTCGAACATAAATCTCCTGCACGTAAGAGAAACCTGCGCAAAGCTGCTCTGGTGCACAAGACTGACAAAGAGCATGTAGCAAAAATGCTCCCGTACGCATAATTAAGAGATTTAAAGGAGGATACTAACAATGGCAAGAGTTAAAGTGGGCGTAACCGCTCATCGTCGTCATAAACACATTCTGAAACTGGCTAAAGGTTACTATGGTTCCCGCAGCAAACAATTCAAAAAAGCTAACGAGCTGGTAATGAAAGCTCTGTCCTATGCTCGTCGTGACCGTCGCGCTAAAAAACGCGAGTACCGTCGTCTGTGGATCGCTCGTATCAACGCTGCTACCCGTGCTAACGGCCTGAGCTACAGCCGTTTCATCTGCGGCCTGACCAAAGCTGGCATCGAAATGAACCGCAAAGTTATGGCTGACATGGCTATCTATGACTCTGCTGCTTTCGCTAAGCTGGTAGAAGCTGCTAAAGCTGCTCTGTAAGAGAAAAGTAAATACTGACTGGTGCGTAGGCGCTGGTCTGAGCCTGCTCCTGTGTGCGCACGGGAGCAGGTTTTTTTGTAATTTGTGAGGGGTTTAGTTTTATGTTAGTAGTTTTAAGTAAAGCCCTGGCCTTTGTGCTCATCATACTTATAGGCTATATCTGCAAACGCCGCGGCTTTTTTTCACCGACCGATTATCAGGTCGTAAGCAAAATTGTTTTGAATATTACGTTGCCCTGTGCCGTAATCAACAGCTTTGCACATTTTGAGATGGATTATTCGCTAATCGCTGCCGTCTTTTTAGGCTTATTCGGCAATCTAATGATGCTTTTTGTATCCTTGATGCTGACACGCGGTGATACGCCGGCTACCAAGATTTTCTATATCTTCAGCCTTGCGGGTTATAATGTAGGCTGCTTTACGCTGCCGTTTGCGCAGGCCTTTTTAACGCCCTTTGCCGTAGTCGGCCTGTGTATGTTCGACGTGGGCAATTCCATTATGTGTACCGGTATGACCTACGCGCTGACGGCCTCCTGCATCGGTTATGCGGACGGACGCAAGGACAAATTCAGCATGAAGAATATTACGGACAAGCTGCTGCATTCGGTGCCGTTTGTTGTTTATATCAGCATGCTGCTGCTGTCGCTGGCAGGATTCCACTTCCCTAAGAGCGTGTATACGTTTACAGAGATTGTGGTCACAGGCAACCCGTTTTTAAGTATGCTGATGATTGGTATGATGTTTGAAATCAAGCTGGATAAGAAGGCAATTGGCTATGTCAAGGAGCTGTTCAGCGTGCGTTATGCAATATCGCTCTTGTGCGCTGCTGCTTTTATTTATCTGGCGCCTTTCAAGCAGGATATAAATTATGTGATTGCGCTGGCGTTTATGGCACCCTGCACGATTATCGGGCCGATTTTTGTAGAGAAGTTGGGAGCAAATGTACAGCTGGCCAGCCTGTTCAATTCATTGACGATTATTACCAGCGTCGTTCTTTTTACAGCTTTTTTCATTATAATAAATGGCTGATTGACGTTGGCTTAAATATATTAGTATAATAGTAGAAAAGTAATGTGACTACGTATAGAGGAGAAACAAGATGGAACTTACCGGATTGCAAAACCCAATGGTGAAGGCTGCAGCGGAGCTGAAGCAGAAGAAATATCGTCAGCAGCAGGGCCTGTTCTTGGCGGAAGGCCTGCGTACTGTGGAAGAGGCAGTGCGTTACGGCGCCGTGCAGAGCATTTTTTATACTGCGATTGAGGATGACCGCACCCGCGCCGTGCTGGAAGAGGCTGCGGCCAAGCAGATTAAGCTCGTCTGCGTGAGCGACAAGGTGCTGAAAAAAATTGCCGATACCGAAACGCCGCAGGGCATTATTGCCGTATGTGAAATGCGCAGCAAGCGTCTGGATGATTTTCTGGCATCCGGCAAAATGCTGCTTGTTCTGGACCGTGTAACAGATCCGGGAAATATCGGCACCATGCTGCGTACTGCGGATGCGGCCGGTGTAGGCGGCTTGCTGCTTTTGCAGGGATGCGCTGATATTTATGCGCCGAAAACAGTGCGTGCTTCCATGGGCTCGCTGTTCCACCTGCCGGTGTTGAGCGGTTTGAGCGAGGAGCTGTTGGTGCAGGCAGCACGTAAGGCAGGATATGAGCTGCTGGTTACCTGCCTGGACGGCGCGGATAATTTGTACAAGGCTGATTTGCAGGGACGTCTGGCTTTTGTTATGGGCAACGAGGCCAACGGCGTGAGTCCTGCTTTGCTGGCGGTAGCAGACAAGCGCGTCTTTATCCCTATGCAAGGACGTGCGGAATCGCTGAACGTGGCTATGGCTGCCGGTATAGTTATGTTTGAGGCGCTGCGTCAGAAGCTCAAATAATTTTTTAGTTTTTGCTTGACAAAAGTATCTCACTGTAATATAATATCTATGTTGCCTATGGATGGGTTCCCGAGTGGTTAAAGGGAGCAGACTGTAAATCTGCCGCGTTTCGCTTCGTTGGTTCGAATCCAACCCCATCCACCAACTTAACATCGCGGGGTGGAGCAGTTGGTAGCTCGTCGGGCTCATAACCCGAAGGTCGGTGGTTCAAGTCCGCCCCCCGCAACCAACTAAATATTGCTGATGTAGCTCAGTCGGCAGAGCGTATCCTTGGTAAGGATAAGGTCACCAGTTCAATCCTGGTCATCAGCTCCAAATGGCGGCGTAGCTCAGTTGGCTAGAGCATGCGGTTCATACCCGCAGTGTCCGCGGTTCAAATCCGTGCGCCGCCACCAACTGCAATTTGAGACTTCCAAGAAATTGGGAGTCTTTTTTGTGTGTCTGCAACAGGGAAATGGAATATAAAACATTCTGCTTGGTATCATGTAGAATTTTTTGTTGGTTTTAATATTTTTTACGTAAAAATAAATTGCAACAGTTTTCATACTTTTCTTGACACTGCAATCTTTAAATGATATACTTGTAAACAGTATTGGTTCCAAAAACAGATAGAGGTACAAAAACATATATGTCTGAATAGACATATATGTAAATGACTGGTTTTGGCTATGGCGGAGTTTGCCGAATTTTAATCTGTCATAGCTGTGATTGGTATATATTTTAAGGAGTGGTATGAGTATGCAGAAAAAAGATCTTTCCAAGTTAGTCATGACAACCCTGTTGACCGGTAGCGTGCTTTGGGGGGGGACAGCATTCGCTGCTGAAGAGAATTTACAAGAGTTTTCTTTGGACACCATGGTTGTTACCGCAACCAGAACGGCAATGACCGTTAAGGAAACCCCTTCGACCGTAGAGATTGTTGACAGCAAAAAGCTGGAACAGACACAGGCTAAAACCTTGCATGATGCTTTAAAGGGCGCTTTGGGCGTTAATGTATTTAATGATTTCCAGGGACGCAGCAATGTCAGCATCCGCGGCAGTGAATCCCGTCACGTATTGATTATGGTTGACGGCAAGCGTTTAGGCGGCGAGGCTGCTTACAACTCTGCCAATGCCTGGGACGTAGACCGTATTCGTATGGAGGATGTTGAAAGAGTAGAAATTATCCGCGGACCTGCAGGCGCACTATATGGCAGTGATGCTATGGGTGGTGTAATTAACGTTATTACCAAAACTCCGGATAAGACAACTGCTGACATTAACTATGAATATGGCTGGTATGAGGACGGCAAGGGCGCAGGCTATAAAGGAAACCTGTATCTGCAAGGCGCTGAAGGCAACTATTCCTATAAAATCAACGCTGGCCTGAATAAAAACAGACCGTATTTGGATCCCAAAGGCAGCGGAGATTCCATGAACTTTTATGGCAAGCAGCAGCCGCTTTCTTTGAATGTGGGCTATAAGTTCGATAATGGCAATGAATTAAGCGTAGATTTCAGCAAAATTAAAGAAGATAATCAAAAATCTTCTACCAGCAGAACGGTTATGATGCCAGGCAAGGTATGGCAGGACAAAGTACAGACGATTTATAACGATAATAAGCGTACTGACTATGCTATTACTTATAAGGGCTCCGATGATAAGCAGGACTGGATGTTCCGAGCTTATAAATCAGTATTCGATAAGCATTACATGAATCAGAATAATACCCGTATGACGATGATGGGTAAACCGGGAGCGTGGAAGCTGCAGGATCCGAAGATTGATACTGTTAAACGTACTCTGAGCGTTATTGAAGGCAAGGACACCTTCAATCTGAGTGATAAGAACAAGCTGACTGCAGGTTTTGAATATCGTAAGGATCAGAGCGAAGGCACCCGCTTAAAGAAACCGAATACATCTTTGGCAGACGGTAATGCTCATGATGCTTATGACAAGGCAGCTATCAACTATCTGGCAGCATACGTTCAGGATGAATTCAGACCTGATGATAAATGGCTGATTATTCCTTCCGTACGTTTTGACCACAGTGATCAGTTCAGCAACAAGCTGACCAGCAACCTGGCTGCAACCTATAATGCTGCCGATGATGTACGTATTAAGGCTGTAGTTGGTCAGGGCTATAAAACTCCGACTGTAAACGATTTGTACATTTTCTGGGAAATGTATGCTGCAAATCCGGGTGGTAAAGGCCAATTCTATGTTGGTAACCCTGATCTGAAACCGGAAAAATCCTTAAGCTATGAATTATCTGTTGAAAAGGACTGGGGCGACAGATCTACCGTCCATCTGGGAGTATTCAGAAATGAAGTTAAAGATTTGATCAGCACCTATTGGACCGGTAAGCTGACCGATGATGATCCAGATTTGTATCCCGGCGTTAAAGGCGATATGATTATGGCTTATGAAAATATTCCGGAAGCAACTCTGCAGGGCGTAGAGCTGTACGGTTCTCACAGACTTGGCAAGAATATTTATCTGAATGCCGGTTACACCTTCCTGGATGCTAAAGACAAAACTAATGGAACCCGTCTGAAAGATAGAGCTAAGCATCAGGTAACCTTCGGGGTTTCCTATCAGCCGGAAAATATTTATGCTTGGGACCTGAGCTTTGACCTTGTATCTAACATCGGCTACTACTTCAATAATGGCGATAAGAGCACCATGGGCAACTTTGTTTACGAAACCAAGGACTTCACTATTGCTAACATCATGGCTTCCAGACATCTCAACAAGGATACCAAGATTTATCTGGGCATTGACAACATCAGCAATCACCAGAACTTTGGCCCGTATTCTGACGGCAATCTCGGTCGCTTGTACAGAGTTGGTATGGAATATAAATTCTAAACATAGCGGTAAAGTAAAAGAACAAATAAAGCAGGCCCGATGGCCTGCTTTGTTTGCCTAACGAGGAAGTATTATGCGAAAAATTTTCAGTTTCATTTTAACGGTTCTTGTGGTATGCTTATGTATAAGTGGTTGCTCTCCACTAACCGGCAGTTCCGGTTCGGGCAGCGCAGTAAAAATTACCGATGATAACCAGCGTATTGTTACCTTGAAGAAGATTCCGGAAAGAATCGTTGTTTTATCACCGTCATTTTTAGAGCTGGTGCAGGCTGTAGATGGCAAGGTTGTCGGCCGTGCCAAAACACAGGTAGGCAAGGTGCCCGCTTTTGCCAAGGATGCTGCCGAGGTAGGCTTTATCTTTAATATCAATGTAGAAAAAATTATTGAGCTGAAGCCTGATCTGGTAATTGCTTACAAGGGCATGCACGAGCGTTATCTGCATACATTGGAATCCAACAATATTCCTGTTGTTGTGCTGAATCTGAAATCCTATGAGGATGTTAAGCAAAGCATGCTCACCATTGGCAAAATAATGCGTAAGGATGATAAGGCGCAGAAGGTTGTGGCAAATCTCGATAAGGATATCAATGCTACAGTAAGCAAGCTGCCTAAAAGCGAGCGTAGCGTAGCGATTCTGCATACCACCAGCATGGGCATTACTATGGAAAAGGAAACCAGTATTGCCGGCTGCTGTGCAAAAATGCTTAAATTACGCAACGTAGTACAGGGCGAAACCAAGCCTGTCAGCGGACCGATGGGAACTCAGCCTGACAAGGCTCCCTATAGCTTAGAGGATTTGCTGGAGAAAAATCCGCAGGTAATTTTTATCACCTCTATGGGTGCGCCCAGAGATAGTGATGGCAATCCTAAGCTGGAGATTATGAGCAACCAGGCGTGGAATTCCATCGATGCGGTAAAAAATAAGCAGGTATTTTTCCTGCCGGACGATTTGTTCCTGCTCAATCCTGGCTTGGAATATCCTAAGGCAGTACGCTACATGGCAGCAAAAATGTATCCTGATGCAGTAAAGGAGTAGGCTGATGACTGATTATGCAAAAAATATTCAGGCGTTTTATGAGCGCGATGATTATAAGGCTCTTGCCGGCCAATCGGGGGCAACTGCTGTTGAAGCAAGCTTCAAAGATCTGACCTATGTTCCGCGCAAGACCAAACCGTTGCCGGGGATGATGGCCGGGACGATGCTGCAGGAGTTTGCTTTGCAGCCGCAGCAGCCTACGGCGCTGTATCTGCATATTCCGTTCTGCAATCTGCGCTGCTCCTACTGCAGCTTTTATCGCAATCCCTTTGAGGCGGAGCAGGTTGAGGAATATGTACAGGCACTTTTGACAGAGCTGGATTTCCTGCAGCAGGGTGTTTTTGCCAAGCAAAGACCGGAAGCGGTATTCTTTGGCGGCGGCACGCCTTCGGTGCTCAATCCGGCGCAAATCAGTGCGCTGCTGAACAAGATTCACAGTGTAGCAAGTCTGGCGGATGACTGTGAGGTAACCTTTGAAAGCAGTATCTATGATTTGTCTGCCGATAAGCTCACTGCCTGCATTGATGGCGGCGTTAACCGCTTCAGCTTCGGCGTGCAGGCCTTTGATACGCAGCTGCGCCGCTCCTTAGGCAGGCTTAATGCCAAGGAAGAGGTAACGGCCAAGCTCGAAGAGGTGGCAGCCAAAGGCGTCAAGGTCATCATCGACCTGATTTATGGCTTGAACGGCCAAACGCAGGCGATGCTGCTGGACGATATCAGAACGGCGCTGGCCTGCGGTGTGAGCGGCATGGATTTGTACAAGCTGCAGATTATGCCTAAATCTCCCTTAGGTCAGGCGATTGCCAAGGGCAATATTAAATATGAATATAACGACAGAATGCTGGCGGAAATGTTCGTCGCTGCCGATGCGCTGCTCGCAGAGCAGGGCGCAAAGGCGCTGAGCTGCTGCCATTGGGCAATGCGCGAGGATGAACGCAGCGGTTACAATACGCTGGTGAAGAGCGGTGCGAACATCATTACCTGCGGTGCGGCCTGCGGAGGTCACATGGGAATGTATAATTATATGAAGACTATGGACCGAAGCGACTATGTAAAAAAGGCTACGTCCGGGCAGTACGCCGTTATGGGCATGGGCAAGCATAACGAAAATTATCTGCTCCTCGAAAAGCTGTCCGGACAGTGTGATTCCGGCAGATTTGATTTTGCTTTACTGAAGCAGTATAGCGATGCGGATTGGGAAAGCCTGCTTAAACCATTGCTAGAGCAGTGGGAGCTTTTGGACCTGCTTTATGCTGTGGACGGCAAGTATTTCTTTACGGCGAAGGGCAAATATTACTATCGTCAGATGGACAGAGTGCTGCTGACAGCTGCGGAATGCGCGCTTTACGGCAAACCGGGGCTGATGGAGCAGGCCGGCCAGAAGATGATGGGTATTATGAAAAATATGAAATAAAAAGGAGTGTACGACTATGCAGGACATTTTAATCGTTTATGATAGCAAAACAGGTAATACGGAAAAGGTTGCCAAGGCTTTGGCCGAGGCTGCAGGCGAACGTTGCGTGCTGGCGCAGGTTGATGCTGCTCCAGCTACGGATGACTTCGCTGTTGTTGTGGCAGGCTACTGGGTTGACAAGGGAGCACCTAATGCGAAGATGAAAAAATATTTGGAGAATTTGCACGGTAAAAAGGTAGTGCTGTTCCAGACACTGGGCGCAGACCCGGCGAGCGACCACGCTGTAAGCTCACTTGTAAATGCAGGCGTATTAATGAACAAGGACTGCAAGGTGCTTGGAACACTGTCTATCCGCGGTGCTATCGACCCGGCGCTGATTGCCATGATGCGCAAGATGCCGGCAGGCAGCCCGCATGCTCCCAGTCCGGAAAGCGAAGCCCGTTGGGCTGCTGCTGCCAGCCATCCGGATGCAGAGGATCTGGCAAAGGCTAAGAGCTTCATGCAGAGCTTTTTGGCTATGTATGACAAGTTTTTGAAGATGATGTAAGAGCAGTCCTTCATATAAGAACAGTGCTTTATAATGCGCAGTCAAAGTTTGGCTGCGCATTTATTATTGTAAAAGCATTTTAGGTCAGAGAAATTTAAACGATGAACTAAAAGTGTAGAACTATTGACAAAATTGTGTCTTGCATAAAGTTCTTTCATAGTGTACAATGGAAGTAGTCATAAAATGCAATTTTGAAAGGAAGGTGCATTATGAAAAAATTATTAGTGCTCATCATGGCAGCTTTGATGATTCTTGCTATGGCTGTTGCAGGCTGCGGTGGCGATGACAAAAAAGCTGACAACGGCAGTACTGCACACAAGGAGAAGCTGGTTATCGGTACCGATGCCGATATCAACAACCTTAACCTGCAAAAACAACAGGACGCTGCCAACAACGTTATTCTGAAGAACACTCACCAGACTCTGGTATTCTTCAATAACGGCTCTCAAGGCAAGGAGCGTTTCGGCCCCGGTCTGGCTACCGACTGGAAGTTCGTAGATGATACTCATATCATCATGAACCTGCGTAAGGACGTATACTTCAACGACGGTAAAAAGACTCCGATGACTGCCGATGACGTTAAATTCACCCTGGATATGGCAATGAAAAACGTTATCAAATCCGCTCTGGCAGGCTATGTAAAATCTACCGTTAAAGACAAATATCAGATTGAAATCGAAATCAGCTCCTATAACAACGAGTTCATTCAATCTCTGTCCTCCGTTCCTCTGTCCATCCAATCCAAAAAGGCTTATGATGATGGCGTAAAAGAGCCGTGGCTTATCGGCACCGGCCCTTACAAATATGACAAATGGGTTCAAGGCGAATACTGCCGTCTGACCAAGGTTAAGGATTATTGGGGCAACAACCTGCCTGCAACCGATAACTTTGCTCCCGGCGTATCCGATATCATCGAATTCCGTCCGATGATTGAGGCTTCTGCTCGCGTAATGGCTCTGCAGGCCGGCGAAATCGATGTATGCGTAAATCCGCCTATCAGCGATCTGAAATTCTTGAAGGATGACAAGAATATCACTGTTTACGAACAACCCGGTACCCGTCTGTTCTACTTTGCATTCAATGTTGAAAAGAAACCGTGGGATAACCAAAAACTGCGTCAGGCTGTAGCTTGCGCAATCGACAAGAAATCCGTTCTGGACGCTGCTCTGAATGGCAAAGGCACTCTGCAAAAAACCATTCTGAACCGTGGCCTGTGGGGCTTCTATGATGAAATGCCCGGCTATGACTACAACCTGGAGCGTGCTAAACAGCTGATGAAGGAATCCGGCGTAACCGGTCCTATCAAAACCACTCTGACCTATGCAACCGGCGCTCCCTATGAGCAGATTGCAACTGTTATCCAAGCTAACCTGGCACAAATCGGTATTACCGTAGATCTGGTTCCGATGGAGCAAGCTGCTCTGAAGGCTGCCTGCAAGGACGGCAAACAAAGCCTGTTCCTGTGGCGTTGGAACGAAGACTCCAAGGTTGACTTTGTATATCGCGACCTGTTCTACACCGGTTCCGGCTCCAACTATCATCACTTCTCCGATCCGAAGGCTGACAAGCTGATTGATGATGTTGCAACCCTGAAGGATCAGAACAAACGTATGGAAGCCGGCGTTGAGCTGCAAAAATACCTGGTTGACGAATGCCCGCAGGTTCCTCTGTACATTGCTAACCTGGTAGTTGCCTACAATAAAGACCTGAAAGGTCAATATTTCTACGGCGGCGGCAACCACGATTGGCGTCATGCTTATATCGCTAAATAATTTTGCTGAAAAATTTACAAAGGCGTAAAACAAGGGAGGCGTAGTCCTCTCTTGTTTTATCATAGCACCTTTTATTTGAGTTCTACGGAAAGGAGCTTTGTTGAATGCTTAAATATGTTGTCAACAGACTCCTCAGTTTGATTCCGGTAATTTTAGTAACCTCTTTTCTAATTTACTGGGCAATGAGTCTTACTGAGGGCGACCCCGCAATGATGATTGCCGGCGACGGCGCTTCGAAGGAAATGATTGATCAGATCCGCCATGATCTTGGTCTGGACCAGCCTTTCCTGCTGCAATATTTTAACTATATGAGAGGTATGCTTGTAGGTGATATGGGCAAATCCTATGTAACCAACAAGGACGTATTCCATACCTTCTTCCAATATCTGCCGAACACCCTGTATCTGGGCGGTGCTGCTGTTATTATCGCTACTTTGGTATCCATTCCTCTGGGTATCTACACCGCTATCCACCAGAACACCTGGAAGGATACCGCAGGCATGATTTTCGCTTTGTTCGGTACCTCCATGCCTAACTTCTGGCTGGGCCTGATGCTGATTATTATCTTTGCTCTGCATCTGAGATTATTCCCGACCGGCGGCAACTTTGGCTGGAAGAGCCTGGTCCTGCCTGCTGTAACCGTAGGCTTCGGTCTGGCAGCTTTGATTACCCGTATTACCCGTTCCTCCATGCTGGACGTTATGCGTCAGGATTATATGACCACCGCGCGTGCTAAAGGCTGCAGCGAGCATCGTGTAATTTATAAGCATGGTCTGAAAAACGCACTGATTCCTATTATCACTGCTATCGGTCTGCAAATGTCCTTGGTTATCACCGGCTCCGTACTGGCTGAAACCGTATTCAGCTGGCCCGGTATCGGCCGTCTGGTATACGAATCCATCACCAGACGCGATATTCCGATGGTAACAGGTTCTATTATTCTGTGTTCTATTTTGATGTGCCTGATTAATCTGGTTGTCGATCTGGTATACGCATTCTTTGATCCGCGTATCAAGGCACAGTACAGCAAGAAGGGGTGAGGAAGATGGCTGCAAAGAAAAGAACTAAAAGACGCACCATGTTCCAGGAAACCTGGCATCGTCTGCTGAAAAATAAGGGCGCTGTAATCGGCATGGCCTTTCTGGCACTGCTGTGCGTCATCGCTCTGGTAAGTCCCTTGGTATTCAACTATGAAACCGATGTTATCGGTCAGAACCTGGCTATTAAGCTGCAGCCTCCCAGCGGGGAGCACTGGTTCGGCACCGACGAATACGGCCGTGACCTGTTTGCCCGTGTTATGTACGGCGCACGCTATTCCATGGCTATCGGTATCGGTTCCGTAGGCTTCGGCCTGATTGTTGGTACCATTTTAGGCTCTATTGCCGGCTTCTATGGCGGCAAGTCCGATGATATCATCATGCGTGGTATTGATATTTTCTACTCCATTCCTAACATTCTGAAGGCAGTAGTAATCGTATCTCTGCTGGGCACCAGCACCATCAACCTGATTATTGCTCTGGCAATTTCCTGCGCAACCAACTATGCGCGTATCGTGCGTGCTTCCGTTATGACAGTGCGCGATTTGGAATATGTTGAATCCTCCTATGCGATGGGCCTGCCCACCTGGAAGATTATTCTCAGACATATCCTGCCGAACTGCCTGTCTCCGATTATCGTACAGACTACTCTGCTGATCGGTACTACTATTATTTCCGCTTCCTCCCTGAGCTTTTTGGGTATCGGCGTACCGGCACCTGCTCCCGAATGGGGTGCGCTGCTTTCCGGCGGCAGAGGTCATATTCGTGATGCCAGCTACATTTGTGTTATTCCCGGTTTAGCTATTATGTTTACCGTATTAGCCTTGAACCTGTTGGGCGATGGCCTGCGCGATGCGCTGGATCCTAAGCTGAAGAAATAAGGGGGCTGCATTATGGATTTAGTATTAGATATTAAGGACCTTGTGGTCCATTATGAAACAGAAGACAGTGATGTACATGCTGTCAACGGCATTGACATCGCTATCGGCAAAAAACGTACTCTGGGTTTGGTAGGTGAAACCGGTGCGGGCAAAACCACTACCGCACTGTCTATCATGAACCTTGTTCCGGATCCTCCGGGAGTTATCAAAAGCGGTACGATTAAGCTCGAAGGCAAAAACGTACTTGAAATGAGCGAGCGTGAGCTGGAGGAAATGCGCGGTAACGACGTGGCAATGATTTTCCAGGACCCGATGACCGCGCTGAACCCTGTTATGACTGTAGGCGAGCAGATTGCCGAAAGTCTGGAGCTGCACCAGAACCTTACTCCGGAACAATCTCTGGAAAAGGCTAAGGATATGCTGAAGCTTGTTGGTATTGCCGAGGCAAGAGCCAACGACTATCCGCATCAGTTCTCCGGCGGTATGAAGCAGCGTGTAGTTATTGCTATCGCGCTGGCCTGCAGCCCCAAGCTGCTGATTGCCGATGAACCGACCACCGCACTGGATGTAACCATTCAGGCTCAGGTGCTGGAGCTGATGAAGGACCTCATCAACAACCGCGATATGTCCATGCTGATGATTACCCACAGCCTGGGTATCGTTGCCGAGGTCTGCGACGATATGGCAGTTATGTATGCCGGCCGTATTGTAGAGAAGGGTACTGTTGACGATGTATTCAACAATATGCGCCATCCCTACACCGAGGGCCTGTTCAACAGCCTGCCTAACCTGAAGGAGCAGGGCGAAATGCTGGAGCCTATCAAAGGCCTGATGCCCGACCCGGCGGATTTGCCGCCCGGATGCACCTTCGCTCCGCGTTGTCCCTATGCTACCGAAGCATGCTCTGCCTCCGTGCCTGAGCTGCATTCCGTAGATGGCAGCAAAACTCATTTTGTAGCCTGCCACGCTTATTCCAGACCCGGATTTGCTTTAAGGAGGAACCAAAAATGAGTAATGCTCCGCTGTTAGTTATTGACAATCTGTCCAAATATTTTAATACCGCTGCAGGTCAGCTGCATGCTGTCGACGGTGTAAGCTTTACTCTGGAGGAAGGCAAAACTCTGGGTATCGTAGGCGAATCCGGCTGCGGTAAATCCACCACCGGACGCTGCATTCTGAAGCTGATTGAGCCCACCAGCGGCAAAATCATCTTCCAAGGCAACGATATCACCAAGCTGAGCCGTAAGGAAATGCGCCCGCTGCGCCAAAAGATGCAGATGGTATTCCAGGATCCGTTTTCCTCTCTGGACCCGCGTGAAACCGTTATGCAGCTTATCAGCGAGCCGATTATCGAGCATAAGCTGATTAAAGGCAGGGAAGCGATTGAAGAACGCACTCTGGAGCTGATGCGTACCGTTGGCTTGGCAGAGCGCTATGCCAATGTATATCCGCATGAGCTGGACGGCGGCCGCCGTCAGCGTATCGGCATTGCCCGCGCTTTGGCGATGAACCCCAAAATCATTGTTTGCGACGAGCCTGTTTCTGCGTTGGACGTTTCAATTCAGGCGCAGATTCTGAACCTGCTCAAACAGCTGCAAAAGGATTTGGGCCTGACCTATATCTTCATTACCCATGACCTGTCCGTAGTAAAATATTTTTCGGATGATATTGCGGTTATGTATATGGGCACCATGGTAGAAAAAGCACCTGCTAATCTGCTGTTCAAGAATCCGCTGCATCCTTACACCAAGGCACTGCTTTCGGCAATTCCTCTGCCTATCGTGGGCAAGGATAAGCCCAAGCGTCAGGTTATCAAGGGCGAAATTACCGCTCCTATCAACCTGCCGGATGCCTGCCGCTTCATGAAGCGTTGCGACTGCCCTGTTGCCGGCGTTTGCGATAAAGGCAATCCGGTATTGCGCGAGGTTGAGCCGCAGCATTTTGTGGCCTGCTCCTGCGTAAAATAATTTATATTGAAAAAATTAATCGCCCTCTGAAAAGCTGATTTCAGGGGGCGGTTTCTTCCAATATTTGTTACTTTCGTCCAATTATATACCAATTTTGGACGAAAGGTTAAGGAGTTGGATGAATAGGGGCGGGTTTTCCCTTATCCTATTGGCGATTCCCTTGTTTTATGGTATAATTTAAGGGAATGAAAGGAGGAGTAAGGGAATGAGAAGCTTTAACTACTCAATAATCAGAGAACAAAAATGGGATTCAGAAATTTTGAGCTTGATTGCTGCAATTTATAAAGAGGCAGGTAAACAGGAGCTTTTTGTAAAGCAACGGCCGGAAGAGCTTAATAAGCTGGTAGAAATAGCAAAAATTCAAAGTACGGAAGCGTCTAATGCGATTGAGGGCATTGTTACGACTAGCACTAGAATACGTGAGCTTGTAAACGAGAAAACAACACCGAGAAATCGTGATGAGCAGGAAATTGCCGGCTATCGTGATGTATTAAATATAATACATGAGAATTTCGATGTTATCCCCATCTCCAAAAACTATATTTTACAGCTTCATAAAATTTTGTATGGACATATGAATAACCCGCTTGCAGGAAGAACAAAAAGCGTACAAAATTACATCAGTGCTACGTATCCGGATGGTAGTACTAAGATTTTATTTACGCCGCTTGCTCCTTACGAAACACCGGAAGCGCTTGAGCGTATATGTGAAGAATATAATATGGTTATAGGCAATTTGGAGCTAGAGCCTCTTATCGCTATACCTATTTTTATTCATGATTTTTTATGCATTCATCCCTTTAATGATGGCAATGGAAGAATGAGCCGTTTGCTTACAACCTTACTTTTGTATAGAAATGGTTTTTATGTAGGCAAATATATTTCGTTGGAAGCCAAAATTGCTAAGAATAAGGATTTGTATTATGAGGCTTTGGCTGATTCGCAAGTAGGATGGCATGAGGGTAAGGAAGATGCTATACCATTTGTAAAATATATTTTGGGGACGATTCTTGTTGCTTATAAAGACTTTGAAGAACGTATGACTATCATTGAGCCTAAGCTTTCTGCGCTGGAAATGGTACGTAGAGCAAGTGAAAATAAAATCGGACGCTTTAATAAGCAGGATATTCGTGAGCTTTGTTCTACGCTCAGCGACAGCTCTATTGAAGCTGCTCTGCGTAAGCTGGTGCTTTCCGGTGAATTGCAAAAAGAAGGCAAAGGGAAAAGCACTTGCTATTTTAGAGTTAAATAGAGAGATATATTAATCGCCCTCTGAAAAGCTGATTTCAGGGGGCGGCTTTGTCTGACGTATAATTAATCACCTAACTGATAGGCTATGGCTTAGGTAATTTTTGTTGTGAGCGTTTCATCTGCATCTATAGCTGAGAAATCATTTTGAATTTCTTCGCAATGTGCAAGAAATTCGGAATCATGTATGGCTTGAAGCATGAGCTGGTCTTTTTGGTGTTTGTCTGGTGTCATAATGCGAGCCTTCTTTGCGAAATTAATAGCGAGCAGTAATTCTCAAAACATCTTTAGTAAAATTCAATGTATCTAAGACATTTGAATCATCTTCTAGCTTAAGATAATTATTGTTTTCTTTGCTATTAAATCTAAATGTTTTTTGTAAATACCAATTGTTGTCTGGTCTAATCATATATACATATTTAGTGAAAGAATCATAATTAAAAACCACTCTGTTAGATAGTATAGACTTGAAAATATTTAAAGTAGCTTGTCTGTTACTGTTTTGAGATTTATTTAAAGTGATTGAATTTGAATCTTATGCCGTATCCTGTTTTTTTTGCATATCTTGGTGGTATCACTTGTGGCTTGTTGCTTAAATTTGCAACAAGCCATTGAAAGATAGAGAATAATAAATAACAGCAGGGAAAGGGTAAGCGACAAATTTTGCTCATGGATTTTTCATAACGCCCGGATTGAGATTTCAATACAGGTATGGTATACTGTAAATTAATTATTATGCCAAAAATTAAAACAATGAAGGACAATAAGAATATGAGAACTTTTAGAGATTTTAAACCTGAAGAAAGACGGAACTATATTACACTTTCAACAGGCGAATACTATCCAGATATTCTGGAAGATGCTTGCCGTTTATATACACCAGTACTGGAAACTTTTTCTCGAATGTTGCATACGTCGGAGAGTTCAACGGCTTTATTTATGAACATAGCACAGGCACCTAATCAATGGATGAGGATTCAGCTTTGCCGTGTTTTTAGGAAATATGTTTCGCCTGAAACGCCAGTGGAAATGTTAAAAAAGAAAACGCAGGCAAAACAAATATGCCTTGATTTTGGAGATGGATTTCGCCCAATTCATGTGGTGCAAGAAAAATTTGATGCACGGCTTTTGCCTGATGAAGCTTTATGTGCTGTGCTTTGGGAATACAAGGATAGAGGAAAAAAGGGATACGATTTAACAGATAAGTTTTTCGATATGATTCAGGGAAAATTTCCTGATTTGTATATTTGGGGTCCGCGAGGTGCCGGTGCAGATGTTCAGGCAAAATCCATCTGGAAAAACTATCCCAATAATAGCCGCCCACTTGATTTTGTGATTTCATCAAATGATAAAAAAATCATCTATGCTGTGGGTCTTGCTCGATATGATGGAGATAGAGGAGGCGCCCAAGAAGATGATAGAACAGGCGGCTATAAGAATTGTGCAGATGAAGTTTTGGGATATGTACATTCACATGGTTTGCAAACAAAAGTGATTTTCTTGAATGATGGACCGGGATTGTTGTTAGGCTCTATGTGGGAAGATTATTCAAGAATAGAAGAACGATTTCCCAACGAAGTGAAAGTTGTAACTCTCAGGATGATTGAGGAGCGATTAACAGATAATTGGTTGAGAGGAGTGGACTAATGGCAACAGGAATCCCCGCAAAAGAACGTAAAACCAGAAAGAAAATCCCTGTTGAATTGGTATACGATGGAAAAGAAAGCGCAGATGAAATTTTAGATACGCCAACTCAACCATTAAGAAAAGTTTTAACAGTTAATGGCGGGGAGAACAATAAATTTTATTTTGGTGATAATTTTAACATATTACTATTTTTATTGCAATCTGGGTATAAAAATAAAATCGAGTTAATTTATATTGACCCGCCATTTGCAACGACTGCAAATTTCATTAATCGGAAACAAGAACACGCATATAGTGACGCTTTATGTGGTGGCGAATATGTCGAATTTTTACGGAAGCGTTTACTTGTGATGCGTGAACTGCTTTCAGATAACGGTTCAATATATCTTCATCTTGACAGTAATATGGCTTTCGTAATGAAAGTGATAATGGATGAGATTTTTGGAGAAAATAACTGTCGTGCTTTTATAACCAGAAAAAAGTGCAGCACGAAAAACTACACAAGGAATACTTTTGGAAATATTTCTGATTATATAATGTTTTATTCAAAGACGGATAAATATACTTGGAATCGTCCGTTTGATTCATGGGAAATGGATAGAATGATAGAACAGTATCCGTATATTGACGAACATGGACGACGTTATAAAAAAGTTCCTATTCATGCTCCAGGTGTTAGAAACGGTGAAACTGGTAAAGAATGGCGCGGTAAAATGCCTCCGACTGGAAAGCACTGGCAATATACTCCGGCAAAATTAGATGAATTAGATGCTGCTGGTGAAATATACTGGAGTTCAACTGGAAACCCTCGTAGAATGGTTTTTTGCAATCCTGATAAGGGTATTCCTATACAGGATATTTGGCTAAATTATAGAGATTCTATAAATCAACAGCAAAAAACAACGGGTTATCCGACAGAAAAAAATTTTGATATGCTAAAAATGATTGTTGGCGCTTCATCTTCTCCGGGTGGTATTGTGATGGACTGCTTTGCTGGAAGTGGTACAACACTTGGTGCTGCACATGAATTAAATCGGTCTTGGATAGGTGCTGATAATAGCCCAGAAAGTTTGAAAGCAATATTAAAACGTTTTACAGATGGACTTGAGATATACGGAGATTATGTTAATCCGCAGGAGTATGCACAACAATCATTTGATTTTGTAGAAAAATGTCCATTTTCAATATCAGCAACAGAAAAGGATTTTGAGTTGATTCATGCGATATGTGGTAAATAAAGGTCTCTCTCGAAAAAATGTGTTGCACGCTCTCATGTTTTTTTGGTCAGCGATTCAACAAGTTTGTAGTTTCTCTACTTCACTATGGTACAATTTGTGGTTCTGCTTTAATAATTCTGTGGTTTTGCTCTGAAGTGGTAATCTAAAACTAGACACTAAATGTGGTAATTGTACAATGTAATCAATAAGAGTTGAACAAGTTTACCACTTTCCCCTCTTTATCTTTTGCTCAAAAAGTGCTATAATAAACATCAAATTGAATCGACCCCTGATAACACGATGAACAAGCAAGTAGGCTTAAGGCTGTGTTTAAGAGAGCGAAGTCGCCAGCTGTAAGCTTCGTACACAAAATTATGCCGAAGTTCCCTTGGGAGTGTCCTGCCTGAAGGCCGCATGGCTGCGTAGGGTGGGCGTAAGGCTGCGTTAAAGCTTGCAAATGAAGGAACAAATTTGGGTGGTACCGCGAATATTTTTCGCCCCTGTAAACTTATCAGTTTTGCAGGGGCGTTTTCTTATTTTTGGCTGACAGCTGATAAAGCATCATCTACTGCAGAAACAGCTTCTTGCACCAAAGGTATTAGCACGACCAACGATTTATCCAATTCGCATTAGCTCATGATAAATCGGGTCTTTGCGTCACGTACCTCCGGTACGCCTGCGTCGCGTTTCTTTGTATCTGATACTTTCTAAGCCGTCCAATGAAGAAAGGATGAAATCAATGAAAGAAAAATTAGAAGCATTAAAAGCTCAGGCTTTAGAAGAGCTTGCTGCCGTAACTTCTCTTGATGCGCTTAAGGACCTGCGCGTCAAATATCTGGGCAAAAAAGGCCCGATGACCGAAATCCTGCGCGGCATGGGCAAGCTGCCTGCCGAAGAGCGTCCGAAAATCGGCCAGATTGTTAACGAAATCAAGGCTGAGCTGGAAGGCAAAATCAACGAAGCAACCGCCGTTCTGGAGAAAAAGGCGTTGGCTGACAAGCTCGCTAACGAGCAGGTTGATATTACTCTGCCGGGACGCAAGCCGAAAGCAGGTCATCTGCATCCCGTAACCCTGACCATGCGTGAGATTAAGAAAATCTTCATGCGTATGGGCTTTGACGTTTGCGACGGTCCGGAAATCGAGGATGTATACCACAACTTCACCGCACTGAACCTGCCGCCTGATCATCCGGCACTGGATATGCAGGATTCCTTCTATATCACCGAAAACTATCTGCTGCGCACCCAAACCTCCGGCGTGCAGGCGCGTACCTTGGAAAGCAAGGAGCCTAACACTCCGATTCGCATGATTTGCCCCGGTACCGTTTACCGCTGTGACTACGACGCAACTCACTCCCCGATGTTCCATCAGGTAGAAGGTCTGGTTGTAGACAAAAACATCAGCCTGGCAGACTTGAAGGGCACTTTGGAGCTGTTCTGTAAGCAAATGTTTGGCGACGATGTTAAGGTTCGCCTGCGTCCTTCCTACTTCCCCTTCACCGAGCCTTCCGTTGAGGTTGACGTATCCTGCCCGATTTGCCATGCTAAGGGCGGCGGCTGCCATGTCTGCAAGGACAGCGGCTGGCTGGAAATCCTTGGCGCCGGTGTTGTACATCCCAACGTATTACGCATGAGCGGTTATGATCCCGAGAAAATGACCGGTTTTGCCTTTGGTCTGGGCGTTGAACGTATCGCTATGCTGAAATATGGCATTGATGATTTGCGCCTGTTCTTCGAAAATGACCAACGCTTCATCAGTCAATTCAAATAAGGAGGATCAATCATGCTTGCATCTTTAGAATGGTTAAAACAATATGTAGATATTAACATCTCCGTTGCGGAGCTGTGTGATAAAATTACCCGTGTAGGCCTGGAGGTTGACACCGTTACCCAACTGGGCAAGGGCCTGGAGGGTGTAATCACCGGTAAGGTTATGGAAATTCACCGTCATCCCGACAGCGACCATCTGTGGGTTTGCATGCTGGATTACGGCCAAGGCGGCGAGCCGGTGCAGATTCTTACCGGCGCGCAAAATGTACATCAATATGACATTGTGCCTGTTGCCGTGGTTGGCAGCGTACTGCCTCCGAGTGAGCGCAACCCGCAAGGCCTGAAGCTGAAAAAAGCTAAAATGCGCGGCCTTGATTCCTTCGGTATGCTGTGCAGTGCCGATGAGCTGGGTATTGAATCCAAGCTGCTGCTGCCGGAGCAAAGAAACGGCATCTTCATTCTGCCGGAAAACACTCCGATTGGCGTAGACATCAAAACCGTTTTAGGCTTGGATGATACCGTTATCGATATCGACCTGACCAGCAACCGTGCCGACTGCTTCAGCATTATCGGTCTGGCGCGCGAAATCAGCGCTATCACCGGTTGCCCGCTGAAAATGCCCGCTATGGACGTTAAGGAAGCTGCCGCAGGTAAGGCCAGCGATTATGTAAACGTAAAAATTGACGCACCGGAGCTGTGCTCCCGCTTTGCTACCCGTGTGCTGAAGAACATCAAAATCATGCCTTCTCCCGAATGGATGCAGCGCCGTCTGCGTGCCTGCGGCGTGCGCCCCATCAGCAATGTAGTTGACGTTACCAACTATGTTATGCTGGAGCTGGGCCAGCCGATGCATGCTTATGATGCCGACAAGGTTGCAGGCCACACTCTGATTGTGCGCCGTGCAGAAGAAGGCGAAAAGCTTGTTACCCTCGACGGCAAGGAGCGTGAGCTGACCTCCGCAATGATTACCATCGGTGATGCCGAAAAGGCTGCCGGTCTCGGCGGTGTTATGGGCGGTCTTTTGACCGAGGTTACCGACGAAACCAAGAACGTTATTCTGGAGGCTGCTTCCTTCCACGGTCCTTCTATCCGCCGCACCTCCCGTGCGCTGGGCCTGCGCAGTGAAGCCAGCGGCCGTTTTGAGCGTGGCGTGGATACCATCCGCGACCATGACGCACTGAACCGTGCTGCTCACTTGCTGGAGCAGATGGGTGCCTGCGAAACCTTTAGCGGAATCGTGGAGGCTTATCCGGAAGAGCTGAAGCCGGCAGTAATTACCACTACCGCAGCAAAGATTAACGGCCGCATTGGCGTAAACATCGCTGAGGAAGAAATGGTTGCTATTCTTAGCAAATTGGGCTTCGGTGTAGAAGCAAAGGACGGCGAGCTGCTGATTACCGCTCCTACCTGGCGCCGTGACATCGACTGCGATGCCGATATCAGCGAAGAAATTGCGCGTATGCATGGCTATGATTTCATCGAAAGCCATCAGCCGGAGCTGACCATCACCCAAGGCAGCCAGTCTGTGCTGGACGATGTTAAGGACGACGTACAGGATTACATGGTAGGCGCAGGCCTGAGCGAGATGATGACCTACAGCTTCATCAAGGCTAACGCTTACGATAAAATGTTGCTGCCGGCAGATGATGCACGCCGCAGCTGCATCGAGCTACTGAACCCGATTACCGACGCTTTCTCCGTAATGCGCACCACTATGGTTCCGAGCGCACTGCAGACTGCCTCCTTCAACCTGCGTAACCACAACAGCAGTGTTGCCCTGTTTGAAATCGGCCGTATCTTCCTGCCGAAGGCACTGCCGTTGAGCGAGGATCCCGAAGAGCGTCAGCTGCTGACCGCAGTATTGAGCGGCAGCCGCAAAGCACTCAACTGGTGCGACGATAAGGGCAACGTTGACTTCTATGATATGAAGGGCATCGTTGAAGGCCTGCTGGAAGCAATGCAGGTGAGCGATTACACCATGACTCGCAGCCAACAGCCGTACCTGCATCCGGGCAAGAGCTGTGACATCGTTGTCAATGGCGAGGTTATCGGCTCCTTCGGCGAGGTGCACCCGGTAGTACAGGAAAACTTTGAGCTGGATCAGGTTACCTACGTGCTGGAAATGGCTGTAGAGCCTTTGGTAGCAAGCGCAACCGCTGTACCGCAATACAAGCATCTGCCCAAGTTCCCGAGCATGAGCCGCGATATTGCCGTTGTTGTTCCGGCAGAGGTAACCAATGCCGAGCTGGAGCAGGTTATCCGTGCGCATGCAGGCGAGCTGCTGCAGGGTGTGCGTGTATTCGATATCTACACCGGCAAGCAGGTTGCCGCAGGCTGCAAATCCATGGCCTTCAACCTGACCTACCAGGCTGCAGACCGCACCCTGACCGATGCTGAGGTTGATGCTTCCATGAAGAAGGTTATCGCTGAGGTTGCCGAAGCATATAAGGCTAAGCTGAGAGATTAATTAAGATATTATTATTACATATAAAAGGACTCGTTGCCGCTTTTTAGCGGTGGCGGGTCTTTTGCGTTGGTATAAAAATTCCGTTATAAAAATATCTGCTTTACAAAATCCTATCAATGTACTATGATAATGGTGAGGTTCAATATTTTTTATTGAGGGGGTTTTCTTATGTACAAATTATGGAACATGTTAGCAGAAATGAAATCAGATGCTTATGAATGGGTGGAGCTTTCCCACTCTATGAACAATGACAGCCCGGTGTGGAGCGGTATTCCCGCAGGCTCGGTAGAGGTTAGCAAGACAGTGTTCGATTGGGGCAACCCGATGCTGGAATGTTTGATTCAGACCTTCAAATTTCCCGGCCAATACGGCACACACATTGACTTTCCCGGTCACTTTGTCAAGGATATGCCTTTATCCGAAGCGTTCGGCGCGCAGCAGATGCTGTTTCCCTTGTGCGTGATTGATATCACTGCCAAAGTTGCGGAGGATGTGCATTACGCCGTAACGGTGGATGATATCAAGGCTTATGAGGCAGAATATGGACCGATTCCCGACGGCGCTTTTGTGGCACTGCGCACAGACTGGTATAAAAATTGGCCGGATATGGATAAGCTGAGCGGTATTGCTGCAGATGGCAGCGAAAACTTCCCCGGCTGGTCTTTGCCGGCGCTGCAATATATTTATGAAGAACGCAACGCTGCAGCCAACGGCCACGAAACACTGGATACCGATGCTTCGGCAGAGGCTGCCAAAGCAGGCGATTTGGCGTGTGAGCGTTATGTGCTGGGCAAGGGCAAGCTGCAGATTGAAGTGCTGCAGAACCTGGACCGCGTGGCACCTGCGGGAGCATTGCTTGTTGCGGCCTGGCCGCGTATTGAAGGAGCGACCGGCCTGCCGGCGCGCGTCTTGGCGATTACTCCGAAAAAATAAAAAATTTGCAAGTGTTAAACTGTTGGTTTAAGAAAGAAGCGTACATACGACGTGTGAGTATGTACGCTTTTTTATTGGCGTGAAAAGTAATGAAGCAAGCAGGAGAAATTACCGATTACAGGAGAAAAAATAGATAGAAGTGTGTGCGATAACTGAGTTTGCTTTTACGTCAAGCTTGTGAAATTTTAATCACAATAAACTGTCTTAATTTGTATTATGAGGCGAAAAAGGGTAAGGGTTTAAAATAAATTGGACAAAAGCCAAAAGCATAAATTCAAACTCTCAGGCTAAAGACCTCTGTGTATACATAAAATTTTCCGTACATTGCCTTGCATTATTGATAATGCAATTGGTATAATATCTTTAATAAACGTTGAAATCGGTAGCCTTGACCGGTTTGGCGAATTTTATTAAAATTTAGGAGAAAAGAAGGCATTATCAATGAAAAAAATGTTGGTTAAAGCTGTTGCACTCAGCTTAGTATTGGGTGGCGTTGGTTTTGTTGCTAATAATGCACAAGCTGCAGGTCCGATTCCTGGTATTTCTAGCGAAACTGATATCATGAAGGCAAATATTAATGCTAATGCTCAAAAAATTCTGCAAAACCAAAAAGATATTGCAGGACTCAAAGGTGATGTTGCTACCAATAAAGATAACATTCAAAAAAATGCAAAAGATATCGCTGCTAACAAAGTTGCAATTAAAAGCGAAGAAGGTGCACGTCAATGGGCTGATTTCCAAACAAACCTGAAAGTTGACGGCGAAATCAAAGATCGCAAAGATGCTGACCAAAAATTAGAGCAAAAAATCGACAAAAATGCAACTGACATTTTAGTTGAGAAGAAAAACCGCGAAAGTGCTGTTGCAATGGTTGACAACAAAGTTAACCTGGAAAAACAAGAGCGCGAAAACAATGACAAGAAATTGAGCGACAGAATCGATGCTGAAGCAAAAGCTCGTAAAGACGCTGATGCAATGAACAGCTTCATGGCTGGTCTGGAAAAACAAGAGCGTGAAAACAACGACGCTAAATTAGATGCTAAAATTGACAAAGAAACCAAAGATCGCGAATTCGGTGAATTCAAACTGAACACCAAAATCGATGCAGAAGGTCAAGCTCGTGTTGAAAACGACAAGCTTCTGAACAACAAAATCGATGCTGAAACCGATGCTCGCAAAGATGCTGACAAAAAGCTGAACGCTAAAATCGACAGCAACGCTGCAAAAGTTCAAGAGCAGCTGGACGCTCAAGACAACAAAAACAAAGCACAAGATGCTTCCATCAAAGCAAACGGCGCAGCAATCAAAGCTAACAAAGATGCTATCGATGCTAACGCTGCAGCAATCAAAGCTAATAAAGCAGAAGCTGATGCAACAAATACATATTTTAACGGCCGTATCGAAAACAATACCGCTAACATCGATAAAAACAAAGTTGCTATCGAGAACGAAGTAAAAGCTCGTGAAGATGCTGACAACAAACTGAGCGATAGAATCAATGACGAAGCAAAAGCTCGTGAAGATGCTGACAAAGCAGAAGCAAAAGCTCGTGAAGATGCCGACAAAGCAGAAGCAAAAGCTCGTGAAGATGCTGACAAAGCAGAAGCAACCACCCGTGCTAACGAAGATAAACGCATCGAAGCTAAATTTGATGGCGAAGTATCCCGTCTGGATGGCAGAATCGATAAACTGAATGATAACGTAGAAAAAGTTGGCGCTATGGCTGCTGCTATCGCTAACCTGCACACCATGGGTTATGATCCGGAAGCTCCGACCGAAATCGCTGTAGGCGTTGGCCAATACCGCGACAAGACTGGTTTGGCTCTGGGTGCATTCCACTATCCTAACCGCGACTTCATGCTGAGCTTCAGCGTATCCACCGCTGGCGACGAATTCATGGGCGGCGTTGGTGCAACCTGGAAATTCGGCCGTAAATCTCCGGAAGAACTGCGTCAAGCTGAAGCTGAAAAAGCTGCAAAAGCAAAACTGGCTAAAGCAGAAGCTGCTAAAAAAGCTGCAAAAGACGCTCGCGTAGCTGCTCAACAAAAGAGACATGCAGAAATGCTGGCTGCTCGCACCGGTAAATAATTAATTTTAAAGAATTAATTTAAAATCCACTAATAATCAAGAGGGCAAGGGTGACTTTGCCCTCTTTTTGTTATATAATGGATATAATAAAACTGTTGATTATGCGAGGTGCAAAAATGCGTTACATTAAGCTTTTGATAATGCTGATATTATTGAGCATTGCTGCCGTAGGCAACTGCCAGAACCTGCAGAAGGCAGGCGAAACAGATGTCGGTACACTTTATGTGGATGTTGATTCGGCGCAGAGCCTGAGCAAAAGCGGACAGCTATATCTGGCTGTGTTTGCGGAGGAGCAGTTCACAGACGCTGAATTTTTAAAGTCACTGCGCGAGGAAGAATCGCTGCAGAATGCTGTAAGTGCCATGTATTTATACCTTTTTAATAATAATGGTACGGAATATACCGTAGCGGCACATTATATAATTGATAAAGACGGCAACGTGTGCCTTGATATGGGCGGTGAAACAGCAGTGCAGCAAACAAAGGGCAAAAAGGAAATGCTTAATGTATATACCAAGGCCTTGGATGCATTAAACAAAAAGGCACAGCAGAGTAAATGGCTGCGCAAATAAAAGCCTGCCGCAGAACCCGGACTGCGTGGCACCTGCGGGAGCATTGCTTGTTGCGATTGAGCGTTCGTGCCGGAGGTTAAAGAAAAAAATTTTATAAACTTTAAACTGACAGATTAAGAAAGAAGCGTACATACGGAGTGTGAGTATGTACGCCTTTTTGTATGCGTGATATAATAAATATATCAGCAAACGAAGCTGCTGATTTGTAAAAGAAAAGGGAAGTAAGATACACATGCGTAAATTAAAGTTTGTTTTTCAGATTATCATAGCCTTCATCGTGGCGCTGGCTGCGTACAGCGGTCTTTATCAGCCAAACGCCGAAAGCGTGCGTGCGGCGGTAAAAAACAACCTGCCGCAGAGTATGCAGCAGAAGCAGGATGGCGGCACAGCGCAGGGCAGACTGCGTATCAGCGTGCTGGATGTGGGGCAGGCGGATGCGATTTTGCTGCAGGACGGCAAGCGCAATATCATGATTGACGTGGGCAACGACGTTAAGGACAAGGTGGGCGACAGCGGCGGCAGGCAGGCGCTGATTAAGGCGCTCGACAAGGCCGGCGTCAGCAGGATTAAGACTGTTTTCGTGACGCACCATCACCGTGACCATATGGGTAATATCATGTATGTGCGCGGTAAATACGGTGTCAGCAATATTTATGACAGCGGTTATGTGAACAACGGCTATAAAGCGTCCGTGGCGCTGAACAGTGATTTGCGCGCCGGCAGGTATAACGGACAGGCGCTGAAGGCCGGGGATACGATAAAAATTGATAAAAATTATTATATTGAGGTGCTGGCGCCGGGAGACTTCCTCAGCAAAAAGGACCTGAAGAATATGAATAACACCAGCCTGGTGCTGATGCTGCATTATGGTAGCTTTAAAATGCTGCTGACGGGTGATGCGGAGGCGCCGGTGGAGGATGCGCTGCAGCAAAAATACGGTACTGCGCTGCAGGCGGACGTGTTGAAGGTGGGCCATCACGGCAGCAAGACATCATCCTATTGGCCGTTCATTAGCAAGGTTAAGCCTAAGTATGCGCTTATCAGCTGCGGTGATTTTTCAATTTATAAACATCCGAACAAGAACGTGGTGGGCAGCTTAACGCATCTTGGCGCGAAGGTGCTGACAACGCATGACCATGGTACGCTGACGGTAATAACGGATGGCAAGAGTTTTGATGTGCTGACGGAGCGGTAGGCGGTTGCCTAAGGCGCAGATGTGGGGTAGAATAGGGAGTAGAAAGAAGAAGCGGAGGTTGTAATGATGAAGCATTATGAGGTAGTGGCAGCTGTAATTGAGCATGACGGCAAGATTTTGTGCATGCAGCGTAATAAAGGCAAATTTGATTATGTAAGCTATAAATTTGAGTTTCCCGGCGGTAAGGTAGAGGCCGGCGAAGAGCGTCATACTGCGCTGGAACGCGAGCTGCGCGAAGAAATGGATATGGATATCAGCATTCCTGAGGATGCGTATCTGATGACGGTGGAGCACACCTATCCTGATTTTGCTATTACCATGCATGCGTATGTGTGCAAGCTGGCACAGCCTAAGTTCGTTATGAAGGAGCATGTGGCAGCAAAATGGCTGACGCCGGCGGATTTGAACACCTTGGATTGGGCAGCAGCAGATATGCCGATTGTAGCGCGCCTGCAGCATGAGGAGATTGAATAATCGTGAACAGCAGTGAACTTGCCTTGTATCTTGAGGCGGGCTTTATTGATTTTAATATTGAAACTGACGAGCGCTTTTTGCCGAAAATATTGACCAATAACCAGCAGGAGCAGGTAAAGGTATTGGAAAACCTGCTCTTTGAGCTGGAGCATTGTGATGAATTTTTCTTTTCTGTAGCGTTTGTAACCAACAGCGGTATTGCCTGCTTGATTGATACGCTAAAGGAATTGGAGAATAAGCATATTAAGGGAAAAATTTTGGCCTCGCAATACCAAAACTTTACGGAACCGCGAGCGCTGCGCAGATTACTGCAGTTTCCTAATCTGGAATTGAAGATAATCACCTCTGATTATAATTTTCATGCTAAGGGTTACTTGTTCCATACACATGCAACCTCTGCCAAGGATGAAAATTATACCATGATTGTTGGCAGCAGTAATTTGACGCAAAGTGCGTTGACGGTTAACCGTGAGTGGAATGTGCAGCTTTCTTCCATGAAGGATGGCGCTTTAATCAGGCAGATGCAGGAGGAGCTTAATCAGGCGTGGGATGATGCTACGCCTGTTACTGAGGAATGGATTGCTGCCTATGAGCGCATTTATGGTGAAGCGCGCAGCCAACGACAGCGTGCTTATACAAAAATACATAAGCTGTATAAAATCAATCCTAATAAAATGCAGGCAGCAGCCTTGCAAAATATTGCAGCGCTTAGGGCAGAGGGCAAAAATCGCGCTTTGCTGATTTCTGCTACTGGTACTGGTAAAACGTATCTTTCGGCCTTTGATGTGCGGGCAGCGCAGCCGAAACGCTGCCTGTTTATTGTGCATCGCGGCCTGATTGCGCGTAAATCTAAGGAAAGCTTTGAGCAGATTATTGATGAGCATATTACTACAGGCTTGTTTACCAGCGGTCACAGAGAAATCGACAGGGATTATGTTTTTGCTACAGTGCAGACATTGGTGAAGGATGAAAATTTACATGCCTTCGCACCAGATGCTTTTGACTATATTATTATCGACGAAGCGCATCATGCCGGAGCCAAAAGCTACCAAAAGGTGTTGAGCTATTTTAAGCCTAAGTTTTTACTGGGTATGACGGCAACGCCGGAGCGTTCTGATGACTGCGATATTTTTAAAACCTTTGACCATAATATTGCTTACGAAATCCGTTTGCATCAGGCCTTGGCTGAAAATATGCTGGTGCCGTTTCATTATCATGGCGTAAGTGAAATTGTTGTAGATGGCGAGCTTTTAGATGATAATGCTGATTTTGTACGCCTGACCAGTGAAGAGCGTGTCAAAAATATCCTGTATTATGCAGATTTTTATGGCTGTGACCAAGGGCGCGTCAAGGGTATAGTCTTTTGCAGCAGGATAGAAGAAGCGAAAGCCTTGTCAGAGGCGTTTAATAAGCATGGCAAAAAAGCAGCCTTTTTGGCTGGTGCTACCAGTGAGGAAGAGCGTGCAATGCTTATCAAGCGTCTTGAAAGCGACGAGGAGGGCGTAGATAAGCTCGATTATCTTTTCTCTGTTGATGTTTTGAATGAAGGCGTAGATATTCCTTCTGTAAATCAGATTATCATGCTGCGTCCTACGCAGTCTGCCATTGTCTTTGTACAGCAGCTTGGCCGTGGTCTGCGTAAGAGCAAGGCAAAGCGCTATCTGGAGGTTATTGATTTTATCGGTAACTATGAAAATAATTACATGCTGCCGATAGCTTTGTATGGCGACCGCAGCGGCAGTAAGGAAAAGTTGCGTCGCATTGTGCATAATAACTTTTTACCGGGGGCATCGACGGTTTATTTTACCGATGTAGTTCGTGAGCGCATTTTTGAATCCTTAAATAAAAATAATTTTCTGGAGCTGCGTCAGCTAAAGGAATCCTATCAGTTAGTTAAATCTAAGCTTGGTCATGCACCGATGATGCTTGATTTTCTGGCTTTGGGTGATAAGGATCCATATTTGTTTATCCAAAAGAAAAAATCCTATTATAACTTCAGGCAGTACGCAGATCATTACGAAAGCACGTTAAATGCCTCTCAGTGCAAGCTATTGGAGTTTATCTGCTTGGAGCTTGCTAATGGCAGACGCTTGGAAGAGGTTGCGCTGCTGCGCTATTTAATGCAGCATACGCAAATTGACGTGCCTGCATTTATGCAATATATGCAGGATAAATACCAGCTTACTACCTCGGCAGCAACGGTTGCCAGCGTAGTGAATGTATTGAGTATGCAATTTTTTAAGACTGCTGATGCCCAAAAATATGGTAATATGCCGTTGGTGAATGCGAATGCAGATAGCATTTGCTTAAGTGAAAAATTTAGCAGCATGCTTGCAAATAAAGAATTTTACGGCTATGTTAATGATGCTTTGGCTTATGCGGAAAAACGCTTTTTGTATGATTATAAGCCAGCAAAATTTTATCATGGCTTCAAGCTGTATGGTTCATATACGCGTAAGGATGTCTGCCGTATATTGAACTGGGCGAAGGATGAAAGTGCTGTTGTTTATGGCTATAGGGTAAAATATAATACCTGTCCGATATTTGTTACCTATAAAAAGGATGAAAATATCAGTGAAAGCACTAAATATGATGACAGATTTGCCAGTCCTACGATTTTTAACTGGCAGACGCGCAGCAGAGTAAATATTGATTCGCCTGAGGTTGTAGCGATTGAACAGCCGGAAACACTGAAGCTCCTGTTTATCAAAAAGAGTGATGCTGAGGGCTCAGAGTTTTACTTTATGGGCGAAATGCTGCATAAGCAGAGCATCGGTACCACGATTACCGGCAATAAGGGTGAAAAGCTGTCTATTGTGCAAATGTTTTACGAAATGAAAACGCCGGTAGAGGCAAAGATTTATGATTATTTTGAAGGATGATAGTAATATTATTTTTGGGCGTTGCGTCAGATAAGGCTGGCGCCAAGCAAGAAACCCAACGGAGGTACACCATGGAAAAACCAATAGTAAAAGACGAAGCCTTTTTGACACAAAAATCGCAGCCTGCAACCTTTATGGATATTGCAGTAGCGCAGGATTTATTAGATACGCTTGCAGCTCATGCGGACCGCTGCGTGGGCCTGGCAGCAAACATGATCGGCGTGTCCAAATGCGTTATCGCCGTAAATATCGGCCCTACGAATATTGCGATGCTGAACCCGGAGATTATCAAGCGCTCCGGCAAGTATATGACGGAGGAAGGCTGCCTGTCACTTGAAGGCGAGCGTGCTGCAGTACGCTACGAAAAAATTACCGTGGCCTATCAGGACATGCAGTTCAAAAAGTGCAAGCAGAGCTTCAGCGGCTTTACGGCGCAGATTATCCAGCATGAGATTGACCATTGCCATGGTATTATAATTTAAGCGCAGAGATGGCCTGAGAGGCTGCAAAGTGCTTGTGTATTCAAAAAGAATGTTAGAAATTATCTTAGAAAATATCGTCACTGCTCCCAAAGGGTTTGGCCTGCCTGCAGCGTATGCAGAGTCCGACGTGCTGCTTTACAGGCAGTACGGGCGTTATGACACGGTTGCCGTACAGCGCGAGGGCAGGCAATTACTCGAGCGTGCGGATGCATTGCAGGAGGAGTATGACATCGCTGCATTGCCAAGGATTGGCAAGCAATATGCTGAGTGGAGCAAAAAGCTGCAGCAGCTAAAGTTCAAACGCTTGCTGCATGGCGAGTTTGCTGCGGGCAAAGGCATTACGCTTTATGTGAATGCTATCAGGCAGGAATGTGCTGAGCATGGCTGGGATTACGCAGCCTATTATGATTCCGTGCTGGTGCATGAGCGTGTGCATCTGCTGCATTATCGGGCAGTGCTGGCGCATTTTGGCGCTGCCGGCGCAGCGGTGCAGAGTGCGGAGTACAAGCAGGCGCAGCGCTATTGGTACGGCCGGCAGACAGAGGCGGCGCAGGCTGCCGTGGTCAAGGAAACGTTGGCGGAGTTTGCCCGCTGGCTGTGGTGCCTGCAGCAGGGGCATTTGGCGCTGGTGCAGGCGTTTTTGCAGATGCCAGAGGAGGCGCGGACGTGCATTCCGTACTATCCTTATGCAGGAGTGCGGGGACTGTGCGCGTTGCATGTAAGTTCGCCGCAGGCTGCAGTGCGGGCGTACAGCGAGCTGTGGCAGCTGTCACTGACGAGCTGGCAGCAGGCGTATGCGCTGATAAAGCAGCTGAACGCAGCAAAATAGCAAAAAAATAACAGCCCAATTCTCAAATCATGAGTTTTGGGCTGTTTTCTTATGCAATTTTTTAGGCGAAGCCAAGCATTAAGCCGATTTGTCTTACGATAAACGCTACGCACCAGGCCACAACAAGCTCATAGCCCATAAGGCAGAGCGTGCTGGTATCCGAGTTCAGCTCGCGGCGAATGGTAGCCAGCGCTGCGACGCAGGGCGGATAGAGCAGGCAGAACACCAGGAAGGTGTAGGCTGTGAGCGGCGAAAAGAGGCTTGCCAGATCAGGCGCACCGCCGCTGCCGACTGCCAGCACAGAAAGCGTACTGATGACAACCTCTTTAGCGGTAATGCCGCAGATGAGCGAGGTCGTTGCCTGCCAGCTGCCGAAGCCAAGCGGTGCGAAAATAGGCGCTGCCAGCTTGCCGATGGAGGCGATAACGCTGTCGGAAGCGTCTACCATGTAAAAGCGCACATCAAAGTTTTGCAGGAACCAGACGATGATGCTGACGAGGAAAATAACCGTGAAGGCCTTATGCAGAAAATCCTTGGCCTTTTCCCACATATGCATGATGATGTTGCGCGCCGTCGGCAGACGGTAGGCAGGCAGCTCCATGACGAAGGGAACAGGCTTGCCGCGGAATACCAGGCTGTTGAGCAAAAAGCCGGAGAGAACAGCTACGCAGATACCGGTGAGGTAGAGCGAAAGCATGACCAGACCGCCGTTATGCGGGAAGAAGGCGGCGATGAACATACCGTAGATAGGCAGCTTGGCGCTGCAGCTCATGAACGGTGTGAGCATGATGGTCATTTTGCGGTCGCGCTCACTGGCGAGGGTGCGCGAGGCCATGATTGCCGGTACGCTGCAGCCGAAGCCGATGATCATCGGCACAAAGGAGGAACCGGAGAGGCCGATTTTACGCAGCATCTTATCCATAACGAAGGCGACACGCGCCATGTACCCGCTGTCTTCCAGCATCGAAAGGAAGAAGAACAGCGTAACGATGGTCGGCAGGAAGGAAAGCACGGCACCGACACCGGAGAAGATGCCGTCGATAATCAGCGAATGCATCGGCGGTGCAATATCCAGCACGGTGAGCGTGTTATCAACCGAAGCTGTTACAGCATCGATAACATTGCTGAGGATGTCGCTGAGAAAGGCGCCGATAACGTCAAACGTGAGCCAGAAAACAAGGCCCATGATAAGCACGAAAATAGGGATAGCATAAAATTTATGCGTCAGATAATGGTCGATTTTTACAGAGCGCAGCTGTGCTTCCGTATGCTTGGGCTTCTGCACGGTCTGCGCGCAGAGGTCCTCGATATAGGCATAGCGCATATCTGCCAGCGCCGCTTCCTTATCTGTTTTGAGGTTTTGCTCCATTTCGGTAACGAAGTGGCCGATGATATCACATTCGTTTTCCGAAAGCTGCAGCGCCTTGGCGAAATCGCTGTCGCCCTCGATAAGCTTGGTGGCGGTAAAGCGCAACGGCAGGTTCTGGCGGCGTGCTTTAGTTTCGATTAAGTGGGCGATACTGTGAATAGCGGTATGCACAGGACCGCTGCAGAAATCCAGACGCTGTGGCAGCTGCTGGTTTTGTGCTACCTCTACGGCGCGGCGCAAAAGCTCGCCTACGCCTTCGCCGGAGTTGGCGGTGATGGGGACAACCGGTGCGGTCAGCGAATCCTCCATCGCTTTGATGTCGATGCTGCCGCCGCTGCCGGTGAGCTCGTCCATCATGTTGAGGGCAATGACCATCGGGATATTCAGCTCGATGAGCTGCAGCGAAAGATACAGGCTGCGTTCGATATTAGTTGCGTCAATGACGTTGATAATTGCGTCTGGCTTATTGTATAAAAGCAGGTCACGCGTAACAATTTCTTCCGAAGTGTAGGGAGAAAGCGAGTAGATGCCAGGCAGGTCGATAACGCCTGCGTCGGGCACGGCGAGAATCGTACCTTCCTTTTTCTGGACGGTTACGCCGGGAAAGTTGCCGACGTGCTGGTTACTGCCGGTGAGATAGTTGAACAGCGTGCTTTTGCCGCAGTTCTGGTTGCCGACGAGGGCGAAATGCAGCTTCATGCTTCGCTCACCTCCGGCGTAACGGTGATTTTTGCGGCTTCCTCCGCACGCAGCGTCAGCTCGTAGCCACGCAGGGAGATTTCCAGCGGGTCACCGAGCGGTGCGCGCTTGCGTACCATGACGCGGGTGCGGGGCGTGAGCCCCATATCCAGCAGACGGCGACGCAGAATGCTGCCTTCGCCGCCGACCTTAGCGATGATAGCCTCCTGACCTAAGGGAAGCTTATCTAATGTTGTAGTTTCCATGATTTGACCTTCTTTGAGTGATTTTGCTTAAGCTTTAATTATATATATGAAGCATGAAGTGGTCAAGCAAAACACAGCTTTTATCGATAAACTTTAATAAAAAAATATACAATGTAGATTTTGTTACAGCTTTACATGACGGTGCCGTTGGTGAGGCGGATTTTTTCTGCCTTGGCTTCGGCCAGCTGTCCCTGATTAATCATACCGTATTTATGCATAGCGGCCAGCACCAGCAGCTGACGTTTTTTGCAGCCCTCGGGGTTTTCCAGCGGATTGAGGCCGGTGGGCGCGTAGGGAAGCGAGGCGATGACGGCGGCCTCGGCCAGAGTTAGCGCCGAAGGTGCCTTGCCGAAGTAGGTTCTGCTAGCCTGCTTAATACCGGTGCTGCCTGCGCCGAAGTAGGTGGTGTTCAGATAAAGCTCCAGGATTTCGTCCTTGCTGTAATTATCCTCCAGCATGAGCGAGAGCACGGCCTCTTCAATTTTACGCTCCATGCTTTGCTCGTGCGACAGAAAAACATTTTTGACAAACTGCTGCGTCAGTGTACTGCCGCCCTGTACTACCTCGCCGGCGTTGATGTTGGCCAGTGCGGCGCGCAGAATGCCTTCTACGGCAATAGCACCATGATTATAAAAAGCGTGGTCCTCGATAGCAATCAGGGCCTGCGGAATATCGCGCGACATGGCATCAAGACCGGTCCAGTTCGGATTTTGGCGGATAGGATCGATAACCTCATCCATATTAAAGGCCAGATAGAATTTATGTACGGGCGAGGGCCATTCCTCCTTGGGAGGCAGCAGGCTGGTGAAAAGCGCCATAGCGGCGGATTTTTCGTGCTTGCTGACCTTCTGCTGTTCCTGCTGTACGGGGGTGGTAGGCTGAGCCTTATCCGTAATGTTGTCATAACCAACCATGCCTATAAAAATAAGCAATGCCATGATAATGATTTTAAACATAAGATACACCTCGTTAGTAATTTTGATATATTTTAAACAGTGACGTGTATAGCTTTCACGTCTATTGTAACAATAAAGTGTGAATTTGGCAAAAAATACTGGTATATTTACCTTTTAGGTAGTAAAATAAGATTGTAGAATGGATTATTGTCCCTTAATTTTTACAAAAAAATTCACAAAGTGCTTGCAAAATTATACAATTTAGTTGTATAATTATCGAGTGCAAAGGAGGATGGATATGAAAGCAAGTGTTATCGGTGCAACAGGTTACGCAGGAGTTGAGCTTCTGCGACTTCTGGACGGACATCCGGAAGCGGAAATTGCCGTGATTACCTCTGAAAGCAGTACGGGAGAGGCGATTGCTTCTATGTATCCGCATTTGTCAGGACGCATTGAAAAGAATTTGCAGTCTATGCAGGAGCTGGATGCTATTGCTGCAGCAAGTGATGTGATTTTTATTGCTTTGCCTCATGGCCATGCTATGAAGATAGGCAAGCAGCTGCGAGGTAGTAAGACCAAGATTATTGACCTCGGCGGCGATTATAGATTTAAGGATTACCATGTGTTTGAACAGTGGTACAAGGTGAAGCATGAGGACCCGGAGGCACAGGCTGTCTACGGTCTGACTGAGCTTTTCCGTGATAAGGTGCGCGGGGCGCAGCTGGTGGCAAATCCCGGCTGTTACACAACCTGCAGCATTCTGGCGCTGGTGCCGCTTTTAAAATATAAGCTGATTGAAACTAAGGGCATTGTGATTGATGCCAAAAGCGGTACGACCGGTGCGGGCCGCAGCCTGAAGGCAGGCAGTCTTTACTGCAGCGTCAACGAAAGCTTTAAGGCCTATGGTGTTGCTTCACACCGCCACACGCCGGAAATCGAGCAGATTTACAGCGAGTTTGCCGGTGAGGATGTAGTGATTCAGTTTACACCGCATCTGCTGCCTGTGGACCGCGGTATTTATGCAACCTGCTACGCACAGCTGAAGCAGGGCGTAACGGATGCACAGATTGAGGAGGCTTATCAGGCAATGTACGGCGATGAATTTTTCATCCGCCTGCGCGGCAAGGGAGTTTGCCCGGAATTGAAGAATATCCGCGGCTCCAACTATGTGGACCTTGGCTGGCAGACCGATAAGCGTACAGGCCGCATTATTGTGATGAATTGTATTGATAATCTGGTTAAGGGTGCTGCGGGACAGGCAGTGCAGAACATGAATGTAATGTTTGGCGTTGATGAAGCTGCCGGCCTGCGTCAGCTGCCGCTTGTTCCTTAAGCTTGTTATAACTATTATACTATAAAAAGGTGCTTAGCGGTGATGCCGCCGTAGAAGAAAAGATGTAAGCATCAAGGAAAGAGGGGAATCTCATGAAGAAAATCGAAGGCTGGGTGACTGCACCGCAGGGCTTTATTGCTGCCGGCGTCAAGGCCGGTATCAAAGCCAGCGGCAATCATGATGTAGCAGTTATTTTCAGTACCGTGCCTGCTGCCTGCGGTGCGGTATTTACGCAAAATAAAATGTGCGCTGCTCCTGTACTCGTGAGCCGTGAGGTCAACAAGCACGGTTATGCGCAGGCTATTGCCGTAAACAGCGGCTGTGCCAACGCCTGCACGGGCGAGCAGGGCCTGGCGGATGCCAAGAAAATGCAGGCGCATACGGCAGAGCTTTTAGGCATTGCGCCGGAAGCAGTCTTTGTCTGCTCCACTGGTGTTATCGGCCAGTTCCTGCCGATGGACAAGCTGCTGACCGGTATTGCCGATGCTGTCGACAGCCTGGACGAATGCGAGGGCGAAAGCTGTGCTATGGCGATTCAGACTACGGATACCTTTATCAAGCACTCTGCCTATGAAACGAAAATCGGCGGCAAGAAGGTAACCTTTGCCGGTATTGCCAAGGGTGCGGGCATGATTCATCCGAACATGGCAACTATGCTGACCTTCATCACTACTGATGTTGCCGTTGCTCCCGATGTGCTGAAGCGCGCGGTAAAAAAGGCTGCCGACAAATCCTTCAATATGGTTGTTGTCGACGGCGATACCAGTACCAATGACAGCATGATTGTGCTGGCCAATGGTCTTGCCGAAAATGAAATAATTCTTTCCGAGGAGCATCCGGATTATCCGGCCTTTTTTGAAGCGCTGGTTGCCTGTGCTACTGACCTTGCCAAAATGATTGCGCATGACGGCGAGGGTGCTACCAAATTCCTGGAGGTAAATGTTACCGGTGCCGCAACCTGGGAGGATGCCAAAACAGCAGCGATGGCGATTGCCAAATCGCCGCTGGTAAAAACAGCCTTCTTCGGTGAGGACCCGAATTGGGGACGCATTGTCTGCGCTGCAGGCTACAGCGGCGCTGCCATGGAGGCAGATAAGGTAAATCTTTCTATCGGCGGTATCCGTCTGGTGGAAAACGGCATGAACTGCAATGTGCCTGCCGAAAAGCTGGCGCCAACTATGGCTGAGCATGATATTTCCATGAGCATCGACCTGGGTGCCGGTGAGGAAAGCGCAACCGTTTGGACTTGCGATTTCAGTTATGAGTATGTGAAGATTAACGGTGAATACCATACTTGAGCGAAGGCATCTTTGGAGAGAAGTAATAATAAATATAAACGTAAAACAAATATAAAAAATGAGGGAGGACATCACCTATGTTAATGAACGAACAACAAGTACATACCTTAATGGAAGCATTGCCGTATCTGAGCAATTTTAAAGATAAAACCATTGTCGTAAAATATGGCGGCAACGCTATGCTTAACGATGATTTGAAAAACAAGGTGCTGCAGGATATCCTGTTCCTGCAATACGCCGGCATGCGTCCGGTAGTTGTTCACGGCGGCGGTCCGGAAATCAGCCGTCAGCTGGAGCAGGCCGGTAAAAAGAGCGAATTTGTCGGCGGTCTGCGTGTAACCGATGCAGAATCCGCAGCTATTGCCGAAATGGCGCTTGTAGGCAAAATGAACACTGACCTTGTCGGCCGTCTGAACGCTTTGGGTGGCAAGGCTGTCGGCCTCAACGGCAAGGATGCTAATCTGCTGAAGGCTAAAAAATATCTGGCTGATGTTTATGAAAACGGTGAGGTTAATCTGGTAGATATCGGCTTTGTAGGCAGCGTTAAGGAGGTCAACACCAATTTGATTAACTGCCTGCTGGACGGCGGTTATATTCCTGTAATCGCTCCGACCGGTGTCGGTGACGAGGGTGAAACCTATAACATTAACGCAGATGTTGCTGCCGGTGAAATTGCCGGTGCGCTGAAGGCAGAAAAGCTGCTAGTGCTGACCGATGTCCGCGGCATTTATTCTGCATACCCGGATGAAAGCAGCTTCATTTCTACTCTGAGCTTTGAAAAGGCTCATGAGCTTATTCTTAAGGGCAGCATTGACGGCGGTATGATTCCTAAGGTTCGCTCCTGTATTAAGGCTCTTAGCGGCGGTGCCAAGAAAACACATATTATTGACGGCCGTGCCGAGCATTCTATTCTGATGGAGCTTTTCAGCGACAAGGGCGTTGGCACCGAGGTAGTTAAGGAAATCTGACAGCAGGGGCTTGTATGAGGGGGAGATATTCTTGACAATGGATAAAAAAACAATTATAGAAGAAACAGAAAAATATTATCTGCCTGTATTCGGCAGATATCCGATGGTTATGGAGCTTGGCCAGGGCTGCCGTGTGTGGGACAACGAGGGCAATGAGTATGTAGATGCTTTTGCCGGTATTGCTGTCAACAGTCTTGGTTACAATCATCCGGTGCTGGTGAAGGCTATCAGTGAACAGGCAAGCAAGCTGATGCATTGCTCCAACCTGTATTATACCGAGATTCAGGCTAAGGCCTTGCGTGTGGTGGCTGAGGCTACTGGCATGAACCGCATTTTCTTTGCCAACTGCGGTGCCGAGGGCAATGAGGGCGCTATGAAGCTGGCGCGCAAATACGGCGTGAGCAAGGCACCTACGAAATATAAAATTATTTCTGCGGACGAATCCTTCCACGGACGCACCTTTGATACGCTGGCTGCTACCGGCCATGATTATTATCATGTCGGCTACGGTCCGCTGAGCCCGGGACACGTGCTTGTGCCCTACGGCGATATTAAGGCGCTGGAGGCACAGATGGATGATGATGTCTGCGCTGTACTGCTGGAGCCTATCCAAGGTGAGGGCGGCGTGCATGTACCGTCTGACGAATATCTGCAGCAGGTGCGTGCGCTGTGCGACAAGCATGATGCACTGCTGATTTTCGACGAGGTGCAGACCGGTGTTGCGCGTACCGGCAAATGGTTTGCTTATATGCACAGCGGCGTGAAGCCTGATATCCTGACCTTCGCCAAGGGCATCGGCGGTGGTTTCCCGGTTGCAGGCTTTGCTGTGCCGGAGCATCTGGCGCATGTGTTTAAGCCGGGTGACCACGGCGGCACCTTCGGCGGTAACCCGCTGGCCTGCGCCGCTGTGTACGCAACGTTGACGACTATCAAGTCCGAAGGCTTGGTAGACAAGGTTGCGGAGAAGGGCGAATACTTTAAGAATGAGCTGCGTAAGCTGCAGGAAAAATATCCTGACAAGGTTACCGATGTTCGCGGCTGCGGCCTGATGCTGGGCATGGAGGTTGCCGGTGAGGGCAAGCCGATTGTGGAAAGCTGTTTGGCGAACAATGTTATTGTGAACTGCACTGCGGGCAATGTTATCCGCATTGTACCACCGCTGATTATCAGCAAGGAAGAAATTGATATCGTGGTTGCTGCGCTGGATAAGGCGCTGGCGGCCTGTTAAAAAACGAGAGGGGATAAAAAATGAGTTTAAAAGACAAAGACCTGATTTCTATTCATGACCTTAGCGTAGGCGAGGTCGCAACAATTCTTGATGTGGCAAAAAAATTGAAACGTAAGCAAAAGGCCGGTGAGCCTCACCAGTATCTGAAGGGCAAAACTTTGGCTATGCTGTTCTCCAAGGCTTCTACACGTACCAGAACCTCTTTTGAGGTAGGCTTCTGGCAGCTGGGCGGCCATCCGATTTATCTGAGCGATTCCGCTTCCCAGATAGGCCGTGGCGAACCGATTCGCGATACCGCACGTGTACTTTCCCGTTTTGTTGACGGTATTATGATTCGTACCTTCTCCCACGATTCCGTTATTGAGTTGGCTAAATATGCAAGCGTTCCTGTTATCAACGGCTTGACCGATTTGCTGCATCCCTGCCAGGCTCTGACCGATATCTTCACTATTCAGGAGAAGATGAAGGTTCTGAAAGGCCGTAAGCTGGTTTATGTAGGCGATGGCAACAACATGGCACACTCTCTGATGTTTGCCTGCGCCAAGGTTGGCATGAACATGATCTGCGCCAGCCCGAAGGGCTATCAGCCGGATCCGGAAATCCTGCGTCTGGCGCAGGAGGACGCTGCCCAGACAGGCTGCAGCATTACCGTAGAGGAGGATCTCTTCAAGGCTGCTAAGGGCGCCGATGTGCTCTATACCGATGTATGGACCAGCATGGGCGAGGAAGCGGAGCGTGAGGTTCGTTTCAAAGCACTGCATAATTATCAGATTAACCAGGCGCTGCTGAACGAAGCACGTCCGGAAGCAATTGTTCTGCACTGCCTGCCCGCACACCGCGGTGAAGAAATTACCGAGGAAGTGCTGGAAGGACCGCAATCTGTTGTATTTGACCAGGCAGAGAACAGACTGCACGTACAAAAGGCTATTATGGCGCTGCTGATGAGCGACGAAGTACTCTAAATCAGGTCTTGAATGTATAAATATAACGGCTGAGCGTATAGTTTATATGCTTAGCCGTTCTTGTATACAGACAAAATTTTCTGAAACAAGCTATGTTTTAGGTTTTTTGTTACATCTAGTACACAAAAAGTATTGTATACATACGCTTAAATACTTGATTTATGCATAAAAAGGGTATATAATACAAGAAGTTTGTAAGTTTATTCACTAATGCATAGCATTATACAGAAATGGGAGGCTATTATAATGAAAAAAGAAGATATTAAGAAAGTAGTTCTGGCTTACTCCGGTGGCCTTGATACATCCGTAATCATCCCCTGGCTGAAAGAGCATTACAACAACTGCGAAGTTATCGCTGCCTGCGCTGACCTTGGCCAAGGCGACGAACTGGAACCAGTTCATGACAAAGCACTGAAAACCGGTGCAAGCAAATGCTACATCATGGACCTGAAAGAAGAATTCATCAGCGACTATGTATGGCCCACCGTTAAGGCTGGTGCTGTATACGAAAAGAAATACCTGCTGGGTACTTCCTTCGCTCGTCCGCTGATTGCTAAAAAATTAGTTGAAATCGCTGAAAAAGAAGGTGCTGACGCTATTGCTCACGGTGCTACCGGCAAAGGCAACGACCAGGTTCGTTTCGAATTGTCCGTAAAGGCTCTGGCTCCGCAGCTGGCAATCATCGCTCCGTGGCGTGAGTGGGAGCTGCGCAGCCGTGACCAGGAAATCGACTATGCTGCAGCACACAACATTCCTATCCCTGTATCTCATGACCATGACTATTCCATGGACCGCAACATGTGGCATCTGTCCCATGAAGGCAGCGACCTGGAAGATCCGTGGAATGCACCGAAAGATGAGCTGTTCATCGTTACCAACATTCCTGAAAAAGCTCCTGATAAACCGGAATATGTTGAACTGGAATACGTTGAAGGCGTACCTGTAAGCGTTAACGGCGAAAAACTCAGCCCGGCTAAGCTCGTTGAAAAACTGAACGAAATCGGTATTCGCAACGCTGTTGGTATTACCGATATGGTTGAAGACCGTCTGGTTGGCATGAAATCCCGTGGCGTTTATGAAAACCCTGCCGGCGCTATTATCTACTACGGCCACAACGATCTGGAAAACCTTTGCCTGGACCGTGCAACCCAATCCTTTAAGCAACAGGTTTCCATCCGTTATTCCGAGCTGGTTTACGATGGTATGTGGTTCAGCCCGCTGCGTGAGGCTCTGGATGCTTTCGTTAACGAAACTCAAAAAACCGTTACCGGTACTGTTCGCATGAAACTTTATAAAGGCAACATCTACAGTGCAGGCGTTAAATCCCCGTACTCCCTGTACAGCCAGGAATATGTAACCTTCGGCGAAGACGAAGTTTACAACCAGGCAGATGCTACCGGCTTCATCAACCTTTTCGGCCTGCCGCTGAAAGTAAGAGCGCTGATGAAGAAAGGCAACCTGAAATAATGGCTAAGCTTTGGGGCGGTCGTTTCAGTAAGAATACGAACGAATTGGTGGACGCATTTAATGCGTCCATTGATTTTGATAAACGCTTATATCACGAGGATATCCGCGGCAGCATTGCTCATGCCGGTATGCTGGCTAAATGCGGTATCATTCCGGCAGAGGACGGGGAGAAAATCATTGCCGGTCTGAAAGACATCCTGGCTGATATTGAAGCAGGCAACTTCCATTTTGACGTTGCGCTGGAGGACATTCACATGAATGTGGAAGCGCGTCTGACCGAACGCATCGGCAGCGCCGGCGCCCGTCTGCATACCGCACGCAGCCGTAACGACCAGGTTGCGCTCGATATGCATATGTATATGAAGCGTGAGGTTGCCGAAATTGCCGAGCTTTTGCTTAAATTTGAAGAAGCTCTCTTAACAGTTGCCAAAAAGCACGAAAAAACTCTGATGCCGGGTTATACCCATCTGCAGCGTGCGCAGCCTATTACCTTTGCTCATCATATGCTGGCATATTTCAATATGCTGCAGCGTGACTTCCGCCGCCTGCTGGGCGTTTGGGAAGGCGCGGACATGATGCCGCTGGGTGCCGGTGCGATTGCAGGCACTACATTCCCCATCGACCGCTTTATGGTTGCGGAGGAGCTGAACTTCGGCACAGTTTATCCGAACAGCATGGACGCAGTAAGCGACCGTGACTATATCATTGAATTCCTTTCCTTTGCTTCCACTCTCATGATGCACATGAGCCGTCTGAGCGAGGAAATCTGCCTTTGGAGCAGCACCGAATTCGGCTTTGTTGAGCTGGACGATGCTTTTGCCACCGGCTCTTCCATGATGCCGCAGAAGAAGAACCCTGATATTTCCGAGCTGGTACGCGGTAAAACCGGCCGTGTGTATGGTCATCTGATGGCTATGCTGACAACGGCTAAAGGCCTGCCGCTGACCTATAATAAGGACCTGCAGGAGGATAAGGAAGGCTTCTTCGACGCTATCGACACCGTTAAATTCACGCTGGCTGTTTATCGTGATATGATTCTGACGATGACGGTTAATGTGGACAAGATGGCACAGGCAGTGAGCAAGGATTTCTCCAATGCCACCGACCTGGCTGACTATCTGGTACGCAAGGGACTGCCCTTCCGTCAGGCACATGAGGTTGTCGGCAAATGCGTTGCTTATGCAATTCATCAGGGCAAATTCCTGCCGGAGATTTCTCTGGAGGAATACAAGCAGTTCTCCGACCTTTTCGAGAGCGATTTGCTGGTAGCTCTGAAGCCCGAGCATTGTGTAGAAGCACGTAAATCCTACGGCGGCCCTGCTTTCTCCGAAAACGAGAAGCAGTTCGCTATCGGTGACAAGGTGCTGGCTGTGCAGCAGGCTAAGCTGGAGGAGCTGCAAAGCAAGCTGTAATTAAAAATAACGCGCTTAGCGCATAAAAATGAGCAAGACAGTAGCGAAAACTACTATCTTGCTCGTTTTGTTTTTGCTTATGTTATTTGAAGAACATTGCGTAATAGCCGTTGAAGAAGATATACAGGACAATCAGCGGCAGAATGTAGGTTGCATAGAAGCGCATCCATTTCGGAAAGCCTATGCCCTTACCGGTATCAACCTCTTCAATGAATTTGTTCCAGCCCCAGCCGTAGCGGGTAGTGCAGAAGGCCAGGAAGATGAGGCTGCCTAAAGGCAGGATATTGTTGCTGACGAGGAAGTCTTCCAGATCCAGCACGCAGGTGCCTTTGCCAAGAGGCTCAAAGCCACTCCAGATATTGAAGCCGAAAACGCAGGGCAGGGACAGCAGAATCATGCCGATAACAGCAAAGGGGATGAGGCGACGGCGGTCACCGCCGGTTAGCTCGCAGATGCTGGAGATAATCATTTCGAATACGGCAATAACAGTGGACATTGCCGCAAAGAGCATGAAGAGGAAGAAGAGGGTGCCCCAGATGCGACCGCCGTTCATAGCGTTGAATACGTTGGGCAGGGTGATGAAGAGCAGGTTCGGGCCTGCGTCCGGCTGGATACCGAAGCTGAAGCATGCCGGGAAGATAATCAGACCGGCAACGATTGCTACGAAGGTATCGAGGAACATAATCCACAGCGCTTCGTTGGTGAGCTTCTGCTCCTTGCCGATGTAGCTGCCGAAGATGGACAGAGAGCCCATACCGATGCTCAGGGTGAAGAAGGCCTGGCCCATAGCAGCGAAGATTACCTCGCGTACACCGTGCTCGGCAATTTTGTCGAAGTCGGGGTAGAGGTAATACTTGAGGCCGGCTTCACTGCCCGGAAGCAGCATGGAGTTGGCTGCAAGCACAACCATCAGCACGATGAGGAAGGCCATCATAATCTTGGTGATGCGTTCAACGCCGTTGCGAACGCCCATGTAGCAGACGCCGAAGCAGAGCATGATGATGATTACCATGTTGCCGGCCATAGTTGCAGGGTCCTGCAGCAGAGCGCCGAAAACACCTTTGATGCCCTGAGCGTCAAGGCCGGAAAGATCACCGACAGCCATTTTGTAGAGAAAATAAAGCATCCAGCCGCTGACGGTGGTGTAGAACATCATCAGGATGATGTTGCCGGCAATAGTTACATATTTGAACAGATGCCATTTAGTTCCCTTCGGCTCCAATGTGTCGAAGGATTTGGCCGGACTGCGTCTGCTGGCACGGCCGACGGCGAATTCCGCTACCATGATGGGCAGGCCCAACAGCAGCAGGAAGCACAGGTAGATGAGCACAAAGGATGCGCCGCCATATTGACCTGTGACGAAAGGAAAGCGCCAGACGTTGCCTAAACCAATGGCACAGCCGGCAGAAATCAGGATAAATCCCAGGCGTGAAGAGAAGCTCTCACGTTCCATAATACATATCGACTCCCTTACTTATACAATAATAGTATATAGTATAAGCTATTATCCTGTTTTTAGCAAGCTAAATAGAAATAAAAGCTGTTGCAGGCTTCGGTAACGGCGAATTTGATATAGGCCGGGCAGGAATATTAAATATAACAAATCGTTATAACATTTAACTTGACTATCGGCAGTACCTATTTTATAATAGCCTCACACACAGAGATGGGTTTTGTGTGTAGAGGAGAATTAAAATGCAGAAAAAGTATCTTATTATTTTGAGTACTGTCGTTTTATCTTTATGCGGTGCTGCCAGCCTGGTTTACTATGATGCTCTTTTGAGAGCTTAGCTAAATTTAAGCGGCGGCAATTTACATCCGGCAATCGCAGCTGCAGGACATTATCAGAAATATAAAATGTCTGCAGGATTACCCCACCCGGATGCCAAAAATAATTACAAGGCGTAAGCAACGGAGCTTACGTCTTTTTTTCTGCCCGCAAACGCTTGCGGATGTGTTGGCATATAATTATAGAAAGGAATTTTCTTCGCACGGAGTTTGGCAACATGATATAATATAATTAGTATAGACTGTCCGTTATTAGCTTGGTGAAAGTAAATATAGTATAGATTAAAAGAATACGCATTGACACTCTGGTTTAAACGAAGGAGGGATGAAGCAATGCTGTTAGGTATTGATGTAGGCGGAACCTTTACGGATGCCGTGGTGCTGCGGCAGGGCGAGGTAGTGGCGCAGGCCAAGCGCGCGACGACGCATGACGATGTGCTGCAGTGCGTGCTGGCAGCGTTGGATGCGGTGCTGCAGCCGGGAATGGCGCAGGAGCTGGAGCGTGTGGTAATATCCAGCACTATCGTGACCAACGCTTTAACCGAGGGCAGCCTGCCACCGGCGTTTTTGGCAATTATTGCCGGACCGGGCATGAACGTCAAGGGACATCTGCCGGTGACACCGTATTATCTGTCCGGTTATGTGGACCATCGCGGCAAGATTACGGCTAATATCGATTGGAGCAGACATCAGGAGCTGCTGCGGCGCAAGGGCAGCGGTGTGTGCGCTGTGAGCGGCAAGTTTTCCGTGCGCAATCCGCAGCTGGAATATCAGGCGGAGCATGAGCTGAAAAAATGCGGCTACAGCAAGGTGTTTTTGGGCAGCGAGCTGAGCGGTGAGCTGAACTTTGTGCGGCGCAGCAATTCTGCGTATTTTTCCGCGCAGGTGTATGAGCTTTTCACCCGCTTCTGCAGACGCATCGAGCGTGCATTGGCAGAACGCAGCATCAGCGCTCCGGTGCATATTCTGAAGGCGGACGGCGGTACGCTGCCGCTGGAGGCAGTCTTGCAGCAGCCTGTGGAGGCTGTGTTTACCGGTCCTGCTGCTTCCGTACTGGGCATAGAGGCGCTGTGTGCTCCCCAAGTTAACAGCATCTCGCTGGATGTTGGCGGCACTACTACCGACATTGCCTTCTGGGAGAACGGCCTGCCGCTGATGGCCCGCAAGGGTGCGGCGGTGGCCGGTTATCCTACGGCAGTGCGCGCCTTTCATATGCGCAGCATCGGCATCGGCGGTGACAGCAGGCTGCATAAAACGGAAAACGGTTATGTTGTCGGCCCCGAGCGTGAAGGTCCCGCTGCCGCTGTTGGTGGCAGTATAGCGACGCTGAGCGATGCGCTGATTACGGCGGGTTATGTGCATTTCGGTGATGAGGAGCGGGCGCAGGCGGCGATTGCCGCTCTGGGCGGCGAGCCGCAGGCGGAAGCACGCAAGATTGTGGCTGCCGCTGTTGAGCAGATTAAAACAACGATTCGGGAAATGCTGGACGAATGGGCCAAGCAGCCCGTATATACGGTTAACGATGTTATCAAGGGCACGGAATTTATTCCGCAGCAGCTGATTGGCGTCGGCGGCGGCGCACCGGGCTTAATCAGGGCGTTGGGCGAATCTATGGCACTGCCGGTGGATATACCTGCCGGAGCGATGGTGGCGAACGCTATCGGTGCAGCGGTGGCAAGGCCGACGCTGAACGCAGGACTCAGAGCGGATACTACCGACGGCTATTACATTATTCCTGAGGGCGGAAAACGCGAAGCCTTGCCGCGACGCTTCAATAAGCAGGCGGCAGAGGAGCTGCTCGCAAGCTGGCTGCGGGAGCAGACGGCGCAGTGGCAGCTGCCTGACCAGGAAACGGAGCTTATCAGCTACGAGCATTTTCATACAGTACACGGCTATTACGAAACCGGCGATATTTACAGCTTGCGCATGCAGCTGAAGCCGGGAATTCTCTATAAGGTTAGCGGCAGGGAGGTGAGCTTCTGATGGCAAAGAATACCTTGGGATTAGTATTTTTCCCTGCGTTTGACTGGATGATCAGCCCCGGTCACCCCGAACGGCAGGAGCGCTTATTATATACACGCGACCAGCTGGAGGAGGAGGGCCTGTTCGATTGCGAGGAGATTAAGGAATATCGCCCGCGTCTTGCTGAAATTGAGGATCTGCAGCGTGCGCATGTAGGCGTGCCGTCGATTGCTCGCCTGATTACGCCGGCACACCTGACCTCTGCGGGAGGCTGCCTGGTGGCGGCCGATGCCGTAATGCAGCGGGAGGTGCAGCGTGCCTTTGCTCTCGTGCGTCCGCCGGGACACCACGCTATGCGTGTAGTACACGGAATCCGTGGTTTTTGTACTATTAATATTGAAGCAATAATGGTAGAATATTTACGTAGCAGGTATAATATCCGTAGGATTGCTGTTGTGGATACCGACGTGCATCACGGCGACGGCTCGCAGGATGTGTTCTACCATGATCCCGATACACTGTATATCTCCTTCCATCAGGACGGGCGCACCTTGTATCCGGGCACAGGCTTTCCTAATGAAGCAGGCAGTCCGGCGGCCTGGGGCACGAACATTAATCTGCCCTTGCTGCCGGGAACAGGCGACGAAGGACTGCACCGTCTGTATGACGGCTTAATCACGCATATACTGGAGGACTTTCAGCCGGAGCTGATTATCAACAGCGCCGGGCAGGATAACCATTTCAGCGACCCGCTGGCTTCCATGCAGGTGACGGCGCAGGGCTATGCGCGTCTGGCGGATAAGCTGCAGGCTGATATTGCGGTGCTGGAGGGCGGTTATTCGATTGAAAGCGCCCTGCCTTATGTCAACACCGGTATTATTCTGGCGATGGCAGGCATGGATTACAGCAAGGTGGTGGAGCCTGATCTGCGCGGACTGCGGCCGCAGGATGAGCGCTGCAATAAGCGCGTAGACCAGCTTATTGCCGAGGTAGGCGATTTGTACTTCAATCGTGAACGCACGAGCAAGGAATTGCTGGCGAAATGCGGTAATATCTGGCAGCGCAGCAAGCATATCTACTACGATGAGGAGGGTATCCGCGAGGAGCAGGTGGAAAGCGTGCATTATTGCGAACGCAAGGCCTGCCGCGGTTATTTTACCCTGCAGACGGCGGCCGAAGGGACGCGCTTTGGCGACCAGAGCGCCTTCATTACCTGCCTGACGCGCGAAATCTGTCCGCATTGCCGGCAAAAGGCCTACGATGCAGCGCTGGCAGAAAAGAAGCGCGGCCGCTGGCAGTATGTGCTGGTGCAGGATATTGCCACAGGTACAGTAGAAAATCTATAAATAATAAGTATTAGGACGCCGGCAAATAAATATGCGTCCCGAGCTGAGAATCGAGGTTAAATAATGATTAATGAATTGGTTGTAGCTACCCATAATCAGGGCAAGGTGGAAGAGTTTAAGGTTTTAATGAAGGATTTGCCGATTGAAATTAAATATCTGGCAGATTTTGACGCAGTGGAAGCGCCGGCGGAAACAGGCCGTACCTTTGCTGCCAATGCCCGCCAAAAGGCTACATATTATGCAAAGAAGCTGGGCAAGCCCTGTATTGCCGATGACTCCGGCTTGGAGGTACAGGCGCTGGACGGTGCTCCCGGTGTGCGCAGTGCGCGCTATGCTGGCGAAAAGGCCAGCGACGAGGACAACAACAACCTGCTGCTGCACAACATGAAGTTTCAGGTTAAGCGTACCTGCCGCTTCCGCTGTGCGCTGTGTGTAGCACAGCCCGACGGCAAGGTGCTCAATGAGGTAGACGGCATCTGCGACGGCATGCTGCTGCATGAGCCTTTAGGTGAAAACGGCTTCGGCTACGATCCGCTGTTCTGGTCTACAGAGCTGCACAAGAGTATGGCAGAGGCTACCATGCAGGAGAAAAACAAAATCAGCCATCGCGGTAAGGCAATCCGTAAGCTGGTGGCTATCTGGAGCAAAAAGAAATGAGAATAGGCATTACGGGTGATACGCACGGCAGTGCGCAGGCGATTCGCCGCATTCTGCAGCAGACACCGCCTATCGAGCTGTGGCTGCATACAGGCGATTATGCGGCCGACGCCAACCGCCTGCATGATGCGACAGGCATCAAAACAGTGCGTGTGCGCGGCAACTGTGATTTATTGGATGACGGCAGCCGTTTTGACGAGTACCTGGAAATAGAAGGCTACAAAATCTGGCTGACGCACGGACACAGATATATAGAAAGAAATGTGCAGGCTGATTTGGGCTATTGGGCCAAGCAGCTGGGACAGGATATCGTGGTGTTCGGGCATACGCATGTGCCGATGGCCGAGTATTATGCGGAAACGCTGCTGGTGAACCCCGGCAGTCCGTCCCGCCCCCGCGGCGGCTCGGAGCCTTGCTTTGCGGTGCTTACACTGCAGGCGGGGCAGACGCCGCAGGTGGAATTCTTCAAGGTCTGAGTATTTGGCTAAGAAAATTTTGCGCAGTAAGCAAAAATCTTTTGACAATTTCTCGAAATGATGTAGTTTACACAGAAAACATCTTGCAAAACAGGGTAGTTTAATATACAATAAGTGTATACTATTTAACGGACGGAGCTAATGATTTTTTAGACAGCTTACGTCGGGAAATCTTGGGAGGAAAAAAAGATGACAATGACTCTGCGTGAAGAAGCTCTTAAATTACATATGGACAATAACGGCAAAATTGCTGTAGTAAGCAAGGTGCCTATTGCAACCCGTCATGATCTGGCTATTGCCTATACCCCGGGTGTAGCTGAACCATGTAAGGATATCAAGGAAGATAAAAACCTCTCCTTCGAATATACCTGCCGCGGCAACATGGTTGCTATTATTACAGACGGTACCCGTGTACTCGGCTTGGGCGACATCGGCCCCGAGGCTGCTATGCCGGTAATGGAAGGCAAGGCTGCACTGTTCAAAACCTTCGGTGATGTTGACGCTGTGCCTGTTTGCCTCGATACCAAGGATCCGGACGAATTCATCCGCACCGTTAAGCTGCTGCAGCCTAACTATGCAGGCGTAAACCTGGAGGATATTTCCTCTCCCAAATGCTATGAAATCGAAGATAAGCTGAAGAAAATCTGCGACATTCCTGTATTCCACGATGACCAGCATGGTACCGCTATTGCCTGCCTGTCTGCTGTACTGGGCGCACTGCGCTTTGTTAAGAAAGACATTGCTACCGCTAAATTCGTAGTCAACGGCTGCGGTGCTGCCGGCAGTGCTATCGGCCGTCTGCTGGTAAACATGGGCGCACAAAATGTAATCATGGTTGACCGCTTCGGCGCTCTGTATGAAGGCATCGACGCTAAGCTGGACCGCATCCAGAGCTACTTGGCTACCGTAACAAATAAAGAACATAAGCAGGGTACTCTTGCTGATGTTGCCAAGGGTGCGGACGTTATGATCGGTGCTTCCGCTCCGAACGTATTCACCAAAGAAATTATGCAGAGCATGGCTGAGAAGGCTATTGTTTTTGCTCTGGCTAACCCTGTTCCGGAAACCAGCTATGATGCTGCCAAGGAAGCAGGCGTTGCAGTTGCCGGCACCGGCCGCAGCGACAGACCGAACCAGGTTAACAACGTAACCGTATTCCCGGGCGTATTCCGCGGTGCTATTGATGTACGCGCACGCGCTATTACCGAGGACATGAAGGTTGCTGCTGTTTATGCTATTGCAGATTTGATTGACGAAAAAGACCTGCGTGAGGACTATGTAGTACCTGACGCTTTTGACCCGCGTGTTGCTCCGGCGGTTGCTGCCGCTGTAGCTAAGGTTGCTATTGAAAAGGGCCTGGCACGCAAAATTGTAGATCCTGAGGTTGTAAGAGCCAATACTGCTAAACGCATCGGCCGTTAAGCCGCAGTATACAAATATTATTCTCACAATGACAATGTGAGCTTAGGAGGATGAAAACATGAGAGAAATAAAGGTTAGTGAAGTCACTGATGTTATTGCCAAGCTGTGCATGGATTCCTGCTACTATCTCCCGCAGGAGATGATGGACAAAATCAGAAATGCCGCTGTTGAAGAAGAATCTCCTTTGGGCAGGGAAATCCTTACAACCTTGATTGAGAACTTCGAGCTGGCTAAGAAAAAAGCTGTTCCTCTGTGTCAGGATACCGGTCTGACCGTTGTATTTCTTGAAATCGGCCAGGAAGTGCATTTTGTTGACGGCGATTTGTATACTGCCATTCATGCAGGCGTAGCAAAAGGCTACACTGAAGGCTATCTGCGTAAATCCTCTGTAGGCGACCCGGTATTTGATCGTAAAAATTCCGGTGATAATACTCCGGCAATCATCCACACCAAGATTGTTCCCGGTGAAAAGGTTAAAATTATCGTTTGCCCAAAAGGCTGCGGCAGCGAAAACATGGGCGCTTTGAAGATGCTGAAGCCGGCAGACGGCGTTGAAGGCATCAAAAAATTTGTTGTTGATACCGTGCGTGCTGCAGGCCCGAACCCCTGCCCGCCGATTACCGTCGGCGTAGGCATCGGCGGCAACATGGAGCGTGCCGCTATTCTGGCTAAATACGCGCTGACCCGTACCGTAGGCGAGCACAATAAGGATGAGCGCTATGCGGCACTGGAGGACGAGCTGCTGGAGCTTGTAAACAAAACCGGCGTTGGTCCTTCCGGCTTGGGCGGCAGCACTACCGCTCTGGCTGTAAATGTTGAATTTACCCATACCCATATCGGCGGTATGCCCTGCGCTGTAAACCTGAACTGCCACCAGGCACGCAAGGCTGAAGCAGAAATTTAAAGGAGGCGCCTGAAGATGAGTGAAGAAGCTGTAATCAAATATATCAATGCTCCGCTGACCGAAGAAACTGTCAAAGACCTGCATGCAGGCGACGTTGTACGCATCAGCGGTTATATCTACACTGCACGCGACGCTGCTCACAAGCGTTTGTATGAAGCGCTGGAGCGCGGCGAAAAGCTGCCTTTGGACCTGACCAATAATGTTATTTATTACGTTGGTCCTACTCCTGCCAAACCGGGTGAGGTTGTCGGCAGTGCCGGCCCCACCACCAGCGGCCGTATGGACAAATACACCCCGACCATGATCGAGCAGGGCATGCGCGGCATGATCGGCAAAGGTCTGCGCAGCCAGGAGGTTATTGATGCCTGCGCGAAGCATGGCGCTGTTTATTTCGTTGCTGTAGGCGGTGCTGCTGCTGTAATCACCCAATCCATCAAGAGCGAAACCATGATTGCTTACGAGGACCTGGGACCGGAGGCTATCCGCAGATACGAGGTTAAGGATTTCCCGGCAATCGTCTGCATCGACAGCGAGGGTAATGACTTCTATAAAGTTGGTATTGCCAAGTATAAAAAAGAGTAACATTGTTAACAGATTAAGGGCAGAATTTTCTGCCCTTAATTTTTTTTGCGATTAATGTTGACAAAGACACTAGGATAATATATTATAACTCTCAACTCAATAACACGCTCTTATCAAGAGTGGCGGAGGGAACAGGCCCGATGATGCCCGGCAACCAGACGAAGGTTATGGTGCTACATCCTGCAAGTGTAATCTTGAAAGATGAGAGGAAGACAGGCTCTTTCCTCGGAAAGAGTTTTTTTCTTAGGTGGATGTTTTGCAAGACGTGTTAAATAAAGAAAGGGAGTAAGAGACGATGAAAAAATTATTAGTTGCATTATTGGCATTAGTGAGCCTTGCAGTAGTAGCTGCAGGCTGTGGCGGCGGAGACAAAAAGGCAGACAACGGTGCTGACAAAAAGGTAACCTTGAAGGTTGGCGCTACCGCTGTACCGCACGCTGAAATCCTGAACCAGATCAAAGGCACTCTGGCTAAAGAGGGCGTAGACCTGCAGATTATCGAATTCAGCGATTATGTTAAACCGAACCTGGCTTTGAACGATAAGGAGCTGGATGCCAACTTCTTCCAGCATGAGCCTTATCTGGATACCTTCGTTTCCGAGCGCAAGATGAATCTTGTATCCGCAGGCAAGGTACATATCGAGCCGATGGGCATTTATTCCAAGAAAATTAAATCTCTGAATGATATCCCCGAAGGTGCAAAAATCGCTATTCCGAACGACCCGTCCAACGGCGGCCGTGCGCTGGCTCTGCTGCAAAGCGCTAAGCTGCTGAAGCTGAAGGATGGCGTTGGCGTTAAGGCTACCGTAGGCGATATCGTTGGCAACGACAAAAAGCTGAAGATTGTGGAAATCGAAGCTGCTCTGCTGCCGCGTTCCATGGATGATACCGATTTGTCTGTTATCAACTCCAACTTCGCTATGGAAGCTAAGCTGAACCCGGTTAAGGATTCCCTGTTCACCGAGCCGAAGGAATCTCCGTATGCTAACATCGTAGCTGTCCGCAAGGGCGATGAAAACCGTCCGGAAATCCAGAAGCTGATGAATGCTCTGCGTTCTCCCGAGGTTAAGAAGTTCATCGAGGATAAATACAAAGGCGCTGTTGTTGCAGCGTTCTAAGCAAAGCAAAACTGCTGTCGCATGTCAAAGTGCGACAGCTTTTTTATATAGCAAAATTTTGTTGCCGATGCAGGTGTAATAATGATACAATTATAAAAAGACGGGATGCGTGTAGAACGGTTTACTGCTGCGGAAAGGGGGAGCTTAGCATATGACGGAAGCTTTAAAACTGCCTGTGGGAATAGAAAATTTTGCGGAAATTCGTCAGGCGGGCTTTTATTATGTTGATAAAACAAAATTCATTGAACAGCTGCTGGATGGCTGGGGCAAGGTTAATTTGTTTACAAGACCGCGGCGCTTTGGCAAGACGCTGAATATGAGTATGCTGCGCTATTTCTTTGAGATAGGAGCAGATGCCTCGTTGTTTGACGGCCTGCAGATTGCAAAAAACAAGAAGCTGTGTGAGGAGTACCAGGGAAAATATCCGGTAATTTTTCTTTCCTTTAAGAATGTAGAAGGACTTACCTTTGCCGATGCGCAGTATCGTTTGGCAGAGCTGCTTGCCGGAGAAGCGGAGCGCTTTGCTTTTTTGGCGCAGAGCGATAAGCTGACGGAAAATGAGCAAAGCTTATATTGCGGACTGACGGCGGTGTGCGAGGGACGTTATGCGCTGGCAGATGAAGTCCTTGTTTCTGCCTTGCAGCTTTTATCGAAGCTTTTATCTAAGCATTACGGACAAAAAACGATTATTCTGCTTGATGAGTACGATGTGCCTTTGGATAAGGCCTTTCAGAATGGCTATTATAAGGAAATGGTGTCACTTATCCGCGGTATGCTCGGCCAGGCCTTAAAGACTAACGAGTTTCTGCAGTTTGCTGTGTTGACAGGCTGCCTGCGTGTTTCTAAAGAAAGCATTTTTACTGGCCTGAATAATTTTAAGGTGCTTTCGATTACCGATAACCGTTTTGATGAGCAGTTTGGCTTTACGGATGCTGAGGTGGAGCAGCTTTTGGCGGCTTATAATCTTACAGACCATCTTGAGGAAACCAAGGCGTGGTATGACGGCTACCGCTTTGGTGATGCTGATGTTTATTGTCCGTGGGATGTTATCAACCATGTTGATGTGCTCCGTAGCAATCCGTCGGCAAAACCACAGGCTTATTGGATAAATACCAGTGGCAATGCTTTGGTGAAGCTCTTCATAGAGATGGCCGATAAATCGACGCGTGATGAGCTGGAGCGTCTGGTTGCAGGCGAGGCTATAGAAAAGCATATCCGCTTGGAACTGACCTATGATGAAATAGACAGCAGCATAGATAATCTTTGGAGCGTGCTTTTTACCACCGGTTATCTTACGCAGAAGGGCGTGGCAGAGGATGGCGCGTTTAAGCTGGTAATTCCCAATCAGGAGATTCGCGAGGTGTACAAGCTGCAGATTCAGGAATGGTTTAAAAAGAAGGTTTTTGCCGACACTGAGCAGCTGCAGAGTTTTTGGCAGGCTTTCGCCATGGGTGACAGCGAGGCGGTAGAGCTGTTTTTGAACAGGACTCTCAGCAATTCCATCAGCGTTTTTGATGCTAAGGGCAGGGATGAAGAAAGAGAAAATTCCTATCACATGCTTTTGGTAGGCTTGCTGGCAGGAAAGGCAGACTGGCTGGTGCGCTCTAATGTGGAAGCGGGCGAGGGCTTTGCGGATATTATTGTTGAAACAGATGATTTGGATGCCGGCGTAATCGTAGAGCTGAAGTATGCTCAGACGATGACGGCTATGGAGAAAAGCTGTGCGAAGGCGTTGGCGCAGATTCGCGCAAAACGCTACGCAGATTATTTGCATAACAATGGCAGAGAAAAAGTTTTGCTTTATGGTATAGCCTTCTGCAAGAAAAGATGCAGGGTTGTGGCGGAAAAGCTGTAGATAGCTTGCAGGCTTGTGGCTTTACCTGATGGTAAGGCCGTGGGCCTGCTTTTTATTTTTTTGACGCAGCCGCCTGCAAAATATGCTATACTTAAAGAAAAACTAATCTTAAAATCGTGAGGTAGAATATGCGTAAATATGCAAAATTTTTCGTAACCCCGAAGGGAGAGCGTGCTGCGCGCGGCGGTCATCCCTGGTTGTTCGGTGAAGAGGTAACTAAAATCGAAGGCGAGTATGCCAACGGTGATCTGGTGGATGTGGTAACGTCCAAGGGCAAGTATTTGGGCACCGGCTTTGTAAATGACCATTCCAAAATCCGTGTGCGCATTATTTCCACCAATACCAATGACAAGTTTGACGAAGCCTTTTGGGAGCGCCGCCTGCGCTATGCGCTGGATTACCGCCTGACGGTTATGGGCGAGCGTGATTTTAACTGCTGCCGCCTGATTTTCGGCGAAGCGGATATGTTCCCCGGCCTGACCGTAGATTGCTACAATGATCTGCTGGTAACGCAAACCCTGTCCTTGGGCATTGAAATGCGCAAGCAAATGCTGTTTGAGCTGCTGATTAAAATTCTGCGCGAGATGGGACAGGAAATCCGCGGTCTGTATGAGCGCAACGACGTAAGAATCCGCCTGTTGGAGGGCATGGAGGAGGGCAAGCACTGGTTTGCTACCGATTTGTGCCCCGAACCCGGCGCTGTGACTACCGAGATTGTCGAAAACGGCATTGAATATACGGTTGATGTAGAAAACGGCCAAAAGACAGGCTTTTTCCTCGACCAGAAGTATAACCGTCAGGCGATTGCCAAGATTGCCAAGGGCAAGCATGTGCTGGACTGCTTTACCCACACCGGCTCCTTTGCGCTGAATGCTGCCAAGGGCGGCGCTGCCAGCGTTACCGCGGTTGATATCAGTGCGGAGGCAGTGCAGATGGCAGAGCATAACGCTGCGATTAACAATTGCTCCGATGTTATGCACGGATTGCAGGCCAATGTTTTTGATTTGCTGAGCGATTTGTTCAACAAGCATTCCCGTGAATATGACTTTATTATTCTGGACCCGCCGGCGTTCACCAAATCCGGCAGCACGGTGAAGAATGCGATTCGCGGCTACAAGGAAATCAACCTGAAGGCGATGAAGCTGCTGCCGCGCGGCGGTTATCTGGCAACCTGCTCCTGCTCGCACTTTATGAAGGAGGAGCTGTTCGTGAAGATGCTGCAGGACGCTGCGCATGACGCTAATGTTTCTCTGCGTCAGATTGAAGCGCGCCAGCAATCTCCGGACCATCCGATTCTGTGGCAGGTGCCGGAAACAAATTATCTCAAATTCTATATCTTCCAGGTAGTATAAAAACTCAGTCTAAAAATATGCTGCTGTTAAGGGGGCGTTATTGTGCAGGCTTTAGAGGGTATTCGTGTGCTTGATTTGTCGCGGCTGCTGCCGGGACCGTATTGTACAATGCTGCTGGCCGATTTCGGCGCGGAGGTTATCAAAATCGAAGAACCGGGACGGGGCGATTATGCCCGCAGCTTTCCGCCGTTCCTCAAGGATTTCGGTTACTGGCATCTGCAGCTGAACCGCAATAAAAAGAGCGTAGTGCTCAACCTGAAGTCAGATGCGGGACGCCGGGCGTTTCTGGAGCTGGTGAAAACTGCCGACGTGGTGGTGGAAAGCTATCGTCCGGGTGTGCTGGAAAATCTGGGCATTGACTATGCGGCGGCGAAGGCGGTGAATCCGCGAATTATCTACTGCTCGCTGACAGGCTACGGCAAAAAGGGACCGCTGGCCAAGCAGGCCGACCATGATATAGGCTATGTGAGCCTGGCAGGCATTACCGCTATGAGCGGTGAGGCGCAGGGCAAGCCGGCGATTCCGGGCGTGCTGATGGCGGATATGAATGCGTCGATGGCGGCGGGCATGAGCATTATGATTGCACTGCGCCATGCACAGATGACGGGCGAGGGACAGGAAATAGATATTTCACTGTACAATGTGGCGATGACGCTGATGCCCGGTGCTGCGAGCCTGTACTTCGGCAGCGGCTTTGTGGCAGAGCGAGGCAACAACTGGCTGACGGGTGCCAACGCCAACTATAATATTTATGCGACTAAGGAAGGTCGCTACCTTGCAGTGGGTTGCCTGGAAAAGAAGTTCTGGAGCAACCTGTGCGCTGTGCTGCAGCGCCCCGATATGACGGACCTGATAGATGATGATGCTAACCACGATTACTTAAAGCAGCAGCTGACGCTGGAATTTGCCAAGCACACGCTGCCCGAATGGGAGCAGCTGCTGGCGGGCAGGGATACCTGCGTAACGCCGGTGCTGGATTTTGCTGAGGCAGTGGCTGCGGAGCAGACCAAGGCCAACGAGATGGTGCTGGACGTGGAGGATGCGGAGCTTGGCAGCTACCGGCAGCTGGGCTTCGCTATGAAGCTGAGCGAAACGCCGGCCGTGCTGCGGAAGCGTGCGCCGCGCTTGGGCGAGGACACGCAGCAGGTGCTGTCGCAGGCTATTGCCGATGAAAAGCTGCTGGCGGAAGCATTGCAGAGCAAATAAAAAATGACCTCCTGAATTTTCAGGAGGTCTGATTTTTTGTCAGCTTTTAATTTTCAGCAGGCTTATTTTTCTACACGGCCGGGATATGCTTTGAGTGCTTCACCCAGAATGTAGATAGCGCGCTCCAAATCCTCGCTCTTTAATACATAAGCCAGGCGTGCTTCGTTGATGCCGCTGCCGGGGGTGTTGTAGAAGCCGTTGCCGGGAGCAAACATAACGGTTTCGCCGTCGATAGCGAAGTTTTCCAAAGTCCAGATAGCAAATTTTTCTGCATCGTCAACAGGCATGTTAACCATGATATAGAAAGCGCCCTTCGGGTCGGAAGCCTTTACGCCGGGGAGCTTTTGCAGTGCTGCAACGATAGTGTCGCGGCGTTTTTTGTACTCTTTGTTAACCTCTTCCAAATAGCTTGCCGGAGTGGTGTACAAAGCTGCTGCACCAACCTGCTCCAGAATCGGGCTGCACAGACGAGCCTGGCAGCATTTGATAATCTGTTTGCTGAGCTCTTTGTTTTTGCTGATGATGCAGCCGATACGCGCACCGCAGGCACTGTAGCGTTTGGAAACGGAATCGATGATGATCAGGTTGTCGTCCAGCTCGGGCATGGTGCCGAAGCTGCGATATGCACCGTCATAAACGAATTCACGGTATACTTCGTCAGCGATTAAAGCCAGGTTGTGCTTGCGCACGATGCGGGAGATCATGTCCTGCTCTGCTTCGGTATAAACTACGCCGGTAGGATTGCCGGGGTTGGTGAGCAGAATTGCTTTGGTTTTCGGAGTGATGTGCTTTTCGATTTCTTCTTCGCTGGGCAGGTGGTAACCGTTTTCTACGCTGGTAGGAACAGCGTTGATTTTAGCGCCGAACTCCTTGCAGAAGGTGGTGTAGTTAGCGTAGAAGGGTTCGAAAACCATGATTTCGTCGCCTGGGTCGCACAGAGCCATAACTGCGAAAATCAGGGCCTCGCTGCCGCCGTTGGTAACGAAAATATCTTCAATAGCATAATCCATGCCTTTTTCTGCATAATATTTCTGTACAGCCTTTAAGAGGAACATTTCGCCTTTGGAATTGCTGTAGGCGATTACCGGTGCCTGGAATTCACGCACGCTGTCCATGAATTGTGCCGGAGTGGCAATATCAGGCTGGCCGATGTTCAGATGATAAACCTTTTTGCCTGCAGCCTTGGCTGCGTCAGCATACGGAGACAGCTTTCTGATAGGAGATGCTGTCAGGCTTTGAATACGTTGAGAAAGTATCATGAAAAAAACTCCTTGCTGTTATAGTTTGTTTTGGAGCAGATGTAACTGCTTTGTTTATTATAGCACAGATTTTGCCGAGATTGTATATAGTAAAATATTAATACTGTATACATTTGACTTTTTGACGCAAGCACTTTTTGAAGAAACAGTTTGGCAAATGGTTGTCGTTCGCAGAATGCTTTTGCATAAATATTAAAAAAATGCTATAATGAGGACGTTATTTTTAATTTTTTGAAGGAGTGATTGTCCCCTATGCAAACAACGCAAGCAAAAAATCAGACCGGCGGCATTCTCGGCCTGATTGAACGCGTCGGCAACAAAATCCCTGATATCACGATTTTGTTCATCGGTGCGTTTATCATCTGCTGCATTATGTCAGCAATTCTTTCGACCATGCACTTTGGTTATGTGCATCCCACTACCGGTAAGGAAATTGTGGTCAACAATATGTTGAGCGGCAAAAATCTTGTCGACCTGTTAAGCAAGATGGTTACCAACTATTCCGGCTTCCCTCCGCTGGGTATGGTAATCGTTGCTACCCTGGGTATCGGTATTGCTGACGGCTCCGGCTACATCAATACTGCGCTGAAAAAAATTCTGGCTGTTACGCCTAAGTTTTTGATTACCCCGATTATTATTCTTGTTGGTATGCTGAGCCATCTCGGCCCCGATACCGGCTATGTAATCATCATCCCGGTTGCGGCCTACATGTATTATGCGAGCGGCAAGCATCCGCTGGCAGGTATCGGTGCATCCTTCGCAGGTATTGCGGGTGCCTTCGCTGCCAACTATACTCCGTCCGCAATTGACCCGGTTATTCAGGGCTTCACCCAGAGCGCTGCGCAGATTATCGACCCGTCTTATCAGGTTAACGTACTGTGCAACTATTTCTACGCCTTCGGTGCGACCTTCCTCGTAATCCCCAGCTGCTGGTGGGTGACGGAAAAGATTGTAGAGCCGTGGCTGTGGAAAAACTGCCCGCTCGATGATGATATCGAAGTAGGCGAGGACGGCAACACCGCCGTAACTCCCAAAGAAAACCGTGCCTTCTACGCTGCTACCGGCCTTTTGATTGTGATGATTGCGCTGCTCGTTTACCTGCTGCTGCCTGCCGATTCAATCTTCCGCGATGACAAGGGCATGCTAGCAAGCTTCAAGGCGCCGATTATGCAGTCCATCGTTTCCCTGCTGTTTGTGTTCACCGGCGCTGTCGGCCTGACCTACGGCGTGATGGTAGGAAAATTCAAATCCCCGAAGGATGTAACCACTGCGATGGAGGATATCACCAAAACTCTGGTGCAGCTGATTGTATTCTACTTCTTTGCTGCGCAGTTCCTCTATGCCTTCGGTGCTTCCAACATGGGTGCGCTGATTGCAATTGCGGGCGCCGAGTTCCTGAAGTCCCTGGCACTGCCGCCGCAGGTAACTATTTTCGGTATCATCATCTTCGTTGCGATGCTGAACCTTATTATTACCTCTGCTTCCGCTAAGTGGGCGATTCTGGCACCTATCTTCGTACCGATGCTGATGGCTGTAGGTATTGCGCCGGAGCTGACTCAGGTTGCCTTCCGCGTGAGTGACTCTGCGGTTAACGTTGTAACTCCGATGTTCGCGTTCTACCCGCTGATTATCCTCTACTGCCAGAAGTACGTGAAGAGCGCCGGTATCGGTACGCTGAGCTCCCTGATGCTGCCGTACACTATTACACTGCTGGTTACTTTGACTATTATGCTGTATGCTTTCTGGTTTATGGATATACCTCTGGGATTACAAGCTGACTACGTATACCCGCGTAGAATGTAGTGTTTAAAGACGAGTGATAAGGGTGCATCTGCTGTGGGAATTTTCCTCGACGTACTAGAAGTACGCCGTCGTCAACTTCCCTTCGCATCTGCAACCCTTCTCGCTCGTCTTGGCTTGGTGAGATGATAGGGCCCATCTGCTTTATTTTCGCTGTAATATTATTTCAGAGATGATATAATGAAGATAGCCTCTCCTCGGGGAGAGGTGCCGAGCTTGTCAAGGCGGAGAGGGGTGACATCATGCAAGCTCTTCTCTTGTCCTATAGTTAATTCACCTTGCCTCCCCTCTAAGGGGAGGTGGCTGCAAGCATAGCGAGCAGACGGAAGGGTGTTATATGTATTTATGAAAGAAGGTCTTTAAAAATGTCTTTGCAAGAACGTTTGACTGAACGCTTTTTACGTTACGCTGCTGTACCATCCCAAAGTAAGGAGGGCTGTGCTGTTGTTCCCAGTACTCCTGGCCAATGGGATATGGCTAAGCTGCTGAAGGAGGATTTGGCTGAGTTTGGTCTGGTGGACCTGGAAATCAGCGAATTCTGCGTGCTGACCGGACGTCTGCCGGCTAACCTGCCTGCAGGCCACGCTCCCGTGCCGAATGTAGGCTGGGTTGCGCATATGGATACCGTTGACGTAAACCTTTCTCCCGAGGTACATCCGCAGATTGTGAAAAACTATCAGGGCGGCGATGTACTGCTGAACGCTGAAAAGCAAATCTACATTAAGGTAAGCGAGCATCCCGAGCTGAACAAATATATCGGCAGCGACCTTATCACCAGCGACGGTACCTCCGTACTGGGCGCAGATAACAAGGCTGCCGTTGCTAATCTGATGGTTGCTCTGGAAACTATTATCAAGGAAAACCGTCCGCACGGCGAAATTTATGTAGCCTTTGTTCCGGATGAAGAGGTTGGCCTTTGCGGTTCCAAGAAGATGGATTTCAGCAAGTTCCCGGTTGAATTTGCTTATACCATTGATTGCTGCGAGCTGGGCGAGGTTGTATACCAAACCTTTAACGCAGGCAGCGCACACATCAAAATCAAGGGCGTAACCGCACATCCGATGTCCGCTAAGAACACTCTGGTTAACCCGGCGCTGGTTGCCGTAGATATCATCAACTGCTTCGACAGAATGCAGACTCCGGAGCACACCGAGGGCACCGAAGGCTTTATCTGGGTACAGGCTATTAAATCCAACGCTGCGGAAGCGACTTTGGATATCAAAATCCGCGACCATAACAAAAAGATGTATGAAGCACGCAAGGAGTTCATCCGTCATGCTGTGGAATATGTACAGGCCAAGAATCCCAAGGCCGGCATTGAGCTGAACATCACCGACGTTTACGGCAATATTGCCGATGCGCTGAACGATGACAACAGAAAATGCGTTGAGTACATTTTCGAGGCGATGAAGGAGCTGGATATCGAGCCGAAGGATATAGCTATGCGTGGCGGCACCGACGGTTCCTTTATTTCCACCAAGGGCATCCCGACGCCGAACTATTTCACCGGCGCGCTCAACTTCCACTCCAACTGCGAGTTTATGCCGATGGCTGCCGTGGAAAAATCCTGCCTGATGACTTTGAAGCTGGTTGAGCTGATTACCAAATAAAAAATGCTTGACAAATGCGTCGCTTTCCTGTAAAATCTTACTTGTTTCAGACGCAAATGCGCACGAAGCCTATTGGGGGCGTAGCTCAGCTGGGAGAGCACCTGCCTTGCAAGCAGGGGGTCAGGAGTTCGATTCTCCTCGTCTCCACCAATCGTTAATTAGCGGTCTTACTTTGGTAGGACCGCTTTTTTGTGCGCAAAAAAAGACGCCCATGCATATGAGCGTCTGCGTAAATTATTTAATGGCTCAGCAGCCTTCGTTTTCTTCCCATTCCTCGCTGTTTTCGTTGATGTACCATTTGCCGTTGATATAGATCTTTTCTTCGATAGTACGCGGTCCCCAGATAACGCTGCCTTCAGGGCCATAGTCCTCGCCGTCGTCGGGGCAGGTGTCATCATAGGTGATAAAAGAGCCGGTGACGTTGATAGTGTCTGATTCTATATCATTTTTTTCCTGCTGCTGCGTTATGGCAGGCGGCTTCAGGATCAGATGGTATGCCATCAATAGATGGATAATATAAGCGAAGCAACCAAGCAGCACTATATCCTTTCGCAAATCAAAGAGGATAAAAATGAAAAGCAGAATTACTAAAACGGAGTTATAGATGAAAGCGTTCTCCGGATCAAGTTTTTTTATCTTATGTAAAAGGTAAATAATCAGCAGTGTTATAGGCAGCAGCACAAGAAAATAGCCTAATGATGTATGCGTAAAAATCAGAATAACGAGCGTTAAAAGGAGCATTAAAGCTATAAGGGCAATTACCTTCGTTATGTTACTGCAAAAGCTGTCGATAAAATTCATGGTATGCACCTCACTTTTATCTGTATTATAGCATGCCGGGGAATGTTCTACAAAAAATCTAAAAAAAACTGCAGAAATCGCTTGAATATGCCCTTTAAATGTGATATAGTATACACTATATTAAGGATTTCCCCAGAAAAAAGTATAGTATTTTAAAAGGAGCAATTTATTATGGAGAAAGAAAAAGCATTCCTGCTGTGGTTTGACCAGCTGGAGAGAAAAGACGTAGCAATCGCCGGTGGTAAGTCTTCTTCCTTGGGCGAGCTGACTTCTCATGTTGACGTACCTGTACCGTATGGCTTCGCAACTACTGCCTGCGCTTACAGATACTTCTTTGAAAAGACCGGTCTGTATGAAAAGATCAAAGCTTTAATTGCCGGTCTGGACGTAGACAACAGCGCTCAGCTGCGTGAGGTTTGCGCTAAGGTCCGCCAGGCAATTATGGACGAAGAAATGCCGCAGGATCTGCAGGATCTGATTGCCCAAGCTTACAAAGAGCTGGGTGAAAAGGTTGGCCAGGCTGATCCGTTCGTTGCTGTTCGCAGCAGCGCTACCGCAGAGGATTTGCCGGATGCAAGCTTTGCAGGTCAGCAGGACACCTACCTGAACGTAAAGGGTGCAGAAACCATCGTTGCTAAGGTTAAGGAATGTTATGCTTCCTGCTTTACCGACCGTGCGGTTTACTACCGTGAAAAACAAGGCTTTGATCATCTGGATGTAGCACTGAGCGCTGCAGTACAGATGATGGTATTCTCCAAGGCTGCAGGCGTTATGTTCACTGTTAACGTTGCTACCGGCGACGACAAGAACATCCTCATCGAAGGCGCATGGGGCTTGGGCGAATATGTTGTTCAAGGCACCGTAACTCCGGATAACTATACTGTAAATAAAGCTACCTGCGAGATTGTTGAAAAGAACGTTAATGCGCAGGACATTAAGCTGATCCGTAAGGCTGACGGCGACTGCGAAGAGGTTGTTGTTCCGCTGGATGAGCAAAACGAGCAGAAGCTGACTGATGAGCAAATCAAACAATTGGCTGAATGCGCTAAGAAAATTGAAGCACACTATGGCTGCTATATGGATATGGAATGGGGCGTTGACGAGCGCGATAACAAGGTTTACATCCTGCAAGCCCGTCCTGAAACCGTATGGAGCCGTCGTAACAAAGAAAATGGTGCACCGAAAGAGGAGAAAAAAGTGACTACTGATCGCAAAGTTATCGTTAAAGGCTTGCCTGCCAGCCCTGGTAATGTAGCAGGCCGCGTACATGTAATTTTGGATCCGTCCCATATCGACGAATTCAAGGAAGGCGAAATCCTCGTAACCGAAATGACCGCTCCTGACTGGGTACCGGCTATGAAGAAAGCGAAAGCAATCGTAACCGATAGCGGCGGAATGACCTGCCATGCTTCTATCGTATCCCGCGAGCTGGGCATTCCCTGTATCGTAGGTACCAAGAGCCGTGGCGAAGCTGCTACCACCACCATTCCTGACGGTATTGATGTAACCATCGATGCTACTCATGGTGTTGTATACGAAGGCATTATCGAAGAGCCGAAGGCTGAACAGCCGGCACAACAAGTAGTTGCTGCTGCTGAATACTTCCCACCGACCGGCACTAAGATTTATATGAACCTGGGCGATCCTGAGCTGGCTGGAAAATATGCTACTCTGCCTTGCGACGGTATCGGCCTGATGCGCGAAGAGTTCATCTGGACTACCTATATCCATGAACATCCGCTGTATCTGATCAAAATCGGTCAACCGGAAAAGGTTGTAGACCAACTGGCTGAAGGCATCCGCCAAGTTTGCCAGGCTATGGCTCCGAGACCGGTAACCATGCGCTTCTCCGACTTCAAGTCCAGCGAATACCGCGACCTGAAGGGCGGCGACGAATTCGAGCCGAACGAGCCTTCCGCTCTGCTGGGCTGGCGCGGTGCTTCCCGCTACTATGATCCTAAATATATCGAAGCATTCAAGCTCGAATGCATGGCTGTTCGCAAAGTTCGCGAAGAGTTCGGCCTGAAGAACCTGAACGTTATGATTCCGTTCTGCCGTAACGTAGAGGAATGCGAAAAGGTTACCAAGATCATGGCTGACTGCGGTCTGTCCCGTGGTAAAGACTTCAAGGTTTGGCTGATGGCTGAGATTCCGTCCAACATCATCCTGGCTGACCAGTTCAACAAATTTGTTGACGGCTATTCCATCGGTTCCAACGACCTGACCATGCTGGTTCTGGGCTGCGACCGTGATAACGATACTGTTTCCCATATCTATGACGAACGTAACCTGGCTGTACGCCGTGCAATCCGTCACTTGATCGAGGTTGCTCATAAGGATGGCAAGACCGTTTCTATCTGCGGTCAGGCTCCGAGCGTATATCCTGAGTTCTGCGAGTTCCTCATTAAGAGCGGTATCGACAGCATGTCCGTTAACCCGGATACTGTTAAGTTCACCAAGAAGCTGGCTGCTCAAATCGAGCAACGCATCATGATGGATGCTCTGACCGGCAAAGGCCGTCAAGAGGTTGAGGACCTGAACTGGTAAGAGGCAATTAAAGACTTTCAGCTCTTTAGCTAAGCGCATTGGCTTTATCTGGAAGCAGAAAAAGTAAATATGTAGTAAAGAGTTTTAGGACTCCTGTGTTGTAGTAATGCAATGCAGGGGTCCTATTTGCTTTTTTGGGAAAAAATTAAGGAGGTAATCATGTTTTCCGTTATTTTTGTTCTCGGTTTGTTTTATCACACTTATACTGATATGAAATCTATGCTGCTTTATGACAAGGTAACATTAATTTTAGCGGCAGTTGGCTTAGTACGCGCGTGGTATGAGGGGCAACTTTTTGATGCTGCTTACGGAGCTGGAATTATGTTGGCAATAATGCTGGTGCTGTATTTTGCCAGTCGCGGAGGTATGGGCGAGGGTGATGTCAAGTTAGCGCCGACGTTGGGTATCTGGCTTGGCTTAGATCAGGGACTATTGTGTTTGCTGCTCGCCTTTGTCAGCGGTGGTGTTGTAGGGGCATTATTGTTGCTGTGCAGGCGTGGAAAGCTGAAACAGGCAATTCCCTTCGGACCGTTTTTGTGCGCAGGAGCGGTTGCTGCGTATTTTTGTGGCAAAGAAATCATTACATGGTATTGGAGGATGTTCTTATGATGAAGCATGGAAAAAGTATTAGTGTTGAGGAGTTGTTTGAGTCTGTACGGTGCGCTTTGCGTTGCCGTTGGCGCCTTAAGCAGGCACTTTTGCTTTTGTCACTGCAAACGGGGGAGGTTGCGTATTGGCAGAATGGTGAGCATAGCTGGCAGGAGCAGCTGAATGAGGAATGTCTGGCAGATAAGCAAAGACTTACCGATGCTTTACGTGAAATTCTTTTGGCACGTGATGTAGAAGAGGGAGCAGCGGTTTTGTTGCTGCCTGCGGCAGCAACGGTGTACTCCGAACAGCTGCTTTTGCCTTTAATGAGGCGGCGTGAACTGCAGGCTGCCTTAAAATGGGAAGTACAGCAGAGTGTTCCTTGGCCTGAAGAGGGCTATACTTATAGCTTTGAAGCAACAGAATTTAGTGAAGCTGGAGAACAGCAATGTCGGGTGACTTTTACAGCTTTACAGGATACGTCACGCACTGAGCTGGAGCATCTGTGCAGCAGCCTGCTTTTAAAGCTGCAGGGCATTTCGTTAAGCGACATGACGCTTGATGAAGCAGCAGATAAATGGTTTGCCGGGAAGTCTCTTCCATCAATATACAGGCAGAAGCAGAGGCGCTTACAGGGGATAGCGGCCACTTTTGGCCGTTATCTGACAAAAGCAGGCTGTGCAGCTTTAGGATTAGCGATTTTGGCTTATGCCAGTGCCTGGGGAGGCTGTTATCTGTCGCAGCGCGATTTGCAGGAGGTAGAGCAGCAATTAGAGCAGTATGCGGAGTGGGAACAGCGTATGCAGGAAAGCGAGGTTGTTGAGCGTAACTGTCAGCGTTTGGAAAAGCTGTTGGCTGCAGTATCTAAACCATCGAAAGAGGCAGGTGGTGAGGTTGAGCACATCTGCCGCCAGATGATGCCCGGCTGTTGGCTGACACTGCTGGAATACAACGGCAGTAAAAAACCTTTAGTGCTGCAAGGACAGGCGGTGGATAATTTGGCCTTGGAAAGTTTTGTGGAGCAACTGCAAAAATGTGGAAATTACAGCAGAGTAGAGCTTCTGCAATCGCAGCAGCAGGGTAACGTTCTTGTTTATAAACTGCAGCTGCAGATGAAGGAGGGCAAGCAATGAAAGCAGGAGAAAAAACAATTAATCTGCTTGCCTGCATAGCGCTTGTGTTGTCTACAGGCTTTGGAGTAAAAGCATTAGAGCTTTGGAATGAACGACAACTGGCGGTAGAACAGACACAGAAGCTGCAGGGGCAACTGACACAGCAGATTCGTTTTGCTGATGAACACAGTGATTATAAGACATATAAAATCAAGCTATTGGATAAGCAAAAGAAATTAGAGCAGCAGGTAGAGCATAATCTTAACTTAAACAACATCCTGCAGCGCCTGCAAAAGCAGGCACAAGCGCAAAGCATTCAACTGAGTAGCATGCAGCTGGAGGGCAAGCCTATGCCTTTGCAACATGGTCTGCAGCTGCAGACAGTGAAAATAAGTGCTGTCGGTGATTTTTATTCCCTGCTTCGCTGGCTGCGGCAGGTAGAACGCGATGGCTGTAAGGTTAAGGAACTGCGCTTGCAAAGCGACATGCAGGCAAAAGAAGTGCTGAAAATGGACATCTCACTGGAATTTCATACTGAAAACTGATTTACCCAATTAGCCTACGCTAATTTTATCTTGACAAAATCCACATCTTATAAGATAATGTCATAGTAAAGTTAGACTAGGCTAATTTAATTTCAAAGATAGCACTAGCTAATATTGTAAAGGGAGTTGCGTATGAAAAAATATATCTTACTCGTATTTGTCGTAATCATAGCCCTGGCAGGCTACTTCCTGCTGGCAAGAGGCCAGCACAAGCTTGCAGCCAACGCCGCCGTCAGCGTAACCGACAGCACCGGCGCCAAGGTACACATCCCCGCGGAGCCCAAAAGAATCGTCTTTCTCAATGCCTCCAATCTCGAAATCTTCGCCTCCATCGGTGGCAAGGCCGTCGGCAGACCTACCAGCACTTCATATCCCGACGACATCAAGGAAAGCATTAAGGACATACCCGAAGTAGGCATGATCCACGCGCCGAATCTGGAAAAAATCATGAGCCTGAAGCCTGATCTGGTTGTAGGCACCAACGTACCCTTCCACGTAATGCTGCGCAAGCCTCTGGAAATGGCCGGCGTGCCGCTTTACCTGAACATGATAAACTCCTATGAGGACGTGCTGAAAAGCATAGACGATTTCGGCCGCTTTGCCGGCAGAGAAAAGGAAGCTGCTGCCAAGCGTGCGCAGATAGAAAAGGAATATGCCGCACTGACGCAGGACGTGCAGAAGGGCAGGGGACCGAAGGTGCTGATCATCTTCGGCTCGCCGGACAGCTTCAATATGTCCACCAAAAAGAGCTTTGGCGGTGATTTGGCAGAGCGTTTGGGTGCCGTAAACATTGCGGACAAGGCCGAGAATGTGAAGGACAGCAGCTACATTCCGCTGAGCATGGAATTCGTAGCCAAGGAAAACCCCGACATCGTGATGCTGATTACCATGGGCGGCAGCAAGGAAATTCTGGAAAAGCTGCGCGCCAATATGCGTGACAACGCCATCTGGCATGACGTGAACGCCGTGAAGAATAACCGTGTGTACCAGCTGCCGCCGAGCCTGTTTACCGTTAACCCAGGCACGCACACCATCGACGCGATGAAGATTATGAAAGAATATATCTATGGAGAGGTTAAGTAATGAGCAATGATGCCAAAACAAAAGAAAAAATGCGTATAGCGGTCTTTTGCGGCCTGTGTATTCTGCTCGTTGCAGGCATTTTCGTGAGCATCGGCAGCGGTACAGTGAGCCTTGCGGTGAGCGAAACATGGGCGGCGCTGCTGGGCGAGGCTGATGCTGACACCAACCGCATTGTGAACCTCATCCGCCTGCCACGCACGATTGTTACCGTGCTTGTAGGTGCTAACCTCGCTTTGGCAGGCTGCAACCTGCAGGGCGTGCTGCACAACCCGCTGGCAGACCCCGGTATCATCGGCGTGAGTGCCGGTGCGGGCCTGTTTGCGATGATTGTCATGCTGCTCTTTCCCGAGCAGTCCGCCATGGTGCCGCTGGTAGCCTTCGTCGGCGCCGTGCTTTCCACAGGCATCGTCTTTTTCCTGGCGTGGGAAAAGGGCATCAACCCGCTGCGCATGATTCTGGCGGGCGTGGCGGTTGCTACCTTCTTTGGCGGCGGTATGGCGGCGCTGAACGTATTTTACAGCGACAGAATCCAAGGCACGGTTATGTGGATGGCCGGCGGCTTTCAGGGACGCAGCTGGGGGCATGTGGAAATGCTTTTGCCTTATAGCGCCATTGGCATTATCGGCACGATTTTGTGTGCGCGTTCCCTAAATGCGTTGCAGTTGGGTGATGAGTTGGCCAAAAGTTTGGGCGTACGCGTGATGCGTATGCGTACAATTTTAATCTTTCTTTCCGCGCTGCTGGCGGCGGTTTCCGTAAGCGTAGCAGGCATGCTGGGCTTTGTGGGCCTCATCGTGCCGCACATCATGCGCCTGTTAATCGGCAGCGACCACGAATACCTGCTGCCCTGTGCGGCGATTGCCGGCGGTGCGGTGGTAACACTGGCTGATACGGCGGCAAGAACGCTTTTCAGTCCGCTGGAAATCCCCGTGGGCATCTTCATGTCCTTCATCGGCGGTCCGTTCTTCTTGTATCTGCTGAAACGGAGGATGCGTTAAGCTATGAATATCCCGACATTACATACACAAAAAATTACTCTGCGTTACGGCGAGCACACGATAATCAGGGACCTGACGCTGGATATTTCCCAGCCGGAGATTGTGACGATTATCGGGCCAAACGGCAGCGGCAAATCAACGCTGCTGAAGGCGCTCTGCCGCTTGCTGGAGCCTGCGAGCGGTGCGGTTTATCTCGACAGCAAGGACATCAACAAAATGTCCACGGAAGAGGTGGCGCGCACGCTGGCGGTGATGGCGCAAAGCGCGAACGCTCCCGGCGGCACAACGGTGGAGGAGCTGGTGTGCTACGGACGAATGCCGTACCGCAAGTTCTTCGACGGCCTCAATCAGGAGGACCGCCTGGCTATTGAAGAAGCACTGGAGTTTACTGAGCTGGGACCGCTGCGTACGCGCCTGGTGCATACACTGAGCGGGGGCGAACGTCAACGCGCGTGGCTGGCCATGGCACTGGCGCAAAAGCCGAAGATTCTGCTGCTCGATGAGCCTACGACCTATCTTGATGTGCATCATCAGCTGGAGCTGATGGAGCTTGTTGTGCGATTGCATAACGAAATGGGGCTGACGGTTATCATGGTGCTGCACGATTTGAACCATGCGGCGCGCTACAGTGAGCGTTTGATTGCGCTGAAAAAGGGTACAATCATGGCAGACGGACCTACGGACGAGGTGTTCACGCAGTCTGTGATTGAAGAGCTTTATGATGTGAAGGCTGTGATTATGCGTGTGGAGGCCAATGGGACGCAGTACCCCGTGTGCTTTCCGTATAGTGTAGAGGAGCATGATTAAGATGAATAAATTCATGAAAACAATCGCTCTTAGCATGGCAATGCTGTGCCTGGGCGCAGGTGCCGCAGGTGCGGCGCAGTTCAGCGATGCGCAGAGCGGTAAAAATTTAACAGCAGCGCAGCTGGCAAGCAAGCTGCAAAAGTATGATGTAGTTTTCTTTGGTGAATATCATGACCAAAGTGAAATACACCAATATGAATTAGAGCTTTTGAAGGCAATGTATACGGCAAAAGGCGCGAAACTGGCCTTATCCATGGAAATGTTTGAGGTAGATAACCAAAGTAAGTTAAATAACTTTTTGGCAGATACTCTGAGCGAAGAAAATTTTCTCGCTGCAAGCCGTCCTTGGCCTAATTATCGTACGGATTATGCTCCGCTGGTAAATTTTGCCAAAGAAAAGAAAATGCCCGTTATTGCCGCTAACGTACCGCGCTTTTTGGCAGCGCACGTAGCGAAAAACAACGCTTCGACGGAGGGCGTGGATGCGCAGTATCGGCAATGGCTGCCCAAGCATACCTATGCTCCCGAGGGCGCGTATAAGGATAAATTCTATGCGCAGATGAGCTCCCCGGCAGCGCCGATGAAGATGCCGCCGCAGCGCCTGGCTGCCGTGTATGCGGCGCAATGCCTGAAGGATGACAAGATGGCCGAGAGTATTGCTGCGTTTGCCGACGCACATCAGAATATGCAGATTTTGCATATCAACGGTTGCTTCCATTCCGATGCGCATCTGGGCACAACGCAAAAGCTGGAAGCTTTGCGTCCTGAGCTCAAGGTTGCCGTAATCACACCGCTGGAGCGCAAACAGAAGGGCGAAAAGCCTGCGGGTGATTTTGTCGTTTGGTTCGACAGAAAATAAATTCTTTCGATATTTTTTTATCCACAAGTTAGCGGCTGCTGACCTTGCGGGTGTGAAATATACCATAAAAAACAAGCAGAAAAAAGAGGTGCATTATGAGAAATTTAAACAAAAAGAAGATAGCCTTACTCACTGCCTGCGTTGTCAGTGCAGTCGGCCATATGGCATTTGCTGCTGAGGCAGATAATTACGATGAATACAGCGGTGCGGATTACGTTGTGACCGCCACCAAGACACAGCTGGAGAAAAAAGAGGTTCCGCAAAGCGTTGAGGTTATTACCCAAGAGGATATCAAGAATACTGCTGCTTATAACGTGCGCGATGCCTTGCGTTTTGCAACCAACATTGATGTACAAGAGGTTGGTATGACTGGCAATGTGGTTATGGTTCGCGGTATGGAAAGCAAGCATACGTTGATTTTGGTTGACGGTCGTCGTATGGCTGCCGAAAACACCGGTTCTACAATGAATGCCTATGAGCTGAGCCGTATCAATCTTGCAGATGTAGAACGCATTGAAGTTATTCGTGGCAATGGTTCTGCTTTGTATGGCAGCGATGCTATGGGCGGCGTTATTAACATCATTACTAAGAAAGCAAACAAAGAACACGCAAGCATCGGTGCTCATACCGGCACTAAAGAAATGGGTACAAACTTCTATTATTCTTCCGGACGTCAAGGCAAAGTAAGTGTAAAAGCCAGCGGCGGTATTGAAGATGTCCGTAAAGAGGTTAGCGGCTATTACAATAAAACCAAAGGTTATGATACTAGCAGCTCCAATATGTATGGACCTCGCCGTTTCTTAAATCTTGGTTTTGATTATGCCTTTGATGCTAACCGTGGTCTTGCTTTAGATTTGAATTTTATGCGTGAACAGTTCACCAGTAATAGCAGTGAAGGCACTGACAAAGGTGTTTATAATTATGATAACAACCGTTCCGATTATGCTTTGACCTATTATGGCAAGGATAATAAAAACGATTATAATCTGCGTATGTATTACAATACATTAAAGAAAAGCAACGTAACAAACGAAAATAATGCTATTACCGATTTTGACCATACCTCGTATGATACTTTGGTGTTTGAAGGCAAAAACAGCATGAAGCTGAATGATAAGAACACTATGACTTATGGCGCTGAATGGACTACGACCAATATGCGTGGTACACGTTTCGGCGGTGGCGGTGATAACAAATACAGCGAAACCTTTGCAGGCATCACTAAAGCAGGTTCTGAAAAGGATGTAGATACTTATGCTGCTTATCTGCAGGATGAATGGAAAATTACTGATAAATGGCTGCTTATTCCTGCTGTACGTTTCGACCATCACAATGCCTTCGGCAGTCATACATCTCCTAAAATCGGTACTACCTATAGCTTCAGCGATAATAGCCGCTTTAAGGTCAACTATGGCAAGAGCTTCCGTGCGCCGACAGTATATGAATTGTACTCTACCATGGATAAACGCATGGGCATGATGAATGTTCAGGTATTAGGCAATCCTGATTTAAAACCTGAGAAAGCAACTAATTTCGACATTGGTTTTGAAGCAGAGCAAGGTAAATGGTCCGGCAAATTAGGTTATTATCATAATGAAATAGATAACCTTATTGATTCCGATATGTTTTATCAAGGCTATGTTCCCGGTGTCGGCATGGTTGTCAAGAGCAAATATTACAATGTAGGCGAAGCGGAAATCAGTGGTGCAGAAGCAGAGGTTGGTTACAATTTCAATGATAATTGGAATGTTAAGGCTACTTATAACTATTTGGATGCTAAGGATAAAACCACTAATGCTCGTCTGAATAACAGAGCAAGACAAAACGGTGTTGTCCAATTAAGCTACACCGATAATGCGGAATTGCCGTTTACCGCAACTCTGTGGTCTAAGTGGTATGTAGATTATCTGTACAAGGTTTCTAAAAATGTTAATACCTACACCTTCAACACGTTTAACTTTGTTGCAGACAAGCAAATTACTAAAAACCTGCATGTTTATGCCGGTGTAGACAATATCTTTGACAAGACCTTACCATATGATGAAAATCATAGCTATACTATCGACGGCCGCACCTGGCGTGTCGGCGCAGAGATGACCTTTTAATTAACTCAGAGTTTTGATTCCATAATATACAGCATACTGCTCCTTTCTGTACTTTGGGGAGCAGTATGCACCTCCTGTAAAAGTACGACAGCATTTGTAGATTTGTGAGGAAAATATGCAGGCAATAACAGATTTAATAATGTACTTTCAGAAGGGCGGACTGGTTATGTGGCCGTTGCTCGCCTGTTCTATAACTGTGATAGCAATCGCCATTGAGCGGTTTATATATTATAAGAGCGTGGACAGCGGCGCTGTCTTTGCCTCCCGCTATTGTGCTGCCGTGCGCAGCGGTGATTTTGCTGTGGCGACGGAGCTGGCGCGCAAGGGCAGCGGTCAGTGCGCGCAGATGCTTGCCGATGTGGAGGCTGTTGCAGGCGATAAGGCAGAAAAGAGCGCCTTCCTCGAAAGCCGTGCCGGTATTTTTATGGCGACGCTGCGCGATAAGCTGGATTACCTGGGCATTATCGTAACGATGTCCCCGCTTCTGGGACTGCTGGGCACTATCGTGGGCATGATCGGTGCCTTCAGCATTTTCAACGTAGAAGCGGGTGCGCCGATGGCGATTACCGGCGGCATCGGTGAAGCGCTGATTGCAACGGCGACGGGCTTGTGTGTAGCTATTCTTTCGCTGTGCGCACATTCCTATTTCGCTCACCGTATGGACAACATGATTACGGATATGGAGCAGTGCTTCAGCGCGCTGCTGGAGGCTGAAACAAGGAGAGGAAAATCATGAAGCTGCGAGATGTGCGTAACAGAAAAACGCCGCCGCTGATGATTATCCCGATGATTGATATTATGTTCTTCCTGCTGGTCTTTTTTATGCTGAGCACGATGTATATGATTGACCTGAAAACGATTCCGGTGAAGCTGCCGCAGGCCAAAAATGCGGCGACGGATGCCACGACAACCTTCGCCGTGACGATGAAGGCCGACGGCAGCATTTATTTGGGCGATGCCCAAACGGATGCGGAGGCCTTGGCGCTGCAGGCAGGCCTGGAGCAGAAGAAGAACAAAAACTTCGCCGTTGTCATCCGTGCGGAAAAGGCGCTGGAGTACGGCGAGGTGATTAAGCTGGTAGATAAGCTGAAGGGTGCAGGCGTAGCACGCTTCGGCCTGGCGACGGATGGCGGTAAGTAACGATGAAGCAGATAGAAAAGCTGCAGGCGAAGGCACGTCAGCGCTTTGGCTTTTGCGGTTCACTGATAATACATTTTATATTGTTCGTCGCACTGGCGTTTTCAGGCGTTTTTGCCATGCAGCCGCCGGCTGCAGATGCTGACACCGTTGTGTTCTTTGATGCCGGCGGCGGAGGAGGCGGTGGCGGAGATGAAGCTGTCGCTGATGCTGCCGACGATGGCGAGGAGCAGGTGGAGGAAGTCGTGGAGGAAGAAACGATTACTCTGCCTGATGGCAAGATAGAGCATAAGCAGGTTGTGAAGCATGTAGTGAAGCATATGCCTGCAGGTGCAAAAAAAGGCAGCGGTAGTGGCAGCGGCGGCGGTCACGGAACAGGCCATGGCACAGGCACTGGCAGCGGTATTGGTCCCGGCAGCGGCAGTGGCAGCGGTGGCGGTCACGGTGCGGGACACGGCAGCGGCATTGGCGACGGCACAGGCCCCGGCATTGCCCGCAATCCCAAGGTGCCTCCGCGCGTAGCCTCAACTGCGGCTCCGGTTTATCCGCAGGCGCTGCGTGATGCGGGAATCGGTGGGCGCGTTGTCGTGCGTGGCGTTATAGGCATTGATGGGCGCGTAGAAAACGCCGTAGTAGTGCGCTCCAGCGGAAACAGCACTCTGGATAACAACGCCCTCAGCGCCTTTTACAAATGGCGCTTTAGTGCTGCCAAAAACGACGCTGGCCAAAAAATACGCTGCTACTTCGTACAAGGCTTCCCATTTGTAATAGAATATAAATAATAGGCTTTATAATAAGGAATTTTCACTTAAACTACGCTCAATCTATCGTAAAGCATGATAGTCTTTGCTTCGCTCAAACAAACAGCACACAACCCTCGGCGCTGCGCAGACCGGAACGGACGACGGGCTCGCAAGCACGTCGATGTCAAGCGAACTGCGCAAGCAACGGACAGGCACAGGAATTTTTCGCTGGAGCGTTGATGCATCCTGCGGATGAACGGCACGCAAAAATCAGCGACGTGAAAAATTTTGCGAATCTTGTCGCCAGAATCCGGCGGAGCAGCCGTTAAGGGCGTTTTTTGGATACTTTTTGCCGCCCCGGGCAAAAAGTATCATAGCACGCAAGCGAAACGGAAGAACGTCACACATAAATAAAAATAAAAGAAACCCACAAGGAGAAAAACATGAGAAAAATAGCAATCTACGGTAAAGGCGGCATCGGCAAATCCACCACCACCTCCAATTTATCCGCAGCCCTCGCATTAAAAGGCTACAAAGTAATGCAAGTAGGCTGCGATCCCAAAAGCGACAGCACCAAAAACCTCATGGAAGGCAAACGCATCCCCACAGTATTAGAACAACTGAAAGCAAAAGGCGAAGCCTTGAAATTAGAGGACATTGTATTTGAAGGCTTCGGCGGCGTTCTGTGCGTAGAAGCCGGCGGCCCCACCCCCGGCATCGGCTGTGCAGGCCGCGGCATCATCTCCGCCTTTGAAAAGCTGGCCGAGCTGGAAGCCTTTGAAACCTACAAGCCTGACATCGTCATCTACGACGTCTTAGGCGACGTAGTCTGCGGTGGCTTTGCCATGCCCATTCGCGGAGGCTACGCACGCGAGGTATTCATCGTATCCTCCGGCGAAATGATGGCCCTCTACGCGGCAAGCAACATCGCCCAGGCCATCAAAAACTTCGGCCGTCGCGGTTACGCACGCTTAAAGGGCATCATCCTCAACGCCAAAAACATTGAGAATGAGCAGGAGCTGGTAGCCAAGGCTGCTGCAGAAATCGGCACCGAGGTTGTGCAGTATGTTCCGCGCAGCGGCGATATCCAAATCGCCGAAAATCAGGGCGGCACCGTCAGCGAATTTGTCAAGGATTCCCCAATGGTACAGGTATACAACGAATTAGCCGAGCGTGTGCTGGCTATGAGCGAGGACGAAGAAGAATAGGAGGCAGTACATGGGCTTAAAGGAAGATGCAATGTGGAAGATGTCCGAAAAAATGGGCATGCCCAAAAGCGCCATCGAAGCCATCAAGGCTAAGCAGAAAAACGGCGACAAGAGCAATATGCCCGACATGGGCAAGATGATGAGCATGCTGCAGGCCATGAAGGGTGACAAGAAGGACGAAATGCGCAAAATGGCTGAGAAAATGGGGATGCCGCCGCAAGCTGCAGGCATGGACGGCAACGAAATCTTAGGCCGCCTAAACCGCCTGAGCAAGGTGCAGACAATCAAGGATGTGCCCCAGCTCACAACAGCGCTGTTCCCCGGCACCCACTGTCCGCTGATGGGCGCGGCGATGGTGGCAGGCGGTATCGACGATTGTCTGCTGGTAATCGTAGGCACGGACGAATGCAGCTATTACACCAAAAGCCTCACCATCAACGAGCGCTACGGCGGTATTGCGGGACGCTGCGTTTCCGTAGTGCTCGACAGCCATGACGTAACCTTCGGCAGCACCGAAAGCATGCACAAGGCTTTCAAAGAAATAGTGGCGGAATATCAGCCGAAATGCGTGATGCTCGTCACCACCTGCGTAATTGAGGTAATCGGCGATGATTACGACGCCATTGCCGCAGAGCTGACGAAGCAGTACAGTATTCCGGTAATGGCGGTGCACACCGAGCACTTTAAGTGCGAGGATCACTTCCCCGGTCTGGAGCGCGCCATCACTGCCTGCGCCGCCATGATGCAAAAGCAGGAATGTGACGGCAGCGTCAACGTTCTGGGCCAGCGCATGGGTAACTTTGCCGACACGGAGCTGCACGCATTTTTAGCGGCAGCAGGCGTCAAACTGGGCGTACAGCTGCCCAGCGGCTGTACTGCCGAGGAAATCCGCCATGCTCCCGCAGCGAAGGTGAACATCGTCGTGCATGATATCGCACTGCCGTTGGCGCAGGCTATGCAGGAGCGGTACGGCATTCCTTACGTTTACTTCAACCGCTTCGCCGCACCGGAAAAAATCCTGCAGACCTATCAGCGTCTGTTTAATTATCTGGAGCTGCCGCTGCCTGCGGAGATTGGCGCTAAGTTTGAGGAATGCAAGGAATTGGAGCAGGAAATAAAGCCGGCGGTGCAGGGCGTGCCCTATATCTACGGCAATACGCAGTATGACTGCTTCGAGCTCAACAGCTATCTGTGCAGCTTGGGACTGGTGCCGCAGCTGATTCAGAGCAATAAGCTTAGCGAGGCTAATTTTGCGGATATCAAGAGCATTTTGGCGCAAACCGACCCATACATCTGCAAGGCGGCAAATATCGCACCGCTGCAATATGTTTACGACGTACTGCATCCGTGGTTCTATATGGGCCATGAGTTCGGTGAACGCCTGCGCCGCAAGGGCATTGCCCTGCTGCACAGCGACCAGGCAGGCAAGATGCTGGGCTTTGAATGCAGCAGCTTCATGCTGCAGGCAGTGGCGAAGGCTGTAGCCGACGCAAAGAAATTCAGAGAGGAGGCCGGCCTGTGAGCTTAGTAAGATTTTTACCGACACCGTCGGACAGAATGGGAATTATCTGGAGCCTTCTGGCCGTTCAGGGAGCTATTGTACTGGAATACGGCCCTGCGGGTACTACGCATTACAGCATGGGCTTATACGGCGGCTTGGGCCTGCGCTTTCAAAACCGCATGTTCACTACGCATATGAGCGAGGATGATGTTGTCATGGGCGATGTAACACGCTTAGAGGAAGCAATTATCGAACTTGATAAAAGCTATGCGCCGAAGGTTATCTTCGTCGTAGCCTCCTCCGTAACTGCAGTCATCGGCACCGACATCAAGGGCGTGTGCCGTTATATGCAAAACGAGGTCAAGGCTAAGCTTGTGGCCTTCGAGCAGGGCGGCTTCCGCGGTGATTACAGCGTCGGTCTGGCCGAAACCTACAAACTGCTCGTGCGCAACCTGCCAAAGAAGGACGTAGCGCAGGAAGCAGGCGTGTACAACATCATCGGCGCTTCTGCGTGGCGCTACCGCATGGCTAGCGACATCTGGGAGGTAAAGAGCCTGTTGGATGAAGCACTGGGCCTGCGCTGTAACGCCTGCCTTTGCTGCGACACCAGCGTAGACGAGCTGCAGGCTATGGGCAAGGCACAGGTAAATATTGTGCTGGGCAACGAAGGCCTTGCCGCTGCCAAATATCTTGAAGAAAAGTTCGGTACGCCATATGTTTATGCCGTTCCCTACGGCTACAGCGGCACCGTAAGCTTTTTGGAGCAGGTAGGCGTAGCAGTTGGCAAAGCTCCTGAGCCCATAGTGCTGATGCGCATCAAAATGAAGGAAAAGGGTATGTCCATGCTCAGCATGTATGCCATGATGGGCGGCAGCAAGCCAAGGCAGGCCGCTGTTAAGGGCGATTATGACCTGGTGCAGGGTGTGGGTGCTTTCCTGGAGCAGGCAGGCATCAGCGTGACGCACAAAATGTGCGCGCACAGCCTGAAGGCCATTACCGAACCTGCGGCAGATGTAGAAGCCTACGCCGAGGAGGGCGAATGGCTGCAGAAAATCCGTGAGCTGCGCGACACGCTGCTTTTTGCGGACGATGTGGCGCTCACGCAGGCAGATGCAAGCAACATGAAGGTGCTCATCAGCGCGCCGTTTATGAATGGCGTAGTGGCAACACACCTGCCGTTTATGGGCGAAAAGGGTGCTGATTTCCTGCTGGAGCAAATCCAGGGTTATTATCAAAAGTAAAGTTTAAAGCAAAAGGAGGACACTATCATGAAACAAATTCCTGTAATTTTTTGGACCGGTACCGGTAACACACAAATGATGGCTGACGCTGTTGCAGAAGCAATTAACGCTGCCGGTGCTGAGGCTGTTGTAAAAAATGTCAGCGAAATCACTGCTGACGAGGCTGCAGGCTATGATGCTCTGGCACTGGGCTGCCCGGCAATGGGCGCAGAGGTGCTGGAGGAATGCGAATTCGAGCCGTTCTTCACCGAGCTTGAAGGCAAGCTGGCAGGCAAAAAGGTAGCGCTCTTCGGCTCCTATGGCTGGGGCGGAACCTATATGCAGGATTGGGAAGCACGCGTTAAGGATGCGGGCGCAACACTTGTAGCAGACGGCGTACTGGCGCTGGGTGCTCCAGATGACGAAGCAATGGCTAAGCTGGCGGAAGCAGGCAAGCTGCTTGCCGAATAAGGCTGAAGCAACACAAAAAACTGCCTTTCAATTTTCAGAAGGGCAGTTTTTTAGTGAAGCGCTTGCGTTATAGCAATTGGCAAATAACTCGCTTTGTGATATTATTTAAGAACACATCCTATTGACTTTATACCTGCTATATAGTGTAGACTGTATCATCATAAAAGAAAGTATATAACGCCGCGGTAGCGTTTTACGCCAGGCACATCGGCAAAAGCTGCTGCCCGCGCTTTAGAATATATATGAATAGAGGATAGGAAAGCTTTATGTTCAAAACATTTCTCAGCTATTATAAACCGTATAAGGGCATTTTGCTCTTTCTTGTGATAGGCTCGCTGCTGCGCGCACTGCTCGAGCTGTTCTTTCCCTATGTAGTGAAGCTGATGCTGGAACAGCAGCTGCCGCTTAAAAATCTGCCGCTGCTCCTTGAATGGTCGGCGGCACTGCTGGCCATGTATCTGGTAAACTTCGGCATGCATTTCGGCATCATCTATTGGGCGCAGTCCATGAGCTATTCCATGGAACGCGACATGCGCCGCGATTTGTTCAGCCATCTGCAAAAGCTGTCCTTCGGCTTTTACGATAAAAACAAAAGCGGCCAGCTGCTTTCGCGCCTTACAAGCGATTTGAGCGAAATTAACGGCTTCGCAGGCAATGCGCCGATTGATCTTATCGTCTGTGGGTTGACGATGGGCGGCACGATGGTTATTCTGATTTACATGAATCCTATGCTGGGCAGCCTTATTGCCTTCCTGCTTCTGGTGAAGGCGGTGCATACCGTTTTCGTCAATCTGCGCATGAAAAAGGCGTTTTTCGCCAACCGTGTGGCAATGGGCGAGGTAACGGGCAAGGCTGCGGAAAGCATTAACGGCGTGCGTCTGATTAAGGCCTTCGCCGGTGAGCGCAGCGATATGGCGCAGTTTATGGAAAAGGCGGATGCCTATCTGAAAGTATGCAAAAAATCCTTCAAAATAACATCCTATTTCGTCGGCAGTATGATTTTTTTCAGCAACTTTATCAATGTGGCGATATTAGTAGTGGGCGGCCTGCTGATAAATCAGGGGCTGATGAGCTTCGGCGAGCTGGTGGCCTTCTTCCTCTACGTGGGCCTGTTTATGAAACCGCTGATGCAGCTTTTAGGCTTCATTCAGGTATATCAGCGCGGCATGGCAGGCTTCAAGCGTTTTTATGAGCTGCTGCAGGAAAAGCCCGAGATTATTGATGCACCGGATGCTAAAATCTGCCCGCCCTGCAAGGGTAATATTACCTTTGATAACGTCAGCTTTGCCTATGCGGACGGCAGACCTGTTATCCGCAACCTTTCGCTGAGCGTGGCAGCAGGTGAAACCGTGGCCTTTGTGGGCGCTACGGGAGCAGGCAAAACAACGATTGCCAGCCTTTTACTGCGCTTTTACGAGCCGCAGAGCGGCAGAATTCTGCTGGACGGCTGCGATATCCGTGCATTTACGCAGGAATCGTTGCGCAGGCAAATCGGCCTGGTGCAGCAGGATGTCTTTCTCTTCGGCGACAGCGTGCGCTACAACATAGCCTACGCCAAACCGGATGCGACAGCGGACGAGGTGCAGGCGGCAGCGAAGGCTGCGGCGGCGGATGAGTTCATTCAAAAGCTGCCTGCTGGCTACGACACCGAGGTGGGTGAGCGCGGCGTGAAGCTGAGTGGCGGCCAGAAGCAGCGCTTGGCGATTGCGCGTGTCTTCCTCAAAAATCCTCCGGTAGTAGTGTTGGATGAGGCTACAAGCGCGCTCGACAATATTACGGAGCAGCAGATACAAAAGGAGCTCGACGAGCTGGCGGTAGGACGTACCACGCTGATTATTGCGCACCGTCTTTCCACCATCCGTCATGCGGACAAGATTGTGGTGCTTGACGAGGGCGCTGTTGCGGAGTGCGGCAGCCATGAAGAGCTGCTGGCGCGCAAAGGGCATTATTATAATTTGTATCAGAAGGGGTAAAGCAGAGGCTTGCGGATGCAGGCGTACTGCAGAAGATAATAAAATAAAAATAGCACACGCTCTTAAAGTGTGCACTGAAAATACAGAAAACCCATGTCTTGCCGATTTCGGCGGGACATGGGTTTTAGTTTGTGTTTAATTTTTTATTTTTGTATTAGGCTTGCTTTACGTGCTTAAGACTCTTCCTTTAGCTTCTCCACATCAGCGATAGATAAATTTGTAAGCTCAGCGATAACCTCGAGAGAATAGCAACCCTTAGCCAGCATGCGCTTAGCAGTAGCGAGTTTTTCCTCAGCAAGGCCTATTTCTTTACCCTCAGCAATGCCTATTTCCTTGCCTTCGGCAATGCCCTCAGCTTTACCCTCACGTCTTTCATCTAACAAACGCGCTTCCATAAGCATAAATTCTCGCCTCACTTTCGTATCTAATTTGAGATAGCTGA